>Ga0160496_1000055_pt1 | contig 134534 bp, 143 predicted proteins | sample DIDPMG_2_FD_108231 | JGI IMG/M metagenome (GOLD analysis project Ga0160496, IMG submission 108231) | Enriched soil microbial communities from UW Madison campus, WI, USA - DID2937_E24_FP MG | ecosystem: Environmental > Terrestrial > Soil > Grasslands | place: USA: Madison, Wisconsin | collected...
ATCGTCCGGCGTTCCGCGCGCGGTGGTTTTGTCGGCTTGCTTCGTGCTCTCCCCGGCAGCGATTCATCCGCTTTGGTTCGTCACCGTCGGTCGATGCTTACATCGCCGCTTCGGTTGAAGCGGGCGACGACGCATCGCCTTGATGCCAGCGACGGGCATCGGGACCACACGACTTGGGCCGGCGCGCAAAGTCGGTGTCGGTGGGGTGCATCTCCACCCCGGCCGCACCGCGCAGCGTTGTCGTCTGCGCGAGGATGGCGGCTCACGGAGCCCTCGCCATGGAGGAGACCGCCCTGCCGCCAAAATCTCGCACCGAACGCTGCCGCGTCCACCGCATCCCGCCCCGCGGATCGTGACGATCGCGAAACGCCCCTCTCATCGGGGCGGGACAAAGGAATTAAATCCTAGATTGGTGATTTTGTCAAGATCAGAGAAGGTGCAGCAAAATTAGGTTTATGCGTCGTCATGGCCGGGCATAGCCGTTCGAAGAACGGCGTCGCTTCGCTCGCCTACGTCCCGGCCATCCACGTCTTGGCCGGCCGCAGAAAGAAAGAACGTGGATCACCGGGCCTTCGCCGCGCCGAAGGGGCTACGGCCCCGCAGGCGGACAAGCCCGGTGATGACGCGTGGGGAGCAGTGACCACACACAATGACGTCATGACACACGGCGACGATGCCGTGCCTCGATCCCTCATTGCGAGAAGCGCCAGCGACGAAGCAATGCAGCTATTTGCGTCGTTGCCCTGTCTGGCGCGATGAACGTGGCCGGTGCTACTTTCAGATCAACACTGAACTGCGGAGCCGCATTTGACTTCTCCCGATCCCTCTCCTATGACTTTGACATTCCGATGCCCGAAGGAACTGGAGGGAATTTTGCCGCCGCCTGTGCCGGCCGCGCTTGGCGTACCAACGTGGCTCAAGACGATGCCGCAGCAGGCCTTCAATGCGCTCAACAACAACACCACCGACACCGTGAAGCGCTGCCCCCCGTTCGTCGACGCCATGACGTCGGGTTTTTTGATCCCGCTGATCTGCGACCTCAAGGTCGAGAACGGTGAATTCACCTGGGACAACGACATCGCGCCCGGCGGCGAACTCAATTTCGTGCGCTCGCCCCTCGGCCTCCACGACGCCAGCCAAGTCACCGGCACGCCGCTGTTCGACACCGACCGCTTCATGGTGAAGTTTCACAATCTGTGGACCATCGAGGCACCGGAAGGCTACGCATTACTGTTCACGCATCCGGCGAACCGCTTCGATCTGCCGTTCACGACGCTCACCGGATTGGTCGACAGCGATCGCTACTATGACAACTGGATTCATTTTCCGGCGCACTGGCACGACATGAATTTCAACGGTGTCCTGCCGAAGGGAACACCGATCGCGCAATGCATGCCGGTGAAGCGCGACAAGTGGGACATGCGCACCGCCGCATTCACGGCGGACGAATCGCAACGACTGCACGATCTCACGACCACGATGTACAACGAGACGGGAATCTATCGACGGCAGTTCCGCGCGTAGATACGTATTATTTCTTGTCGGCGTGCAGGAATTTCACAGCATCGCTCGGCCGCAGGAAGAAACGGCCGTGGGACGCGGACGCGAGCGCCGTGATGGTCTGCCCCACCATTTGGGGGCCGCCTCGCGCTGCCAGACGCAGACTCGCCTCGCCTGCATCACGCTCTCCCATCTCCAGAAGACAAGCACCGAAGCTGCTGCGCGTCGCCGCATCGTCGGGCTGCAAAGCGAGCGCGCGGCGAAACAGATCGGCGGCGGCAGAATATTCGCCGTCCTGCGCCAAAACCCTTGCCAGCGCGGCGAGAATATCAGGCCGCTGAGGCGCATCGGCGACGGCTCGCTGCAACAGCGTGCGTGCGCTGACACGATCGTTGCGCTTGATATGCGCGAAGGCCAGCGTGACACGCAGATCCACCGCGCCGGGCGCCGCCTCAAGCCCGCGCTCGAGCACGGTCATCGCCTCGTCGTGCCGTCCACTTCGCGCAAGCTGATTGCTGTATTCAAGGAACGCCGGCACGAACGGCGGTCGTCGCGCCGTGGTTCGCTGCAACCGATCCAGCGCCGCGTCGGTTCGACCGGCCGCCGCCAGAGCGCCCGCGAGCTCAAGTTCGATGGCCGGATCATCGCTGCGCCGCGCCGCACGTTCGAGTGGAATCACCGCCTCGTCCGCGCGATTTTGCATCACGAGTGCACGCCCGAGAATCTGAGCAGCAAGGAGATTGCTGCGATTGGCCTTCAACACGCCGGCGGCGATGCGCTCGGCTTCATCGGCACGCTGCATCCGCAATGCCAGAATGGCTTCATCGAGCGAATGCTGAACCAACCTCGATGGGCCAGCGGGATGATTTAGTGGATGCTTTGACATTCGCGACAATCATAAACCATCACAAGCAAAAGCCCCCAGCATTTCTGCTGGGGGCTTCTGTTTCAGATCGTAGTCGCCGTGAGGCGATGACGATTAGAAGTTGCGCTGAGCGCGGACACCGAAGGTCCAAGTGCCACGGTCGCCGGCAACCTGGCCGGTCGGCAGCACGAGGCCGGTGTTGTTCTGGGTGAGGTACGAGTACATCACTTCGCCCGAGAAGGTCAGACCCTTGACCGGGGTCCAGCGGGTGACGAGACCCAACTGGCTGATATCCCAGTCCGGATTGACACCAAGGAGGCCCTTGACGGTTCCGTTGTAACGGATAGCCGACCACGAACCGAACAGCGACGACGACCAGTAGGGATCCCAGTTGTGGTTGAACGCACCGCGAACACCATAGGATTCCGTCTTCTGGATGCCGATGCCCGGAGCGTAGACACCATCGCTCGAGAAGCCCATCGCGAGCACCGAGCTGTTGCCGATGGCATAGCTGTCGCCGCTCACGCCGCCGATGATGTAGCGCGAAGCACCGTTAGCGTAGCCAGCCGACACGTTGATGCTGTCGCCAGCGCCAGTCGGCAGGTTCTTGAGCGAGAGGCCAACCTGGAAGGCATAGCCCCAAGCATCGCCCGGGACGCCCGAGATCGAGATCGCTTCGCCCGCACGGATCTGGTGAGCCACGCCCGAGAGCTGGAACAGACCCCAAGCTTGGTCGACACGGAGCTGACCGACGATGTCCGGAGCGTTGGTGCCGCCCCAGTTTGTCGCGGTAGCAGCACCGAAGCCACCCGGACCGGCAAGATCATACAACGGAGCGCGAGTATAGGAGTTGATCGCGCTACGACCATTCAGGCCGCTGTTCTCTTCCAAGCTGACCGTGGCCGACACGCCGTTACCGAACTGAGCGGTATAGGCGATCTGGTTGATACCGGTCACGTCATCCTGACCACCGAGCAGGAACGAGGTGTTGTTGCCCGGATAGCCCGTCCACGGGGTCGAGAACTGGGACACCGCCTTACCGAAGGTGAAGCCGGCGAACTGAATGAACGCGTAGTACACGCCGAGGTTACCAGCGGCGCGCGAATCGCTGTCCGTGGTGAAGTTCAGCGTGAAGTCGGCGTAGGTGCGAACAACGCCATATTCGGTGGCGGTGCGGGTGTCGATGTTCAGACCAAGACGCGAACGGGAGATGTAGTCGTTCGAGTGACGGGTCGGAGCACCAGTCCAGCGCGGCATGTCGTAAGCGCCAGCGGCGTTGAACGAGGTGTCGGCACGGAGATAGCCACCCAGCTTGATGCAGGTGTCGGTGCCGGGGATGTAGTAAAAGCCGGCGCCGTACAGGGAGCACACCTTCACGTATTCGACCGCCTTGGCCTTCAACGGAAGATCCGCCGCCTGCGCCCCACCCAGTGCGACCAGGGTCGCAGCCGAGCCGAGGATAAGGCTCTTCGCAATGTTCATGTAAACCTCCAAGTTTGCTCTTTAGGGAAGGTTCCGGATCCGCTGGGTGAAACACCCGAAGACTAGGTTCCCTTAGTCCCTGACTAAACCGCTCGATCCGTTCGCGCCTTCGGACACTCCCGCACAACGCGAGGGACTTAAGCGAACCACCTAACGGGACGACCTCGGGATGCCCCCCTCCGTCGCTCCAGCCACAATTACCTAACGTCCATGAACACGCAACAAAGGAACGCCCCAGAACGGTACCAATCCGGCCGTTTTTGGGGCGGTGTTGCACAAATAACACGCGGCTGTGATCGTAACACCCACACAAGCTGCTGATATATCATGGCTTTTGAGAAGGGGGCCGGGGAACCCGAGATTTCCGCCATTCCGAGCCCGGATGGAACGCGGCGCTCCATGCCCCTTCCCACCTGTGGAATCAGACATGAGGGATTCGACGAATCGCAGGTCCGTTGCGACCGGCTCTCAACCTGAAACCGCGATAAAGCGGACAATTATAAAGAGACCGGTTCCCTGCCCCTCGGATAACTGCATTCGAAACGCACTACAGGTGCAAGTGAGACTTGCGAGGCGGCACCGGGTCGGGCATATCGGGGGCCGACGGAGATATGGCCGAGTGGCTGAAGGCGGCGGTTTGCTAAACCGTTATAGGGTTGTAAAGCCCTATCGAGGGTTCGAATCCCTCTGTCTCCGCCACCCTGCGCCTTCGGCTTCGGGTGGCAGGCCACCCAAGCCGAAGACGCAGGGTGATCTCCCGAAGCGGCAGCGCCGCGCAGGGAGACGGTGACGGTCCGTGTGGTACGTCTATTTTCTTCAGTTGGATAACGACGATATTTACGTCGGCTCAACCAACGATCTGCGACGGCGATACGCTTCGCATCAAGCCGGGCACGTCCTTTCGACGAAAGCAAATCTGCTCGCGATGCTGAAATCCTATGTTGCCGTGGAGACCGAAAACCACGCGAGAGAGCTTGAAACCTATTTCAAATCCGGTTCCGGAAAGGCCGTTGCTCTCAAACGTCTCGTTCGGAGAAGCTAGCCCCTCAATGCATCGCGATCCAGGCGCGGGCATCGCGCTGCGCGGTAGCGATCTCGATATCGGACATCATCTCCGCCACCTCGCGCCGCAACTGCACGGCATCGACGCGGCCCTTGAGGGCGGCGAGATTGAACCACTTGTGCGCGGCGACGAGATCGACCAGGCCGCCCCGCCCGCTCGCCCAGTACAGTCCGCGTTCAAACAGCGCATCCGGGATCGCGGTGTCGTTCACCGGCTTTGCCGCGTCGAGATCGATCGTTCCGTGAAACATGATCTTTGACCTTTTTGTTAGGTAGCCGCCCTGCTCCGAGCGCGGCCTCCTGTCCAATCGTTTGACACTCTTCCCAACCGCCATTGTTCGGCGTGTTGGGGCGACTATGACCGGTCAAATTTGAAGAGCAGTTTAAGTATCGCGATGAATGGAATCTGAACGCGTCAGCGCGGCCGTTATGGGCGGATCGCGAAAAGGCCCGCCGTTGGCGGACTTCCTTTATTCCTGAATCGCGGATTTACCCTTGCGCTTGGCAAAGCGATAACCATCGCCGCAAGCATGACGTTCACACGCGTTGAAATCGGCCGGCATCAGGAAGCGATGCGGCGCTACGACGACGATTGCGGATGGAGCGATGTGGGAACAGGGGGCGCGGCAAGCACGACAAGGTCGCCGGCAAAAAACGAGGGCGTCGGCGAACACGTCAGGGTCGAAGTCCATCGCGGCAGGGCCGCCAGTGACTGTGGAGACGCGATCTCCACGCCGTATGAAGAATGTCTCGTTACCGAACCATCCTTCTGCCGGATGCCTGTCGGGCGCATGAGCGACCCGTCCTACCATCCGACCGGCTGACCTGATGTCTCGCCGACACCCTCTCTCGTCGACCAGAGCTTCCAATCGATCCGCTTTACAGCGGAGGGCAAACTGGCGGCTCGTGTGACGTCGCCGGCAAAGTCCGCCGGCAATTCTTCCAGAAGCAAACTTACTTCTTCTTGGCGGTCTTCTTCTTGGCGACCTTGCGGGTCTTCTTCGCGGTCTTCTTCGCCGCGGTCTTCGTCGCCTTCTTGACCTTCTTCACAGTCTTCTTGGCTTTCGCCTTCTTCGCCTTCTTAGCCATGTTGCCCTCCTAATTAGTGAGATGGCTGGATCGCTGCGTGCACCCGGGAATCGAAATGCACTTCATCCCGCATACACCAACAGATGTGAAAAAACAGCGTCCTGCTTAAGGAAGTGTTGATGAAGCGGTGGCAGCGCCACACGTGCGTCGTCACCAGCAAGCGCAAACGCAACGCCGCGCACGATGCAAGTAGTGCCCGCGAAATCTACATCGACAAAAGTCAAGGTTGCGGGAAACGCTTGTACTGCAGATGGATTCGCAATTCGCACCGAAAATTTTTTGCGCGCGATGTCGTTCGGGGCGACTCATCGCGACCGGTCAAAACTGTGTGCGCGGACTCTGAGTCGTGAATTTTGGCAAATAAAATATTTTCGGCGGTGTGGACGTTCCGGCGCTTCGCGGTTTCTCAAACGCGAATTTTTTGCCAGCACTCCGCACTGATTCGCGGTCGCGTTTTTTCTGATTCACCGTCGCCGCGTCCGACGCGACGTCAGTTCATCGCGTCGGCGTTGACGAAAATTTTCGTCCGAGGAGGTCATCGCGGCAGAGCGACGACGCCGCACGGCGATCCGTCGGCGATGCAAGATGAACGGCAACGCGTACGCGCGATCGCCGCGCGCGGCGACGAACGCGGGTGCGTTACAAACCGAGCTTGGTCTTGATGAGGTCGTTCACGGCTTGCGGGTTGGCCTTGCCACCCGATGCCTTCATCACCTGTCCGACGAACCAGCCGGCGAGCGCGGGCTTGGCTTGCGCCTGCGCCACCTTGTCCGGATTGGCGGCGACGATCTCGTCGACGATCTTTTCGATCGCGCCGGTGTCGGTGACCTGCTTCATGCCGCGCGCTTCCACCAGCGCGCGCGGATCGCCACCTTCGTTCCAGACGATCTCGAACAGATCCTTGGCGATCTTGCCGGAGATGGTGCCCTCGCCGATCAGGTCGACGATGGCCGCGAGTTGCGCCGACGACACCGGCGACGCCGCGATGTCCTTGCCTTCCTTGTTGAGGCGGCCGAACAACTCGTTGATCACCCAGTTGGCCGCGAGCTTGCCGTCGCGCGCCTTGTCGGCCAGTGCCGCCAGCACCGCTTCATAGAAGTCGGCGCTCTCGCGCTCGCTGACCAGCACGGCCGCGTCGTATGGCGTCAGCGCGAACTCGCCGATGAAGCGCGCCTTCTTCTGGTCCGGCAATTCCGGCAACGCGGCGGCGAGCTGATCGACGAAGTCCTGCGAGAACTCCAGCGGCAGCAGATCGGGATCGGGGAAGTAGCGATAGTCGTGCGCCTCCTCCTTCGATCGCATCGAGCGCGTTTCGCCCTTGCCGGGGTCGAACAATCGGGTTTCCTGATCGATGCTGCCGCCGTCTTCAAGGATTCCGATCTGACGGCGCGCTTCGTACTCGATCGCCTGACCGATGAAGCGGATCGAGTTGACGTTCTTGATCTCGCAGCGGGTGCCGAACGGCTCGCCCGGCTTGCGCACCGAAACGTTGACGTCGGCGCGCAGGTTGCCCTTCTCCATGTCGCCGTCGCAGGTGCCGAGGTAGCGCAAGATGGTGCGCAGCTTGCTGACATACGCCTTCGCCTGCTCCGACGAGCGAATGTCCGGCTTGGAGACGATCTCCATCAGCGCGACGCCCGAACGATTGAGATCGACATAGGACATGGTCGGGTGCTGGTCGTGCAGCGACTTGCCGGCGTCCTGTTCCAGATGCAGCCGCTCGATGCCGACGGTGATGCTGTCGCCGTCGTCGAGATCGACCTGCACTTCGCCCTCGCCGACCACCGGCGATTTGTACTGGCTGATCTGGTAGCCCTGCGGCAAGTCCGGATAGAAATAGTTTTTCCGGTCGAACACCGAGCGCAGGTTGATCTTCGCCTTGAGGCCGAGGCCTGTGCGCACCGCCTGCTTCACCGCCTCTTCGTTGATCACCGGCAGCATGCCGGGCATCGCCGCGTCGACCAGCGAGACATGGCTGTTCGGATCGCCGCCGAACTGCGTCGACGCGCCGGAAAACAGTTTCGAGTTGGAGGTGACCTGGGCATGGACTTCCAGCCCGATCACCATCTCCCAATCGCTGGTGGCGCCCTTGATGAGCTTTGCAGATTTGACAGGTGCGTTCATAGGGTGAGTTCTACAATGGACCGCGAGGCGAGAAAACCCCGGCGGAGTGGTGACGGCCTGAGTGTCCGACCGCTAATTCGCTTCTAGCCAAATATGCAATACGAATGCGTCGTCCCCGCGCAGGCGGGGACCCATAACCCCTGGCATGAGTTGTCGTAAAGACATTCGCCCTTGTTATGGAGCCGAACCGCTGCGGCGTATGGGTCCCCGCCTGCGCGGGGACGACGCCGAAAATGTTGTGACGGCGCGCGCACAAAAACCGTCCTCCTCGCAATGACGGCCCTTACATACTCTTCAGAAAATCCCGCAGCGTCGGGTTGATGTGGAGCGCGTCGCGGCCCGCCGCAATCACTTCGTCCACCTGCTGCGGCGGCAGGTGAAACCGCGTCGGCACGTTGCCGAGTTCGGCCGCGCGCGCCGGATCGAGCTGGTCGAAGCCGAGCCGGCCGACGAAGAATTTCATATCGCGGCAGTTCCAGCCAGCCGGCGCGCCGTAGCGCTTGCGATCCGCCGCCGACAAGCCGCAGCGCCATTTGATCAGCGCGTTCTGCCAATCGTTCATGGTGCGCTCGAAGGCGGTGTAGCTCGCGCCGACGCTGGCATCGATGGTGGTGTCGATCGCCGCCTTGACCAGTTCGACGCCGGTAGGGCCGTCGGCGCTCTGCACCCAATTGCCCGACAGTCCCGCTTTGGCATCGACCACGAGGAACATCGAGCGCCGCAACTTGACCGCCTGCTGCGGCGTCAGCGGGCCATAAGGCGTGTTCGACGACTCCCGCGAGATGGTGAAGCCGGCAAGGCCGTAGTTATCGACCAGGCCACCGTCCAGCAGCTTGATGAACGGCACCTTACCCTCGCGATAGCGCAGGATCGCACTCGCATACGAGCGCAGCATCGGCGAGGCATGACGATCGGCGGCCGAACGCGTGATCCATGACGGCAGCGGATCGGTGCACGTATCGGGATAGGCTTTCACCACGATCGGCGCGAAGGCAACCGGCACCGCGGCGGACGCCGCCACCGCGTTGGAGAGCGGAAACTTCGTCAGGTCGCTACAGATCGCGGTGAAGGCGGTGGCGCCGAACACGAACGGCACGCGGTTGTAGATGTCGGACGCGTTGATCCAGACGCGCGGCGCACCGACTTTACGAAACTGACCGTAGGTCGCACCGTGGAACAGATTGCGATCGAGCCACTGGGTAAAGCCCTGCTGATCGTTGATGCCGCCGCCGAGCGCGCGGCCCATCGTCGCCAGCGACAGCGTGGTGTCGAGTCCCTCTTCCGCGTTCTGCAACAGGAAGCGCTCGCGGAAGTCGGCCAGCCCGGCCCGCTTCTTCAGGCCGTAGTAAGCCGCCGTGACCGAACCACCGGACACACCGGAGATGAAATCGAGCCGGTCGAGCAGCTTGTCGTTGCCGTGCGGCACGCCGATCCGGTCGAACTCCGAGAGCACGCCGTAGGAAAACGCCGCCGCGCGGGTGCCGCCGCCGGAGAACGCCAGACCGATCAGCAGATCGTCGTTGTCGGCAGCTTCTTCCTTGAAATTGAGATGGAGTTGATCGACCACGCTGCCGTTGGCCGGCTCGTTCACCGGCAGGTTGTGAACCGAGGCGCAGCCGCCCAGCCACAAGCTCATCGCCATCGCGCCAAGATATCCCGACCACCGCATGATCGTCCGCCCCTCCATTGCGGCGGTTATCGCCCGAAGGCGGTTAACCGGCGGACAAGATGGCAGCATCGTGGCAATGGCAAGGCCGTCATGGTTAATCTCGTGCTGAGGAGCGGCTGCATTCTGAAAATCCGGCTGAAAAATACATTTCCATCATTGCGAGGAGCGTTAGCGACGAAGCAATCCAGAAAGGTCCCACCCCAACCCTCCCCAGCAGGCGGGAGAGGGAGAAGAATGGTGGGTTGCTTCGCTTCGCTCGCAATGACGAGAGCATCAGCGTTGCGCGCTAACCCCACCACCGCGTCGGGGTGAAATGCCCTGCCGCCTGCTCGATCACCTCACCGAGCGAGAACAGCGTCTCCTCATCGAACGGACGGCCGATCAGTTGCAGGCCGAGCGGCAGACCCTGCGCATCCTTGCCGGCGGGCACCGCGATGCCCGGCAGTCCCGCCATGTTCACGGTGACGGTGAAAATGTCGTTGAGATACATCTCGATCGGATCGGCGCCGGTCTTCTCGCCGATGCCGAATGCCGCCGACGGCGTCGCCGGCGTCAGAATGGCGTGGACGCCTTGCGCGAAGCAGTCCTCGAAATCCTTCTTGATCAAGGTGCGCACTTTTTGCGCGCGCAGATAATATGCGTCGTAATACCCGGCGGAGAGCACGTAGGTGCCGATCATCACGCGACGCTTCACCTCGGCGCCGAAGCCGCTCGCGCGAGTGTTCTCGTACATCTCGACGATGTTGTTGCCGTCGACGCGCGCGCCGTAACGCACGCCATCGTAGCGCGCGAGATTGGACGAGGCTTCGGCCGGCGCGACAATATAATAGGCCGGCAGCGCGTATTTGGTATGCGGCAGCGACACCTCGACCAGTTCGGCGCCCGCCGCCTTCAGCCATTCCGCGCCCTGCGACCACAGCCGGTCGATCTCGGAGGGCATGCCGTCGAGCCGGTATTCCTTCGGAATGCCGATACGCAGGCCCTTGACCGATTTGCCGATCGCCGCTTCGTAATCCGGCACGGCGCGATCGACGGACGTGGTGTCCTTCGGATCGTGGCCCGCCATCGAGCGCAGCAGGATCGCGGTGTCGCGCACGGTGCGCGCGAACGGCCCGGCCTGATCGAGCGAGGATGCAAACGCGACGACGCCCCAGCGCGAGCAGCGGCCGTAAGTCGGCTTGATACCGACGATGCCGGTGAACGCCGCCGGCTGGCGGATCGAACCACCGGTATCGGTACCGGTCGCGCCGAGACACAGGCCGGCCGCTACCGCCGATGCCGAACCGCCGGACGAACCGCCCGGCACCAGTTTGGCGTTCGAGCCGTCACGCCGCCATGGATTGACCACCGGGCCGAAGCACGACGTCTCGTTGGACGAGCCCATGGCGAATTCGTCGTTGTTGAGCTTGCCCAGCATGACTGCGCCGTCGCGCCACAGTTGCGTGGTGACGGTCGACTCATAAGGCGGCTTGAAGTCGCCGAGAATCTTCGAGCACGCGGTGGTGCGCACGCCGTTGGTCGCGAACAGATCCTTGATGCCGAGCGGAATGCCGGCGAGCGGGCCGCCCTCGCCCCTGCCGATCTTCGCGTCGGTATCACGCGCCATCGCGCGCGCTTGATCCGGCGTCTCCAGCACATAAGCGTTCAGCGCACGCGCACGCTCCATCGCCTTGAGGTGTGCGTCGGTGAGTTCGACGGAGGTAAAGGTCTTGCGCGCGAGACCGTCGCGGGCCTCGGCCAGCGTCAGCGAAGTCAGATCCGTCATTTATCAACCGGGCTGCAAAAGAAAGGAGAGAGCGTCTTGTCGTTGGCGGGATCGTCGCGGCGCGGCTGCTGCTTCATGGACTGCTCCATCGCGTCGAGCACCGCGTCCATCGCCTTGTCGGGATCGGCTTCCTCGCCCTGACGCCGCATCGCGTCGAGATAGGTCATGTAAGCCTGATAGGCTTTCTCGTCGTCGCACAGCAGGCACATCGGTTCGTCTCCCGCTTTATTCGACCACCTTGGGCACCACGAAGAAATGATCTTCGCGCGCCGGCGCGTTGGCGACCACGGCATCGGCGATCTCGCCATCGTTGACGACATCCACGCGCTTCTTCATCTCCATCGGCGTCACCGAGGTCATCGGCTCGACGCCGTCGACGTTCACTTCCGACAGTTGCTCCACGAAGGCGAGGATCGCGTTCAACTCGCCTTGCAGGTGCGGAACCTCGGCATCAGTAACCGCGATCCGCGCAAGATGCGCGATGCGGCGAACGGTGGCGGCGTCGACAGACATTATATAGGGGCCTTTGGCGCGTGGCGAAACATCACGCGCAGTCGCGTTGCGTACAGGAAAATTCCTATAGCAGACCGCCCTTTCGCGCCGCAACCACGCCGCTACCTGCCGGATCAGGCGGACAGCGCGCGCAGCCGCCGCAAGGCGTCCTCCGCCAGCACGCGGGTCAGGTCTTCGGCGGGCCGTTCGGTACCGAGCGCCACCGCCTGCCCCGCCCACAGATTGGTGAAATCGGAACTGCCGGTCTTTTCCGCCGCCGCCTTAAGCGGCCCGAACGCCGCCGAGGCATGCGGGAAACCCGGACCTTCCGGCGTCACCGGACCGATCTCGCGCATCGCCCGGTTGACGATGCCGCGCGCGGCGCGCCCGGTCATCACGTTGGTGATCGCTGTGGAGCCGTCGTCGCCCTTCGCGAGACTCTGGCGGATGATGGCGCTCACCTTGGATTCCGGCGTTCGCAGGAAGGCCGTTCCGATCTGCACGCCGGCCGCGCCCAGCGCGAACGCCGCCGCGATGCCCCGTCCGTCGGCGATGCCGCCGGCGGCGATCACCGGCACGCGCACCGCGTCCGCCATCTGCGGCACCAGCGCGAAGGTGCCGGGCTGGGTGGCGATGTCGTCGGTCAAAAACATGCTGCGATGGCCGCCCGCCTCCGCGCCCTGCGCAATGACGGCATCGACGCCGCGCTCGGCCAGCCACACCGCTTCCTTGACGATGGTGGCCGACGCGATGACGACGCAGCCGGCGTCCTTGACGCGCTTCAACAGGCTCGCGTCCGGCAGGCCGAAGTGGAAGCTCACCACCTCCGGCTTCACGTCCTCGACCACCTCGCACATCGCAGCATCGAACGGCGCACGCGCGGCGGACGGCAGCGGCATCGCCGGGTCGAGCTGCAACTCTTTATAATAAGGTGCGAGCCGATCGCGCCATGCCGCCACCTTCTTCTCGTCCGGCACCGTTGGCGTGTGGGCGAAGAAGTTCATCGACACCGGCGCGGACACCTGCTGGCGGAAAATGTTGACCTGCTCGCGCGCCTTGTCCGGCGACAGCATCGCGCACGGCAGCGCACCGAGCGCGCCGGCCTTGGCGGCTGCGATCGCCAGTTCGGTATCGATCGCGCCGGCCATCGGCGCCTGGATGATGGGGAGATCGACCTTGAAAAGGTCGAGCAGTCGGCGGTCGGGCCACATGGCGATATCCTCAATTGATGCACTTGGTATTCCACTTTGGCGCGGCAATGTCACGGCCCTGACCATGCGACCTTGGATGGAAACTCCGCCCATTCGCTCATGACGCCGTCGCCGCCGCCGTGTTATGCGAAGCGATGACCGCTCCTGTCCTGCCCCTGACCGAAGCCGCCACCCATTGGCCCGTGCGCGGCGCGCTGATCGGCCTTGACCTCGGCACCAAGACCGTCGGCGTCTCGGTATCCGATCCCGACCGCCGTCTCGCCACCGGCGTCGAGACCGTGAAGCGCACCGCCTTCACCACCGACGCCGCGCGATTGATCGCGCTGGCGCAGGCGCGCAGCGCCGTCGGCTTCGTGCTCGGCCTGCCGATCAACATGGACGGCAGCGAAGGCCCCCGCGCGCAATCAACCCGCGCCTTCGCCCGCAACTTCGCTCGCCTCACCGACCTCGCCATCGGGCTGTGGGATGAGCGCCTGTCCACCACCGCGGTCGAACGCGAGTTGATCGCACTCGATGCCAGCCGAGCCAAGCGTGCGAAAGTGATCGACGAGCACGCCGCGATCTTCATCCTGCAAGGCGCGCTCGACCGCCTCGCCACGCTCAACCGCTGAGGGCGACACACCGATGCTGACGGTGATCGCCTCGCTGATCCCGGTGTTCCTGCTGATAGCGCTCGGCTATGCGTTGCGGCGCATCCTGCTCAAGAGGGACGAGCATTGGGTCGGGCTGGAGCAACTGGTCTACTACGTGCTGTTTCCGGCGCTGCTGATCGAAACACTCGGCCGCGCCAACCTCGCCTCGGTGCCGATCGCCGGCGTCGGCGGCGCGATGCTGCTGTCGGTGCTGATCATGGGCGCGCTGTGCCTCGCGCTACGCCCGTTGCTGGTGCGCACGCTGGCGCTGAGCGGCCCCTCCTTCACCTCGCTGTTTCAGGGCGCGGTGCGCTGGCAGACTTTCGTCGCGCTCTCGGTCGTCGGCAACATGCTGGGAGATCTCGGCCTCGCGGTGGCCTCCGTCGCGATGGTGGCGATGATCCCGGTTCTCAACGTGATGAGCGTGTCGGTGCTGGCGCACTTCGCCTCGCCGCAGAAGACGTCGTGGCGCGCGACGGGGCTGGCGATCGCGAAGAACCCGTTCATCTGGGGCTGTCTGATCGGCATCGCCATCAACATCAGCAAACTCCCGATCCCGAAACCGCTCTACGAATTCGCCGGATCGCTCGGGCATTCCTCGCTGGCGATCGGCCTGTTGGTGGTCGGCGCCGGCCTGCAACTCGACGGCTTGCGACGACCTAATGCGGTGGCGGCGCTCACCGTCGCGCTCAAGCTGATCGGAATGCCGATCATTGCCATCACGCTCGGCTGGAGTTTCGGGCTGTCGGGCGCAAATCTCGTGGTGGTCGCCTGCTGCGCCTCGGTGCCGAGCGCATCGAACGCCTACGTGCTGGCGCGGCAGATGGGCGGCGACGCGCCGCTGCTGGCGCAGATTCTCGTCCTGCAAACCGTGGTCGCGGCCTTCACCATGCCGCTGTTCATCGCATTTGCCGGATGAGCATTCATTACGGATGAGAGGCGAGCCACATCGTCTGAATGGTGGCAGCGAGATTGTTGAGGCCGTGCAGGATAATTGTCAGCCAGGTCGAGCCGGTAAGGTAACGCAGATAGCCGAACAACAGACCAATGGTCATGATCTCGCCAAAGAAGAACCAGTCGTACTGCAAGTGCATCGCGGTCCACACCAGCGATGACAACACGATGGCGCCGAATGGCCGCAGGAACGACTCCGACCAGCCGCGATAAAGAAAGCCGCGCGCGAAAAACTCTTCGGTAAGCGGCGCGGCAACGCAGAACGCGATCAGCAGTAGCCATAATACATTGTCGGTCTGGGCCGATTTCAGCACCTCGACCATGAACGTCGCGGTGACTTCGCGCCCGATCGCCTTGGCCAGCAGGTCCCACGCGCCGACCAGCGCGATCAGGGCCGCGAGGCCGATGAAAAACTGGCGCCACGTCGGCCAACGCAATCCGAGATAGTCGCCGAACCGCGCACCCGCGAGGCGTGTCGCGATCCAGATCGCCAGCGCCACCGCCGGTAGCCCCATGATGATCGACAGCGAGATCGCGGTACCGCTCCCCGCAACCGCGCGGATCACCGCGCTATCGAGACCACCACCGTGTTGCCACAACAGATAGACGACGATGGTGGCCTGGCCGAAAAACATCGCGGCAAAGATGAACAGGCCCCACAGGCTGGTGCCGACGAATTTCCACACCCCGCGCGGTGGCTTGGGCGGAAGCGGTGGCGGCGGAAGGGTATCGATCTCAAGGGTGCTCATCGGGCCAATGTGGTGAGGAATGATTACCAAACCATGGTCGGAACGTGCGAGGAAAGAATGACGTCGGCATTACCACACATCGTCGTCATGGCCGGGCTTGTCCCGGCCATCCACGTCTTACGGACCGCTACCCCCAACAAGACGTGGATGGCCGGAATAAATCCGGCCATGACGACAGAGAGAGGCGCGGCTCTCTCGCTTACGTCAACGCGCGGTCCAGCAGGTGACGGCTGGCATCGGCGCTGAGATCAGCCGATCCGTAGAGATTGCCGTGCGCCGCGCCGAGACGCGTCGCGGCGAACAGTTCGGCGCTTGCCGGCGATACGTCCTGCAACGCTGCCGCCGCCGCGAGCAACGCCAGACGCTCTACCGCGACTCGCGCCAGACGCTCGGCGTCCGGCCGGCGGAATGCCTTGGCGACGAATCCCAGCGTCTCTTTCGCACCCGGCAGATCGCCGGCCTGCGCGGCGAGATGCTTCATCACCACTTCCGCGCCTTCTGCCTCGCGCGACAGCGCGCGCAGCACATCGAGGCACATGACGTTGCCGGAGCCTTCCCAGATCGCGTTGACCGGCGACTCGCGATAATGCCGCGCCAGAATACCCTCCTCGATGTAGCCATTGCCGCCGAGGCACTCCATCGCCTCATAGAGAAAGCCCGGCGCGCTCTTGCAGGTCCAGTATTTCACCACGGGCGTCAGCAGCCGCATGTAAGCGGCCTCAACGGAATCGAACGGCGCGCGATCGAAGGCGCGGCACAGCCGCATCACCAAGGCGGTGGAGGCTTCGATATGCAGCGCCATGTCGGCCAGCACGCTCTGCATCAGCGGCTGATCGGCGAGATGCTTCTGGAATACGCTGCGATGACGAGTGTGGTTGATGGCGTGCGCCAGCCCCGAGCGCATCAGGCCGACCGACGACAGCGCGCAGTCCTGCCGCGTCAACGATACCATCTCGATGATGGTGGGCACCCCGCGCCCCTCCTCGCCGAGCCGCAAGGCATAAGCGTTGTCGAACTCGACTTCCGACGATGCATTGGAGCGATTGCCGAGTTTGTCCTTGAGACGCTGGAAGCGGATGCCGTTGATCGAGCCGTCCGGCGCAAAGCGCGGCATGAAGAAACAGGTCAGCCCGCCTTCGGCCTGCGCCAGCACCAGGAATGCGTCGCACATCGGCGCCGACATGAACCACTTGTGGCCGGTGATGCGATAGGCGTCGCCGTCCGGCACCGCGCGGGTGATGTTGGCGCGCACATCGGTGCCGCCCTGCCGCTCGGTCATGCCCATACCCATGGTCATGCCACGCTTGGTCCACCACGGCGCGAAGGTCGGATCATAACTGCGGGTGCCGAGCACCGGCATCACCCTGGCCTTGAGCGCGGGATCGACGCCGAGCGCACCGACCGCCGCGCGCGTCATGGTGATCGGGCACAGATGCCCCGACTCCACCTGCGCAACGATAAACAGCCGCGCGCCGCGCACCACTTCGGAGGCGCCACCGGCCGCCTCGCCTTTCGCGGTCCATGTCGAGTTGTGGATGCCGGCGTGGGCGCTGTGCGCCATCAACTCGTGATAGGCCGGATGAAATTCGACCTGATCGCGACGGAAGCCACGCGCGTCAAACGTCTTCAGCTTCGGCGCGTTCTCGTTGGCGAGACGGCCGCGCTCGATCATCGCCGCCGAGCCCCAGTGCTTGCCGAACTCGGTCAGCTCATTCACCGCATCCGCGCCGCCATTGGCTTTCACAGCCTCCACCAGCGGACGATCCTGCGCGAACAGATTGACGTCCTCGAACGGCGGCGACTGGTTGAAGACGTCGGTGCGAGCAGAGGCAACGGACGACATGACAAACTCCCGGATTCGAATTCTGAGCGCATTGCTGACTATTAGACATCCGCCGATTTCGCCGGCGGCGCAAGGTGCGGAAAAACGCCGCAACATAACTTTTTGCGGAACTCTACTGCAGATCGGTGTGTTTTCCGGTCAGCAATTCGCAACCAACCGGAGAACCCGATGCAGGCGAAATCCATCATCACGACGGCAATGACCGCGCTGATCCTGAGCGCCGGCGCAGCGATGGCGCAACAGGACCGCAATCAACCCGCCGCCGGCAATCAGCCTGCCGCGAAACAATCCGCGCCGGCGGAGTCACCGCAAGCCTCCGGCCACGACGCGCAATCGGGACAACCGGAAACCGGTCCCAATGCTAAGCAGACCAAAGGCACCGCCAGCGACGGCTACAAGGACGCGCACGACAAGGACAAGAAGTAAGAGGTTCACTGCCTTAACGGAAAACCTCTGTTGTCATGTACGGACGTGATCCGCGCATCCATCCCTTGAAGATGGATTGCCGGGGCAATGACATCGTGCGGAAAGGCTTTTCGCGAGAGAACCGTCAGCGCCGGGTGATTGGGAAATCGTAAGCCTCGCGGCCCATTCCGGGCAGCGAGAAGTGCCACCATTCGAGACGATAGTTGATGAAGCCGTGGCGTGCCATCGCGGCCACCAATGTCTCGCGCCAGCGTTGTTGCTGCGGCGTGATCGCGCGCGACGCGGTGTGGGCGCGCTCATCGGAGCAGTCGTAACCGGTGCCCATATCGATGCTGTTATCCGGGGCGCGGCGTGAGACGTCCGCGGTGCAGTCGCCGTAATCGGCGCGCGGATCGAACGGCGCTACTCTCTTGAGTGGCTGTTGCACCAGGGTCAGGTCCACCGCCTTGCCGGTAGAGTGGCCGGAGCGGCGCGCGATGTAGCCGAGCCGAAACAGATCGGCCTTACGCATCTTCGGATTGTAGCGATGCTGCGCGGCGGTCTCGTTGCCGTCCTGCGCCCAGGCATACATGTCGTCCACCGCGCGCTGCGGGCGATAGCAATCATAGACTTTCAGCGACAGGCCGCGTGGCTTCAGATCCTGCTGCACCTGCTTCAGTGCGAGACCGACCTTGCGGGTGACGATGCACTCGCCCGCCTCGTAGCCGTCGAGCACACGACCGACGAAATTGTTGGCGGTGGCGTAACGCATGTCCTGAACGATGCTTGGATCGAGATCGCGCAGATAGACAAAGCCACCCGGCAGTCCGGACCCCGTGGCCAGGCTGCCCGGAAGCCCGGCCAGTCCCACGACGACGAAAACCGCCAACCACAACACAAACCGATACGTCATCCCAAAGGTCTCTCGTCCAACAGCCGGTTCCGGCCAATCTACCGGGCTTGGGAGATAGCGAAAACGAGCCGGATTCACCCTCCCCGCACGGTTCTGGGGGATAACCCGCCCGACGCGAAAACGGCCTTGCCCCCCCATGCGGCAATGCCTATAGCTCTTGCTTTAATGACCCCCGCCGCAAAATCCAGTTTTGTCCTCAACCACCGGCACCTGCTGGGGATCGAGGGCCTTTCCGCATTCGACATCACCGGCCTGCTCGATCTCGCCGAGGAATACGTCGAACTCAATCGCCAGGTCGACAAGAAGCGCACCAGTCTGCGCGGCCGCACCCAGGTCAACCTGTTCTTCGAGGCTTCGACACGCACGCAGTCCTCGTTCGAGATCGCCGGCAAGCGACTTGGTGCCGACGTCATGAATATGTCGGTGGCTTCGTCCTCGATGCGCAAGGGCGAGACGCTGATGGACACCGCCGTCACGCTCAACGCCATGCACCCGGATATTCTTGTGGTCCGCCACAACGCCTCCGGCGCGGTGGAGCTGCTGGCGCGCAAGGTCGATGGCTCGGTGGTCAATGCCGGCGACGGCACCCACGAACATCCGACGCAGGCATTGCTCGATGCGCTGACTATCCGTCGCAACAAGGGACGGTTGGAGGGATTGCTGGTGGCGATATGCGGCGACGTGATGCATTCGCGCGTCGCGCGCTCCAACATCATCCTGCTGAACACCATGGGCGCGCGGGTGCGCGTGGTGGCGCCATCGACGCTGCTGCCGGTCGGCATCGAGCGGATGGGCGTCGAAGTCGCGCGCAACATGGAAGATGGCCTGCACGGCGCGGACATCGTGATGATGCTGCGGCTGCAACGCGAGCGTATGAACGGATCGTTCGTGCCGTCGAGCGGCGAATACTTCCGCTTCTTCGGGCTCGACCAGAAGAAGCTGGCCTACGCCAAACCCGACGCGCTGGTGATGCATCCGGGACCGATGAACCGCGGCGTCGAGATCGACTCGCTGGTGGCGGACGGCGCGCAGTCGCTGATCCGCGAGCAGGTCGAGATGGGCGTGGCCGTGCGCATGGCCGTGCTCGAAGCGCTGGCGCGCAACCTGCCGAATGCGTGACGCCATGCCTCACAATCAAAACAACACCCGCCCGCTGCTGCTCGCCAACGCCCGCGTGATCGATCCATCGCGCGATCTGGATATGCGCGGTGATCTCTTGATTGCCGACGGCGTCATCCGCGACGTGAAGCAAGGCATCGCCGCATCCGGCGCGCCGGATGGTGCGGAGATTATCGATTGCGCGGGATGCATCGTCGCGCCCGGTCTCATCGATATGCGCGCCTTCGTCGGCGAGCCCGGCGCCAGTTATCGCGAAACCTTTGCTTCGGCGAGCGAGGCTGCGGCCGCTGGTGGCATCACCACCATCATTTGCCAGCCCGATACCTCGCCGGTGATCGACAATTCAGCGACGGTGGACTTCGTGCTGCGCCGCGCGCGCGATACCGCGATCGTCAACATCCATCCGATGGCGGCGCTGACCAAGGGCATGGCCGGTCAGGTAATGACCGAATTCGGCCTGCTCAAGGATGCCGGCGCGGTGGCTTTCACCGACGGCGCACACAGCGTGATGAACGCACAAGTCATGCGCCGCGCCCTGACCTACGCGCGCGATTTCGACGCGCTGATCGTGCATCACACCGAGGACCCCAACCTCGTCGGCGAAGGCGTGATGAACGAGGGCGAATTCTCGACCCGGCTCGGACTGATCGGCGTGCCCACTGCGGCCGAAGCGATGGTGCTGGAGCGCGACATTCGCCTCGTCGCGCTGACCGGCGGACGCTATCACGCGGCGTCAGTCACCTGCCGGGAGTCGCTGGACATTCTTAAACGCGCACGCGACGCCGGCTTGGCGGTGAGCGCGTCGGCCTCGATCAATCATCTCGCATTGAACGAGAATGACATCGGCCCCTACCGCACCTTCCTGAAAACCTCGCCGCCGCTGCGCACCGAAGACGATCGCACCGCGCTGGTCGCCGCTGTCGCATCGGGGCTGGTCGACGTGGCGATGTCGGATCACAATCCGCAGGACGTCGAAACCAAGCGACTGCCCTTCGCCGAAGCCGCAGTAGGCGCCATCGGTCTTGAGACCATGCTGTCAGCGGGCCTGCGTCTGGTTCACAACGATGAACTGGATGTCGTGACACTGCTTCGCGCGATGTCGACGCGGCCAGCCGAACTGCTCGGCCTGCCCGGCGGCACGCTACGCGCAGGCAGCCCCGCCGACGTGATCGTGATCGATCCCGACGAACCGTGGGTGCTGGACCCGGCCGATCTCAAATCGCAATGCAAGAACACGCCGTTCGACGAAGCCCGCTTCACAGGCCGCGTGCGGCAAACCATCGTCGGCGGACGAGGTGTCTATCGGCGGGCGTAGTGACGCCACCGACGGCGGGCAGATCGCCTGCGCCGATCAGTTTCCGAACAGTTTTGCGATGACTTCCATCGACGTGCCGGCAAAGATCGCTGTCAGGTAGATACCGAAGCACGCGACCTTCAGGTGGTTGCGAATTAGGCGCATGATGCCCTCCTCTGGTCGAATCCGATGGTGATGAAGTATGGTTAACCAATCCTTACTGGATCGAGTGCCTCACCCATGCTGACATTCTCTCTTGGCGCGGCCTGCCTCGCCCTCATCGTCGGCTACCTGTTCGGTTCGATTCCGTTCGGAATGATCCTGACGCGGTTCGCCGGCACGCAGGACCTGCGCTCCATCGGCTCCGGCAACATCGGCGCGACCAACGTGCTGCGCACCGGGCGCAAGGGGCTCGCCGCGGCGACGCTGCTCGGCGACATGCTGAAGGGCACCGCCGCCGTCATCGTCGCCGGCCGTTTCGGCGGCCCGGAGGCCGCGATGCTGGCGGGGCTCGGCGCATTTCTCGGCCACCTGTTTCCGGTGTGGCTCGGCTTCAAGGGGGGCAAGGGCGTCGCAACTTATATCGGCGTGCTGCTCGGCCTGTACTGGCCGGCGGCGCTGGCGTTTTGCGCCGTCTGGCTCGTGGTGGCGTGGTTCACACGTTATTCCTCGGGCGCCGCGCTGGTCGCCAGCGCGTTGACGCCGCCGGCACTGTGGCTCGACGGGCATTCGGCGCTGGCGTTGCTGTTTACGATCCTGTCGGTGCTGCTGTGGATCATGCATCGCGGCAATATCCAGCGGCTGCTCGCCGGCACTGAAGGCAAGATCGGCAAAAAGGCCTGACCTCTCCGCCTCCCATTTACGACTTCAGGTTGTATGATCGCGCCGCTTGCGCAATGCTGTCCCCGGGAGCGCGGGCAGCATGGACATGGCCTCACCATCGACGGACGGGACGCGGCTGAGCGAGCGCCAACGGATCGCATGGCTGCGGCTGATCCGCAGCGACAATGTCGGCCCCCGCACCTTCCGTTCGTTGATCAATCATTTCGGCAGCGCCGAAGCCGCGCTCGACCGCCTGCCCGACCTTGCCCGCCGTGGCGGCGCCGCCCGCCCCGGCCGCATTTACACGGTGGACGATGCCGCACGCGAACTGAAGCGCGGGCAAAGTATCGGCGTCGCGATCGTGACACCGGGCGAAGCGGGTTAACCACCGCGGCTGGCGTCGATCGACGATGCGCCGCCGCTGCTCGGCGTCCGTGGTCAGATCGCTACGCTCGCTAAACCGATGATCGCCATCGTCGGCTCGCGCAACGCATCCGGCGCCGGCCTCAAATTCACGCAGATGCTGGCGCGCGATCTCGGCGATGCCGGCTTCGTCGTCGCCTCAGGACTGGCACGCGGTATCGATCAGGCAGCGCATCGCGCAAGTCTTGAGACCGGGACCGTCGCCGTACTGGCCGGCGGCCACGACCGCATCTATCCGCCGGAACATGAACCATTGTTGGAAGACATCCTTTCATCCGGCGCCGCGATCTCGGAAATGCCACTCGGCCATGCACCGCGCGCGCGGGATTTTCCCCGGCGCAACCGGCTGATCTCTGGCGTCGCATTGGGTGTCGTGGTGATCGAGGCCGCACATCGCTCCGGCTCATTGATCACCGCGCGGGTCGCGGCAGAACAGGGCCGCGAGGTGTTCGCGGTCCCCGGCTCGCCACTCGATCCGCGCGCCGCCGGCACCAATCACCTTATCAAGCAGGGGGCGGCGTTGATCACCGAGGCGGCGGACGTCATCGCGGCGGTACGTCCGATCATGGGACGGCCAGTCGAACTGCCCATCGCGGAGTCCGACGACACGCAGCCGATGGATCGCGAACCTGCAGCCAGCGAGCGCGCGCGGATCGTGGAGTTGCTCGGGCCGAGCCCGATCGGCCTCGACGACCTGATCCGCATGGCGGATACGTCACCCGCCACCGTCCGCACCGTCTTGCTCGAACTCGAACTGGCCGGACGGCTGGAGCGCCACGGCGGCGGGCTGGTCTCGCTGGCGCTATCTTAGCGGCCTGTTCGGTGCGGACTGCGCATCGCATGCGCCCGCACCAGTTCGTCCGCCTCCATCTGAGCCATGTCGAGCACGTGGGCCAGCACATTCAACCGGTGCACACGCGCCATCAGGGCCAATTCGGAGACCGCACCGGCGATGAAGCGCGCGGCCTCAGCGGGCCCACCGTCGCCGGCCGGCTCGTCTGCGTCGATGGGAACACTCCGTCGCTCACGCGCCATTGATCCTCGCCACCGTCACATTTGCCGTCGAGATGGGAATCAAGTCCGTCTCAGGCTCAGATATATACAACCTATAGTGGTTTTTAAAGATATAAATAAACGGAATGGTTGAATGATTTGAACATTGCGGGACGCCGCGATTTGACAGTTGAGGGGTCTGGACCCATGTTCCGGGCGAAGCAGGCCGCCGCGACTCTCGCGAAGCCCGCACCTTTTCTTCCCTAAGTATCTGGAAAAACATGAATATCGTCATTGTCGAGTCGCCTGCGAAGGCCAAGACGATCAATAAGTATTTGGGCGGCGGCTACGAAGTGGTCGCCTCGTTCGGGCATATCCGCGACCTCCCAGCCAAGAACGGCTCGGTCGATCCGGACGCCAACTTCAAGATGATCTGGGAGATCGATCCGAAGGCCTCGAGCCGCCTGAACGACATTGCCCGTTCCGTGAAGGGCGCGGACAAGCTCATTCTCGCCACCGACCCTGATCGCGAGGGCGAGGCGATTTCCTGGCACGTCCTGGAGGTGCTGAAACAGAAGCGCGCGCTGAAGGACCAGCCGATCGAGCGCGTGGTGTTCAACGCCATCACCAAGCAGGCCGTCACCGACGCCATGAAGCACCCGCGCCAGATCGACGGCGCGCTGGTCGACGCCTATATGGCGCGCCGCGCGCTGGACTATCTGGTCGGCTTCACCCTCTCCCCGGTTCTCTGGCGCAAGCTGCCGGGCGCGCGCTCGGCCGGACGCGTGCAATCGGTGGCGCTGCGGCTGGTCTGCGACCGCGAGCAGGAAATCGAGAGTTTCGTGCCGCGCGAATACTGGTCGCTGGTTGCGACGCTGACAACGCCGCGCGGCGACGCTTTTGAAGCGCGTCTGGTCGGCGCCGACGGCAAGAAGCTGGCGCGGCTCGACATCGGCAGCGGCGCGGAAGCCGAAGACTTCAAGCGCGCCATCGAGGCGGCGAACTTCACCGTCGGCAGCGTCGAAGCGAAGCCGGCGCGGCGCAATCCCTATGCGCCCTTCACCACCTCGACCTTGCAGCAGGAAGCCAGCCGCAAGCTCGGCTTCGCGCCGGCGCACACCATGCGCATCGCGCAGCGGCTTTACGAAGGCATCAACATCGGCGGCGAAACCACCGGCCTTATCACCTATATGCGTACCGACGGCGTGCAGATCGATGGCTCCGCCATTACTCAGGCGCGCAAGGTGATCGGCGAGGATTATGGTAAGGATTACGTGCCGGATGCGCCGCGCCAGTATCAGACCAAGGCGAAGAACGCGCAGGAAGCGCACGAAGCCATTCGCCCCACCGACATCTCGCGCCGCCCGGCCGATCTGCGCCGCAGCCTCGATAACGATCAGGCCCGGCTCTATGAATTGATCTGGATTCGCACCGTCGCGAGCCAGATGGAATCGGCCGAACTCGAGCGCACCACTGTCGATATCGTCGCCAAGGCGGGCGGGCGCACGCTTGACCTGCGCGCCAGCGGCCAGGTGATCAAGTTCGACGGCTTCCTGAAACTCTATCAGGAAGGCCGCGACGACGATCCGGACGATGAAGACAGCAACCGCCTCCCCGCCATGAGCGACGGCGAAGCGTTGAAGCGTCAGGCGCTCGCCGTCACCCAGCATTTCACCGAGCCGCCGCCGCGCTTCTCGGAAGCCTCGCTGGTCAAGCGTATGGAAGAACTCGGCATCGGCCGTCCTTCGACCTACGCATCGATCCTGCAAGTGCTACGCGACCGTGGCTACGTGCGGCTCGACAAGAAGCGGCTGCATGGCGAGGACAAGGGCCGCGTCGTCGTCGCGTTCCTGAAGAAGTATTTCGCGCGTTACGTCGAATACGACTTCACCGCCGAGTTGGAAGAAGACCTCGACCGCATCTCAAACAATGAAGTGTCGTGGCAGGACGTGCTGAAAGCGTTCTGGGCCGGCTTCACCGGCGCGGTGGACGACATCAAGGACCTGCGCGTCGCCGAAGTACTCGACGCGCTCGACGAAATGCTCGGGCCTCACATCTATCCGCCGCGCGAGGACGGTGGCGATCCGCGCCAGTGCCCGACCTGCGGCACCGGCCGATTGAATCTGAAAGCCGGCAAGTTCGGCGCGTTCGTCGGCTGCACCAACTATCCGGAGTGCCGTTACACGCGTCCGCTCGCCGCCGATGGCGATGCCGGAGGCGACCGCATTCTCGGCAAGGACCCGGAAAGCGGGCTCGACGTCGCGGTGAAGTCAGGCCGCTTCGGGCCGTATATCCAGTTGGGTGAAGCGAAGGATTACGAAGAGGGAGAGAAGCCGAAACGCGCCGGCATTCCAAAAGGCACCTCGCCCGGCGACATGGAATTCGAGCTTGCGGTGAAGCTGCTGTCGCTGCCGCGTGAAGTCGGCCGGCATCCGGAAGACGGCGAGCCAATCAAGGCCGGCATCGGCCGCTTCGGGCCTTATGTGCAACATCTGAAGACCTACGCCAGCCTGGAGGCCGGCGACGATGTCTTCAACATCGGCCTCAATCGCGCGGTGACGTTGATCGCGGAGAAGATCGCCAAAGGTCCGGGGCGACGACGTTTCGGCTCCGATCCGGGCAAGCCGCTCGGCGAGCATCCCTCTCTTGGTGCAGTGGCGGTGAAGAGCGGACGTTACGGCGCTTACGTCACCGCGGGCGGCGTCAACGCCACCATTCCGAGCGACAAGACGCAGGACTCGATCACGCTTGAAGAAGCCATCGCGCTGATCGACGAGCGTGCGGCGAAAGGTGGCGGCAAGACGAAACGGCCGGCGGCGAAGAAGGCGGCGAAAAAGCCTGCCGCCAAATCCGCCGACAGCACTGATGCACCAGCGAAGAAGGCGGCTGCGAAAAAGGCCGTCGCGAAAAAGCCCGCGGCAAAGAAAGCCGCGAGCAAAGCGCGCGCGCCGGTGAAAACGGCAAAAGCCTCCCCTGCCAAAGCGCCGAAAACGGCCGCAAAGAAAAGCGCCGGCAAGACCGGCAGGTAACAGGACCCATTGAGCAAACCACGCGATAGCCGATTTCCCGACCGCGACGCGATCATCGCATTCGTGCGCGCGTCGAAAAGCGAAGTCGGCACGCGCGAGATCGCGCGCGCGTTCGGATTGAAGAATGCCGATCGCGTCGAACTGAAGCAGATCCTGCGCACGCTCGCCGACGAGGGCGTGCTCGCCAAGCGGGGCCGCAAGCTGCATGAGGCCGCGGCCTTGCCGCCCACCCTGCTCGCCGACGTCACCGGCCGCGACAGCGACGGCGAGTTGCTGGCGACGCCGGCGGAATGGGACGCGGAGACGCAAGGCACCGCGCCGAAAATCCGCATCCGTCTGCCGCGCTATCCCAAGCCAGGCACCGCCGCCGGCATCGGTGATCGCGCGCTGTTGCGCATCGAACCGGACGCCAACGACGAAGCCCACGCCTACATCGGCCGCGTCATCAAGATCATCGATCATGCCAAGTCGCGCGTGCTCGGCATTTTTCACGCGCTGCCCGGTGGCGGCGGACGGCTGGTGCCGGTCGACAAAAAGCAGGCCGGGCGCGAACTCAACATCGCCAAGACCGACACCGGCGGCGCGGAAGATGGCGATCTCATCAGCGTCGATCTGGTCCGCTCGCGCGGCTTCGGCCTTGCATCGGGTCGCGTCAAGGAACGGCTCGGATCGCTGGCGACCGAAAAAGCCATCAGCCTGATCGCGATCCATGCGCATGACATTCCGATGGCCTTCTCACCCGCCGCACTGAAAGAAGCCGAGGCGGCCGCGCCCGCGACTTTGCAAGGCCGCGAGGACTGGCGCGATATTCCGCTGGTCACCATCGACCCGCCGGACGCCAAGGATCACGACGACGCCGTGCACGCGGTGCCGGATGACGATCCCGCCAACAAGGGCGGCTACATCGTTCACGTCGCCATCGCCGACGTCGCGTTTTACGTGCGGCCGGGATCGGCGCTGGATCGCGACGCGCTGCTGCGCGGCAACTCGGTGTACTTCCCCGACCGCGTCGTGCCGATGCTGCCGGAGCGCATCTCCAACGACCTGTGCTCGCTGCGTCCGGGCGAAGCACGCGGCGCGCTGGCCGTGCGGCTGGTGATCGCGCCGGACGGCCGCAAGCGTTCGCACACATTCCATCGCGTGCTGATGCGCTCGGCCGCGAAACTCAGTTACGCGCAAGTGCAGACCGCCATCGACGGCCATCCCGACGATATGACCGGCCCGCTGTTGGAGCCGATCCTCAAGCCGCTTTACGCGGCTTACGCGCTGGTGAAACGCGCGCGCGACGAGCGCGAGCCGCTCGAACTCGATCTGCCGGAACGCAAGATCGTTCTGAAGCCGGACGGCACGGTGGATCGCGTGGTGACGCCGGAACGCCTCGACGCGCACAAGCTGATCGAGGAATTCATGATCCTCGCCAACGTCGCCGCCGCCGAGACGCTGGAGAAGAAAGGTCTGCCGCTGATCTACCGCGTGCACGACGAGCCGACGGTGGAGAAGGTGCACAACCTTCAGGAATTCCTGAAGACGCTCGACATCTCCTTCGCCAAGAGTGGAGCGTTGCGGCCGTCGGTCTTCAATCGCGTGCTGACCAAGATCAAGGGGCACGACTCCGAACCGCTTGTGAATGAAGTCGTGCTGCGCTCGCAGGCACAGGCCGAATATGCTGCCGAGAACTACGGTCACTTCGGCCTGAACCTGCGCCGCTACGCGCATTTCACTTCGCCGATCCGCCGCTATGCAGACCTCGTCGTGCATCGCGCCATCATCCGCGCGCTGGGGCTCGGCGCTGGCGCTCTGCCCGAAACCGAAACCATCGAGACGCTGGGCGAAGTCGCCGCGCAGATTTCCGCGACCGAACGCCGCGCCATGAAGGCGGAACGCGAAACCGTCGATCGGCTGATCGCGCATCATCTCGCCGATCGCATCGGCGCGGTGTTCCAGGGCCGCATTTCCGGCGTCACCCGCGCCGGCCTGTTCGTAAAGCTCAGCGACACCGGCGCCGACGGCCTGATCCCGATCCGCACGCTTGGAACCGAGTATTTCAACTATGACGAGGCCCGCCACGCGCTGGTCGGCACGCGCAGCGGTGCCATGCATCGGCTGGGTGACGTGGTCGAGGTTCGTCTGGTAGAAGCAGCCCCGGTGGCCGGCGCGCTGCGTTTCGAACTATTGTCGGAGGGTCATGCCGCTCCGCGCACGCGTCAACGACAGCGCGACAGCGACCGCTCGCACGAGGTGCGCCGGGCGCGCGGCAAGATCAAGGCCGAACGCAAGGCAAAAAAGCCGCCGCGCAAGTTTGCAAAAGGACCGGGGAAGTCTACCAAGAGCAAGGCGAAATCCGGCAAAGGCAAGAACAAGGGCAAAACGTAAGAGCAGATCGTGAAAACACCCGCCGCTTCAACCTGGACGCAGAAAGCCGCCTCGCCGCCCGAACGCGACGTCTGGCTCGCGATGAAGCGCGGCCTGCGCTGCCGCTGCCCGCATTGCGGCGAAGGCAAGTTATTCCGCGCGTTCCTCAAGGTGAATGATACCTGCCCCGCCTGCGGGGAAGCGCTGTTCCATCACCGCGCGGATGACCTCCCCGCCTATCTGGTGATCGTGATCGTCGGCCATATCGTTGTGCCGGTCGCGCTCTCCGTCGAAACCAATTTCGCGCCGCCGATCCCGCTGCAACTGGCGATCTACCTGCCACTCACTCTTTTCTCGGCGCTGTTGTTATTGCAGCCGGTCAAGGGCGCGGTGGTGGGATTGCAATGGGCCTTGCGGATGCACGGCTTCGACGATTCCGATTCCTCTGACATGCCAATCCGCGATAAAGCGGGCGGCACTATCGCACCGGAAGCCCAATGACAGATACGATGACCACCACGACGCCTGTGAAAGAAGAAAAAGAAGCCGACCACCATCCCTATCGGCGCCCGCGCGACGCAGCGACATTGATCCTGATCGACCGCAGCTACGCCAAGCCCAAGGTATTGGTAGGCAAACGCCACAACAACGTGGTGTTCATGCCAGGCAAGTTCGTGTTTCCGGGCGGCAGCGTCGATAAGACCGATAACCGCGTGCCGGTGGCGGCGCCGATTCCTCCCGAACTCGAGGCTAACCTGATGAAGGGCAGCCCGAAGACCGAGCCGTCGCGGGCGCGCTCACTGGCGGTCGCCGCCATCCGTGAAGCCTGCGAGGAAACCGGGCTGTGCCTCGGCTGCAAGTGCGACAACGGCGGTACGCGCAAGCTCGACGGCGTGTGGCAACCGTTCGCCGATGCCGGCTTGCTGCCGGATCCCTCGAGCCTGTTCCTGATCGCCCGCGCCATCACCCCGCCCGGCCGCGTACGCCGCTTCGATACCCGCTTCTTCACCGCGGATGCCTCAAGCATCGCCCATCGCGTCGAAGGCGTCATTCACGCCGACGCCGAACTGGTCGAACTTGTCTGGCTGGAAATCGGCTCCGACTCGCTTGCCGACCTCCATCCGATGACCACGCGCGTTCTTCAACAACTGGACAAGCGCCTCGCCACCGGCCCCCTGCGCCACGACGCGCCGGTGCCGTTCTTCCATTTCTACGGCGGCAAGATGCAGATGGACATCCTGCCGGGCTGACGCCACCGCGAGCGCCGCGCATAAAAACATCTCTCCCACCCGGCGAAAAGACAACGTCATTCCCGGACGGCCGGATGGCTTTGCCGTCAATCGTCGCTATGTTCCCTGCAAGATCCGTTCGACGGGGCGACAAAGATGGTGACACGACAATTGAAGCTCGGCGCGTTCATGCGGCCGGTGAGCATCCACACCGGCGCATGGCGCTATCCCGGCGCGTGGCCGAACGCCAACTTCAACTTCGCGCATCTCAAGCGCCTCATCCAGAAGCTTGAGCACGGCAAGTTCGACGCGTTCTTCATGGCCGATCATCTCGCCGTGCTGAACATGCCCGTCAATGCGCTCAAGCGCAGCCATACAGTGACGTCGTTCGAACCGTTCACGCTGCTCTCTGCGCTCGCCGCCACCACCGAGCGTATCGGCTTGATCGCCACCGGCTCGACGACCTTCGACGAGCCCTATCACGTCGCCCGCCGCTTCGCCTCGCTCGATCACATCAGCGGCGGCCGTGCTGGCTGGAATATCGTCACCACATCGAATCCCGATGCTGCGCTCAACTTTGGCCTCGACGATCACATGGCACATGCCGAACGCTATCGCCGCGCGCGGGAGTTTTACGATGTCGTCACCGGCTTGTGGGACTCGTTCGCCGACGATGCCTTCGTGCGCGACGTCGAGCAGGGTTTGTATTTCGATCCGGCGAAGATGCATGTGCTCAACCACAAGGGTAAATACCTTTCGGTGCGCGGGCCGCTTAACATCGCGCGTCCCGTGCAGGGCTGGCCGGTGATCGTGCAAGCCGGCGCATCGGAAGACGGCAAGCAACTGGCCGCGGAAACCGCCGAAGCCGTGTTCACCGCTGGCGGCAGTCTCGCGGACGGGCAGAAGCTCTACGCCGACATCAAGAGCCGGATGGACAAGCTCGGCCGCGACCGCAATCACCTCAAAATCCTGCCCGGCGCCTTCGTGGTGGTCGGCGACACCGACGAGGAGGCGCGCGCCAAGCGTGCGCAACTCGACAGCCTGGTACATTACGATAGCGCCATCGCTTCGCTGTCGGTGATCCTCGGCGTCGATGCCTCGGGCTTCGATCCGGACGGACAATTGCCGCCGCTCCCGGAAACCAATGCCAGCAAGAGTGGCCAGCAGCGCCTCGTCGACGTCGCTGCGCGCGACAGGCTGACAGTGCGCCAACTCGCCGAACGCGTCGGCGGCTATGGTGGCCTGTCATTCGTCGGCACGCCGCAGACCATTGCCGACAAAATGCAGGAATGGCTGGAAACCGAGGGTTGTGACGGCTTCAACATCATGTTCCCGTTCCTGCCGCAGGGTCTCGACGATTTCGTCGACAGAGTGGTGCCGGAGCTGCAAAAACGCGGCATCTTCCGCAAAGAATACGAGGGTCGCACCCTGCGGGAAAATCTCGGGCTGCCGCGGCCGAAAAACCGCTTCTTCGAGCCGAATTAACCCCGGTTCCCGCGGTTATTTGACTGCGAAAACCTTGACTTTGGGCCATTCGCGGCTAGTTTGCCGGCCAAACGCGGATTGGCGCTCGCCGGTCGGCTGCCGATTCCTGACATTTTCGAGGTTTACCCATGGCCAAAGCGGTCACCATCAAGGTCAAGCTGGTTTCTACCGCCGACACCGGCTTCTACTACGTCGCGAAGAAGAACTCGCGAACCATGACCGACAAGATGGTCAAGAAGAAGTACGACCCGGTCGCGCGCAAGCACGTCGAGTTCAAGGAAGCCAAGATCAAGTAATCTTTTCAGATACTTGGATCGAGTTTCAACGGGGCCCTCGCGGCCCCGTTTGTCGTTTGTGAAATGTCGTGGACTTAACCGCTGTCATGGCCAGATTTATTCTGGCCATCCACGCCTTAATGAGAACGCGGCAAGAAGGACGTAGATGGCCGGGACAAGCCCGGCCATGACGGAAACGAGCCTGCCCCATCAAACGACGATGGTCGCTATGGCCTCGCCGCTATGCCGCCGCCGCGACCACGCGGTTGCGGCCGTCGTGCTTGGCACGGTAGAGCGCGAGATCGGCGCGCTTGAGGACGTCGGCCATCGGCTCGCCCTTGCGCTCCAGCGCCGCGAGACCGATCGAAATCGTCACCTCGATATGCCGCGTGCCCTTGTCGATGGCGAACGGCTCAGCAGCCACCGCGCGCCGTAATCGTTCCGCGACCATGCCGGCGACATGCATGTCGGTCTCCGGCATCACGATGACGAATTCCTCGCCGCCGTAACGGCAGGCGAGATCGATCCCGCGAATCGACTTGCGAATCCGTACCGCGAATTCGCGCAGCACGTCGTCGCCGGCGTCGTGGCCGTAGGTGTCATTGACCGCTTTGAAGAAGTCGATGTCGAGCATCATCAGCGCCAACGCCTTGCCGCGATGCGACGCCTGCTCGGCTAAGGTCTCGAGATGGGTTTCCATATAGCGGCGGTTATGCAGGCCGGTCAGCCCGTCGGTGATCGCCATCTCGATGGAGTTTTGCACGTTGTCGCGGAGATGATCGGTGTAGCGGCGGCGGCGAATCTGGGTACGCGCCCGCGCCAGCAACTCGTTCTTGTCGACCGGCCGCAGCAGATAGTCGTTGACGCCGATCTCGAGGCCGCGCAACAGGCGCGCGTTGTTGTCGGCATCGGCGATCGCGAGAATCGGCACCTGCCGCGTGCGCTCAAGCGAACGCGCCTGACTGCACAGCCGCAGTCCGTCGAAATTTTCCAGGCCGAGCGAGACGATCAGCAAATCGTAATTGCCCTCCGCAGCGTGAAACAGCGCCTCGGATGGATTGGGCTCGACGTCGACGGAATGCTCGGCGGCGAGCACCGGCGCCAGTCGCTCGTAGGACGACGGCCGGTCATCCACCAGCAGGATGCGACCGCCTATGCCGGTCTCCAGCACCGCCGACCGCTCCGGAGCCTGCACGCCGATTTCCATCGAGGTCAGCGCCCGCATCCGCAACTCGTCGGTCATCATCTTGAGGCGGGTCAGCGAACGCACCCGCGCGATCAGCACGACGTCCGACACGGGCTTGGTGAGGAAATCGTCGGCGCCGGCTTCGAGGCCGCGCACGCGATCCGCCGGGCTGTCGAGCGCCGTCACCATCACCACCGGAATGAAATGCGTCGCGGGATTGGATTTCAGCCGGCGGCAAACCTCGAAGCCGTCCATGTCCGGCATCATCACGTCGAGCAGGATGATGTCGCATTCGGCACGCGCCGCCACCTCGAGCGCCTGCGTACCATTGCAGGCGGTGACCACGTCGAAGTATTCGGCCGACAACCGCGCTTCCAAAAGCTTCACGTTGGCGGGGACGTCATCGACGACCAGAATACGCGCGGACATTGCAATCTCCCAGAGCCTCGTTCAACTACGTTGAATGAGGCTCGTCGTTCGTTATTGTTTGAGCATGATCTTGTCCGAAAACCGGCTTCCACTTTTCGGGATCATGCTCTAACCGATAAATCGGCGGACTGTTTCAATGAACTTTCCAACCGAAATCGGCTTCGACAAATAAGCTTCGCACCCGCCCTCGCGGATACGCTCTTCGTCGCCCTTCATCGCGAAGGCGGTGACGGCGACGACAGGGATTGCGCGCAGCTCGGGATCATCCTTGATCCAGCGCGTGACCTCGAGGCCCGAGACCTGCGGCAACTGAATATCCATCAGAATCAGATCCGGGCGGGATTTCCGCACAAGGTCGATCGCCTCGTAACCGTTGCTGGTGCCCGAGGTCTGATAACCATGGGCTTCCAGCAAGTCACGAAAGAGCTTCATGTTCAGTTCGTTGTCTTCAACGATCAGGACGGTTTTTGCCATCCCGCCCCTCCCATCTCGCAACGAAGCGCCGCCCCATCCAGAACTCCACCAGGAGCCCATAATTTGCTAGTGAATCGGGGCCATTCCTGAGTCTGGCATAATCGGCGAAAATAGAGCCCATAAGTTACGGAAAGGCAAACACGATCGATGACAAAGCGTGCCAAAAATCCACGCCAAATCGCTGAAATCGTGGCCATTCAGGCCCTTTCCTTCGTCGCCGGGGAGCCTGAGCGGCTGGGGCTGTTTTTGGCCGAGAGTGGGTTAGGTCCGGATACCTTGCGGTCTGCTGCTACCGACCCGCAGTTTCTCGCCGCGGTGCTGGACTTCGTCCTGCGCGACGACGCCATGGTGAAGGCCTTCGCCAAGTCGGTCGAACTCGATCCCACCAACGTCGCGGCCGCCCGCCAGGTGCTCGGGGACCCGCAATGGGAGCGTGACATCCCGTGACCCCCTCCGCGCCAGAGGGAGCCTCCCCGCGCTGCTTCTGCCGCGACTGCCTGCATGACCTCGATATTGCCGCGAAGCGCTGCCGGGCCTGCGGCTCCCCGCGCCTCGCCCGCCACCGTGCGCTGGCGCAACTCACCATCGCCCACATCGATTGTGATGCGTTCTACGCCACCGTCGAGAAACGCGACGATCCGGAACTGGCCGACAAGCCGGTGATCATCGGCGGCGGCAAGCGCGGCGTGGTGTCGGCCGCCTGCTACATTGCCCGGACCTACGGCGTGCGCTCGGCGATGCCGATGTTCAAGGCCTTGGCGTTGTGCCCTCACGCCACGGTGATCCGCCCCGACATGGCGAAATACGTCCGCGTGGGGCGCGAGGTGCGGCAAGCCATGCTGGCGCTGACGCCGCTGGTGGAGCCGCTGTCGATCGACGAAGCGTTCCTCGACCTCGGCGGCACCGAACGGCTGCATGGCATGATCCCGGCGAAGGTGCTGGCGCGCTTCGCCACCGAGATCGAGCGCGACATCGGCATTACCGTCTCGATCGGCCTGTCCTGCAACAAGTTCCTGGCCAAGATCGCCTCGGACCTCGACAAGCCGCGCGGCTTCGCGCCGCTTGACCAGGACGACGGCCACAACCTGCTGACTGACAAGCCGGTCGGCTTCATCTTCGGCGTCGGCCCGGCGACGCAGGAGCGCCTCGCCCAGCGCGGCTTCCGCACCGTCGGCGATCTGCAGCGCGCCGATGAGATCGAGATGATGCGGCAGTTTCCCTCGGAAGGACGAAGGCTGTGGCGGCTTGCGCGCGGCCTCGACGACCGCAAGGTGGTGGCCGATCGCGGCGCCAAGACCATTTCCAGCGAAACCACGTTCGAAACCGACATCCGCGATTTCGCGCCGCTCGAGAAAATTCTCTGGCGCTTGTGCGAGAAGGTATCCGCACGGCTGAAGAACAGCGGGCTCGCAGGATCGACCATCACGCTGAAACTGAAGACTGCAGACTTCCGCCAGCGCACCCGCTCGCAATCGATCCACGAGCCGACGCAACTGGCGAACAAGATCTTCGCCATCGTCCGCGAGATGCTGCACAAGGAAATCGACGGCACCGCGTTCCGCTTGATGGGCGCCGGCGTCAGCGCGTTGCGCCCGGGCTCCGCCGCCGGCGACACCGACATGCTCGACCGCCGCTCCGCGCACGCCGAACGTGCGATGGACGATTTGCGCAAGAAGTTCGGCAACGCCGCAATCATTCGCGGCATCGCTTATGACGGACCGGAGAAGCCGCGATGATACGCTTTACACTTTTGTTGAGTGTTCTTCAGCGTCATTGCCGGGCATAGCCGCTCGAAGAACGGCGTCGCCTCACTCGCCCGTAGCTGTTCGAAGAACGGCGTCGCTTCGCTCGCCTATGGACCCGGCAATCCATCCTTTCTTGAACGATGGACACGCGGGTCAAGCCCGCGTGTGACGGCAAGTCGAATCGCTACTTCTCGCCCGGCTTGCAGGGCTTCGACGACTTGACCTCGAACTTATCCAGCTTGCCGGCAATCACGAAATCATTGTAGTCGAGCTTCAATGCCCGCGAGACGCCGTTCTCATAGAGCTCGAACGACATCGCATAGGTCGGCGTCTGTTCGCCGCTGTTGGATTTGGCGTCGCGGTCGTAATAGCTGACGGTGACCGGCCAGCGCGTCAGCGTTTTCATCGTGTCGTTGCTGGTCGACGGATCCGGCGTCGTCACCTTGTCGCCCGGAATCGGCTTCCCGATGACGGTGAGCGTATTGTAGACTTTCTCGCCGTTGTCGGAGCCGTCATAGACGGTGAGTTCGAGCAGCGACTTGCCCTCGCGCGCGGCGGCGATGATGCGGCGAACCTGCTCGGTCGGAAACACCGTGCTGCCGTCGAGCGTAAACGTCTTCGTCACCGGCTGCTTCAGCTTGACGGTGACGTGATCGCCCGTCCGCTCGGCAATGCCGTCGACACCGGTGGCATCGCTCTCGTTCATCCGCGTATCGATCTTGAAGCGGTAGGTTTTGCCTGCGGCGTCTTCCCAACTCGTCGAACGCAGATCGCTCAATGTATTCTTGCCTTCGCTGCCGCTCAGTTCCGAGACCTGACGGAATTCCGAGGTATAGCCTTCGCATTCGCTGCCGGTGAAATTATACAGAATGCGCCCGCTCGCGCTCTCGACCGCGGCGGCGCCGTTGCGGGATTTGAGCAGGCTGAGATCGTAGGACGCCTGATGCGGCAGGAACGGAATATTCGCGGCCTGCGCGGACGCCGCGCCTAACAACAGGGCGCCCGCAAGGGTCGCGGCGGCCATGCGCGGAACGTCGGGCAGTTGCGGCAAGAATCGATATAAACGACGCATGGCGTCTCCTTCAGTCGACGAATCCGTACCATATTGGGCCCATTATTGGGCCGCAACTGAGGCGGTCGCGGGAATGTGTAGGACGATGGTTGCTTCGAGTTGGTACCGATCGCAGACGGCACCCACCTGGCAAGATAGCGGCATGCCAGGGTAACAACATAACATCGTCTTTTCACGATCGCGGGACTATATCTTCGGTTCTGACAGAGGACTGCCGATGCACTCGCATTCACTGGAAAACTGGACCCACGACCACAACTTCCTCGGCGCGCAACACGCGCGCAACGAGCAGCGGACATGGCTGGTGGTCTGGCTGACGCTGGGCATGATGGTTGCCGAGATCGTCGGCGGCAGCCTGTTCGGTTCGATGGCGCTTCTGGCCGACGGCTGGCATATGTCGACCCATGCGGCAGCCATCGGTATCGCTGCGCTAGCCTATCGCTATGCGCGTCGTCACGCCGACGATCCCCGCTTCGCTTTCGGCACCGGCAAATTCGGCGAGTTGGCGGCCTTCACCAGCGCAGTGGTGCTCGGCATCGTCGCCCTCATGATCGCCTATGAGAGCGTGCTGCGCATGGCCGATCCGAAGCCGATTGCCTACGGCGAAGCCATCGCCATCGCAGTGATTGGTCTGCTCGTCAATCTTGCTTCGGCATGGCTGCTGCGGGAAGATCACGATCACCACCATCACGGCCATGATCACAGTCATCATCACCGCCACGCACATGATCATGCTTCACACGATCATGACCATGCGCGCGCGCATCACCATCGCGACAACAATCTCCGCGCGGCCTATGTCCATGTGTTGGCGGATGCCGCGACGTCGGTGATGGCGATCGCGGCGCTGATCCTGGCCCGCGCGTTCGGCTGGATCTGGATCGATCCGGTGGTCGGACTGGTCGGCAGTCTCGTCATCGCCAGCTGGGCCTACGGCCTGATCAAAAGCGCCGGCGCCGTATTGATCGACGTGGTGCCGGATTCGAACGTCGCCGATCGCATTCGCAGCCGTCTCGAAGTCGACGGCGACCGCATTTCCGATCTGCATCTGTGGCAAGTCGGACCGGGCCACTATTCCGCAATTGTCACCATCGTCACCGATCACCCGCAACCGCCGGCATCCTACAAGGCGAGCCTTCGCGAATTGAAGCAGCTGAGCCACGTCACGATCGAAGTCGATCAGTGCATGCATCCGGACGGCGTGTGCACTCACGCCGCCTGAGACCCGCTCCTCAGTTTTGGCAAGCATTATTTGCATCGGCGGTCGCTTGCATGTCGCGATCCGATGGGTGAAATAGATGCGGCGATCGCGGGCACGATCATCCGCATTCGACACGAAAGCAATCATTGGGGACCATCATGGCAGGAACAGTCGAACAGAAACTCGCGGCGCAAGGCATCGTGTTGCACGAGCCCGCGAGCCCGATCGCGAATTACGTCGGGTTCGTCCGCACCGGAAACCTGCTGATCGTGTCGGGGCAGGTCTGCGTCAATCCCGAAGGCAAACTGATTGCCAAAGGCAAGCTCGGCGCCGGCGTCACTGTCGAACAGGGCGCCGCCGCGGCGCGCGGCTGCGCCATCAATCTGCTGGCGCAGGTCAAGGCCGCGCTCGGCGATCTCGACAAGGTGACGCGCGTGGTGCGTCTCGGCGGCTTCGTCAACTCGGCGCCGGACTTCGTCGATGGGCCGAAGGTGCTCAACGGCGCGTCCGATCTGATGGTTGCGGCGTTCGGCGACAAGGGACGTCACGCGCGCTCGACCGTCGGCGTCGCCTCACTGCCCGGCGATGCCGCAGTGGAAGTCGAAGGTATCTTCGAAGTCTCCTGACGAGATCACGCGATGCGGGGACCCGACTGGCTTGCAGCACGTCCGGTGGCCCATCGCGGCCTGCACGATCGCGCGCGCGGCATCGTCGAGAACATGCCGGCCGCGTTCGTCGCGGCGGTCGAGGGCAACTACAGCATCGAGCTCGACGTACAACTCACCGCCGACGGCGAAGCCATGGTGCATCACGACGACCGCCTCGGCCGTCTCACCGCAGGCGATGCCGCGTTGCGCGACATGACCGCCGTGCAATTGCGGCAGGTGACGTTCAAGGACACCGCCGAGCGGATGGTTTCGCTCGGCGATGTGCTGACGATGGTCGCCGGCCGCGTGCCGCTGTTCATCGAAGTGAAGAGCCAATTCGACGGCGATCGCAAGCTGGTGGCGCGGATGGCGGAGCTTCTCGCCGACTATAGCGGCCCGGCGGCGGTGATGTCGTTCGACCCGGATCAGGTGTTCGCCTTGCGGGAGAAGATCCCGGCGCGACCGCGCGGCATCATCGCCCAGCGCACCTACGACGACGACTACTGGAAATGGCTGACGCCGCAGCAGCGCGATGACATGCTGTATCTGCGCCACGGCTTCCGCACGCAACCGCACTTCATCAATTTCTGGGGCCAGCAACTCCCCGCCCCCGCGCCGTGGATCGCGCGCAACGTCTTCGGCTGTCCGCTGTTGGCCTGGACCATCCGCACCGCCGAGCAGCGCACCCACGCCGCGCGCTACGCCGACCAGATCGTGTTCGAAGGGTTCCGGGCCTGACCTCGGGCGGCCTTGACGACGAGGCCCGAAAGCACAATCTGTAAGCTAGTCACCCAAGCCTTCCACGGCTCCCCTGCGTGACCGGTTTATTTGTTGATGGATTCACCTGACATCACTTTGGAAGCCGTCTCGACCGCGCGCCAGATCGGCGCGGCGGATTGGGATGCCTGCGCCAACCCGACATCGGCCTGCCCGGACGGCGGGATCTACAATCCGTTCGTGTCCTATGCGTTCTTCGATGCGGTCGAGCAATCCGGCTCGGCCTGCGCACGCACCGGTTGGGGGCCGCGTCATCTGGTGGCGCGGCGCGGCGGCGACATTGTCGGCCTGGTGCCGTGCTATCTGAAGTCGCACTCCCAGGGCGAATACGTGTTCGATCGCGGCTGGGCCGATGCCTATGAGCGCGCCGGCGGCCAATATTATCCAAAGCTGCAAGCGAGCGTGCCTTTCACGCCGGCGACCGGGCCGCGCCTGCTGGTGCGCGCGGGCGTCGACGATCCCGACCAAATTCGCACCGCCCTCGCGAGCGGTCTGAAGGCGCTGTGCAACGCCACCGAGACCTCGTCGGTGCACGTCACCTTCGCGCCGGAGGACGAGTGGACTTTCCTCGCCAAGCAGGGTTTCCTGCAACGCACCGACCAGCAATTTCACTGGCACAATGCCGGCTATGGCTCGTTCGAGGATTTCCTCGCCACGCTGTCGTCACGCCACCGCAAGGCGATCCGTCGCGAGCGACGCGATGCGCTGGCGAACGGCATCACCATCCACGCGCTGACCGGCAGCGACCTCACCGAAGAGGCGTGGGACGCGTTCTTCGCGTTCTACATGGAGACCGGCTCGCGCAAATGGGGGCGGCCCTATCTCACCCGCGATTTCTATACCCGGATCGGCGACACCATGCCGGAGCGCATCGCGCTGATCATGGCGAAGCGCGACGGCCACTGGATTGCCGGCGCGATCAATTTCATCGGCGGCGATACGTTGTTCGGGCGGCACTGGGGCGCGATCGAGCATCACCCGTTCCTACATTTCGAGGTCTGCTACTATCAGGCGATCGACTACGCCATCCGCCACGGGCTTGCGACGGTCGAGGCCGGCGCGCAGGGCGAGCACAAGATCGCGCGCGGCTATCTGCCGCAAACCACCTACTCCGCGCACTACATCGCCGACCCGGCGCTGCGTCGCGCCGTGCGCGATTACCTGCAACGGGAGCGGCTATATGTCGCCGAAGCCGGACGCCAGCTCGCCGAAGCCGGACCGTTCCGCAAGGACTCACCCGACGATCAGCCATCTTGACCGCGCCTCGCCGGGCGGGGAAAGTGGCGCGCGATTTTGGGAGCGACCATGGCCACTTACGACACCAACAATATCTTCGCAAAAATCCTGCGCAGCGAGATTCCCTGCTTCAAGGTCTACGAGAACGACCACGTACTGGCGTTTCTCGACATCATGCCGCGCGCGCCCGGCCATACGCTGGTGATCCCCAAGGCGCCCGCCCGCAACCTGCTCGACATCACCGAGGAGGACTTCGTCCACGTCGCCCGCGCCACGCGCCTGATCGCCCGCGCCGCGATGCCGCTTTTCAATGCCGACGGCATGATGATCGTGCAGTTCAGCGAGCCCGCCAGCGGTCAGGAAGTCTACCACCTGCACATGCACGTGATCCCGCGCTTCGATGGCGTGGCGCTGTTGCCGCCGGCGACCGTCAAGGCCGACATGGCGGTGCTCGCGGAGCAAGCTGCGAAGCTGACTGCCGCGCTGAAAGACGCGTGATCGAGAGTCTTTTCGCTTTTGATACAATCATCCACGTCATGCGCGGACTTGATCCGCGCATCCATCATTCGAAAAAGATGGATTGCCGGGATACAGGCGAGCGAAGCGACGCCGTTCTTCGAACGGCTATGCCCGGCAATGACGCTTCGTTTTAGTCCTTCACCTCGAAATCGCCCGGCTGCGGCGGCGCCAGCGGCGTGAACTGACACCGATCCGGTTTCAGGTCGACCAGCGGCGTGCCATCGAGGCAATCGAGCCCCTGCACCATCACGTTCGCGCCCTCGACGCCGACCAGCTTGACCATCGAGGTGCCGATTGGATTCGGCCGCACCGGTGTGCGCAACGAAAACGTGCCGCGCACCGTGCCGTCGTTCTTCGGGCTTTGCAGTACCAGATCGCGCCGCGACAGATGCAGCCAGTACAGCACTTCGAGGCGTTCGTACTGGTCGATGCCGCGCAGCGCCGGCACCCACGGCTCAAAAATCTCGATGCGGCAGACCGGCCCGTCAACGCGGCCCTGACGTGGCGTCATCAGCCGCGAAGTCCACGGCGTATGGATGCGGCCGATGAAGACGAGGCCGGCATCATCCGGCGGCGGCGCCTCGACCACCACCTCACCCGCGCGAACTTCGCTTTCCCGCACCATGTCACGGCCTCTCGTCTGAGCGATATATCCAATGGAATAGGCCGGTGAAACGCCTCCCCGTCAAGGCCCGCGCAGTTACCCTTTGACACCCTTGTTGCGCAGCACGAGGCAGGCCTGTCCGGCGCGGTGAATGCGCTGACACAGATCATTCGCCTCGTCGCGGGTCGTGGCACCAATCCGCACCTGATAGAACGTGCGCGTGCCGCGCGTCCGCCAGATCGAGCCCAACAACATCGGATCGTGCTCGCCGATCGCCGATGTCAGCCGCTTCATCGCCCGTGCGTAGGACGCCAGCGCGCGATCGCGCGAGAAGCCGGCAGCAAGCTGCACGCCCCACGGCTGGTCGGCACCGACTTTCACACGCTGCGTCAAACCCTCGACGAACGGATTGGGCGCGCGTTGCAGCAGCGCCATCAGATCGCGGCAACTGGTGACCGAGGCTTGCTGAGCCTGCGGCTGTTTTGCCGCGTTCGCATTCTTCCAGTCGTCGACCGAAACGCCGGTGATCGCGACGACGTAGTTGCGCGTCTCGGCAGGCATCGGTCCGGTACCCTCGATCCATTCGCGCACGCGGCGCGGCCCGGCGTTGTAGGCGGCCGCCGCGAGGCCGAGATTACCGAATTGATCGCGCAATTCGCGCAAGAATTCCGCCGACTTCGGCAACGCCTGCACCGGATCAAACGGATCGAGCAGCCGCCGCTCACTCGCCGTGCCCGGCATGAACTGAGCGATGCCCTGCGCGCGATCGCCGTTACGTGTCACTGGTCCGACTGCGTCCGGCTGGAAGCGGCTCTCCTGCCAGATCACGCGGGAGAAAAAATCCAGCGGCAGGCCAGCATCCTTGGCGGCGGATTCGATCATCAGGCAGATCGCCTCGCGGGTGTCGGTCTGGGCCGCCGGCTTGGTCGCCGCATCCTCGGCGCGAACGGCCGCCGTGCACACCGCAAGCGCCACAGCGGTGGAGAGGCTCCGCATCACGCTGGTCGCTCGCGTCCGCATTGCAGCCTTCCCTCGCCTGCATGACACCGCGTGAATGGCGCGGCTTGACAGCTTCTCATCAGCCGCTAGCTATCGTCACAGGCCGTAACCAAAAAATGCGGCGCGAGCGTGGGAGACGCGGATGACCAGCCCTGACGACAATCGCCTCGCCTTCGCGCCGGATGACGATCAGCCGATCCAGTACATGGCGCGCACCCGCGCCTATTACGCGGCGATCGGCTACACCACGCCCTATCGCTGGGCGCACTATAGCAGCGCGCCGTTCCAGCCGCTGCGCAAGCCGCTGGCACAATCGCGGGTGACGATCATCACAACGGCTGCGCCCTATGATCCGGCGAAGGGTGACCAGGGGCCCGGCGCGGCCTATAATGGCGGCGCGAAGTTCTACGCGGTCTATGACGGAGATACCTCGCAACATCACGACCTGCGCATCTCGCACATCGCCTATGATCGCACGCACACCAGCGCCGAGGACAGCGGCACCTGGTTTCCATTGCCGCAACTGATCAAGGCGTCGGCGGGCGGACGCATCGGCGACGTCGCGCCGCGCTTCTTCGGCGCGCCGACCAATCGCAGCCACCGCGTCACCATCGAGACCGACGCGCCGGATATCCTGGCACGCTGCAAGGCCGACGGCGTCGATGCCGCGGTGCTGGTGCCGAACTGCCCGGTGTGTCACCAGACCGTCAGTCTCGTGGCGCGGCATCTCGAAGCTAACGGTATTCCCACCGTGGTGATGGGCTGCGCCAAGGACATCGTCGAATTCGCCGCCGTGCCGCGCTTCCTGTTCAGCGACTTTCCACTCGGCAATTCCGCCGGCAAGCCGCACGATAAAGATTCACAGGCGCGCACGCTGGAACTGGCACTTCGGCTGCTGGAATCCGCGCCCGGTCCGCAGACCACGATGCAATCGCCGCTGCGCTGGCGCGACGATCCGTCGTGGAAACGCGACTACAACAACATCGAGACCATGAGCGCGGAAGAACTGGCGCGCCGCCGCCGCGACTTCGACGCGCAGAAAGACGCCGCGCGCAACGTGCGCAGCGGGACGGCTTAAATCGAAAACCCGAAACTGCGGCGAAAGCCTTCGCGCCCCTTCGGCGTGATCTGCAAGGCGCGCGGGTTGCGCTCACGCCGCACCCAGCCGAGATCGAAACAACGCGTGGTGATCGCCGCACCGACCACACCGGACAGGTGAAAGCGCCGCTCGGTCCAATCGAGACAATGACGGCAGATCGGGCGGCGCGTCCGGGTTGCGAGGGTGATGCCAAAATCATTCAGGAATGCTCGTCCGGATTCAGTCACCTCGCCGCCATCGTCCGACAGGATGACGTGCTTGCGCTCGCACAACGCGTCGGCAATCGAGACGCCGAGGATGCCAGCGAAATGATCGTAGCAGGTGCGCGCAAGGCGCAACCTGTCTTCCTGCGCGGTGCGCGGCCGGTAACGCGGCGGCGCGGAAGCGGCGACCGCCATGATGCTCTCCAGCATCTGCGCCACCAGCGGCGTCGCCAGCCGGAAGTAACGATGCCGCCCCTGCTTGAGCACGGTGAGCAGTCCGGCTTGCGTCATCTTGGCGAGATGACCGCTCGTGGTCTGCGGCGTCACATTCGCGGCAAAGCTCAATTCGGTCGCGGTCAGCGCGCGGCCGTCGAACAGGGTGCTGAGAATGGTGGCTCGCGCCGGATCGCCCACCAGCGCGGCGATCTCGGCCATTTGCGGGACTGTCATGTGACCCAGTTTAGGCCGAAACCGGCCGCGCGCAATTGCTGACGCTTCGGTGCCGCCCGAAGCAACGGACCGCATTCCGGCGTTAACTCATCGCCTGCGGACATGGTCAGCATAGGTGCGTTCCCAGTTCCGCCTCCCACGCAATCAAGATCAGCGAAAGGCCGTCGAATGACGATCTCAACCCATCATGTGACGTCGCTGCGCACCGATGGCGTCGCGCGCCGCGCCAACGCAGTGCTGCTGACGATGTGCTTCGGCGTGTTCCTCGCACAACTCGATTCCTCGGTCGTATTTCTTGGTCTCAAGCACATCGGCGGTGACCTCAATGCCAGCATCAGCGAGATGCAGTGGGTGCTGGATTCCTACAATCTGGTCTACGCCACTTTCCTTCTGACCGGCGGCGCGCTCGGCGACCTGTATGGACGACTGCGGGTGTTCACCTGCGGCATCGCGCTGATCGTGATCGGCTCGCTGGTCTGCGCGCTGGCACCGGACGGCACCACGCTGATCGCGGGACGCGCCGTCACCGGACTCGGTGCGGCGCTGGAGGTGACGTCTTCGCTCGCCATCGTCAGCATCACGTTCCCCGATGCGAAGGCGCGTGGGCGCGCGCTGGGCCTGTGGGCAAGCTGCAACGGCGTGGCCATGGCGATCGGCCCGACGATCGGCGGACTATTGGTCGATCACGTCGGCTGGCGCAGCGTCTTCGTGCTGTCGGTGCCGATCGGACTTGTGACGCTGCTGATGAGTTACTTCTATGTCGGCGAAAGCAAACATCCACACGGTCGCCAACTCGATCCCGTCGCGCAGATTCTTGCGGTGATCGGGCTCGGCGCGCTGTCATTCATCACGATCGAGGGCCAGCATCGCGGCTGGACCTCGCCGCTGATCGTCGGCATGGCGATCGCCGCCGTCGGCGCGGCCATTGCATTCATGCGTGTCGAACGCGGGCGGCCTGACGCCATGGTGCCGCTGGATATCTTCAGGAATGCGCCGTTCAGCGCAGCTCTCGCCATCGCCGGATTGATGACCTTCGGCATGTATTCGATGCTGTTCCTGATGCCGCTGTACTTCCAGTCGATCACAGGTGCGTCAGCTTTCGTCGCCGGGCTGGAACTGCTGCCGATCTCCATCGCCTTCGTGGTGGTGTCGCAAAAATCCGGCGCGCTGATGCACCGCTTCGGCGCACGAGCGATGCTGACCGGGGGCATGGGCTTCATGGGAACAGGATTGCTGGCGCTGACGCAGATCTCGGCCACGACACCGATGGCACTGGTGCAACTGGCGCTGATCGTCATCGGCGTCGGCCTCGGTCTCAACACCGGGCCGGTCAATGCGGTCGCCGTCGCAGCGGTGCCTGCGGCGCGCTCCGGCACGGCCTCCGGCCTCCTCAACACCGCACGGATGACCGGCGCGACCATGGGCATCGCGCTGCTCGGTGCGATCTATGCGGCGCATGCGCAGGTGGGCGGCGCGCAGGCAATGCTGAGTGGGTTGCGCTGGGCGTTTCTCGGCGGCGCCATCGCCGAACTCAGCGGCGTCGTGATTGCGCTCGTCTTCACCCGCGCCAATTCGATGGCGCAGAAGCCAGCGTGAGATCAGTTCGCATTTGTGAGTTCGTCATGGCCGGATTTATTCCGGCCGTCTACGTCCTAACTAACAGCTTGGCCGCAAGAAAAGCGTGGATGGCCGGGACAAGCCCGGCCATGACGAATGGAGAGCACAGTGATGGCCCTGCAAACTGACATTCTCGTTGGCCTCAGATGACAAAAAGAGCGGCGGAAAATTCCGCCGCCCTTCGTTGTTTCCTATCCGCCAGTTCAAGCCTTGACCAGCGGTCCCTTCGAAGGCGAGCCCTTGGAGCCACCGCCGCCGGAACCACCGGGGCGTGGCTTGCGGGTCGGCGCTTTCTTGCGCGCACCGGGGAGCTTCTCCGGCTTCGGCGTCACCGGCCCGTCGAGATACTCGAAACCGATCTTGTCGGCACCCGCCTCGTCCTTCTCCAGCACGACGCGAACGTGGCCGCCGCCCTTGAGCGCGCCGAACAGCACCTGATCGGCGAGCGGCTTCTTGATGTGCTCCTGGATCATGCGACCCATCGGGCGCGCACCCATCTGCTCGTCGTAGCCGTGCTCGACCAGCCAGGCCTTCGCCGACTCCGACAGTTCGATGGTGACGTCGCGATCCGCGAGTTGCGCCTCGAGTTGCAGCACGAACTTCTCCACCACCATGCCGATCACGTCGGCATTGAGGTGGGAGAACGACACGATGGCATCGAGCCGGTTGCGGAACTCCGGCGCGAACTGCCGGTTGATCGCCTCCTGATCGTCCCCCTCACGCTTGTTGCGGGTGAAGCCGAATGCCTGCCGCGCTAGATCGGCGGCGCCAGCATTCGTCGTCATGATCAGGATGACATTGCGGAAGTTGACCTGCTTGCCATTGTGGTCGGTCAGCTTGCCGTGATCCATGATCTGCAACAGCACGTTGTAGAGATCCGGATGCGCCTTCTCGATTTCGTCGAGCAGCACCACGCAATGCGGATGCTGGTCGACACCGTCGGTCAGCAGGCCGCCCTGATCGAAGCCGACGTAGCCCGGAGGCGCGCCGATCAGTCGCGACACGGTGTGGCGCTCCATGTATTCCGACATGTCGAAGCGGATCAGTTCGACGCCCAGCGACGCCGCGAGCTGCTTCGCTACCTCGGTCTTGCCGACGCCGGTGGGACCCGAGAACAGGTAGGAGCCGATCGGCTTCTCCGGTTCACGCAGGCCCGCGCGCGCCAGTTTGATCGACGCTGACAACGCCTCGATCGCCTTGTCCTGACCAAACACCACGCGCTTCAGGGTCTGCTCGAGATGCTTGAGCACCTCGGCATCGTCCTTCGACACGCTCTTGGGCGGAATCCGCGCCATGGTGGCGATCGTGGTTTCGATTTCCTTGATACCGATGGTCTTCTTGCGCTTGTTCTCCGACACCAGCATCTGCGCCGCACCCGACTCGTCGATCACGTCGATCGCCTTGTCCGGCAGCTTGCGGTCGTGGATGTAGCGCGACGACAGTTGCACCGCCGCCTCGATGGCGTCGTTGGTGTACTTCAGCTTGTGATAGTCCTCGAAGTACGGCTTCAACCCCTTGAGGATCGCGATGGCATCCTCAACGGTCGGCTCGTTGACGTCGATCTTCTGGAACCGGCGCACCAGCGCGCGATCCTTTTCGAAGTGCTGGCGATATTCCTTGTAAGTCGTCGAGCCCATGCAGCGGATGGTGCCCGAAGCCAGCGCCGGCTTGAGCAGATTCGACGCATCCATCGCGCCGCCCGACGTCGCACCCGCACCGATCACAGTGTGGATCTCGTCGATGAACAGGATCGCGTTCGGGTGCGCTTCGAGTTCCTTCAAGACTTGCTTGAGACGTTCCTCGAAATCGCCGCGATAGCGCGTGCCCGCGAGCAGCGTGCCCATGTCGAGCGAGAACACGGTGGCGGCGGAGAGCACCTCCGGCACCTCGCTGTCGACGATGCGCTTTGCAAGTCCTTCTGCGATGGCGGTCTTGCCGACGCCGGCTTCGCCGACGAACAAGGGGTTGTTCTTCTGGCGGCGGCACAGCACCTGAATCGCACGATTGATCTCGGCATTGCGGCCGATCACCGGATCGATCTTGCCGTCACGCGCCTTCTTGTTGAGGTTGACGCAATAAGTCTCCAGCGCCTCGCCCTTCTTCTTGGCATCGTCGCCGTTCTTCGTTTCGGCTTCCTCGTCGACGCCGCGCACCGGCCGCGCCTCGGAGACGCCGGGCCGCTTGGCAATGCCGTGGCTGATGTAGTTCACCGCGTCGTAGCGCGTCATGTCCTGCTCTTGCAGGAAGTACGCAGCATGACTCTCGCGCTCGGCGAAGATCGCGATCAGCACGTTGGCGCCGGTCACTTCCTCCCGTCCCGAGGACTGGACGTGAATCACCGCGCGCTGGATCACGCGCTGGAAGCCCGCCGTCGGCTTGGCGTCGTCGGAGCCGTCGGTCACCAGATTCTCGAATTCGGTTTCGAGATAGTTGACCAGACTGGTGCGCAACTTGTCGAGATCGACGCTGCATGCGCGCATCACCGCGGCGGCATCGGAATCGTCCACCAGCGACAGCAGCAGATGTTCGAGCGTCGCGTATTGATGGTGCCGCTCGTTCGCGATCGCGAGCGCCCGATGCAGCGACTGTTCAAGGCTCTGGGAAAAAGTTGGCATTCGCGTCCTCTATGGCCCCCGGCCATCATGATGGTCGCTGCCCGATCAGGCAACAACAACCTTTTAGAATATATAGGCAGGCGGTTTGCCAGCGGAAGACCGGTTCCCTGACGCCCTGTCCGAAAGGCGTTCAGGTGATGGGCGAATCCGGCCCCGGATTCGCCGGCTTGCCGAACAGCCCTGCGAAGACTGGGCTTCCGCCAGAATCAATACGACGACGGCCGCCTGCAGCAATCAACTCCGACAAAGCCGAAAGGTCTCATCCGGCCTGGCGGCGATGAGGGCGGAAACGAGGCGAAACCGACTTCGGGAAACGGCCGGAGCTATTTCTTCTCCATCACGCATTGCAGTGGATGCTGATGCTTGCGTGCGAAATCCATCACCTGCGTAACTTTGGTTTCGGCGATCTCGTACGTGAAGATGCCACATTCGCCAATGCCGTGATGATGAACGTGCAGCATGATTTTGGTCGCCGCCTCGGCATCCTTCTGGAAGAAGCGCTCCAGAACATGAACGACGAACTCCATCGGCGTGTAGTCGTCATTCAAAATCAGGACGCGATAAAGGTTCGGCCGTTTGACCTTCGGCTTGACCTTGGTGATGACCGACGTGCTCGGCCCGCCTGCCCGTCCCTGATCGCCGTTGCGCTGATCATCACTCATGCGTGGCGCAACAGCTTCGGCGATCGCAGGCGCCGTGGAAAATTCAACGTGTGAAAACAAGTTCGACATGGTCCGGATAGATTATTGTCTCGATTGTTACGCCCAGCATCCTGCACATCCGAAAACACGGCTATCCGCAGTCGGGACCGCATCCCGGCGCCTTCCCGCCGGCTTCCCTCGCGCGCCCGCCGGATCGGCCAGTGCAGCCACTCGCCGTGCCAATATGGGTCGGCACCGATACCGCCGCAAGCCGCCGATGGTCGCGCCATTCGCCGGCGTTCCGACGGAGGCAGCCCGGAGAAGGTTAATCCAGTTTGACCGATTCGTCCGAATCCCGGGCCATCGCATTTATCAGCCGTTGACGCTGAAACCAGCCGGTCGGCCATTCCCAGGCATTTATCCGGCTATTTACCTGATTTCTCAGGACGGCTTTACCACCTGTTTAGCCGGTCGCGTGGAAATGGCGTTGAAACCCTTACCTCGGTGACCGCCATGTTCGGTAAATCACTATTGAATTCAGCAAGGCAGGCCGCAACAGACTTGGTCCGCGCGGACCGGGGCAATGTCGCGGCCATCTTCGCCATCGCCCTCGTTCCGATGATCGGAATCATTGGAACGGCGATCGACTACAGCCGCGCCGTCGCCGCCCGCTCCGCGATGCAAGCCGCCCTCGACACCGTGGCGCTGATGGTGTCGAAGGACGCGCAGGCCAACCCCGAAATGACGGCGGCACAGGCCACAGCCGCGGCGCAGAAATATTTCGACGCGCTCTACAAGGAAAGCGGCACCAGCAACATCGTGATCACCGCGACCTACAACCAGAACACCGGCCAAGGTTCGTCGGTAACTGTGAACGGCAGCGCCGCAGTAGCGACCGATTTCATGCGTTACGCAGGCTACACGGACATGAATATCGGCACCAGTTCCCAGACCAAATGGGGCGCCACACGAATGCGCGTCGCGATGGTGCTGGATAACACCGGATCGATGGCCGACAACGGCAAGATGACCAAGATGAAGGCCGCGGCAACGGATATGGTCACCCAGCTCGCGGCGCTCGCCAAGACGCCCGGAGACGTTTACATCTCGCTGATTCCGTTCGCCAAGAACGTCAACCTCGGCAGCGGTTTCGACAAGAGCTACATCAAGTGGAGCAGCCCTGCCGGAACGTCGAATCCCGACACCTGGGACGAGAACAACGGCAGTTGCAGCGGCGGCTCGAGCTACAAGACCAAGAGCGCCTGCACCTCCGTGTACGCCTGCTCCAGTTCCTCATACTCCACTCAGTCGAGTTGCGAGCGATACGGCAAGGTCTGGCGAAACGCCAACTACGTCTGGACACCCTACGACCATAGCAAGTGGAACGGCTGTGTCATGGATCGTGACCAAGACAATGACATCAGCAACGCGGCACCGGTGCCCGGCGACACCAATGCCGCCTCGACGCTGTTTCCGGCTCAGGAATACACGCAGGGCTCGACCAATTATTGCAAGGCGGGAAGCTCGACGTATCTTCAGCCGATCATTCCGATGACCGATCCAATAGTGTCTCAGGCCAACAACCCCAGCAAGACCGAACTGCAGCGGCTCACGAAAGCCATCGACGACATGGACCCCACCGGCGGCACGAACCAGGCCATCGGCATTGCATGGGGCTGGCAATCGTTGAGCACGATCAATGGCCCGATCACAGCTCCGGCGAAAGAACAAAACTATACCTATCAAGACTACTTGGTCATTCTGTCCGACGGCTTGAATACGCAGGATCGCTGGCCGTCCTATGGCAATGGACAGTCGCAATCGACCTGTAGCGGACAGCCCTGCATCGACGCGCGGCAGAAGAAGCTGTGTGACGCGATCAAAAACCCTGATAAGAACGGCGGTAATGTCATCAAGGTCTTCACCATCCAGGTGAACATCAACAGCGTCGACCCAAAATCAACGGTGCTGGAAGACTGTGCCAGCAGCCCGAGCGACTTCCAGCAAATCAAAAGCTCCGGCGAAATCGCCGGCGCCTTCAACAAGATCCTGTTGCAGATCACCAGGCTGCAAATTTCCCAGTAAGCCGCAGCCGGTCGTCTCCATGAAAAAAAGCCCGGTCTCGCGACCGGGCTTTTTTGTAGTCCGAGGAGGCAACCGCGATTAGCGGGCCGACGTCGGCGCCAGCTTGCCGATGAAGCCTTCGAACGGCTTGAACGACTGCTTGGCGAGTTCGACGTACAGGCCACCGATCTTCTGCGATTCCGCAACGAAGGTCTCGTAGCTGGTCTTGGCGTATTCGGTCTGGGCCTCAAGCGCCTTGTCGAGCGACTTCGACGCCACCAGCTTCTCGAAATACGCGTTGCCGTCTTCAAACGACTTCTTCGAATAATCGCCGAACGCCGTCACGATTGCCTGCAGCGTCTGCTGGAAATCGTTAGCGGCCGAAACCGCGCTTTCGAATTGCTCTTTGCCGTAGTTCTGCAGTTCTTCAACCTTGACCATGGGGAACATCCTTCATCAGCTGCGGGGTAAAACCTAAGGCACCGGCGGCCGAAGCCACGCGACGCCGCTATGACCATCACACTATCGCATTGCACAATTATGTCAATAAAATTGATGCAACGCACAATTGCCGGATCGCACGAATCCGAGCTAGTCCGGCAAGGGTTCTTTAACCTTTTCGAAACTCCGGCCCCTTACCCTGTTTCGGTGTTCGTTGCGGCCTGGTGTACAGCTCGAAAAGCTACGCAAATGCAGGCTCTTAGCCAATCAATGAACCTGACATGGATTGGCTCGGGGCCGATGGTGCGTCGCCGCGCAACGAGATTCGTTGTCGGCCGCCGGGCATAATTTGGCCTCACGGCTCGGTGATTGAGATGACAATCTGACGGGGACGTCCATGCTTCGCACCTCAGCCTCTTCACGTATCCTGCGGGTTTGCGTTCTCGGACTGGCCACCATCACTGCCGCCGTCATCTTCACCACCGACACCGCCGACGCCCGACGACGCCACCGGCACCACCGCCATCACCATCACACCGTTAAGCAGAGCTACAATCCGGCATTCGCTTCGATCATCGTCGATGCGAACTCAGGCGCGACGCTCACCGCCACCAACGCCGACGGCCTGCGCTTCCCCGCCTCGCTCACCAAGATCATGACGCTGTATCTTTTGTTCGAGCGTCTCGACGCCGGCAAAGTCAGCCTCAACACCGAGATGCCGGTATCTGCGCACGCGGCCTCGCAGGCGCCGACCAAGCTTGGCCTGCGCCCCGGCCAGACCATTCGCGTCGAGGACGCAATCAAGGGCCTCGTCACCCGTTCCGCCAACGACGCGGCCGTGGTAATCGCGGAATTCCTCGGCGGCGACGAAGACGATTTCGCCAAGATGATGACGCGCAAGGCGCGCGCGCTCGGCATGACCCGCACCGTGTATCGCAATGCATCGGGCCTGCCCAACAACGACCAAGTCACCACGGCGCGCGACCAGTCCACGCTCGGGCGCGCTATCCAAGACCGCTTCCCGCGCTACTACCGCTACTTCGCAACGGCCTCGTTCAACTTCCGTGGCCGCAACATCCGCAACCACAATCACCTGCTCGGCAAGGTCGAGGGCGTTGACGGCATCAAGACCGGCTATACCCGCGCATCCGGCTTCAACCTCGTCACCAACCTGCGCCGCGGCAATCGCCATCTCGTCGGTGTAGTGATGGGCGGTCGCAGCTACAGCTCGCGCGATGCCATCATGCGTAATCTGCTGGCCGAGAACCTCGATAAGGCATCTGGCCGGCGCACCGTTGCTGCGATCGCGGAACGCAGCTCATCGGACGCCAATGCTGCCGTCGCCGAGGAGGCCGCGCAGTCGCGGCCCGCCGCGCCGGTCCAGGTGCAGGGCGCGATTCAGGTCGCCGCCGACACGCCGCCTCCGCTGCCGCCGACCCGCCCTGTCGCCGCTGCCGCGCCGACACCGAAAGCGCCGGTCGAGCCTGCCCCGCTCACCAACGGCGTGATCCAGAATAAGGCGCTCGCCGCAATCCCCGGCTCGACCGAGCCGATGAAGCCGGTGCGCGTCAAGACCGTGCAGGTCCGTTCCGGTCAGGTGAAGGTCGCCTCCGCCGGTCCGACGCCGCTTGTCTCTGTGCCAAACGACGCGGATATTTCCGGATCGGTGAACGCCCGCGAACTGCCGGTGCAACCGCCGAACCACGGTACCGGAAAGGGTATCCTCGGCGTCTTGCCGGCTTCCAGCGTGGCCGCCCCGGCCGAGCGGCCCGTCCAGCAAGCGGCGGTCGACACGTCGTCCCGCGTCGCGCCGCAGGCGGTACAATCCAACGGCGCCGTCAAGCCGGTCGCCGTACATAGCGGCTGGATCGTGCAGGTCGGCGCGCTGGAGAGCGAAAGCCAGGCGCGCCAACGCCTGGAGGCTGCACGCGATCACGCCAATGGCATGCTGGGCAAGGCCGATCCGTTCACCGAAACCGTGGTGACACGCGGCGACAAGAAGCTCTATCGCGCCCGCTTCGCCGGCCTCGAACGCGATCAGGCCGAAGCGGTGTGCAAGCGGCTCAAGCGCTCCGACATTTCCTGCATCACGCTCCGCAACTGAGATTCTTCCGCGCGAGCGGGACGCCAAACAAAGGGCCTCGCTTCCGATGAAGCGAGGCCCTTTGTTTTGGGTCGATGAATTTCTTCGAAAAGGCAGCGTCATGGATCGGTTTTTAAGCGCGCCAATCGGTCCGCTGAAAACCTCCCGTCAAGAATTTGCGGATACATTTACCATACAAGCTGACAACGCCGGGGAACGGCGTGCGGCGGGGCATCGAACGGACGGCAGGTGACGCACGGCTTGTGGCGTTGATTTGCGTTGCCGGAGTTAGTTGCGATGCGTGCGAAGCAGAGTGTCCTTGGCCTCATTGACCCGAGCCGCCAGGTACGTCGACCCCCCCTGATCGGGATGCAGTTTCTTCATCAAGGCGCGGTGGGCACGCCCGATATCGTCACGACTCGCACCCGGTTGCAGGCCAAGGATCTGATAGGCCTCCTCGTCCGTCATTTTGCCGCTCGACGCCGCGCGGCGCTCCCCCGCAGCCGCGTCGCCCTGCGCGTGCTGACGCCAGGCGGGAAACCGGCGATCAAGATAACCTTCAAGTAGCGCGCAACTCTCGGCGTCAAAACGCGGCATCATCGCCGCCAGCGCCGGCAGATCGAAGTCATCGAGCGCGCGCCCGGCATCAGGCCCGGCGATGATCTTGCCGCTCAGCGCGCCGCTGTCGTGATCGAGCGTCATGTCGAGGAAATGCGAGCGGACGCGCGACTTCTGCCCGCCGCTTGGCTTGCCCGAACCGCCGAACACGCCGCCGAAATTCGGAAAGCTCGTGCCGAACGGCGACCATCCGAGCAGCCCTGCCCCGAACACGCCGAGCGGGATTGCTACCGCCAGTTCGCCCTTGAGCCCGACGAACGCCGCAACCGCGAGCAAGACAATGCCGCCGACGATCTTGATCGCACGCGCCAGCATCGCCGGGTTGGCCGAGCGGAACATTTGCAACAGCGTATAGAGAACGAAGACGGCAACCGCGCCGGCGATCAGAGTGGCCATTCACGTTCTTTCCGCCAGACAGGCTCTCATCATCGCATCTGTCCGAGCAATCGCGCCGCGCCGCTCGCGGTGCGCGACAGTCGCAGCAACGCTTCGCGCCCGCCTGCCGCATACGCCGCCGCCGCGCGCAGCAGTTCGCGCAACTGTGCAGCAGCACCGGGATCGAAACGACACCACGCCCCGCCGGTCAGACGCGCGATCTCGCGAAATGTCTGTTCGGCGACAGGATCGTTGCCTTCCTGAAACAGGAACACCGGCACTTTCAGCAACCCGAGTTCACCCGCCTTGCTGCAAAGATCGTCGGCGTTCTCCTCCATGGCATCGCCGACGAACACCACAGCGCGAACGCCCGCGGCCACCGCCTGGCTGCGCACGTCGCCCAACATCCGGCCGATCTGGGTATGGCCGCCCCGACAATCGATCTTGCGCATCAGTGCCGCGAGCTTCGCGGCATCAGAAATCCAATTGCTGGCGCGGCATTCGGAGGCACCGCGATAATACACCAGCCGGATATCGAGATTGCCGATCGCTGCCGCTTCGCTGAACATATCGGCTTGCAGATCACACGCCATGTCCCAAGTCGGTTGCCGGCTCATGGTGGCGTCGAGAGCGAACACCAGCCGCGCCCGCGCGCCCGGCGCGAGCGGCGATACCGCGCGCGCCCTGGCGACGAAGGCCGCGATATCGGCTGACGTCGACACGGTTTGCGGCGCGGATGCATTGTTACGCATCGCCGCGATGTCAGAGGTTTTCGATTTCGCGCGTTCGTCCGTCATCGGGTCCCACAACCAATTGCAGGACTATGTAGACTCGATCCGAACGAGGTCAATGCAACGGCACGGCCGCCGGGATCAATGCAAGCGGCGGCGCGACCTGCGCCACCGGACCGGGAGCGATAATCTTCGGCTTCTTGGTATCGACCGGCGCCAGTACGCTGTCGTCGTCGAGATACTTGTCGAGCATGCCTTCGATCTTCTGCTTCACGGAGTCAGGCCCGCGATCGCTCATCTCGTTATGCTGCGCACCGGTGTTGATCACCGTGATGCCGGCATGATCACAGACCTCGTCAGCCGGGATGACACCCGGGTCCGCCTTGAACACCGGATCGTGCGAGCGGAACGACAGGATCTTGAACTTGCCGTCGGTCATGAACGGCACGCGCAAGTTGTCCAACGTCACCACCTTGCGTACCTCGTCGGGATGCATCTTGGCGAAGTACACCGCAATGTCGCCGCCGTTGGAGTGGCCAACCATGGTGAGATGATCGTAGTCCGCGTTGGGGTACATCGCCTTGAGCTTGTTGATCGCGAACAAAATGTTCTTCACGCCGCGCTCGTAGATCGGCAGACGGCCGACATAAGGCTCGCCCACCTTGGTCACCAGCGGCGGATCACTCACGAGATCGTGCTGAATACTCACGACCATATAGCCGCGCGCCGCGAACACATTGGCGAGGAACGAGTATTCGGTGAATTTCACGGTGTTGCCGTGATTGAGGATGGCAACCGGCAACTTGATAAGGCCGGCGCGCGCCTGCATCGCCTTGTCGCGACGCACTGCGATATCCACATCGATCGGGCGATCGCGCGTCTGATCGAAGAGCGCAAGGGTTTCGTGTCGAATCAGCCACTTGCTGCCGCTGAGGTAAGCAACGGCAACCAAAACCACCAGTGACAGACCGACAACAACTGCGCGTTTCATGATCTTCCCTGCGAACGCCGAGCGCCCGATTGTTCTTGCTCCAGCATTCTCATTGCGCTGGTATCGATAATATATGTCACAACCTTGCGACGAAAAGGGCAAATTGTCCGCATTCGGCGCGCAAGAACTGTGCACAGATGTGCCCGCCCAGCCGACTTCACGTCTCAAGCATTTGATATTACTGTTGTATTCTACAAAACTCAACGCCCCGCCGCGATGATCGTTCCATCGTTGCGGTTCCGGGTTGTCAGCCGATGTGGCGTAGATGACACCTCCGGAGATCGGGGAACAACCAGCCCGGGGACCAGCCACCATACCATGAGCCGGATTCTGCCAATACGCCCAATCTGTTCCGATGGACTCGGACAACGTCTTGGTGAATAACGCCCGCCGATCATGCCAGCCGGGATGGTCAGTTCCGCAGCCTACATCGAGCGAGCTCCATGTTCCGCGATCCCATTGTTGCCCGTAATCTGCCAGCGCTGCGCGAAACGCTGAATGCCTTCCGCGCCGCGAATGAATCTGTCGCTCTGGTACCGACTATGGGCGCCCTGCACGAAGGACATCTCGGTCTCGTTCGGGAAGCGCGCCGCCGCTGCAAGCGGGTGACCGTCTCGATCTTCGTCAATCCCACGCAATTCGCGCCGCACGAGGATTTTGATTCCTATCCGCGCACCTGGGACACAGATCTGGCCAAACTCGCAGCGGAAGACGTCGATTTGATCTGGAACCCTGGCGTCAAGACGATGTATCCGGACGGCTTCGCCTCGCGCATCGTGACCGACGGCCCGGCCATCGTCGATCTGGAAGACCGCTTCCGTCCCCACTTCTTCGGCGGCGTCGCCACCGTGGTCGGCAAGCTGTTCATCCAGTGTCGGCCCGACGTCGCGGTGTTCGGCGAGAAGGACTATCAGCAGCTTCGCGTGGTGACGCGAATGGCACGCGACCTCGATCTCGGCGTCGACGTTGTCGGCCTCGCCACCGTGCGCGAGAGCGACGGCCTCGCGATGTCGTCGCGCAACGTCTATCTCTCGCAGGAGGAACGCGCGACCGCGCCGGTGCTTCATCGCACGATGCAGGACACCGCAACCGCGCTGCGCGCGGGAGCCGAAATAGCCGCGACACTAGCAAGTGGGGCTGCCCGCATCACCGCGGCAGGCTTCGCGCTCGACTACTTCGAGGCACGGCACGCCGAAACGCTGCAACCGATCGCGTCGCTGCAAGATGGACCGGTGCGCCTGCTGGTCGCCGCCAAGATCGGCACCACGCGCTTGATCGATAATATCGGCGTTTGATCGAGATCGATCTTCAGAGCAAACCGAGTTCGCGCAACTCGCGGCGCAATTCTTCCGGCATCTCGACGAGCCCGGTCCCGGCGCGGGTGAGATCGGGCGGCGCGTCGTTCACCGGCAGATAACGCCAGCCCTGAAACGCCCGCATCGGGCGCGGCACCACCGCGATCACCTTGGGCTGCATCACGATGCGGCAACGGCCGATACCGTCCTTGTCGCGAAACGGCTCAATGCCGATCAGCTTCTCGCGCGCTGCGATCTCGCCGCGAATGACCCAGTAGAGCGATCCGCCGTCGAGCAGTTCGGCATCGCGCTTCGGCGTCATCCGCGTGATATGCAGATGGCGCGGCGTCTGCTTCAGCTTCTTCGCCTGCTGCGCACGCTCGGCCACGCGCGCCTTGAGGTCCTTCACGGACTCACAGCCGACGGCAAGTTTGACAAGGTGAAGCGGCATCAGGGTTCGGACTTTACGACAGCGGCGACAGGCATCTCATAAATAAAAGCGCAGGCCCGTTCAACGCCGCTCTCCGCATCACGGCCCTGCTGTCCACCGCGCGGCACGCCCTCAATCGCCGGTCGTCTCCGCCACGCGCCGGATCTTCGCGACTTCGCGAATGGTCAGATGTTGGTCGCGTGTCGTCAGCCAGCCGGCCTTCTCCCACGGGGTCAGGATACGGCTCGCCGAATGCAGCGTGGTGCCGCAGATGTCCGCGATATCCTTCCGCCGTAGCGGCAGTTCGATCATGGTGCCGTCGGCGGTGGCTCGCCCCGCACGGCGCGACAACCGCAACAAGGCGTGTGCGATCCGCTGCTCGACCCGCTGGGTGGCAAGTTCGCGAATCCGTTCCTGCGCCTCCTGCAAACGCCGGCCGATGATGCGGATGAAGTTGATGGCTACGGGCGAATGCCGGCTCATCAGCGTGGCAAGCGCCGCCTCGCTCCAACTCACCTCGATGCAATCCGACAGCGTCTCCGCGTCCGCCGGATAGCGATGGTCGGTGAACAGCGCCACCGTGCCGAACATCTCGCCCTTGGTAATGAAACGGACCACGACCTGCGCGCCGTCGCTGCCAGACTGGCTGATGCGCACGCTGCCCTGCAACAGCGCGTGCGCCCGCACGTCCATGTCGCCCTGATTGAAAACGCGGGTGTTGCGCGGTAGCTGGCGGATTCGTGCCGCCGCCCGCGCCTCTTCCATCGCCTCCGGCGATAATCCGCGCAACAATTCGAGGCTGGTCAGATCGTGGCAAGGATCAGTCGTAACGATGCTCATGCGACAATCCTACCCGTTCCGGCAAAATAACCCGAATGCTTTGTGCTGGCGCAATGTGGGACAAACGCACGGGGCGTAACCTTTGTGCAAGGGCTTCGCGGCCCTGCACCGCCGACCTCAACATCTGGCAACCACACATCATGGATGACGTCATTCTCGCCCGCGCCCTGCACGTTCTCGGCGTTGTGATTTGGATCGGCGGCGTCGCGATGGCGACAACGGTGGTGCTTCCGGCGGTTCGACGCGGCGATCTCGGCAGCGATCGAATGCGGGTTTTCCAGGCCATTGAGCATCGCTTCATCTGGATCGCGCGCACGGCCGTGCTCGTGGTGGGGTTGAGTGGCCTGTACATGATCGTCCGCCTCGGCATCTGGGATCGGTTTCAGATGGCGGCGTTCTGGTGGATGCATGCCATGGTCATCGTGTGGCTGATGTTCGCCTTCGTGCTGTTCATCGGCGAGCCCTTCATCCTGCATCGCTTCTTTCCACGATGGGTGCGCGAACAGCCGGACGCGGCGTTTGCCGCCTTGCATCGGGTGCATTGGGTGCTGCTGGGACTGAGCGTGATCACCATTCTCGGAGCTGTCGCCGGCGCCCATGGCTGGAGCCCGCTTTAGCGCCGAACAATCCGCAAGACGCGTAAGCGCCCTGCCCCTGCGATCAGCGCTCACCGCTCGACGGTGGGGGCGCCAGTTGAACCGGCGGTGGCGGCGCGGGATTGGCCGGGCGCTTCGCCGCGGATGAAGGATGCGAGGCGGCCGCCTTCGGTGCGGCTTTCGAAGCAGCCTTGGGAGGCGCCTTCGGATGAGGCGCGGCGGCCGGACGCGGCGCAGGCGAAGGCGTTGTGGCTGCCGCACCGGGCGTGGACGCGCCGGCTGCCGGCTCCGACGTCATGATGCTGACCGGCGGAATCGAAGCCGACGACGGAAACTCCGCGTTGGTCGGCTTGCCGGTCGGGGCTGCGGGCTGCTCGCCCGTCAATGCCGCCGCAGCGGAGCTGGCAGGGGCCGCCGAACCAGGCTCCATGGCGGCCGAAGCGCCGCTCCAGGCCGGCGTATAGCGCGTCACGAGGTCGTCGTAGACCCGTCCTTCGATATTGGCGGCGATCTGCCGCCGATCGGTCAGGGATCGATAGGCCGGGCACATCGCGGCCGTACAGCCGTCACGCGCGACGAGAACGTGGGCGGTGAGGCCATAACGATCGCGCTCGACCGCGCGGCGCAATGCCTGCAACTCCGGCGTCATCACCCGGCTGGCAGCGGTGACGTCACCCAGCGCGGTCAACCTGTCGAGGCGCGCGGCGGCATAAGACACCGCCGCGGCGATATGATCGGGCGATCCGAACAAAACCTTCTCGCACGCAGCCTCGACGCTATCTCCCGCGAGATCGTCAACGCAGGACAGCGCCGGCAAGGACGCCGTCCCGCCGAACGAAGCGCGCGCGGCAACCGATCCGCCCTCCTCGCTTCCAAGGCCGCGCACCGTTGCTGCGGCCGCCACCGCGACCGCCAGCAGCGTCATCACCGCCAGCGCGCCGTTCGCGACCGAGCGGTCGGCCCGCAGCACAATAACGAGAAACACAATGGCGAAGAACGCGGCCGCCGCCAGCGTCAACCACATCGGAAAGGTTGGCGACCGCCAGAGCTGATCGATGGAAGTTGTCCAGGCCGAATCCATGCGCGCGTTCCCCGGGGACAGTTTCAAGGACGATGTCGGAGAGTATTTTAGCGATAATTTTCGGCAACGAAATCTGATTGCTCGTGAATCGCCGATGTCATCTGAACGGCCGATGTCATGCGGTCGAAACTGAACGAGTGCAAATCGCGCGAGCTAACGTGCTCGGCCATGCCTGCCATCGATATTTCCCTTGCCGATGGGGCAGTACGGTCGGCCGGCGCTCTCCTTGCGCCGACCCAAGAAACTCACCATGCCGAAATCAGTATCGGCCGGCACAATATCTCTCGACCGAGCGAAGCTCGACGAAAAGAAGATCAGGACATCGCGAGCTGGCTCTCCTTGGCGACCCGCTCGAAAGCCTCGGTCGAACTCTTGATCCGGTACTGGCAATCGTCCCCGTCGGTCGGCAGCAGGCGGATCACTTCGTAGGTGCCGGTGGCTGCCGGTCGCGCCACGTTGCTTGCGGTAAAATACACAGTTTCTCCAACAGCATACTTATGCTTCAACGCCATCTCCATTACGCACGAGAACGTCGGCCGATCCCCTTGGTCCCCGGATCTCAGGCCGACTTGAAGGTCGGGCGTTCTATAGCATGGCGGGCCATTATTTGCCAGCCGGAAAGACGCTCGGAAAAGAGCTATTTTTTATAATATTATCAACTGGATAGAGCCGAATTTCAGAACGGGGAAAAGATCACTTCGCGGAACCCGAAATTCATTCGCACACGAGCGATCCCTGAAAGCTCCGGTTCCACTTTACTCGATTTCCAGCCGCTCGATCAGGATGCTCTCGCCCAATCCCGCAGCCGTCCATTCAGCGAACGCCGGGAATGCGATCATCGCCGTCATGTAGTCCCGCACCACCGGCGAAACATTGATGGCGTAGGTGCCGAAGCGATGCACCACCGGCGCATACATCGCATCGGCGGCGCTGAACTCACCGAACAGATAAGGCCCCTGCGCTCCATAGCGTGTACGGCAATCGGTCCAGATCTCCTGCACACGGGCGATATCGGCGCGTGCGGCCTCGGAAAGTGGCTTCGCCTTCACCGGGCGATGCAGGTTCATGCCGCATTCGTTACGCAACGCGACGAACCCCGAATGCATCTCCGCCGAGATCGAGCGCGCATGCGCCCTCGCCTCGCGCGCATCCGGCCACAGCCGTGCCTCGGGAAAACACTCGGCGAGATATTCGATGATCGCCAGCGAATCCCACACCGTCACATCACCGTCGATCAGCGCCGGCACCTTGCCGGCAGGGCTGACGTCGAGGAGGCGCTGTTTGTCGGCGGGGCCGGTATAGAGCGGAATGAATATCTCCTCGAAATCGATGCCGCCGGCTTTCATCGCCACCCACGGCCGCATTGACCACGACGAATAGTTCTTGTTGCCGATCACCAGCTTCAACGCCATGGCGCAATCTTTCCTCAAAGCATCCACGCTGTGTTAGCACGGCTTGCGTGCATGCCGCTAATGCGCAATGCAAGGCGCATGTCTTCACCCGATTCGACATCGCCCGCGCCAACGCTGGAAGAAGCCCTGCTCGACACGCTTACGCGCGCCAACGGCAAGACGCTCAGCGCGCCCGAAATCGCTCATGCCGTGGCCCACGGAGGTGACTGGCACGCGCTGCTGATGCCGATCCGTCGCGCGGCCATCAGCCTCGCGCAGGCCGGACGGCTGATTATCTATCGCAAGGGCAAGATCGCCGATCCGAACGATTTTCGCGGCGTCTATCGGCTCGGCTTGCCGCGCCAGGATTGATCGCGACGTGCAGCGGGGCGCGGTCCCGGAAGCAGTTCGTCGATCCGCCCGCTCCACCAATAGCCGATCAGACCCACCCATTCGTGCATCGCGGCATCGGATTGCGCGAACCCCATCGACAATTTCGAAAACGGTTTGAGCGCCTCACGCCATCCGCGCGTGCGCCAGTCCACCGGATAGGCTTGGACATCGAAGCCTATCGTTCTGAACACACCGATTGATCGCGGCATATGCCAGGCCGACGTCACCAGCAGCCAGCGCTGGCCGGGCTGCGGCTGCACCAAAGCGCGCACGTTGGTCGCGTTCTCGAACGTGGTTCGCGACGCGTCCTCGATTACGATGCGATCGCGCGCGACACCGAACTCCTCCAACAGCTTTCCAGCGAACGGCGCACCGGCGATGTACGGCGGAAACAGATTGGCGCTGCCGCCGGTATAGATGATGCGCGCGTTGGGAAACCGGCGCGCCAGTTGCAGCATGGCCAGCACGCGCTCGGCGGCCGAATCGAGTTCGATCTCGTGGCGGGCCTCTGACTTGGCGGCTTCGATCGCGCCGCCCAGCACGATGATGCCATCAGGATCGCGCCCCTCCGCGTGCCATGCCGGAAATCGCTCCGACAACCCCAGCATCAACACGTTGCCGGCGGGCGCGTAACCGAACAACAGCAGCGCCAGCACACCGCAGATCGCAAGCATACGTCCGGTGCGCCGCCATCCGGTCAACCACAGCGTCACGCCCGACACGCAGAGCAACGCCACCGCGTTCGACGGGTAGATCAGCCATCCCAGCACTTTGGAGATTTCAAAGAACATCGGTAGCCATCACCGTGGTTCGCGGGTGTGACGACCGGCAGGCGGCGGGACCACCTCCCGCGCCATCGACATTAGGCGCGGCGGCCTTCGAGCGCGGCAAACGCGGTTTCCGGCGCATGCGCAATCACTGTGAGCAATGCCCGTGCCGGGCCGCGTGGCAGGCGCTTGCCCTGCTCCCAGTTGCGGATGGTATCAACCGGCACACCGAGCCGCGCAGCGAACTCGATCTGTGTCAATTGTGCGCGGCGGCGCAGATCACGGACGCCCGGAATTGCCGCCTCGGCGCTCGGCGCATCGGGGACCATGGCAGGCGCGAGCGGCACTTCGCGGCCGTCGCGCAACTCGACGATCCGTCCATCCGCCTTCAACCGCAGCCGTTGCATCGCGTCCTCGCTCGTCTCACATCCACCATGGTCGCCGATGCGCGTTAAGGCCCGATGAACGGTGCTTCGCTGCCACGCGTTCGATTTTTTTCAAGCCAGCTATTCCGGCACCGGACCCGAGGCGCTATTGACCATTTCGAGCGGCGACGCCGCATCCTTCCGGTGATCGAGAATGGTCCTCCAACGCACGCAACTCAGGCCCACGGCAAGGCCGACGCTGACACTGCTCGGCACGGCCTTCGTTGCCCTGCTCTCACTCTCCGCGACCGCATATGCGGCGGACTGCCCGCGCCCCGGAACGCTCGGCACCTCGCGCATCCTTGCCGTCGATCCCGCACAGTATCCGCGCGTCGGCACCAAGAGCTTCCCGCAGACGCTGCCGCTCAACGACAAGGAAATCGTACTGACCTTCGACGACGGCCCGGCCGCAACGACCTCCGCCGTGCTGAAAGCGCTGCGCGACGAGTGCGTCCACGCCACCTTCTTCATGGTCGGCAAGGGCGCGCAGGAGATGCCGGCGATGGTGAAGCGGGTCGCCGCCGAGGGACATACGATCGGCCACCACACCTGGTCGCACCGCTACCTGGCGCGGATCGGCTTTGCCGCCGCGAAGGAAGAAATCGACCGCGGCATCGAAGCCGACAACGCGGCGCTCGCCGGCGTCCCCAGCCGAACGCGCACCGCGCCGTTCTTCCGTTTCCCCTATTTCGAGTCCACGCCGGAACTGCTCAACTACATCCAGTCGAAACACTATGCGGTGTTCGGCGCCGACTTCTGGGCCAGCGACTGGGAACCGATGACGCCGGAAGTTCAGCTCAAGCTCCTGATCGGACGGCTGGAGGCGATCCGCAAAGGTATCCTGCTGCTGCACGATCCACGCGGCCAGACCGCCGCAATGTTGCCCGCCTTCCTGCGCTATCTGCGCGAGCATGGCTATCGGGTGGTGCACATCGTGCCGGCGGGGTCGGCCGCCGACCCAGCCCAACGCACTCCAATCAAACAGAGCGGCAATTAAGCCACTGTTCATGGGCCAGAATTAATTTGTTGGTCGAAAGCGATTTTGATGCTGCCCAGCCCCATGGCCGCGAGGCCAAGCCCGTCCTGTAACCGAACCGCAAGCCGCGCGTATCGCGAGGCCCTGCTCGGCCTCGGCTTGCTTGCAGGCATGGGGCTCGCTCCCGCCCACGCTAATACCGCCTGCCCCGGCAATCCGAACGCGCTCGGCACCTCGCGCACGTTGGTGGTGGATCCGATGGAGCATCCGCGCATCGGCACCATGCAGTATCGCGAGACGCTGCCGCTCAAGGACCACGAGGTGGTGCTGACGTTCGACGACGGACCGCTGCCGCCGCACAGCACACAGGTGCTGCAAATCCTCGCCTCCGAATGCGTCAAGGCGACGTTCTTCATCATCGGCCGGATGGCACATCAGTTTCCCGAAGGCGTGCGCAGGGTTCGCGCTGCCGGGCACACCGTTGCCACGCACAGCGAGAACCATCCGCTGCATTTCGAAAAGATGCCGCCGGAGCGCATCCGGCAGGAGATCGACGACGGCATCAAGCACACCGCCGAAGCACTGGGCGATCCGTCGGCGGTCGCGCCGTTTTTCCGCGTGCCGGGGCTGCGACGTGGCCAGGTGATGGAAGATTATCTGGTGTCGAAAGGCATCCAGTCATGGAGCGCGGATTTTCCCGCCGACGACTGGCTGCACATCTCATCCGATCAGGTCTATAGCCGCGCGATCTCGCGCATCGAGGCGAAGGGACGCGGCATCCTGTTGCTGCACGATATCCAGGCGCGCACCGTCGCGGCGCTGCCCCGCATCCTGCAAACGCTGAAGGCGCGTGGCTATCGCATCGTCCACGTCGTGCCCGCTACGCCCGATCGGCCGAAGACGCCGACCGAACCGCGCGAGTGGTTTATCCACCCGCCGGCCGCCAGCGTCGCCATGGCGCATTGGCCGCGCGTGCCGAAATTCCTGTTCATTAGCACCGAGACACTGCCGGGACCGGCGCTGTCGGATTCCGATCTGCATGGCGGGAAGCTGCTCGCGCTGGATCGCCCCCGTACATCAGTCGAGCCATTGCAAACCGTGGCGCCGTTCCATGCCGCCCTCAACGCCACCAACAACCAGCTCGCGCTGCCGGTGCCGTCCGAGAGCATCTTTGCAAGGCCCGAGAAGGCTGTTGCGATGAGCTACGGCGTTTCGCCGGTCATCAGGCCGGTGTCGCATCGCCTCGCCCCGGTCGCATCGCGGCCTCACAGCGCACCCCGGGCCGTCCGCGCCGAAAACAGCCCACGGCTCATCCCCGGCAGCCAGCCGATCACCCAGCCCAATCTCGCGCCATCGACTATTCTGCAGCGCTGACAACCGTTCGTTTTTCCGCCACGCGATCGCCCGCAAATGGTCACGTGAAGGATCGGAACGCCTCTTCATTGCCAAACGTTCTCGCTGAACTGCTGTCCCGTCGGTGACGGGCGCTGTGCCGTGAGTTTTTGAACGCGCTTTCGCGATGCGAACCGGTATTTGCTGGAAGGCGCTACAGTTGGAGAACGATCATGCGAAACTATCTGATTCCCGCCGTCGCACTGGCCATGGTCGGCCTCACTACCACTGCGTCCGCGGCTGATATTGCCTACGTTCAGGAGCCCGTGGCGCGGGTCTATGCTCAGGCCGGGCCGCTCCCGCTTCAAGCGGCTGTCGACATCGCAAACGGGATGGGGCTGATCTCCGTTTCGAACACCAACAAGTGGGGCAACGAGTGGCAGATCGAGGGCTATGACGTGGCCGGAAGCTACATGGAGGTCGACATCGACGCGCGGACCGGCGCAATCCTCGACGTCGACCGCTAACACCGCAAACATACGGCCGTAGGGAAGCACCCTGCGGCCGTATCGATTCCAGAAATTTTCGAGGATGGTGCGCTCGAGAGGACTCGAACCTCCACGACTTGCATCACTGCCACCTCAAGGCAGCGCGTCTACCAATTCCGCCACGAGCGCTTTTCGAGGGTTGGAGGCTTGCTCCGACCGTCTCGACGGCGCTCCTGTAACAAATCAAAGTTGACCGGACAAGAGCCGTGCGCAGGTTACCTGCGATCAGGTGCTCGCGGCAGCATCTGCTTGACTTCGACGGCAATCCGGTTGCGATCCACCATGACCACCCCGCTTGCGATCGGCAGATTGTTGGCCAATATCTTGACCTCGTCCTGCTCGGTGGCATCAAGCTCGATGATGGCGCCGCGACTCAGCCGCATCACCTGATGGATCGGCATTGACGTCGTCCCCAGAACGACCATCAGATCGACGCTGACTTTTTCGAGAGTTGGCACCGGAACCCACGCCCACCATATGCAGAATGACTGCCGCCATCCCACCATCTTATGGTTAGCCAATGGTTAACGGTCGCGACGACCTCGATCTGATGCCGCCGTCCGGGCCAGATTCGGAACCGGTGGAATGGCGAATCGCGTCGTCGCGGGTCGCCTACCCGGATGCCGTCGCCCAGATGGAAGCCCGTGCGGCCGCCATCGCCTCCGGAGCGGCGCCGGAACTGGTCTGGCTGCTGGAGCATCCGCCGCTGTACACCTCCGGTACCAGCGGTCACGACACCGACTTGCTGGACGCCCGATTCCCGCTGTTCCAGACTGGGCGCGGCGGGCAACTGACCTATCATGGACCGGGCCAGCGGGTGGCTTACCTCATGCTCGACCTCAAGCGCCGCCGTCCCGACGTGCGCGCCTATGTGGCGACGCTGGAAGCGCTAATCATCCGGACGCTGGCCGCTTTCAACGTGAAAGGCGAGCGGCGCGAGGACCGCGTTGGGGTCTGGGTGGCACGGCCGGACAAAGGCCCCGGCCATGAGGACAAGATCGCCGCCATCGGCGTCCGGCTCAAGCGCTGGGTATCGCTGCACGGCATCGCCATCAACGTCGAGCCGGATCTCAGTCACTTCAATGCCATCGTGCCATGCGGCATCGCCGACCCGCGCTATGGCGTCACCAGCCTGGTCGATCTGGGCCATCTGGCGACAATGGAGGATGTCGACGTGGCGCTCCGGCAGTCCTTTGAGAAATTGTTCGGGCCGGCAGCCACTGCCGCTGACGATCTTGTCGGATAGACTAATCGCCCCAATGATTTGAGGGCTAAATCTTAGAGCGTCGGGAGAAGCGCAAAACGCTCGCCAGCAGGTCGCAGGTTCAGCATGTCGTTATTCGCCGGATTCGCATCTACCGCGTCCACCCGCGCCGATACCGGACCGCGGCGACAGGCTGCGAGCATATCCGCGATGACGTCCTCGGCTCCGGACAATACCGCTTCGACGGAACCGTCACGGCGATTCCGCACCCAGCCTTCAAGTCCCCTGCGCCGCGCCTCGTCCGCCGCCCAGGCGCGGTAGCCAACGCCTTGCACCCGCCCGCGAATCGAAACGTGGGTCACCACCGCCATGTCACTTCAACCCGAGAAAATCCGCTGCTCGCCGAGAGAAGCTCTTGCTACGGCTGACGTTCCCCATCAAGTCGGACGACGCGATGTTTTTCAACTGCTTGGGCGGTGTCCCTTCGTAGATCGCCTGAAGCGTCTCGTGGATCGCCTGAACGGCGGCGGCGATAGGTGCGTGGCCCTGCACCGCAATCCGCACCCGCTGGCTGCCGAGGTAATCAACATCGCTGATCTCGTCGCCGGGGCTGCCGAGCACGATCGGCAACCGGGTCGCCGACGCGATGGTTTCAAGGTCGGAACGGGTCTTGATGCCAGTGAAGAACAGCGCGTCGACGCCGGTGGCCTCATAGGCTTGCGCGCGGGCGATGGCGTCCTCGACCGAGGTGATACCGGCCGCACCGGTACGGCCGACCAGCACCAGCGACGGATCGCGGCGGGCCTCGACCGCGGCCTTTATCTTGCCGACGCCTTCCTCCAGCGCAATCAGTTGCGGCTTCGCCTGCCCGAACGCCTGCGGCAGCAGCGTGTCCTCGATGGTCAACCCCGCCGCGCCGGCAGCCTCCAGTTCCTCGACGGTACGCCGCACGTTGAGGGCATTGCCGTAACCATGGTCGGCATCGATCAACACCGGCAATGAGGCCGCGCGCGACATCCGCCGCACCTGCTCGGCCAATTCGGTCAGCGTGATCAGGGTCAGGTCTGGATCGCCCAGCACCGCCAGCGACGCCACCGAGCCGCCCAGCATCCCGACCTCGAAGCCGATATCCTCGGCAATGCGGATCGAGAGCGCGTCATGCACCGACGCCGGACGGACGCAAGTGCTGCCCGACAGGATCGCCCGCAGGGCCTCGCGCCGGGTTCGCCACGCCATCGCCCGAACCTCAGGCGAATTCGAGGATCAGAGCATCCACCGCCAGCGTCGCGCCGGGCGCGGTGTGGATTTTCTTCACGGTGCCGTCGCGCTCGGCGCGCAACACGTTCTGCATCTTCATGGCCTCGACCACGGCCAGCGCCTCGCCGGCCTTGACCTCCTGCCCTTCGGTCACCGCGATCGACACCACCAATCCCGGCATCGGGCACAGCAGCTTCTTGCCGGTGTCGGCGGCTGTGTTGATTGGCATCAGCCGCGCGGCCGTAGCCTCGGTTTCGGTATAAACGTTGGCAGTGATCTCGATGCCCTGATGCGCAAGCCTGATGCCGTTGGCCATCGGCCGCACCTGCACCGCCAACGCGACACCGTCGAGCGTGCCGTGCCACACCGGCGTGCCCGGCGTCCATGACGACACCAGTTCGTGCGGCTGACCCAGCGCGCCATCGGCATCGACGAAGCGGACGACAACGGCACCCGCATCATTACGAGCGACCTCGAGCCCGATCTCCTCGCGGTCGAGCCACACCGCGCGGCGCTGCTCGCGCTTCACGGGGCGGCCGATCATCTGGCCGGAAATCTGCCGCTTGCGCTCGCCGAAGACATGATCGACAGCCGCCGCGACCGCAGCGATACGCCGCGCCGTCTCGCCTTCCGGCACGAGGCCGGAGAAGCCGTTGGGAAACTCCTCGGCGATGAAGCCGGTGGAGAGATTGCCCTCGCGCCAGCGCGGATGATTCATCAGCGCCGAGAGGAACGGAATGTTGTGGCGGATGCCGTCGACATAGAACGCATCGAGCGCCTGCGACTGCGCCTCGATGGCGGCGGCGCGCGACGGCGCGTGAGTGACGAGCTTGGCGATCATCGGATCGTAGTAGATCGAAATTTCGCCGCCCTCGTAGACGCCGGTGTCGTTACGCACGGTGATGCCGTCGGCGTTGCTCTCCTCCGGCGGGCGATACTTCACCAGACGGCCGATCGACGGCAGGAAGTTGCGGAACGGGTCCTCGGCGTAGACGCGCGATTCCACCGCCCAGCCGGTCAGCGTGATGTCTTTCTGTGCCAGCTTGAGTTTCTCGCCGGCGGCAACGCGGATCATCTGCTCGACCAAATCGATGCCGGTGATGAGTTCGGTCACCGGATGCTCGACCTGCAAGCGGGTATTCATCTCGAGGAAGTAGAAACTCTTGTCCTGCCCCGCGACGAACTCGACCGTGCCGGCGGAGTCGTAGTTGACGGCCTTGGCCAGCGCCACCGCTTGCTCGCCCATGGCGCGGCGGGTGGCTTCGTCGAGCAGCGGCGACGGCGCCTCTTCGATAACCTTCTGGTTGCGGCGCTGAATGGAGCATTCGCGCTCACCGAGATAGATGACGTTGCCGTGCTTGTCGCCCAGCACCTGAATTTCGATGTGGCGCGGATTGACGATGAATTTTTCGATGAAGACACGGTCGTCGCCAAACGACGCCTTCGCCTCGGCCTTGGCGAGGTTGAAGCCTTCCGCCACCTCGCCCTTGGAATGGGCGATGCGCATGCCCTTGCCGCCGCCGCCGGCCGACGCCTTGATCATCACCGGATAACCGATCTCGTCGGCGATCTTCACGGCGTGCTTGTCGTCCTCGATGACGCCGAGGAAACCTGGCACGGTGGAGACCTTGGCCTTGGCAGCCGCCTTCTTGGATTCGATCTTGTCGCCCATCGCGGCGATGGCGCCGGGGTTCGGACCGATGAAAACGATGCCGGCATCCGCCAACGCCTTCGGAAAGGCCTCGCGCTCGGAGAGGAAACCGTAGCCAGGGTGTACGGCTTCAGCGCCGGTCTTGCGGCAGGCATCGATGATCTTGTCGATCAACAGGTAGCTCTCGGCGGCGGCGGGCGGGCCGATCAGCACCGCCTCGTCGGCCATCTCGACATGCAGCGCGTTGCGATCCGCCTCGGAATAGACGGCGACGGTCTCGATACCCATGCGGCGGGCGGTTTTGATAATCCGGCAGGCGATCTCGCCGCGGTTGGCGATCAGGATACGTTTGAACATGCGCTGTTATTGCAACCTGGAAAGTGAATTTGCAACCTGGAGGATATGCCTCCGGCCGGGCCCCAATCTTGCACGCCGACGCCGCTGTAACAATTCTGTTGCAGCGGGAATTTACACCGACGCCATCGCCCACGTTCATGAGGGATTCCGATGCGCCCCGCAACCCTGCTGCTGACCGCCGGCCTGACCGTCCTGACCGCGTTCAGCGCCGTCGCCCAGACCGACCGCCCTCACAACCTCATCCTGTTCATCCCTGACGGCATGCGCGCGCTGAAGGTTTCGCCGGAAACCGCGCCGGCGATGGCCGCCGTGCGCGACAAGGGCGTCAACTTCAAGAATCCGCATTCGCTGTTTCCCACCTTCACCATGGCCAACAGCTCGGCGATGGCCACCGGCCATTACCTCGGCGACACCTCGACGTTCAGCAACACCATCTTTGCCGGTTACACCGTCGAGCCCGCCGGCCACACCGTGACGCCGTTCATCGAGAACGATCTGGTGATCGGCGATATCGACGAGCATTTCGGCGGCAACTACCTCAATGAGGAAGTGCTGCTGCAACTCGCCCGCGCCAAAGGGTACAGCACCGCCGCCATCGGCAAGGTCGGCCCGACCCTGATCTTCGATCATACCGACCGCGCCACCAGCAACGGCCAGCACTCCATCGTCATCGACGACTCCACCGGCGGCCCAAAGGGCGTGCCGCTGTCCGACGACGCCAAGACCGCAATCAGCAAGGCCGGACTTCCGCTCGCAACACCGTCGCGCGGCGACAACGGCAAGGCCGGCTCCGCCACGACGCCCGGCACCACGGTCGCCAACGTCGCACAGCAGGCCTACTTCGCCGATGTCGCGACCAAGGCGGTGCTGCCGCTGTTCAAGGACCGCAACAAGCCGTTCGTGCTGGTGTTCTGGTCGCGCGATCCCGACGGCAGTCAGCACAACACCGGCGACAGCCTCAACCAGATCGTCCCCGGCATCAACGGCCCAACCTCGCTCGCCGGCATTAAGAATGCCGACGATAACCTCGCGCAACTGCGCAAGGCGCTCGACGATCTCGGCCTAGCCGCCACCACCAACATTATGATCGCAGCCGACCACGGCTTCTCGACCATCTCCAAGGAAAGCAAGACCAGCCCGTCCACGAAAGGCAGCTATCCCGATACGCCGGCCGGCTTCCTGCCGATGGGCTTCCTCGCCATCGATCTGTCGAAGGCACTAAAACTGCCGCTGCACGACCCCAACAACAAGAACGCGCTGATCGGCGACAATGCCTATCCGAAAGCCGGCAACGGCCTGATCGGCAAAAATCCCGAAAAGCCGGATGTCGTGGTCGCCACCAACGGCGGCTCGGACCTGATCTACATTCCGAGCAAGGAGCGCAAGTTGACGCGACAGGTGATCGCCGCGCTGATGGAGCAGGATTACGTCAGCGGCCTGTTCGTCGATGACGATCTCGGCAATTTTCCCGGTACGCTGCCGATGTCGACCATCGCGCTGAAGGGATCCTCGAAGCTGCCGCGTCCCACCATCGTCGTCAACTTCCGTTCCTACGCGGCGGGCTGCGACGAGCCGACGGTCTGCTCGGTGGAAGTCGCCGACACCGTGTTGCGCCAGGGGCAAGGCATGCACGGCAGTTTCGGTCGCGGCGATACCATGAACTTCATGGCGGCGATCGGGCCGGACTTCAAAGCCGGTTTCGTCAATCCCCTGCCCGTCAGCAATGCCGATATCGGCATGACGGCGGCGAAACTGCTCGGCCTCTCCGCGCAGCACAAGGGCCGTTTAATCGGGCGCGTGATGACGGAGGCGATGCCGAACGGTGCGACGCCTCGCGCCTATAGCGGCAGCATCAGTTCGAAGCCCTACGTCAACGGTTTGAAGACCGTGCTGCAATTCCAGCGCGTCGGTCAGCAGCGCTATTTCGACGCGGCCGGCTTCCCCGGACGAACCGTGGGGCTCGATGCCGGACAACAAAAAACGGCGGGGCGCTGACCCCGCCGTTCAAAACCGTCAGCACACAGCATTACATGCCGAGATCGAGCATTCCCGGCAGTTGCTGCACCATCGGCAAGGTCGCGGCGCCCACCAGCATCGCGGCCAGCGTCATCAGCGCACGATTGTAGCGGCGCTTGCCGCGCATCTGGCTGGAGATCCATTCCAGCACCTCAAGATTGACACCGACCGCCTGCGTCGGTGCCCAGCTTTCGATGGCGGTGTTCGGCGAGAGCGCGATGGCGCGCGGCGGCACCGGCAAACCGGACGCAGACGCCGCGTGATGCACCACCGCCTTGGCGAGCAGATCGTCAAACTGTCCCTCGTCGAGGCGGTCGGCGCTGGCGTCGTTGATCTCGAACAGCGTCTCGGCTTCGGCGCGGCTCACGGGAACGTTATCGACCGCGCCCGCGGTGAGAATGCGCACGCACCAGTCGACATCCTGCGTGTCGAGCGCGCGGGAGAAATGCACGCGACCACGCGTTGTCGGACCCTCACCGGTGATCACGCCATCCCGCACTTTGGCGAGCGCCGATACGGCGGTTTCGCGGCTGACGATGGCGGAAATATCGATGGGGTCGGAGGCGTTAACAGCGGCGGCGATGGCGGCAGACATGGCGTTTCTCGTTTCTTGAATCAACCCAGCAATTTCACGCGGGTGTGAATCGTTCGTTAAAAATTCGACAATCCGTCGTGGTGCTTTTGAATTTACCTGTTCGAGGGTTTGTCGCCGTGATCTGGATCACGGTTCAAAGCCATCGCAATCCCTTCCGGCGCGCGTGGGGCGCGGTCGCGGCATTATCGGGGCAACATGCGGCAGATCGCCGTAGGTGTTAATTCGACACCGGCTCGGCCTGCTGAAACGAAGCCACTGTTCGCGAGCCCATTACGAGAAGGATATTGTCCTTTTTTCCGAGCGGTTCCGTTCCCCGAGGCCGAGGCGTATATGATGGACATCAATTCGCTATTGAACTGACGAGGTTTACGATCATGACACTGTCGATTGGCTCCACCGCACCGGATTTCGAAGCCGAGAGCACCGAAGGCCACATCAGCTTTCACAAATGGCTCGGCGATAGCTGGGGCCTGTTCTTCTCTCATCCGAAAGATTTCACGCCGGTCTGCACCACAGAACTCGGCGCCGTCGCCCGGCTCAAGCCGGAGTTCGACAAGCGCGGTGTCAAGCTGATCGGCATCAGCGTCGATCCGACCGACAAGCATCATCTGTGGGCCAAGGACATCGAGGAGACGCAGGGCGTCGCGCCGAACTATCCGCTGATCGCCGACGTCGATTTCAAGGTGGCCAAGCTCTACGGCATGCTGCCGGCGAGCACCTCGGGTGACGTCAACACGCGGACGCCGGCGGATAACCAGACCGTGCGCAACATCTTCGTGATCGGCCCGGACAAGCAGGTCAAGCTGGTCCTGATCTATCCGATGAGCACCGGCCGCAACTGGCAGGAAGTGCTGCGCATCCTCGACTCGCTGCAACTCACCGCCAAGCACGGCGTCTCGACGCCATCCGACTGGAAGCAGGGCGACGACGTGTTCTTCTCGGCCGCCGTGCCGGAGGAAGAAGCCCGCAAGAAATTCCCGAAGGGCTGGAAGTCGCCGAAGCCATACTTCCGCATCGTCGAGCAGCCGAAATAAAAGACTTCGAGTTCTGTTGGAAAGGGGCGCTTCGGCGCCCCTTTTTTATGGCACGATGCATTGCGAACCTGTTGGGTGATCGATGTCCTGGCTCCGGCTCGATCTCATTTGCCGGATCGATCGGTCGGTATAGACGTTAGGTCTGCTTGATGGCTCGCAACACAAAACGTCCCTGCGTCGTCTGGTTTCGAGACGACCTGCGGTTATCCGACCACCCTGCCCTTCATTTCGCGGCGTATCGCGAGGCGCCGGTTATTTGCGTCTATGTGCTCGACGAATACAGCGCCGCGCTCCGATCGCCGCAGTGGCGACCGTTGGGCGGCGCTGCGCGTTGGTGGCTGGCGCAATCGCTTCGCGCCCTGCAAGCGGACATCGCAACGCTAGGAGGCGTCCTCCTGTTGCGGCGAGGTGCGGCCGCGCAAGAGATTGCTGACCTGGCACGCGAAACCGGCGCCGATTGCGTCGCATGGAACGATATCGCGATGGCGCCGCATCGCGCGATCAGCGGGGATGTCGTCCGCGCATTGAATAATATCGCTGTCGCCTCGCGCATTTCGTGCGGCGATCTTCTGGCGGAGCCATCCACCATCCGCAATAAACAGGGAAGCGGCCTGCGCGTGTTCACGCCATTCTGGAATCGTGTGCGCAACGGTGGCGATCTTCCAGCGCCGTTGCCGCGACCGAAACGACTGCACAGCCCCGCCGGCCTTGCGAGTGACGACCTCGCCCAGTGGCATCTCGAACCGCAGCATCCGGATTGGGCGGAGGGATTGCGCGCGACATGGGCTCCCGGCGAAGCCGCGGCACAGGCCCGCCTCGCCGATTTCCTCGAGGGAGATATCGTCGGTTATGCCACCGCCCGCGACCGACCGGATCGGGATCGAACGTCGCACCTGTCACCGCATCTGCGATTCGGTGAAATCAGCCCGCGACAAGTCTGGCACGCCGCGCGTTTTGCCGCCGATCGCAATCCGGGGATCGCCGCCGACGTCGAGAAATTCCTCAGCGAATTAGGCTGGCGTGAATTCTCCCGGCATCTGCTGCACGACGTGCCGGACATCGCGACGCGCAACCTCCAACTTGCCTTCGATGCCTTTCCGTGGCGTCGTGACAAGGATGCATTGCAAGCGTGGCAACGCGGTCGCACCGGTTATCCCATCGTCGATGCCGGCATGTGCCAGCTCTGGCAGACCGGCACGATGCACAACAGGGTACGCATGGTGGTCGCGTCCTTTCTCGTCAAGCACCTGTTGCTGGACTGGCGTGACGGCGAGGCATGGTTCTGGGATACGCTGGTCGATGCCGACGCCGGCAGTAACCCCGCGAACTGGCAATGGGTCGCGGGCTCGGGCGCCGATGCCGCACCCTATTTCCGGATTTTCAACCCGATCCTGCAAGGCGAGAAATTCGATCCCGATGGCGACTACGTTCGCCGCTGGGTCCCCGAACTGGCACATCTGCCGGCAAAATTCATTCACAAGCCATGGAGCGCAACACCAATTGAACTGGCAAGCGCCGGCGTCAGGCTTGGACAAACCTACCCCGAACCGATCGTCGATCACGGTCAGGCCCGGCAACGCGCATTGGCCGTCTATGCCAAGATCCGTAGCTAGGCACGCTGCGCGAGACTACGCCTTGCGCGCCACCAGCCCCACCGCCGCCGCGCAGATCGCCATGCCGAGGATCGCCAATGCGTCGAGCTTTTCGCTGAACAGCACATAGGCCATCAGCGCCGTCACCGCCGGCACCAGATAGAACAGGCTCGCGACCTGCGTTGCGCCCTGCCGTTTGATCAGCCAGTACAGCACGCTAATCGATCCGATCGACAGCACCACCGCGAGCCACACCAGCGACAGCACGAATTCTTGCGTCCATCGCACTTCGCCGGTTTCGAAGCACCACGAGCCGAGCGCGAAGAATGCGGCGACGGCGATGTATTGCACCAAGTTTCCGGTGCGCCAGTCGATGTTGTGGCAGAAGCGCTTTTGATACAGCGCGCCGAGCGTGATGCTGACCAGCGACACACCGGATGCAAACCAGCCCCAGCCCACCTCGCCGCTCATCGGGCGTCCGTGCAGGATCAGAACGACACCGACGAGCCCGAGCAGTAATCCGATCCATTGCAGCCAACTGACGCGCTCGCCGAGCCAGCGGTTGGCGATGGTCGACATCAGAATCGGCTGCAAGCCGGGAATGAGCGCCGACAACCCCACCGGCACCGAATGCGCGATGGCGATGGCGGTGCCGGCCAGATAGAATCCGTGCACCAGAAGACCCGCAACGGCGTTGTGGCCGACGCCTTTCCAATCGGGCCAGCGCGGCCGCCAGATCGCGACGATGACCGCCATCAACGCCACGACGACGATCATCCGCCACATCAGGTAGGTCAGCGGCTCGGCGCCGGCCAGTGCGTATTTCGTCGCGACGAAGCCAGTGCTCCACAGCACGACGAAGACGGCCGGCGCGGCCTGAGCCGCCATATGAGCCGGACTGGAAGCTGGGTTGGGGGCGATGTCACGATTCATTTGCCGCATTGAGTGCCCGAACTTATGCTAGGCGGCAACGCAAGTTTGCGCGGGACGCTCGCGCAATTTCACATAACAACCCAGCAACAACAGGAATTCATCATGGATGTTCGCGCCGCCATCGCCATTGCCGCAGGAAAGCCGCTGGAGATCACCACGGTCCAGCTCGACGGCCCGCGCGAAGGCGAAGTCATGGTGGAGATCAAGGCCACCGGCGTCTGCCATACCGACGAGTTCACGCTCTCGGGGGCCGACCCGGAAGGCTTGTTTCCGGCGATCCTCGGCCATGAAGGCGCGGGCATCGTGGTCGATGTCGGCCCCGGCGTCACCAGCGTGAAGAAGGGCGATCACGTTATTCCGCTCTACACGCCGGAATGTCGGCAATGCCCGTCGTGTCTGTCGCGCAAGACCAATCTCTGCACCGCGATCCGCGCCACCCAAGGCCAGGGCTTGATGCCGGACGGCACGTCACGCTTCTCGCTCGGCGGCAAGCCGATCCACCACTACATGGGCACCTCGACATTCGCGAACTACACCGTGCTGCCGGAAATCGCGGTCGCGAAGATCCGCGAGGACGCCCCCTTCGACAAGGTCTGTTACATCGGCTGCGGCGTCACCACCGGCATCGGCGCGGTGATCAACACCGCGAAGGTCGAGCCCGGCGCGAAAGCTATCGTGTTCGGCCTCGGCGGCATCGGGCTGAACGTGCTGCAGGGCTTGCGCCTCGCCGGCGCCGACATGATCATCGGCGTCGACATCAACAACGACCGCAAGGCGTGGGGCGAACGCTTCGGCATGACGCATTTCGTCAATCCGAAGGAAGTCGGCAAGGACATCGTCGCCCATCTCGTCAACATGACGAAGTCCGGCGCGGACCAGATCGGCGGCGCCGACTACACTTTCGATTGCACCGGCAACGTCACCGTGATGCGGCAGGCGCTGGAAGCCTGCCATCGCGGCTGGGGCCAGTCGATCGTGATCGGCGTCGCCCCCGCCGGCGCGGAAATCGCGACGCGGCCGTTCCAGCTCGTCACCGGCCGCACCTGGAAAGGCACCGCCTTCGGCGGCGCGCGCGGCCGCACCGACGTACCGAAGATCGTCGACTGGTACATGCAGGGAAAAATTCAAATCGACCCGATGATCACCCATGTCATGCCGCTCAACGACATCAACAAGGCGTTCGACCTGATGCATAAGGGCGAGTCGATCAGAAGCGTGGTGACGTTCTGAGCGACAAGATTCTCTCAATTAGTGTGTCATGGCCGGGCTTGTCCCGGCCATCTACGTCTTCCTTGCTGAAACGTCCTCAAGACGTGGATGGCCGGAATAAATCCGGCCATGACGACTCTTGCTATTTGTCAGAAAATTTGACGATCAAAAATCTTCCGGACACGGATCAACGATCTTCCACAACTCCGGCCCGTTCCTGATCTTCTTCATCTGGGGCGTCAGACCGCCGTTGCGGCGGATCCAGTCCTTTACGCTCGACGGATAGTAAGCCATCAGGTCCGACGTCCCTTCCGAACTGATGACCTTGATGCCGAAAGTAAAAGACTTGTCGTAATAGGCCTGATGAAAGCCCAGGCTGGCGCGCGGCGTCACACAGATCTTGTTCATCGGCACGATGCCGAACACCATGGTGCAAGCCGAATTGCAGATGCCGTCGATGATGACGCGTTCGTGCCGCGCGCGGATTTGCTCGTACTTCGCCTTGTATTCGGTGACGTAGCCGCCGTGATCGCGGGTGATGCGCAAATCGGCCCGCGCCGGCGCCGCCGCGCAGATCACAGCCAGACAAAGCATCAACCCCATTGCGCGCATCAGGCGACCGTCGATCCGATTGAAACGCCGCGACACAGCCGAATCGTCCCTGGCAAGGGTCCGGCGAGGATCTAGCCGTCGCAGCCGATATTGCAGCCAGTCCATGCCGCGCATGTCAAATCCAAAAATCTTGGAACCCACCGCCCCGGATGGGCGACTCGCATCCGCGCCACGACGCGGAACCGCAGGCGGATATCGGAACCATCCAATCAAGTGCCCGGGAAATCTGGCCTAACTGTGTTGGCATTTCGTTAAGCATGGCGGCGCGGGCGCAGCGCCTTTGCATCGGAAGCCTGAACGGATGTTCACCAGCATTAAATCTTACGATCTGCCCTTATTCGCCCAGAAACTCCCTGAATGCTCATGCGTTTCCGATGTGCAAAGGAGACTCACCATGAGACTGAAATCAGCCCTCATCGGCTTGGCGGCGCTGGGAGCCGCGGCGACTGTCGCCGGAACCGCTTCGGCAGCGATGCCCAACGGATTACCCACGCAGAACCAAGCCGCGAACATCGATCAAGTCCGTTACGTCTGTAACGCGTGGGGTCGGTGCTGGTGGCGGCCAAACTACTATCGTGGCTATGGCTTCTATGGCCCGCGCCCGTACTACGGTCCGCGCTTCTACGGCGGCGGCGGATGGCACCGCGGCTGGCACGGTCACCGCCACGGCTGGGGCCACCGGCATCGCTGGTGAACGGCCAAACCCCACACGATGAAAGAGAAACGAGAGGGCTTCGGCCCTCTCCGTCCTTATAAGTCTCCATCTTCTTCGTATTCGTAAGAAGATCGACCTGTTGACGCGCGAAAGCCACACGCCGCCACTTGCATTCATTTTCACCCGCGTACGGGGCGAATACGGCGGCGAATCGCGGTAGAAAATTTTCGAACCGCGTCTGGACGAAACAGCCAGGTCATCAGCAGCAGCATTGCAGCGCCCGTGCCTCCTCCCACGGTCAGAGGCACCAAGACTGGCATGCCGCGAAGCAATGCCGCGACAAGATAGGCAGCCACGCCCGTTGCGCACGCAGTCCCCAACGAAAGCGCGATGTCCCGCCATGGGACCGGAATGGGCGTCAGCCGCTCGCTGATGACGACGCAAGCCGCGAGGGCCATCACGGCCCCGCCGGCCAACGCAATTGCAGCACCAAGTTCGGCCAGCCTCGGAATCAGCACGACTGAAAGCGAAATGGTTCCAACCGAGCCCAGCAATGTGGCGACGATCAACAGCCACGGTCGCTTGTGCGCATGGATCACGGCGCCATAGACGACGCTCGTCAGATTGGCGCAGACCACCGCGAACGCGATGGCTGGAAAGAGCAAGCCTGTCCGTCCATGATAGCTCTGCGGCAGCAGAAGCTGGGTAATCTCTCCGCTGAGAGCGATAAGCATGGCCGCGACCGGAAGGCACAGCTGCATCATCAGCGCCATGACTTGCGACAGCAACTCACCCGACGCAGCCGGCCCCTCTTCGTCGAACCGGCTCATCACCTCCGGAAATATTCCGACATTGATGGCATGCCCGACGATGTCGATCGGCTGGCGGGCGAGCACATAAGCCGCCGCGAAAATGGCGACGGCGGTTGCATCATGAAAGGCATTCAGAAACAGGCGCTCGGAGCTGTTCATGCCGAATCCCACCAGCGCCACAGCCACAAGCGGAATACCCAGCGCAAACAGTTCGTGCGCGGTGAACCGTGCCGGACCGGCGATCACCTGTCGCGACGCGACTGCAAAGGCAACGACGCCGGCGGTGAGCATGCCGGCACTCGTGCCGAGCGACACTACCAGAAAGGATCCGGGAAAAATTGCGATCGCAGCGATCGGAAAGGCCAGTTGCAGTACGCCTCGCAAGCATTCGAGCAATGAGTAAGTCGTATGTTGCTGCTGCATCTGGAGCACGGTTAACGCAAAGCGTCCGATGGTGCTGACAACCAGGTACGTACAAACGGCAATAGCGAACTCGACCCAACGCTCAGGCACGACGAAAGCCGAGGCCGCAGCCGCGATCACCAAGGCCAGCATCGTCGTGCAAAACATAACCTTGCCGGCCAGAACCAGACTGCCGCGGCTGATCTCCCCCTTGCCGCCGAGCCTGAGCAGCGCAATCCGCAGCCAGTTGGTGACAGCAGCGTCCGTCATTTCTCCAACCGTCACCACCAACGTCAGAAGGCCGTACTCTTCCTGATTGATGAGGCGGGTGACCACGATCAGCAAAAGCAACGCGGAAAGTCGCGTGAACAGGATGGCTGGGCCGTAGATCAGTGTGGAGCGAAGCAAAGGACGATGGTTCCTGAAAAATGAAAGCCGGCCGTTTTTTACGGTGCCGCACAGGCAATTCGATCACGAATGCATGAGCCCTGACGCCTTGAGCAACAATGGCCGTGGCCGCTTTCGCCGGCTTTCTCCATACCGAAGCATCGGATGTTAACCCCGTAACAGTAAAGAGATTGCCGTCTCGACGTATTCATTTATCGTCGTCTGTAAACCAGAGCCCGTTATGGGCTTGGGATGGGATGCGTCGCTTTCGCGCACCGGGTCGTCGCCGGCCTTGCAGGTGCCCCCGGTACCAACCTGCAGCCTGCCGGTGCAGTAAATCGGCTGCAATACAGCGCCATTCCCGAATCCAGGTGGTTAACAGGCGCTAGGGTTACCATGGTCTCCGAAGTTCTTAACAAAGTAGCCGATAAGCTCCACAATATCGACTATGTGACCTGGGGCCTCATTCTCGGTACGGCACTCGTATCCGCGCTGATCGTCTACTTGAAAAAAGTGAAAGCAGAAGACAGGTCGATCAGAGATTTCTTCAGCTTCATGTTTCCCGAAGAAGTCATCCTGCATCCCTCGGCGCGCGCCGACGTGATGTTCTGGGTGACCAAGCGGCTGATCATGCCGTTTCTGCTGATTCCGGCCGGCATCACCTTCGTGGCCGCGATGGGATACGCGACGAACCGCATCATAAGCTGGACCTTCGGGATCGAAGGACCACTCATCGACGGCCCGCCGGGACCGATGACGCTGGTGATCTTCACGGCGACCATGCTGCTGGCCTACGACATTTCGTATTACCTTTATCACGTCGCGCAGCATCGCTATCCATTCCTGTGGGAGTTGCACAAAGTGCATCACTCCGCCGAAGTCATGGTCGGCATCACCAAGGATCGCGTGCATCCGCTCGACGATTTCATGAACCGCATCTGGGATGGGGTGATCCCGGGAATCTGCTTCGGCATCTGGAGCGTGATCGCGCTCAATCCGGTGGAAGTCGTCGTCTTCGGTTTGAACGTCTATGTTGTCCGCAACATCCTGATGATGGATTTCGTGCGGCATACCCATCTCCCGATTTCGTTCGGGCCTCTGGACAAGATCGTTCTGTCACCGCACTGGCACCAGATTCATCACAGCGTCGACCCGCGCCACTACGACAAGAATTTCGGTCTGCTGTTTTCGTTTTGGGATCGGTTGTTCGGCACGTCGTTCGTTCCCGACCCCAAAGAGGAGCTTAAGTTCGGGCTGGTCGATCGGGACGTCAGGGACTATCAGTCTCTGGCGGGCCTCTACATCCTTCCGCTTAGAAAGATGTGGCGTGTCGTCGCTGGCCGCTTTCAGCGAAATCGGACGACCCTCGGCGCACAAACCCGGGATGTATCATCATCATGAATGTGCGCGCGTCGGTTGGCGCCGTGGATGCCGAGCGTCTGGAGATCGTCGGATCTGCCGAGCGCCTGGCGGCGATCAAGGAACACTGGACGCGGCTGTGGCACGACTGCGATGCTCTCATTTTCCAGAGCCACGACTGGATTTCGGCCTGGTGGAGGACGGTCGATACTTCACAGATCGCGCTGCGCATCGGCCTCGTCTGGAGCGACGACAGGCTGGTTGCGGTCTTTCCTCTTGCGATCACCCGGCGCAAGAAGCTGCGCTTTCTGGAGTGGGCCGCCGCCGCCTATACTGACTACGGTGACCTGCTCCGCGCGCCGGAATGTCCCGACGCGGCGCTGGACCGATTATGGACCATGATCTGCGACCGAGGCGGTTTCGACCTAGCCCTGATCACCCGACTCTTGCCGGATGCCGCGGCCTGGCACGTCTTCGCGCCCGGGAAGGCTCATGGCATCAAACTCCGCCTGAACCACAGGAAGGAAATCAGTTCGCGCATAGCCGGCGATTGGGAAAACGGCGCGGCGTGGCTGGCAAGCCATCCCAAAAAGACCCGTCAGAACCACCGCAGGGGCGTCAAGCTCCTCGAAGAGGCGGGAACCATGCAGTTTCGCATGCTCGGAGCCGATGAGCCGCTCGGCCCCCTGCTCGACCGACTGTCGACCCTGAAACGGAAATGGCTCGAACAAAAAGCGCGGACATCAGATTTATTCGACGACGGAAAATCGACACTCGCAGCCCTGGTCGACGTGCTGGCGCGTGCCGGCATATTGCGTCTGTTCGTCATTGAACTGAATGGCACCGCGGTCGCCATTTCCGTGAACTTTGCCCAACGCGATACAATGATGGCCTGGGTGACGAGCTACGACCCGGACTTTGCCCGCGCATCGCCCGGGATGGGCCTGATCGTCAACTACGTGCAGTGGTCGATCGATCACGGCCTCGGCATGGTCGATCTGCTGTGTGGCGGCGAAGCCTTCAAGGACAGGCTTGCCACCGATGTCGTCACCCTGCACTCGGTCATCGGTGCACGTACGGTCAAAGGGTCGCTCGCGCTTCTCGCCGACGATATGCGCCAGCGGCTGCGACAAAGGCACAATCGTGACGCGATACAAGCCAAGCCGGATTGATCGACTCTACCGTTAGGATATCCAATCCCGGCGCAACCGCTCGGCGACGCGGGCCTCGTCCGGACCGTCGCCGAGGGTGCCGCATCGCCCTGCCCGCTGTTCTCTCAGTGGGCTCGTGAACGGCACCCGCATCGTCGGAGTTGCGGTTCCACGGTCGCAGAGGTTTTGAGGCATGGCCGGCATCGGTTTTGTCGCCGCAGAATCACGTAGAATCCGCCGATGAGTTTGCATCGCGACATCTACTGGCTGGGCCGACAATGGGCGGTGACCGGCTACGGCATTCAGGCCGTCGACCAAAAACGCTTCGGGCAATATGACGTCGAAGTTGCCCGCATCGGCGACCAGGACGTCATTACCGCCCTGGAGGCGTTCGGCTGGTTCGACGCCGAGGATTTTCGCGAGGCGATGCGTCAGGCAAAGCGGCGCCCGAAATCCGGCCTCGACGGTCTGCATACGCGCGGCGGTGGGGAAAAATAAACGCGGCGGAGGCGTATTTCAGCACGGCGCGCCCGCTTTGTGTGCTTTCTTAATGCGACCGCCTTCCACTCTGCTTGAAAAAGCTATATTCGGTCCGCGTGGCCCGAAGCGCTCGTAGCTCAGCTGGATAGAGCATCGGATTTCGATTCCGAGGGTCGGGAGTTCGAATCTCTCCGAGCGCGCCACCTCCGGACCATCGAATATCGATCGTTCCGTTCGAACCCTTTATCTTTTTCAACGTCTCAAATATCGTGGAACCACAACCGCGCCGATTGCGATCGGCAAAAGGAGGACCTATGCGCCAGTGGATTTACGCGGCAGCGACGACTTTATCTCTCGCGACGTTCGGTGCTCTTGCACCGGCGCAAGCGCTTCCCGTGCAGTCGGGCATCGCGGTGCCAACGGACGTGCAGCAGACTCAGTTCGTTTTCGGCGGCCGCAACTACTGCTTCTATCCGAACGGCTGGAACGGTCCCGGCTTCTACTGGTGCGGTTATGCCTTCCGCCGCGGACTCGGCTGGGGCGGCGGCCACGGCTGGCATGGCTGGGATCATCGTCGGCCGCATATGCACGGCGGCCGTGGCCCTCGCCCTCATATGGGCGGCGGGCATGGCCCGCGTCCACACATGGGTGGCGGACACGGTGGCTCTCGTCCCCAAATGGGCGGGCGACCGGGTGGTGGACGATCTGGCACATACCCGAGCGCCTACGGCAGCGGACGCAGCGGTGGCGGCGGACATGGCGGTGGTGGACATGGCGGTGGTGGACACGGTCATCGCCGCTAAGTCCGCGGCAACCAGGCGTCATTATCATGTCACAAGGAGCCCGGATCATTTCCGGGCTCTTCTTCTATTCAGAGAGCCCTTCGGCATTCGCGACAGCCCACGGATACACCGCTGGAACCGCGTTGCGGAAATGCTGCGTTGACGGCTCCGGACGGCCTTTGGCATAACCAATGCGGGATGGCGCAACCGCAACAACTGGGGCACGATGAGGAACGGACTGTATTCGGTCCACGTCGACTTGCTCGACGGCAGGACAGGCAAAGGCAGCGGCGTGGTGGTTTTCCGCGACGGGAAGATTCTCGGCGGTGACGCTTATCTGTTCTACATCGGCAGCTACACCGTTGAAGGATCGGTATTCAAGGGTGAACTGCAAGTCAATCAACACACGCGCAGCGTCGATGTGAATCCGCTGTTCGGTGGGCAGAATCAACCCGTCGGGATCGGAGTGTCCGGCACGTTCACCGAGACCGGCGGCACCATGACCGGCACCGCGCTGGTCGGCAAAGCCAGCCAGATCTTCACCGCGACTCTGCGCAGGCTCGCGGACGCCGACTAGATATTCCAGCACAACAAATTATCTGTGATGACGACCTGCGCGTTACCGTCAGGACGCCGCAAATTCGTTGGGCGCATTGCGCGGCAGGATCATTTGCACGCGTGTCCCTTTGCCGGGCTCCGCTTCCAGATGAATCTGCCCACCCAGACGACTGGTGACGATGCTGTAGACGATGTGCAGCCCCAGTCCGGTGCCGCCTTCGTCACGCCGCGTGGTGAAGAACGGATCGAACGCCCGCCGCCGGATATCCGGCGTCATGCCGCAGCCATTGTCGGTGTAAAGCACTTCGACATGGTCCGCACCGGATGCCTGCACCTTGATCCGCACCTCGCCGGCAGCGCCGCCGGGAAATGCATGCGCCACCGAATTGAGGAACAAATTGGTCAGCACCTGACCGTAAGGACCGGGATAGCTGTTCATGATCAAGCCCGGCTCGCATTCGACATTCAGCGTGAGGTTCTGCTTGCGGATGCCAGGGCGCAGACTCATCACCACCTGATCGGTGAGATCGGAGAGATTGAATGTGCGCTGATCGGAGTAGCTCCGATCCGCCGCGACCTGCTTGAACGACTGGATCAGTTCGGCGGCGCGATTGAGATTGCCGACCAGTTGCGACGCCGCGCTACGGCTGGCCTCGACAAATTCATTCAGGCTGGAGCGCCGCAAATCGCCGCGCGTCACCTCCTCCGCGAACATCGCCACCTTGCGCTCCAGTGACGACGCGACTGTCAGGCTGATCCCGACCGGATTGTTGACCTCATGGGCGACGCCGGCCACCAGACGCCCGAGCGCCGCGAGCTTTTCCGCTTCGATCAGCGAATTCTGCGTTTCCCGAAGATGCTGCAATGCGGCCTCGGCAGCATCCTTCGCCTTGCGCATTTCCTGTTCGTTGCGTTTACGCTCGCCGATATCCAGCGCGACAGTGACGATCTGCTTGATGTTACCGTCCGAACCGCGCAACGGCAGCTTGTTGACCAGCCACTGGCGCATGGTGCCGGAGGAATCGATATACTCCTCCTCGTAGAAGCCAAGTTCCTCGCCGGCATCGAGCACGCGGCGATCGTTGTCGTCTGTCTTCTGCGCGCCATAACGCGACATGATGTCAGTTGTGGTGCGGCCGATGGCGTCTTCCGGCTCGATGTTGAAGATGCTCGCCATATAGCGATTCATCAGGACATAGCGCATCTGCATGTCCTTGAGATTGATGACCGCCGGGACGGTATCGATGACTTCCTGCAAACGGCGGCGGCCTTCGGCGACCGCGTCTTCCGCGCGTTTCTGGTTGGTGATGTCGCGAACCACGCCTTCGTAGCGAACCACGTTGCCGGCCTTGTCACGTACCGTGGTGGCGCTGTCGGAGAGCCAGAGCACGGTGCCGTCGCGCTGCTTCACCTGATACTCGAACTCGCGCACCATCCCGTCGCGCGCCATGCGTTCCTGATACTCGGTACGCACCGAGGGATCGAGATAGATCGCGCTGGCGACGTCGGTGACGCCCTCGATCAGATCCTGCGGGGTGTCATACCCCATCATCCGCGCCAGCGCCGGATTGGCATTGACCAACAGGCCCTCGGGCGTGGTGACATAAATGCCATCGATCGAACTGTCGAACAGTTTGCGGTAGCTTTCCTCCGCTTCGGCGAAGCGCCGCTCCGCCAGCGATCGGCGCGCCACCTCACCGGCCCGATCGGCGGCGGCGGCGCGTCCCTTGCGACCGGTGATCGCCGCGATATAGCCAAGCGCTGCGCCGGCGAGGCCCGCGACGATCCCGAGGAGAATCAGCGTCCCGGCATTGACCAGATCAATCGCCAGTTGCGGAAAAAGCACGGTCACCTGCCCGCGTGAAGGAGGATATTTCCAGTCGCCATGGTCCGGCACCGGACACATGCCCCTTCAGCATAGCATGTTTCCATCGCGTCCGAAGCAATGGATACGGACAGGCCCTCACCGCGCCGGGACGTCGAACAGCTCGCCGTCGTAACCCGCTTCCGCCGGGATGCGCAGACGGCGCTTGTCGCCATCCTTGGTCACTACCGGCATCACGGTCACCACGCGGTCACCACGCGCGGCCTCGAGTGCCGCCTCGACGCTGGGCTGCTTGCCGAGTTTGATCAGATTACGCGTCGTGGGAAACGGCAGGATGAAGCGCCCACTCTTGCCACCATCCAGCGCCTCCTGCGGCGAGACCCAGATCGAGTCGGTGGATTCGCGCCCGTCATGCGCGCCGACCTGCTCCGGCGGCGCCTTCGCCAGGAAGAAGTGCGTGTCGAAGCGCTTGGGCTGTCCCTCCGGGGTGATCCAGTGTGCGTAATGCGCGAGACGATCGACCGCCGGGATCAGTTCGTTCGTCGCGAGAATCTCGCGAAACGATATCCTGCCTTCACACAAGGCGGTGCGATGCGCGTCCGCGATGGCAGCCGCGCGCGACGCCGCGATCAGATCCTGCGCACCGCGCGGACGCGCCAGCAGGATGCCGCTCTCCTCAAAGGTCTCGCGGATCGCGGCGACGCGGAATTGCAATGCGGCAGCACTGGAATTCGCGACAACCTCACAGAGCGCGGGATCTTCGACGATATCGCGATCGCCGGGATCGACGCTGCCACCGGGAAACACCAGTGCGCCGGACGCGAACTCGATCTGATAGTGCCGCACCATCATAAATACTTCGATGGCGCTTTGGCCGGCGCGCAACAGCAGGATGGTCGAGGCGGGACGCGCGGCGGCAATTTCGGTCGGCATCGAGTTTTCTCCTTTAGCCGGCGGCGCTGGCCTGCGGCGAGGTCAGCGCGCGCTTGTCGACGCGCGCCACACGCGACAACAGGTAATCGACCTCCTCGCGCGCCTTGGCGCTCAACGTCGAACCCGGCTTGCGTTGCGCGGCGGAAGCGATCATGCCGCGCTTGTTCAAGACGTATTTGCGCACAGCTAGGCCAACGCCCGGCTGCTGCTCATAACGGATCAGCGGCAGATGCGCGTCAAACAGATCATGCGCCGCGTCGCGCTTGCCCTCCTTCGACAATCGCACAACGTCGATCAGCAGTTCGGGAAAGGCGTAACCGGTCATCGCGCCGTCGGCACCGCGCTCCATTTCGAAATCAAGAAAGGTACCGCCGTTGCCGGTGAGGATCGACAGCGGCCGCAGCGAACCGTCCTTCTGGAAACTGCGCAGCGCGGTGATCTTCTCCAATCCCGGCCAGTCTTCATGCTTGAGCATCACGCAGGACGGATTGTCCATCACGATCTTGCGGATCACCGCTGGCGTCATCACCACGCTCAAGGTCAACGGATAATCCTGCAACACCCACGGGACGTCGTCGCCGATCGCTTCGACCGCCTGCTTGAAGTATGTCGTGATCTGATCGTCGGTGCGCAGGTTCGGCGTTGGCGCGATCATCACCGCCGCCGCGCCCGCGTCCATGGATGCGCGCGCCAGTCCGCGCATCGCGGCGAAACCGGGCGCCGAGACGCCGACCACCGTTTGCAGCGATGTCGCGCGCTTGATGAAGCGCGTCGCGACCGCCAAGGCCTCGGCGCTATCCATCTTAGGCGCCTCGCCGAGGATGCCGAGCACGGTGACACCGTTACAGCCGACCTCGGTATAGACATCGACCAGACGATCGATCGAACTCTCGTCGATGCGGCCGTCGTCATGAAACGGCGTCGGTGCGATGGCGAAGGTGCCGCTGGCTTCGTGCGTGAGTTTCATCGTCATTCTTTCAAAACCGTCGTGCGGCCATCGCATCGTCGGAGAAGAAAATCTCCTTGGCGTGGGTGACGATGTCCTCGGCCTTCCAGCCGTCATGCGGCGGCTTCCAGCCTTCCATTTCCAGCATCTTCATCTCGCGCACACCGCGCGGGCCGGAGACGCCGAGCACCTTGCCGGTCTGATCGCCGGAGAGGTCGCTAACCATGTATAGCACGGCCGGCGCGATGCCGTCCGGTCCCAGCGCCGCGCCGGGATTGTCGATGTAGCGCTGCAGGTCGGCGGTCATCCGCGTCAGCGCGCCGGGCGCCAGCGTCCAGATGCGAATATTGGACTTGCGGCCTTCGATGGCGAGCACGTTGGAAAGGCCCCAGATGCCGCCCTTCGCCGCGCCGTAGTTACTCTGACCGAAGTTGCCGATCAGCCCGGACGTGGACGAAGTGTTGACGATGACGCCGCCGCCATTGTCCTTCATCCAGCGGAACACCGGCGAGGTAACGCAGAATGTGCCCTTGAGATGCACCTTGAGGCACTTGTCCCAATCGGCTTCGCTCATCTTGGCGAAGCTGCGGTCGAGCAGGATGCCGGCGTTGTTGACGAGAATATCGGCACGGCCGAAATGCTTGATGGCGTCATCGAACACCGACTGCCCGCCGGCCATGGTGGAGATGTCGGCGCCGTTGGCAACGGCGCGACCGCCTTCCGCCTTGATCGCATCGACCACCTTTTGCGCCATCGAGGTATCCGCCCCGCTGCCATCGCGCGGCCCGCCGAGATCGTTGACCACCACTGCCGCGCCCTCGCGCGCGAACAGCTTTGCATAAGCCTCACCGAGCCCACCGCCCGCGCCGGTGATCAGCGCGACTTTTCCGTCAAGCAGTCCCATGGACTTTCTCCCCTCCGGTCATTGCCGGACTTGATCCGGCAATCCATCATCTTGAAAGGATGGATGCCCGGATCAAGTCCGGGCATGACGGCTGTTTGTAACCGCAGCTTTTGCTACGCCAATTCCGTCCGGCCGTTCTTGATCACGGTGACGCCGCGCGACTTCACCTTGGCCTCGAACGAAACCACGTTGCCGTCCTTCCACAGATCCATCGTCACGGTCTCGCCCGGAAATACCGGCGAAGAGAATCGCACCGCGTGGCGGCGGAACGCCGACGGATTGTAATCGGCATAAGTTTGCAACACGCCACGGCAGGTGATGCCGTAGGTGCACATGCCGTGCAGGATCGGGCGCGGGAAGCCCGCGCGCTTGGCGAATTCCGGATCGCTGTGCAGCGGATTGCGGTCACCGCAGAGGCGATAAATCAACGCCTGATCCGGCCGCGTCGTGATATCGACGGTCTTGTCGGGCGCGCGCTTCGGCACCTCGTGCGCCTCCGGCTGCCCCTGCGCGGGACCGCCAATGCCGCCGTCGCCGCGCGCGAAGCGCGACGCCACCAAGGTCGCCAGCGCCTCGCCCTTCTCGTTCTTGAGCACGGTCTGGTGACGGATCACCAGCCCCTTGTCCTTGCCTTTGTCGAAGACACCGAGCACGCTCGAGTCCGCCGTGATGTTGGCCGCCACCGGCATCGGCGTGTGGAAGGTGATGTCGCGCTCGCCATCCACCACCATCAGGCGGTTGAGCTGCATGTCGCCCGGGCCGGAGCCCCAGGCCGCGACAGAGGCGAAGGTCGGCACCACCTTGAGCGGACGTTCGGTGAAGCAGGCTTCGTTGACGAAAGCCAGTTCCTTCTCGTTCATCGGATCGGCGCCGAGGCCGATGCCGTAGGCATAGAGTATCACTTCGCGATCGGTGTAGCTGTATTTCTGGCCGGTGCTCTTGAGCGCCATGAGTTGGTCGTAGCTGAGCGCCATGTGTGTCATTCCTCCAGGATTTTCCGTGCTCCCTCTCCCCGCCTGCGGGGAGAAGGTTGGGGTGAGGGGCTCGTTGTAACGGACGCGCCCCTTCACCCGGCTCACTTCGTTCGCCGACCTCTCCCCGCACGCGGGGAGAGGCAAGTCGTCATACCGGCGTGAAGAACGGCAGCGGTGCGCCGTCGGTGGGCTTGAACACCACCTTGACCTTCTGGCCGATCTTCAGCGCCCCGAGATCGCAATCGACGAAGTTGGTCTGCACCGCCGGGCCTTCCTTCAACTTGACGTAGCCGATGGCGTAAGGTCCCGTCGGTGATTTCCGCATCAGGCTGAAGGTATAGATCTCACCCTCGCCGCTGCTCTCTTCCCACACCGTCTTGTCAGAGAAGCAGAACGGGCAGATCGAACGCGGAAAGTAATGTGCCTCGCCGCATGCGGTGCAGCGCTTGATCATGAACTTGCCTTGCTTGGCAGCATCCCAGAACGCCTGCGTTTCCGGATTGCCCTGCGGTGCGGGATACTTCTTCTCTTGGGTTTTCGCTTCGCTCATCACACGCGCTCCAGAACGGCAGTTGAGGCGGCGTGACGCACGCCGAGAAGACCGCCGGTGCCATGCACCAGCGCGAGATCGCAGTTCGGCACCTGCACCTTGGGATGGGCTTCGCCGCGCAACTGCCGCACCGCCTCGAGAATCTTGGTCATGCCGCCACGATTGACCGGATGGTTGCTGCACAGCCCGCCGCCGTCGGTGTTGAACGGCAGCTTGCCGACGCCGGAAATCAGGTTGCCGTCGGAGACGAACTTGCCGCCTTCGCCCTTCTTACAGAAGCCGAGGTCCTCAAGCTGCATCAGCACCGTGATGGTGAAGCTGTCGTAGATCGACGCGTATTTGATATCTTTCGGCGTCACGCCCGCCTCCTCGAACGCGCGCGGGCCGGACCACACGCCGGCGGAGTAAGTCAGGTCGAGATCCTTGCCGCCGCGCGGCCCCTTCATCGCCTCGCCATGGCCGATCAGACGTACCAGCGGCTTCTTCAGGCTCCTGGCGATTTCCGGCGTAGTGACGATCAGCGCGCCGCCGCCATCGGTAACGACGCAGCAATCCATGCGATGCAGCGGATCGGAAATCATCGGCGAGTTGACGACGTCCTCGACGGTCACGACATCCTTGAGCATTGCGTGCGGATTGTACTGCGCGTGATGCGAGGCCGCGACCTTGATCCAGGCAAGCTGCTCGCTGGTGGTGCCGTAGTCGTGCATATGGCGCATGGCACACATGCCGTAAGCATTGTGGGTGGTGGCGCCGTAAGCCGCCTCGAAATCCACCTCTGCGCCGGCCGCCCGCGGCGGCATCACGCTGGTGCGCGGCTTGCCGGCCAGCGTCACCAGCGCGATCGAACATTTGCCTGCTGCGATCGCCTCGGCGGCATGGCCGATATGGATGATGTAGGAACAGCCGCCGGTCTCGGTGGAATCGATGTGGCGCAGCTTCTTGGTGTTGAAACCGAGATAGTCGACCATCGGCCACGCGCCGCCGGGCGCGTCGCCTGCGCAGAAATAGCCGTCGACGTCGTCGATGGTCAGCCCCGCATCCTCGATCGCACCTTTGGCGACTTCGGCGTGCAATTGCGCGGTGGATTTATCGGGTGCGTGCCGGGTGGGATGCTCAAATATCCCGGCGATGTAGGCTTGGCCCTTGATCGTCAAAAGGTGTCTCCGCTGGCGTTTTGTCCCCAGCGGATTTTTTGGCCCGTCTGCGCAGCCTTGGCAAGCGCGGAAATATTCCGCGCCGTGAGATTGATCGGAACGCCGTCACCCTGAGGTGCGAGCGTAAGCGAGCCTCGAAGGGTGGCTACGAGGGACGTCATCCTTCGAGGGCGATGCAGTTGCATCGCCACCTCAGGATGACGGCGTGAACCTCGCTACTCCGCCGCCATCTGTCGTGTCACCGGCGGCGGATTGACCAGATCCTTGGCCAACTGCTCGTAGCGCGCCTTGGCGTCCTTCACCGCCTTCTCCTTGACCGGCCCGTAGCCGCGAATGCGATCCGGCAGCGACAGCAGCTCGACGGCGATATCGATGTTCGCCGGCGACACCAGCCGCAACACCGTTTCGATATCGCGCTCGTAACCGGCGATCAGTTCGCGCTCCATCTTGCGGTCCTTGTTGTAGCCGAAGACGTCGAACGGCGTGCCACGCAATCCCTTCATCTTCGCCAGCAGCCGGAACAGCGGAAGGATCCGCGCGCTGAACTCGCGCTTCAGCGGTCGCCCTTGCGTATCGAGTTCAGACGACAGGACCGGCGGCGCGAGGTTGAAGCTGATCTTGTAGTCGCCTTCGAACTGCTCGCGCAGCATCTTCTGGAAGCGGCCATCGGTGTAGAGCCGCGCCACTTCGTACTCGTCCTTGTAGGCAAGCAGCTTGGCGTAGTTGATCGCCACCGCGCGCGGCAGTTGCTCGTCAAAGCCGTGCTGCTTGGCAATTGCCTTCACCTGCTCCACCACCTTGCGATAGGCGCTCGCAAGGCCAGCGTTCTGATAATCGGCCAGCAACTGACTGCGATGCGCGATGATCTCGTCGAGCGACATGGCGTCGAGTGATTTCGGGGCGGACGCTTCGTCCTTGCCCTTGATCATCTTGGCGAGCCGCGCCGGATCGGCCGCCGCGAGACGCCCCAGCTGGAACGCCTGGGTGTTCATCTTGATCGAGACGCCGTTGATCTCGATCGCCTGCAACAGCGATTCCGCCGACAACGGCAGCCGCCCCTGCTGATAGGCATAGCCCATCATCATCATGTTGGTGGCGATAGCGTCGCCCAGCAATCCTTCCGCAACCTTGGTGAAGTCCATGAACGCGGAATCCTTCGTCAGCGCGCCTTGCAGCACGCTGTCGACCTTGCGATTCTGGAAATCGAAGTCGCGATTGTGGATGAAGTCGGCGATCGGAATAAGATGCGTGTTGACCACGCCGTGAGTGCGGCCGGAGTCGCACAGCGAAATCGTTTCCTTGGAAATCGCCATCACCTCGTCGGCAGCGATCAGCAAATCGGCCGATCCAGTAACAATCCGCGACGTCTTCACGTCGTCGGTATTCTGCGACAGCCGCACATGGCTCAGCACCGCGCCGCCCTTCTGCGCAAGGCCGGACATGTCGAGGATCATGCTGGCCTTGCCCTCGATATGCGCGGCCATGCCGAGCAGCGCACCGATGGTCAGAACGCCGGTGCCGCCGACGCCGCCCACCGCGATGTTGTACGGCTTCTCCAGCGTCGGGCGCGACGCCGGCTCCGGCAGATCGCCCATCAGCGCGGTGACATCCATCGCAGCGCGCTTGCGCGGCTTGCCGCCGTCGATGTTGACGAACGACGGGCAGAAGCCTTTGACGCAGGAATAATCCTTGTTGCAGCTCGACTGGTTGATGGCGCGCTTGCGCCCGAGTTCGGTTTCCAGCGGCTCCACCGAAATACAGTTCGACTGCACCGAACAATCGCCGCAGCCTTCGCACACCGCCGGGTTGATCATCACCCGGCGCGCCGGATCTTCCATCAGGCCGCGCTTACGGCGACGGCGCTTCTCGGCGGCGCAAGTCTGCACGAACACGATGGCCGAGCAGCCGGGCGTTTCGCGCAAGGTCTTCATCACCGTGTCGAGATCGTCGCGATGCGCCGTCTTGGTGCCGGGTGCGATGGTGGATGGCGGATAGGCGTCGGGATTCTCCGACACCAGATAGATGTTGCGCACGCCCTCGCTGTGAAGCTGATAGGTGATCTGTTGCGGCGACAGGTCGCCGTCATGGCGCTGACCGCCGGTCATTGCAACGGCGTCGTTGTAGAGAATCTTGTAGGTGATGTTGGCCTTGGAGGCGACCGCCTGCCGGATCGCAAGGCTTCCCGAATGGAAGTAAGTGCCGTCGCCGAGATTGGCGAACACATGCTTCTCGTTCGTGAATGGCGCGATGCCGACCCAGGTGACGCCCTCGCCGCCCATATGCGTGAACGTCTCCGTGTTGCGGTCCATCCACAGCGACATAAAGTGACAGCCGATGCCGGCCATCGCGCGGCTGCCTTCCGGCACCTTGGTCGAGGTGTTGTGCGGGCAGCCGGAGCAGAAATACGGCGTACGCGCGATCGGCACCGCCGGCTGCACCTGCGAGGCCGAGCGGCCATGGAACCAATCGGCCTTGGCGCGGATCAACGCCGCGATTTCGGGATCGATCTCCATCGCCAGCAGACGATCCGCCAGCGAGGTCGCGACCGATGCCACGCTCAATTCTTCCGCGAACGGCAGGAAGCGCTTGTCGTGATCATCCATCTTGCCGATGATGCGCGGACGTACATCGTCGCGCCAGTTGAACAATTCCTGCTTGACCTGGTTCTCGACGATCTCGCGGCGTTCCTCGACAATGAAGATTTCCTGCAAGCCGACCGCGAACTGCCGCACGCCTTCCGGCTCCAGCGGCCACGGCATGCCGATCTTGTAGAGGCGCAGACCGATGCGCGCCGCCACTTGCTCGGTGATGCCGAGTTCGCGCAGCGCCTGCCGCACATCCTCGTAGCTTTTACCCGACGCCATGATGCCGAAGCGCGCGTTCGGCGAATCCATGGTGATGCGGTTGATCTTGTTCGCGCGGGCGAAGGCGATCGCGGCGAAAGCTTTGTAGTCTTGCAGCCGGCGATCCTGCTCGTAACGGTCGTCGGGCCAGCGCAGGTTGAGGCCGCCCGGCGGCATCTCGAAATCGGTCGGAATCACGAACGGCGTCAGTTCGTCGGCGAGATTGATCTCCGCGGTGGTCTCCACCGTCTCGGTGATCACCTTCATGCCGACCCAGCAACCGGAGTAACGCGACATCGCAATGCCGAGCAGACCCATCTGGATCATCTCGTGAATGCTGGACGGATAGAGGTACGGCATCAACGCCGAGATGAAGGCGTGGTCGGACTGATGCGGCACCGTCGAGGATTTCGCACCGTGGTCATCGCCGGCAAGGCAGAGCACGCCGCCGTTCTTGGCCGAGCCGGCCGCATTTCCGTGACGGAAGACGTCGCCGCAACGATCGACGCCGGGGCCCTTACCGTACCAGATGCCGACGATGCCATCGTGCTTGGCGCCGGGCGAGAGATTGAGTTGCTGTGAACCCCAGATCGCGGTGGCCGCGAGGTCTTCGTTCACGCCGGGCTGGAATTTGACGTTGTATTGCTCGAGGTGCTTGCGCGCCGCCATCAACTGCTGATCGTAACCACCGAGCGGCGAGCCACGATAACCGGTGACGAAGCCGGCGGTGTTCAAGCCGGCCGCACGGTCACGCCGGATCTGGGCCATCGGCAGCCGAACCAGCGCCTGAATGCCCGTGAGGAAGATATGTCCCGATTCCTGGGTGTACTTCTGATCGAGACTGATCGGACCTTGGTTGATTCCCATTCCGCCCTCTTCTTGCACCCGCACGGGTGTTTCTTATCGACGTGATGACTAACGATTTAGAACCAGTCTACGTCCGTTTTCCACCCCAGTGCACGACAATTCTCCACTCGCGCGCGTGGCGAATGAAGATCACAATTTCATGTCCGGAAAACCCGCGATCATTTTGAAAGATGTCGTTTGGCGGACCTTTTCTTCACCGAGATTTCCGTAGGATTGACGATCTTCTCGTCGCACGCTGCCAAATGGCTCGGGCCGATGTTTCCCACAGTCATGACGCAAGCAGGCCTCTGCGACGGGTCGCGATTCGCAAACGCCGCTTTTCCTCCGAAGAGAAAGTGTTCGTTGAATCGGCCATGCACTATTTGCTGATCTCCCATGCCCGCCGCGTTATGCGGAAAACCACCCCGGCGGAGAATCTTTTGCAGTGCAAAAACGACTCGTTGCGTCCAGCGGTTACGGACCTCGCAAGCGTTGTCGCAAGTTCCTCAGGAACCTCCTCCCCCCTGACGAATTGGTCCGGATAGACAGAAGGAGCGCTATGCCAATGGCCAATGAACGTGACCCGAACGACCCGTTCCGCCCGACGATCGGCAACGAGCCCATTCGCGATGCACGGTCGACCGACAACAACTTGCAGGCCGATCCCGAGTTGGCCGAAGGACCGGCCAGCGGTACGCGCATCGCACTTTACGCCGTTGCCGCGGCCATCATTCTCGGCGCGGTTTTCTACGGTCTGAACAACAGCGACACGACGACGGTAAGCACCGGCACCAATACGCCGACGGCGCAAACCACGACGCCGCAATCGACGCCGAAGGCCGATCGGAACATGGCCGAACAGAGCAAGCCGCCGGTTGCGCCGGGCGTGCGTGACGTGACGCCGCAGCCGGGCACCACCACCGGTTCGGCGCCAGCACAGCCGCAATCCGCGCCGCCGCCGGCAAGCGATGGCAGCAAGGCCAAGCAGTAGGCTGGTGAAGAAGAATCGTCGAGCACAGCGGGGTGCGTGAGAGACGCGCCCCGCTACCCACTATATGACGTTCAATCAGGACCCGAACATCTTGTTCAGTTCACCGGCGGGATAGCCGTCCGCGAAGGAATTGAACGATCCGTTGTCGAGAATGTCGCGCGCGCTGCGCATGAACGCGCCCCACGCGGAGCGCGCCAGAGCACCGCCGATGCTGATGCGGCGCACGCCGAGGTCTGCTGCTTCGGCAACGCTTAGACCGCCGGGCCAGCCGATCAGCAGATTGACCGGCTTCGGATGCACGGCCTTCACCACCGCGGCCACCTGCTCCTTTGTCCGAATGCCCGGCGCATAGAGACAATCCGCGCCCGCGTCGGCGTAAGCGACGATGCGGTCCAGCACCAAATCGAGATCGGGCTGACCGACGAAAAAACTCTCGCAACGTCCGACCAGCATGACGTCCACACCGCTGGCGTCGATCGCCGCGCGCGATGCGGAGATACGCTCGATCGCCAGTGAGCGGTCGTAAAGCGGCTTCGCCTTGTTGCCGGTGGAATCCTCGATCGACAAGCCGGCAACGCCGGTCGCAAGCGCCCGCGTGACGTTCGCCGCCACGCCTTCCGGCGCGTCGGCAAAACCGCCCTCGAAATCGGCGTTGACCGGCAAATCGACAGCGGCGCAAAGCTGCGTCAGATGCTCGATCACATCATCGCACGTCACCTTGTTGTCGGCGCGCCCGGTCGACCATGCGTAGCCGGCGCTGGTCGAAGCCAATGCCTTGTAACCGATGTGTTGCAACGCGCGGGCACTGCCGACATCCCACGGGTTCGGGATCACGAAGCAGCCGCTTTGATGAAGCTGGCGGAACGTTGCGCGCTTTTCTGAAATCGAGACTGACATCACTTGCCTTCCTGTAAGAGTTTCCGCATCACATCATGCAAGGGGACCACCATGCTTCGGCCGCAACCGAACTGTCATTTCATGCCGCCGTCAATGCAGATCCGCGTCGTAGACGAATTTGGGCATTTCCCATTTGAAGGCGATGGCGAGCACCCGAAAGGTCAGACCGATCGCAAGCGTCACCAGCACGACAAGATCGTGATTGATCTGCAGCCAGACACCGCCGACATAGATGATCCCGACCACCACCGACACGCTGGCGTAAAGCTCGCTGCGAAACAGCAACGGCACGTCGTTGCACAGCACGTCGCGCAGCACGCCGCCGACGCAGCCGGTAATCATGCCCGAGACGATGACGATCAGAAGCGGTACTTGCATCGTCAGCGCCACGTCGCAACCGAGAATGGTGAACACCACCAGCCCGATGGCGTCCAGCACCAGAAACGTCATGCGCAACCGATGCATGAAGCGTGCGACCACGATCGTCGCCAGCGCAGAACCCGCGGTGAGCGCGAGCAGCCAGGGGTGCGCGACCCACAGCAACGGATGATGCCCGAGCAGGACGTCCCGTACCGAGCCGCCGCCGAGCGCGGTGACGCAGCCGAGCAGTGCCACGCCCATCCAGTCCATGCTGCGCCGGCCGGCGGCCAGCGCCGCCGTCATGGCCTCCGCCACGAAGCCCACGATCGACAGCACATGAAGCACCGTATCGCTATGCTGCATGACCCCTCACCCGTATCAGCCGCCATGGCATATCGCCCTTGAATCAGGCCTCGGGATGGTAGCCCCGCGCTCCAGTCATGCAAGATCACGCCCCCGCCATCGACTCGATCCCACACCGAAAGAGCGCTGCCAGCCCTTCTCCCCGCCGCATTTCATTCATTCCACAGTCAGGAACACGCGCCTAGGGTTGCCGTTATCAACTGGATACGCCACCAGAGGAGACACCCATGAAAACAATTTTTGCAGCCGCTCTCGTCGCCGGCACGATGTTCGGCTTCGGCACCGTCAACGCCGCCCCGATCGCCCCAGCCACCCCCACTGTGCAAGGCGACATCATCCAGGTCGCCGGCGGCTGCGGCCGCGGCTTCCATCGCGGCGCGTATGGCCGCTGCCGCGTCAATCGTGGCCGTGTGGTGGTGGTACCGCCGCGCTACGTCCGCCCCGCCCGCCGCTGCCCGCCCGGCATGTTCTGGCGTCACGGCCGCTGCTGGCGCTGAGCCGGATCAGCCACCTCAAAAGCAAAGCCCCGCGCGAGCGGGGCTTTTGTTTTTCGCCACGGCCGACGTTACAATGCCGTCAGCGCGATGCGCCATCCGGATATTCCTCCGCTAGCGTCAGGATATCGCGCGAACGTTTCACATCCGGCCAGTCGCGATCGAAATCGGCAATCAGCCGCTTCATCTCCGCGCCACCGACCGCGGTTTCCAGCGAAGCAAGATCATCGAACTGATACATCGCGGAATGGATCGATGGATCGGTCTTGCTCCAGTACCGCCACGCTTTCCTGACGCCGAACGACTTGACCGCATCCGGCAGATGTTCGCGCGTGTACCACGCATCGAACGCCGCGCGCTTGCCTTCGTCGGGCACTACCGAGCGAACAACAAAGACGTGACGCGGCATTCGCCCTCTCCTTACAGCGGCAGGTTGTCGTGCTTCTTCGCCGGAATCTCGACCTTCTTGTCGCGCAGCATAGCGAGTGCGCGGGCGATGCGGCGGCGCGTCGAATGCGGCATGATCACGTCGTCGATATAGCCGCGCTCGGCGGCGACGAACGGCGACAGGAAGCGATCCTCGTATTCCTTGGTGCGTGCCGCGATCTTCTCCGCGTCGCCAATGTCCTGACGGAAGATGATCTCGACCGCGCCTTTGGCGCCCATCACCGCGATCTGCGCCGTCGGCCAGGCGTAGTTCATGTCGGCGCCGATCTCCTTTGAAGCCATCACGTCGAACGCGCCACCATAAGCCTTGCGGGTGATGACGGTGACAAGCGGTACGGTGCATTGCGAGTAGGCGAACAACAGCTTCGCGCCGTGCTTGATCAGCCCGCCATATTCCTGCGCGGTGCCCGGCAGGAAGCCCGGCACGTCGACGAAGGTGACGATCGGAATGTTGAAGGCGTCGCAGAAGCGCACGAAGCGCGCGGCCTTGCGCGAGGCGTCGCTATCGAGCACGCCCGCCAGCACCATCGGCTGATTGGCGACGAAGCCAACCGTGCGCCCGGCGACGCGACCGAATCCGGTGACGATGTTCTTGGCGAAGGTCGGCGCCAGTTCGAAGAAATCGCCCTCGTCCACGACCTTCAGGATCAGTTCCTTGATGTCGTAGGGCATGTTCGGATTGTCGGGGATCAGCGTATCGAGCGAGTTGTCGACGCGCTCGATGTCGTCGAAACTCGGCCATTCCGGCACGCCGTCGGAATTGTTCGACGGCAGGAAATTCAACAGCCGGCGCATCTGCAACAGCGTCTCGACGTCGTTGTCGAACGCGCCATCGGCGATCGACGACTTTGTCGCATGCACCGACGCGCCGCCGAGTTCTTCCGCCGTCACCACTTCGTTGGTCACGGTCTTCACCACGTCGGGACCGGTGACAAACATGTAGCTGGTGCCCTTCACCATGAAGATGAAGTCGGTCATCGCCGGCGAATAGACGTCGCCGCCCGCGCACGGCCCCATGATGACGCTGATCTGCGGAATGACGCCGGACGCCTGCACGTTGCGGCGGAACACGTAGGAGTAACCCGCCAGCGCCGCGACGCCTTCCTGAATGCGCGCGCCGCCGGCGTCATAAAGGCCGATGATCGGCGCCCGCGCCTTCATCGCCATGTCCTGCAACTTGGTGATCTTCAGCGCGTGGGTTTCCGACAGCGAGCCGCCGAACACCGTAAAATCCTTGGCGAACACGAACACCTTGCGGCCGTTGACGGTGCCCCATCCGGTGACCACGCCGTCGCCCGGGACCTTGGTTTTCTCCATGCCGAATTCGGTCGAGCGATGCTCGACGAACATGTCGAATTCCTCGAACGAGCCCTTGTCGAGCAGCACCTCGATGCGCTCCCGCGCGGTCAGCTTGCCGCGCTTGTGCTGCGCCTCGATGCGCTTTTCACCACCGCCGAGTTTCGCACCGGCGCGCCGCGCCTCGAGAGATTCCAGAATGTCGGTCATAGGTCCCAGCCATCAATGCGGGGCACGCAGCCCCGGTGTTGCCGGGACGTTCTAACACGCTGTTTTCCGGTATGGAAACCGGGGAAACGGTGCAATTTCCGGTCGAAATCCCTATGTAGGGAAGCGCCATCGCCCGCAAGGAGCCCCCATGAGCATTACGCCCACCGAAACGACCTCCGAAACCGGTGCGCCCACCGGCGGAGTGCGAACCCTGCTGCGAATCGAGGGGGTGACGCTGTTCGTCGGCATGACCGCGCTCTACGGCGTCTGGGGCGGATCTTGGTGGATTTACGCGGCCCTGTTCTTCGTGCCCGACCTCAGCCTCCTCGCCTATCTGGCGGGGCCAAAGGCCGGCGCGGCCTTCTACAACGCCATGCACACCTACATGCTGCCGTTGATCCTCTCCTTCGTCGGATTCGGCATGGCTCTACCGCTGACGCTGTCGATCTCGATGATCTGGATGGCCCATATCGGGATCGACCGCGCCCTCGGCCTCGGCCTGAAATACGACGCCGGATTCGGCTTCACCCACCTCGGCCGCATCGGCAAAGCGGCACGAGCCGGTTCCTGAATAATCTGCCTCAGATCGCGCCGATGTCGCCGAGCAGTTGTTTGGTCAGCGTCATCCGTGCTGCGGTGTGGCGCGGTTCGCGAATGTCGAGGTTGAGGGCGAACACGGTCTGCTGCCCGGCCTTCTCGGCCCAGCCGACCAGCCAGCCGATCGACGGGCGCACCTTGCCCGCCTCGGTATGATCGTCAACGCCGATCAGCCCTGTCTTGTAGCGGATCATCGCCTCGCCCGCCCTCTCCACCGGCAGGATATCGCGCGTCAACTCCTGACTGCGTTTCGACACCGGCAGCGCGCCGCGCCGCAGCCGGTCGAGAAAGTCGATCTGCTGGATCGGATCGATCCGCATCTCGCCGGTGAGCCAGAACTTGTCGATGCCACCGCCGATGTTCCTGTTACCGTAGTCGAGCAGATCGACATACTTCTGCATCCGCTCCTCGCCGATGCGCCGCGCGATCTCCTGATAGACCGGCACGGCGGATGCCGCGATCGCCGAGCGCAAGGTGTGATCCTTATTCCAGTCGGGGAAAGCGCGCGTCACACCGTCCCACTTGAATACGTCCTTGTCGGGGTCGGCGACGACGCCGGTGTCCAGCGCAATGACGGAGTTCGCAATCTTGAACGTCGAGGCCGGCAGGATCGCTTCGCCCGAACGCGTCGGATCGCTGGCGATAATCAGATAATCCTCGGTCTTGTAGCCGACGAAGGTGCCGGCCGTCCCGGCCTCGGCAAAGCGCTTGGCGAGGCTCTCGCGGATTTCGCTCCGCTGCGGCGCGACGTCGGCACGCGCGACACGCGGCAAGGTAACAGCGGCGAGACAAGCGAGCGCGTGACGGCGATTGAGCATGAAATCATTCCGGTTCAGGTGACCGCAGCGACTTTCAACTGCATCGTGGTCAAACGATGGCTACGGCAGGAGGCTCAGCGCACCCGGCCCGACAGCCGCAGCACGAACACCAGCACTTCAGCCACCGCCTTGTAAAGCTCCGCCGGAATCTCGTCACCCAATTCGACGTGAGCGAGCGCGCCGGCGAGCACCTCATTTTCCTCGATGGGAATATCGTGGGCCTTCGCCACCTCGATGATCTTCTCGCCGAGTGCGCCGCGCCCCTTCGCCACCACGCGCGGCGCGCCGGAATGATCATATTCCAACGCGATCGCGAGTTGCTCTTTCAATGTGTCCGCGACACTCATCACGTCGCCCGATCGAGAAAATGACCGGCCTGCGCAGCGGCGGTCTGCGGTGGCGCGCCGTCACGCACGACGATATCGCCGGGTTTGAGTTCGGCGCGACTCAACGCCTGACTGAGTTGCGTCACGCCGGCGCGTAACTGACCGGCGGTGGCGGGCCGCTCCGCCCACATCCGCACCGAGGTCGTCTCGCCGCTCAGCGACACCACCGCGTGCACCGGTCCCGCCGGCTCGACATCGAGCGAGAACCGCGCGCGCCAGACGCGCTTGGCTGCTTCAGTCTCGACACCGCCACCGTCGCGCGCGATTTCGAACTGCGCCACCGCGGTCCCCAATGGCGTCGCGAACGGAATCTCGAAATTCCAGCGCGGGATGGTGGAATCGTTGCGCGGAGCCAATGGATCGGCGCGATCCGGCAATGAGGCGATCTGCAACAAGGTGGTGCGGGCGATCGCGGCTTCGGTGTCGTCATGCAACCGGTGCATCACCTCCGAGGCAGACGCATTGCTTGCGAGCGAAGCGACCGCAACCGCTTGCGCAGCCGGCGATGCACCACGCACCGGTGGCGGCGGCACATTGGTGTGAATGACCACCGCATCGTCGGAGGCACCCATCGTCATCGCGGCGGATGCCGAACGCGGCGCGCCTGCCGGCATTGTCGCGGCTTCCTGCAACAGATTAAGCGCGAGCTTCGCCGTCACCGCATCGAGCGGCGTGCTCGCTGCGCTTGGGTTGCTGGTAAAGCGCATCCCTGCGCGCGCAACATCCTCGGCGACCGGCACACGCGCCTGCGGCAGCAGAATTTCCTGCACGTCGAGGTCCGGCATCAGCGATGGCGATGCGGCGCGTCCCAATGCGGCCGCAGATTCCGATATCGGCGCGGCAGTTGCCGACGATGTCTGTGCGTTCGGTGCAGGTTGCGACGGTGCGGTTTCCGTTTTGGCGACCTGATCAAGTTGCATCGACAGCATCTGCTTGAACACCAGCAGCGCGGCTTTCAGGTCCGGCATCGCACCGCTGGTTGCCGGCGCGCCCGCCGATAGCGTCCGCTCCAGCAACAGGCCGGAGGCTTGCAACGCTGTCTTGATATCGTTGCCCGATAGCGCTGCGTCGACCCGCAGTTGTCGCGCCAGGAGTTGCGCCGCCGCCTGTTGCAAATGCGGCGGCAGGCTGCCCGACAAGGCCGCCATCTGCACGTCGGCGAACAGTTGCGACAGACCGGCCTGCTTGGTTGCGGCCGATTGCGCGGCTGCCGACACCGCGAGCGCTTGCAGCGCCGTCAATCCCTGCTGCGACAACGGTGCGGTCGTGACGGATTTCGCAACAGCATTCACCGGCATATCGGAGGCGATCGTCACCGTATCGGCTGGTGCGAGCGAGGGCGCGGATGCAGTCGCCGGCGGTTGACTGACCACGGCGAGCCGGATGCCGTCCGGCGTCTGGGAAACGGCGAGTTGCAAGGTCTGCCCGACCTGCAACGGAATTTCCGACATCACCTCGATGGAGAGATTGGCGATGGCGATCCGCACCGCATTGTTGGCGAGCAGCTTGAGCACCTGCGCATCGATCACGGTGCCGGGTTGCAGCACCACGTCGGCCGGCACGCCCTGCGCGGCAATGACCGGAAAAATCGGATTGATCGAAATCGCCATGCTGCGGCTATCCTGTTGCCGCCGCAGATTAACGCCGCGCCTCTAAACCTCTCGTTAACTTCTCGGCTACGATCCGCTCGGTGCCGCGAGCACAAAAGCTGCGGCGCCGAAGTCACGCAACCGCACATTGCGCCGCGCCATCACCTCGGCGTCGGCGCCCCATTGCGCAATGTTCCAGTCTTCGTCGACATGCGCCGCTGCCCACACCTCATCAGCCGTACGCGCGCCGCGCGACAACGCTAAAGCCAGCAGCGCTGAGCCCGTGATCGTGGTGACGATATGCACCGCCGCGATCAGCCATGGATCGTCCGGCAACGCCACTGTGGCGGCCTCTACCGCCGTATCCGGCTGACGCACATGCACGATGCCTTCCGCCAGTACAAAGCGGGCGCCGAGGTCGTCAGCGGCCCAGAACAGCACCGGATCCCAGTGCTCGCCTTCGCGTGCCACCAGCGCCTCCGGATGCGCCGCACGATAGAACAACAGATCGGATTCGAAATACTTTGCGACATCGGCACGCACCGCATCGACGTTCCCGACCACGCCGGCGATCACACTGTTGGCGAGCCGCGTTAGCGGCATCGTCATCGGATCGATGAACTCGCCTTGCGCATTCCACTCCTCGACAACGGCCTGCGCGATGACACGCGTCGGCGCGGTCAACCGTTCACCGGTTGGCGTACGCACCGGCTTGCCGTCGAGCACGATCGCGAAGCCGTTCTCCGTTTCCTCGATGGCGGCGGATTTGTAGAAGCGCTTGCGTTGCGGCGCGCGCGAGGTCTGGCGAACCGCCTCCTGCGGGTCGAGCGCGCCATTGGCGCCGACGTCTTCGAACAGTTCACGCATGGCGAAGTCCGCCTTTCACTGGTTGGCGCAAGCGCGCGAATAAGCGTCGCGCTCGCCCGGCGGCAATCCCGCGGCGGCGCCCCGATGCAGGCAATCGATCACGCGATCGCCGAACGAGCCACGGTGCGATCCCCTTGCCTTCGGTTGCTGCGGCGGTGCATCGAGTTTCGGCACCGCCGGCACCTCGATCTTCGGCGGCGGCGGTGGAGGTGGCGGCGGCGGATTCGACGGCGTTACGTTCGGCCCCAACAATTGCGCCGTCGCGACGCCACCCGGCGCTGCCAGCGCCAGCACAACACCGAGAATGATGATCGATACACATCTCATACTTGATACGTCGTGACGGCGACGACAGAACGCAAGCCAACCACGCCTCATTCCTCCGGCGCGTGCTCGATGGGATCGAAGCGGTCCGCCTCCAGCCCGAGCAGGTTCCACGATTGCAGCATGTGCGGCGGCAGCGGCGCGGTGGCGTCAATCACACCGCCGCGCGGATGCGGGATCACGATGCGGCGCGCCAGCAGATGCAGCCGGTTCTGGATGCCGCCCGGCAACTGCCAGTTCTCCTTGTTGAAGTATTTCGGATCGCCGACGATAGCATGGTCGATATGCGCCATGTGCGCTCTCAACTGATGTGTGCGTCCCGTCACCGGCTTCAGCGACACCCAGGCGAGCTTCTGCGCCGAAGTCTCCACCACCGCATAATAAGTCACCGCATGGCTCGCGCCCTCGTCGCCATGGGCGGCGATGCGCATGATGGACTCTTCCTCATTCTCCTCCTTGGCGAGATAGGTGGAGATACGGCCCTGCTTCGGCTTCGGCACGCCCGCGACCAACGCCCAGTAGATCTTGCGCGCGGAACGGTGGCGGAACGCACCGGTCAGTGCCGACGCCGCGAAGCGCGTCTTGGCGATCAGGAGACAGCCCGAGGTTTCGCGATCCAGCCGATGCACCAGACGCGGCTTCTGCCCCTTGGCGTCGCGCATCGCCTCCAGCATCTGGTCGACATGCCGCGTCATGCCGGAGCCGCCCTGCACCGCAAGCCCTGCCGGCTTGTTCAGCACCATGACGTCGGCGTCTTCATAGAGCGTCATCGCCTTCAGTGCGTCGAGCGTCTTCTGCTGCGCTTCCGAGACATGCGCCACCCTCGGTGCATCGAGTTTGAGCGGCGGAATCCGCACGCTCTGCCCTTCCTCGAGGCGATCCTTGCTGTCGGCGCGCTTGCCGTTGATGCGCAACTCGCCTTTCCGCACGATGCGCTGGATGTGCGAGAACGACAGGCCCGGAAAGCGATGTTCGAGAAAACGGTCGACGCGCATGTTGTTCTCGTCGGCGGTGACGATCACGGTCTGCACCTTGGCGGGCAGCGGCGCGGCCGGCTTGGATGTGGCGTCGTCCTGCGGTGCGTGCTCCTTCTTGCGCGTCTCGAAAGATGAGGCCGTCGCCCTTCGAGGCTCGGCGTAAGAGCCGCCTCGCGCCTCAGGATGACGGCGCGAGCCAAACTCGCCGTCGCCGCCCCGCCGCTTCGCGTCGCTTCGCGGAGGGAGGGGAGCAGACTTGCGGCCACCGACTTTCTTGCCCCCGCGCGCGGATTTCGCGCGTTCGGATTTCTTGGCGAGCGGGCGTTTGACGCGGCGGCTCATGCTGTTGCCTCTAGTTGCATTGGGCATCTTTCTCGATATGCGCCAGATCCCGCACCGTACTGCGAGAAGGTTTTCGTTTGCGCGCCTCGGCAGCATCAACACACGCGCCGGCCTTGTCGCCGTTCTGCAGCTTGGCGAAGGCAAGATACGCCCACGCATCGCCGAAATCGGCGGTGTCGACTACCGCCTTCTCCAGCACCGGCTGCGCATCGCGATAGCGCTTCTGCATCAGCAACAACCGGCCGTAGTCGGAATTGAGCGCCTTCAGCGGATGCGGCTGCTTGTAAGCCTGCTTGAACAGTTCATCAGCGAAGGCAAGATCATTGAAGCGCATCTGCGCCACCATCGCCAGCCCGTGGTAGACGGCACTTTGCTCGGGCATCAAAAGATAGGCCTGGTTGAACCGTTTCGCGGCCTCGGCGGCACGGCCGCCCTGAACGGCCTTCCAGCCGCGAAGCGTGACGGCCTCGAACGCCTGTTCGCGCGAGCCGGTTGCAGCGATCAGGTCAGGCAAAAGTTTCTCGTCGGCCGCACGAGGCCCTGCCGTTTTCGCCGTGAAGCCATAGAACGGCTGCTCGTCGGCGGGAGCATCAAACGTCGTTTTCGTCACCTGCACACCCGGCGCGACCTCGACCATTTCGGCGTGCGCCGCACCGGCAAAACCGAACACCGCCAGCGCCATCATCCATCGCGTCACATGTCGTCGCATCGTCTGCACCTGTTTACGTCTCGCACGTCGCCGGAGCGTCATGAGCCGCTCTCGTTGTGGAACAGTCCTTCGAGCGCGCGATCGACCATACGATTATCCGGCAATCTGATTCCGAACATGTCCGTTATCGTCGCACGCAATTCGCCGGGATCGGCAATGGTCCGCCGCCGAACCGACCCGTCAGGATCGCGGATCGAGAGCGTCGTGTTGTTGAGGATCTGACGCCGATCTGCCGTAGGCCGCGCCAGAATCAGGCTTTTGACAAAATCCGAACCAGGATTGGTCGACACGAACCAGTTCGCCGCCTCGAAGTCCACCGGATGGAAATCGACCTCGTCGATGCTGTAGACCGGCCGCCACTCCTCGCCCAGCTTGACCTCGAGATGCAGCGAATCGTCCTGCGGACGAATGCGATAAATCTGGTGCGGGGTCGCCTGCGGCTCCGCCGTATCGAGACGCAGCGGCGCGGTCGGCGTCATGGCACCGAACGCCACATCGCTCAGGTACCACGCACCTTCGGCTTTAACGACCATGGACATATGCGCGCGGGGCGGTGTGACGTCGGGCGGTTGCATCCAGCGCACCCGCGCCATCCGCAATTTCACCGCGAAGCCGAGTGCCATCAACACCAGCCGCAAATACTGGTTCTGCTCATGACAATAGCCACCGCGATCTTCGCGGAGAATCCTGTTCTCGATCGTCGCCGGATCGATCACCACCGGAAGGCCTGAGAAAGAGTTCAGATTCTCGAATGGAATCGCCATCTGATGCAGCAAGACGATGCGCGATAGCGTCTCAAGGGTCGGCGCGCGCTTGCCATCGAAACCGATGCGCGTCAGATAGCCGTCGAGATCGATGCGGAAATCCGTCACGAACGCTCCCGTCGCAGCTTCGCCCAGTATTCCAGCCGCTTGCGGATTTCGCGCTCGAAGCCGCGATCCGGCGGATTGTAGAAGGTCTGGCGGCCGAGCGCTTCGGGGAAGTAGTCCTGTCCCGAGAACGCATCTGGCGCATCATGATCGTACCGATAGCCGCCACCGTAGCCTTCGGACTTCATCAGCTTTGTCGGCGCGTTGAGAATGTGTTTCGGCGGCAGCAGCGAACCCGCGTCCTTCGCGGTGCGCATCGCCGCGCCGAATGCCTTGTAGGCGGCGTTGGATTTCGGCGCGGTGGCGAGATAAATCACGGCCTGTGCGATCGCCAATTCGCCTTCCGGTGAGCCGAGAAAATCATAGGCGTCCTTCGCAGCGTTGCAGATCACCAGTGCCTGCGGATCGGCCAGGCCGATATCCTCCACCGCCATCCGCACCACGCGCCGCGCCAGGAACAGCGGATCCTCGCCGGCGTCGAACATCCGCGCGAGATAATACAGCGCTGCATCCGGATCGGAGCCGCGCACCGACTTGTGCAACGCCGAGATCAGGTTGTAATGGCCGTCCGCCGACTTGTCATAGATCGGCGCGCGGCGTTGCAGGATGTCCTGCAACTGCGCGGCATTGAATGTCTCGCCCGCGCGCGCCGAGCGCCACACTTCCTCAACGAGCGTCAGCGCGGCGCGGCCGTCGCCATCCGCCATCCGCACCAGCGCGGCGCGCGCTTCCGCGTCGAGCGGCAACGGCCGACCTTCGAGCCGCTCCGCCTGCGCGAACAGCTTTCCGATCGCATCCGTATCGAGCGAGTGAAACACCAGCACGCGCGCGCGTGACAGCAACGCCGCGTTGAGTTCGAACGACGGATTCTCGGTGGTGGCGCCGACCAGCACCACAGTGCCGTCTTCCATCACCGGCAGAAACGAATCCTGCTGCGCGCGGTTGAAGCGATGCACCTCGTCGACGAACAAGAGCGTCCCGGTGCCGGTCTCGCGCCGCGCCCGGGCAGCATCGAATACCTTCTTGAGATCGGCGACGCCGGAGAACACCGCCGAAATCTGTTCGAAATGCAATTCGGTCGCGTCCGCCAGCAACCGCGCCACGGTGGTCTTGCCGGTGCCGGGCGGGCCCCAGAAAATCAGCGAGCCCAGCGTGCGGGTTTCCAGCATGCGCGTCAGTGCGCCATCGGAGCCGAGGACGTGATCCTGCCCGACGACGTCGGCCAGCTTACGCGGCCGCAGCCGCTCCGGCAGCGGACGCGGCGCATCCTGCTCCAGCCCGGCGGCGGAGAAGAGTGATTGCGTCGCTGTCTTTTTCCGATCGGCCATGCCTGCCACAGAACTTATTTCCGTCATGCCCGGTCTTGTGCCGGGCATCCACGTCTTCACTTCACCCAACGATCCAAGACGTGGATGGCCGGGACGAGCCCGGTCATGACGACATGTCTATCCCCCGAGCGTCACCTGAATCTGCTGGCCGCTGCGCATCACGGTGATGCGCCACAGGCGACTGCGTTCACGGGTCACACGTTGCAGTTCCTCAGTGTCGTTGATCTTGACGCCATTGACGGCAAGAATGACGTCGCCCTTCTTGAACCCGACATTGGCGGCGGTGCCGTCGTCGGCGAGTTCGGTGATCACCACGCCGTCGTCGTTGTCGAGCCGCAATTCATCGGCCACGGCCGGCGAGATATTGGCAACCCGCGCGCCCTGGAACGGCGAACGGCTGGTGATGACGATTTCGTTGCGATTGGTGTCCGGCGCTTCCTCGAGCGGAATCGCGAGTTTCACCACCTTGCCGCTACGCTGCACTTCAATGTCCACTTTGCCGCCGATCGGCCGCGTCGCGAAGCGATAGCCGAAGGCATTGGGATCATCGACGGTCTGTCCGTCCACCGAGACGATGAGATCGGACAGCTTCAACCCACCCCGCGCCGCCGGACTGCCGGGCACCACCTTGACCACCAGCGCGCCGGTCGGCCGGGCAAGGCCCAGCGTGTCGGCGATCTCCGGCGTCACCACCTGAAGCCGCGCGCCGAGCCACGGCCGCTTCACCGCCTTGCCGCCGCGCTCTGCGGACGCGACCACCACCCGCACCATATTGGCAGGAATAGCGAAGCCGATGCCCTGCGAGCCGCCGGAGCGAGAGAAGATCGCGGTGTTGATGCCGACCAGCTTGCCGGCCATGTCCACCAGCGCGCCGCCGGAATTGCCGGGATTGATCGCCGCGTCGGTCTGGATGAAGAACTGATAGTCGGTGATGCCGACCTGGGTACGCGCCAGCGCCGAAACGATGCCGTGGGTCACGGTCTGGCCGACGCCGAACGGATTGCCCACCGCCATCACCACATCGCCCACCTGCAGGTCGTCGGAATTGGCGAAATCGAGCGTCGGGAATTTTTCCTTGACGTTCTTCAGGCGCAGCACGGCAAGATCGGTGCGGGTATCCTTCAGCACGATCTCGGCTTCGAATTCGCGCTTGTCGGCGAGCGACACCTTGACCTGATCGGCACCCTCGATGACATGGTTGTTGGTCACCACCAGGCCCGACGGATCGACCATGACGCCGGAGCCGAGCGAGCGCTGCATCTGTTCCGGCTGCTGGCCCGGCACGCCGAAGAAACGGCGGAAGATCGGATCGTCCAGCAGCGGATTATGGTTCTGCACCACCTTGGCGGCGTAGACATTCACCACCGCCGGCGTCACCCGCTGCACGATCGGCGCGTAAGACAGCCGCAATTCGCTCTGCGACGCCGGCACGCGACGATCCTGGGCATGGGCAGGCGTCAACATCGTCAGAATGAGGAGCGGCAGAGCGAACAGGCGAAATGGCGTCATGAAGCGATTCCCAGTGTGAAGGCCGAGATATAGGCATCCCAGCCATTCAAGAGAAGCAGAACAGGGCGTTTTCGCGCCCCTCCCACCGGTTTACGGGCCGGAACGCCTTCCCGACGGGCCATTGCGGCCCGCCCCTTGTCACGGCGCCTCGTTTTAGCAGTTGCGCCCCCGCTTGCAATCGGCGCCCGGGTGGCGGAACTAGGGTGCGACCTGGAGGACCTGACATGAAAGCCGTAGGCTATACAAAATCGCTCCCGATCGACGCCGCCGATGCGCTGGTCGATTTTGAAACCCCAATTCCCGAGCCGGGCCCGCGCGACATCCGCGTCGCGGTCAAGGCGGTGTCGGTCAATCCGGTCGATACCAAGGTGCGCAAGCGCGCCGCGCCCCCGGCGGGCGAACACAAGATTCTCGGCTACGACGCCGCCGGCGTGGTCGATGCGGTGGGCAAGGACGTCAGCCTGTTCAAGCCCGGCGACGAGGTGTTCTACGCCGGCTCGATCCTGCGGCAGGGTACCAACGCCGAACACCATCTGGTCGACGAGCGCATCGTCGGCCGCAAACCGACGACGCTGTCGTTCGCGCAGGCCGCCGCGCTGCCGCTGACATCGATCACCGCGTGGGAACTGCTGTTCGATCGGCTTGGCGCCAAGCCGGGCAAGAGCGTCGATCCGCGCACGCTGCTGATCGTCGGCGGCGCCGGTGGCGTCGGTTCGATTCTGATCCAGTTGGCGCGCCGCCTCACCGGCCTCACTGTCGTCGCCACCGCCTCGCGTCCGGAAACGCAAGCATGGTGCCGCGATCTCGGCGCGCACGCCGTCATTGATCATTCGCAGCCGATGAAGCCGCAGATCGAGACGTTGAAGCTGCCGCCGGTCGCGCTGATCGCAAGCCTGACCATGACCGACAAGCATTACACGGCGCTCGCCGACATCATCGCGCCGCAAGGCCGGTTCGGCCTGATCGACGATCCACCGGAATTCAACATCGCCGCCTTCAAGGGCAAGGCCGCGTCGATCCATTGGGAATCGATGTTCACGCGCAGTTCGTTCCAGACCGCCGACATGATCGCGCAGAATCACCTGCTCAACGATGTCTCCGACCTGATCGACAAAGGCGTGCTGCGCACCACGCTCGATCAGACTTACGGCACGATCAATGCCGCCAATCTGAAGCGCGCGCATGCGCAGATCGAATCAGCAACGTCGCGCGGAAAGATCGTGCTGGAGGGCTGGTAGCGGTAAAACGCAGCGCGATCGACGATACTTCTTTTCTTTATTCTTTATGATCCGCATTGACGCGAGCACGGCAAACACCGTGCTCGCGTCAAATGTTTTCAGCATCGGTGCAAGCGCGGCAATTGCGCCACACATTGTGGATGACACACCGCCCTGCGGCGCGACGCCGCACATCGCATGTCACTCTGTCGCACAACTGTAATCGAACGTTTCTAGTTTCCGCCCGAGCTTCGAACGGGGCTTGCTGGGGACGATCACTTTCTTCGCCGTAAGGCGAGCGACACAACAACATCGACCCAAAAACAAGAAATCGATCCGGCCTGCGGCATCACTGTCGCGGGAGCTGGAGCAGTTTGTCTCGACAACAGGGGAACTTCATGTCGGCAAAAACCAAATTCATCTTGGGGGCGATCGGTCTGGCCGGCGCGCTCAGTGCGACGCAAGCGCACGCGCAATCGGCGACCACCGAGCAGGTCGAAAGCCTGCAAAAGCAAATCCGCGCGCTGGAAAAGAAGCTCGACAGCGTGCAGCAGAAGACGTTCCTCAACGCCAGCGCTGGCTACATGCCGACCAAGGCGAAGTTCGCGCCGCCGGATGTGCTCGTCTCGATGAAAGGCAACCGTCCGACCATCTGCACCGCGGACGGTTACAATTGCGTCGGCATCACCGGCCGCCTGCACCTCGACGTCGGCGGCTATTCCTACAAGCCGAACTCAGCAGCCACCGCGCCGCAGGATCTGCAGAACGGCGTCAATGCGCGCCGCGCCCGCATCGGCCTTACCGGTGTGTTCGCCCGCGACTGGGAATACGCGTTGATCGTCGACGGCGGCGGTTCGCAGGACGGCACCGTGACGCTCAACAATGCCTATGTCTCCTACAAAGGCTTCAAGGGCATGCGGATCGAGGGCGGTTACATGGACGTGCCCTACACGCTCGACGAGGCCACCAGCTCCAACAACATCACCTTCATGGAGCGCGCCTCCTCGCAGGTGCTGGCGACCGACCTCGGTGCCGGCGATAATCGCGCCGCTTTCGGTATCCGCGCCAACGACAACTGGTGGTGGGCCGGCGCTTATCTCACTGGCCCGACCACCGGCTATGACCACTCGCTGCGCGTGCCGTATGCCGCGACCGGCCGTCTCGTGTTCGCGCCGATCAACACCGACGCCGGCGCCTTCCTGTTCGGCGGCGACGTGCTCTATCTCGCGGATACTGGCGGCGCACCGAACATCAACGACATCCGCATGCGCGAACGCATCGAGGTGCGTATCGATCCGACCCGTGTGCTCGACACCGGGGCGCTCTCCAACGTCAACAACGCGCTGGTGCTGAGCGCCGAAGCCGCTGCCACCGTCGGCAGCTTCCATGCTCAGGGCGAATACTTCGACTATTCGATCTCGCGCTTCGCGCTGCCCGATCTTCACTTCAAGGGCGGTTACGCGCAGGCCGGCTACATCCTCACCGGCGAAAGGCGCAAGTACAGCGCCTCCTCCGGTTCGCTCGGCGGCGTGAAACCGGCCAATCCGTTCTTCTGGGATATGACGGGTGGCACCGGCGCTTGGGAAATCGCTGCGCGCTGCAGCTACGTCGATCTCAACGACAAGACCATCTTCGGCGGCACCCAGGAAAACATCACCGTCGGCCTCAACTGGTATCTCAACGAGAACATGCGGATGATGTTCAACTGGATCCACGGCACGGTGCAGAAGACCAACCTCGCCGGTGCGGATCGCGGTGCGAAGTACGACGCCTTCGCCATGCGCACGCAGTTCGCGTTCTAACCCACGACCGGGACGCTGCCTCGCGCGGCGTCCCTTGTCTTCCTTGCCTTCAAGTCGCGTGCCTCGCCCGAATGCCCTCGGCACGGCACGGCGGTCGACATCACGAAGCCCATATCGATACGACAAAGCCCGCGCGCCTCTTTAAGGTTCGCGGGCTTTACTGCGCGCAGCGAGACGCCAACGCCGCTCTAACAACCGAATTTATGCAATGGTCGGCACCAGCCCGCCCTCAGCCCGCAACGCCGCGCCATTGGTAACCGCGGCTTCACGCGAGGCGACATAGACCACCATATTCGCGATCTCGTCGACGCTGGCGAAGCGCTGGATCAACGACGACGGCCGATGCTCCTTGATGAAATTCGCGGCGGCGGTTTCGACCGATTGTCCATTTTGCTTGGCGAGATTCTTGACGAAGGTTTCAACGCCCTCCGACATGGTCGGCCCCGGCATCACGGCGTTCACCGTCACGGCGGTCCCACGCGTCAATTCAGCGAGACCGCGGGACACCGACAGTTGTGCCGTTTTCGTCATGCCGTAGTGGATCATCTCCTTCGGAATCATGATCGCGGATTCGGAGGCGATGAAAATGATACGTCCCCAGTTACGCTTGAGCATCGCCGGCATATACGCGCGCGACAACCGGATGCCGGACATCACGTTGACGTTGAAGAAGCGCTGCCAGTCCTCGTCGGGAATGTCGAAAAATTCCTTCGGCTCGAAGATGCCGGTGTTGTTGATGAGGATATCGACACTGGGCACCGCCTTGACCAGCGCCGCGCAACCCTCGGCCGTCGAGACATCGGCCGCGACGCCTTCGACCTCCGCCCCGCTCACGGCCTTCTTCAGCACGGCCACGGCTTCATCCACTTTGGATTGCGTGCGTCCGTTGACGATGACTTTCGCGCCTGTCGCCGCTAGTCCTTTGGCGATGGCATGGCCGATGCCGGAGGTTGAACCGGTGACGAGAGCTGTGGTGCCCGATAAATCGATTTTCATGGAGATATTCCTGACAGTGCGGTCGCGCGCTCGCCGCACGACGCGGCGTGGTCCCAGGATGTGGAGACGAACACCGACATTCGCCAGCGTGACGCAGCCGATCATATCTCAAGACGCCGTGAACGGCGACGGTGAGCAGACCGGATCGGCGCTCGTCCGATTCGGCTACCCGATCATCGGCAGCAGGCGCCGCAACTCGGACTGGAGCGCCGGGATGGCATCCGTGTCGCCGGACAGATGCTGCAACAGATATTTCTGAAACAGACCGTCGAACAACGCGTAAAGCGCTTCCGGCGACACCGCGATCTGTTTAGCACCGAGCGCGGCATAACGCGACATGATGCGCCACACCATGTCTTCCAGGCTCTTGTCGATGGCGGTGACGTCGTCGCGAAACGCGCTTTCGAATAAGGCCTGCGCGCGCAGGTCGTACCACAACCGATGCATATGCGCTTCGGTACGGATCGTCTCGCCGAGCTTCTCGAGGAAGCCTTCCAGCAATTCCTCGCGACTGCGCGCCGTTGCAGTGATCTGATCGTAGCGGGTGACGCACTTCGCTTTGTAGTAGCGCACGCTGCAACAGATCAGGTCGAACTTGTCGCTGAAGTAATAGTGCAGCACGCCGTGCGTGAATTCGGATTTCTGCGCGATCTCGCGCAGGCTGGTCCGCGCATAACCAATGTCGGCGAGCGTTGCGAGCGCAGCTTCGGCCAGTTCGACGCGTCGCGCATTGAACTTGTCGACCGGTAACCGGCCGCGCCGTGGCGGCGCATCCCTGCCCGCCTTCGCTTTCAGCAACGCCTGATTCATGTCCAACCCGTCGTTCCGCGACTCGGCGCATCGGCTGCCGCACAGTCGATCATGCCAATTCGCGCAGAAAAAATCTCCGGTTCACCCAAGACGATCTCTTGACAATCGTCAAGATCCTCTTTGACATTCGGATAATAAAATTTGGGCAATCGTCAAGCAAACTGTCTCCGTCGGCCGATCCGCCTTCCCCGCAACCGGGGACGACCCGCACCGCGCAGCAGATCCTTGGAACGATTGACCTTTTCAAGGGAGGCGAGACCATGAGTGGAGGACGTTTGACTGGCCGCAAGGCCCTGGTGACCGGCGGCGCGCGCGGCATCGGCGAAGCGATTGCAACCGCACTGGTGAATGCCGGCGCATCGGTGATGATCACCGACATTCTTTCGGATCTCGGCAAGGAGACCGCGGCCAAGATCGGCAAGTCCGGTGTGAAAACCGGCTTTGCCGAACTCAACGTTACCGACGATGCGCAATGGGAGAAGGCAGTCGCGGCGACTGTCTCCGAACTCGGCGGCTACGACATTCTCATCAACAACGCCGGCATCGAACTCACCTCGCTGCTGATCGACATCAAGGCCGAGGACATGCGCCGCATGTGCGACGTCAATATCGTCGGCACCGGGCTGGGCATGAAGCACGCCTTCCGCGCCATGAAGCCCGGCGGAGCCGCCGGCAAAGGCGGCGCTGTCGTCAACATCTCCTCCGTCGCCGCCACCATCGCCTATCCGTCGATCGCCGGATACTCGGCGACCAAGTCCGCCGTCGATCGCATGACGCGGATCGGCGCGATGGAAGCCGGCAAGCTCGGTTACGGCGTGCGGGTCAACTGCATCTATCCGGGCCTCGCGCCGACTGAGATGGGTATGAAGCTCGCGACCGACATCGCCGCGCTCGGGCTAGCCGCCGACGTCAACGCTGCCGTCGCCTCGGTGATCGAGCAGACGCCGCTCGGCCGCCTCGCCGAGATCAGCGAGATCGCCGATGCGGCCGTATTCCTGTGCAGCGACGAAGCACGCTTCATCACCGGCATCGGCCTGCCCGTCGATGGCGGCATGGGTACGTAAATTTGGGCACCTGACCTTCAGCATCAGACACAACAACACATCACAACGAGACAGGGAGGACGACATCATGAGCGATAAGCGACCCGTCGTGGTCTACGGCGTATCCGGTTACACCGGCCGGCTGGTGTGCGAATACTTGCGCGAATACAACGTGCCCTTCATCGCCGCCGGCCGTGACAAGGCGAAGGTGCAGGCCGTTGTCGAAAAAATTCCAGGCATTGAAACCGCGGACTATGAAGTGGTCGGCGTCGAACACAACGTCGAGGCACTAACAAAGCTGTTCAAGGGTGCCAGCGTCGTTAGCAACATGGTCGGCCCCTTCATCAAATACGGCGGCGAAGTCGTCGAAGCCTGTCTTGCAGCGGGCTGCCACTACACCGATACGACCGGCGAACAGGACTGGGTGCTGCACGCGCAGAAGACGTGGGGCGATGCGTTCGCCAAGAAGAACCTGCTGCTGTCGCCGAACCTCGCGCAGATGTACACGACCGGCGAGATCGCGGCGAACATCTGTCTCGAAACACCCGGCCTCGATACGCTGGACATTCTGGTGTTCTGGAAGGGCTTTCCGACCTACGCCTCGACGCAGACCATCTTCACCATCCTCAAGGCGAACTGGTACTACCTCGAGCAGAACAAATTCCTCGAATGGGATGTCACCGCGCGCGCCGACGTCGTGGTGCCCGGCCAGCACGAAACCGCCATCGCCGTGCCGTGGGGCGGCACCGCGCATCCGGTGTGGTTCAAGAACGATCCGCGTGTCGCCAACTGCCGTGTGATGGGCGGCGTGCTGCAACGCGCGGTGATGGAAGGCGTGGTGCAGACCACTCAAATGGTGAAGGAGCAGATCAAGCCGCTGCCGCCCGATCAGCAGGAGAAGGCGCTGGCCGACATCGCGGCGACGGTGCAGGCGGCGATGCCGCCGCGTGAAAATCCGCGCATCAACACGTCGATCGATTCGGTCTACGCGTCAGGTCCGCTCGGCCGCGCGCATTGCGTGATCCATGGCAACTGCAACTACAAGCAGACCGGCATGCTGCAAGCCTATGCCGCCTATTCGCTGCTGCAAACGCCACCGCGCAAGGTCGGCTTCGCCTCGGGCTGTCAGGCCTTCGGCCATCGCGAATTGCTCGGCCAGTTGCGCAGTTTTGGCTTGGTGATGAATCCGATTTTGAGGGTGCAGGCGTAGGCAATACCGGCGACCGACACTCACCCATCAATCGTCATGGCCGGGCTCGTCCCGGCCATCCACGTCTTTGATCTTGCGCCTAAGCAAGACGTGGATGCCCGCGACAAGCGCGGGCATGACGAATGAGAAGGCGGTCATGTGGATAGCAATAACAGCGGCTCTTCGACCATAGCGCAATCTATCTGCGCTACTATCACAAACAAAAAAGCGGCGCCGAGGCGCCGCTTTTCTAATTCGATGGTCAGCAGGCTTACGCCGCTTCCGACGCCTCGCCCTGCACCGGACCGGAGTCCTTGCCCTTGGCATCGACGTCGCGATCGACGAACTCAATCACCGCCATCGGCGCGTTGTCGCCGTAGCGGAAGCCGGCCTTGATGATGCGGGTGTAGCCACCCTGACGATCCTTGTAGCGGGTCGCCAGCGTGTCGAACAGCTTGCGCACCTGATCCAGGTCGCGCAGTTCGCTGATGGCCTGACGGCGCAGCGAAAGCCCGCCCTTCTTGCCGAGCGTGACCAGCTTCTCGACGATCGGGCGAAGCTCCTTCGCCTTCGGCAGCGTGGTGACGATCTGCTCGTGCTTGATCAGCGACGCCGCCATGTTGGCGAACATCGCCTTGCGGTGCTCGGCGGTGCGGTTGAGCTTGCGATGAACCTTGCCGTGACGCATGTGATGTATCCTTCATTCTGTGTCACGACCGCTCGTCGGACATGTTGCTCAGGTGGGCTTCCTGCGTTCGCCCGGTGGCAGTGAGCAGCGACCGAAAATCCGGCCGCTACCCGCTGTTAGCTCAGTAGTGATCCTCGAAGCGCTTGGCCAGCTCGTCGATGTTTTCCGGCGGCCAACCGGGCACTTCCATGCCGAGGTGCAGACCCATCTGGGCCAGCACTTCCTTGATCTCGTTCAGCGACTTGCGGCCGAAGTTCGGGGTACGCAGCATCTCTGCTTCCGACTTCTGCACCAGGTCGCCGATGTAGACGATGTTGTCGTTCTTCAGGCAGTTCGCCGAACGAACCGACAGCTCCAGCTCGTCGACCTTCTTGAGGAACGCCGGGTTGAACGCCAGATCCGGAATGATCTCGGCGGCCACTTCCTTGCGCGGCTCCTCGAAGTTGACGAACACGTTGAGCTGGTCCTGCAGGATGCGCGCGGCATAGGCCACGGAGTCCTCCGGCGTGATGCCGCCGTTGGTCTCGATGGTCATGGTCAGCTTGTCGTAGTCGAGGATCTGGCCCTCGCGGGTGTTCTCGACCTTGTACGACACCTTGCGCACCGGCGAGTACAGGCTGTCGACCGGGATCAGGCCGATCGGCGCGTCTTCCGGACGGTTACGCTCGGCAGCGACGTAGCCCTTGCCGGTGTTGACGGTGAATTCCATGCGGATTTCAGCGCCGTCATCCAGCGTGCAAAGCTGCAATTCCGGATTGAGGATGGTGATGTCGCCGACGGTCTGGATGTCGCCCGCGGTGACGGTGCCCGGACCCTGCTTCTTCACGACCATGCGCTTCGGGCCTTCGCCCTGCATCTTGATCGAGATATCCTTGATGTTCAGCACGATGTCGGTGACGTCTTCACGCACGCCGGCGATCGAGGAGAACTCGTGCAGCACGCCGTCGATGTGTACCGACTGCACCGCCGCGCCTTGCAGCGACGACAGCAGGATGCGGCGGAGCGCATTGCCCAGCGTCTGGCCGAAGCCACGCTCGAGCGGCTCGGCGACGAGGGTCGCGTAACGGGTTGCGTCCGCGCCCGGCGTCACTTGCAGCTTGCTGGGGCGGATCAATTCTTGCCAATTTTTCTGGATCGTCACTGTTTCACCCATACAGGCCAGCTTTGCCATCAAAACAACTGGCGTTGGAGGTCGCGGGGATCGGCCCGCGTCCGAAGATCGAACAGCCGTCGCGGCCTGTGGCGCGGCCGCGACAAAAGCCCTGCGGCTTAAACGCGACGACGCTTGCGCGGGCGGCAGCCATTGTGCGGGATCGTGGTCACGTCGCGGATCGAAGTGACGGTGAAACCCGCGGCCTGCAAAGCACGCAGCGCCGACTCACGGCCCGAACCCGGTCCGGCGACCTCGACTTCGAGGGTGCGCATACCGTGTTCCTGAGCCTTCTTGGAGACGTCCTCCGCGGCAACCTGCGCCGCATACGGGGTCGACTTGCGCGAACCCTTGAAGCCCATCGTGCCGGCCGACGACCAGGCAATGGTGTTGCCCTGCGCGTCGGTGATGGTGATGGTTGTGTTGTTGAACGACGAATTCACGTGCGCGATGCCGGAGGCGATGTTCTTGCGCTCACGACGACGAACGCGGGCAGCTTCTTTAGCCATTACAGTTCCTTCTTACGATCTCAACGCCGCCGTGATTCCAGCGGCTCCACCTGACGGCGAATAGTAAGTAGCGAACAGCGAGTAGAGAAAACTCTATTCGCTACCGCCTATTCGCAATTCGCTTAATTACTTCTTCTTGCCGGCGATCGCCTTGGCCGGACCCTTGCGGGTGCGCGCATTGGTATGCGTGCGCTGGCCACGAACCGGAAGACCGCGACGATGACGCAGGCCGCGATAGCAGCCGAGGTCCATCAGACGCTTGATGTTGATACCAGTCTCACGACGAAGATCGCCCTCGACCAGATAGTCACGGTCGATGACTTCGCGGATTTGCAGCACTTCCGCGTCGCTGAGCTGGTTGACCCGGCGCTCCACCGGAATCTTCACCTTCTCAAGGATATCGGCCGCGTTCTTCTGGCCGATGCCGTGAATGTACTGCAGCGCGATCAGCACGCGCTTGTTGGTCGGGATGTTCACACCTGCGATACGGGCCACAGACTTCTCTCCTGTCACCGGCCATTTGGACCGATAGTTTTTCGACTAGCTTAGGCAGGCGGTCGCAAACGCGAATACGACGCCCGCCCCTCAATCACCTTGGGGCCCGGCATCGTCTGAAAAATCCGACTGAATGCGGGCCTTATTAAAGGATTCATCCTCGTTTCGTCAACCGCCCCGCGGTTTTGGCTCGCTTTTTCGTGACCTTTTTCACGGGCCGGGAACTTAGTCGAGAATCCCTTCGGGAACCCTTGGCGGCCCCCTTGCGGGCAGTTGTTTTGGCCTTCCTGGCGGCCGGTTTGGCCGATTTCTTTGCCTTTTTGGCCGCGGCCCGCCTGGGCGCAGCCTTCTTGGCGGCCTTCTTCACCGCCTTTTTGGCGGCTTTCTTGGCAACCTTTTTGGTGGCCTTGGCCTTTTTGGCAGTCCGGCCAGCTGACGTCGCCTTGGCGGTTTTCTTGGCCGCCTTCTTGGCTTTGGCCTTCTTGGCTGCCGGCTTGCGAGCCTTCCTGGCAGGCTTGACCGCCGATTCGCTCACGGCGTCGAGCACGCGCTTGATGTCGGCGGTGACCTCTTCGATCGACTTCATGCCGTCGATGGTCGCAAGCTTGCGCTTCTCGCCGTAATAATCGACCAGCGGTTCGGTCTGGGCACGGTAGTTGGCGAGCCGCTGCGACAGCACTTCCGGCGTGTCGTCGGCGCGCACCGCTTCACCGCGCGCCTTCATCTCGGCGATACGGGTTTCGACCCGGCGCAGCAGCGCGCCCTCGTTGACACGCAGCTCAATGACGGCGTCGAGCGCCAGTCCCTTCGACTTCAGGAGCTTGTCGAGCGCTTCGGCCTGCGGCACCGTGCGCGGAAATCCGTCGAGGATGAAACCGTTCCTCGCATCAGCTTCTTCGATGCGATCGGCAATAATGCCGACAACCACCTCGTCCGGCACCAGACCGCCCGAAGCCATGATGTCCTTGGCCTTGAGACCGATCGGCGTTCCCGCCTTCACCGCGGCCCGCAGCATATCACCGGTAGAAAGTTGAACGACACCGTGACGTTTAACGATGTGCTGCGCTTGCGTTCCCTTGCCCGCCCCCGGCGGCCCGAGAAGAATCAGTCTCATTTACGTCGGCCCCTCAGTTTCGACTTCCGTATCAAGCCCTCATACTGGTGCGCCAGCAGATAGCCCTGGACCTGCGCCACCGTATCCATCGTCACGCTGACCACGATCAGCAACGATGTGCCGCCAAAGTAGAACGGAACCGAGGCGTACGAAATGAGAATCTCGGGAACCAGACAGACGACCGCCAGATAAATCGCACCGACAACCGTAATGCGCGACAGCACGTAGTCGATGTATTCGGCGGTACGCTCGCCGGGACGAATGCCGGGAATGAAGCCGCCATGCTTCTTGAGGTTGTCCGCAGTCTCGGTCGGGTTGAACACCACGGCGGTATAGAAGAACGTGAAGAACACGATCATCGCGAGATAGAGCACGAGATAGAGCGGCCGGCCGTGACCGAGATTCGTGTTCAGCCACTGCAACCATTCCGGCCCCGAGCCCGCATTGAAATTGGCGACGGTGGTCGGCAGCAGCAGCAATGACGACGCGAAGATCGGCGGAATCACGCCCGAGGTGTTGAGCTTCAGCGGCAGATGCGAGGACTGGCCCTCGAACATCTTGTTGCCGACCTGACGCTTCGGATACTGGATCAAGAGCCGGCGCTGGGCACGCTCCATGAACACGATGAAGGCGATCACCACCACCACCATCACCAGGATGGCGAGGATCACCGCCGTCGAGAGCGCGCCCTGACGGCCGAGTTCGAGGGTGCTGGCCAGCGCCGACGGCAGTTCGGCGACGATGCCGGCCATGATGATCAGCGAAATGCCGTTGCCGATGCCGCGCGCGGTGATCTGCTCGCCGAGCCACATCAGGAACATGGTGCCGCCGGTCAAGGTCAGCGCCGTCGAGATCAGGAAGAACATGCCCGGCTGGCTGACGACATTGCCCGCGCCCTGCAGACCGACGGCGATGCCGTAAGCCTGCAGCACCGCGAGCACCACGGTGAGATAGCGGGTGTATTGGTTGATGATCTTGCGGCCGGCCTCGCCTTCCTTCTTCAACGCTTCCAGCGACGGCATCACCGAGGTCAGAAGCTGAAGGATGATCGATGCCGAGATATACGGCATGATGTTGAGCGCAAAGATCGCCATGCGATCGATGCCGCCCCCCGAGAACATGTTGAACATGCCGAGGATGCCGCCCGCTTGCGTGCGGAAGATCTGGCTCCACACGCCGGGATCGATGCCGGGCAGCGGAATGTAGGTGCCGAGCCGATACACCAGCAGCGCACCCAGCGTGAACCAGATGCGCTTCTTGAGCTCGTCCGCCTTCGCCAGCGCGGAGAAATTGAGATTGGAGGCGAGTTGTTCAGCAGCAGAGACCATGATCAGTTTTCTCCCGCGCCCCTGGCACTGTCATGCCCCGCCGTGGCGGGGCATTCAGCAGACGCCGGACATTTTCTGGTGCTCGGCAATCGTCTTATGTCTATCACAGCAGCATACCGCATCGCTCGCCCGTCGCGGACGATGACGCGAATGTTACGCCGCTTCGCCTTCATCGTTCTTCGGCGCCAGGATCTTCACCGATCCGCCCGCCTTCTCGATGGCTTCGATCGCCGACTTCGACGCGCCGTGCACCTCGACATTCAGCTTGGCCTTGATCTCGCCACGGCCGAGCAACCGCACGCCATCCTTGGCGCGGCGCAGAACGCGCGCCTTCACCAGCGACTCGGCGTTGATGACATCCTTGGCATCGAGCGTCTTGGCGTCGATCGCCGCCTGCAGGCGGTCGAGGTTCACCTCGGCGAAGTCGAGCCGGAAGATGTTGTGGAAGCCGCGCTTCGGCAGGCGACGATGCAGCGGCATCTGGCCGCCTTCGAAGCCCTTGATGCGCACGCCCGAGCGCGCGGTCTGGCCCTTGCCGCCACGGCCGGAGGTCTTGCCCTTGCCGGAGCCGATGCCACGGCCGACGCGCATGCGCTTTTTGCGCGAGCCGGCATTGTCGGCGATATCGGTGAGTTTCATCTGTCTACCCTCGCTTCGTCGTCGTCGCCCCGCTCTTCACGGGTCCCTGCCCGATGCGCTTCCCTTGAAGCCGGACAGGTGTGACCGGACAATGCCGGTCAGGACGCAAAGTTGTTAGTCTTCCACCACGCGAACGAGGTGGTGCACCCGGTTGATCATGCCGCGAACCTCAGGCGTATCCTGCAATTCGGCGACGCGGCCGATCTTGTTCAGCTTGAGGCCGATCAGCGTCTGCCGCTGCACCTGCTGACGGCGGATCGCGCTGGCGGTCTGCATGACCTTGATCGTCTTTGTGGCCTTGGCCATCGTCATCACTCCAGAACGGTCTGTTCAATCCGGGACCGGTCGGAGCTGCACATCCTAGGCGCCGCTCCGTACCCATCCGCCTGTTTAGTCGGCAACCACTTCGGCATCGCCACCGACGCGGCGCGACTGCAAGGTCGAAACCTTGATGTTGCGGCGGGCAGCGACCGAGCGCGGCGAATCCTGATGCTTCAGCGCGTCGAAGGTCGCACGGATCATGTTGTACGGGTTCGACGAGCCGATCGACTTCGCCACCACGTCCTGAATGCCGAGCGTCTCGAACACCGCGCGCATCGGGCCGCCGGCGATGATGCCGGTACCGGCCGGAGCGGCACGCAGATAGACGCGGCCGGCGCCGTGACGGCCAGCGATGTCATGATGCAGCGTGCGGCCTTCGCGCAGCGCGACGCGGGTGAGATTGCGCTTGGCGGACTCAGTCGCCTTGCGGATCGCCTCCGGCACTTCGCGCGCCTTGCCGTGGCCGAACCCGACCCGGCCCTTCTGATCGCCGATGACGACCAGCGCCGCGAAACCGAAGCGCTTACCGCCCTTGACGACCTTGGCCACACGGTTGATGTGGACGAGCTTGTCGACGAACTCGCTGTCGCGCTCCTCGCGATCCCTGCTCCGTTCGCGTCCGCCGCGTTCGCGTTCACCTGCCATGGTGTTTTCCAATCCTTGCGGGGCCACGCCCCAATTCGAAATTCCGTTCGTTGAACCTTAGAAGCTCAAACCGCTCTCGCGGGCCGCATCGGCCAGCGCCTTGACGCGGCCGTGATAGAGATAGCGACCACGATCGAACACCACTTCCTTGACGCCGTTCTTGACGGCGCGCTCGGCGAGCAGCTTGCCGACCGCGGCAGCCGCGTCGATGTTGGCGCCGGTCTTGCCGCCGTCGCGCATCGCCTTCTCCAGCGAGGAGGCCGACGCCAGCGTCTCGCCCTTCTGGTCGTCGATGACCTGGGCATAGATGTGCTTCGACGAGCGGAACACCGACAGCCGCGGACGGCCATTGGCGGCACGGCGCAGCGCAAGCCTTACGCGCTGCTGACGCCGGGCATTCGTAACTTTCATCTTCGACATGACCGGCTCCGTTACTTCTTCTTGCCTTCCTTGCGGAAGATGAATTCGTTGGCGTACTTCACGCCCTTGCCCTTGTACGGCTCCGGCGGACGATAGCCGCGGATCTCGGCGGCCACCTGCCCGACGCGCTGCGCGTCGTTGCCGGCAATCACGATCTCGGTCGGCTTCGGCACGGTGATGGCGATGCCTTCCGGGATCGCATACACCACGTCGTGGCTGTAGCCGAGCGCAAGCTGCAGGCTCTTGCCCTGCAACGCGGCGCGATAACCGACGCCGGTGATTTCCAGCTTCTTCTCGAAGCCCTTGGTGACGCCCTCGACCAGGTTCGCCACCTGCGCGCGCGCGGTGCCGTACAGCGAGCGCGCCCGCTTGGTCTCGAAACGTGGCGCAACCGTGACGGCGCCGTTCTCGAACTTGACCTCGACGTCGTCGTGCACGACGAACTGAAGCTGACCCTTCGGCCCCTTCACTTTGACGGTCTGGCCCTCGACGGCCGCCGTCACGCCGGACGGAACCACGACGGGCTTCTTGCCAACTCGTGACATGCGAAAATCCTTCCTCAGAACACCGTGAAGAGAACTTCGCCGCCCACGTTCGCGTCACGCGCTTCGTGGTCAGCCATGATTCCCTTCGGCGTCGACAAAACCGAGATGCCCAGGCCGTTGTTGACGCGCGGCAGGTTCTTCACCGACGCGTAAACCCGGCGGCCCGGCTTCGACACCCGCTCGATCTCGCGGATGACCGGCTCGCCATCGAAATACTTCAGCTCGATCTCAAGCTCGTTGCGGCCCGAGGCATGCTCGACGCTGGCGTAACCGCGGATGTAACCTTCGGTCTTCAGCACTTCGAGAACGCTGGCGCGCATCTTGGAGCCCGGGGTCGAAACCTTGGACTTGGAGCGCATCTGCGCGTTGCGGATGCGGGTGATGAGATCGCTGATCGGATCGTGCGTTGACATGCTCGCTCCTCCTTACCAGCTCGACTTGACGAGGCCCGGAACCAGGCCCTTGGAGCCCAGCTCACGCAGCGCGATACGGCTCAGCTTGTTGAGCCGGTAGACCGAACGCGAACGGCCGCTCAGCTCGCAGCGGTTGCGAATGCGCGTCGCCGACGAGTTACGGGGCATTTCGGCCAGCTTCAGGGTGGCAGCGAACCGCTCTTCCATCGGCTTGGTCTTGTCGGCGATGATGGCCTTCAGGCGCGCGCGCTTCGGCGCGGCATTCTTGGACATCTTCTTCCGACGGTTGTTCTTCTCGACTGAACTCTTCTTCGCCATGCGTGGCTCCTAGGTATCCGCGTTTGAGAGGCTTTTCAGCAACTCACTGCCGGAACGGGAAATTGAAAGCGGTCAACAAGGCGCGTGCCTCGTCGTCGGTCTGCGCCGTGGTGCAAACCGTAATGTCCATGCCCATCGGCTCCCCGGCCTTGTCGAAATCGATCTCGGGGAAAATGATGTGTTCCTTGATGCCGAGCGAGTAGTTGCCACGGCCATCGAAGCTCTTCGGGTTCAGGCCGCGGAAGTCACGCACGCGCGGCAGCGCGACGTTGATCAGGCGGTCGATGAAATCGTACATATGGGCCTTGCGCAGCGTCACCTTGCAGCCGATCGGCTGATTCTCGCGCAGCTTGAAGGTCGCGATCGCGACGCGCGAATAGGTCACGACAGCCTTCTGGCCGGCGATCAGCGACAGGTCGGTCGCCGCGGTCTCGGCCTTCTTGCGGTCGTTGACGGCTTCGCCGACACCCATGTTGAGCACGACCTTGTCCAGCCGCGGCACCTGCATGACGTTGGCGTAACCGAACTGCTCGGTCAGCTTGGCCCGAATGCTCTTGTCGTACTCCGCGCGAAGCCGCGGAACGTAAGCGGTCTCAGCCATCGATCTCTGCTCCCGAACGCTTGGCGACACGCACCTTGGTGCCGTCTGCCTGAATCTTGAATCCGACGCGGGTCGGCTTGCCGTCCTTGCCGACGATCGCGATGTTGGACAGGTGGATCGGGCTCTCCTTGGAGATGATGCCGCCTTCCTGGTTCTGCGTCTGCTTCTGATGACGCTTCACCATGTTGACGCCGCGCACCAACGCGCGGTTCTCGCTCGGGCGCACCTCGAACACTTCGCCGGTGCGGCCCTTGTCGCGGCCGTTCAACACGATGACCTTGTCACCCTTGCGAATCTTGGCGGCCATCACAAAACCTCCGGCGCAAGCGAAATGATCTTCATGTGGTTCTTGGCGCGCAGCTCGCGCGGCACCGGCCCGAAGATACGGGTGCCGATCGGCTCCGACTGGTTGTTGATCAGCACGGCCGCGTTGCGGTCGAAACGGATCACCGAACCGTCGGCGCGGCGGATGTCCTTGGCGACGCGAACGACGATCGCCTTCATGACGTCGCCCTTCTTCACCTTGCCGCGCGGAATCGCTTCCTTGATCGACACGACGATGACGTCGCCCACGGAGGCATAACGGCGCTTGGATCCACCCAGCACCTTGATGCACATGACACGGCGTGCGCCTGAATTGTCGGCCACGTCGAGGTTGGTCTGCATCTGAATCATTGATGCACCTCGTCCTCTTTCTGCTGCGCTTGTCGCGCTCTGGAACCTAAACTGGCCACCCTGCTTGGTGGCCGAAAGGTTCGTCTAAAACGGTTGCCGTTAGGCGGTTTTCTTCTGCTCGCCCCGGACCACGGTCCAGCGCTTGAGCTTGGAGATCGGCTTGCTTTCCTCGATCCAGACCATGTCGCCCGGCTTGAACTCGTTGTTCTCGTCGTGCGCGTGGTAGTTCTTGGAGCGGCGGATCGTCTTCTTGTAGATCGGGTGCGTAAAGCGGCGGTCGACGCGAACCACGACGGTCTTCGCTTGCTTGTCGCTGACGACCACGCCCTGCAAGGTACGTTTCGGCATCTTCGGCCCCTTACTTCGTCTTCGCGGCGCGCTTTTGCGCGGCGACGGTCTTGATACGAGCGATATCACGGCGAGCCTCGCGCAGCCGCGAGGTGTTCTCGAGCTGCCCGGTGGCGCGCTGGAAGCGCAGGTTGAAGCGCTCCTTCTTCAGATTGGCGATGGCATCGCTCATCTGGTCTTCGCTCATCGTACGGATATCATCGAGTTTCAATTCGGCCATGACACCCTCACTCGGCGATGCGCGCAACGAAGCGCGTCTTGATCGGCAGCTTGGCGGCCGCCAGCGTCAGCGCTTCGCGCGCGGTCTGCTGGTTGACGCCGTCGATCTCGAACATGATCCGGCCCGGCTTGACGCGCGCCACCCAGAATTCCGGCGAGCCCTTGCCGGAGCCCATGCGGACTTCGGCCGGCTTCGACGACACCGGGAGATCCGGGAACACCCGGATCCAGACGCGGCCGGCGCGCTTCATGTGGCGCGTCAGCGCACGACGCGCGGCTTCGATCTGGCGCGCGGTGATCCGCTCCGGCGCCATCGCCTTCAGGCCGAACTGGCCGAAGGCCAGCGTCGCGCCCGAGGACGCGGTGCCGTGAATACGGCCCTTATGCGCCTTGCGGAACTTGGTTTTCTTAGGTTGCATCATGGCTTACGCCCTCAAACCTTCCAATTCAAATCAAGCAGCGTCGCGGCGCGGGCGCGAATTGTCGCCCTCGGCCATACGCTTGTCCTGCGCCATCGGATCGTGCTCAAGGATTTCGCCCTTGAAGATCCAGACCTTGACGCCGCAGGTGCCGAACGTGGTGAACGCCGTCGCCACGCCGTAGTCGACATCGGCGCGCAGCGTGTGCAGCGGCACGCGGCCTTCGCGATACCATTCCATGCGGGCGATTTCAGCACCGCCGAGACGGCCCGAACAGTTGATACGAATGCCCTCGGCGCCGAGACGCATCGCCGACTGCACGGCGCGCTTCATGGCACGGCGGAACGCAACGCGGCGCTCGAGCTGCTGCGCGATCGATTCCGCCACCAGCGTCGCATCGAGTTCCGGCTTGCGGATTTCGATGATGTTGATGACGACGTCGGACGAGGTGATGTCCGCGACCTTCTTGCGCAGCTTGTCGATGTCGGCGCCCTTCTTGCCGATCACGACGCCCGGACGCGCCGAGTGGATCGTCACGCGGCACTTCTTGTGCGGACGCTCGATCACGATGCGGGCGACCGCAGCCTGCTTCAATTCCTTGTGCAGCAGCTCGCGGATCTTGACGTCCTCGTGCAGCAGCTTGCCGTAGTCGTTCTTGCCGGCATACCAGCGGGAATCCCAGGTCCGGTTGATGCCCAGGCGAAGCCCGATTGGATTGATCTTTTGACCCATCGTTCTCTCCCGCGCGTTTTAAGCGGCTGCTTCCGCTTCAACCTGACGAACCACGATCGTCAGTTGCGCGAATGGTTTGAAAATCCGACCCGAACGGCCACGGCCGCGCGGCGCGAAACGCTTCATCACAATGCCCTTGCCGACATGCGCCTCGGAGACGATCAGATCGTCCACTTCGAGGTCATGGTTGTTCTCGGCATTGGCGATCGCCGATTCCAGGCACTTCTTCACGTCGACCGCGATCCGCTTGCGCGAGAATTGCAGGTCGGCGAGCGCGGCCGACGCCTTGCGGCCGCGGATCATCTGGGCGACCAGATTGAGCTTCTGCGGGCTGACGCGCAGCATCCGGGCAACCGCCTTGGCCTCGTTATCCGGGAGGCTCCGTTCGCGCTTGGGCTTGCTCATGGCTTCGTCCTACTTCTTGGCTTTCTTGTCGCCCGCATGGCCGTGGAAGGTGCGGGTCGGCGAGAACTCACCGAACTTGTGGCCGACCATTTCCTCGTTGACCGACACCGGCACGAACTTCTGGCCGTTGTAGACACCGAAGGTCAGGCCGACGAACTGCGGCAAAATGGTCGAGCGACGGCTCCAGATCTTGATGACGTCGTGACGGCCGGACGCGCGGGCGGCATCTGCTTTCTTGAGCAGCGAACCCTCGACGAACGGGCCTTTCCAGACTGAACGAACCATGTCCGGCGATCCTTACTTCTTCCGCTTGTGGCGGCTGATGAGAATGAACTTGTTGGTCGACTTGTTCGACCGCGTCTTCTTGCCCTTGGTCGGCTTGCCCCACGGGGTGACCGGGTGACGACCGCCCGAGGTACGACCTTCACCACCGCCGTGCGGATGGTCGATCGGGTTCATGACGACGCCGCGGTTGTGCGGGCGACGGCCCATCCAGCGGGTGCGGCCGGCCTTGCCGATCGAGGTGTTCATGTGGTCCGGATTCGACACCGCACCGATCGAACCACGGCAGCGGCCGTGAACCAGACGCTGCTCGCCCGAGTTCAGACGCAGGATGACGTAGTCGTGATCGCGGCCGACGATCTGGGCGTAGGTGCCAGCCGAGCGCGCGATCTGACCGCCCTTGCCGATCTTCAGCTCGATGTTGTGCACGATGGTACCGACCGGCATGTTGCCGAGCGGCATGACGTTGCCCGGCTTCACGTCGACGTAGGCGCCGGCGATCACCTGGTCGCCGACAGCCAAGCGCTGCGGCGCAAGGATGTAAGCCTGCTCGCCATCGGCGTACTTGATCAGCGCGATGAAAGCGGTGCGGTTCGGATCGTATTCGAGCCGTTCCACGGTCGCCGCGACATCGACCTTGGTGCGCTTGAAGTCGACTAGGCGATAGGTCTGCTTGTGACCGCCGCCACGGAAACGCACGGTGATGCGACCGGTGTTGTTGCGGCCGCCAGCCGAGGATTTGCCCTCGGTCAGCGCCTTGACCGGCTTGCCCTTGTACAGGGCCGAACGATCGACCATCACCAGCTGACGCTGGCCGGGTGTCGTCGGATTGAATTTTTTCAGTGCCATCGTCGTATCCGCCTTATAGCCCGGTGGTGACGTCGATGCGGTGGCCCTCTTCGAGAGTCACAACCGCGCGCTTGGTGTCCGACTGCGACCCGAGCTGCCCACGGAAGACCTTCGTCTTGCCCTTGCGCACCAGCGTATTCACGCTCTTGACCTTGACGTCGAACAGCTTCTCGACCGCTTCCTTGATCTGCGGCTTGCTCGCCTTGCCCGCCACCTTGAACACAACCTTGTTGTGCTCGGAGGCTGTCGTCGCCTTTTCGGTAATCACCGGCGCGACGATCACGTCGTAATGCTTCGCATCGATTGTCATTTGAAGCGCGCCTCCAGCGCATCAACCGCCGCCTTGGTCAGCACCAGCTTCTGACGGCGCAGAATGTCGTAGACGTTGATGCCCTGGATCGGCAGCACGTCGATGTTCGGAATGTTGCGCGCGGCGCTCGCGAAACCGGCATTCAGCTCGGCGCCGTCGATGATCAGCGCGTTGCTCAGCCCGAGGCCCGAGAAGTGCCCGACCAGCGTCTTGGTCTTGGCGGCTTCCAGCGCGGCGTTGTCGATCACGAGCAGCCCGCCGTCCTTGGCCTTGGCCGACAGCGCATGCTTGAGCGCCAGCGCCCGCACCTTCTTCGGCAGATCGAACGCGTGGCTGCGCACGACCGGACCGAACGCACGGCCACCACCACGGAACTGCGGCACGCGGGCCGAGCCGTGACGGGCGCCGCCGGTGCCCTTCTGCTTGTACATCTTCTTGCCGGTGCGCCAGATCTCGGCGCGGCCCTTGACCTTGTGCGTCCCAGCCTGGCGCTTGGCGAGCTGCCAGTTGACGCAACGCTGGATGATGTCCTTGCGCGGGTCGAGGCCGAAAATGGCGTCGGAGAGCTGTACCGAGCCAGCGTCCTTGCCCTCGAGCGTGGTGACTTTCAATTCCATCTCACGCACCCTTTTCTTCGGTCGCGGCTTCGGCCGGCGCTTCCGCCTGCCCGCCAGCGAGCTTGAATTTGCCGGGCTTGGGCGCATCCTTCGGCAACGCCTTTTTGACGGCGTCGCGCACCGCGATCCAGCCGCCCTTCGAGCCGGGGACAGCACCCTCGACCAGGATCAGGCCGCGCTCAACGTCGGTCTGCACCACACGCAGGTTCAGCGTGGTGATGCGGTCGACGCCCATGTGGCCGGGCATCTTCTTGTTCTTGAAGGTCTTGCCGGGGTCCTGACGACCACCGGTCGAACCGATCGAACGATGCGAGACCGATACGCCGTGCGTGGCACGCAGACCGCCGAAATTCCAGCGCTTCATACCGCCGGCAAAACCCTTACCGACCGAAGTGCCGGTCACGTCGACGAACTGGCCGACGACGAAGTGGTCCGCCTGGATTTCCGCGCCGACCGGGATCAGCGAGTCTTCCGACACGCGGAACTCGGCGACCTTGCGCTTCGGCTCGACCTTGGCAACCGCGAACTGGCCGCGTTCTGCCTTCGGCATGTAGACCGACTTGCGCGCGCCCGATCCGAGCTGCAACGCGACGTAACCATTCTTCTCGCTGGTACGATGACCAAGCACCTGGCAATTGCCCAGCTTCAGCACGGTCACAGGGATATGTTCACCGGCTTCCGTGAAAACCCGTGTCATCCCGACCTTTTGTGCGATCACTCCGGAGCGCATCGGCGTGCATCCTGTTCTTTCTGTCCGCGTAGTGCGGACGGGACCTCGAAAACTTCGGATCAGGCGCCACCCGATCCAGCGACCGGCGCCTGACGTTCAGGGCGAAAGCCCTTAGAGCTTGATCTCGACGTCGACACCGGCGGCAAGATCGAGCTTCATCAAAGCATCGACGGTTTGCGGGGTCGGATCGACGATATCCAGCAGGCGCTTGTGCGTCCGCATTTCAAACTGTTCGCGGCTCTTCTTGTCGACGTGCGGCGAGCGGTTGACGGTGAACTTCTCGATGCGCGTCGGCAGCGGAATCGGTCCGCGGACCTGTGCGCCGGTGCGCTTCGCCGTATTCACGATCTCACGGGTCGACGTATCGAGGATTCGATGGTCGAACGCCTTGAGACGGATGCGAATATTCTGGCCGTTCATTGCCGTTGTCTCTCTCTGAAAAGCGAGTAGTGAGCAGCGAATAGCGAATGTTATTCGCTACTCGCTATTCGCAATTCCAATCTTACTCGATGATGCTGGCGACGACGCCTGCGCCGACGGTGCGTCCGCCTTCGCGGATGGCGAAGCGCAGCTTTTCTTCCATCGCGATCGGCACGATCAGGTGCACTTCCATTGCGATGTTGTCGCCCGGCATCACCATC
>Ga0160496_1000057_pt1 | contig 133884 bp, 125 predicted proteins | sample DIDPMG_2_FD_108231 | JGI IMG/M metagenome (GOLD analysis project Ga0160496, IMG submission 108231) | Enriched soil microbial communities from UW Madison campus, WI, USA - DID2937_E24_FP MG | ecosystem: Environmental > Terrestrial > Soil > Grasslands | place: USA: Madison, Wisconsin | collected...
CGCCCCGGCACTTCCGCGATAGCCGCCTGCGAGCGGATCGGTCAGCGTGTTGAGAAATTGGCTCTGTGCATCGAACGCCGCCTGCGACGCCGTGGTGGCGATCTCGCCGGAGGCCAGCGACAGTCCGCGCGGGTCGAGCGCGCCGAACGCCAGCGGAATGCCGCCATTGGTGTTGAAGACGTTCACCAGCGTGTTGGCGACGTTCTGTTGGTTGACGTTGAGGCCACGGCCATAGTCCGGCGTCGGTCCGGGCGGCGGCGCATAATCCAACACCAGATCGAGATAGGCGTTGTTGCCATCAGCAGCGAGCGCGCTCTTGAAGTTGGCCGGCAGGTTTGTGTTCACCGGTCCGGAGAACGTACCGCTGACGCCACCGTCGGCGGTGAGGATCGTGTAACGCTTCTCGACGTAGCTTCCTGCGGCGAACTGCGCCTGAACCGTTGCGCCGCCCAGCGTCGCTGTGCCGGTGACGTGGGTGTAGTCGCTGCCCGCCGGCGAGACTTCAACCATGTAGGTCGACGCTGCCGTCATCACCAGATTGCCGGCCACCGTCAGCGCACCGATCGAGTTGCCCGGTGCCAGCGTGCCGCCATCGATCGTCGTATCGCCGACCGTACCGTTGCCGCCGAGCGTGCCGCCCGGGTTCACTGTCGTCATTGACGACGACGCGATCGAACCGTTCACCGACAATGTGCCGGCATTCACCGTTGTCGCCCCAGTATAGGTGTTGGTGCCGGATAACGTCGTGGTTCCGCTGCCTTGGTGCCGCAGTTCGCCGGACCCCGAGATCAGATTGGCGAAGCTGAAAGCGTTCGAGCGATCAAATACAAGCGCGCCGTCGTTGGTGACAGCACCCGCTCCGATTGCACCGGTGGTGCCGCCATCGCCGAGCTGCAGTGTGTTACCGGTGCTGATTGTGGTCGGACCGGTGTAGGTGCTCATCCCGGACAAAGTGAGATGTTTGGTTCCGACCAATCCCAGAGCATCCCCAACCCGCAGCCCGCCAGCACCGCTGATCGCACCGCTGAAGTCTCCGCCGCTGACGTTTAAGGTCGTGGCATTGTTACTGCCGATGTTGACCGTGCCGCCGCCGAGAAGGTGGCGAATGCTGCGAGTGTTGAGATCGACCTGATCGTTCAAATCGAGCGTGGCGCCGGTTGCGACGGACGTCGAGGCTGCAACAGTCGTTACAAACGAAAATTCATCGTTGAGGGCGCGGACGGTGCCGCCATTGATTTCAATGGCCGCCAAAGGCGAGACGGACGTGGCGCCGGGGAAATCAGCCGCGATCATACCGGTATCGCCCGCAACGCCGAAGCGTGCGACGCTGTTGTAATGAATATCCATGCGCCCGGCCAACGTCATGGTGGTCGCGCCAGCGGAAATCGTTGAGCCGCTATTGTCCTCAAACTTTATAGCATTGGAAAGCGTCACGCCTGTTCCGCCGCCGAGCAGGGTACCACCAGCCAGCGTGACAAGACCTGTCCCGAGCGCGGTATTGGTATCGGCCCGCAGCGTGCCATCCGCGATCGTGGTGCCGCCGGTGTAGGTGTTGGCGCCGGACAGAACCAGCGTGCCGCCGCCGACCTTTTTCAACGCGGTGCCGGTGCCGTCGGCAATGATCGATGCGATGGTCGTGGAAACGTTGTTGTCGATATTCAGCGTTCCGGCGATGCCGCTTGCCGGGTTGAGCGCCAGGGTACCACCGCTGAGCGTGTAGCCGTCGGTCTTGAATTGCAGCGTGTCGAAATTTTGCGTGCCGCTCACCGTTACCGCGCCGGCCGCGCCGTCGAACACCCCGACCGAACCGCTCCACGAACCATTCGCGCTGCCGTCGCTGACGGTCCAATTGGTGCCGGCCGTCGTCCATGTTCCGTCACCACCATTCACGGTGCCGTTGGCAGTGGTGTTGGCGCCATCCCAGAACAACATGCTCTGCCCGGCGCCGAGCACCGACAGGTTGACCTGATGCGCGACATCGGTGCGGATATCGGGATTGCTGGGAAACAGCGGCGTAAAACCGCCGACGCCGGTGAGCGTGCCACTGCTGAAGGCGCCAGACAACGTGCCGTCATAGTTGAACAGCCGATAGTATCCCGCGGCTGCCACTCGCGCATCGAGCGTACCGCCGAGCGTCAGATTGCCGCCGACCTTGACCAGATCGTTGCCGCTCGCACCCGTGCCGCCGGCCACGCCCGGCGTGTTGAGTTCGAATACCGAGGTCGAGCCTCCATGCAAGGTCAGATCGCCGTTGATCGTCAGCGTGCCCGGCGAATTGCCCGCGGAGAGCGTGCCGTCAACCGTGGCGTTGCCGCGGATTGTGCCGCTGCCGCCCAGCAGGCCGCCGGAGGCGACGTTGATCGTTCCGCCGAGTTGGCCGTTCACGAGAAGCTTGCCGCCGGAAATCGTGGTGATCCCGTCGAAGGTGGAGCTGTCACTGGCCAGCAGAGTCGTTCCCGCCAGATGGTCGATGCGGTGTGTCCCCATGCCGGTGCCGAAGGGCGTGCGCAGCAATGGCGTCGCGAATGTGTAATTGGCTCCGGTATGGTTGAAGACCAGTGTGCCGACGCCATCGCCGAAGCCGATCTGCGAAGCCGCGACGTGACCCGGAGCCGCGGCAGCATCGCCCGCAGCCGCACCGATATTGAACGTACCGCTCGAACCGAACGCAGCGGCTATCCCGACGCCGTTGCCGGCCTGCACCGTGCCGCCATCCGTTGCCGTCAGCGTGGCGCGCCCGTTATATCCCACAACAACGATCGCGCCGGAGTTGCCCCAAATCGAATTGGCCCCGGTGACCGTGACGGCCCCGCTGGAAAGCGGACCAAATGCGATACCCGAGCCGAAGACACCACCGGACGAAAGAACCTTCGCACCGCCGGCGACGGTCAGCTTGCCGTCACCGTTAGAACCGACGAGCATCGAGTCGCTGAGAAGCCATGACGACTCCGGCCCCGTGACCGTCGCCGTCCCTTTCGATCCGGCATTGCTCCCGATCACCCCCCCAACACTGGTCACCGCGCCGCCACCGCTGATGTCCAGCGCGCCGGAGCCGGCGAGCCCGACATTGAGGTTTTCGCTATTCGTCCAGGTCGCGCCGTCACCGGTCACCCGGGCCGCCGCCGTCACGCCGGGAGCGCCGCCGGTGTAGTCGATGGTGCTGCCGCCCGATGCCAGTGCGCCCAGCACATCGAGCCGCCCGTCCGAGACGGTCGCGAGGCCGTCGCCGGTGCTGACAGCGCCGGTCAGGGTCAGCGTTCCGGCTCCCAGCTTGGTAAAAGCGCCGGCGAGGGTGTTGTCGTCAGGTTTGATCGTGCCGGCGTAAGTGCCGTCAAATCCCTGGTTGAAGATAACGCCGCGGCCGACCCCTACCCCTCCGGTGAAAGTGAGATTGCCGCCAAAGCTGTTGGTGTCGCCAGCCAACACTCCTTGATCGATGGCCCAGTTCTGCGCACCTGTCCCTGTCAGTTGCACGGTATTCGGACCGCTCTTCAGAAAGCTGGCGAAGCCGACAAATTGGTCGGCAGCACCAGCGCTGGCCGTATTCACGATCTTGGACACATCGAACGCCGGCGTGCCGGGCAGCGTGTCGTAGTCCCCCAATATCAGCTTGCCCGTGGCGCCGCTCTCCACCACCACGTTACCGAGGATGGAGGAGCCATTGCGCAGCGACAGCACGTTGTCGCCGCCGGTAAAGGTGATGGCGTTGGCTCGGACAGGGCCCGACGCATTGGGGGCGACTCCTCCGGCGATCGTCCCGGTGTTCAGCACGGCGAGATCGGCGCCAATGATGCCGACACCACCCCAACCCTGCGAAATGGTAAAGGGAGTGAAGCCACGCGCCCCGCCGCTTCCGGTGCCGCCGGCAGGGGCGTTCTCCCCGCCAGTACTAAAGCCATTGCCAGCTCCACCGCGGATGGTTCCGGCGTTCAGCACGTTGCCGCCATGCCGCAGGTCGAGACCCGCTCCGGCCGGCGCAGCAACGCCACCCGCGCCACCGGTGATCTCGCCCAGATTGTTAACGGCGGCAGCACCGCCCGATATCAGGCCCGCGCCGCCTACGGCATAGCTCCCGCCAGCGCCGCCGACGATACTCGTTCCTGCAGCAGTGGTCAGATTTCCTCCAACGTTCAGGATGACGCCCGCTCCGCCGCCGCCGCCTAAACTCACGAGTCCGCTGCCGCCACTGCCACCAATGGCCTGGCCGCCAGTCTCCAGCGTGAGCGCGCCGGCATTTTCCAGCACGATCCCAGCCCCACCGCCACCGCCGCCGCCGCCAAGATCGAAGCCTGCGCCTCCATCGCCTCCGCGAACCGTTGCGCTGACGTGAACATCAGGGGCCGCCTCGTTGTTGCGCGCGCCATCTCCGCCTGCACCGCCGCCACCGAAACCCGTGCCGCCAGCACCGCCACTCCCGCCCGTGCTGATTGCCGAAATGTCGCCAATCAGAATGTGGCTGTAACCACCACCGCCACCACCGCCACCGCCGGTCTGATCAAGCGACGTGTCGACACCGCCGACGCCGCCGTTGGGACTGACCGCCGTTCCGGCGCTTCCGCCAGCACCTGCATCCGCCCCGGTCCCCGGGCTGCCGGCTTCGCCGGCATTGCCGCCGTCGCCGCCCCGTCCGTATCCTTGGCCGCCCGTCGCGCCATAGAGAATTTGCGCCTGAATCGATATCGGCACGGCCATCGACAGCAGCGCCCCGCTCAACGCGGTGGAGCACAGCAACGCAAGCCCCATCGAACGATGTTTGTGGGTCGAGACGATCGGCATGTTTCCCCCGTGCAACGACGGCCAGCCATCAAATGGCAGCAAGAATCCCGTGCGACGGAGAACGCGACACGCACACGCGGGCGCGACGCCTCGCCGAGGCATCGGCCCTATTCCTCCCATCCTTCATTCCACAGGCCAGCGCGCGACCACGGACGAAGGATTCGCCGCATCAAATCCGTTTCAGCATAAGGTTTCGCGATCACGCGGCTCCACCGATCAATTCCGATGAATTCTGACCAATTCTGACAAACGTGATCGTGCTTGCGTGCCTGCGCGACACTTGCGAAGTTCGCACAACCAATAGCGAGAGTGCGGCGCAGAGGCGGGATGCGGACGCGAGAGAATGCTTGATCTCAAGACGGTTCTGGTCGTCACGCTGGCGACAGCAAGCCTGCAAGCCGTAGCGTGGATTTTCGTCTGGCGCGCATGGCGCCATCTTTACGAGCTGAAGTTTCTTGCGGCCGGTTTCATCGCCATCGCGGCGGGCGTGCTGTTGATGCTGTTGCGTGGCGACCAGCCCGCTCCCTGGGCCATCGTTCTCCACAATACCATCATCAAACTGGGACTCGTGCTGCTCGCCGAAGGGCTTGCCCGCTTTCTGGGCCAGCCACGCTATAGCTGGATCGGCATTTCACTGCTGGTCTTTCAGGTCGTGACATGGAGCGCGGCAGTCGCCATCGATCCCGGCGATATCGAGATGCGCGTTCATACGTCGACGCTCTTTACCGTGATCATCATGTCGATGATGTGCCTCGGCCTCATGCGCGACCGGACGCAGCCACGGTTGCTGCGCTGGATCACTATCGGCGTGCTGGCCGAGTACATGTTTGCAAGCATCGTCCAGAGCGTCATCGAATATCGGCTGCCATCCGATTTCGAGAGCGCTCCTGTGCTCGCCGACCGCAATGCATGGTATCTCCTGCAGGGCACGTTGTTCCTGATCGCGCTCTTTGCCTGCCTGCTTTTTATGGTTAGTTCACGATTGTCCGCCGACCTGCGCGAGAAAAACGAAGCCTTGCTGCGGGAAGTCGAAGAAAGACGAAAGCTGGAAGACCGGTTGAGCACGAGCCTCGACAGAGAACGCTCGTTGCGCGAAGAGCAGACCGACTTCATGCGCGTCGTCAGCCATGAATTTCGGACGCCGCTCGCGGTTATACGCAACGCCGTCGAGATGATCCGCCTTGTCGGCGATAGATCGCCAGAGGCGACACACGAACGGCTCTCAGGCATCGGCGAGGCGCTCAACCGCCTGTTTTCCCTTATCGACCGGTTCATGACGGACGATCGGGAAAGCAGTTTTCAGCCGGAAACAGTGCAGATCCAGTCCATCATCGGAGACGTGCAGTTGCATTTTGAAATGACGAAGCGCAGCGAACGCCTGCGCTTCATCATGGAGGACGAAACGGTTTCGTTTTACGCCGATCCCGACATGCTGACGACTGTTGTCATCAACCTGATCGACAACGCTCTCAAATACTCGCAGGAGGATCAGCCGGTCCATATCTGCGCAAAGGAAGAACTGGGATCGATTGTAATCGAGGTTCGCGATCGCGGCATAGGCATCCCCCAGAGCGAACTCAGCAGGATCGGACGCCGCTTCTTCCGAGCGTCCAACGCCAAGGCGACGGCGGGTACGGGCCTTGGAATTTACAGCGCACACAAGCTTCTGGCCTATCATGCCGGCACGTTGCGATTGTTTTCAAACGCGGAGGGCGGGACAACAGCTATCGTGGTGATGCCATCCTCGATCGAAACCTCCCAGCCCCTGGTGCCAGAGGGAATGATGGCGTGACACATATTCTGATCGTCGAGGACGAGCCTCGGCTGCGCAAAGATCTGGCCGGCTTCCTGGAACTGAGCGGCTTTTCAGTGGCCACCGCGGCAACGGCACACGCATTGCGTCAGGCGCTGGCGGAGGGCGATCCGCCCGCCGTCATCATTCTCGATGTCGGACTGCCGGACGGAAACGGCTTCGAACTCGCCACGGAAATTCGAAGCACCCATGCGTGCGGCATCATCATGTTGACCGCGCTCGGCGACAGCGACGACCGCATTAGAGGCTTCAATAGCGGCGCGGACATCTACCTCGTCAAGCACAGCACATTGCGCGAGATCGAAGCAGCGGTCCGAAGCCTCTTGCGGCGAACAGGCGACTTGACCGATTCACCGAGCAGCCAGGATGATCGATGGGTGCTCGACATCACGAATTGGCAGCTGACCGCGCCCAACCAACACTCCCTCAAATTGACGGCCGCAGAATTCGCCTTCATGAACATTCTATGCAGCCATAAAGGTGGCGTATGTCAACGCGAGGAATTGGTGGAGACTCTCACGCGCCCAAAAGCGAGTTTCGACAACCGCCATCTGGATGCCATCGTCAGCCGTCTACGACGCAAGATCGAGAGTCGCACCAAACTTCCGGCGCCTATCAAGGTCGTCTATGGCGTCGGCTACACATTCACCGCGTCAAGCGTCATTCAGTGACATCGCAGTCTGAAGACCGACCTATTTGGGTTGAGAACGGTCGATAGCGCCGCTGTCCAGCAATGGCGCGGCATCAATGTTCTCTGCATCCATCAGCGTCGCCAATCGCTCGACGGCGGCGAGGATCATGGCCTGCTCCCATTGCGGCAACCGGATGAAGCGGTCCGTAAATGTCAGATGAAGCAGATCCGGCGCATTGGCCACGACATTCCTGCCCGCCGGCGTTGCCGTCAGGAGAAACTGGCGCTTGTCGTTTGCGTTACGCTTGCGCTGCACCAGATCGAGCGCGACCAACCGATCGACGATCGTCGTGATCGTTGCCTGACTGAACTGAAGCGCCTGCGCGACGACACCGGGCGTGGTTCTCTCGCGCGCGTCGATCTCCCGCAACACCAGCCATTGCGATGTCGTGAGGCCCGTCGCAACGGCCAATTGGCGGCTGCCGATTTCGGTCGCGCGCAGCACCCGTCGCAGGGCGCGCAGCGTCAGTGAGGCGATTTCTGATTTCATGGGTCTTTTCTTAGCGCGGGGGCCGCGCCGAAACTAATCGCACTCGATCCCGGCTCCAAACTTTCAATTTTCATTCGGAAAACGAATCATTTTTCGGGGTTGAATCACGCGAATTCCGCCATAAATCGCCGTATTGCCATCAACTAGCTCATGGGGTACGCTCCATTTAATTCGGAGAATGAAGCAATTAATTCGGAAATCGAAGCAATTAGAAGGCGACAGACGGCCGGTTCCGAGGAGTCCCCGATGCGGACCTCCGGGACCGGCCGAGACTCGAGCGAAATGCTTCGGCTGAGAAAGCCGACGGCCACAGATGGCCCTGCGATCACGCGCTTGATCGCAACCTGCACGCCGCTGGATCCCAATTCCGCTTATTGCAACCTTCTCCAATGCACGCACTTTGCGGACTTCTGCATTGTTGCCGAATGTAACGGACAGATCGTCGGGTGGGTTTCAGGCTATAGGCCGCCGACGGAACCGGACAGTTTCTTCGTCTGGCAGGTTGCGGTCGCCAAAGCGGCGCGCGGCAAACGCCTTGCTCAACGCATGATCAAGGCGTTGCTGGACCGCAAGCCGGTTGAAGATACGACGCATCTCATCACCACCGTGACGGACGACAACATTCCATCCTGGGCGTTGTTCAACGGACTCGCCCGCGCATGGGGTGTCCCGTTGACGCGAAGCGCGGTGTTCGAATGCGATGCGCATTTCGGCGGCGCGCATGCCACCGAATGGCTGGCCCGCATCGGTCCGCTGCCAAGTCGGCACTCCAAGTCGACACTCCCGGAATCAAAATCAGGAGACCTGACGAGATGACCACAACCACCATTACCAGCCGGACACGGCCCAAACCGACCTTCCGCGTTCCCGACCGTTCAATCTACGAGCGCCGCGAATCCGAGGTGCGCAGCTATGCGCGCGCCATGCCGCGCCAGTTCAACAAAGCCGAAGACGTCTGGATGTACGACAATCAGGGCGGCCGCTATCTCGACTTCCTGTCGGGCTGCTCGACCCTCAACTACGGCCACAATCATCCTGCGCTGAAGAACGCGCTGATCGACTACATTTCGGCGGATGGCATCGCGCATGGGCTCGATCTGCACACTGACGCCAAGGCGGAATTCCTCGAAACATTCGAGTCGCTGATTCTGAAACCGCGCGGGCTGGACTATCGCGCCATGTTCACCGGGCCGACCGGCACCAACGCGGTCGAGGCCGCGATCAAACTGGCCCGCAAGGTCACCGGCCGCGAAATCGTGATCGCGTTCACGAACGGCTTCCATGGCATGACGCTGGGCGCGCTGGCCTGCACCGGCAATGCCGCGAAGCGTATCGGCGCAGGCGTGCCGCTCAGCCATGTCAGCCACGAATCTTACGATGGTTATCACGGCCCGGATGTCGACACCGCCGCACTGCTGGACAAGCGATTGTCCGACCCTTCCAGCGGGCTCGATGCGCCGGCCGCGATTCTGGTCGAAACCGTTCAGGGCGAAGGCGGCCTCAACACCGCGTCGCCGGAATGGTTGCGCACCATCGCCGATATCGCCAAGCGTCATGGCGCGCTGCTGATCGTCGATGACATTCAGGCCGGTTGCGGACGCACAGGAACGTTCTTCAGTTTCGAAGGCATGGGCTTCACACCCGATATCGTGACCATGGCGAAATCGCTCTCCGGCATGGGACTGCCTTTCGCGCTGACCCTGTTCCGTCCGGAACTGGATCAGTGGTCGCCGGGCGAACACAACGGCACGTTCCGCGGCAACAACCACGCCTTCGTCACTGCGACGGCGGCGCTGCGGCACTTCTGGCAGAACGATGCCTTCGAGAAAGACATCGAACGCAAAGGGCAGTTGCTGGCGAACCGTCTCAATGAAGTCGCTGACGAATTCGACCTTTCGACGCGTGGCCGCGGCATGATGCGCGGTCTCGACGTCGGTTCGGGTGACATCGCCGCAGCTATTACCAGCGCCTGTTTTGATGCCGGTCTCATCATCGAGACCAGCGGCGCGCATGACGAAATCGTCAAGGTACTCGCGCCTCTCACCATCGACGACAGCACGCTCTCGACCGGGCTCGACATTCTCGCAAAATCCGTCCGCACCGTGATGGCCGGAAGTTACGGCGTCGCCGCCGAATAAACGAAGAAGGAAAAAAGCAAATGATCGTTCGTCAACTCAGCGACATCCGAAAGACCGACCGGCTCGTCAAATCGAAGGGCTGGGACAGCGCGCGCCTACTCCTCAAGGGCGACAACATGGGCTTCTCGTTTCACATCACCACGATGTATGCCGGCGAGGAACTCAAGATGCATTACCAGAACCATCTCGAGGCCGTTTTCGTGCTGGAGGGGAACGGGACCATCGAGGATCTCGGCACCGGCGAAATCCACACGCTCGCGCCGGGCGTGATGTATGCGCTGAACAAGCACGACAACCACATCGTTCGTCCGAAGACCGACATTCTGACGGCCTGCGTGTTCAATCCGCCGGTGACCGGTCAGGAAGTGCATGACGAGACCGGCGCTTATCCGGCCGAAGCCGACATGGCGCCGCAGAAGGCCGCCGTTAATTCCTGAAACTCTTGCGAGAGAGGATCACAATGACCGACATTTATCCGTCACGTATCACCGCGGAAGCGCAGATGCTTCCGCGCCTCGACCCGGTCGTTCACAGCGAATGGACCGAGAATGCGCCGCTGACGCCACAACAGGCCGAGCAATTTGATCGAAACGGCTTCCTTGTGCTCGAGAATGTGTTCTCGCCGGAGGAAGTCGCTTACCTGCAAAAACAGTCCAAGGAATTGCTGTCGGGCCCCAAGGGACTCGATCCGGAGACCGTCATCACCGAGCCCGGCGGCGACGAGATCCGCTCCATCTTCGAGATCCATACCCAAAGCAGGGTCATTGAACGCCTCGCCGCCGACACACGGCTTGCCGGGGTCGCTCAATTCCTGCTCGGCGACAAGGTCTACATCCACCAGTCGCGCCTCAACTACAAGCCGGGCTTCGAGGGCAAGGAGTTTTACTGGCACTCCGACTTCGAGACCTGGCATGTCGAGGACGGCATGCCGCGCATGCAGGCATTGTCCATGTCCGTCCTGCTGGCGGATAACACGCCGGACAACGGGCCGCTGATGCTGATGCCCGGTTCGCACCGCGTCTTCCTGACCTGCATCGGCGCAACGCCGGAAGATCACTATCGGACGTCGTTGAAGAAGCAGGAATTCGGCGTGCCTGATCGGCAAAGCCTGACCGAATTGGCGCATCGTCACGGCATCGTCGCCCCGACCGGCAAGGCCGGCACCGTGGTGATCTTCGATTGCAACACCATGCACGGATCGAACGGCAACATCACGCCGTATCCGCGTGCCAATGCCTTCTTCGTCTACAACGCCGTCAGCAACCGCTTGCAAGAGCCGTTCGGCGTCAAGAAGCCGCGGCCGAGCTTCATCGCGGCTCGCGGCGAGCCGAAACCGCTGATGCCGCGAAGCGGGCCTTTGATGGAGGAAGCTCTCGCATGAGCGATGGTTCTCATCGCGTCGATGCTACCGTCCGGGCCTTGCATCACGTGCAGCCCGGGATCGGCGAAGACCAGGCGGGAGGCCGGCGCGCGGCCTGACGGCGCGCGCCGCAATCGCCATGCTGGCGGCCATTACTCCGGTTCGCAGTCTGTTGCTCGCCATCTTCATGTTGATGGCGGGCAGCGGTTTCATGGCGACGCTGCTCAGTTTGCGGCTCGAGCGAGCGGGACAAAGCACCATCATTATCGGGGCTGTGGCAACCGCCTATTTCGCCGGGCTGGTGATCGGCGCGCTGCGCTCGGGGCGTGCCGTCCGCCGCGTCGGACACATCCGCGCCTTTGCCGCATTCGTCGCGCTCTTGTCGGCGAGTACGCTCGGCTATGCATTGTTCAACCATCCTTTGCTGTGGTCGGGTCTGCGTTTCATCGATGGTGTCTGCGTCGCCGGCGTCTTTGTCTGCCTTGAAAGCTGGCTCAACGAACGTGCCACGGTCGAAGCGCGCGGCAGCGTCCTGGCGGCTTACATGGTGTCGCTCTATTGCGGGCAGGCGATCGGGCAACTGCTGCTCGGCGCCAGTGGCGATTTGCCGGCGGTGCCGTTCCAACTCGCCTCCATGCTGATCTCGCTCTCGATCATTCCGCTCTGCCTGACGCGCACCTCGGCGCCGCCGCCGGCGGAAGCCTCGTCATTCGGAATCGCGACACTGTTCGCCGGTTCACCGCTCGGCACCGTCGGTGCGGTCACAACGGGCCTGATGCTGGGTGCATTCTATGGCCTCGCCGCGGTGCAGGTCCGGCGTCTCGGGCTGGACCTCAAACAGACAGCCAATTTCATGACGATCGTGATCCTTGGCGGCGTCGCCCTTCAATGGCCCCTTGGGCGGCTCTCCGACCTGTACGATCGCCGCCAGGTCATCGTACTCAGCTTCGCGGCCACGCTGTGCGTCAGCCTCGCGATCTCGCTTCTCGCGTCGGCCGGACCTGCGTTGCTGATCCTCGGCGCAATGTTCGGCGGACTGAGCTTTGCGCTCTATCCGCTCTGCGTCGCTCACTGCAATGATCGCCTGCTCGGCTCCCAGCGGGTTGCCGCAAGCGGACGCCTGGTACTGCTCTATTCGGTCGGCGCCGCACTCGGACCGATCGGCGGAGCGTTGTTCATGACGGGCTGGAGCACCGGCGGGCTGTTTCTGTTCATCGCGCTGTGCGCCGGCGGGACTGCCGCATTCGGCCTGTGGCGCCAGAAGGCCACGCCACCCGTTCCGGCTCCCGAACAGCAGGACTTCCAGATTCTTCCTCGCACGACGCCGATCGCGTCGCTGCTTGATCCCAACACGCCCGACGCCCCGGCGGTCGAAGGACAACAACCATGAACAACTCGGCGTCAATTTCCGGATCGGCCGTCGACCGTGCCACGTTGCACCGCGCGATTGCCGCCTCGGCCATGGGCAACGCTACGGAATGGTTCGACTACGGCATCTATGCCTACGGCGTCACCTACATTTCCTCGGCGTTGTTTCCCGGCGAGGTCGGAGAAGCAGTGCTGTTCGCACTGGCGACCTTCGCGATCTCTTTTCTGGTGCGACCGCTCGGCGGCTTCTTCTGGGGTTCGCTGGGCGACCGGCTCGGCCGCAAGTCGGTTCTGGCGCTCACCATCCTCTTGATGTCGGGCGCGACCCTGTCGGTCGGCCTGATCCCATCCTACGACAGCATCGGCATGTGGGCGCCGCTGATCCTCATCATCCTGCGCATGGTGCAGGGCTTCTCGACCGGCGGCGAATATGGCGGGGCGGCAACGTTCATGGCCGAATACGCGCCCGACGCGCGGCGTGGCTTCTACGGCAGTTTCCTGGAGTTCGGCACGCTGGCGGGCTTTTCGCTGGGCGCGGCGCTGATGCTGACCTTCTCGCTGCTGCTCGGCGACGAGACGATGCACGCGTGGGGATGGCGCATCCCGTTCCTGATCGCCGCGCCGATGGGCCTGATCGGAATGTATCTGCGTGCACGCATGGAGGACACGCCGGTGTTTCGCGCTCGCGTAGCCGCGAGCGAAAGCAAACCTTCCCCCGGACTCATCGTTCTTTTTCGACAACACTGGCGGCCGATGCTGGTGGTCGGCGGCTTGGTAATCGCGCTCAACGTCGTCAACTATACCCTGCTCAGCTACATGCCGACTTACTTGCAACGCCGCATCGGCCTGTCGCCGGACGAGGCATTGACGGTGCCATTGGTCGGGATGTTGTTCATGATGCTGTTCCTGCCGTTTGCGGGCCGCCTCTCGGATCGCGTCGGGCGCCGCCCGATGTGGCGTTTCTCGTTGATCGGGCTGCTGCTGCTGGTGACACCGCTCTATATGCTGATGGGCACTGGACTGGCCGGTGCCTGCATCGGTTTCATCCTGCTCGGACTGCTCTACGTGCCGCAGCTCGCGACCATCTCCGCGACTTTTCCGGCGATGTTTCCGACCAGCGTGCGCTTTGTCGGCTTCGCCAGCGCCTACAACATCTCGACGTCGATCTTCGGCGGCACCGCTCCGGCCGTCAGCAGCGGACTGATCACGCTCACCGGCAACGACCTGATGCCGGCCTACTACATGATGGCAACATGCGTCATCGGTCTTATCGCGCTCCACTTCATGCCGGAAACGGCGGGACGATCGCTCTACGAGGACCCCTTCTCTCAGCCGTCTTTCCGAGGTGAGGCCAGCCGTCTTCGCGCCTGATCGACGCCGAGGCGGTTGAACACCATCGGCAAACTTGCTCTTGCCGCGCGACCTACAGGCGTGAGCCCTCGCGACGACGGGCGGGAGGCTGGACCGGCATCTGCATGCCTTCGCATAAAGGACGCGGTTCAAAAACAGCATCCGCGGTCACGACGATATGGATCGTCGAGTCTCAAACTTGAAACACCACGGTCGCAATACCAAGACTCTCGCGCGAGGCGTTGCGGTGCCTTCGTGCCGAAAGGTGCGGTGAGACGTCTCATATTCCGCCGGGTCGCCCAATCTTGCGCTGATGCCCTGTGTGGCACGACGTTTGCTCCTGTTCGGCTCAACGCGCCCGAGACGCGTTGTGTTGAAAACAAACGAGAGGAAACGTCATGGAGATCGGCTACTTCACTATGCCGTCGCATCCGCCGGAGTGCGGACTGAAAGAAGGGCACGACTGGGACCTCCAGGTGCTGCGCTGGTGCGATGAACTTGGCTATCAGGAAGGCTGGATCGGCGAGCATCACACCGCACCGTGGGAGCCGCATCCTTCGCCGGACCTGCTCCTGGCGCAGGCGTTCCGCGAGACCAGGAATATTCGTCTTGGGCCCGGCGGCTTCCTGCTGCCTTATCACCATCCCGCCGAACTCGCCAACCGCGTCGCGATGCTCGATCATCTCTCCGAAGGGCGCTTGAACTTCGGCGTCGCCGCTTCCGGCCTGCCGAGCGACTGGGCGATGTTCAATGTCGACGGCATGTCGGGTCAGAACCGCGACATGACGCGCGAGGCACTTGAGATCATTCTCAAGATGTGGACCGACGAAGCGCCGTGGACTCATACCGGCAAATACTGGACGGTGACCAAGCCGGACGTGATGTTTGACTTCCTCAAGCCGCACATCAAGCCGGTGCAGGCACCACATCCGCCGATCGCGGTGGCGGGCCTCAGCAAGGGCTCCGACACGCTCAAGCTGGCCGGCGAGCGCGGCTTCATTCCCATGAGCCTCAACCTCAATCCGGCTTATGTGGCGAGCCATTGGGAGTCGGTCGAGATCGGCGCGGCGAAGACCGGCCGCAAGCCGAGCCGCAAGGACTGGCGCATGGTGCGCGAGGTCTTTGTTGCCGATACCGATGAGGAAGCCTGGCGCCTGTCGGTCGGCGACATGATGGGCCGCATGATGGGCGAGTATTTCCTGCGGCTGCTCGGCCACTTCGGATTCAAGGACTACCTGAAGCATCAACCGGACGTGCCGGACAGCGACGTCACCGTCGAATACTGCGCCAAGCATAACTGGATCGTGGGTTCACCCTCGACTGTCGCCGAGAAGATCGAGAAGATCTACGACGAAGTCGGCGGCTTCGGTACGCTGCTGGTGTTCGGCTTCGACTACAAGCACAAACCCGAAGCGTGGCACAATTCGCTGCGGCTGTTGAAGCAGGAAGTGCTGCCACGCCTCAAGCATCTCGATGCCGGCGCGGCCAAGGCTGCATGACACGAGCAGTTTGATCCGAATGACAGCTTGCCACTCCTCCTCTGCGGGGAGAGGCAGGCGTTTGCATCGAAAGCAATAGTCTTTTCGCCGTCGCGAGCACTTGCGACGACGCCTCGCGACGGCGGGAAGGGCGTTGTTCGTTCAGAGTGAAAGATCGTTTTATGGATGCACAAGGTTTCAAGCAGGCGATGCGGCATTGCGCCGGTGCAGTCGCGCTGGTCACGGTGGGACGCGAGGCCGGGCAGCGTACCGGATTGACGGTCACGGCGGTGTGCTCGCTGTCCGATGACCCGCCATCCCTGCTCGTCTGTGTCAACCGCAACGCCAGCGCGCATCCGCGCATTCGCGAGGAAGGTTGTTTCGCCGTCAGCTACCTCGCCAACGAGCATATGGCGCTGGCACTGACCTTCAGCGGTCAAAAGGGCATCGACGGCGACGCGCGTTTCGGCTTCGGTCGCTGGACGACGGCGGCCACCGGCGCGCCGGTGCTGGAGGATGCACTGGTATCATTCGACTGCGATCTGCGTGAAGAGTTCGAGGCGAAGACGCATTCGGTGTTCATAGGCGCCGTGCGCGACGTCAGCTTCCGTCCTGAAGGACGACCACTTGTTTATCTGCGAAGCGCCTTCCACGATGTGCAGGCAATGCGCGAACCGATTACACTCGGCGATCTCAAGGCCCGCAAGATGATCTGGAGCGGATTTTCGTGACGGTCCCGTCCTTCGAGAGGCGCTTCGTATCCCGGGATGCCGCGACCGTCAGTGCGGCATCGTTTCGATCTTCAGCGCCTTGATCTTGCGGTAGAGCGTGGCACGGCTGATTTTCAACGCGCGCGCGGCGTCCGTGACATTGCCGCCACTCGTACGCAGAACGTCGATGATGACGTTGCGTTCGGCGGCTTCGAAATCGGCCACCGGCATCAGTTCCATGGCAGCCTCCACGCCGGTCGGCGGAAGATCGAGATCTGCCTCCGTAATGAGACCGTTCTCCGCCGTGCAGGCGGCAAGCCGCAGCACGTGACGCAACTGCCGCATGTTGCCCGGAAAAGGATGCGTCAGCAGCATCTGCCATGCGCCGGGCGCGAAATGCGCGTTCGATGCCTCGTCGGCGGCGACTTGCGCAATGACCACCGCCTTGTCGGCCCGCTCGCGCAGTGCCGGCAGTTCAACTTGCAACCCGCGAATACGGTAATACAGGTCGGCACGGAAGCTGCCATTTGCAACCATGGCGTCGAGGTCCCGATGCGTCGCGCTGACAAGGCGAATATCCACTTGCACCGGCTTCAGCGCGCCGAGCGGCCATACCTCGCGATTTTCCAGCACCCGCAACAGACGCGTCTGTAACGCTAGCGGCATGTCGCCGATCTCGTCGAGAAACAGCGTACCACCGCTGGCTTGCGCGATCAGTCCCTTCGAGCCGTCGCGCCGCGCACCGGTGAAAGCGCCGGCCTCGTAGCCGAACAACTCGGCATCGATCAGGCTTTCCGGCATCGCCGCGCAATTGAGCGCAATGTAATCGCCGCGCGTGCGATGACTTGCGGCATGAATGGCACGGGCGAATACGTCCTTGCCGCTGCCGGTCTCACCTCGGAGCAGCACGGGAATATCCTCGTTGGCCACCAGCATCAGCCGCTTGACGCTTCGTTGCAGCTTTGGATCGGCACCAGCAAGGCGCGCCAGCGCATCAAAGCGCAAATCGCTCGCTTTCGCGCGCCGGTGCGGCTGCGACGTCGTGCTTGCGCGTGGCTGCGGCGTGCTGATGCGGGCGCGGCCAAGATCGCTGCCATTGCTTCGCCGCAGCAGCTGCGGCGCATCGGAACGTCGCGCCGCATCCATGTCGAGACGGATGAATTGCGAGAGCGGCGTTCCTGCGTCGATCTGCGTGTCCGACATATTAAACTCGCGCCGGGCCACCCGATTGGCACCGAGCACGCGCTGGTCGTCGTCGAAAGCAATCAGATGAACGTGGTTGCCGTCATGACCGGGCAGCGCCGCAATCCAGGCATGGCGGTAATACGAGCGGAAGATCGCCTCCTCGATCCGCCGCACCGTCTGCGCGGCGACCGCCAGCGCCATCTGATGCGCGGTACGATCGAGATCGGCCCGGCATGAGGTAATGTTCACCGCGCCGGCCAGTTGACCGGCATGATCAAACAGCGGCGCGACCGCGCAACTGAACATCGACCACTGCTCGCGGAAATGCTCGTCGCGATGCACCAGGATCGGCCGTTGCTCCGCGAGCGCGGTGCCGAGCCCGTTGGTGCCTTCGACGGATTCAGAAAACCGTGATCCGGTATAGACTTTCCATTGCCGCAAGATGGCAGCGGCTTCGCCCTCCGGCAGACGGCTGACCAGAATAGTGGCGTTGGTATCGGCGAGATTGACGCAATAACCCGCTTCACGCACCACGCGATAGAGATCTTCAAGATCCGGCGTCGCGGTGCGAATAAGGTCGTTGACCGGCTCCACGCAATGTTTCAGCTCGGATTGTGTCAGCGTAAGAGGCGGCCCCCGCCGCGCGGGGTCGAGCTTGTGATCCATAAGGCATCGCCGCCATGAATTGGCAATGCGGGGCTCGCTTGCGACGACCGCCGCGCCATCCGCTGCCGACAGCACGCGCGCAACATGCCCCTCTGCCACAAGCTTGGCCATTCCGGATGTCTCCACCCATGTTCGTTGGCAAAGTTTCTCATGGCGGCAGGCGGAGTCAACCGCGATGTTTGCGGGAGCGGACAGTGATTTGAGTTGTCGTCCAGCAGTTTAGAAGCAGGCCATTATGCGGCGTTATCGATTTTTCGATAGGATCGGGACCAAAGCCGATCCCGCGTATGCACTGCCATCGTCGGTCTCAAGTTCTGAAGCCGCCCTTCTGGGCAACGCAATCAGGCGCAGGGTGACAGCCATGACTAGCGCCCGCGAAGGCCATCCCGAAGCGTGTTGCGCGTGATCTTGCCGGATTCCGTTTTCGGCAGATCATCGAGTATGCGAATATCAGCAGGGCACTTGTATGCGGCCAGCCGCTCCCGGCAAAAACGCGTGAGCGCGGTGGCGTCAATCGCCGCACCGGGCTGAGCGGAAATGAACGCCACCACCGTCTCGCCGCGATAGGAATCGACGGCGCCAACGACCGCCGCCTCCCGCACGCCCGGAAAGGCATAGATCACATCCTCGACTTCGCGGGGCCAAACCTTGAAGCCGGATGCGGAGATCATGTCCTTCTTGCGATCCACCAGATAGAACCAGCCGTCTCCATCGAAGAAGCCGACATCGCCGCTGTGCAACCAGCCCTTCGTCAGCACCTCGTCGGTTTCCGCAGGCTTGCGCCAGTAACCCGACATGACACCGGGTCCGCGCACCACCACCTCGCCATGTTCGCCCGGCCCGAGCGGACGCCCCTCATCATCCACCACAATCACGTCGACGCCCGGCGTCGGTTTACCGATCGACAGCGCACCCGATTGCGGATCGACAGGAATGCGACCCTCATTCGGGGCGAGATGGCTCGCTGCGGTCAATTCAGTCATGCCGTAGGAACTGCGGATCGCGCGCCCGAAACGCTGGGCGAAGGCGTCAATCACCGAAGGCGCGATCGGCGCGCCGCCCGAATAGATGTGGATGAAGCTTTCGAAATGGCCGCTCGTTGCGTTGGGCTGGTTCATCAACGCGATGAACGCCGTGATCGCACCGACGATGAATGTCGGCCGCCACTCGAGGAAAGCATCGAGCGCTACCTGCGGCTGGAAGCGATAGGTCAACACCATTGCGCCGCCTGCGACAAAAGCCGCGATCATCTGAATCTCGAAACCGGTGATATGAAACAGCGGTGCAACACCGAAGATGCGCGACGCATCGTTCAATCCGAAGTGGTCGCGGCAGACCAGAGCATTCGCCACCAGATTGCGATGTGTCAACATCGCGCCCTTGGGAATACCGGTCGTCCCGGAGGTATAGAGCAGCAGGCCAACATCGTCGGCGGTCAGCAGCGGTGCCTGTGGCGCGGGGGCGTCGCCGGTGAAAATTGTCGTCAGCGCATGTGCCGGCGGCGCTGTGCCTTGCGCGGGTAACACGCGGTTATCGTTGCGCGTCTGGAATTCGCCTGCGCCGGTCCAGAACACCAGGGCGGGGTCGATGGAATCTGTAGCCGAGAATACATTGTCCCACTGATCATCGTGACAGATCACGACTTTCGGTTCGCAGTCCTTAAACAACTTTCGAAGTTCTGGCGTGCGATACATGGGATTGAGGCTGACGACGATCGCTCCGAGCTTCCACGCCGCAATGCTGGCGATCACGAATTGCGGCACATTCTGCAGAATGATCGCGAGTCGATCGCCGCGCCCGACACCTTTCCGCGCGAGGTGGCCCGCAAGCCGATCACTGAGGCGATCGATCTCGGCATAAGTCAGCGCCGCATCGAAATAAAGCACCGCCCGCGCCTCCGGCGGCGCGGCACGGAACAAATCGAGCGCTGTCAGATTCCGCGCCTCCGGGGCAACGACGGACGATCCCATGAACCGCGCCCGCATCCGATCTGCGGCTTCTTGATAGGCCTGGACGCGCGCGGCAACATCAGGATCGGATGTCATTGCTTCTTGCCGGTACCGTCGTAGCGGTGCCATCCGCGTCCCGCCTTGCGTCCGTTATAGCCGGCGGCGACCATTTGGCGCAGCAACGGACGCGGCAAGAATCGTTCGCCGTAGGCCTGATAAAGAATCTCATGGACGCTGAGCGACAAGGAATTCTGCGTGTTGTCCATCAACTCGAATGGACCGATCGGATGCCCCAAGCCGAGTTTACAGGCGACATCGATATCCGCCGGCGAACAGACCCCCTCCTCAACAAGACGGATGGATTCGAGAACCAGCGCGTGCAGCAGCCTGTTGACCGCGAAGCCGACCACATCTTTGACGTGAATCGGCGTCTTGCCGATCGCGACCATGATTTTCATCACGGCATCGACGAATGCCGGATCGGTGTCGGCAGCAGGGATCACCTCCACCAACTTCATGCGCGATGCGGGGGAAAAGAAATGAGTGCCGATAAAACGCGCGCGGCGGGGTTCGGCTACAGCCGCGCTGAGCGTGGTGATGGAAATCGACGACGTATTGGATGCCAGTCCCGCTCCCGGTGCCAGGATCGCGTCCAGCTTCCCGAAGATCTTGCGTTTCAGCGCCTCATCCTCGAACACCGCCTCGACGACGAAATCGCGATCGGCGTAGGCATCGAGATCATCCGCCACCGAAAGCTGGCGGCGCGCCGTCGCGGCGGCTTCCTCGGTCCAGAAACCGCGAGGCAAGCCACGATCAAGCACACCGTGAAGGCGCTCGACTGCACGCTCGGCAGCGTCTCGCGAGGCGTCGGTGAGGAGCGTCGGATATCCGGCAAGCGCAAACATCAGGGCGATTTCCGAGCCCATCATGCCAGCGCCGACCACGCCGATCTTTTGAAAATTACTCATGAGGGATCTTCCTTTTGTAAGTCGATTGCCGGCGGCCGCGCGGCAACGGTCCCCGGCTTGCAATCGGCGGCTTTGTCACGCCACTTTCGGTCGTCTGGATCAGCACGCGAGTCCTGCGGATATGCAGACGCACCAGCACCTGGGCGGCTTCCACATCGCGCGCGCGAATGGCATCCATCAGCAGCAAATGTTGGGGGTCGGAGAACGGAAACCCATCCTTGGCATACGCCTCCTTTACGAACAGCCGCCGGAAATGCTGCGTGCTGTTCCAGAACCGCTCGACCATCGCCAGAAGCTGCGGCATCCCGGCGCGCGCATAGGTGCGCAGGTGAAACTCACGATCGAGCTGGATGTATTCTTCGAGCGAGGTAACCTCTTCGAGTTCGCGAACGATACGATCGAGATTCTCGATGTCGTTGTCGGTCAGGTTCGGCACGCTTTCGCCGATCGCGAGCGGTTCCACCGCCTCGCGGATCTTGTAGATCTCGATCGATTCTTCGGAATCAACGTCCGCGATCCAGGCGCCGCGGTTCGGCGCCATCACGACCAGCCCCTCGTTCTCGAGCTGCTTCAGTGCCTCGCGGACAGGAATCCGGCTTGCACCGAAATGAGCCGCGAGCAATTCCTGCCGGATGCGCATTCCCGGCCGCATCTCGCCACTGAGGACCGCGTTGCGAATCTCGCTGGCGATCCGCTCGCTCATCAGACGGCCGTCTTCCGGATTATCGTCGGCGGCGTCCCGCACCACATCTTTCCAATTCGGAGGATGCTGAAAGGCACTCATGAAGGACTCTTGGGGTCAATGAATGGCCGCGTACATGATCTTGTCCTCAGTCGCATCCGCGCGCGCCATCTCCTCAACGATACGGCCACCACGAGCAACCAGGATGCGATCCGAGATAGCCAGAATTTCCGGCAGATAGGAAGAGATGACAATCACCGCCTTGTTCTCGGCCGCAAGCCCCCGAATCGCATCATGGATTTGCGGGATGGCGCTGACGTCGACGCCCCGTGTCGGCTCGTCGAAGATCACCACCGTTGGCTCCTGTGCCAGAGATTTTCCGACCACCACCTTCTGCTGGTTTCCGCCGGAATACTCGACGATCTTCAGCGACCGCTTCAGCGCGGAGATCGAGAGCGAGGCGATCCACTGATCCGCGACGCGCTTCATTTCGCGCGCGGAATAGAGCAACCGTTTGACGCGCGGCGATGACAGGAAACCGAGATAGATATTTTGGTCCACCGTCATCGTTTCGAAGAAGCCGTCGACCTTGCGATCCTCGGTGATATAGGCGATGCCGTCGCGCACCGCTTGCCGCGGCACACGATAACGGATCGGCTTGTCGCGCAGATAGATCATCCCACCGCGCAGGAAGTTGCGCTTGCGCGCGCCGCTGACGATCTGTGCGATCTCGGAACGCCCCGCACCGACCAGCCCGAAGATGCCGACGACCTCGCCGTTGAACACGGAGAACGACATGTTCTTGACGATGCTGCCCATCGTCACGTTCTCGACCGACAGCACCTTTTCGCCACGCTGCGCACGCGGTTTCGGCGCGCCGGGATCAGCGCCGTGGGTAGCATATTGCGCCGCCGTCTCCTCGCGACCGACCATCATCCGCACCAGCGAATCCCGTGTCACCTCCTTGGCGGGCACGGTCGCAACCAATTTGCCGTCGCGCAGCACGGTAATGCGATCCGCGATGTTCAGCGCCTCCTCGAGCGCGTGCGAGATGAAGATGATGCCAGCGCCCTTCTCCTTCAGCGTGTTGAGGAGATGGAACAGATGCTGCGTCTCTTCAGGCGTCAGCGAGGCGGTCGGCTCGTCGAAGATGAACACCTTGGCGTTGTGGCGGACGGCGCGCACGATCTCGACCATCTGCCGCTTGGCAGTGCCGAGATTTTCCACCAGCACCAACGGATCGACATTGAAATTCATCGATTGCAGCGACTGCGTCGCGGCGATGTTGATCTTGCTGTAGACGGTGACCCAGTTCTCCATGCCGAGTTCGAGATTCTGCGCCACCGTCATCGACGGCACCAGACTCGACTCCTGATAGACCATCGCGACGCCGCCCTCGAGCGCTTCCTTCGGCGAAGCGAAGCTGACTTTTTGGCCTTCGATCAGATAGTCGCCTGAAGTCAGCACGATCGCACCGGCGATCGCCTTGCAGAGTGTTGATTTGCCCGCGCCATTCTCGCCGAGCAGCGCATGGATCTCGCCCGGACGCAGCTCAAATTTGACGCCGTCGATAGCGTGCAATCCGCCATAGACCTTACTGCCGTTGACGATCTGAAGCAGCGGCGCTTGCGCGCCTTCTCCCGCCGGCATGGCGTTCATCCTTCTTGCGCGCCGCGAGCAAGCGGCAGTTCGACGAGACAATCGCGACCTTTGGATACGGCGATCACACGCGCGCCGACCGGGCGGATGGCAGTGACGCCATGGACCTTGCCGTCGACGCGGCTGTTCCACGTCTCCACCGCCTCGCCCTTGGCATCGAGCCGGGCCACGAGGCCGTAAGAACGCGGCGGTGCCCAGGGCTTCTGGATGCCGAGCTTCTTGATGCGACCGATTTGTGTCGGCTCGCGCGAATTGAGGCGGCCATCGAGTGCCGGACCGATCCAGAGATCAGGCGGCACCGTTCGCATCATCTCCTCGCAGAACGCCCGCTCGCGCAGAACGAATTCGGTGAGTTGCGTCCGCAGGGCAAGAAACGACATCCAGACGTTGCCGGACGCATCGCGCGCAAGACGTCCCGGATACCCGGTATGGTTCTTGACGATGACGCGCTTGTCGCCACCGCTGCGCGCGAACGCGATCAGGCGATGACTCCACGATTCAGCAACCCAAACCTCCTTGCCGTCACCCGATACGACAACACCGAGCGGCCACGCGAGCTTGTCAGCGACAACCTTCGCATCACCGAGCGAGGCATTGCAGACGATGAGGCGGCCCGAAGGCGCGCGATTCTGCATCATGTCGCGAAGCCATTCCTCGGGCCGATTGTTGCGCGAGCCGTCGGTCAGATAGATCGCACCGTCTTGAGCGATCGTCACCGACAGCGGGCACGCAATTTTCTCGCCGCCAACATCTTCGAGTTTTCTGCCGATTTGGCCGGATGGCGAGAGCGCAACCAAACCAGTACCGGAAACGCAGGCGAGCAGCCCGCCATCCGGCGCGCAGGCGAGGCCGCCGACCGGACCATCAAGTGTCGCGAAGACTTCACGCGTATCGAAATCGTCGCCGGCGCAGCGCAGGATGCGATTACCGGTCGAAACATAGAGCACACCGTCCGGCCCGAGCGCGATGTCGTCGGGCCGCTCGATCTCACCGCCGAGCCGGCGCGCCTGATCGAGCCGCTGGTTCGGCGAAAACGCGCCGTCGAGCACCGGGATGCCGTGGACCTCGCGGTTCGGAAACAACACGCGATCGATAATATCGCCAAGGAGAGACATCTCAGGCACCTCCCCAATACGACTTGTGAGCTTCCCAGGACGGATCGGCACCTTCCAAGCGGATGCGACCGATGCGGTTGTTCTCGAGACCTCCGATATAGAGATAGCCCTTATGCTCTCGGATCGACGTGATGGTCGGATGCGATTGCCCGCCCGGATCCCACAGCGATTCCGTCACCACGCCGTTGTCGTCGAACTTGACGACGCAGCCGAAATTGATGCCCGGACACAGCCACTCGTCCGGCGGAATCTGCTTCACCATGCGGGTGCGGAAACCGGGATTGCGCATGGCAAGATCGTAGACCGGCGTGCGCAGGCCGACGAAGGCGAGCCAGTATTTGCCGTCGGACGCACGGTTGATGTTGTCGCAATAGCCCGGAAGATTATCGATCAGCACCTCGCTGGTGCCCGCTTTCGGCCCTGCAATCCAGTAGCGATTGATCTGGCAGAGCCAGGTGCTCGCCCACAGCACCGATTGGCCATCATGCGACAGACAGATGCCGTTCGGGAACGCCAGGTTCTTGAGCACGGTTTTGGTGACGCCGGTGGCCGGATCATGACAGATCAGCCGCCCGTTGCCGCGGCCCTCAAAACCGTCGAGCGCCCAATCGGCCAGTTCGTAACGAGTCGAGGCTTCGCTGAAGTAGATCTTGCCGTCCGGCGCAACGTCGAGATCGTCGGCGAGATAGAGCCGCGAGTCGTCCTTGAGGCGCGTGCGGGTACGCGTGGTGCGATCGGTGACCTTGAACACGGTGCGATCCGGCTTCACGCCGTAGACGCCCATGCCTGCGATGCAGACGAGCAGGTTCTGGTCCTTGTCGAAGGCGAGCCCCAGCGGGCGGCCGCCGATGCGTGCAAACTCCTCACGCACCTCGAAGTCCGGCGCGAGGAAGCGGATGATCGAGCCGTTTCGGTTGACGGTATAGAGATTGTCGTTGCGGTCGAGGATGATGTCCTCTGGCCCCTCGATCTTGTTCAGCGCGATCGCTTCGGCATTCTTCAGCCGATCGTTTTCTGCGAACGGCGTGCCGCTGCCGCGCTCGACCGACGGCGGCGGCTCGAAATCAACCCAACTCGGCGTGACATAGACCTTCTGCAACACTTTGCCCTTGTTCTTAACCCACTTCACGTTGAAGCCGACCGCGACAAGAAGAATGATGCCGATGACGGCGGTCGTCAGGTTTCCAGAAATGCCGAGCCGCACCATGCCGCTGATCAGCATGAAGATGATCGCCGCGCCCATCACCGCGCGCGCGATGGTACCGCGTCCGCCGGCAAGGCTGATGCCGCCGAGGACCACGGCGGCGAGCGCGTTGATTTCCCAGCCGACGCCGGTATCGGTGCCGGAACTGTTTTGCCGCGCCGCATAGAAGATGCCCGCCAGCGCCGCGATCGAACCGGAGATGACATAGGCCGAGAACAACACGCGCTTGACGTTGACGCCGGCGTGCCGCGCCGCCTTGCGGCTGGAGCCGACCGCCATGATGTGCACGCCGGGCTTCACGCGCGTCAGGAAAAAATGCGTCGAGACCGCCAGCACGATCAGCGCCGCCATGTTGACCGGAATGCCGAGGATCTTGCCCGATCCCATGAAGTCCCAGACGCCGGAGCCGAGATCGATGCTGGCGAGTTCGTTGGTGAAGGCGATCGTCACCTTGTTATAGGCGGCGCGGACGATGATGAGCACCACCAGCGTCGTGAGAAACGGCCGGGTCTTTCCATAAGCGATGAGGCCACCATTGATCGCACCCATCGCCGCGCCGAACAGGATGACCAGCACGACCATCACCGGCAGCGGGAGGCCGAGAATGAGGTAGAGATAGATGGCGAGAAAGTTCGCCATCGCGAACACGGCGCCCACCGAAAGATCGAGGCCGCCCGACAGGATGGAGAATGCCATGGCCACCGCGACCATGCCCTGCTCCGCGAAGTTCCGCATCAGTTCCTGAAGACTGCTGGCCTTCAGGTAGTTGGGAATAGTCGAGGCGAAGACGAGAAAAACCGCGATCGTCAACGTGAACGGAATGATCGGCTCCATCCACCGCTTCTCGAGCAATTCGCCCAGGAAGAGTTGGGGTGAATTTCGATGCCAGAATCGCTGCAGGCTTTTCATCAACGCAAATCCGGTTCCGGCGGTGCGGCCGGAAAGCTGGAGAAAATGAATGAACGATTGGCCGAGTCGAATTGCCCGGCGGCACGGCCCTCACCGCTTTCAGAAGCGGCGAGGGACTTTGAGGTTCTTCGCTTGACGCCCCGTCAAGCGAAGAAGTGTCCACGCCGTCGAAACGAACGACGTTCCGATGACTACTTCGCGCCCTTCGGCACCGTGAAGCAGTACATGCGGTCGTCCTTCGACCTCACCCAGGCGGGTGTCGTGTAGTAGGCAATATGCTTGGTGCCCGGCTTGTCGCCGCTCTGAAGAAGCGCGATCACCGCATCCGCGATGGTCTGGCCCTGCACGTCGGCGCGATAGGACAGGTTGGCGGTGAAAGCACCCTGCTCAAGCAGATCGCAATCGGCCGGTTGACCGTCGCTGGCAACGAACACCTTCACCTTGTCGCCCCGACCGGCGGCCTTGATGGCCTGCGCAGCACCGGCCGTCTGAGGGCCCCAAACGCTGAAGATCCCGCAAAGATTCGGATGCTGCTGCAGCACCGTCGTGGTGATGTCGCCCGCCTTGTTGGCATCCCAGCTCGTCGGCTGCGAGGATACGACCTTGATCGACGGATCGGTCTTGAACACCTCCATCGCGCCGTTCTTCATGTCGAGCGAATAGGCCGCGGTGGCCTCGCCTTCGAGAATCGCGATCTCGCCGGAGCCCTTGCCGCCGCCGCATTGACTGATGACCTCGCGCGCAATCTTGCGGCCCAGATCCTGCGCATCAACGCCGACATAGGCGTCGGTCAGGGTGTTCGAGGCCATGTTGACCTGGACGACATAGATGCCCGCATCCATCGCACGCTTTAGTTCGCGCGCCAACAGCGTCACGTTCGGATTCTGCACCACGATGACGTCGGGCTTTTCGTTGATATAATCGCTGACGGTCTGAAGCTGCACGTCGGACTTCATGTTGGGATCACGCGTGATGAGCTTGATGCCGTAGTCATCGAAGCGGCTTTTCATTTCGCGCGTCCATTCGGACTCCAGCACACCGAGCCACACCGGCGACCAGGCCACCGTCTTGCCCTTGAGCGCCTTGTCGAAGCCTTCGCGCAGCTTCTCGCGCGGCCCTGCCGCATTTGAAGGCACCGTCGTTGCCAGCGCGACCGCGGCGACCATCACCGAAACGCCCATGCCGGCGAGCATTTTGGCTCGAATTGAAGTCTTCATAGAAAGCTCTCCCTGTTTTCGAATTTGATTGTTTGAAATCGTAAGCGGTCGAAGCACCCGCACTAATCGCCTTGCTTGGATGTTTCCTCGTCACGCGGATGGAGCCGGGAATCCAGCACGATGGCGACCAGCAGCACGACGCCCTTGACGATGTTCTGCGTCTGCACATCCATGTCCATGATGGTCATGCCGTTGAGCAGCACGCCGATCAGCAGCGTTCCGGCGATCACGCTCATCACGGAGCCTCGACCGCCGACGAGACTGACGCCGCCCAGCACCACCACCATGATGACGTCAAAGATCAACGTCGATTCCGCGACCTGAAGATGCATCAATGCGGTCTGCGCCACCATCACCACGCCGCCAACATAACCGATAGCCGCGCACAGTGCGTATTCGATCATGGTCAAGGGACGGGTCGGCAGGCCAGTCAGGCGCGCCGCGTCGGGATTGTCGCCATGAGCATAAACAAAGCGCCCGGTCACCGTGCGCGACAGAAACAGATGCACGATCACCGCGGTAGCAATGAAAATGAGAAGCGAGATCGGCACGCCACCCCAGATATTGCCGCCGAGCCGCAGGAAATCGTCGTGCCCCTTGGATAGATAGACGACGTAATGCTGCACGGCGGCAGTTCGGACGATGCCGAGCACCGCCAGACTCGACGCCAGCGTCGTCAACAGCGGCGGCATCTCAATCACCGAGATCAGGAAGCCGTTGAGAACGCCGATGAGAATGGCCATCCCGAAGCCTATCAGCAGCGCAACCGGCGTCGTATAGCCCGAGTTCATCAGGATGACGGCGATTGCGGTGGACGCGGCGAAGGATGCGACCTGCGACAGATCAAGCCCGCGGCCGATGACGACGACCGCCATACCGAGAGCCAGAATGCCGAGGATGGAAATATTGCGGGCCAGCGCGAAGAAATTGCCGAGGGTCAGGAAGCCCTTCAGGAAGATCGCGAAGACAACGATCAACACCGCGCACATCGCCAGCACCGCTGTCGTCTGCGTCAATTTAAGCCCGCGCGCGCCCGAATTGCCGGTCACCCGATCCTCCCCGAGATCGTATTTGTGACGCGAGGTTGGCTGAATTGTATCCAAAAGTCAATAAATGTATCCGAAACGGCATGCTCGGCGTCACACGATACTGAAAGAACGCGATCCAATCAGTTCACGACGCATCAGAAAGGCCTACAAATATGGATATCTGCAAGTTTCCGAAACCGTCAACCTACCTGATCGTCCCGACAAGACACGACAACAAAACACCATTTGGATACATTTGACGTTTGTCGCATCGAATCCGGGGAACGCTTGCATGTTTGCCGAAGAGTGAGGTTCGCGGCGAGGCAGAGCCATTCCGATGACAACATCTTGTTTCCGTTACCCTCCTTGGCCGCATGCGTAAGGAATACTCGCGCGCGTCCGACGAACACACATCGTCGCGGGGAAGCACCTCACCAACCTCTTCAGCACAACCGACCCGAAACGGCATTCGCGCGGGCTGGGGCTTCGATCATCTGGACGACATCCTCAGGCTTGTCATTCCGACCTTCAACACAACCCACCTCAAACGTCGAGTTATAGCCGCGCAAACGCCGGAAACGTTCCAACCTGCAACGGCCGCAGCTTGCATCGCCTACATCACAGGACGATCCATGCGGTCTTGAGATCGGTATACTCATTAAGAGCGTGCAGGGACTTGTCGCGGCCGAAGCCGGACTGCTTGAAGCCGCCGAGCGGAACGGTGATGTCGGCACCGCCATAGGTGTTGACGTGAACGACGCCGGCCCTGATGGCCTTGATCATGCGGTGCGCTGTCGAGAGGTTCGAAGTCCAGACCGCGGACGCCAATCCGTAAGGCGTGGCATTGGCAAGACGCACCGCCTCCTCCTCCGTCTCGAAACGCATGACCGCAAGCACCGGACCAAACACTTCCTCGCGCGCCAGTGTCATCTCTGGCGCCACATCCGCAAAAACTGCCGGCGCCATGTAATAGCCGCCGGTTTCAGCGTGCAGCCGATCTCCACCGCATAACAAACGACCGCCCTCCTGCTCCGACCGCGCAACGAAGTCGAGATTCTTCTGAAGCTGCGTTCCGCTCGACACCGCGCCGATATCCGAACCGAGATCAAGTGGATCGCCGATTTTCAGACGTGCAGTGACCGTCATCAGTTCATCAAGAAACCGATCGTAGACCGACGACTGCACCAAGAGCCGCGAACCGGCGACGCAAACCTGACCGGAATTGCGGAAGATGCCATTGGCGGATACCTTCGCGGCATTCTTGATATCTGGCACGTCTGCGAACACGATGTTCGGCGACTTGCCACCGAGTTCGAGATAAACGCGCTTGAGATTTGACCGGCCGGCATATTCCAGCAGACGCCGCCCCACGACACCAGAGCCGGTGAAGGCGATGGCATCAACATCCATGTGCAAGCCTAACGCCTCGCCTGCAGTTGAGCCACGGCCGGTGACCACATTGAATACACCATCAGGCAGTCCGGCTTCACTGGCGAGTTGCGCAAGCCGCAGCAAACTGAGCGAGGCAATCTCCGGCGGCTTGACCACGACTGAATTTCCGGTCGCCAGCGCCGGGCCGATCTTCCATGCGCCGATCATCAAGGGGAAATTCCACGGCACGATGACGCCGACCACGCCGAGCGGCTCACGCAACATCAGCGCCAGCGTCTGCGGCGCGGTGGGCGCCACCTCCCCATAAACCTTGTCGATGGCTTCGGCGTAGTAGCGGATTGTGGTTGCCGCCGACAGCGGCTCGGCTTTGTAAGCCATGCCGATCTCGGTGCCGTTGTCGCGCACGCCGAGCACGGCAAGTTCCAGCGCGTGCGCTTCGATCAGCTCCGCGAACCGCAACAACACTTTCTTGCGCTGCGCGGGCGCAGTGCACGACCATACGCCGCGCTCGAATGCAGCCCGCGCGGCCGCAACGGCACGATCAATGTCGACAGTGTCACCATCGGCGATCGTTGTGAGTGTCTGTCCATCAATCGGCGAGACGGTATCGAGCGTTGCGCCACGCGCGGCAGGCATCACCTGTCCATCGATGAACAACCCTTGCGGCGCGATGCGAAGCGCGCGGTAGCGATCGATGTCCTGCTGGAAGCTTATGTCAGGCACACTGCCCTCTCGAAGGTGTCGTGACGAACGGCAGTCGCTTTGGCCTGACGGTTGCAAACCAAGCGTCAAAAACATCAGATTACCGGATCATTAAATGATCCGATATGTCATATATAGACTTGCATCACGGTCCCCTCAGTGTCAAGCTGAGCGACGTAACAGCGAATTCATGCCCGTGAGCCATCGTCGAACAAGCTATCGCGCTGTTGAACCTCTTCTCGGAAGACGCCCCCGAATAGGTCCACCGAGCTAGCGTAGCGCGGACTGCTCGTCTCACGCGCTCCTTCGGGTTTGATAGAGCGGCACACGGTGACGCACCGTGCGGCGATCGCCAACAACGCCAAGTCCGTCTGCCATCCGGCGCAGACGCGCGCAGCCGCCGCAGATTGTGATGAGAGCCTCCGGCGGCTCGGACAAGAGCATGCATGACTCCGGCCATCTAAATTCGTTGACAATGAAATAATATGGAGGCTAGATCACACGATCTCTTTCGGTGGCAAACGGAAACGAACAGAGAAGCGATATGGCGAACCTGGTTTTGACGTGCTCATGTTCGATTGAAACGGCGAGACGCGTTCGCAGGTTGAGCAATCGTCCCCGAGCAAACGAGGTGCGGCTTCGACGTCGCCAGAAAGACCATCTCGAAGCGGCTACGCTGTTCGACGTTTGCTCTCAATCGCATTCTCCAAGACCTCACTGATCCGGTACTAACGAGTCGCCGCGCAACGTCGCCGTGACATTTCATTCAACGAAAAACGCACACAATCCGAGGAAACGCCATGTCTTTCAATTTCAACCGTCGCGACCTGATCAAACTCGGCGGCGCCGCCGCCCTAGCGCATTCGGCGCCACGACTCTCATTTGCGCAGAGCAAAAGTCGCGTGATCCGCGCGGTCATGCACACATCGCTACGCGTCACGGATCCGCTCGTCGTCCCGGCGTGGACCACGCGCAACCACGGCTACAACATTTATGACACGCTATTCTCGATGGACAGCAAGCTGAACTACAAGCCGCAGATGGTCGAAGCCTTCGACGTATCCAGCGATGGGCTGACCTATACTTTTCACCTCAGGTCTGGTCTGAAATTTCACGACGGTGCGCCCGTCACTTCAGACGACGTCGTCGCCTCACTCAAGCGTTGGGGCGCACGCGATCCAATGGGCATCTCGCTGATGGCTGCCACCGGCGAACTCGTGGCTGTCGATCAGCGCACGTTCCGCCTCATCCTGAAGCGCCCCTTCGGCCACGTGCTGGCAGCGCTGGGCAAACCTTCCTCGGCCGTCCCTTTCATCATGCCCGCCCGGATTGCGGCAACGCCACCCTCGCAGCAGATCACTGAATATGTCGGATCAGGCCCGTTTCGCTTTGTCACCGGCGAATTCAAACCGGGCATCAAAGCCGTGTACGAACGCAATCCGGATTACATTCCGCGCCAGGAGGCTCCGGACGGATTGGCTGGCGGCAAGGTGGTCAAGGTCGATCGCTACGAGTGGATCACCATTTCCGATTTTCAGACCTCCCTCAATGCGCTGGTCAACAACGAGATCGACTATTTCGAAAATCCGACACACGAGATGATTCCGAATGCCGACAAGCTTGGCGTAAAACTATTCGACTACAATCCGGCGGGTTTCTCGGGTTTCTGTCGACCGAATTGGCTATCGCCAATCATCGCCAAACAGGAAATTCGCCAAGCCATCCTCCATGCCATGAATCAGCAAGATTGGCTCGATGCGCAGGTGGGCGACCCGAAGTACTATCGCGTCTCATCGGCGATGTTCGTGCCCGACATGCCATACGCGACAGAAGCGGGCTGGAACACCAAAGCCGACGTCGCCGCAGCGAAAGCCTTGCTGGCAAAGGGCGGCTACAAAGGCGAACCCATCACGCTCCTTCAGGTGTCCGACGCTCCCATCATCTCGCCGTTGGTCGATGTCGCGGCGCAAGCGCTCCGTCAGATCGGCATGAACGTCAAGCTCGCATCAATGGATTGGCTGTCGGTGCTGGCACGGCGCGCGAAGCAGGAATCCGGCGAGCACGGCGGCTGGGATCTCTCTTTTGCGACCCAAGCTGCGGTCGACATTTTCAATCCCATCATCAACGGACATCTGATGGCCGTCGGCAAATCCGGCCCTTACGGGTGGGCCGATGACAAAACGCTGATGGATCTGCGGCAATCATTCATCGACGAAACCGATTCTGCCAAGCAAAAGGCGATCGCGGAAACCATCCAGAAGCGCGCTTACGAGGTTGTCACGCATATCCCGACCGGCATGTTCAAGCAGCCGTCAATGCACCGTCCCAACCTGTCGGGATTCATCCCAGCGCTCGTGCCGGTGTTCTGGAACGTCGAAAAAGCTTAGCGCCTCTTTCCGCGACTGTGGGCTTGCCGGTTGGATGCTCCGGCAGGCAGGCCCGCATTTTTGTACTCGCTTCAAAGCCATATCGCAGAAGTCGAGCGACATATCCTTGCTCACAGAAAGAACCACGGCATATGCCCAACTTGATGTCCGGCTTTCCGCCTGCTCCTGATCGACAGGTCACGCTTGCGAACTGGCGCAAGAATCCCTTTAGTCAATGGGCCTTTCGCAATGTACGGCAACTGCTGCCCACCGCACCGATCAAACCCGGCCCGGCATCACCGCCGTTGCGTGAGGATCTGCGCGATATCGAGATCATTTCGTTCGAAGGGCTCGACGGCAGGGAGACTACTGTACGCGATGCTCGGCTGGCGAGCTTCACGGATGGCATGCTGGTTTTGCGCGGCGGGCGCATCGTCAGCGAATGGTATCACAACGGTCTCGACGCAGAGACATCGCACATCTGTTTCTCCGTCAGCAAATCGATCCTCGGAACGCTGGCCGGCGTTCTGACCGAACGGGAAATCATCGACCCGGACGCAATCGTCATCGATTACCTTCCCGAAATGAAGGGCAGTGCTTACGAGACCGCCAAAGTTCGACACCTCCTCGATATGACGGTCAGCACCAGCTACCACGAGGAGTTCAACAATCCATCGCAAGATTTGTTGCGCTATCGGGCAGCGACTGGCTGGGACCCGCAACAGCAAGGCATGCCGTCGCCTGATCTGCGAAAATTCCTGCCCACAATTCCGCTCGGAAGCGACCCGCACGGGGCGAAGGTCAACTACGTCACACCCAACACCGATACGTTGGGCTGGCTGTTCGAACGCGCCAGCGGCCGCCCCTATGCCCAGCTCGTCAGCGAGTTCGTATGGGCTCCGATGGGGGCCGAGGCCGAAGCCAATATGACACTCGACCCGTTCGGCATGGCGCGCCCCGGTGGCGGCATCTCGGCGACATTGCGCGATCTTGCACGTTTCGGCGAAATGATGCGGCGGCGGGGATTTGCCAATGGCCGGCAGGTCGTTCCGGGGTGGTGGGTCGATGATATCCGCCGCAACGGGAGCGTCGAGGCATGGAAGCAAGGATGCATGACGGACGCTTTCCCGGTCGCTCAGTATCGCAGCAAATGGTACAATCTCGGTGCGCCGGGCAGCGCGATTTTTTTTGGCGTCGGCATCCATGGGCAATGGATCTATATCGACGAGCGCGCAGAAACCGTGATCGCCCGTTTCTCATCGCAGCCCGATCCAATGGACCTTCCGCTCGATCACATGTGGCTCCGCGGGTACGATGCCATTGCCCGCAGGCTTTCGTCATGAGCGTCCCATCCCTCCTCTAGAGCGGGCCTGAGCACGATGGCGTACTTTCTCCTCCGCCGGTTGATGTCCGTCATCCCCGTTCTCGTCGTGGTGTCGATCATCGTCTTTCTGGCATTGCGGCTCGGTCCCGGCGACCCCGCGGCGATTCTCGCCGGCGACAGCGCCACACCGGACATGATTGCGGCAATGCGCGCGCATCTCGGCCTCGATCAATCGTTGCCACAACAGTTCATTCATTGGGTAATCCAGATCGCGCACGGCGATCTGGGAAGATCGATCACGTCCAATCAGCCGGTGACCATGTTGGTCGCCTCCCGACTCGAGCCGACATTGGCGTTGGCCAGTGCCACGATCATATTTTCCATTCTGGTTGCAACGCCCCTCGGCGTGCTCGCAGCATGGCGGCGCGGGACATGGGTGGACAATCTCGCCAGCGGCGGCGCGGTGATCGGATTTGCCCTGCCCGCCTTCGTCACCGGCTATCTGCTGGTCTATGTCTTCGCGCTCAAACTTCAGTGGCTTCCGGTACAAGGGTTTATTCCTCTTTCGGAAGGCTTCTGGCCCTTCATCCGCCACCTGATTCTGCCGACGCTGACGCTGAGCACGATCTATATCGCGCTCATTACTCGCGTCACGCGGGCGAGCATGCTCGAAATCCTCGGTGAGGATTTTGTTCGCACCGCGCGTGCCAAGGGCTTGCCTGAGCGCGTCGTCCTGTTTCGTCATGCACTTGGTAATTCCGCCATTCCGATTCTGTCCGTGATCGGCATCGGCATCGCGCTGTTGCTTGGCGGCGTCGTGGTCACCGAAAGCGTCTTCAGCCTGCCGGGGCTTGGCCGCCTTACCGTCGAGGCCGTGGTGGCGCGCGATTATCCGGTGGTTCAGGGCATTATCATTCTGTTCAGCGGCGTTTACGTTCTGATCAATCTCGCGGTGGATGTCAGTTACGCCATTTTCGACCCGAGGATCAGCTATTGAGCGTCGCAACCGCCAATCCGGCATTCTTCCGTAATACGATCGGCCTTATGCGTCGTCACCCTGGACTACTGTTCGGGTTGGTTGTGATCTCCGCCATGATCATACTTGCGGTGGCGGCTCCATGGCTGCACACCGTTGACCCCACGCACATTCGGCCGCGCATGAGGCTGAAGCCTCCTTCAAGCGAATTCTGGTTCGGCACCGATTCGTCGGGGCGCGATCTGTGGAGCCGGATCGCATACGGGTCACGGATTTCGCTGATCGTGGGTGCCGCCGTCGCATCGATCTCGCTGGTGATTGGTCTGGTGATCGGAATGATCGCCGGCGTCATTCGTAAACTCGACGGCATTATCATGCGTGTCATGGACGGCGTGATGGCTATTCCGGCCATTCTGCTGGCGATCATGGTGGTCAGCCTGTTCGGCGCAGCGCTCGAGACGGTCATCATCGCCATCACCCTGCCCGAGATTCCCCGTGTCGTTCGCCTCACGCGGAGTGTCGTTCTCACCGTGCGTGGCGAGGCTTATGTCGAAGCCGCCATCAGCATGGGAACACCGACGCCGATCCTGATGATCCGCCACATTCTCCCGAACATTCTCGCGCCTGTTATCGTGCAGGCAACGTTCACCGCATCGGCTGCGATCCTGATCGAGGCCTCGTTGTCTTTCCTCGGCATCGGAACGCCTAGCGAGATTCCGAGCTGGGGCAATATCATGGCGGATGGCCGCAATTACTTTCAGATGGCGCCTCAACTGATCATCGCGCCGGGTCTTCTGGTCGCGTTGACCGTGCTTGCCGTAAACATCCTGGGAGACAGCTTGCGCGACCTGCTCGACCCGCGATTTGCGAGATCGGTGGGGGATACGCGATGACCGACCACGTTCTTGCGATCGAGAATCTTGCGGTCGCGGTCATCGCCTCACCGTACGGCACTACAGTGGTTAAAGACGTAAGTCTGTCGGTTGGCCGACAGGAAATCGTCTGCGTCGTCGGCGAGTCCGGATCTGGAAAATCCGTCACGTCTTTCTCGGTGATGGGAATTCTCTCGCCCGGCCTCGCGCCGGTGGCGGGCTCGATCAAATTGCTTGGTGAGGAATTGATCGGCGCATCGGCGGCGCGGATGCGAGAATTGCGCGGGCCGCACATGGCAATGATCTTTCAGGAGCCGATGACGGCGCTCAATCCCGTCATGACCGTCGGCGATCAGATCGCGGAGATTTTCCGCTATCACAAACCGGGCATGTCCGCGTCCGATATCCAGGACCGGGTGCGATCGCTGGCTGAGGATGTTCGCCTGCCCGACCCGGTGAACATCATACGGCGCTATCCGCATCAGTTGTCCGGCGGGCAACGGCAGCGCATCATGATCGCCATGGCGCTCGCTCTCGAACCGGCGCTTCTGATTGCCGACGAACCCACGACAGCGCTGGACGTTACCACGCAAAAGCAGATTCTCGACCTGATCCGCGATCTCGTGGCACGGCGCGGCATCGGCGTGCTCTTCATTACCCATGATTTCGGCGTCGTTGCCGAGATCGCCGATCGCGTCGTTGTCATGCGCGCTGGCAGCGTCGTGGAGTCCGGCCCTGCCCAGCAGGTTCTCGCGCATCCGCAGCAAGTCTATACACGGTCGCTGATCGATGCAGTTCCTGGCAGCAAACTGCCGGAAGCCCGTAAGATCGCGGACAATGTGTTGTTGAGGGTGGAAAACCTTTCCAAGACATACGGCTCTCGCGGGCTGTTCAGTTCGCGACCCACTGCTGCGCCCGCTTTGCAGGACGCGTCGCTGAACCTGCGAAGGGGGGAGATTCTGGGAATCGTCGGCGAGTCCGGCTCAGGCAAATCGACCCTGGCCCGATGCATCAGCCGGCTTCAGATGCCGAGTTCCGGCGACATCTGGCTCGGCGACACCAATATCGCGCGTATGCACGAGCGAAAGCTGCGCCGCCACCGAAAATCTATTCAGGTGGTATTTCAGGACCCCAACAGATCCCTCAACCCGCGTCTGCGGATCGGCGATGCGCTGGTCGAAGGCGCGCGGAACTTCGGCATCGGTACGCGGGAGGCGAGTGACAAGAGCCGTCAGTTGCTCGCATTGGTCGGCATGGATGACAGCGCACTCACCCGCTTTCCACACCAGTTCTCCGGAGGCCAGAGGCAGCGCATCTGCATCGCCCGCGCGCTGGCGAGCGAGCCCGATATCCTGGTGGCGGACGAGGCCGTCTCAGCGCTCGACGTTTCTGTTCAAGCGCAAGTCATTGAATTATTAGAAGATCTGAGAAGCCGCCTTGGGCTTGCGATCCTCTTCATTACTCACGATCTCCGGGTGGCTGGCCAGCTCTGCGATCGGTTGGTCGTCATGCAGTCGGGCAGGATCGTGGAACAAGGAGCGACTGGCGACTTGTTCAACCACCCCCGCGAGCCTTATACCCGCGATCTCCTCGCGGCGGCCCCGGGCAGAGAGTTCCTTGCGAGAGCGAAGACGGCGTGAGATGTCTCCCTCACGGTAAGCGCCATCGGGAACAGAATCACGGTAACAATCTGTCTTCGGTACGCACCGATACGCACGGGTCTTTATTCCAGATCCCATCTCGTCCAAAGCGCTGCCCAAAGCAGGAAACCCAACGCCAGGAGACCATTGGTGGCCACGAAAAAGCAGACCAGAAAAAATTCCGGTGCGAAATCGGGCCCTGCGGCCGCAACGGCCACCAAGCCTCACAAGCTGGGCTCAATCGGCTCCCTTGATGACTTCATTCCGTATAAGCTTTCGGTGGTTGCCAACCGCGTCTCGCAGTCGATCGGACGACTATTCGAGACTCAGTTCAACCTCCAGATGCCCGAATGGCGCATCCTCATGGCGCTGTACGCCTATGGAACGCTGTCGTTCAACGAAGTCGTCGAGCGGACCAGCATGGACAAGGCACGCGTGTCGCGCGCCCAACGCCGTCTGGTCGACCTGAAAATGATCACGCTGCAGAACGATCCGAATGATGGACGGCGCATATTTCTGTCGATCACGCGTGATGGTGCAAAGATGTGCAAGAGCATCCTGCCCGAGGCGGCCCGCACCCAGGCATGGTTTCTCGAGGGCCTATCGGATGCCGAACACCTGCAGCTCGACATCATCCTGAACAAGTTGATGGTTCGCAGCCAGTTGTTGCAGGGATCGAACGCGCCGTTCGAAAGCAACGACGACTGATCATTCGCGGCTCAGAATCCAGCAGCAATGCCATCGCGTCGCGGATCGGATACCGCGCAATAATTATTGCCAACACGGCTGATGAGCTGGGCCGAACCGAACGTCAAATGCCCGGTCGGTAATGTCTGCATACGATGGCCGCGTGCCGCCAGTAGATTGGCGACATCTCTCGGCATATGAGCCTCGACATTGACCACACCATCCGTCGGCGACAGCATAAAGCGCGGCGCGTCGCAGATCGATTGCGGCTCCTGATCGAAATCACCGAGCCGGCTGAGGAATTGCAGATGCCCCTGCGTCTGCATCGCGCCGCCCATGACACCGAAGGACATTACCGGCGCACCGTGTCGTGTCACGAATCCTGGAATGATCGTATGCAACGGCGCCTTACGTGGTCCGACCTCGTTGGGATGCCCGCGTTCGAGCGTGAAATTCGATCCGCGATTATGCAGCGCTATACCCAGGTCAGGCACCACCAGACCGGACCCAAACGCCCAATAGTTTGACTGGATCAGTGAGACCATCGTTCCTGATGCGTCGGCTGCGGTCAGATAGACCGTTCCTCCGAGTCGGGGCTTTCCCGGCGCGGGCGCGCCCGCACGACGCAGATCGATTAGGCGGGCGCGTTGCGCAAGATAATCGCGATCGAGCAGCGATGTGACAGGGACACGCATGCTTCTGGGGTCGGAGACGTGCTTGTAAAGATCAGCGAATGCGAGACGCATTGCTTCAATCTGCACGTGATAGGCATCTGCGCTATCCCGTCCCATGGCGCGCACATCAAAATGCTCCAGAATGCCCAAGGCCATGAGGGCTGCGATTCCGAAACCATTCGGCGGCAATTCGTGCAGCGTGTAGTCACGATATTGCAGAGACAGCGGTTCGCACCAGATCGGCTCGTGTGCAGCGAAATCGTCGAGGCTTAAACAACCGCCGGTCCGCTCGGAGAACGAAACAATCGCCTCGGCAAGCGCACCGCGATAGAACGACTCGCCTTCCGTTTCCGCGATGGCTTGCAATGCGCGGGCATGCCCTGGCGCACGCCACACCTCCCCAGCAACCGGTGGCCTGCCATCAATCAGAAAAGTTTTGGCAAACCCCGGCTGATCACTGACAAGGGCCGCAAGCTCGGACCAGACGGACGCAACGAATGGCGACACGGGAAAGCCACGCTCGGCGTAATCGACCGCCGGGCCAAACAATTGCTGAAACGGCAACTTGCCGAAACGTTTCGAAAGCGCGCGCCAGCCGGCGACCTGGCCCGGCACGGTCACGGTGTCCCAGCCCTTCATCGGCATCTGATCGTATTTGTCGAAGCGCGAACGATGCCAGGCAGCCGGCGATGCACCTGTCGAGTTGAGTGCATGAAGCCGCTCGCCGTCCCAGACGATGGCATAAAGGTCGCCACCGATCCCGTTCATAATCGGCTCAACCACCGTGAGCGTCGCTGCCGCCGCGAGGGCTGCATCCACCGCGCTGCCGCCCGCCAGCAGCATCCGCAACCCCGCCTGCGCCGCGAGCGGTTGCGAAGCGGCCACGACGTTAGCGGCCAATATCGGGATGCGCGCCATTGGATAGCGAGATGCAGACACGGTCATCATTCCACCCATCCCCTTGCGACCTTCGCGCTTTGCCAGAATGACATTCGCGAAGCGCGCTACGAACCTCTAACGCCAGAGCTTCGATCGCTTAAGCGACGTCGAGCACATCAGTCGAAATACCCAGCTTGGCCAGGACCTCGGCGTAAGACTTCTTCGGCTCGCGCACGTCAAAGTGCACCGCCGACATGCCGACCCTCTCTGCGCCATCAATGTTGCGTCGCTGATCGTCGACGAAGACGCATCGATCGGCCGGCAGCTTCAATGCATCAAGGCACAGTTGATAGGCCCGAGGGTCCGGCTTCAGGATTCCAGTGTAGGTCGCATCGATGACCACTTCGAAATCGCTCAGGAGCGGGAAACGCTTGGTGAAGCCCTGCCCATAAAACAAGTCGAGTTCATTCGATAGAATCGCAAGGCGCTTGCCGGCGGTTACCGCCGCCTCGATGGTCCGAACCGCCTCTGGCCGCATCGTCGTCATCGGATCGTCGCCTCGCGCCCGGCGTACGAAATCGCTCATTTCCCAGCGCTCGCCGAACAGGCCGCTGATTTCCGCGACCCGCATACGCCAGTAATCACGCTCGGTGATGTGGTTCTCCTGCATATCGACCCATAACGGATCGGACCCGGGATCAAACGGTCCGCGCCATGTCAGGCTGCCGGGCGCGAGTCCCAGCGCCTGCTCCGTGATCGGATGCGTTTCGAACATGGTCCGCGAGATGACGCCGCCAAAATCGAGAACAAGCGCCTGCTTTTCCATCGCCATCGCTGTAAGACCTGTCAGACCGATGGTGAAGCCGCGAGAGCTTCTGGCGTACCTCGGCGGATAATTCCCGCCTCCACCCAATCGTCGAATGTCGCGAGCACCGCATCGGTAAACGATGCGTCGTTAATGTGTCCAACCATTTCGAGAACTTCAATCGGCGATGTGAGACCGCCGACAAGTTCATCGACGAAAGCGCGATGCGCCTCGGGCTCATGAAGCGGCTGCCCTTCGCGATCCCATTCCTGGATACCCTTCCGCGGCACAATCACCTTCACTTTACCTTGGGCCGACGCCAGCTTGCGGACGATGGTGCGCGCCACGGCGCGCCGCTCCTCCACTGACGAAACCACTGAGGCGATCAGCCGATTGTGCTCGTGTCGGGAACGGTCGGCATAAACTGTCGGAGTTTCCTTCCATGTCGGCATATCGATCATGTCGATCGCGCCCGGCGCTATGATCTGGGGAATGCCCTGTCGGCCTGCGTTTTCCAGCCGGTCGCTGCCGGCCGTGACAATCGAGCCATGAACGTCGTTCGCCAGTTCCTGGAGACAGAGATCGAGAACGGCAGCGAACTTGTTCTGCGCAGCCAGCGATTCGAAAGCCCGTCCGCCCATTCCGGTCGAATGAAACACCGCAACCTCGTATCCGCGCTGCTCGAGCGCCGGCTTGAGCGCCACGATGTAACGCAAGGCGCTGGTGCCGAGCGACGTGATCCCGACCAGAGGCCGATCCAGGACCAGCGGCGCCGCGCCTCGACACGCGCCGACGATGGCATTCGCCGCCATCCGTAACGACGATCTGCATAGGCTGTTAAGGCCATAGAGCCCACCCGCCCAAAGGATTGCCATCAGATCGGGCGCAAGCCGCTCCGGCGGAACAAGATGAGAGAACGAGACGGTCGACACAAGAAATTTGGGAACGCCGACCGGCAACGCCGCGGTGACATCCAGAGCAAGATCAGTCCCCATGGTACCGCCGAGCACCAGCACGCCGTGCACCCTGCCTTCCCGGAAAGCCCGCAACGTCAGTTCGATGGCGCCACGCGTCATCGCCTGCATCGCGACATTCTCGTCGGCCGAGGAAGCAACTTGCTCCAGCGTATGACCTGCCGCGCTCGCCACCTGTCTGTTGGAGATATCCGGCACGAAGCGGGTCTGCTCTCGCACGCCGACATCCATGATGACCGCTTGGCCACCAGCCTCCAGAACGCAATCGCGCAGGAACGCGATTTCATCTGGCTTGGTATCAACGGTGCCGATGATCAACACGCTATCGCGGAGAGTTTTGCCGTTGGTGTTCATGAGGATGCGTTTTAGCGCCAGAGGACGGTTGATCGAGATTCAGTATTGGATCGCCTGCGCGATCATCGTAACGCATGCCGCATACGTCGACCTCAATTGAGGGGAAGCAATCACCTTCGCAAAAGGATTACGATCCAGACGATTGCACGACGCCCCCCAAGCAGCCAGCGTGGCATTTCAACCGCCCGATCCCGCCCTGCGCAAGGATCGGATACACCATCGGGCCAGATTGTTTCATTGTCAACAAATATTCCTGACCACCAAATGACCTTTATCCCATCCTGTTCGACCATGCTTCCCGAACGGCCGGCTTGATGTACTTCCGGAATTCCAGTTGATTTTGGCCAAACATGATTGAGTTTCTGGTCTGCTTGATAAAGGCGATCCGGTTTCGAACTTGAACGGCCATGGCGACGGATTCCGACCCGCGTTCTGACCGAATGGGCACGGGCAGCAAATGGCGCGACCGGATGATGAGTCGCGTTAACCCCATGTGGTGACGAGTCGGAGTTCGTCGTCCGACAACTCTACGAAAACCCGACTCCGGCCGCCCCTTTCGGCGACAGCACGAAATCAAATTTCACTTCCCAGAATGGATTGGAGAATTCGAGCTGTTTGGCACGCTCTGAATCGTTTACTTGGTCGATGCGTGCGAGCAGGCTCTTCTTCACGCCGAACACGGCATCGGAATCGATATAGGGATCACTCGGATCGAAGATGTGGGTCGTGAGCGTTTCGAAGCCGTCCCCCGAGATGATGAAATGCAGATGTGCCGGCCGATACGGGTGCCGCCCGAGTTTTGCCAATAGCTGGCCGACCGGACCGTCATCAGGGATCGGATAAAAGCGCGGCCTCACCGCCCGAAACCAATAGTGGCCTGCGTCATCGGTTCGGAAAACGCCGCGCAGGTTGAAGTCCGGCTGCAACCCCTTCTGCTGCACATCGTAAAATCCGTCATCGTTGGTCTGCCAGACGTCGAGCTTCGCGTTCGATATGGGTTTCCCGGCGGTGTCACGCACGACGCCGGAGATCACCATGTCTTCGCCCTTGCGATCGAGACAGATATTGGTGCCGAGCGGCAACTCGGGAGCATCCTCCACATAGAATGGTCCTAGCACCGTACTCTCCGAGGCGCCGTCCGGCTTCCGGTGGTTGATCGCGTCAACCAGCATCGAGACGCCGAGTGTATCGGACAGCAGAATGAACTCCTGCCGCCAGTCCGTACACATCTGGCCAGTCCGAGTTAGAAACATGATAGCGTCTAACCATTCCTTCTGCGTCGGTTCGATTTCCTTCACTGCCTCGTGCAGTTTCCGAATGACGACAGCCATCACGTCTTTCAGGCGTTCATCCTTGGCGTTCTTGTTGCGCCCGATCACAACGTCGGCCGAATCTTTCTCGGTGAAATAGCCCTTCTCGTGGTCTTCCATGATGCGCTCCTGTCGTCGCTTCAGTTCGCTAGAACCTGCTTGAATACCCGGCGCAGTTCGGTCGCAGGGTCGTCAGCCAGTGTCTCTCGGCGCCAGCAGACGTGCTGATCCGGACGTGTCAGCACAACACCGCTATCCCTGACGTCCCGCGCGCGTGCCCAGTCCCCCGTGAAGTCCTGCCAGGTCTGGCGCGGTCCGATGACATGGGCATCGATCTCAATACCCAACTCTTTGCCGATCTTCTTCGCGGCTGCGACCCAAGCCTCGCCGCCGATCCCGGTAAGAATCGTAAACCTGCCATGTCCCGCGAGATCGAGCGTCGAGATTTTCTCACCATCCTTCGCGAAAAGCCATGCGTGCGGCAAGCGCGCGCCCGGCCACGTCGTCTGCTGGAAATGCAGTTCGGGATCCTTCGCGAAAGCCGGTTCTTCCTGCCCGTCGGTGACGACCGCGTCGGATTTGTAGCGATGGTTCATTTCGACGCCATGTGCGTCGAACTCATAGACTTTGTTGGCAATCGTTTCGCGGATCTTCGCCCGCTGTCGTTCGGCATCCTCGGTCCGTTCGCAGCGCGCGTCCATGTTCTGCTGCATCTTCACAGGATCGATGGAATCCAGCAAACCGAGCGCCTGGAAAATCGTGCCGAATTCGTCGATCGATTTGTTGGCGCGCGTCACGATCTGCTTGGCGATCGGCGCTCGCTCAACGTTATAGCTGTCCAGCAGCTTCGGTCCGGCCTGTCCCTTGATGACGTAGGCGATCTTCCAGGCCAGATTGAAAGCATCCTGAATCGACGTGTTCGATCCCAGGCCGTTGGACGGCGGATGACGATGAATGGCGTCTCCCATGCAGAAGACCCGCCCGTTCGACGTCTTGGTTGCGTACATGTTGTTGACCGTCCAGGTTGAGACCGACATCAGATCGATCTTGAGTTCCGGATCGCCGACCAGGTCGCGCGCCACCTTGGTCGCAAAAGCCTCGTCGACCTTGGGAGCCGGCTGGTCGATGTCGTAGCCCCAGACGATGAGCCATTCGTTCCACGGACGAACCATACGAACGAGACCCATGCCGATTCCGCCGACATCCGCTCCCGGCTGCACCACCCAGTAGAGCACCGACGGACGATGCGCGACATGGCGCGACAAGTCGGCCCGGAACAGGATATTCATCGAGCCGCCAACACCCATTTTACCTTCGAAGGGCAGATCGGCCTGCTGAGCGACCAGCGAGTTTCCGCCGTCGGCACCGAGCAGATACTTCGAGCGCACCGTGAGCTTCTTGCCAGTCAACCGATCGAGCAGCGTCGTGGTCACGCCCTCCTCGTCCTGAACGTGGCTTTCGTATTCCGTCGACATGCGCGCCTGAGCCCCGCGCGAACATGCGGTCTTGAACAGCAGCGGCTCCATGAAGGTCTGCGGCAAGTCGTTCATCTTGGTCGGCGACGACAATAGATGTTCGGCGCGCGATAACGGATGAGTCCCCCACGTTTTCAGGCGGCCGATTTCCTCGCCGACAAGGGACGTACAGAACACGTTCTCGCCCATGAGGTCCTGATGCGAGGCGAACATGTACGCTTCGTCCTCGACGTCGCGCCCAAGATCGCGCAGCACCTCCATTGTGCGTTGATTAGTGATATGGGCACGCGGTGTATTGGCCAGCCATCGGTAGCGATTGACCACCATGGTCTCGACGCCGTAGGTGGACAACAAAGCTGCGGCGGCGGATCCCGCAGGGCCTGTGCCGATAATGAGAACGTCGGTCGTGATGTCGGCCATCGGGCCCTCCTCTCAGATGTCAGTTCTTGATAGGACCGCCGCGCAGAAGGCGTCGAACGGGTAGAAGCTGGATTCCGGTGCGGCTTGCGAACAGGCCCCACAGTCCCTGCGGCGCGAACAGCATCACGACGATACCGATCAGGCCGAGCACCATCAGATAGATCGAGCCGAAATCGGCGAGCAGCTTCTGCAACGCGAAGAACACCAGCACGCCGACGATCGGCCCTTCGATCGTGCCGATGCCGCCGATTACCACGATGAAGATGACGTAGGCGGTCCAGTCGGTGACTGAAAACGCTGCATCTGGCGAGATACGCGCCTTCTGCACATAGATCAGAGCGCCGACGAGGCCAGTCACGAGTGCGCTCACCAGATAGACCAGTGCTTTGAGGCGACGCGCATCGACGCCGACCGCGCGCGCGGCGTCCTGATTGTCGCGCACCGAAGCGAGTGCGAGACCATGACGCGACCGAAGGAGCCGATAGACCATGAAAATGACCGCGACCGCGAGCAGAAGAGCAAGCCAATAGCAGACCACGTCGACCGCCTGTGCGGGGCGGAAGCCAAACATGCGATGGACAAGGTCAACGCCTTGCATGTGGCGCGTTGCCGATGCGGGAAGCGACGTGCCGGTGCCGCCGCCCAGCATCTTCCATTGCGCGACGAGCAGCCGCACGATCTCGGCGACCACCCACGTCCCGATCGCGAAATAGGCGCCTTGAAGCCGGAAGGCGAAGATGCCGGCGGGAATGGCGAGCAGCGCTGACGCTATGCCGCCGAGCAGGATGGCAACCAGTGGATCGAGCTTCAGCAGGACGACGCCGGCGAACATCACGTACGCACCGAGGCCGACGAAAGCCTGTTGGCCGACCGACACCAGCCCCGCGTATCCGGCCAGTAAGTTCCAGCTTTGCGCGAGCGCCAGCATCGTCAGAATGAAGAAGAGGTCTTGTAGTGTTGCGCGTGGCAGATACATCGGCGCTGCGAGCCCGGCGCAGATCGCCAGCGCAGCGACGATCGCGAATGCGGTCGAGGCCCTCGTCTTTGTTTCGACGCGCCAGATCGTGGTTTGCCCGTCCATGTCCGCCCCTAATCCACTGCGCGCGGGAAGAAGCCGCGCGGACGAAACAGCAGGACCAGCACGAAGGCGATGTGGCCGGCGAGAATCTGCCATTCAGGGTTGATGGCGCCGCCGATCGTCTGCGCCATGCCGAGAATGATGCCACCGACCAGGGTTCCCCAGAGAGATCCCAGGCCACCCATGATCACCGCTTCGAACGCGTAGATCAGACGCGCCGGCCCGATGGTCGGATCGAAATTCGACCGTGTGCCGAGATAGAGTGCGGCAACGGCGACGATCGCCATGGCAATGCCGGTCGCAATGGCAAAGGTGCGGTTCGGCTGGATGCCCATGAGGCCCGCCGTGACGGCGTCGTCCGATGTCGCCCGGAAGGCGCGGCCGAGTTCGGTCGCGTACAGCAGGCGATTCAGGATCAGGATCACCGCCACCGCTGAGAAGAAGGTGAGAAGCGGCATGACGCCCACATGCAAGGACCCGATCGAGATCGACGCCGTATCGAGATATCCGGAAGGGATACGCCGACTGTCCGCCGAATAGACCTGCAACAGACCGTTCTGAAGAACGACCGACAGGCCGAATGTGACGAGCAATGGCGGCAAGATGTCCGGCCCGAGAGTCCGATTGAGAACGTAAGTCTGTAGCAGCCATCCGACGCCGAACATGATCGGCATCGCGATCACTAGAGCGATGAAAGGATTCAGGTTGAGCGTATCGACGAGCACAAGGATCAGATAGGCCGCGAGCACGATCAGGTCGCCGTGCGCCAGATTGACGAGCCGCATGATGCCGAAGACGAGCGACAGTCCGGCGGCGAAGAGCGCATAAAGCCCACCGAGCAGGACGCCCTGAAGAATGGTATCCGCCCAATTCATGAGTCTGCCCCGAAGTAAGCGGCGTGGATCGCCGCCCGGTTCAACTCGCTAGGTCGGCCGCTCAGGGTGACGCGGCCTTCCATCATGCAGTAAAGCCGGTCAGCGATCTTCATCGCCTGCCCGATGTCTTGTTCGACGACGACGATCGAGGCGCCGCTTTCGCGGATCGCTGGGAAGGCGGCGTAAATGTCGCGAATGACGACGGGCGCCAGACCGAGACTAAGCTCGTCGCACAGCAGAACGCGCGGGTTCGACATCAGCGCACGCCCGATCGCCACCATCTGTTGCTGGCCGCCGGAGAGCGCGGTGCCGGGATTGTTGCGACGCTCTTTCAGGATCGGAAATAGCCGGTAGACCGTTTCGAGCGACCAGGGCCCTTTCGTCGCCCGGCCGTAACGGCCGATCAAAAGATTTTCCTCGACGGACAGCGATGGAAACAGCTTGCGGCCTTCCGGCACCATCGCGATCCCGAGCGCCATCACTTGCGGAGCGGCCAAGGCTCCAATCGGCCGGCCGTCGAACAGGATCTGACGTGCGCCATTGATCAGGACTCCCGAGATCGAGCGCATCAGTGTCGATTTGCCGGCCCCGTTGGCGCCGACGATCGCAAGCGTCTCGCCGGCGTCGAGCGTCACGTCCACGCCGAACAAGGCCTGGAAGTCCCGATAGAAGGCCGTCAGTCCGTGTGTTTCGAGGAGCGCCATCAGACTTCGATCCCCAGATAGATTTCACGCACAGCACTGCAGGCCATCATGTCCTCGGGCGTACCGATATCGACGACCTTGCCGAAGTTGAGGACGAGCAACCGCTGCACGACCGCGTTCAGCGCGTGAAGCACGTGTTCGATCCAGACGATCGTGATGCCCGAAGCATGGATGGCGCGGATCGTCTCGATCAGCGATTTGCATTCCGCTTCGGTCAGCCCTCCGGCGATCTCATCGAGCAGCAGCAGTTTCGGATCGGTGGCGAGCGCGCGAGCCAGCTCGAGCCGCTTCCGTTGCAAAAGGCCGAGGCTGCCGGCGAGTGCATTGGCGCGTTCGATCAGGCCGGTGTCGACAAGAATTTCCGCGCAGCGGTCGGTGACTTCGGATTCCGCTTTCTGCGATCCCATGGATGCGGCCACCACGAGGTTCTCGAAGACGGTGAGTTTCTCGAATGGCTGAGGAATCTGAAACGTGCGCCCGACGCCGGCGTAACAGCGTTTCATGGGCTGCATTCGCGTCACGTCGGCTCCTTCGAAAGAGACGCGGCCGGCATCGACGCGGACATTGCCGGTAATCAGATTGAAGAGTGTGGATTTGCCGGCACCGTTCGGACCGATAATGCCAAGCGCCTCGCCCGGCTCGACGCTGAAAGTCACGTCGTCGGTGACCTTCAGCGAGCCGAAACTTTTCACGACATGGTCCAGTTCAAGGATGGGCACGTGAAATGCTCCGCCAGATCGGCGTGGATGGGGGAAGCGCGGATCGTCCGTCGGTTCAGGCCATCAGACGATCGGCTCCATCTTTCCTCCCGCCGGAATGTTGGGCGCCGTCTTGTTGTCGGTGATGACGAGATCGTAGCCGCCACTATCCTTCAGCCGCCATTGACCGCCGACCAACGGCGTCTTGCAGATATTCTTCGCGGCGAACGGCGGCAGCTTGGCGCCATTCCAGGCGATCGGACCGACGATGGTGTCAAGCTTGGTAGCGGCGACCGCGGCCGTCATCTTTTCGGCATCCGTTGGATCATCGACGCGTTTAAGGACATCCGCTGCAATCTCGAACAGCGCATGCACGAAGCCGATCGGCTGCGTCCACGGCCGTTTCGTCGCCGCTGTGAAGCCGTCAGCGAGTTCCTTGGAGGATGCGCCAGTCAGCGAGGACTTGAAGGGATGGCTTGGCGTCCACCAGACTTCGGAAGACAGGTTATGTCCCTGCTTGCCGAGCGCTTCCACGGCTTGCGGAAACAGCAGCGCCTTGCCGATGGAGGCGATCTTCGGCGTGAAGCCCTTCTGCTTGGCCTGATTCCAGAAGGTGGTGAAATCGGGCGGGATCATCACGCCGGTGATGACTTCGACATTGCCTGACTTGAACGCATTGATCCGCGCGGAGAAGTCATCCGACAGATTCTGATAGCGACCAGGATCGATAAGCTTATAGCCCTTTTCCGACAACACCGGAGGGAAGCCGACCTTGCCGTCACCCCATGCATTTCCATCGCCATCGTTGGGGAAGAGACCGCCGACCTGTTTGTTGGTCGACAACTGGGCCCACATGTTGGTGTAGACGCTGATGACGTCCTCGAGCCCCCAGAAGAAATGATAGGCGTAACCGAACGGCTTCCATGACTTCGGATCGCCGGGATTGCCCTGCTGGCCGATGAACCAGGGCTGCCACGGTGCAACGGTCGAGATGCACGGCAAGCCTTCGGACTCGCAGGTGGTCGACACCGGATTGGTCGTCTCCGGCGTCGATGCGACCAGCATCAGGTTGACCTTGTCGCTGACGATCAGTTCCTTCGCGACTTCGGCGGCGCGATTGGGATTGGACTGGCTGTCCTTCACGACCACCTGCACCTGCAGCCCCGCGGCTTTCGCCGCGTTGAGGAAGCCGTCGATGATGAACCTGTCCGCGTCCACGAAGGCGGCGAGCGGCCCGCTTTGCGGACTGACGTAGCCGATCTTCGCGACCTTGCCTGCGGCCAAAGCGGGTTTGAGGAGTCCATCGGTCGCAGCGAGCAGACCGCCTGCGGCGGTCGACTTCAGTAACGTGCGTCTGGTGATCATTTTTGGTTTCCTCCCTACCTGCGCCGGTTTAGACCGGCGGTTCTCGTCCCGTCCACGCGTCCTGCAATAGCGCACGGATCGCTGCTTGATCGAACGGACGCGGATTGAAATACGGACTTTTGACAGCAATCGCAGCCGCTCGATCCAGGTCCACTTCAGTCAGGCCGATGTCCTGAAGCCTGATCGGCGCATCGAGCCGTATGGCGAAGCGATGAAGCGCCTTGCCGGGTGTCGCGCCGCCCAGCGCATCCGAGATCGGTTGAAGCAGATCGCCGACCGCTTCCGCGTTGAAGCCGACCGTATGCGGCAACAGGATCGCGTGGGTCTCGGCATGCGGCGTATCGAAACTGCCGCCGAGCGTATGGCAAAGCTTGTGATGCAGCGCCATCGAGGTTCCGCCGAGCGTCGCGCCGCTCAGCCATGCGCCGTAAAGTGCATCGGCACGTCCCTGCCGATCGGTTGGATTCGCCACGATTGCTGGCAGCGCCGTCGCAAAAGACCTGATGGCATCGGCCGCCATCATCGACAGAATCGGATTGCGATCGGAGGCGTAGAGCGCTTCCGCGGCGTGGGCGATCGAATTCATGCCGGAAGAGACGGTCATGCCTTTCGGCAGCGTCATCGACAGATCGACGTCATAGATCACCGTCTCCGGCAAGATCGCCGGATCGCGCCGCGTGGTCTTTTCACCGCTTTCGGTCTCGCCGAGAATGTCAGTCATCTCGGAGCCGGCATAGGTCGTCGGAATTGCGATTTGGTCGGCGCCGGTTCGCACCGCGATTGCCTTTCCCAACCCGACGGACGAGCCGCCGCCAAGGGCGATCACGCAATCGGCGCCGCTAACCTTGAATGCGTCAACAGCCCGATGCGTAACATCCACAGGCGTATGCATGGTCGCGCCTGAGAAGACTGTTGCCTTCGCGGCTCCACCAATGCGGGCGGCCAGTGCTTCACCTTCCGTGTGTTGTTGCGGCGTCGTGAGCACGAGCGCTTTCCGGCGACCCAGACGGTCCATCTCGGACCCGACCTGCGAGAGCGTGCCAGATCCAAACACGACCCGCGAGCGAATGCCCGGAAAGACGAAGGAGCGGGATCCGATCATGACACGCCTTTCGAAAATTTCGGAGCGCGCGCCATCACGAAGGTGAACTCAAGGCTCCACGGCACAGCCTTGCGTCGCGTTCGCTTGAAATCGCCGAGGAGATCTGGCCGCACGGAATAGAGCGCATCCTCGACCAATGCGGCGTCGGCTCTGTCGAACACCTGTGTCGTGATCGGGTCGAAGCCGTCGGCTGAGATGATGAAGTGGATATTCGCCGGCCGACGCAGGGAACAATCGAGCGCGTCGAGCAGCTTTCCCGCAGGACCATCCGCCGGGACTGAGTAACTTGCGGGCTTTACGGTGAGGTAGTCGAACTCACCCTTTGCGTCGGTCGTGAAGATGCCGCGAAGGTTGCAGTCCGGCTGGTCGTCCGGTTGCTGGTTCTCAAAGAAGCCCTCCCCGTTTGCCTGCCAGGTTTCAACCACCGCGCCGACAATTGGACACGCATCGAGATCGACGACTTTCCCTTTGACGGCCAGTGGTTCACCGCGGCCATCCAGCGAGATATTCGCCCCGTTCGCCAAGCGCGGCGCATCCAGACGATAGAACGGTCCACGTGGCGCATTCGGCGTGGCACCTTGGGGACGGTGGCTGTTGATCGCCTCAACGAGGGCGGTCGCTCCGATAAGATCGGCCAGCAGAACCCATTCCTGACGATTCTCGGTCGTGGCATCGCCAATCGCCGTCAGGCACGCGATAGCCTCGCGCCACTCGGCGCGGGTCGGACGAAGTTCGAGAATGGTCCGGTGAACGTGTTCGACGATCGCGATCATGCTGGTCGTCAATCGCCCGGGGCCGGCCCGCGCGATGCGCTCGGCAACAGCTCCGCTTGCGGTTTCATCACCAAGATCGATGGGCAGTGCTTGCCGCATCGGCCCTCCCAAACGCGTTTCCCTGTTTCAAAAAAACGCTATCAGGTCCGGGAAGGGTCGTTGATGATTTCTTTATCCTATAATATAGCAAATTGCTATGAAGCTCGACGAGCGTCACCTGATCCAGCTTGCAGCGGTCATCAACGCCGGCGGTGTCACCGAGGGCGCGGAGCTGCTCGGAATGACGCAGCCGGCCGTCTCCCGGACGCTGGCCCTCTTGGAAAAACGACTAGGCGAACCTCTGTTCGTAAAGGGCCGGCGGCCGCTGCGTCCGACGCCGTTCGGCCGTGCGCTCGCCGATCACGGCCAAGCTATGCTGCTGTCATCGCGCAAGGCGTCCGAACTCGTCGACAACTTCAGATATGGTCGCGCGGGTACGGTGCGAGTGGCCGGCACGCAGTTCTTCATGGATGCATTGATCTCCGGTCTGATCGCGGATTTCCATAACGAGCGTCCTGACGTGCGCGTGATCCAGAGCTACGGCTACATGCCCGATCTGCAAGATGCCATCCGAGCGGACAGGGTCGATCTGGCGATATGTCCGGTGGATGTCCTAGACGGCGACGACATGGAATTTCAGAGCATCCTGCCCGGCCGCAACGTCGTCGCCTGTCGCGTGACTCACCCGCTCTTGTTGAAGCGCAAGCTGAAGGGGCCGGAGGTTCTGGACTATCCCTGGATCGCACCTCCATCGAACAGCCCGCTTCAAGCCGACATGCGCGCTCTGCTTATCTCGTTCGGCTCAACGGGCGTCAACATCCCTTACATCGGGGGATCGCTCGCCAGTGCAATCAATTACCTGAAGCGCACCGATGCATTGACGATCCTGCCGCACGGCGTTGTCTTCGCCTATCGCAAGGAACGCGAGATCACGGCATTGCCGTTGCGAGTCCCGCATCCACAGCGAGCGCTCGGAATGTTGAAGCTTGCGGGCAGCCCCCACTCTCCGGCTGTCTCTGCATTTTCGAGCCATATCGCCAAGAGCTTTCAAAGCTTGGCAGAACTCATCAGACGGCACGAACAGTCAGTTATCTGGAAAGCCTAGTCGCCAGGACGATAACAGTCCTGCGGCTGCACGAACTTCTTTTAATTCAGTCAAACGCTGTTTCGGATATCGTTAAGAGTCGCGGGCTCTGTCGGACGCGCGGAAGAGAATTCGAGCGCTACCATAGCAACCGCTCAGGACTACACCACCGCGCGATGACGCGCGATGCAGGCGCGGAGCACGTCATCCATCGGCTGATCCCACCAGTGATCGGAGAAGATTTCGATCTCGGAATAGCCGGTGAAGCCTTGCGCTTCCACAGCAGCCCGCAGGCTGCGGATATCGATGACGCCGTCGCCCATCATGCCGCGGTCGTTGAGGATATCCTTGGTCGGCACCAGCCAGTCGCACACGTGAAACGCGAGCAGGCGCGCCTTGCCGGCGCGCTCGATCTGCGCCAGCACCTCGGGGTCCCACCAGATATGATAGACATCGAGCGCAACGCCGATGGCGCCGGATTTGCCGGGATCGAGCCGGTCGCAAATATCGAGCGCTTGCCGCGTCGTGTTCACACATGCGCGGTCGGCGGCATAGGCTGGATGCAAGGGCTCGATCGCAAGCGGCATGCCGACCTTTCGCGCATAATCAAGAATCTCCGCAATCCCGTCGTCAACCTGGGCACGCGCCGCCACGATGTCGCGCGAAGCCAGGCTGCCCGGACGCGAATATTGCGGCAGACCACCGACCACCAGCACGAGACACGACGCGCCGAGCGCTTTCGCTTCATCGACAGCGCGGCGGTTGTCGTCGCGCGCGGTCTGCCGGTGCGCGTCGTCGGCGACGAACATGCCACCGCGACAATAGCCGGAGAGATCGAGGCCCGCATCGCGAACGATACGCACCGCGCGATCAAGTCCGATGGCGGCAACCTGATCGCGCCACGGATCGATGGCGCGAATGCCGTGCCGCGCGCAAGCATCGACGATCCGGGCAAGATCGCCCTGCTTGCGAACGGTCGCAGTGTTTAGCGAGAGCCAGCGATGGTCACCGGAGAAATCGCGCATGTCAATTCTCGATACCTCGCGTCTCCAGGAAGGCCTTCATGCGCGCGGTCGCCAGCGCCGGATCGGCGAGCAGACCGGCCTTGTCGGCGAGGCGGAACAGCTCGGCGAAGTGCAGCGTCGAGCGGGTGCTTTCCTGACCGCCGACCATGGTGAAGTGATCCTGGTGGCCGTTGAGCCAGGCCATGAACACGATGCCTGTTTTGTAGAACCGCGTCGGCGCCTTGAAGATGTGCCGTGACAGCGGCACGGTCGGCTCCAGCACGTCGCGGAAGCCGGCTTCGTCGCCGGCCGCGAGACGCGACAGCGCGTAGGATGCCGCCGGCGCGATGGCATCGAAAATACCGAGCAGAGCGTGAGAGAATCCTTCGCTGTCGCCCGCGATCAACTCCGCATAATTGAAGTCGTCGCCGGTATACATCCGCACACGCTTGTCGAGGCGGCGACGCATGTCGATCTCGCGTTGTTTGTCGAGCAGCGAAACCTTGACGCCGTCGACCTTGGCGGCGTTGTCATTGATGACGCCGACCGCGATATCCATTGCCTTGTCGAGGTCCTTGGTACCCCAATAGCCGGCGAGCGCCGGATCGAACATGTCGCCGAGCCAGTGGATGATGACTGGCTCGCGGACCTGGGACAGAATTCGGCCATAGACCCTGGCGTAGTCATCGGCATTGCGGCCTATCCGCGCCAGCGCGCGCGATGCCATCAGGATAATCCGGCCGCCGACCTTCTCGACCGCCGCCACCTGCTCTTCATAGGCCGCGATCACATCATCGATGGTTTTCGCATCGTCCGGTGCGAGGTGATCGGTGCCGGCGCCGCTGAACACCAGCGCGTTGCGCGGCTTCGCCGCCGCGACCGAACGGCGGATCAGTTCCAGCGAGGTCGGCCAATCGAGACCCATGCCGCGTTGCGCCGTATCCATCGCTTCGGCGACGCCGAGACCCAAATCCCAGACGTGCTCGCGGAAGGCAATGGTCCGATCCCAGTCGATCGCGGTCGTCAGCCACGGATCGTTGTCCGCGAGCGGATCGGCCACCACGTGGGCGGCCGAAAACGCGATGCGGTTCAGCGAGCCGCTGAACTTCGCGGGAAAGCTCCGCGACGCGCTCAGGCGATAGCTCTCTAGCGAGCGGTCGGCGCGCGGCAGGGAGAGCGACAGCGACGATGTGGAAAGGACCGGCTTGTTCACGGCAGCCTCCGTCAAGCTTTGAGCGTAGGGACGTCGACCCAACGGCGTTCGCGCCAGCTCTGCAACGCAAGCTCGACCAGCTGAACGCCCTTGGCGCCTTCCAGCAGGGTGTATTTGTACGGTGCATCTTCATAGACGTGCCGAATAAACATCTCCCACTGCTCCTTGAAACCGTTGTCGTAGGCGACATTGTCCGGCAGCTTCTGCCAGTCAGCATAGAAATCGTGGTTGCGCTTTTCATCCGGATTCCAGACCGGACGCGGCGTCGCCTGTCGCGCCTGAATCATGCAGTCGGTCAGGCCGGCAACCGCCGAACCATGCGTGCCGTCGACTTGGAAGGTCACGAGATCGTCGCGATAGACGCGGGTAACCCAGGACATGTTGATGTGCGCGATCACGCCGCCCTTGAGCTGGAAGGTGGCGTAAGCGGAATCGTCCGCGGTCGCCTTGTACTTCTTGCCGTTCTCGTCATAGCGCTCGGGAATATCGGTGTTGCCGATGCACATGACGCTTTCGACGTCGCCGAACAGGTTATCGAGCACGTAGCGCCAATGGCAGATCATATCGAGGATGATGCCGCCGCCGTCCTCGCTGCGATAATTCCACGACGGACGCTGCGCTTCCTGCCAGCCGCCTTCGAACACCCAGTAACCAAACTCGCCGCGCACCGAAAGCATGCGGCCGAAGAAACCGGAATCGCGCAGGAAGGCGAGCTTCTTCAAGCCGGGCAGGAACAGCTTGTCCTGCACGGTGCCATGCTTGAGGCCCTTGGCGTTGGCGAGCTTCACTACCTTGATCGCTTCGTCAAAGTTGGTGGCAATCGGCTTCTCGCAATACACGTGCTTGCCGGCCTCGATGGCCTTGGTCAACAGCGTCGGCCGCGCCTGCGTGGTCGCGGCATCGAAAAACATGGTGTCGTTCTTGTCGGCGAGCGCCTTGTCGAGATCGGTGGTCCAGCGCGCGATGTTGTAGGTCTTGGCCAGCCGCTCGATCTTGTCGGCGCTGCGGCCGACCAGAATCGGATCCGGCATGATCCGGTCGCCGTTCGCGAGCTTGACCCCGCCCTGATCACGGATCGCGACGATCGAACGGATCAAGTGCTGGTTGAGGCCCATGCGGCCGGTGACGCCGTTCATGATCAGGCCGAGACGTTGTGTCGTCATGAAAACTGCTCCTGCGGAATTTTTCTGGTTGTTGACTGCAGCGGTTGAAGAGCCGACCAGTCCGGATGAACGCCGGAGGCGAAACCCGGAGTGGTCAACGATGAAGTGGCCAGCGATCCGTCGGCGGTCGCCAGACGAATGCCGTCGGGCGTGCGAACGTAGAGATCGGGATGCGCGGCGAGAAAGCGTTCCTGTTCGGCTATGGGAGCAGCGCCGAAGCCGTCGACATAATGATGGCCATTACGTTCGGCGTGGCTGACGCCGATCAATGCACCCAGCGCGAGATCCTGCTGCACGCCAAGTCCGGCCTGACAGGTGAGGTCCTCGGCGGTCACGAAGAATGGTTGATTGTTGCTGCTCCATGCCGCCGCGCGTGCGGCATTGAGAATGGATTTGTAGAGCCCCTTGCATGCCTTTGACGAGACGCCGCGATAGCCAAGGTCTTTTGCTGCTTGGAATGCATCATAGCTGCCATCGGCCTCGTCAATAATCATGGCGTACCGCGCCGACGATCCGAGAGTGCAAGTCAGCGTTGTATCGCGCGGCATCGGCTGCTCGATATAGATTAGTCGGGTTGCGATCGGCGCTAGAGCGGAATCGAAATCGAGGCAATCGAGCAGGGTGGAGAGCGCAGCGAGATCGGCATATTGTTCGTTGGCATCGAGGCTGACGCCGTCAGTCGACGCACCAGAATTTGCGGCCGCTCCTATCGCGGTCGCGATCTGTTCGAGCCGCGCAATGTCAGCATCCGGATCGCCACCAAGTTTTAGCTTGAGATAACGGAGCGCTTCGCTGCGAATGACGGCGACGAGGCCATCGGGGCCTTCGAGCGCATCATCGAGCCCCACGGTGTGGCGGATCGCGATGCGTGGCTTCGGCGCGGTCGCGGCAAGGAATTGCGTGATGACACTGTCCGCGAGGTCAGGCGTCAGGCGGTTATCTATGCCAGCGACGTTAGCGGCGAGGCCCTTGAATGCATCGAGACCCAGGCCGCGCAACAGTGCATCGAGAATGGCCTTGTCGATCTCGGCCGGACCGAAGCAGGCGGCAAGCGGCGGAATGTCCTCCCCGGCGCAGGCCCGCACCTGACTTGCTATTCGCGCGGCATGAAGGCCGAACGTCGTGTCGAAACCGGTGTCCGACAAATACAGATCGCGGGCGATGGCGAGCGAGCGGCGCAGGTCATCGATAGTATGCGCAGGCGTGCGGTCCGGTCGCTTGTCGAACCATTTTGGCATCATCATCTCGGCGCTGGCGCCGGTCGCGATCCGTCCGCCTTCGATCTCGAGTTCGACGCGCACGAAGGCCTGCGGCGCGCTGTCCACCCGAACCACGCCGAAGCGGAACGGCCGGACGAACTGCACCGGCCGCTCAAACAGCGAAATGTCGCGGATGGCGACGCGCATCTGCATCACTGTCCCTATAAATTCAGTCCAACGCGCCCTGGCTGGAAAAGTGCTGGCGGATGGTCTGGGTCAGGGCGATGAATGTTGGGTCGGCCATGATGTCGAGCGTCCGCGGACGCGGCATCGGCACATCGTAGATCGCAGCGATCGCACCGGGCCTTTCGGTCATCACCAGAATACGATCGGCGAGGAACACAGCCTCGGGAATCGAATGCGTGATCAGCAGAACGGTCTTGCCTGTCTCGCGCTGGATGCGTTGCAGTTCGACGTTCATCTTTTCGCGCGTCAGCGCGTCGAGCGCGCCGAACGGCTCGTCCATGAGCATGATCTTCGGATCGTGCACCAACGCCCGGCAGATCGAGGCGCGTTGCTGCATGCCTCCGGAGAGTTGCCACGGCAACTTGTTTTCGAAACCCGCGAGGCCCACGGTTTTCAGAAGTTCGCGGGCCCGCGGCAGATACGTCTCGCGCGGCAGCCGCTTCATGTCGATCGGCAGCATCACGTTGCCGAGCACAGTGCGCCACGGCAGCAGCATCGCGCTCTGAAACACGATGCCAACGTTGCCATGCGGCTTGGTGATGGGAAGTCCGTCGACCTTGATCTCGCCGGTCGACGGCGGCAGCAGGCCGGAGATCATCTTCAGCAGCGTGGACTTACCGCAGCCGGACGGGCCGACCACGACAAAGAACTCGCCGTCATTGATGTGAAAATCGAGCGGGCGCAGCGAGGGCACGTCGCCCTCGCGCGTCCGGTAGGTCTTGGAGACGCCGGAGAGCTGAATACCCGAGCCGTCGGTCTGCTTGCCGCTTTCAGCAGCGACGCGCAGGTGTCCGCGTGGACGGATGATCGGTTGCATGGCAGGGCTCATCCGGCAATCACCTTACTTCGGCAGATAATCGTTGGTGTAGAAGGCTTTCGGATTTTCCTTGGCCTTCGCATCGAGCCCGCCGTACTCGACCATCAGATCGACGCTGTCCTTCATGTTCTGGTCGGTGACCTGGAAGGGCCGCTTGTCCTTGGTTTCCGGCGTGCGATAGAGCGGAATGGTCAGTTCGAAGCCTTGCGTCAGGGTGCCGATCTTGCCGCCCTTCGGATTGGCATCGAGGATCGACTGCGCGGCGGCAGCGGGATCCTTTTCGGCCGCTTCGACGGCCTTGGTGGTGGCCGACATGAAGCGCTTCACCAGATCGGCGTTCTGCTTGACGTAATCGGTGTTGGCGATGATGCCGGATGAGACGAGGTTGATGCCGTAATCCGCAAATTTGATCGGATAAACGTCCTTGCCGGTGGCATCCTTGATCTTCATCGACTGGTCCATGACATAGCCGAGCAGCAGGTCGGCCTGACCGTTGATGACCGCGTTGAGCTTGGTCTGCGCATCGCCGGCGACGGTCTTGAAATCGGATTCATTGAGGCCGGTCTTCTTCAAAAACAGCGGCCATATCTGGGTGATGGAGTCTGCGGGCGTGATCGCCACCGTCTTGCCCTTGATGTCTTCCGGCTTGCGGATGTTCTTATCGACGAAGCCCATTGCCGACATCGCAGTGGTTTGCAGCAGCACACCGGTGGCGATCACCGGAGCACCTTTGATGGCGGCGCGCATCATGGTCGGGACGTCGACGTAGCCGAAGTTCGCGGTCTTGGCGGCGACGGCCTGCGTGGTCGCGGCCGATCCGCGGCCTTCCTGAATTTCAAGATCGATGCCTTCCGCCGCGTAGATGCCCTTAGCCTTGCCGTAATAGAACGGCGCGTGTTCGCCGTAGACGTACCAGTTCAGCATCAGCACGACCTTGTCGGCTGCCTTCGCAGGCGTGGTCACAGCAAGGCCAGCCGTGACCATCGCGGCCATCAACAATGTCAGCGTTCTTTTCATGGTTCTCCTCCCTCCAGGATGACTGGCCATCGCGAAGATGACACTTGGTGATTATATTTATGCGGCGATGATGACGTCGGAACGCTGACTGGCGTGCCACGGGATGACCAGACGCTCGATGCGGTCGACCACCCAGAACAGGATGACGCCCATTAACGCCAGGATCACCAATGCCGCGAACATCGTCGGTAAGTCGAACGTGCCGATCGAGCGTTGCATGACGTAACCGATACCGGAGTTGGACCCGACGAATTCGCCAACTACGGCGCCCACAACAGCCAGCGTGATCGACACTTTAAGGCCGGAGAAAATCGCCGGCATCGCGTGCGGCAGGTTAATGGCAAGGAAGATGTTGGTGCGACTGCCCTGCATGGCGCGCGCCAGATCGACCATGTCGGGATCGACCGACTTGAAGCCCTGCACCGCAGAGACCACCACAGGAAAAAAGCCGAGCAGAAAGGCGCAGATCACCTTCGGCAGCAGGCCGAAACCGAACCACACCACGAACAGCGGCGCGATCGCCACCTTGGGGATCGACTGCGAGAACACCAGCAGCGGATAGACGTAGCTTTCGACCGTCTTCGAACCGGCGATCAACATCGCGACCGGGATGCCGAACAGCGCCGACAACAGGAAGCCGGCAATGGTGGCGTAGGTGGTCGGCCACGCCTGGCCAAGCAACTCCGGCCAGCTCGCCCACAGCACCGCAACCACGTCGGCCGGCGCCGGGATTTGATAGGCGGGAATGTGGAAAATGCGGATCGACAGGTCCCACGCGACGACGATGAGGACGAGAAACAGCAACGGCCGAACCCAGGCCGCATTGAGCAACCTGCTCCATTGCGTCGTAACTGCGGGTTCCGCCATTCGCCCTCCGACGATATCATTTCGTACAAATTAACTCGTTGGATAAATACTCCCGAGACCGGCCGGGAGTCAAATGGCGCGGTCCGCCAAAAATTTCGTGGCCGTTTTTGGCGTGAAATTTACGAGCGAACAGGCGCCGCCCCCGATGCGGAAATGTCGAGAAAAGAAGTGGTTAGCGCATCGCGGACAAGATCGGCGACCATGTTCGGCCCCGCGCGATGAGCATTCCGCGTCGCTATGCCGGGTGAGGCTCGCGCAACTCGGCCAATGGCGCCAGCGTCGCGTCGGACCGGCCGGTGAGCGCCGCGAGCACCAGCGTGATGACGTGCTGGAGCCGCTCTTCCTTGGCGTCCTTCTTCAACAGGTCGCGACCGAAGATGAAACTCAGCGTCGCACTGTTGGAGAGATAGAAGAAACACAGCCCCGCGATCGAGATGTAAAGTTGCACCGGATCCATGGCGACGCGAAACTCGCCGGTTTTGACGCCGCGATCGACGATGGTTCGAATCATCTCGACAAACGGCGAGTGCATCGACTTCACCTTGGTCGAGCGCTTCAGGTTACGTGCCTTGGCCACATTCTCGGTGTTGAGAAGTGCGAGGAATTCGGGGTTCCGGATGAAATAGTTCCAGGTGAAATCGATCAGCCGGGCGATGGCGGCACTGGGATCGAGATGCTCGAGATCGAGCCCGCGCTCCTCGGCGCGGATCTTTTCATAGGCGGCTTCCAGCACGGCAAGGTAAAGGTCTTCCTTGTTGCCGACATGATAGTACAGCATGCGCTTGTTGGCGTCGGCCTCGGCCGCGATGCGGTCGATCCGGGCGCCAGCGAGGCCATGCGCGGCAAATTCCTTCTTCGCGGCCTCGAGGATGCGAATCCGCATCCCCTCCGGGTCACGCTGCCATTTCGCCGCTCGTTTGGCTTTCTTCAAAACACACCTGCATTCGCCTCGTCGGGCGGGATTTAGCACGATCAAGCAGGAATGAGAAATTTCGGCAAAGCGCCTCGTCGCAGCAATCCTTTGCGAAAATCGGATCAGGAAACGACGCCAACCTCCACAAACCGACGCCTCAGCTTGCGGAGCCCCTCAAGCAGGGCCTCAGGCATAAAGGTTGCGAACCTCGGCGATACGCGCCTCGCCAGCCTCACGTGAACCGGCGTTCCGATATCGCGCACTCGGTCTTCAGTCAGTTGAGCTCATTGTCGGGTGATCTCGTATACCTCGCTTAAAGTTCGCCGTATCAGATCCAGAAAGACCGTCGCGGCGACGTCCAAGGCGCCGCTATTGTCGATCTCCACCCAATCCTCGGGACAAGGCAGATCGATCCTTCCACGTCGCAAGCGATGCGATATGTCCGCCTCCGTTTCACGCCCTCGCCCAGCAAGCCGCTTCGCGAGAACTTCTGGCGGCGCCGTCACATGAACAACCACAACCCTGCCGAACGCTGCGCGAATATTCGGGAGAGCCGCACGTGATCCGTTAAGCACGGCGACACCACCGACGCTCAGGTGGGTGCGGACCGTCGACGGGATACCATAGCTCAACCCATGAGCATCCCAATGGACCGCGAACTGCCCCGCCGCACGTGCAATGGCGAACTGTTCCGGCGACAGATGATCGTGATCTTCAGCGTTTACCACCGCCGTACGGGTAATCACCCGCCGCACAAACAGGATTGATGGATCGCCGGACAACTCCCGCCGCGCATAGGCGATCAAGCTGTCTTTGCCTGCCCCACTCGGTCCAACCACCGTCAGCAATCTGCCACAAGGCTCGACCGAATTCACATGGCGATCGGGATCAGGCAACGCGCTGCCCCTCGCGCCAGACCGACTTCACGATCGGCACGCTTCTGTCGTTTCGCACCCGCACCCGGACGAGATCAGCGCGTAGGCCGTTGGCGATGCGTCCGCGGTCGTCGAGGCCGACGGCGCGCGCCGGCGTCGCGCTGACCATCCGAATGGCCCGCGGAAGCGTGATGCCGCTGCTTTCGTCAGCGGCCAGAACAAACGGCGCATGGATGAGGCTGAGTGGAACATAGTCCGAAGACAGCACGTCCAACACACCTTCGTCGGCAAGTGTGCGCGCGGAAATATTACCCGAGTGGGACTTTCCGCGTACCACGTTGGGCGCACCCATCAGAACCGCCATGCCTGCCTGATGCGACGCCTGAGCCGCTTCGAAGCTGGTCGGAAACTCCGCCAGCCTCACGCCAAAACCTTTCGATTCCTCGACATGCTCAATGGTCGCATCGTCATGGCTCGCCAGAGCGATGCCCCGCTTCGTGCATGCTTCAACAATGGCCTTGCGATGCGGTGCCGCGTACAGGCTGGATTCCTCCAATCGATAGGCAATGAAACGCTCGAAATCCGAGTCGCTGAGATTTCGCTTTTTGCGATAGTAGAGCGTGTATTGCTCGATCGTCTGAAACTGGCGTTGACCGGGCGCGTGATCCATCAGTGACGCCAGCCTCACCTGCGGATCGGTGCGAAAATCATCGAAATGTTCGAGCACATCGCTTGCCGAGACCTCGCAGCGCAGATGAATCATGTGGCTGGCGCGCAATCTGTCCTCGGCTGCTGCGGTTTCCAGTGCATCGGCAATGACGCGCATTTCGCCCTTTTTGAAACCGCCAAATTCATCGGAGCCAAGCCGCAGACAATCGAAGACCGTGGTGATGCCGGAGCCGGCGACCTGAGCGTCATGGGCCTGCAGCGCCGCGATGCTGTTCCACAGTACGCCGGGGCGCGGGGCGTAGTGCGATTCAAGATGATCAGTATGAAGTTCGACAAGACCAGGAATCAGATAGTCGCCCTCCATATCGTCGCCGACATCCGACGAACCTGTATCGACGTCAACGATCACGCCGTCGCGTATGGTGACGGAGCCGCTGACAATCTCGTCATCGAGCACGACTCGTGCGTTCTTGAGGGTCATCTCGCTAGGCATGGCAGGCAGTCTTTCCGGTTTCGCCCGCGCGGAGGCGGTAGGTGCTATGAACGGTGAACGGAGCGCCGGGCTCTGGTTCGACAAACAGCGCCACGGAATCGACCTCGATGGGTGTGACGAGCATCGGTGCCAGTAGGGAATGCAGGACCGACTCGATCCGCGCGGCTTCCGCCGTGGTAACCGGACCCGTCAATGTCATATGGAAACGGAATTCGTCCTTGACGTAGGGATATCCGTAGCGATCGAGATAGGCACGCTGCCGCTCGGTGAGGCGCTCGGGATTTCGACGGGCGATTTCCTGCACGGTCAGCGGCGCACGCAGGTGGTGGAAATGATCGACAGCCGCGGCGGCCAGCCCAGCGAGTTCGCCGCAGGTTGTCGACGGCACCAGCGCGAGAAAACGATCCAGCAGTGCAAGCTTGAGATGCTGTTGCAATACCGGCCGTGATCGCGCGGCGAATATCTCCGTCGCGCGAATAATGTCGCGTTCATCGTTGTCTGGGCTAAGCTGGAACGGAGCCACCAACGTGGCGTGAAATCCATAGCGCCGCGGCTCGGCCGTCCATCGCAGTAACTCCGCAGGGTCAAGCCCGTGGTTATCAACGATCGGGACGGCTGTATTGGAGAATACATCGCGGCCGAGCCAGGCTGCGGCGGCAACGGTGAGCAGATGATCGCGATCCGGCGTGAAGTAAAGTGCGTAACGCATCACAGGAACAACTTGCGGACTTGCTGCGACAGCAAATCGAGTAGCGAAACTGTCACCAGCATGATGATGAGCATGGCGGAGGCCTGCGGATAATAGAATCCGCGAATGGCTTCGAACAGCACCTGACCGATCCCACCCGCTCCGATAACGCCAAGTACGGTCGCGGCACGAACGTTTGATTCGAACCGATAGAGGGCATACGACATCCAGAGCGGCATGACCTGAGGTACGACGCCAAACACGACTTCCTGAACTCGCGAGGCGCCCGTCGCGCGGATCGCCTCCACCGGCCGAAAATCCGTTGCCTCTACCGCCTCCGAGAACAGTTTCGCGAGAATTCCCGTGGTATGCACGAACAGCGCCATGACGCCGGCGAACGGCCCGAGCCCCACCGCCACCACGAACAGCACCGCGAAGACCAACTCATGGATCGAGCGGCAGGCATCCATCAACCTTCGCACCGGCTGCACGATGTACCACGGCGCAATATTCCGCGCCGACAGAATGCCGAACGGAACCGCCAGCGCGGCAGCGAGGAACGTACCCCACAGCGCGATCTGGATCGTGGTCATCATCTCCTGCAGGTAGTACCGCCACTCCTTGAACTCCGGCTTGAGAAAACCGGAGGCATAGGTGGCCATGTTGCCGGCATCGCTGAATAGCTGCGGCGAGCGGTACATCTCCGCAGGCATCCAACTCCAGGCCAACAAGCCGGCAAGCCCTATCCATGTCACGCTAGTCCAGAAGCTGCGGGCGCGGTCCCGCTCGATTTCGGGACGCACCTCGCCTGTGGCACTGATTTGTGCTGCGCCGGTCATGGTTCATTCTCAAAGAGAGGAATGTGCTGACCGCATTCGCACGAAGACGGTCAGCACGAGACGTTTCGTCGAAAGTGATCAGCCCTGTGAAGCTTTCAACTTCTTCTCAATGTCCGTCTTCTCGGCCTCGAGCTTCTCGATCTGAGCCTTCTTGTCGGCGTCAGCAAGTTGGTGATCGGACTTCACCTTGGCGATCTTCTTCGACAGTTCCATCACGCGGATCGGCAGAAGCTGATCGTTGTTGGAGGGTTTGAACGGCGCCCAGGCCAAACCGGCGAGAACCTGCTTCTCCTTCGCGGCATTGCCCTTCGACTTCTCGGTGCCATAGGTCAGGAAGAAGTCCTTGATCTTCCGCTTGGTGGTTTCCGGCAGATCCTTGCGCCAGACGATCGGATCAGACGGGATCAGCGGCGACTTCCAGATTACTTTCACCTTGGCAAACGCCGCGGGATTGTTCTTCTCCATGATTGCCAGGTTTTCAGTGTTATTCGTGGCGGCGTCGAGCTGCCCGTTCGCAACGGCCATGGCGTTGGTTTCATGGTTCGAGTTGGTGACGTTTTTGAAACAGGTTTTCGGGTCAACGTTGTGGGCTCCGAAGATAAACGTCGTCGGCACCAGGAAGCCGGATGTGGAGTTCGGATCACCGATGCCGAAGTTTAGCGAACGGTCGCACTTCAACAGATCGTCCACTGACGTCAGCTTGCTGCTTTTCGGCGCAAGAATCACGGACCAGTAACCCGGGTTGCCATCTGCACTGACCGACTGCGCGAAAATCTCGCCGCTGGCACGGTCGACAGCTTCCATGGCCGACTTGTTGCCGTACCAGGCAATCTGCACCTTTCCGAAACGCATCCCCTCGATCACGCCCGAATAATCGGAGGCAAAGAACGGCTTCACGTCGAGGCCCGTCATCTTGGCGAAATCCGCCAGGAACGGCTCCCATTTCGGCTTCAAATTCTGCTGGGACTCGGTGGAGATGATGCCGAAGTTGATTTCCTCGGCATATGCCATACCGGAAAGAGCAGCGATCATGGCGACAGACGCCACAGCCCTTGCGAAAGTGTTCATGACGTATTCCCTGTTTTGAGTTTGCGGTTCAGACGAAAGCGGGAGACAAGCGAGGCGTCGCGGCGCGGCTCGGCCTTGCGGACTGCATGGGTGCATCCGGTAGAATGAGTTCTTCGGAGTTGGCGCCGTACAGTTCAACGAGCATATTGTTGGTCAGTTCGACGGAAGGACCATCAAACACGACACGACCGTCGCGCAGCGCAACGGTGCGCGGACAATAACGGCGCGCGTATTCAACCTGATGCAGCGACACCACACAGGTAATACCGTCGCGGTTTACTGATGCCAGCACTTCCATCACCCGACGCGCCGACAGCGGATCAAGCGAGGCAATCGGTTCGTCCGCCAGCAGGATTTCAGACTGCTGAACCAAAGTGCGGGCGATGGCTGCGCGCTGCTGCTGGCCACCGGAAAGCGTGGATGCGCGCTGCCAGACGACCTCGGGAATGCCAACACGCGCCAGCGCTTCGCGCGCAAGGCGCTTCTCCTCGGCACTGAACAGTCCGAGCGTGCCGCGCCACGCGGGAATGCGACCTAAATTGCCAAGAAGCACATTGGATAGCGCCGAAAGCCGCGCGACCAGATTGAATTGCTGAAAAACCACACCGATACTGCGACGAAGACCACGTGCATCACGCGCCAGCCTGCCGCCGCTCTGAATCGATTGACCGAGAACTTCGACCCGGCCCAATCCAGCCTGCGCTATCTCCAGCCCGCAGATGTGGCGCATCAGCGTACTTTTACCGGACCCGGATGCGCCGATCAGCGCAACCATCTCTCCTCTGGCAATATCGAGGTTGACATTGTCCAGCGCACGCTTCTTGCCGAATGTCTTGGTAAGGTTGCGAACTGAAATGGCGTTCATAAGATCGCTCCTGCGTTGAACGTCACGTAACTGTTCGGCAGGTGCGCACGCCGAGCCACGTGGGCCCATGCGATATGCCCTGTCGGCAGCCAAATCGTTACCCGGTTACATTCGCCGGATGACGACGCGGTGTAGTGCCAGTATCAGATTTATGACCGTGCACAGCCTTCGCTGCTGTACGCGTTTCATAGCGGTCGAGAAAATCTTCAACCGAAAGATTCCGGAAGTCGTCGAGGGCATCACGCAGTCGCACATGATCCCAGTCCCACCACGCCAGCGCCTGAAGACGCTGAGCTATCGCGGCTGGAAACCGCTCGCGGTTCAACCTGGCCGGCACCCCGCCGACGATCGTATAAGGCGCGACATCTCTGGTGACGACGGCGCCCGAACCGACCACTGCTCCATCACCAATCGTCACGCCGGGCAAAACCGTCACGCCATGGCCGATCCAAGTGTCATGCCCGATCCGGACGCGCTGCGCCTGCCGTGCCGCGAAGAAGTCGGCCTCATTCTCGGCATCGTCGAAATAGTCGCCGGCGCGATAGGTGATGTGGTGCAGGGTCGCGCGTGACATCGGATGATTAGTGGCGTTAAGGCGCACCGAAGCGGCAATGTTCGCAAATTTTCCGATCGTCACACACCAGGTCTGCCCGTTCTGCATGATGTAAGAATAGTCACCCAGCGTGGTCTCGAAGAGGCGGCAGCCTTCCGCCACCTCGGTATAGCGGCCCAGCGTGCAATTTTCGACGCATGCGGTCTGATCGATCAGTGGTTGCTCGGAAAGGCGCGGCATGATCAGGCAGCCTTTCTGTCGGGTGCGAAGCCGCTGACATCGATGATCGTATCTGCAATTTCGTCTCGGATTGCCGCATCGTGGAAGATACCGAGTAACGCCGTCCCCGCACATTTCTTCTCGCGGATCATTTCCATCACAACCGCGCGATTAGCGGCGTCAAGCGAGGCTGTCGGCTCGTCCAGCAACAGGATCGGATGCGATGTGATGAAGCCCCGCGCGATATTCACACGCTGCTGCTCGCCGCCGGAAAACGTTGCCGGCGGCAGGTCCCAGAGGCGTTCCGGCAAGTTGAGCCGGTTCAGCAACTCACTGGCCCGGAGAAGCGCCCGCGATCGATCGATGCCGCGTTCCACCAGCCGCTCGGCAACGATATCACGTGCGCTGACCCGCGGCACGACGCGCAGAAATTGACTGACATAGCCGATGGTGTCGCGCCGGATTTCAAGGATGATGCGAGGCGCGGCGGCAACCAGATCGATCGGTTTTCCGCCATACTGCACCATGATCTGGCCCGTGGTTGCACCGTAGTTGCCGTACAGCATCTTGAGAATTGAGCTTTTACCGACACCGGAGGGACCGTTGAGCACGGCGCACTCGCCGGCGGCAAGCGAAAACGAGGCATTCCGGATTACCGGCGATGCGATGCCGCCGCGCAAATGCATGGTGAAAATCTTGCCGAGATCGGTGGCGATGAGGACAGACATGGGTATGCACTCAAGCTTGCAGAATCGAAGACACGAGAAGCTGGGTGTAAGGCATCTGCGGATCGTCGAGCAGGCGATCAGTCAGGCCGTGTTCGACAACGCGGCCGTCCTTCATCACCAGCATCCGGTGCGACAACAGCCGCGCCACTGCCAGATCGTGCGTGACGATAACGACCGAGAGACCTAGATCGCTGACGAGGCCGCGAAGAAGATCGAGCAGGCGGGCCTGCACCGACACGTCAAGCCCTCCCGTCGGTTCATCCATGAAGATGAGACGTGGGGCGGTTACGAGATTGCGCGCGATCTGCAGGCGCTGCCGCATGCCGCCAGAGAAAGCGCGCGGCTGATCGTCGATGCGGTCGGCGTCGATCTCGACGCGGCCGAGCCAATCGGTTGCTGTTTCTCGAATCCGACCATAGTGGCGATTGCCGATCGCCATCAGGCGCTCTCCGACATTGGCGCCGGCCGAAACCGTCATGCGCAGGCCGTCGGCGGGGTTCTGGTGCACAAACCCCCAGTCGGTCCGCAACAAAAGCCGTCGCTCGGCTTCGCTTAGGCCGTAAAGCTCCCGCATTTCGCCGTCGCGCATGCGATAGGAGACAGCGCCCTCGCTCGGCGCGAGCCGCGTCGAGATGCAGTTGAGCAACGTGGTTTTACCGGAGCCGGATTCGCCGACGATGGCGAGTACCTCACCGGGCCAGACGTCGAACGACACATCGGCACAGCCGATGCGCGCACCGTAACGCTTGGTGATCGAATCGACCGAGAGCAATGGAAGTTCGACAGCTCTCTCAAACACGGCAGCGGAAGGTGCGGCGTTCATAACACGGGTTCCGCGGACAATTCGCCGCGATGCCCTTCGACACGGCGTGTTTCGCAGTGGTCGCTGTCGGAACAGACGAACATGCGCTTACCTTTGTCGTCGAGCACGACCTCATCCAGGTAGACGCCAGCCGCGCCGCAAAGCGCGCACGGCTTGTCGAAATGCTGCACCTCGAACGGATGATCCTCGAAATCGAGGCTCACCACGCGACTATAAGGTGGTAACGCATAAATACGCTTTTCGCGTCCCGCACCGAATAATTGCAGCGCGCCGGACATATGCATCTTGGGATTGTCGAATTTCGGCGTCGGTGACGGGTCCATCACGTAACGATCCTCGACCTTCACCGGATAGGCATAAGTCGTCGCGATGTGACCGTTGCGGGCGATGTCCTCGTACAGCTTGACATGCATCAGGCCATATTCCTCAAGGGCGTGCATCTTCCGTGTCTCGGTCTCGCGCGGTTCGAGAAAGCGCAACGGCTCGGGGATCGGAACCTGATAGACAAGCACCTGCCCTTCCGCGAGCGGCGTCTCGGGAATGCGATGGCGCGTCTGGATGATGGTGGCATCCGACGTTTTCGTCGTGGTCAGAACGCCGGCAACGCGCTCGAAGAATTTTCGGATCGAAACCGCATTGGTGGCGTCGTCGGCGCCCTGATCGATGACCTTGAGCACGTCGTCAGGTCCGAGGACCGCCGCCGTCACCTGTACGCCGCCGGTGCCCCAGCCGTAAGGCATCGGCATTTCGCGGCTTGCGAACGGCACCTGATAGCCTGGAACTGCGATCGCTTTCAGGATCGCACGGCGGATCATGCGCTTGGTTTGCTCATCGAGATACGCGAAGTTGTAGCCCGATGTTCGATGCTGCATGTTCATTCCGCAGCCTCCCTCACCTCACCAGATGCCATATCGGCGCGGTCTTCGTGTTCGGCCCGCATCCTGCGGACGAGAGCAAGCTCCGCCTGAAAGTCGACGTAGTGCGGCAGCTTCAGGTGTTCGACGAAGCCCGTCGCTTGAACGTTGTCGCAGTGAGAGACCACAAATTCCTGATCCTGCGCCGGCGCGACGATATCTTCTCCCAATTCTTCCGCGCGCAAGGCGCGGTCGCACAGCGACATCGCCATGGCCTTGCGTTCGGATTGACCGAAGACCAGTCCATAGCCGCGCGTGAACTGCGGCGGCGCCTTGGCCGATCCCTTGAATTGATTGACCATCTGGCATTCGGTGACCTGCACGCGGCCGATCGGCACGGCGAAGCCGAGTTCGGGCATGAACACCTCGACATCCACCTCACCGATGCGAATTTCGCCTGCAAAAGGATGCGAACGCGCGTAACCACGCTGCGTGGAGTAGCCGAGCGCGAGAAGGAAACCTTCGTCGCCGCGCGCCAGAGCCTGCAGACGCATTGAACGATCGAGCGGGAACGACATCGGGGTCTGGTTGATGTCGCCGGGTTCGACAACTTCGTCCAACCCGTGATCTTCCTCAACCAGGCCTTCGCGATCCAGGATATCGGTCACGCGCGCGATGGATTCATGCGCTTCCACGCGATGTCCACCTTGCTCGACCTGCGGGTCACCATCGAGCTCTTCATCGAGCAGACGATGCGTATAGTCGAAAGTCGGGCCCAGCAACTGCCCACCGGGCAGATCCTTGTAACAGGCCGAGATACGGCGCTGGACCAACATCGCTTCGGTGTCCAGCGGCTCGCTGTGGCCGAAGCGCGGCAACGTGGTGCGATAGGCGCGCACCAGAAAGATGGCCTCAATCAGATCGCCACGGGCTTGTTTGATGGCAAGCGCCGCCAGCCTGCGATCATAGAGCGAGCCTTCGCTCATCACTCGGTCGACGCTGAGCGCCAATTGCTCGGCGATCTGGTCAAGCGTCAGGGACGGCACGGCACGATTGCCACGACGGCGATCCGCCAGCAACCGATGCGCGTTGTTGATGGCGGTTTCGCCGCCTTTGACTGCGACATACATGGCTCAATCCTTCGCCGAAATCAGGCGCGCCGAGCGCGGCAAACATGCCAATTCATGGCCAGCCGCGAGAACGAGATCGACACCGCGCGGGAAGCGTTTGCGATTGGCACTCCACTGTTCGACGAAATTGGCGGGCAACCCGCGCGGTGCGATGGTCGCGCGCTCCTTGATGCCGGGACCTTCGAAGGTGAAGGGTTCCCCGCCATCGAGGCTTTCGAGTTGAAGGATCAGCGTCGCTGAACGGTCTGGATATTCGTGCGACCCCTGCGCGAAGCGATCGAAGGAAGGCATCGCACATGGCATGCCGACAAGAGCGAATACCGCATCGGCCATCGTGGCAGCGCGACGGCCTCCGGTATGAAATGCAAGCCAGCGGTGCAAGGCGTCACTCTCGAACGCACCGTCCAGCCAATAGGGCGTATCCGCGTCGATGAGCGTGCAGGCGATGGCACCCGCGGCCCCCAGCATCGCGGGCGGCGCGATCGCGGCCTCGATACGCACCACGCAAGCGGGCCGCGCCATTGCATCCATCAGGATACGAAACGTCGATTGCGATTCGAGCACTGGATTCGTGAATCCGCCTTCGAGCACATCGGCATCGACGATCATCAATCTTCTCCGCGTGCCATGGTGAAGAAGTCCACGCGTGTCGCCGCGGTCTGGCGGCGCATGGTTTCGTCCGCCTCATTCAGTTCCGCCCGGATCGGTTCGATCACTGCCATCTCGATACGGGCGGCCACGTCATCGCTGCTGCACAGGGCGTCAATCACGGCGGACAGCTTCGCCTTCGCAATGTCGCGCCCCAACGCCATGGCGTGACCGATGGAGCCATCCTCCAACCTCACGCTCGCGCGCGTCACGCTCGCTTCGCCCAGATTGAAGGCGTGCCCGGTACCGCCGACGCGACCACGCAGCATCACCAACCCGAACTCCGGTCCGCGCAACATCCTGTAGGCCGGATCGAGTCCGACCGCGCGCCACAACTCCTGCAGTCGTGCAGTGCTGCCGCGCGCCAGAACTGCCATGCGATCTTTCCTCATGGCGGTCATTCGATCATCAACCATAGCTGCTCCGTATTTGTCTATTGATCTAGACAAATAGATAAGATAGCTCGTTGTAACGCCGCTCGATGACGGGCGCATGACGTTCTGAAAACAAGGTGGGGAATGGCTCGAACTGGCCGTTTGCAACGTGGCGCAGGTGTATCGCTGTGGCGGCAGATCGCAGATCGCATCCGCGTCGATGTTTCGCGCGATCTCGCGGATGAGACCGGCAGGCTGCCGCCGGAAACGGAGTTGGCCGAACGGTTCGGCGTCAATCGCCACACCGTGCGCGCGGCTATTTCTGCGCTGGCGCATGAAGGCGTGTTGCAGGCCTCGCAAGGACGCGGCACCTATGTGCGCAAACGAAAACGGCTTGTTTATCCGATCGGCAAAAAGACGCGGTTCTCGGCCGGACTGGAGGGCCAGAGTCGCGATCGCAAAAGCGAGCTTTTAAGTCACCGTCGCGAAGGAGCATCCGCCGAGATCGCCGAAGCGCTTGATCTGACCGAGGGCGCTGACGTGATCCGCCTCGAATTGCTCGGCAGCGCCGACGACGTACCGGTATCGCGCTCAACCTCGTGGTTCAGCGCCGCGCGTTTTCCCGACATCGCCGATCATTTCATTCGAACCGGCTCAATTACGAAAGCCCTGAAACGTGCGGATGTCCACGACTACAGCCGCGCTTCCACCACGATCGAAGCCCGCCATGCGGATGAGATCGATACGATCGATTTACGACTATCGCCAGGAGCAATCGTTCTCATCGCTCGCGCCGTGAATGTCGATCTCGATGGCACTCCGGTCCAGTATTCGCAGACCCGCTTCGCCGCCGACCGGATTACTTTGTCTATCGAGACCCAGGCCAATCAGAAACCCGGGAATGATGCTTCAATCAGCCCGCCCGGCCGCATGCCAACCAGCACAGCCCGCCCCAAGAATACGGAATAACACCGGCCCCGCGATGAGATGATATGTGCGTATCCGTGGATGCGCCGTTGGAAGCGGGACAATCTTCGGCGACGGTGGCGTGCGCAGTCGACGCAGGCATCTGCCCTCCCCCTGTTGCGACCTTCGAGATATCGCGTTCGGTGTGGGGCTCGTATCTGCGCGGTGACCGATCATTCGTCGATGCGACATGATCGGTCACCGTTCTGTCTATAACGACAGCACTATGCGTCGGATCGCCTTAAGCGTTCGGCAGACCTGCGACGGCCTCGATCTCGACCTTCATGCCGGGAACGGCAAGACGGCTCACTTCGAACAAAGTCGATGCCGGCTTTGTGGAGCCGAAATACTTCTGACGAACCGGATTGATCTTGGCGCGGTCGTTAACGTCGGTGAGCAACACCGTGACCTTGAGAATGTCGGCGAACGATGCGCCGGCCTGCTTCAGAATCTTATCAAGCGCAGCGAAGACGGCTTCGGCCTGCGCCACCACGTCATCGCCGCCAATCACATTGAGATCGGCATCGAGCGGCGCCATACCCGAGATGAACAGCATGTTGCCGAAGCGCACCGCGTCGCAGTAGTGGCTGATCGGGGGATTGAGGCCAGGAACAGAAATCTCTTGGCGCTGGTTGTTCGCAGACACTTACCTTTTCTCCATGTTGAGCGGCGTGGGATCGAGATGGCTGAGGGCCGCACCGCCGGAATGCTGGCCGCTCAGAATGAAATAGATCACGCCTGAGGCGGCGCTGCGGATGTGCTCGGCGAGCGCAGTCGCAGCCAAGGCGGGATCGCGTTTGCGCAGAATCTGGAGCAGCGAGGCGTGCTCCACGCCCGGCATTTCCGGGATGTGATAGAGATCGATGTACATCATCAGAAACGGTTGGATCGCCGCCTGAGCGCGGCGGATTTCGTCGAGAAGCCGCGGCATATTGGCCGCGGTGTAGATCATCTCATGAAACTTAGCGTGCAACTCTAGCCATAGCGGTCGATCGCGCGTGACGCGATCCATGCGCTTGAGTTGGGCTTCGAGCGCCTCGAAATGCGCATCGGTCAGATGCGGCACGGCGCGCGCCATGGCGAGGCATTCCAGCGCCACGCGGATTTCAAACAACTCAATGATCTCGTTCGGCGAGCGCGCGGTGACGAACGGGCGGCGATTGGCGCCAAAGGTGACCAGCCCCTCGAGATGAAGTTGCAGCAATGCCTCGCGCACCGGCATGCGACTGACACCGATCGCCTTGGCGACCTGTTCTGGCCGGATCTGCACCGACGCCGCCAGTGCACCCGAAAGAATCTGCTCTTTCAGATAGGCGTAAGCGGTCTGCTGCGCCGTCCCGCTCATGCGGTTCCTCCGAACTTGCGTTTAAAGTGTATCCACTTTTTAGTATGAAAACCATAAAAATCAACGGCCAGGACCAGCATATCAACGCATACGCAAGAAATATGTTGCGAAGCTCGGATAAATCGTATCCAGTTTAGGGGTCAAAACAACAAAGGGGAGAGACCATTGTGACCACGCGGCGTAGCGTTCTGAAAATGCTTGGAGCGGGAGGCGCATTGGCATGGGGCGGCGGCTCGCTGGTTCATGCCCAGGGCAATTCAGTGACCATCACCAGCCTCGGCGGCAAATGGGAGCAGTCGATACGCGAGCACTTCATTCCGCTGTTCAAGAAACGCACGGGCGCCGAGGTCCGGGTGGTGCTGGGCGGTCCGTCGCAGTGGTCGGCACAAATCGAGGCGCAGCCGAATCGTCCGCCGCTGGATGCCGTCGACAACAGCGAGTTGCTGGCGATCGCGCTCAAGAACAAGGGCCTCGTGGTCAAGCTGACGCCGGACAAAGTGCCGAACCTCGCGCATACGCCGGATCTGTTCCGCAAGCCGTTCGACGATTACGGCGCGTCGTACCAGTATTCGACATCGGCGCTGTTCCGGAATCGCGACAAGATTCCTCAGGAAGCCAAAACCTGGCCGGAGTTCTTCGAGCGTGCCGGCAAGGGCGAATTCGGCCGCTCCATCACCCTGCCCGATATCTCTTATCCGTGGGCGCCGCACATCATCTGGCACTTCGCCACTGTGCTCGGCGGCGGCGTCGACAATCTCGATCCAGCCTTCGAGGCCCTCAAAAAAATCAAGCCGTACATCGTCAAGTTCTGGTCCACCGCGCTGGAAGTGGAGCGCATGGTGATCTCGAAGGAAGTCGATATCGGCTACCTGTGGGATGGCCGCATTACCGCGATGATGGGTGAGAAGAACCCGACGCTCGCTTTCAACCGCCCAGGTCCGAACTCACTGGTGACACTGTCACCGGCACAAGTGGTGAAGGGTGGCAACGAGAAACTCGCGTTCGAGTGGGTGAATACGCTGCTCGATCCGGAGCCGCAGCTTCAATATTACAAGTTGATCAACTTCACCCCGACCAACAGCAAGGTCATCATTCCCGACAACATGAAGGCCAACATCATGCCGCTCAACGAGGGTGTGACGCCGCCCTACTCCGAGTTGGCGAAGGTGACGTCGCGTATCGTTGATCGCTGGAATCGCGAGATTCGCGGCTGACGGTTATGGAACGAGGCTGACGTGACACGATCATCGACCGATCTCGGGCAACTGGCGCGGATTGTCCTGTTGCTGCCTGCCACGATCATTGTCGTGGTCGGCTACGTGCTGCCCAGCCTCGTTCTCGCCGCCCTGAGCTTCGGCATCGTGCCGGGAGTCTGGGTATTCTCCGAAGCGACCACCAGCCACTACATGCGGCTGCTCGGCGATATCTATTATCTGCGCGTCGTCGGTTACACGCTGTTCCTCGGGATCGTCGTCTCGGTGCTGACGGCGGTCCTCGCCTTCCCCGTCGGCTATTATCTGGCGCGCTCGCGCAGCCGGCTCACCAGCCTGTACGCCGTGCTGACTTTTACGCCGCTGGCTGTCGGCATGAACATGGTCACCTTGGGCTGGATGATCATCCTCGGCAAGACCGGCTTCATCAACGCGCTGCTGCTGCAAACCGGTGCCATCAACGATCCGCTGCAACTGCTCTACGGCTGGGGCGCGGTCATCGTTGCCATGGTGCATGTAGTGTTCACCTTCATGGTGCTCCCCATCGAGGCGGTGGTGCGGCAGATCGATCCGTCATTGGAAAAGGCAGCACGCATTCTCGGCGCCGGGCCGATCCGGACATTCATCGAAGTCGTACTGCCGCTTAGCCTGCCGGGCATCGCGGCCGGTTTTCTCATCGTCTTCCTGCAGGTGTGCGGCGCCTTCGTGCTGCCGCTGCTGCTCGGCGGACAGGGATTCACCCTGATGCCGATCGCGATCTGGGAGCAGATCACTGTGTCTTTCGATCGATCGTTCGCCGCAACGTTGTCCGTCGCGCTGATCCTCATTTCGATCGTGGTGATGCTGCTGCAAATGCGCATCATGCGCGAAAAGTCGCTTGTCTGACATGTCGCTCCGTTATCTCAGCATCTACTCGGCGATTCTCGGGATCGTCTTCGTCTTCCCGCTGCTGATCGTGGTGGCGGTGTCGCTCGATCCTGGCGACTACATCCGTTTTCCGGTCAGCGGCTACAGCCCGCGCTGGTACATCGAGATGTGGTCGAACCAGACCATTCTGCTGGCGTTGAAGAACAGCCTGATCGTCGGCGTGACGTCGAGCCTGATCGGGGCGCTGGTTGCCGTGCCGGCGGCCTTGGTGATCGCCCGTGGCGGGCGCTTTCTTGAGGGGGTTGTCTACCCGTTCTTCCTGTCCTCCTTCACGATCCCATGGCTGGTCTATGGATTGGCCTTGCTGTTTTTCTGGGGAGCCGCCGGGCTCGACCTGTCGCTCACCACCCTGATCGTCGGCCATACAGTAATTGCAATTCCCTATATCCTGCGCGTGACGCTTGCGGTGCTGCGCGGCATGCCGCCGAATCTGGTGCGCGCCGCACGGATCTGCGGAGCCTCGCCGCTGCAAGCCTTTTTTTCGGTAACGCTGCCCTATATCCGCTCAGGTCTCGTCGCCGGCGTTTCGTTCGCATTCGTGGTGTCCTTCACCAATATTCCGGTGTCGCTGTTCATCACCACCGCCGACAACATCACCCTGCCGATCGCCATCTTCAACTACATGGTGAACAACTTCGAGCCCATGGTGGCCGCGATCTCCGTGGTTCAGGTGGCCATGATCGGCATCATTCTATTGACCGCCCGCAAGGTCGGGCGCGTCGAAAGGTCCTAGAAATGTCTGAGCACTTTGATCTCGAGCTTCGCAGCGTCGAGAAGCGGTTCGGTGATCAGGCCGTGGTGCGGGGCGTTTCCTTCGCGCTGGAGAAAGGCGAGTTCCTCTCCCTGCTCGGCCCGAGCGGTTGCGGCAAGACCACAACGCTGTCGATGATCGCTGGGTTTGAGGCGCCGTCCGGCGGCGAGATTTTGATCCGAGACCGCCGCATCGATGCGCTGCCGCCCGAAAAACGCGACATCGGCATGGTGTTTCAGAACTACGCACTATTTCCGCATCTCACCGTCGCCGACAACATTGGTTTCGGATTGCGGATGCGCGGCATGCGTAAAGCCGAAGCGCGAACCGAGGTCGAAAGCAGCGCCAGGCTGGTGAAGGTCGATCATCTGCTCGACCGCTATCCGCGCCAACTCTCCGGCGGCCAGCAGCAGCGCGTTGCGCTTGCGCGCGCCCTGGTCACCAAACCGGCGCTGGTGCTGCTTGACGAGCCGTTCGGTGCGCTCGACCGCCTGCTGCGCGAAGAACTTCAGATCGAAATTCGCTCGCTGCTGCGTCGGCTGAACATTACCACGGTATTCGTCACCCACGATCAGGACGAAGCCCTATCGATGTCGGACCGCGTCGCCGTGATGTTCGACGGACGAATCGAGCAGATATCGACGCCACAACAACTCTACTCAGTGCCCGCGACGCGCAACGTTGCTGGCTTCATCGGCAAGGGTACATTTCTGCATGGCACCGTCACGGCGAACGGCTTATTCGAATCCAGGCTCGGATCATTCCGGCTGCCAGGTGGGGCGGCATCGCCAAAGTCCGCGATCGGCGATTATTTCCTGCGACCTGAATCGGTGTTCGTGACCGAGCGCATTGGTCAGTATCCCAACGAGATCAACGCAGACGTGGCGGCGATGACCTTCCTTGGCGACCGCCAGACCTTGATCGCCGACGCCACCGACGGCACGCGCTTCTTCGTGCAGGTGCGGCACGATTCCCCAGCACTGCCGATCGGCTCAAAGGTTCACCTTGGCTGGGCCAGCGAAAGCGCAACTGTATATCAATCGGCCGCTACGGCTTGATCATCAGCACGATGTCCCTCGGCTGCAGCGATTGACCTGTGAGACGCGAAACGAACCGTCAAGACCTCTCGGGCAACAGGCCGCACTGCTTGGCGATGATGCCAAGCATCACCTCGTCTGCCCCGCCGCCGATCGAGCCGAGGCGGCCGTCACGGTATCGCCGCGAAACCAGCGTTTCGTCCATATACCCCATGCCGCCCCAGAACTGAAGGCACGCGTCATGGACCTCGCGCCCCAGCCGCGTACCCTTGAGCTTCGCCATTGAAGCAAACCGGGTACAGTCTCCTCCGGAGACGTGAATTTCCACGGCCTTCCACGTTAGCGCGCGCAACGCCTCCACTTCGGTCAGAAGTTCGCACAGGCGATACAACACCACCTGATTTTCAATAATCGGCTTGCCGAAGGTCTTGCGGCTCCGCGTGTATTCAATCGTCTCTTCGATCGAGCGCGTGCAACTCGTGATGCAGCCGAGCGCCGCATACATGCGCTCCTCCTGAAACTGCTTCATCTGATACACGAAACCCTTGCCTTCGTCGCCGATGCGGTTACGCACAGGGACACGCACGTCCTCAAAATAAAGTTCGGCCGTATCGGACGCATGCATTCCGAGCTTCTTCAGTTTCCTCGCCACGGTTACGCCCTTGGTGCGCTTGCCGTTGTCCTTGAGCGGCACAATGATCAAGGACTTGTTGCGATGGACCGGCCCCTCGCCGGTGTTGGCGAGCATGCACATCCAGTCGGCCTGCGTGCCGTTGGTAATGAATGTCTTGGAGCCGTTGATAACGTAGTCGTCGCCGTCGCGCACGGCGCGTGTCTTGATCGCGGCAACGTCGGAGCCGGCGGATGGTTCGGTGACGCCGATGCAGGCCACCATATCGCCCGCGATGGCCGGCGCGAGAAACTCCCTACAAAGGTCGGCCGATCCGAATCGCGCCAGCGCCGGTGTCGCCATGTCGGTCTGAACCCCGATCGCCATCGGAATGCCCCCGCAATTGATGTATTGCGAAGTCTCGTCAATGATGGCGCCGTATGAATAATCGAGCCCTAGGCCGCCGTATTCGACTGGCTTGGTGACGCCCAGCAGTCCGAGATTTCCGAGCTTCTTGAACACTTCATGGGCGGGAAATATCTGCGCTGCTTCCCACTCGTTGACGTGCGGGTTAATTTCCTCATCGATCACGCGCCGATAGGTTCGCCGCAATTCTTCATGTTCATGAGTGAGTTGCATTTCTGAGACCCCAATCGCCGCGTATTCAGTCTAGGACGATGCCGCCACCCGCCGCGTCGGCGCCGCTGTGCTCATCGTAAAGCCTTCGTAGCCTTTCGCGGCCACATCGTTGCAAATTTGCCGGTAGATGCCGACGCCGCCGATATAGGGCATGAAGATACGCGGCTTGCCCGGAACATTGGCGCCCATATACCAGGAGTTGGCCTGCGGATAGAGCGTGCCATGCGCGACGTCGTTGACGTGGTCGACCCAGTTATCCTCGGCGGCGCGCGTTGCCTCCATGCAATCGAGTCCGTTCGCGCGCATATAATCGAGGCAATCGGTGATCCAGTCGACATGCTGCTCGATCGAGACGATCATGTTGCTCAGCACCGAAGGGCTGCCTGGTCCAGTGATCACGAACAGGTTCGGAAATCCTTCGCTCATCAGGCCAAGATATGTGCGCGGACCGGCCTCCCATTTTTCATTGAGAGTCTGTCCCGACCGCCCGCTGATATCGATCTTTGCAACCGAGCCGGTCATGGCATCAAAGCCTGTCGCAAGCACCAGCACATCGAAGTCATAAACGGCACCTCCGGCCCTGAGGCCATGCGGAAGTATCTCTTCGATCGGATTGGCTCTGACATCGACCAGCTTGACGTTGGCGCGATTGTAGGTCGCGTAGTAATCGGTATCGACGCATATCCGCTTCGAACCGATGGGATGGTCATGCGGTTGGAGCAGCTTCGCGACTTCCGAGTCCTTGACGATCTCGGCGATTTTGGCGCGAACGAAGTCGGCGGCAGTGTCGTTGGCGGCCTTGTCGAGTGCGATGTTGTTATAGGTGGCGGTGAAGGTCAGGCCGCCCTTGTCCCAGCGCGCGCCATAACGCGCATTCCGATCGGCAGCGCTCTCTTCCAACGCACCTTTCTCGGGCAGTTCCTGGTAGATGCCGTTGCGCATCTCCTCGCGCGCCTTGCGACGTATTTCCGTGTAGTTGGCACGGAAGAAATCTCGCTCCTCCGGCGACAGCGGCGCATTGCGCGCCGGCACGCTGAAGTTGGGCGTGCGCTGAAACACCGTGAGTTGGCTCGCCTGATCGGCGATGATCGGGATCGACTGGATGCCCGATGATCCGGTGCCGATCACCGCTACGCGCTTGCCGGTGAAGCCCACCGGTTGGTGCGGCCAATGACCGGTATGATAGACCTCGCCCGTGAAATCCGAAAGTCCCTTGAAATCCGGCGTGCGGGCATTGGAGAGACAACCCGTCGCCAGCACCACGAATTGCGCCCGGACAGTCTTTCCATCCGAGACGGTCACCGACCAATCCCTCGCGCGTTCATCGAACACGGCGCGCTCGACGCGCGTACTGAATTGAATGTCGGATCTCAGATCGAACCGATCGGCGACATGATTGGCGTAGCGCAGGATTTCCGGCTGCGGTGCATAGCGTTCGCTCCATTCCCATTCCTGTTGGAGTTCTTCGGAGAAAGAATAGGAATACTGCATGCTTTCGACGTCGCATCGCGCGCCGGGATAACGGTTCCAATACCAGGTGCCGCCAACGCCGCTGCCTTGTTCGAACACGCGCGCCGACAATCCCAACCCGCGCAATCGATGCAGCATATACATGCCGGCGAAGCCAGCGCCGACGATCACAACGTCATATGCGTCGGCATCCTGTGAGCGGTTTCCGATGGCATTCGCTTGGCCGACAGACATTTCGCGCGCTCCTGCTCTCGTGGCTGTTCCCGAAGGGCGATCTGCTTGTCAGCATTGTGTCTGGTGCCCGAAAGCGCAAGCCGCAAAACTGCGGTGGCGCCCCGCGCGCTTCACGGCGACGTTCTGCGAGACGGAAAATCGCCGTTGCAGCCGGAACGGCTACGGCAAAGCGAGACCGTAGCCTCGGAAAACCGACGCATGAATCGATTGCAAGATGCGCGTCGGCTATTCCCACACCACCTCATGGCGCATCACGAACGGGCTGAGCAGGCGATGCACTTCCTCGGCAAGCGCAGCGCGCTGGTCGTCCGGCACGTTGCGAAGCGTGACCGTGGCCAAGCTGCCGTGGCTTCCGTGCGCTCCCACATCGACCTTGCAGTCGATTCCGCGTTCACGGATCGGCGAGAGAATGCCGGCGAACACTCGCGTGGCGGCATCCCAACGGAGTTGCGGCTTGAAGACCTTTCCAACCCCGGTGAGCGGCATCGGATCGACCGCGATGACCTGCACCGGAACGGCGGCGCGTTCGGGCGTCCGTTCCCGCGCCCACGCTTCAAGTTCACCCGGCGCAACACTTGCGCCCGGCTTCAACTGAACGTAGCCCACCGGCAGTTCGCCGGCATAGGCATCGGGCTGGCCGACGACCGCGGCAAGGCTCACCGCAGGATGCTGGAATAGGATATCTTCGATCGGGCCGGGATCGATATTGTGACCGCCGCGGATCACCAGATCCTTGGCGCGCCCGGTAATCCAAAGCAGCCCGTCCTTGTCCAGACGACCGAGGTCGCCGGAATTGACCCAGCCGGCTTCGACGAATGCTTCGCCGTTGTGCGCTTCGTTGAGATAGCCGCCGAAGACACCCGGCCCTGCCATCGCCACCACGCCGATCTCATCGACGGCACAATCGCCGACGGCGCCCCCGGACGCGTCGAGCTTGACGATGCGTACCCGGCTATAGGGCACCGGAAATCCCACAGAACCGATCCGGATCGGCTGATCGGGAAAGGCGATGGTGTGAACGCTCGACGTCTCAGTCATGCCGTAGACTTCGTACACCGGGAGCCCCAACTTCTGCTGGATCGCGTTGCCGACCGCGACCGGGATCGCAGAGCCGCCGCCAGCCGCGAACCTCAGGCTCGACAGATCGGCATTGCCGGGAGGAATGCCGAGCACCGCCGCCAGAACGGTCGGCACGCTCGAAAGTCCCTCGGGCTTGAACCGTTCGACAAGGCCCCAGATGTTCTTCACCGACGATGGATTGCGCCATCCGGCAGGCGAGAGGACCACAAGGCAGCCGCCGGCCGAAAGGGTGCTCAGAACCTGAGTCAGCGAGCCGCCGACATGAAACAGCGGCATTCCGAATAGCAGATTGCCCCCTGGTTGGGTCTTGAGGAGCAGATTGACGGCCCAGGCCTGATAGACCTGATTTTCATGGGTGTGCCGCACCAGTTTTGGCGTGCCGGTGGTGCCGCCGGTGTGGAAATAGGCCGCGACGTCCTGGGCTGAGATCGGCCGGCCGCTGACGAGCCGGTCGGATGGTTGATCCTTCATGAGTTCGCTGAATGAATGCACCCCGTTGGCAGGATCGGCGGGGCCGTGCACCACCACGATCGCCTTGAGGTGCTTCAACTTGCCGCGGACCTGTTGCACCTTTTCCCAGATGTCGGTTCCGGGCATCGGGCCGAGGGTCACCAGCACCTTGGTCTGCGCGGCTTCAAGGATTTCCTCGATCTGATGCGGCTCAAGGAGTGGATTGATCGGATTGACGATCCCCGCCGCCTCGGCGCCGAACAGCGTGATGAAAGCTTCGGGCAGAAGCGGCAGCATGAAGCTGACCACATCACCTGCGTCGACGCCGAGCGCATGAAACATGTTCGCAGCCTGCGTCACGCGTGCCAGGAAGTCACGATGGCTGATGACGAGCGGCTGATCGGCCGGGTCGGCATTGGCGAGAAACTGAATGGCGGGCGCATCGGGGTTGTGGCTCGCGCCGAGTTTGATCGCATCGTAGGTGCTCGCCGCAGCGATGCGATCGCGATAAGGAGCCTGCTCAAAGGCGCGCACCTCAGCGTTATTGGTGAATTTCGGATACTCGTTGCTGATCAGCCGATCGAGCAAATGCGCGCCTGACATGTTGAGGCTCCTCCTCGAAATTGTTTCGTCCCGTTACCTGGTTGGCCGTGCCTTCTGCGGACACGGTGCCGACGGCGGATGGCGCGCCTCATGCTTCGAAACGAACGTCGCTTCCGAAGCTGAAGTCGCTGCGATCCGCGTAACAATGTTCGATAATTTGCCCGGCGTCCATTCCCGGATTTTCTGGGAAACGGATACCTTTGTCGGTGCCCACTCCCAGCCGACAAGGCTTCGGCATCGGACGCGAGCTTTGGGCGTGTCCGCCGTCAAGGAGCAGCGTCGAGGGGTGTCTTTATGGCGCCGGAGCCCATGCCCCGCACTCGCATGTTACATCCTGATCAAAACCACGCCCGAAACAAGCATCCCGGCTCCCAGCAGCCTTGCGAGATTTACCGGCTGCTGTTGCAGACCCAGCAACCCGAAATGATCGAACATGATCGATCCAACCATCTGGCCAACGACAATCAGGGCGAGCACTGTCGCCGCGCCAAGACGCGGCACCATGATAATCGCAATGCCGATGAAGACGGCGCCGAAGAATCCGCCCGTCCATGAGATCCAGGAACTTCCGCTGATGGCGGACAGGCTCGGCCGGGGCCCTGGCATAAGCAGTGCCACGGCGAGCATGATGATCATGCCGACAAGGTAGCTCACAAAACCGGCCCACCAAGGCGAGCCGAGTTCAGTGCGCAAGTTTGCATTCAAAACCTGCTGAAACGCGACGCTGACGCCGGCCGCAACCACGATCAGAGGCAAAAAAAATTGCAAGGCAGGTGTCATACCGCGCTCCCAAACAAGGCGCGGCCAGCGCGCCGGATGGGATGAATAACCGGGCAGTGCGCGCTGTTATAGAACAGATGTGATCAGCATTATCCCGCGCGATAGCGGCCGGGTGTTACGCCGAACGTCCTCACGAAACAGCGGCCGAGGTGACTTTGATCCGAAAATCCTGAAGCCGCCCCTGCGGCGGCAGTGTGGTGCCCTTGCTGAAGCAACTGCCTGGCATTGTTCAGTCGGGCCATCAGCCCGATTTCCTGGGGCGCGATTCCGTAAGCTTTCTTGATCTTTCTGGAGAAACCTTCGCGCGTCATGCCCATTCGCAAAGCAGCTTGCGCGACAGGCTTCTGGCGAAGCAACTCCATATCATCCATGGCGACGGGAAGAACACCAAGGCTGGTGTGGTGCCCCACCTGAACAGGCCATTGTAGCGCAGAGACCGGCTCATGGCATCCGCATGCACTTGCCAGGCCGGCAATATCCGCTTGCGATCCATCACTCGCCGCATTGGCGTAGACATTGACGCAAACGACTTCCGATTCTTCGTCAAGCGATCGATGCGGCGTTCCAGCAGGGATGCGAACCGCGTTCCCTGCGGACACCTCGACCAACGCGCCGCCAATGTAGAAGCGACGACGTCCGACCAAAACGAATGTGATTTGATCCTCTGCATGGAAATGCGTCGGCAGTCCCACACCAAGACCGCGCACAGTCCCCATTTCCACGACATGCGGCCCGGAGCATCGCCAATAGTCCCAAACATGCCGAGACTGATTGAGGCGCTCAAGCAAGAATTTTGGTGATTCCGAAAACCGTCTCGTATCACTCTTGCTCATCATGCTTTCATCATATGTCCGAACATTACTCGCACATTCCTATAAGGACCGGATGGTGCCGGCCCAGGCTGGGTAGTGCCGTGCGGATAGCACGCCTATCAAGCAACCATAGCCAGCTAGCTTGAGTGCGTGGCAATTGCGTGTCGGGGGCGATCGCATGGCCAACCCGTTCAGGTCTTGCGACGCGGTCGCCGGATTGCCCTGATTTTTCCAGTGCGGCCGCCGCCGCAAAAGAAGCGTTCACCGCCGTCCGATTCAAGGCCCGAAACGCCGGTGTCCGGCGGCATATCGAGCATCTCCAAAATCTCACCGGTTTTGGCATCAATGCGCCGCACGTCGCTGCCGTCGTCATCCCATGTCGCGTGCCAAAGATCGCCATCGATCCAGCTCACCCCGGTTACGAGACGATTGGATTCGATGGTGCGCAAAATCGCGCCCGTCGCGGGATCGACTTGATGAATCTTGCGGCCACGGTGCTGTCCGACCCACAGCGAGCCCTCCGCCCAGGCAAGACCGGAGTCGCCACCGGAACCGGGCGCGGGGATGCTGGACAATACCTCGCCGGACTCCGGATCGATCTTCCGAATTCGGTCCTCCGCGATCTGAAACAGATATCGGCCATCGAAAGCCGTTCCGGCATGTGCGGCAACATCGATCGAGCGTACGATCTGCCCGCTATCCGGATCGAGCGCGTTCAGCTTCTCACCGGACGCAAACCAGACATGGCGGCCATCGAAGGTCAGGCCATGAACCTGATCGGCATCCGGAAACGGTCCGTATTCCTGAAGAACTTCTGCCTTGGCGTGTTTCATGTATTCACCTGTCCATCGAGCATCTGGCGCCTTCGCACATCTGTGGAGCTGCCATTCGCTTCAGTTTCGTAGCTCAACACTAACTTCCCGGCAGGGGACCGGGGAGTAACAGTGTTGTCGGGAAACCCGGAACCGACGGTGTCGTCCAACGCCGCGCGCGGCCATGGCCAAACGATTGCACTTTACCGGCGATCGACAGTTGCTCGAGCGCGCGTTGTACGCTCCGCGGGCTGACATCAAGTGCAATCGCCAGCGCCGAACTCGACCACGCCTCGCCATCGGCGAGCAATGCGATAACGTCGGCGTGCTCGCCCTCCGTGATCGGCGCCAACGCAACGGCTTCGCGCACATGTTTCGGAGATAGCGTAAAGCCCCGCGCCGTCGCGTTGATGTCCGCAAGAGCACCAAGCTCCGTGCGCAAGCGCCCGATCTCGACGCGCAACCGCGCGCGATGCGATTCATCGGCATGAATTGCACGAAAAGCTCGCTTGACCAATTCATCCCGGCTGACGTCGCCTGGCGATCCCTCGGCCAACGCACGCGCAAGAGCAAATAACACCGGGCGACTCGCAAGCGAAACGGTCTCGTTGATGGTTCTGACGACGTTGCGGCAGGCGTCGATCACCAGGGTATCCGACGCCAACAGCACCTCGACGTCTTCCAGCAGAAGGCTTCGTTCACTTCCGTGCACGATCGCTCGCGCTGCGGGCTGCGTGATCAACAACGCGACATTCTCCACCTCGGCCTGCAAAGCCGAACTTCCGGTCATCTGAGCGGCACGCGCGGCCCGGGCGAGGGCATTGCGCGCGGCGCCGGTCCGCAACCGCCGGATTGCTATTCCTGCCATCGCCAGTTCATAGCCGGCACGTAACGCCGGCGAGAGCGACGCAGGCTGAACGGACGAAAGCAGACGCTCGGCATCGTCGATCCGGCCGATAAGCAGAAGGCGGCGTGCCGCGAGACATGCGGCATGCGCAGCATTGACACGATCACCACGCCGTTCGAGCACCACACGCGCAGCGTCGAGCGATTTGGCTGGCCAAGTCAGATCGCGCGACACCAGCGCGATTTCCGCTTCGGCCACCGCGCAACGCGCTCGCGCGATCTGATCCTTGGGACCGAAGGCACGCACGGCCTGTTTGAGAAGCTCCTTGGCGCGGACGAGATCGCCAAGCTGCGCCATCGCGACGCCACGCAATGCCAACGCCGGCGCGTCGTCACGCAAAGCGACGCGTTTCAACGCGCTGAGAGGGTCGCCGGTCGCGAGGGCCTGCGCCGCGGCGGTGATCAGCGAGTCCATCGCAATCCCGTCACACTTGTAACTCCCACCCCCGGAATGTTCGGTGCCAGAATTTATCTCACGAACAACAGCATGACGCGCCTCCCACCGCGAGGCGTGGAACTCGCTCAAGGTGGGAGGTTTGAATGACCATGACTACACCAGCCAAAAACCAACCGAAAGGCGGAGAAACTGCCATGCAGACACCATCGGTCGTATCATCGCAGGAATGGGAAGCCGCGCGCGAGCAGCTTCTCATCAAGGAAAAGGCGCATATCCGCGCGCGAGATGCACTGGCCGCGGAGCGACGGCGGATGCCGTGGCTCGCGGTGGAAAAAACATATGAGTTCGACGGCCCCCGCGGCAAGGTCAGCCTGCTCGACCTGTTCGATGGCCGCCGGCAGTTGATCGTTTATCGCGCCTTCTTCGAGCCCGGCGTGCACGGCTGGCCGGAGCATGGCTGCATCGGCTGCTCCCTCGTCGCCGATCAGGTTTCCAACCTCGCCCATCTTAACGCGCGGGATACCACGCTGGTCTACGCCTCACGCGCTTCACAGGCCGACATCGCTCGGTTGAAGGCGCGCATGGGCTGGACCATTCCCTGGTTCACCATCACCGACAGCTTCGATACCGACTTCGGCGTGGATCAATGGCACGGCCACAACGCCTTCATCCGTGACGGCGAACGCATATTCCGTACCTACCTCATCAACAGTCGCGGCGATGAGGCGATGGGCACTGTGTGGAGCTACCTCGACATGACCGCGCTCGGCCGTCAGGAGACGTGGGAAGATTCACCGGCAGGCTATCCCCAAAGCCGCCCGTACAAATGGTGGAACTGGAACGACAGCTACGTCCCCAACGCCGCGCCGGACCCAAAATGGGTCGCGGTGTCGGATGCCGGCGAGGCGGCTTTCCGAAACAAACAGGGGAGCACCAAGCCATGAGCGAACTTTACTCAAATGGCATCGACGGGCGCGTGCCCACCCGAAATGCTGCCGCGGTCAGGATCACCGACGGTCTGGGGCTGATGGCCTCGCCGATCTTCGCCACCATGGCCGTGCTGACAAGTATGCCGGGCGGTGGTCCTGCGGAGGCGTTCTGCTCGAGCGTGCATGCGTCGCCGCTGGGTGGGATGACGACCATGTATCTGCTGATGGGCGCCTTCCATGTCGCCCCATGGATTAGGCTGGTCCGCACGCGGTTCGGAGATGGTCCGCGCTTTCAACCTCACATATAAAAGGCTAGGTCTTCTCTAACGCGGCTGCATTCGCGCGCCGGCATCAAGGCTGATCGTGGTGGCGTTGAGATAGGCGTTCTCCGCGATGTGTCGCACCAGACCGGCGAACTCGTCGGGTTGCCCCATCCGGTTCGGGTACAGGATCATCCGATCGACGATCGACTGCGACACCTTCGGTGGCATGCCGGCGACCATACCGGTATCGAACAACCCAGGCGCAATCGACACCACGCGAATGCCATGCTCGGCAAGGTCGCGTGCCACCGGCAGTGTGAGACCAATGACGCCGGCCTTGCTGGCGCTGTAGGCGGCCTGACCGACCTGCCCTTGCGACGCCGCACCCGACGCGGTGTTGATAATGACGCCGCGTTCTCCGCTCGCACCCTCGGGAGCATTGCGCGTCATCGCCACCGCCGCGAAACGGATGATGTTGAAGGTGCCGGTGAGATTGATGCCGATCACCTTGCTCCAGGTCGCGAGCGGAAATGGCTGCCCTTTTGATGATACCGTTTTCGATGCATCGGCAACGCCGGCGCAATTGACGGCGATATGTAGCGCGCCGAAGTTCGCGACCACCGCATCGACGGCGGTGCTGACACTTTCTTCGTTGGCGACATCGACAACGCGACTGAGCACATCGCCGCCCAGCTCACGACAGACATCGGCCAACCGCGCCTCGTCGCGATCGAACGCCGCGATCCGCGCACCTGCCTTTGCCAAAGCGATGCACGACGCCCGCCCGAGACCCGACGCGGCGCCGGTGACGATTGCGACCTTGCCATCCAACTGCATGAACGTCTCCCGTGATTCGATTTGCTTTAACGGCCAAGGATGGTGATGCAGGCCACAGCTTCTTCGATGCCTTGCAGACCGCCGCCGTTTTCGGCGAGCGCAATACGCGCACCTTCCACCTGCCGTGCGCCGGCTTCGCCGCGCAGTTGCGCGACCAACTCGTGGACCTGACCGATGCCAGTGGCGCCGACCGGATGCCCCTTGGATTCCAGACCGCCGGACGGATTGACCGGAATGCGTCCGCCAAGCGACGTGTCGCCGCGTTCGGAAATCACGCCACCGTCGCCGAAATCGCAGAAGCCGAGATTCTCGATCTGAATGATCTCGCCCATCGCAGTGGCGTCGTGCACCTCGGCAACGGAGACATCGTTGGGACCGATGCCGGCCCTGTCATAGGCTTTCTTGGCCGCTAGCGCGGTGCAGTGCCGCTCGACCGCCGCCGGATCGCGATCGCTGCCGGTCTGGATTACCGAGGCCAGCACGCGGATCGCGCGCTTCTCATCGAGGCCAAGCCGCTTCAATCCCGCCTTGGTGACGAGAACGGCCGCCGCCGCGCCATCGGAGATGGGCGAGCACATCGGCAACGTCAGCGGATAGGTGATCGGCGGCGCGCTCAGCACCTCGTCCACCGAATAGGCGTTGCGGAATTGTGAGAGCGGATTCTCCACCGAATGCCGATGGTTCTTCGCCGCAACCGCCGCCAACTGGCGCTGCGTGGTGCCGAAGCGCTTCATGTGCTGGCGCGAGAACGCCGCATAGACGTCCATGAACACGCTATAGGGTTTGTCCGAGGTGGTGCCGTCCGGCACCTCGACGCCTTCGCCAAGCGACAACAGGCGCTCGCGGATTTCATCGTCACGGCTGACGTCCCACGCGCTGTCGAACGCCTCGAACATCAGCTTGCGATCGGTGGAAAACATCTTCTCCGCGCCGAGCGCCAGCGCGACGTCGCCCTCGCCGGCCTTGAGAAACGTCACCGCCAGATTGAAAGCCGAACTGCCGCTGGCGCAGGCGTTCTCGACATTCACCACCGGAATGCCGCCGACGCCCATCTCGCGCAGCAAAATCTCACCGCGGATCATGTGCTGACGTTCCATATGGCCTTGCGAGGCATTGGCGAAGAACGCGCCCTCGACATCGGTTTTCTGCAAGCCGGCATCGCCCAGCGCGGCATCCACCGCGGTACGCGACAGCGTTTTCATATCGACATCGAGCATACGCCCGAACGGCGTCATGCCAACGCCGACTACATAGATGTCGTCCATAGCGTCCTCCCTGCGGCTTGCACCGTGTCGACCTAACTGTTCTTCAACTCCGGCAATGCGGATAGCACCTGCTCGGTATGTTCGCCGAGGCCGGGCACGCCGGAACGAGGCCCCGGATGCTCGCCGGAAAAGATCAATGGCTGCGCCACATGATGATGTCGCGCCCCGTCGCCGTTCATCACCTCGCGGAACAGACCGCGCGCGCGGAAGTGCGGATCAGCCACCACTTCATCGAGTGTATTCACTGGCCCCCACGGAATGCCGGCGGCATCGAGCTTTTCGGCCCATTCGGCACGGTTGCGCGTCGCCAATACCGCCGAAACCTGGCGCTGCAATGCGTTATTCCGGACGACGCGCTCGTTGCGATTGAAGCCGGCGGCATCGGGCAAGCCAAGGAGTTCACACAGCGGTCGCCAGAACCAGTCCTCGTGCGCGATCGACAGCGTGATCAACTTGCCGTCGGCGCATTTGAACACGCCATAGGCTGGCTCGGCTCCGATGTCGGCCAGCGGCGCGCCGTTCATCACCGGCCCGAGCATCACCGACATCCACGACACCAGACCATCGGTCATCGAGACGTCGATGTACTTTCCCTTGCCGCTGCGCGCCCGTTCCAACAGCGCCGCCAGCGTCCCCACCGCCGCGAACATGCCGGACGACAGATCGCCGACCGCGATGCTGCCCGGCTCCTCGACCGACCCAACTTCGGCATGACGGAACAGAAAGCCCGCGAGCGCCTGATATGAAATGTCATGCGCGGGCCGATCACGATAAGGGCCATCCTGCCCGAATCCCGAGATCGACACATAAACCAGCCGCGGATTGAGTTGCGCCATCGCGTCGTAACCGAAGCCGAGGCGCGCCATAGTGCCGGGACGATATCCCTCCATCAGTACATCGGCGGATGCGATCAGGCGGCGCAGATGTTGCTTGCCGTCGTCGCTCTTGAGGTCCAGTGCCACCGACTGCTTGCCGCGATTGAGCGCGGCATGGAACGCCGGGAATTGCCGGGCCGGATCACCGACACCGGGACGTTCGACCAAAATCACCTCAGCGCCGAGATCGCCCAGCAATAGCGTGGCGTAAGGCCCCGGATACTGCTCGGCTAGGCTGACCACCCGAATTCCAGCAAGAGGAAGGCTCATGTCGATACGCGCTCCAACAGGTGCTGAGCTTGATTTCACCTCGGCAGTCTGTAACATAACCGACGAAATAATCAACTAACTACGTAGTCAATTCTCGGGAGAAGTGCTATGGAATCGGTGATTTCTGAAATTCGCGGCAACGCGATGTGGATCACGCTGAATCGGCCGGATGCGCTTAATGCCCTCACCCCGGCCATCATTTCAGGAATCAACACTGCGCTCGACGAGGCCCCGCAATCGGAAGCGCGCGCGGTGGTCCTGACCGGAACGGGGCGCGGGTTCTGCTCCGGCGCCGATCTGAAATTCGTGCGCGGCGAAGCCGGCAACGACGAAACCGCGCTCGGCCGCTTTCTCGATACGATTCTTCTGGTCATGAACCGGCTTGAGACATTCCCCATGCCGGTGATTGCCGCGCTCAACGGGCTGACGCTGGCCGGCGGCCTCGAACTGATGCTGTGCTGCGATCTCGTCATCGCCGCGCGCTCGGCCAAGCTCGGTGATGCTCACTCGAACTACGGCCTGCTGCCGGGCGGCGGCAGTTCGGTGCGGCTGCCGCGCAAGATCGGCCCGACCCGCGCGAAATATCTGCTTTACACCGGCGAGTTCGTACCGGCAGACCAACTCGTCGCCGCCGGACTGGTGAATGAGGTCGTTGACGATGATGCGTTGATCACCGCCACCGAGGCGCTGGTCGCCAAGCTCGCCAACAAGAGCCCACTCGTGCTTCGCCGCATGAAAGCACTGGTCGATGATGGCCTTGAACAGCCGGCTGCTGTAGCCTTACGACAAGAGTTGCTCGCCAGCGAAGTCCACGCCTACAGTCACGACCTGAAGGAAGGACTTGCTGCCTTCGAGGAAAAACGCAAACCGCGCTTCACCGGCAAATAAGACAAGCAAGCTGCAAGACGTCGAGAGGAAACAGCAATGAGTCAGGACACGCGATTCGCCCGCCTCCAGCAGGTTCAGCAGACTGCCTACGAGCTTGCACCCGCGATCCGCGAGATGTTCGATCGCGCTGGCTTTGGCCCGGTCGACCTCAAGACCGTGGGCGATTTGTCGCGGCTGGCCGTCCTCAAGAAAGAGTCTCTCGTCGATTTGCAGCAGCAGCGGCCGCCGTTCGGCGGCTTCCTTGCCGCGAAAGACGAAGATATCGCGCGCATCTTCGTTTCGCCCGGCCCGATCAACGAACCTCAACTCCGGCATGATCGCGACGGCCATGGTTTCGGCACCGCGTTTTCCGCCGCCGGCCTCGGCCCGGGCGATCGCGTGCTCAACACTTGGTCGTATCACCTGGTGCCGGCCGGCCTGCTGCTCGACGAAGGATTGCGCGCGGCCGGCGCTACGGTGATCCCGGCCGGCACCGGCGGCAGTGAACTGCAAGCCAAGCTGGTGATGGACCTCGGCGTCACCTGCATCTGTGCATCGACGGCCTTCTTCATCACCCTCGCGGAAGCGATCGAAGCCATGGGGCACAAACTACCCGGCGGGTGGAAGGTGAAATCAGCGCTGCTCGGCGGCGAACTGGGCGACTGGCTCGGCAAGCGTCGTCGGTTGGAAGCCAAGTACGGCATTCGTACCTTCGCGGTCTATGCGACCGCGGACTTCGGCGTGATCGGTTTCGAGAACGGCGCACAAGACGGCGGCTACGAGATTCATCAGGATCGCATCGTGCAAATTTGCGATCCGCTGACAGGCGCGCCGCTGCCGGAAGGCGAGCCGGGCGAGATCGTGGTCACCACCCTCACCCCGGGCTGGCCGCTGATCCGGTTCGGCACCGGCGACGTCGCCGCGGCGACGGCAATGAATGCCGACGGCACCGTGCAGCGGATCGGCATGTTGCAGGGGCGCGTCGGCCAGGCGGTGAAGGCGCGAGAAATTTTCATCTACCCGCGCCAGCTCGAAGATCTCGCGATCTCGATTCCCGGTATCGGCCGGGCACAAGCCATCGTCGCGCGACCGCAGCAGCGCGAGGAGATCACACTACGTCTTGCGCTGTCGTCGGATGCGGATCGCGACACGGTGCTGGGCGCGGTGCCCGCACGTTTCACCGCGCTGTCGCGGCTGAAGGCCGATCGGATCGAAGTCGTGACTGCCGACGAGCTTCCGGCCGACGCGCCATTCGTGGTCGACCGCAAGGACGTTTGACGCGCGGGCTCAACCGAGCCAGCGCTTGCGCCGTCGGTAGTGCTTGATGTCGCGGTAGCTCTTGCGCTCGCCTTCAAGATCAAGCCCGAGATAGAATTCCCGCACGTCCTCGTTGTTGCGCAGCTCTTCGGCGGCACCCTCGAGGACGATACGGCCGTTCTCCATGACATATCCGTAATCGGCGATATCGAGCGCGACACGGGTATTTTGTTCGACAATCAACAGCGTGGTGCCGCCCGCCTTGAGTTGCTTCAACAACTCAAAAACCTCGTCGATCATCAGTGGCGCGAGGCCGAGCGATGGCTCGTCGATCATGATCAGCTTGGGATTGGCCATCATCGCGCGACCGATAACCACCATCTGCTGCTCGCCGCCGGAGAGATAGCCGGTGACGCGATCCTTGAGCGCCGCAAGGCGGCGAATGCGATCGTAAACCTCGTCGAGACGTTTGCGCACTTCGCGACCGGATGACTCCATGTGGCCGCCGACCTGAAGATTTTGCTCCACGGTCAGATGGCGCAGCACGCGACGTCCTTCCATCACGTGAATGATGCCGCTGCGCACCACGTCAGTCGGCTCGACCTTGTCGATCCGCTTTCCGCCGAAACTGATGTTGCCGGACGTCACCCTGCCGTCCTCGACGCGGATGATGCCGGAGATCGCCTTCAGCGTGGTCGACTTGCCGGCGCCGTTGCCACCAAGCAGCGCCACGCACTTGCCGTCCGGCACGGCGAGCGAGATGCCCTTCACCGCAAGGATGACATCGCTGTAGATGACTTCAACGTTGTTGAGTTCGAGCAAGACGCAAACCTCCGGAGGAGCTCCGGCCGGATTGATACGCACCCGGCCGGATAACCTTATCTCACCACTTGTTGAGGGTCGGTACCGGGACGTTCTCGGCCGCTTCCGTGTACTTGCCGTCCTTCACCGTCGCGATGCTCGCCACCATGCCTTGCGTGGGGAACGGCGCGTCGCTGGAGAACTTGATGTTACCGAGAATCTTGAAGCTGTCGTCGGGAGTAATGGCGGTCGAGATCAGCGCCTCGCGTACCGCTTCGCCGGTGATCTTGTCCGGGCCAACCTTCTTGGCCGCGGCTTCGATCGCCCGCATCGCGATCAGGGCCTGGCCAAGACCTTGAACCGCCGAGACCGTCCATTTGGCCTTGAGGTTGTACTTGCTTTGCAGCATGTCAAAGAACTCGCGGCCCGGCGTCTTGGCATCAGTCGGCGCGGCCATCGCATAGACCTCGTAGTCGCCCTCCATCTGCTTGAGGTCGCCGATGGCGCGGCCGGATTCCGCCAGACCGTTGTGCGAACTCATCACGATCGGCACCTTCTTGCCGAGCGATTGCAGCGCGCGCTTGGTGGCAACCACCGCCGCCGTATTGGTCATCACCATGACCACTTCGGCGCCCTTGCGGGTGACACGATTGACCTGCGTGGTGAGGTCGGTCGGCTGAACCTCGGTGAAGACGACTTCAACCACCTCGACCTTGTCGGGATTGTCCGCAGCGTAACGCTGAACGCCCTTGTGCTGATCGACATAGGCGGGCGAGGCTTCCGACGAAATGATCGCAACCTTCAACGGCCCGGTGCCGCCGCGCTTCTGGCGGAGCCATTCGAAGAAGGCCGCGGCCTCGTGGCTGTAGGTCGGACGCTGATTGAAGATCCACGGGTCCGGCTTCCAGGCAAAGCCATAGGCAGCCGTCGACATCACCATCGGAATCTTGTCCGACGGCAACCGCCCCTGCAGCGCCGCGACGTCAGGTCCGCCGACGCCGAGAACGATGATCGGATTGAGTTCGGCTTTGATGCCGGGCCACAGGCTCGCCACCTGCGCGGCGTCGTAACGGTGATCGTAATCCTTGGTACCGAGCTTGACGCCGATCTTCTTGCCGACTTCCGCATTCCACCAGTCGATGACGGGCCTGCGCGCACCGATCAGGTCCTTCATCACATCCGCATAGGGACCGGTGAAGTCAGCGAGTGAGGCGACGTTGTAGGTGGTCTCGGCCTGGGCCGGCCCCGCGGCCGTCAACAGCCCGAATGCAGCCGCCACACCGGCCGCCTTGATGTGCTTCAGGATTGTCATTGCTTAACTCCTCCCATGAACTGTTTTCAAAATTTGAAGTGTAGGGCCATCAATAAGGGAACGGCCAAAGGCGATAGGATCGTTTCATGATGTTCCAGCGATGCATCAGCCCACGTGGCTCGAAGATCAGGAAGGCTGCGATAATGCCGCCGAGAAACACGTTCATCAGCGCGAACACGACGTCGCCCCCGAGCCCCGGAAACTGCGCTACGATACTTGGGCCGAGCGTCACGAAACTTTCCTGAATCGCCTTGATGACAAACACACCGATCAGGGCGCCGGTAATCGAACCGAGACCGCCGACGATCACCATGGCGATGAACCAGATCGAATGGAACAGGGTGAACTGATCGACGGCGACGAAGCGCACATAATAGGCCCACAGCCCGCCGCCGATCCCGGCGTAAAAGGCTCCGATCAGAAACGCGGTCGCCTTGGTGCGCACCACATCGATCCCCATCAGCCCGGAAGCCACGTCGTCGTCGTTGACCGCGACGAACGCACGTCCGTGCCGGCTGCGTACGATGCCGTAAGCGCCGAACACCATTGCCGCCGTCACAGCAAAGCAGAGATAATAGATCGACGTATCGCTGATGAAGCTGAAGCCGAAGATCTGAGCCGGTTCCAGCGTCAACCCGTTCGATCCGCCGAACCACGATTGCGGCAGGTTGAGAATCAGGAAGTGAAACAGCGTCTGCGCCGCAATGGTGGTCAGCGCCAGATAGAATCCCTTGATGCGCACCGCCGACAGGCCGAAGATGAAGCCGAACAGCGCGGCCGCACAGCCGCCAAGCGGAATGCTGAGCCAGAACGGCAGATTGAACTTGATGGCGAGCGCGCCGGTGGCGTAAGCGCCGACCCCCATGAAAGCAGCCTGACCGAGATTGATCTGCCCGGCGTAGCCCATGTTGATCTGCAGCCCGATCACCACGACCGCCATGATCAGCATGTTGGTCGAGATCGCCACCAGACGCGGCCCCAACACATGGGGTAACACGACCAACGCGATCAGAAGCAGAGCGAGCGCGATCCATTGTCCGCGCGTGCGGACCAACGCCTGATCGCGTTCGAAACTGGTGGCGAATACGCCTGCCGGATCCATCGGTCAGACCCTTTCGATGGTCTTCCAGCCGAACATTCCGGTCGGCCGAATGAAGAGAATGAGCAGCATGATAATGAACGGGAACACCGTGCCGATGGCGCCGCCGACGATCGGATCGAGATAGGCCGTCACCAGCCCCTGGATGATGCCGACGATCAGACCCGCCAGCAGAACGCCAGCGATCGCCTCGAAGCCCGCCAACAGTGCCACCGGCAATGCCGCGAGCCCGATATCGGACGCGAGGAAGTTGAGCGACTTGCCGCTGAGGAAGATGATCGCACCGAGCGTGGAGAGCACCGCACCGAGGATCCACGCGAAGGCGATGGAGCGCTTCACCGAAATACCCATCGACAACGCGACCTGATGATCCTCCGCCACCGCCGTCATGCGTAGCCCGGCGCGGGTGCGGTTGAAGAACCACGAGAGACCGAAGCCGACGATTACGGTGATGACGCCGCCGACCAGCAGCGAGCGCGGAATCAGAATATCGCCGATGATCACCGGTTGCAGCGGGAAGATGATCGGGAACGAGCGCACCTGAGGTCCGAACAGCACGAGAATCAGGCCGCGGATCAGGATCAGCAGCCCGATCGTGACCATCACCATGGCAAACACGGATTCACCGGCGAGGCGGGAGAAGAAGATGCGCTCGACCAGAAGTCCAAATATCGCCGCTGCAACGAAAGCGAGCGGCAGACCAACCCAGAGCGGCAGCCCCATGGAGGCGACCATCCACCAGACGATGAAGCCGCCGAACACGACGAGTTCGCCTTGAGCGAAGTTGAACACCTTCGATGCGCGATAAATCACCACGAAACCCATGGCGATGAGGGCATACAGCAGCCCGACCAATGCCCCGTTGATAAGGTAGTTGATAAAATCGATCATGCGGTGGCTCGCAATGGTTCGGGGGTGCCGGCCTTGGCCCCGTCGGCGACATCGTGGATCGCGACGCCGGCGGAGAGTGTGCCCTTGCGCCCGTCCTGATAGGTCACCGCGATCTCGAGCGCCTGATGATCCCGGCCACCATACATCGCGTCGATCAGGGCAGCATAGCGTTCCGCAAGGAATTCGCGGCGCAGTTTGCGCGTGCGCGTCAATTCGCCTTCATCCGGATCGAGTTCTTTCGGGAAATTGGCGAAGCGCTGCACCCGCGCATGTTCGGGCAGGAATATGTTGACGCGCGCGATCTCGCCGCGCACCAGTTCGGCCACTTCGGGCTTCTGCGAAAGATCAGTGAAGGTGGAGAAGCTGATGTTGCGATCTTCTGCCCACCGTGACACCACGCTCATGTCGATGTTGATCAGTGCACCGATGTAATCGCGCGTTTCGTCGCCGAGCGTCATGATGTCTTTGATGAACGGGCTGAAGCGCAGCCGCGTTTCGATAAACTGCGGCGGGAAGCGCTCGCCCGAGCGAAGCTGCCGCAAGTCATCGAGACGCTCGAGAAACACGAGTTCGCCACCGTCGGTGACCGACACTGCGTCGCCAGTACGATACCAGCCGTCCTGCACGCGCTGCGCGACGCTGTCGGGCTTCTTATGGTAGCCTTGGAAGAAGCTGCCGCCGCGGATCAGCAGTTCACCTTCGTCCGACACCTGCCACTCCAGCGCCGCGCCAGACTCCGGATGTGCTACCAGCCAATGCCCGACGGTTTCGAGATTGTAGCGATCGCCCTGATGGAGGGTCAGCAGACCGATTTCCGTCGTGCCGTAAATATTGCGTAACGGCACACCGATGGCATGAAACAACCGGAACACATCCGGAGCCATGGTGGCACCGCCGCATAGCGCAAGCTTGATGCGCGTGAGACCGAGCTTGTCGCGCAGCGGCTTCAGCACCAGCATTTCAGCGAGCGGCAACGCAAGCCGCGCACCTAAGGGGATCGGCTTGCCTTCGAGCCGTGCCACATGAACCTTGTGGCCGATATCGACGCCCCACGCGTAGATCGCCCGCCGCGTTCGGCCGGCATCGAGCATCCGCCCTTGAATGGTGGCGGCGAGGCTTTCCCATTGCCGCGGCGCGAACACCATGACCTCGACCGCGAGTTCGCGGATGTTATTAAGAACCTCCTCAGGCGATTCCGGAAAGTTGACCACCAGCGGCATCAGCAGGCCGATGGTAACGCCGAAGAATTGCTCTGTCGCCCAAGCCGGGGCGATGTAGGTGAGATATTCCATGCCCGGCTTAATGCCGGTCGCCGCGATAACGCGATGCGCGTTGTCGACGAGATAGCGATGCGTCAACACCACGCCCTTGGGTCGCCCGGTGGTGCCCGACGTATACGACAGCACCGCGATATCATCGGGCTGCCCCGCCTCGACCAGTTTGCGGAAACAACCGGCATCCTCGGCATGACGCGCGCGCCCAACTTCGAGCACGTTTTCGAACGGCGTCAGCCGCGCATGGTGATAGGACCACATCCCGGTGTTGTCCCAGTAGATCAGCTGACGCAGATGCGGCACGCGATCGAGGATCGCCAGCCCCTTATCCACCTGCTCCTGATCCTGTGCCACCAGACAGACCGCATCACTGTCATTAAGCAGGTATTCGATTTCGTCGGCGGTGATATCCGGATAGAGCGAGACGATCTTGCAGCCGATTGAAAAAGCCGCGAACTCGCTCCAGAAATTCTCTGGCTCGTTCTCGCCGATGATGGCAACGGTTTCGCCGCGACGAATGCCCATCGCATCGAGACCAAGCGCAAAGGCGCGCACTCTCTCCAGTACGTCACCGTAAGTGTATTCGCGCCAAATGCCGCGATACTTGTGCCGCTCGACAAGTTGGCCGGGGGCGGCGCCGGCGCGATCCAGCAGCAGTTGCGGAATGGTACGCATCGGCAGCATCAGCGATTCCCCTCGCCCAGATACGCCTTCAGCACCGCCGGATTTTCCTGAATCTCACGCGGCGTTCCCTCCGCGATCTTGCGCCCGAAATCGAGCACGACAATGCGGTCCGCAAGATCCATCACGACACCCATATCATGCTCCACCAGCACCACGGGAATCCGCCGCGCCTCACGCACGTCGAGAATAAAGCGGGCGAGATCTTCCTTCTCCTCCGTGTTCATGCCTGCCATCGGCTCGTCCATCAGCAGGATGGTGGGCTCCTGCGCCAGCGCGCGGCCAAGATCGACGCGCTTGCGCAGACCGTAGCCGAGGCTGCCGACCGGCTGGTGGCGGATCGACTCGATTTCAAGCAGTTCGATGATTTCCTCGACGACTTCGCGGTGGCGCATCTCCTCGCGCCGGCACGCGCCGAAATAGAGAAACGCCGACGGGACCGAACTTTTCATGTGAATGTGACGGCCGACCATGATGTTTTCGATCACGGTCATATTCGAGAAGATGTGCGTGCCCTGGAAGGTTCGCGCCAGACCGGCGCGCACGATATTATGAACCCCCATGCCGGAGATCACGGAACCATTGAAGCGCACTTCACCTTGTTGCGGCCGATAGAACCCGCTGAGGCAATTCATCAGTGAAGTCTTGCCGGCGCCGTTCGGTCCGATCACCGCCAGCAGCTCGTCCGCGCCGACCGAGATCGACACCTTGTCGAGCGCGACGACGCCGCCGAAGGCCATCCGGATACCGTCTGCAACCAGGACCGCCGAGTTTTGCGCCGCAGCGGAATTTTGCGATGGCGAATAGATCGGTGAAACGGCACTCAACATGCACCTCCTTCACCAGCGCAATCCTGCGACATTCATCCTCCCCCAGGTATGCGGCATTTCGACCGAGTCAGCGCCTTACCTTAAAGTCGGTCGATCCTTGGCGGATTTTTATGACCAAACAGGTTTATTTTTAACTTGATAGTCAATTTACGTCAAGCCCGCTCGCAATCGCACGACCGGTCGCCGCAGGATGTGTCGGGCGTGCCTGCAGATTTCAGCAACTCCTTAGCGGCATCGACCGACGTCGCTAACCTTTAATCGTAGGGGAAACGCCGCTTCCGCGCGCATCGCAGTTCGCATTCATCGTTCCGACGTGCGGTCAATAACACCACCGTCACGCCTTTCCGGGGCGGATGACAACGCAAAAAGTCGAAGCAGATATAACGGCGATTATTAAATTGACCACAGCGTTAAATAACCTAATATCAGGTCGAATAGAGAGATTGCCATGCCTGGCTGGGTAACGCCGCTCGCTCAGTCCATTCGGCTGCAAAGCGACAACCGTCTACCGGCGCCGCGCAATCTCCGATAATGACATGCAGGAGGATCCGGGATGGCGCAGCCCGAAAAGAAATCTTTTTCGTTCCTGAGCGATCAGCAGATGATGGTGCGCGACGTCGCGCGCGGCGTGGCCACCGATGCGATCGCACCGACGGCGGCCGAGCGCGATCGCACAGCAGCCTGGCCGCATACTGAACTGAAGGCACTCGCCAATCTCGGCTTCATGGGCATGCTGCCGCCCGAACAGTACGGCGGCTCCAACGCCGGCTTTCTTTCTTACTGCCTGGCACTCGAGGAAATCGCCGCGGCAGATGCCGGCGTCGGCACCATTTTTCACGTCCACAACGTGACGGCCTACACTATCGCTCTGCATGGCACCGAAGAGCAGAAGCAGAAGTATCTGCCGCCGATGCTGCGCGGCGAGAAGATCGGCGCTTTTCTCCTCACCGAACCACAGGCCGGCTCGGACACCGCGGCGTTTCGCGCCACCGCCCGCCGCGACGGCGATCACTACGTGCTGAATGGCACCAAGCAGTTCATCTCCAACGGCAGCGAGGCCGGCACCACCATCGTGCTCGCGCGTACCGATCCGCAGGCCGGCCGGAAGGGCTTCACGACGTTTCTGGTGGACCCCACCAGCCCCGGCTACAATATCGCCCGCGTCGAGGACAAACTCGGCCAGCGCACGGCGCACATCGCGCAGATCCAGCTCGACAATCTTCGGGTGCCGGCGGAAAACGTGCTCGGCGAGATCGGCGGCGGCTACAAGATCGTGATGGGCGGCTTATCCGACGGGCGCATCGCGATCGCCGCGCAGGCTGTCGGCGTCGCGCAAGCTGCACTCGATGCGGCAATTCGCTATGCCAGCGAGCGCGAAGCCTACGGCAAACCGATCGCTGCATTACAGGCGGTGAGCTTCCATCTCGCCGAGATGGCGGCCCAAGTGGATGTCGCGCGGCAATACTATATCCACGCCGCGCGGTTGCTCGAAGCCGGCGCCCCCTGCTCCAAGGAAGCCGCCATCGCCAAACTCACCGCCTCGGAGATGGCGGAAAAAGTCTGCTCGGACGCGCTGCAAATCCACGGCGGCTACGGCTACCTGAAGGACTTCCCGGTCGAACGCTATTATCGAGACGTTCGCGTCTGCAAAATCTACGAGGGGACCAGCGATATCCAGAAGCAGATCATCGCGCGCAGCCTCTCAGCCTGACGTTCGACGAATTGACTTTGAAGCCATAGTTTTGACTATGGCACTCGAAAGCGCGATTCGGCCAAGAGGCCATGGATTATCTGGCATGATCTCATGAAGAAGGCTTCGACAGCAAGACGCGGCCGCCACGCCTCGGCGTGGAAAAGCGTCGTTTTGAGCCGGGAGCAACAGTTCTCGCTCAAACGGGCCGCACTGCTTCGCGAAGCCGGCCGCGCCTTCAGTCTACGCGGCTATCACAACACCTCGCTCGAAGACGTCGCGAAGACGCTGGATGTCACCAAGGCGGCGCTTTATTACTACGTCAAGAACAAGCAGGAAATTCTCTTCGAATGTCACATGCTGTCGCTCGATTTCGGCGACGAAGCAATGAAGTATTGCGAGGAGAACGGCAAGACCGGCTTGGAAAAGATTCTACTGCTGGTCGACAAGTATGTCCGAACCATCACCAGCGAGATGGGCTCCTTCGCCGTGCTTGGTGAGTATTATGCGCTCGAACCGCACAACAAGGCGATCGTCGGCAAGCGCCGTGACAAGTTCGATCGCGCTTTCCGCAAGCTGATCGCCGAGGGCATGAGTGACGGCACCGTTCGCGCCGTCGACCCCAAGCTGACGGTGTTCTTCTTCATGGGATCGATCAACTGGATGACGCGCTGGTTCACGCCGGAGGGATCAGCCAGCGGCGAGGAAATCGCCCGCCAACTGGTCGACCTGGTGAAGGGCGCATTGCGTGCACGCTGATCGCAACACGACGGCCGCGGTCGACACGGCGCGAATCTTTACTTGCGACCCACCCAGATCGGCTTGCGCTTCTCGACAAACGCATTGATCCCCTCGCGCGCATCGGCATGCGCCATGTTCCGCACCACGAGTTCGCCGGAATACTCGTAAGCATCGGAAATCGGCATCTGAAGCTGGCGATAGAATGCCTGCTTGCCGAGCGCCAGCGTATAGGTCGATTTCGAGGCGATCTCCGCCGCCAGGGACTTAACGGCTTCGGCCAGTTGCTCGGGGGCGACCACGTCGTTGACGAGCCCAACCCGCAACGCGAACTCCGCGTCATAGAGGCGCCCCGTGGTCAACATCTGCATCGCGTGCTTCGGCATCACGGTGCGTGACAGCGCCACCATCGGCGTCAGACACCACAAGCCGATATTCACGCCGGGGGTTGCGAACCGCGCCTCGCTGGATGCAATCGCCAGATCGGCGCTGGCGACCAACTGGCACCCGGCGGCGGAAGCCACACCTTCGACGCTCGCAATGATGATCTGCGGTTGATCCCGCATCGCCTGCATCATCGCCGAGCACCGGGTCGATACCGTCTTGAAGAACTCCGGATCGGTCTCGCCGTCGAATTCCGTCAAATCGTGTCCTGCGCAAAAGATCTTCTTGCCGATTCCGCCCAGCACGATCACCGCGATCGACGGTTCCTGCCGCAAATCCATCAAATGGCGGGTCAGTGCATCGATCGTCGCCAGCGACAGGCTGTTGCCGTTGCGTGGCCGGTTCAACGACAGAAAAGACACCGCTCCCTGATCCTCGCGGACAACAAGTTCCTCGCTCATGACGGTTTCCCCTTTTACGGCGCTCTTCAAACGACTGGTGATAGCAATAACTTCAAAGCCATATCTCGACAATGGCAGCAGTTGTCTCTCTCCTGCGGAAGCAGGTGAGCATCATCATCTGCATTCCCCGCCACGATCTTCGTCATTGCCCGATCGCCGGTTGCATCGTGCCGAGAATGCTTACCACCGCCAGAACCATCCATCCCAGGACCTGTTCCCCAAGCACGTGGTTGCGCAGCCGGGCGGACCACCTGCTCCATTCATCGGGCGCGTCGATGCGCGCCTTGTTCATCGACGGGACAAGCCAGAAGCGGTTCGCACCCGCGAGCACCACCATGGCGCCGAACAGCACAAGCTTTCCAAGAAGAAGCTGGCCGTATGACGTTGTCAGCAATCCGGCCGGCGATCCAACCAGAAACCAGCTGTTGACGAGGCCAGATCCGATCAACGTCGCTACCGCGATGTAACCCATGCCGGAGAACTGCAGCAAAATCTGCCCCAGTTGCCTCGGCTCAACCACCAAGCCTGCTGCGCCGGAGCGACGCAGGATCGCCGCAAGCGGAATGAGTCCTCCAAGCCAGGCCCCCGCAGCAAGAAGGTGCGCACCGTCCGACACCGTATGAATGGCGCCGGCCCATCCCTCCTCGACGCGAGAATGGCCGGTCCCCGCGAGCGACGCCAGTAGAACCGCAGCGAGAACCGGCATCGTCCAAGCACGATGATCCGCGACCGCGTCCCAACGAACGCTCGAAGCTGCCATCCCGACGACGGCAAGCGCAACCAGCATGCGCAACGACCAGACTTTGCCGAAACTCGTGGCGTCAACAATCGCTCGCAGCGTCTCTGGGTCGACAAGATCGCCGATCCCGTCTCCCATGCTTGCAACCACAAATGCGAACCAGAACAGACCACTCACCAACGCAGCAACGGCCGCCCAGAAACTCCATTTTCTTCGCCACCGGCTTAGGGCAAGCGGTTCAGTCTCCATGCAGGCGTAGAGCGGAAAAAACGTCAATCCGGCGAGAGACGTCACCGCCGCATAATGTAACAACCTCGCGACGAGCAATCCGGCTTCGATCATCAGCGGCTCACGCTGAACGAATAAGTCCCCTTGATGCGATGTGTGTCGTCCGAAACCGCGTGCCAATCGACCCTGTATTGACCGGGAGCCAAATCCTCCATGACCGGCACCACCAACCGCCTCTTGTCACCAGGATCGATCATCGCCTTGCCGGTCGCGACTATTCGGCCCGCTTTGTCCTTGATCTCGACGCCGGAGAATTTCGGAATAACCGCCTCGTTGAACGTAATCCTGATCTGCTTCGGCGGCGCCGTCACCGCACCCACCGCGGGCTCGGCCGCCTGAAGTTGAGGATGCGCAAGGGCTGTCCCACTGGAGAAAACCGCTGCGAGAATTGTAAGTACCGTTATGGACGTAGTCCGCATCTCATTCTTCCTGTTGACGCATTGGATGCGGAACACCGATCGGCATTCCGCGGCATATAAGGAACGACACGGCGCACGATATCGCCGCGTCGCACTGTGTGAGCGTTACTTCCCCTTCTGCATCCTGGTGATGGCGAGACCCGAGGCCGTCCGTTGAGCTTCGAACTGCACTTTGTCCCCCACCTTGACTTGTTTCAGCATCGTCGGGTCCTGAACGCGAAACACCATGGTCATGCCCTCGTCCATATCGAGGCTTTTGATCGGGCCGTGCTTCAAGGTGATCTTTCCGGCGGTCTCGTCGACCATCCTGACCTCACCCTTCACCATCTCCGCTCGCGCCATGGTCGCAGCTGACACTGCGAAGGAGACAGTAAGAATTCCGGCTATGAGGTTGCGTGTTTTCATGATCATTCCTCTTTGGTTATGCCTTCCGTTGGAAAGCTGTTTATGATGCCGTCGACATTTGCCGCGGCCATCGTCATCGCACGCACATCCGATGCGTTTACATCTTCGTGCCGTCGGTATGGTTGTGCTTCGTCTTTTTCATCGGCCGCTTGGAGTCCATCGGCGCCTTTGCCGGCGCGGATTGCGGGGGCGGCAGGCTGACGGACGCGACCTCGTGAGCGACCGTGCCTTCCGGAAATTTGTAAGGACCGGGATCGCTGTAATCGTCACGGCCGAGCCCCTCGCGGATTTTCATCACCGTGAACATCCCGCCCATTTCGATCGGCCCGAATTGTCCGGTGCCGGTCATCATCGGCAGCGTGTTGTCCGGAGCCGGCATCTCCATCTCGCCCATCGCCATGCCGGTTTCTCCCATCACCATGGCATCGGGCGCGAGCTTGCCGACCGCTTTCGCAAGATCTTTTCGCGACACGCCGATCAGATTACGCACGTCGTGGCCCATCGCATTCATGGTGTGATGCGATTTATGGCAGTGGAACGCCCAGTCGCCGGGATTGTCGGCCACCATGTCAAACGCGCGGACGGCGCCGACGGGCACGTCAATGGTCGTCTCCGGCCATTGCGCGCTTTCAGGAACCCAACCGCCGTCGGTGCAACTCACACGGATATCGTGACCGTGAACGTGGATCGGATGATTGGTCATCGTCAGATTTCCGATCCGTACGCGTACCTTGTCGCCGAGACGAATCGGAAGCGGATCGATGCCGGGAAACACGCGGCTGTTCCACGTCCACATGTTGAAGTCGGTCATCTCATTGACCTTCGGCAGATAGGTACCGGGGTCGATGAGATAGGTGCTCATGATGAAGACGAAATCGCGATCGACCGGGCGGAACGACGGATCGCGCGGGTGCACGACGAACATACCCATCATGCCCATCGCCATCTGCACCATCTCGTCGGAGTGCGGGTGATACATGAAGATGCCGCTCTTCTTCAGAACGAACTCGTAGACAAAGGTTTTGCCCGGCGTGATATGCGGCTGCGTCAATCCACCGACGCCGTCCATGCCGTTCGGCAGGATCATGCCGTGCCAATGAACGGTGGTGTGCTCCGGCAGCTTGTTGGTGACGAAGATGCGCACCTTGTCGCCTTCCACTGCCTCGATCGTCGGGCCCGGCGCCTGGCCGTTGTATCCCCACAGATTCACCTTCATACCGTCAGCGAATTCGCGGACCACCGGCTCTGCAACGAGATGAAACTCCTTCCAGTCGCCGTTCATGCGCCAGGGCAGCGACCAGCCGTTGAGAGTGACGACCGGGTGATAATCCGGGCCGCTGGTCGGATGCAGCGGCGGTTGCATCGCCGCCGTGTCCATGGTCGGCGCTTCCGGAATACTAGCTGCCTGCGCGCGACCACTGACAGCGCTGGCGCCGACGAGCGCCGCGGTCCCCAAAAATCCTCTTCGCGATAACATGTGCATTCTCCTTCAGTGACCGCCGCCGCTGCCGGCCAAAGCAGTCGTGGCCGAGCGCGAGTCAATTTGTGCTTCTCCCGAACCGCCCCCGTTCACAGCAGTCTGCAAGTCGGATTGAGCGAGCCAGAAATTGCGTTTGGCATCGATTGCGGCACGCATCGATGCGATGCGCTGGCGCGTCTCGACCAGCAGCGCGAAAACATCCACCTGCATGCTGGAGAAGCGCAGTTGCATTTCCTCGGTGATGATTTTCCGAAGCGGGAGAACCTCGCGCTGGTACTGTCGCGCGATCTCATAGGTCGATCGATAGGTTCGATAAGCATCGCGCGCCTCCGAACGCACATTGACTGCCTTCTCGGTCAGGCGATTGAAGGCCTGGTTGTAGGTTTCGGCTGCCTGCCGTACCTGCACTTCACCACCGTCGAAGATCGGAATCTGAAACTGGATGTCGAACCCTCGTTCGCGGAAGCGCGAGGCATTCGGGTCCCGCGTGGTCTTCGCGATGCCCGCAACATCGAGCAGCGTCACGAAGCGAGTTGCCTCGGTGAGGTTGAGCGTCTTTGCTAAAGCATCCAGTTCGATCCGTGCGATCTGCAAGTCGATGCGATGCATCACTGCATCGACCTCGATCGACGGCAACGCCGATGGATGCCGCGGCAAGGACGGTAGCGTCTTCGGGATACGGAAGGCGAGATCGCCGCCCCATAGACCCATCAGGCGGGCAAGACGTTCGCGCGCGCTGATCGCCTCCTGGCGCATAGAGGCGAGATCGGCGGTCGTTTCCGCGTAGAAGACCTGCTCGCGTGCTTGATCGAGCTTGTTGAGCGAACCGGTTTCACCCAGCTTCGAAGCAAGCTTCGCCGTCGCTTCCGCCGTCGATTTGGCATCGGTCAGAAGACCGATCATCTCATTTGCTGCGACAGTGCGATAGTAGGACCGCCGCACATCTGCCGCGAGCCTTAACGTCTCCAACGCCGCCCGCAGTTGTGCCTGATGGAAACGCTTCTTCGCGATCTCGGAGCGAAACGGCAGCGTCGCCAGCGCAAGTATGTCACCGACGACCTGCCGCTCGATTTCGACAGCCCCGCCGCCCGCGATTCGCGAGATCGAGAACGTCGGATTAGGCGGAAGACTGTCCTGAATCAGATCGGTCTCCGCCAATGCCAATTCATTATAGGCTGCCTGAAGGCCACGATTGTTGAGCAGCGCAACCTGAACGGCGGTATCGACATTGAGCGTCTGACGCAGCAACCGCTTGACAGTATCGTCCGCGATCTGCGCATCACCACCGGAATGGATCGCAATGACGTCTTTTTTGATCGCACCGTCCGTGATCTCCGCAACCGTGCTCATGCCGCGGTCGGGCGAGAAGGTCGCGCAGCCGGACAGGAAAAGAGAAACGGCGAGTCCCAGCACCAACCGTTTGCGGCGGAGAAAATTTTTATGCGGCGGCACACCACGCAAAATCGTCATGACGCGCTCCTAATGCTCGTGACCGGATTTCGGTGATGGCGTGACGCGCCGGTTCTGCTCCTTCCAGCCGGATGGCGTGGTCGGGCGAAGGCTGGTGTAAGGCGCAACGGTCGATCGATAGCCAATGCCGGCGACTTTTGCGCCGGGATCGGCAGGGTCAGCGCCGGCCAGCGGCACCGTCTGCGCGGTGCAGCCGCCCAAAGCGATGACCGCGACAACTAACGCCGCGAACAACCCCGTCCGTTTTTCGAATCTTGCATGCACCACCGATGCAACGGCGGCGCCAGTCGCCCCAATCTGCGCTGACATAAGGATTTCCTGAATTGACGATGGGACCACAGGTGCGCATGCCCGAAACAGGCACGGCACCGCGTCATGATTGTCTCAGGTCAGGAAATCGGGGGACGGTAATGCACGGCGGGGACGTTGTCCGTCAGCTTGCGATAGCTGTCGGACACCCGGGCCGCCTTCGGCATCGAGGGTTGCATCATCGCAACGAACGGCGCGGGAAGCGCCGTCACGCACATCAGGCCGCAGCACTTTCCGTCCATTCCATGCGGCGCCTTGGCCGGGCTGGAATCGCTTTTCAGTGCAACGGCTTTCACGATGTGATCGGCGGATACATCAGCCTGCATCTGAATGCCGGAATGATGATGGGCGTGTGCATCCTTGTGGGCGTGCGGAACGCCTTCGTCATACACGTGGACCATGCCAGAAGCATGATCCTCGCCAGTCAGGCAGTAGGGGTTGGCCTGACTGCCCGGCAATGCAAAGGAGAGCGTCGGAGCCAGCACGCAAAACAGATAGACCAGGGCGACAAACCACCCTGCTCTCTGCCGCTGCGTTCTGGTCAGCCGTACCAGCATAGATGTATCGACGCTTTCGATCCGCCGTTTCGAGATTCGAAAATTATAGAGGCGAATCCGGGCGCCGCCAAGCCGGTAACGCACTCTTCATCAGCTCAGCCACGAACCAGCGCTGTCGTCGGTCCGTGGCAGAGCGGACCGAAGCATGTCAGCCACTCCCCGGATAACGGTGCGGCTTGGAGGAAATCCGCACCCGGCGCCATATTCCTCAGCCAAACGAAACAGGGCTTGCGGGATATCAGCATCCCGCAAGCCCTGAAGATGACTGCAACTCAGTTCGTTCGAACGTCTAGTTCCAGGTATATCGAAGTCCGGCCTGTACGCCGACCGTCTGGACATTGGCTCCTGCGAGAGCCGGAAACACGACTTGCTGCGACGTCGCGGTCCCGTGAACTTCGAGATAGGACGAGAAGTTCTGGGTCCAAAGCACATTCATCTTGGCCGAGCCGCGAATACCGTACATATCCGCCGTACCGGAAGAGGAATCGACGATGCGGAATGCAACGGCAGAGACCGTCGGCTGAATCTTGTAGCCCATCCACATCATCTCGGTGCCGATGCGCGCACCGCCGTGCAGCTCGGTGCTATCCCCGGTTTTAACGCCGAAGTTCGCGGTATAGCCCTCCGAATAGGTCACACCAATCGTCGGCTCGAACCACACCGCGTAAGGGAAGTCAAAGCGATACTGCGTGTTGACGGTATAAGCCACCGAGCTGGAACTCGTCGCGGGTACGAGAAGCATGTTTGACGAGGTTCGGCTCCAGCTCGTCAAAACCGACGCATCAGCCGAGAATCCGCCGTTCAAATACGAAACCGTCGCCGAGGCCGACGGCATCGAGCTGTCCATCACGAATGCCGGACCAAACGGGACTGCGGCTGTTGCGCGAGACCATGAATGTCCGCCGGTGCCGATGAACGTCAAAGCGTCGGATGCGGTGAAGATACCGATCTTGGTGATGTCGAACGCCCCAACGACGGTGTGGACATCGACCTTGGCTGCCAATGCAGATGCGCGGTCAGCGCTTCCGACGAGGCTGGTGCCGTACATCCACGTGGGGGCCGCGGCCGCGAGGGCGGGTGCCTTGGCGTATCCCAGTGCGCCGAAAGGGTTGCTGATCCTACGCTCCGCGAACAAATCCCGGCCATCGAAATCGGACGTCTCGCCGCTGAAACGAAGCATGCCGGCCGGCGGAGCAACCCTGCGCCGCTGGACTTCGTCACGGACGTTCTGAACGATGTTCTGGATAACGCCGCTGATGATTTCCCGCTCGACATCCGAGCTTTGGGCCGCGGCGGGCTGCAACATAGCTACGGTAAAAACACCTGCGGACAATACGCCCGCGAGAAGCTTAAATAATCGCATTAATCTACCTCAAAACTATAGCTCAAGTATCTTGCCTAAAAAATACCATGATCCATTCAGGGAACTAGTGCCCAAATGCCACAGTCGATTGGAACCCTGTTTGCCTCAGTGGCGAAAAGCTAAATTCAAAGATTTCTTACGGCCTCCTGAACCCTGATCGACGACGCGTCGTCTTATTCACTGTTCCTTTTACTTGGCGTCGTCCATAGTCTCAGCCGCCGGCAAAAATCGCGAACAGCCTATGATTCCGCACCTTTAAGCTCGCTTTTCGGGGCAAAACGAGATGTGCAAATTTATTTTCAGGGCGGGAGGCGATGGGCGTGGCCGTCACAAAGCTTCGCGCAAGTTTCCTTTTCTAAGCGCACATCCCCTCTTCGGAGCGCTCCGGGCTGCGACCTTTTGTCTGACCCTCGCGATGCTTTGGGCGAGTTGCGGTGCTTCGGCCTCAGCAGAGGAGCGGATTGCTCTTGTCATCGGCAACAGCGAATACCGCAACGTCGGCAAGCTCTCCAATCCCGTCAACGATGCCGCGGACATGGCGGAGTCCCTGAAACGGCTCGGATTCAATGTCAAACATCTGAGCGACGTCGATTACGACAGTTTCCGGCATGCCTTGATCGAATTCGGCAACGCCGCAAAGACAGCCGACAAAGCCGTCGTGTTCTACGCAGGTCATGGCGTCGAAATCGATGGCAAGAACTGGCTTATTCCGGTCGATGCGGTGATCAAGTCCGCGGTCGACGTCTATGCCGAAGCGATCAATCTCGAGACCCTGATCGATATTTCGATCTATCCGAAAATCCTCGGTCTCGTGATCCTCGACGCCTGCCGCAATGATCCGTTCGCCGCAGCGGTTGCATCAGCCGGACGCTCGCTTGCAAACGACGGCGGCTCCAAGAAGAAGCCTGCGAAAGCGTCGATCGCATCCGCCGCGCCGGTTCACACCGCGGCCCGCGGCCTCGCTCCGGTCGAGGTCAACGATAACGTGCTGGTCGCGTTTGCCGCAGCCGCGGGCACCACCGCCAGCGACGGCGCGGACCGCAACAGTCCCTATTCCGGTGCACTGCTGCGCTATATCGAAAAACCCGGCCTTGAGATCAATTATCTCTTCCGCAACGTTCATGATGATGTTCTGAACGAAACGAAAACCCAAAGTCCGACCGTCTACGGCACCCTTTCCAGAGAGGAGATCTACCTCAACGGCCTTGCCAACGTTGCCGCCGGTGACGTCAACGCCGACGCCGAAAAAGTGGCATGGGCTTTCGTGCGTGCAACGAGCGACATCGTAACGTTGCGCCGTTTCGCCGAACAGTTTCCAGCAAGCACCCATTTGCCCGAGGCGCAGGATCGGATTACAGGGCTCGAAAACGCTGAAAAACTGGCATGGTCCATCGTCGAGAAGGAAAAATCCGCTCCCGCCTATCGCGCGTTCCTTGACCTCTATCCAAACGGCGAACGCGCGGAGGGGGCACGCGCGACACTGGCTTCGTTGCAAACCGCATCAGGCTCGGCAAAGCGAGCGTCAGGCGTGCCCACTCTGCCGAAGCCACCGGCTTCGACCTATCAACTGGCGTCCCTTTCGCCGGAAGCAACGACCAACAATTCTGTTTCAATCGATAAAGCCTGGGATGTGCTCAAGGAATCCCGGGATAAGACGCTGGTCGGAAAATTCGCAGAGAAGTATCCCAGCCTGCGGCAGCATCGGATTCCCGCAGGGAGCGATCTGGCGTTACGCCCGGTCAATTTGACCGACTGGATGATGCGGACCGCGCAGGACGAGGATGTGAATAGTTGTTTCAGTGGCAATTCCACCGCATGTGCCAAGGCGGCCAGCCGGTATCCGGAATACGTCCAACTCCAATTCCAGCTCTGCCGGACGTCGGGCCAACCCGCCGGCTGCATGCAGAAGGCTGTCAGGGATGCTCGCCGGAAAGGCTACCTGATTTCGGCCTACACACGCTCGAGCATCGAGAAACAGCGTAACCGCGAATATCGGCGGACAATCGAACACGTGAACCAGCGAGTCGGCGCGATCGTCAGCAACAACGTGAGCAATGCCGTCAGCAACGCGGTCAGCAATTCCGTCAACAACGCTGTGTCGGCGGCAACTTCACGCGCCGCCAGTCATGCGGCATCGGCCGCCTCGTCTCGCGCGGCTTCGGCTGCGGCCGCCCGCGCGGCACGCAGCGCCGCCTCGTCGGCGGCCGCGAACGCCGCAGCGCGCGCCGCATCCAATGCCGCAAGCAACATCAGAGTCCCATCCGATAGGCGGCTCAAATCCGATATCGTCCCGCTCGCGAAGACTCGTGACGGCTTTCAGCTCTATCGTTACCGTTACATCGGCGACGATACATTCTATGTCGGCGTCATGGCTCAGGATATCGCGCATCAGGTGCCGGCTGCGGTTTCGGTCGCGGGCGATGGCTACCTGCAGGTCAACTACGGCTTGCTGGGCATCGCGTTCGTCACTTACAGTGACTGGGTGAGATCACACGCGATACCGAACTGAGAATGCGACGTTTCCTGCGATCTGTCATATTTGCGTTTGCAGCAACTGTTCTTCTTCTCTCCGGCCATCCCGCCGGGGCGGATGAGCGCCGCGTCGCGTTGGTCGTCGGGAATGCCAACTACGCAAACGCGCCCCATCTCGCGACATCGATCAACGACGCCGAGGATATCGCCGAGGCGCTTACGCGTCTCGGCTTCGATATCGTTCTTCGTCGGGATGCAACCGCAGCGGACTTGCGTTCGGCGATCGAGGAATTCTCGCAGAAATCCAACAACGCGGATATCGCAATCGTCTACTTCGCCGGCTACAGCCTGAACGTCGGAGTCGGCGGTTATCTGATCCCCATCGACGCCGGACTTTCAAATCCGTCCGATCTTCGCGCCGAGACCATCTCGCTGCCGGAGATGATGTTTGGCGCCGGCAGAGCCCATTCGCTTGGGTTGGTGATCCTTGATGCGCTGCACGGGAATCCGTTTCCCGTGAAGGTCGAAACATCGAACGTCGATCCCGGCACCGACGCGGCCTCGTCGCGATCCGGGGGCGCGCGGAATGTGCTTCTCCTGTTCGCCACCGAACCAAGGAAGACCTCGGAACAGAGCCACGGTCGCAACAGTCCGTTAGCTGCGGCATTGCTGGAGAATCTCCCCAAGCCCAACCTCGAAATCAATTTCCTGCTTCGCAATGTCCGTGACCATGTGCGGCGCTCGACGCACTCGAAACAGACGCCTTATATGTACGGTCAGCTTTCCAAGCAGAAGATTTTCCTGGCCTCACGAGGCGAAGCCGCCCTCTCCACCATCCAAACCGAAGCAGCAAAGGTGCAGCCATGCGACGAACTCGCGGCCGCACCGGACGATGCCGACAAGCACCCAAACGTCGCGGGCGTTGCACCGGAGAAGATCGCCACCGCCGATGCGATCGCAGCATGCACGGACGCGGTCAATCGCTTCCCCACGACCAACCGCTTTTACTATCAACTTGGACGGGCGCACTTTGCCGCACAGAACTACGACGCTGCATTGACGAACTACAAGAGAGCCTTCGAGCTAGGCAGCGTGCGCGCGCTCTTCACCCTCGGCACGATATACGATCACGGCGACGGCATGGAGCGCGACCCGGTGCGCGCGCGCTTCTACTATGAAATCGCGGCTCAAAAGAAATTCGCTCCCGCCATCGTCAGTTTGGGTGTGCTGTATCAGACGGGAGTTGGCGTTCCGCAAGATCCCGCGAGAGCTTACGAGCTATATCGACAGGCTGCGGATCTTGGTGATGCTCATGCCATCAACAAGATGGGCGAACTGACCGAAAAGGGGTTCGGGGTTGCGCGAAACCTGAGGGGCGCCCGATCACTGTACGAAAAGAGTGCGAACATGGGGCATCCGGAAGCGACGGTAAACTTGGCACGCTGCTTCGCGAACGGTATCGGCGGCCGCAAGGATATTCCCGAAGCAAGAAAGTTGCTTGCCCGCGCGGCCAAAGCTGGAAGCACGCAAGCACGCAACATTCTGGCGGCAACAGGCCAGCCTGAGCGAAAGTAACGTCGTGCGGTTCTTGTACATCACTTCCCGTGACGAACATGACGTCCTGTATAGCAGGAACGCCGCCGGCTCGGTCAGGGCTCTTCAGATATTTCTCTGATATTACGTCTTGCGATAACGGATCAGCGAAAAATGTCCCATCGGCGGCATCGGTCGCCGCTCCGCGAGGCTGACGCCACCATGACGCGCGGCCCAATCGACAAGCCGCGCCCAGGGAAATTCAGGACGCCAGCCGAGTCGCCGCGCCAGCGGCGAGAACGCCAGTTCAAAGACCCGGCGCGGACCACTCTCGGCACCGATGTGATTGACGAGAATGAGTTCCCCACCGGGCTTCAGGACGCGGACGAAATCATCCAGCGTCGCTTCGGGATCGGGCACTGCGGTTATGACATATTGCGCGACCACCGCATCGAAGGATGCATCCGCGAACGCCAGATTCTTGGCGTCCATCACCGCAAGCGTTTCGACATTGTCGAGCTTGAGCGCTTTGACGCGCTCCTGCGCCTTGCGCAACATCGGCTCGGAAATATCCACGCCGCAAAGCCGCGTGGTGCGCGCATAGTCCGACAGCGAAAGGCCGGTGCCGACGCCGACGTCGAGAATCCGGCCACCGATGCGATCGGCCTCCGCGATCGTGGACTGACGCCCGGCATCGAACACTTTGCCGAACACCAGATCGTAGACCGGTGCCCAACGCCCATACGCCTTGGCAACGCCGGCGCGGTCGATATCGTTAGCCATACCCCGTCCCGCGCTCAGCCACGCGCCGTTGCGAATTGAACCGCGTCGCTGCGCGCCGGGTCTTCGATAGCGGCCGAACGCGCGCCATCGTGCCGCGCGGCCGCACTCTTGATGAACCCACCGCCAAGCACCCGCGCCTGCCCTGCAGGTGCATCGTAAAACACGCAAGCCTGCCCAGCCGATACGCCTTCTTCACCGGCGACCAGTTCGACTTCGTATTTGCCGTCGACCGCGCGCAGCCACGCCGCCTGCGGCGCGCGCGTCGAACGCACCCGCACGAAAATCTCGCGCCCTTGCCGGGCCGCCTGATCGAGCGATCCGTCGCCGATCCAGTTGACGTCGCGCAGACGAATGCGATGCATCCGCAGCGCCTCGCGCGGCCCCACGATCACGCGCCTACTGCCAACGTCGAGCCGCACCACATAGAGCGGCGCGCTTGCGGCGATGCCGAGGCCGCGCCGTTGCCCGACGGTGAAATGCGCGATGCCGTGATGGCGGCCGAGAACACGCCCCGACAGATCGACGATATCGCCCGGCTCCATCGCATTCGGCTTCAGCCGCTCGACGATATCGGTGTAGCGCCCAGTCGGCACGAAGCAGATGTCCTGGCTGTCGTGCTTTTCGGCCACCGGCAAGTCGAACTGTCGCGCCAGTTCGCGCACCTGCGGCTTGGTCATGTCCCCGAGCGGGAAACGCAAATGCGTGAGTTGTTCGCGCGTGGTCGCGAACAGGAAGTAACTTTGATCGCGATCGGCATCGGCGGCGCAGACCAGCCCGCGCGAGCCGTCCGCCATTCGGCGCGATGCAACGTAATGACCGGTCGCCAGCGCAGCGGCGCCAAGCTCGCGCGCGGTCGCCAGCAGGTCGCGGAATTTCACCGAGCGATTGCACTCGATGCACGGCACAGGCGTTTCGCCCAAGGCATAGCTTTCGGCGAAGCTGTTGATCACCGATTCACGGAAACGGCTTTCGTAATCGAGGACATAGTGCGGAATGCCGAGCCGCTCCGCGACATCGCGGGCATCGTGGATGTCCTGACCGGCACAGCAGGCGCCCTTGCGATGGGTCGCCGCACCATGATCGTAGAGTTGCAGGGTGATGCCGACGACGTCGTAGCCCTGAGACTTGAGCAGGGCAGCGGTCGCCGATGAATCGACGCCGCCGGACATCGCCACGACAACACGGGTGTCCTGCGGGCGGCCTTCGATATCCAGACTGTTCAGCATTGACCGGTCTTGCTCGCGATCGCGGAAAACATTTCGCGATCGTCAGGTTCCAAGCCAGGCGACGGACTTTCCGCCGATCGAGGCATCTCTTCTTATCTACATAACGTTGGCATCCCGGGGAGGCAATCATGCCGTATCGGCGGTTGGCGGCAAATCTTGCCGCTGGGCAGAAATCAGCGCCTCTTGGCGCCCGCAAACGGCTTCGTAAATTTTATATGTATCTGATCTGAAATGATTTTTCGTTTCGCACCGATTGGCCTGTTCCTTGCTGGAGAAGTCTCGGTTTCATGAGCCGAGGTTCCCGTGTTCAGCGTCACATCCGAGTCCAGCGCGACGTCTCCCGTCCGATCCGAGCCGCCACGGCTTTCAGCTGCGGATGCGCCGTCTCAACCGAACGGTTTCGCATCGCTGGTTGACGCCAATGCGCAGGCGTCCGCCGAGCCGCCTCGGCCCGCGCCGGCGGACCGGCGTGATTCCGCCCGTGCTTCGCGTCAGGACCGGGACCACGTCCGCGATACTACGCCGGATGCAGCAACCACTCCGCCCAACTCGCCCCGCAACGCTGAACGTACGGCGGCCAGCGAAAGTTCGCATCATGCGGCGGGAAAACCATCGAAGCAGACGAAATCCGAAAAGACCTCCGACGCTTCCGCAGATGCCAATTCGGGGCAAACGTCGGACATTGCCGCGGTAACGGCCGCCACTCCGGACACCCCCCCGGACTCGTCGGCCCTTGCGGTTGCTACGGTGACGACTCCGATCACGCCGGCCTCAGCCGCTTCGCCGGCGAACTCGGCATCGGGCGCCACCGCACCGCTGAGCATCGCGGCCGCTGCGATCGCAGCGTCGGCGAAGGCGTCGGCCATGCCGGCGGGCACTGATACCTCACCGATCGTCGAAGCGGTTGCCGGCGCGGTAAGCGAAGTGAACGCGACCAATTTCACCATTGCCAAGACAATCGCCACGACGCCCGTACCGGCCATCAATCTTGAAGCAGAGGTTCAGCCCACGGCCACGCCCCAATTGGCTTCGGCTGTCGCCACTGCGGCATCAAAGGTGATCAAATCAAGCGATAAATTGCCTGCGCACACGGACACGCCTGCTGGCGCAACGCCGTCCGACAGCGCATCGCAACCGCCTTCGCCAACTGCTGCACAGCCATCCACGGAACAGCCCGGCGCGGTTCAGGCGAGCCCGCATCCGCCAGGCAAGACTGCCGCCGACGCAACGCCCGCAGCGTCGCCGTCTCAAACGGATCGTTCGAACGGCGATTCCGGGACGCCGTCAGCAGGCGGACACCACGCGGCAATGGTCGCGTCGCAGCCGCAAGCGACGACGCCTGATGCCCTGTCCCAACTCGGCACCACGATGACGACACCACAAGCGCCAGTCACCACGACCGTCCCGGCAGCACAACTGACGGCGACGGCCATGACCAATCTCGCCGTGCCCGTCAGCGGCCTTGCCGTACAGATCGCCGCCAGCGCGCGCGCCGGCAACAGCCGGTTTGAAATCCGTCTCGATCCGGCCGAACTCGGCCGCATCGATGTGCGGCTCGATGTGGACCGACACGGCAATGTCACGTCGCATTTGACGGTGGAAAAGCCAGAGACACTGGCGATGTTGCGGCAGGACGCGCCACAGCTTCAACGTTCACTGGAAGATGCCGGATTGAAGACCGGACAGAACGGCTTGCAGTTCAGCCTGCGTGATCAATCCTCGGGCCAGCAGAACAATAATGGACAGACCGAACGCCAGCCGCAGCGGATCGTGATCAGCGAAACCTCTGCCGCGCCGTTGGCCGCCGCGAACACCACATATTCATACGCCGCCGGCGCAAACCGCGGCCTCGATATCAGAGTTTAGGAGATCGCCATGGGCGTCGAAGCAACGCTTCCAAATACGATCGTCTCGGCACCTGCGAATCCGGCGACATCTAGTCCCTCGACCTCGACGAGCAAGACCTCGGGCATCGCTGACAATTTCCAGACCTTCCTGACGCTGCTGACAACACAGTTGCAGAACCAGAACCCGCTCGATCCGTTGGACACCAACCAGTTCACCCAGCAACTGGTGCAGTTCGCGGGTGTCGAGCAGCAACTCAAGACCAACGATCAACTCACTTCGTTGGTCGCACTGCAGAAGACGGCGCAGTCAACCCAGGCACTGAACTTCGTCGGCTCTACGGCCGTGGTGGATGGCAGCACAGCGACTCTCACGGATGGCAAAGCAACCTGGGCCCTTGGCGTCAGCAAGCCATCGAGTGTCACCGTTACGATCAGCAATTCCGTCGGTCAGGCGGTCTATTCGGGCAATTTCTCGATGAATGCCGGCGATCATCAGGCGTTTCAATGGGACGGCCGCGGCAGTGACGGCTCGCAATGGCCCGACGGCAATTATACCCTGACCGCCACCGCCAAGGACGCGTCCGGCCAGACGGTCGCCGTCTCCACCGAGATCCAAGGCGTCGTGCAGTCGGCGGATTTGAGCCAGGATCCGCCGATGCTCTCGATCGGCGATCAAAATTTCACGGTCGACAAGATCAAGAAGGTGATCGCCCGCACCTCCTCGTGAGCGCTCCCAGTCTCACTCCCGGTGATCCTGCCTCAGCTCGCCGTCAGGCGGGCTTTTTTATGCCCATCGCAAGGCCAAGTTCCGAAGCCTGTCGGATTGCAACGGTATGCTTAGGCAAATTTTAAGCCGGGCCCGGTAGATTGCGATTGTGAGTTCAGTGGTTAGTGTTTGTGAGTATGCCATGACCGAACCCCATCGCCCGAGGGTGAAATACGTCATCGGGCCCGACGGAAGTCCGTTAACTATCGCGGACCTTCCCGCGCCCGGAACCAAACGGTGGGTCATCCGCCGCAAGGCCGAAGTCGTTGCCGCGGTACGCGGCGGGCTATTGTCCCTCGAAGAGGCCTGTAGCCGTTATACGCTGACCGTGGACGAATTCCTGTCCTGGCAGTTCTCCATCGACCAGCATGGTCTTGCCGGCTTGCGCACGACCCGCATTCAACAATATCGCCAGTAAGCCCTCCTGCATCGCGAATTGTCTGAAAATCGGCTCCCATTCGGGAGCCGATTTTTAGTCGTTTCCAGATTTCGTCACCGAAGTTAACTGCCGTTAACCATATGGAAACCATCCCATGGGCAAATTTTGCCCAGTCGGCGTTCCGTGCCGAATCTCAGGGGTTGGTTCGTGCAGGGCTTGGCATTCCTTAAAGGCTTGGGTGCATCCCGACTGGCCGCAATGGCCGCGGTGACACTGGCGTTGATCGGGTTCTTCGGCTTCGTCATCATGCGCGTCACAACGCCGCAGATGACGACGCTCTTCACCGATCTCAGCGTCGAGGACTCCTCCAGCATCATCAAGGAGCTCGAGCGGCAGGCGATTCCGTACGAGATGCGCAACGACGGCGCCATCCTGATGGTGCCGAAGGACAAGGTGACCCGGCTGCGCATGAAGCTCGCCGAAGGCGGCCTGCCCAAGGGCGGCGGCGTCGGCTACGAGATCTTCGACAAGTCCGACACCCTCGGCTCCACCAGTTTCGTTCAAAATATCAATCACTTGCGGGCTCTGGAAGGCGAACTGGCGCGCACCATTCGCGCCATCGACCGGATTCAGGCCGCCCGCGTCCATTTGGTGCTGCCGGAACGTCCGCTGTTCTCGCGGGAAGCGCCGGAGCCCTCCGCTTCCATCGTGCTTCGGGTCCGCGGTGCGCTGGAGCAGCAGCAGGTCCGCGCCATCCGCCATCTGGTGGCCTCCGCGGTCAATGGCCTGAAGCCGCAGCGGGTCTCGATCGTCGACGAAGCCGGTCAACTGCTCGCGGACGGCGCGGCGGGCGATCCCGCGAACGGCGGCGCCACCAGCGACGAGCGCCGGATCGCTTACGAAAAGCGGCTGCGCGGCGAAATCGAATCGATCGTCTCCTCGGTGGTCGGCTCCGGCCGCGCTCGTGTGCAACTCTCGGCGGACTTCGACTACAACAAGGTGACGCAGACCTCCGACAAGTTCGATCCGGAAGGCCGCGTGCTGCGCTCCAGCCAGACTCGCGAAGAATCCTCCCTCACCGCCGACAATCGCGACGGACAGGTGACGGTAAATAACGAACTGCCCGGCAATCAGCGGCAGGACAGCGCTCCGACTGCCCGCGACCAGAGCAAGAAGAGCGAAGAAACCAACAACTATGAAATCTCCCGCACCACGAAGACTGAGGTGACCGAGGCCGGACGCGTCAATCGCATCTCTGTCGCGGTGCTGGTCGATGGCACCTATGCCAAGAACGACAAGGGCGAGATGGTTTATCAGGCGCGCGACAAGGAGCAGCTTGATCGCATTGCCGCGCTGGTGCGCTCCGCCATCGGTTTCGACCAGAAGCGCGGCGATCAGGTGGAAGTCGTCAATCTCAAGTTCGCCGAGCCACCGGTCGTGCAGCCGATCAACGAGCCGACCGGAATCCTCGGCATGTTGTCCTTCACCAAGGACGATGTCATGAACCTGATCGAGATGGTGATGGTGCTGCTGCTCGGTCTCGTGGTGGTGTTCATGGTGGTCCGCCCGCTCGTGAAGCGCATCCTCACCCCCGATCCGGCCGCCGCTCCCGCACCTGCTCCGGCCCCGGCTTTGACTGACGCCACGCCACCTCCGGGACAGAACCTGATCCCGAGCAACGCCACTTCGCAGATGATCGACGTCGCTCAAGTGCAGGGCCAGGTGCACGCTCAATCGGTGCATCGCGTTGGTGAACTGGCCGATCGCAATCCGTCCGAAACCGTCTCTATCATTCGTCAATGGCTCTCGGAGCCCGCTTGATCATGGCCGTTCCGCAACAAATCGCTCAATCCAACAACGATATCGCCAGCGTTGTCGCCACCCTCGCCGCGCGCCAGAGCACTCGCGCCAAGAGCAAGCCGATGTCCGGACCGCAGCGTGCCGCGATCCTGATGCTGGCGCTGGGCGAGCAATATGGCGGCAAGGTCTGGTCGATGCTGGACGACGAGGAGGTCCGCGAACTGTCGGTGGTGATGTCATCGCTCGGCACCATCGAGGCCGATGTTGTCGAAGACCTCCTGCTCGAATTCGTCTCGCGCATGTCGGCATCGGGGGCCCTGATGGGCAACTTCGATGCCACCGAGCGTCTGCTGCAACAATATCTGCCGGCGGATCGCGTCAACGGCATCATGGATGAAATTCGCGGCCCCGCCGGGCGCAACATGTGGGAGAAACTCTCCAACGTTCAGGAAGAGGTCCTCGCCAACTACCTGAAGAACGAATATCCGCAGACCATCGCGGTGGTGCTGTCGAAGCTTAAGCCGGAGCACGCCGCACGCGTGCTGGCAATCCTGCCGGAAGACATGGCGCTCGACGTCGTTGGCCGGATGCTGAAAATGGAAGCCGTACAGAAAGAGGTCATCGAGCGAGTCGAACAGACGCTGCGCAGCGAATTCATGTCGAACCTGTCGCAGACCCGCCGCCGCGATGCCCACGAGGTGATGGCCGAAATCTTCAACAACTTCGACCGGCAGACCGAAACCCGCTTCATTACCTCGCTGGAAGAGGAAAATCGCGAATCCGCCGAACGGATCAAGGCACTGATGTTTACCTTCGACGATCTGGTGAAACTGGATTCGGCGTCCGCACAAACCCTGATGCGCCATGTCGACAAGGACAAGCTCGGCATCGCGCTGAAAAGCGCCAACGAGGACGTTCGCGGCTTCTTCCTCGGCAACATGTCGTCGCGCGCCGGCAAGATGTTGCTGGACGACATGGCCGCGCTCGGTCCGGTGCGCCTGCGCGATGTCGATGAGGCGCAGGCGCTTCTCGTCAATCTCGCCAAGGATCTTGCCGCCAAGGGTGAAATCATGCTGTCGAAGAATCGCGCCGACGACGAGTTGGTGTACTGATGGCGGCCCCGGCAAAATTCCTGTTCGATGTCGACTTTTCGGCGCCCGACCGGTCACGCGAACGTGCCGCGACACCCGCCGAGATCGCCGCACGCGTGGCTCAAGCAGAAGCGCAGGCCTATCGCAGCGGCTTCGATGCCGGCCAGCGCGAAAGTCACGTCGAGAGCGAACGACGGATCGCAGCGTCCTTTCAACAGATCAGCGACAGCATTGCTGCCATCGCAGCTCAATTTGCCGAAATCGAAAGTCGCCTGCAAACCGAAGCGGTAGATGTCGCCGTCGCCACAGCCCGTAAACTGAGCGGCGCTTTGATCGAGGCCGAGCCGCTGACCGAAATCACCGAACTGGTGAGCGATTGTTTCAAGCATCTGGTTTCGACGCCGCATCTGGTGATCCGGATCAATGACGAACTTTACGAGCAGGCCCGCGACACCTTTGAACGCATGGCGAAGCAAAGTGGCTTCGCGGGTCGCCTGATCGTTCTTGCCGAACCAGAACTCGCGGTCGGCGACTGCAAGATCGAATGGGCGGACGGCGGTGTCGTGCGCGAAGCCGCCGCCATCCACGCCAAGATCACCGAACTGGTCGAGCGCTACGTCGCATCGCGCCATCGCAACGCCACGAGGACACCATGAGCGACACCGACGGGAAAGTCCCGCTGCAAGACCTCAATGCCGCCGACGCGCCGCCGATGGCCGACGATACTGGCGGCGATTACGAACAGAGTTCTCGCGTCGCCGCCGATCTGGAGGCCGTGTTCGACGTGCCTGTGCAGGTCTCGGCCGTGCTCGGCCGCTCCAAGATGGATGTCGGCGAGCTTCTCAAACTTGGCCCCGGCACCGTTCTCGAACTCGACCGCCGCGTCGGCGAAGCGATCGACATCTACGTCAACAACCGGCTGGTGGCGCGCGGCGAAGTCGTCCTCGTCGAGGACAAGCTCGGCGTCACCATGACTGAAATCATCAAGGCGGAGCGCGCCTGAAGGCGGACGTCATCCGGCACGCAACGCACAGACTACAATAGGAGCAAACCATGCGGCTTCTCATCGTCGGCACCCTGAAGGGGCAACTGACCACCGCAACCAAGATCGCCATGGATAACGGCGCATCGGTCACCCATGCCGAAGACAGCGAACTGGCGATGCGCGTGCTCCGCGGCGGCAAAGGCGCGGACCTTCTGCTGGTCGATGTCGCGCTGGACATTCGCGACCTGGTGATGCGGCTCGAGGCCGAACACATTCATGTGCCGATCGTCGCCTGCGGCATCGCCAGCGACGCCCGCGCGGCGGTCGCTGCTATTCACGCCGGCGCCAAGGAATACATCCCGCTTCCGCCCGATCCGGAATTGATCGCGGCAGTGCTCGCGGCAGTCGCCAACGATTCGCGCGACCTGATCTACCGCGACGAGACCATGGCCAAGGTCATCAAACTGGCACAGCAGATCGCCGGCTCCGATGCCTCGATCATGATCACCGGCGAATCCGGCACCGGCAAGGAAGTGCTGGCGCGTTATGTCCATGGCCGTTCGCAACGCACCAAACGACCGTTTATCTCGGTGAATTGCGCGGCGATTCCGGAACACCTGCTCGAAAGCGAATTGTTCGGCCACGAGAAGGGCGCGTTCACCGGGGCCATTGCGCGACGCATCGGTAAATTCGAGGAGGCCAGCGGCGGCACGCTGCTGCTTGACGAAATTTCCGAGATGGATGTGCGGCTGCAATCGAAGCTGCTGCGCGCGATCCAGGAGCGCGTAATCGATCGCGTCGGCGGCACTCGCCCGGTGCCGGTCGATATCCGCATCATCGCCACTTCGAACCGCAACCTTGCGGATGCAGTGCGCGAAGGCACCTTCCGCGAAGACCTGCTGTTCCGGCTCAATGTCGTCAACCTGAAGCTGCCGCCATTGCGCGAGCGACCGGCGGACATCATGGAACTGGCGCAGCATTTCGCGAAGAAATACGCTCATGCCAATGGCGTTTCCGTCCGTCCGATCTCGAACGAGGCCCGGCAGGTGCTCGCCAGCAATCGTTGGCAAGGCAACGTCCGCGAGTTGGAAAACACCATTCACCGGGCCGTGTTGATGGCGCAGGGCGATGAGATCGGCGCCGACGCCATTCTCACGCCGGACGGCGACCGCCTCGATCTTGCGAAGTCCGCACCTGCGGTCGCACACGCGACACTCGCGGCGGAACAGGTGACGCGCGCACTGGTCGGCCGCACCGTGGCGGACGTCGAACGCGATCTCATTCTCGAGACGCTCAAGCATTGCCTCGGCAATCGCACCCATGCCGCGAACATCCTCGGCATCTCGATCCGCACGCTGCGCAACAAGCTGAACGAATATGCCGATGGCGGCCTGCCGATCACGCCGGCCGGGCTCGGCAACGGCGACTACCGCGCCTTGCCAGTCACCGCCTGACGTCAGGCCGGCACCGAGGCAACAATCATCGAATAGTTCGGCGCGTCCGGATCGCGATAAATCTCGATCGGATCGCCGGGCGTGATCCGGGGCGCCGTCAGCGCGAGGTAGATAAAGGCCAGCAGATAGGCCACCGACAGGGCGCCAATCAAGTAGAGCAGCCAGACAAATATCCGTTTCATGCGGCTCTATATGATATGAAAGCGGATGCAGGCAACCGCGCACCAATCATACCAGCGTCTTCCCTTCTCACGCCAAGCTTGCACCCACACGGCGAACCATTAGCTTGAGCGGATCGAATCATTGCCGCAATTGCGGCCTCCGTTTCTGCTCGAACATCGATGCCGACTTTCACCCCACATCAGGATGACGCGCTCAAAGCGGTCGCCGACTGGCTAAAAGCCAAACCTGGCCGGAACGGCACGCCGCCGGTGTTCCGCCTATTCGGCTATGCCGGTACCGGCAAAACCACGCTGGCCCGGCACATCGCCGACGGCGTCAATGGCGAAGTGAAGTTCGCCGCGTTCACCGGCAAGGCGGCGCTGGTGATGCGCAACAAGGGCTGCGACAACGCCTCGACGATTCATTCGCTGATCTATCGCGCGCGCGAATCCGGCGAGGAGCAGCCGAGCTTTGAATTGTGGGACGATGCGCCCGCATCAAAAGCCAAGCTGATCGTCATCGACGAATGCTCGATGGTTGACGCCGAACTCGGCCGCGACCTGATGTCGTTCGAGTGTCCGCTCTTGGTGCTGGGCGATCCTGCCCAGCTTCCACCGATTCAAGGCGGCGGCTTCTTCACCGATTCCGAACCGGACGCGATGCTGACCGAAGTGCATCGTCAGGCCGAGCACGATCCGATCGTGCGCATGTCGATGGCGGTGCGCGAAGGCCGCCCGCTCGAAATCGGCGAATTCGGCGAAAGCCAGGTAGTGCGCCGCGACCAGCTCGATCCTGACCGCGTCATGAAGGCCGATCAGGTGCTCGTCGGCCGCAACAACACCCGCCGCGCCTACAATATGCGCGTGCGTCAGCGGCAGAATATCGAGGACCCTCTGCCGGTGGCCGGTGACAAGCTGGTTTGCCTGCGCAACAACCGCAAGAAGGCGCTGTTCAACGGCGGCCTCTGGCGGGTCAAATCGCGCACCAAGTCAAAATCCGCCATCCTCAGCATGCGGCTGTCGCCGGATGAAGATTTCGGCTCTCGGGTCACCAAGGTGTCGGTTCGCGCCGACTGCTTTTCCGGCGGTGTCGAGGATATTCCTTGGGAGCAGCGCCGCCCCTATGACGAATTCGATTACGGGTATGTGCTGACCGTCCACAAGTCCCAAGGCTCGCAGTGGGACGACGTCGTGCTGTTCGACGAGAGCTTTGCGTTCCAGGATAGTCGCGCCCGCTGGCTCTATACCGGCATCACGCGTGCGGCGAAGCGGCTCAGCATCGTGATTTAGACCGTCTCGACCATTGAACCTTTCGTCCACCATGCGCGACAGACATGCAGGGGACCTATTGCGCCAATCCGCCACATGGGGAAAATGGCGCCGCACGGAACCTTCGTATCCCGGACTGGTTACGATCCATTGGCCAATAGGAGAAATTGAGATGCGATTTGCGAAAATGGTAGGCACGGCGTTGCTTGTGGGTTCGACCGCTCTGGCATTTGCGATGCCGGCGAATTCCGCACCGCTCGTGACCGCCCAGGGCGCGCTGTCCGTTGCCGCGCCGTCGTCGGTCGACAACGTACAATACCGGCGCTGGCACGGTCATCATCACCATCATCACGGTGGTGGTGGAGCGGGCGCGCTGATCGGCGGCCTCGCCGCAGGCGCCATCATTGGCGGTGCGATTGCCGCAGGCCAAGCCAATGCGGCCGCCCAGCAGCACGCGACCTACTGCGCTCAGCGCTATCGGTCGTATGACCCGGCCTCGAACACCTTCCTGGCCCGGGACGGCAACCGCTATCCCTGCCAGTAAACTCCAAATCCCCTCTAGGGTCGAAGCCGCAGGATTGACGTCCTGCGGCTTTATTTTTTGATTTTCGCCCCTCGTCGGTGGAATATCGCTCACGCAGTCGTGTCTATGGCGTTGTAACGCGGCGAACGTCCGGACGTATCTTAGGCATCCAGGCCGCGACAATGAGTGTGTCCGCCGGATCGATCCGTATCACGAATCATCGAGAGGACTTCATGCGCACGCGCCATTTCGGTCAGCCGCTTTCCGGCATCCTCACCGCCCTCGCTCTCGTCGTTTCCTGTGCGTCGCCGTCGCTAGGCGCAGAGAAAGCTACCGTCATCCCTGCGCCGAAGCTGGATCTTCCTGCCGCGTCCGGCACACAGACGGCTGTGATTGCTGGCGGCTGTTTCTGGGGCGTCCAGGGCGTGTTCCAGCATACCGCCGGTGTGTTGAACGCCGTGTCCGGCTATGCGGGCGGCGACAAGAGCACCGCGATGTACGAAATCGTCGGCACCGGCACGACGGGGCACGCCGAATCCGTGGAAATCAAATACGACCCGAGCAAGATCAGCTACGGCAAGATCCTGCAGATCTTCTTCTCGGTCGCTCACGATCCGACGCAGTTGAACCGCCAGGGGCCAGATGTCGGCACGCAATATCGATCGGCGATCTTCACCGCCAATGACGAGCAGAAAAAGATCGCAGATGCCTACATCGCCCAGTTGAATGCGGCGAAGGTGTTCAGCAAGCCGATCGTCACCACGGTCGGCTCGTTGAAGGGTTTCTATCCGGCGGAGTCCTATCATCAGGACTACCTGACGCTGCACCCGCGCCAACCCTATATTGTTTACAACGACCTTCCGAAGATCGAAAATCTGAAGAAGATCTTTGCCGACAACTACATTGAAAAGCCGACGCTGGTGAGCACTGCAAAGGCCACCAACTGACGGCAGGTTGACTAACGACGACTTTCGCGAACGAGTCGGTTTGCCGCCTCGTTCGCATTCACAACGAGGAGGCCCCATGTCCGACGCCGCAGCCAAGTCCGGCAAAATCCAGAAGACCGAAAATGAATGGCGCAACGAACTGACGCCGATGCAATACGCGGTACTGCGCGAGAAAGCGACCGAACGTCCGTTTTCAGGTGAGTATGAATACACCCACACACCGGGCACCTATGTCTGTGCCGGCTGCGGCCAGACACTGTTCGAGTCCGATGCGAAATTTGAATCCGGCTGCGGCTGGCCGAGCTTCACCCAGCCTGCGGTTGAAAGCCATATCGACGAGGAACGCGATACGTCTCACGGCATGATCCGCACCGAAGTATTGTGTTCGAAATGCAGTGGCCATCTCGGTCACGTCTTCGACGATGGACCGGGACCGACCGGCCTGCGCTACTGTATCAATTCGGCGGCGCTGAAACTGCAACCGAAGTAAGTCGTTCGCTCGATCTAAAGAACAAAATCACAACGCCCGCGCGAATCGGCCTGGTTGTGCGGGCGTTGCTTTTGCGAGGTTCGGAAAGCCGGAACGGACGTCGTGAGATAGAGGAACCCCTTATCACTTTGAAATCGCGACACATCTGCCGCTGCTGGCGACATTGCATTGCCGCCCACCAACGCGAAACCGGTGCCGAGGGTCGCAATTTCGGCAATCGTTCCTATATTGAGATCATTCGGAAATAATCGCTCCCGACCGTTGAGAACGCGCATTGCTGCGCGACCGTTCACCATTGTTTCGTTGAGGTTCCGCATCATGCCCTTCAGCTACGATACCGCCGCCGAATTGTTTCCCGCCGCAATCCGCAAGAAGAAGCGGAGTGGCTTCGCCTATCGCCGCTTCAATAGCGCTGCCGAGGCTGTGCGCTTTGCGATGGAGGATTTGCCTGCCGATCTGTTGAACGGCGCTTATCTGCAAGTCGACGAAGCGCGTTTCGATCAGAACGGCATTCGTGCGCTGTATGAGAATGCGGATTTTCCGCTGGAGCGTCGCGCGGCAAAATCCGACGACGAAGCCACCGCCGACGCAGCATAGCGATAACCGCTATCGCGGCTGCTTCTCCATCCAGCGCCGTAACAAGCGCATGTTGCGGATATTGGCGCGAAACATCACGTCGAAGGCATCGCCCGCCACCGGCACGAGGCCAACGACGCCATCCACCGCAACGTTGCCGAGCATCCGTGCTGTGATGTGCCATGGCGCGCCGAGCGCGCGCGCCTCGCGCACCAGCCATAGCGAAATCGCTGTGGTGATGATATCGCCGACGACTGGAATGAGTCCGATCAGGCCATCGATACCATAACGAATCTTGGTGCCGGGCACGACAAAAGCAACGTCCAGGAGCTTCGCGAGAACTTCCAGCCGGGCGATGCGCTGTTCGCGCGTCAGTTCGCCGAAAGGATTGGCGCTCGAGGTGCCGAACTCGAATGCCTCGAATCCAAACGGCCCCTGCCCCGCGCCCGGCGGTTCGACGAGTCGACCCTCCTGATCGATGACCGGTCCATCCTGCGGCGTCGGACGATAGTGCCGGGCTGTTCCAGAATAGGATGCGTTGCTGCTCATGCGCGCAACATGGGGAGAAGCGCGCTCCGGTGCAAGCGCGTCGGGCCGTCGCACTACGCCGTGCGGCGCAGTTCGATCCGCGCCTCGGGCTGCGGCGGCGCAGGCGGCTGATAGACCGCGTAGCGATCCTTGCCTTCGTTCTTGGCAACGTAGAGCGCCTGATCAGCCGCCGCGATCAAACGATCCGGCTGCAGCCCGATCTGCGGCGTCCATTGCGCGACGCCGATGCTGGCCGCAAGGCGGAACGGCACGCCCCGCTCCGGGGACAGTTTTGCGCGACAAGCCTTGACGATGTGCCGCGCGATCATCGCACCTTCGCGCAATGTCGTAGCCGGCAGCACCGCGCAGAATTCGTCGCCGCCGGAGCGCGCCAACAGGTCGTCCGGGCGAAGCTGCGACTGCACCGTGCGTGCGAACAGCCGCAAGCATTCGTCGCCGACAACGTGTCCGTGCCCGTCATTGATCGCCTTGAAGCTGTCGAGGTCGATCGCCAGCAGCACGAACGGCTCGCCCGTGCGCTTCGCAACAGCGCACGCTTCCGGCAGACGCTGCAACAGCAGTCGGCGGTTGGCAACGCCGGTGAGCTCATCGAACAGCGCCAGATTGGCGACCTCGCCGCGCAGCCGATCAATCGCCATCAGCAGGAAGCCGAAGTTCCACGCCATCGAAAGAAATACCAGCACCAACACCAGCGCTGCTTGCACCTGATTGAAATCGACCATCGATGCGACGCCGCCGATATCGAACAGGCTGGTCACCGCACGAACCGCGTTCACCGCGATGATCAGCACCGCGACCGCCCCCGCGAGCCGCGCGCCTGGATTGTTCGAACGGGTGGCGCGCGAGAACAGGTGAGTCAGCATCAAGCCGACCGGGATCGACTGCGCGATCGAATAGACGAAGATCCGCATCGATGTGCTTGGGTACACCAGCACGAAGTAATTCAACGCCACGAAGCTGGCGACCGCGATTCCGATGTTGACGCGCCACGACGCGGAGCGGCCGTAGAACCGCTCGACACCCATGGAGGCGAGCCCGGTCCCGATCACCAGCAGCATCGCGCCGGTCATCAGCGGAAACAGCGGCGGCAAAACCAGGCGCAGCATCCCGACGGTGGCGCCGGCGGCGATGCAGAACGCGGCCGCGGTCCAGTACCGCGCGGCCTCGAAGTTGCGGTAGCTGCGCATGACGTAGGTCCAGATCAGACCCAGCGCCATGAAGTTGGCCACCAACACCACCCACAGCGTCGGCATACTCAACATCGCGCGCGTCGGCGCCCCGGTGGCCGCCTCCCCGCGCTGAAAATCGCCTCGCTCATGACTCTCCCCAAATTTGCCTCAGGGTGCCCGCACGGCACTTAACGGAGTCTGACCGGAATGGAACAATCCCCAGCGTGGTTGTGAATTAATGAAGACCTGTATACCGCCGCATTCTTAAGCGGCATGCAGACTTCCTTAACCATGCAGATGCACGCCTTCGCCTATTCGAAGAATGTCGCGATGTCGGAGAGCGATTTCTTTTCAGTCGCGTGGCGCGGGATGTGGGCGTTCTCCGCCGGGTAGCCGGTGACCAGCAGGATGTACGGCTTCTCCGCCTCGGGGCGACCGCAGATCTCGTTGAGAAAACTCATCGGCGCCGGTGTATGCGTCAAGGTCGCGAGGCCGGCGTGGTGCAGCGCCGCGATCAGGAAGCCGGTGGCGATCGCAACCGATTCCGGCACGTAGTAATTCTTGCGCATGACGCCGTCGGCGCTGCGACTCTTGCGCGCGCCGAACACGCAGATCAGCCACGGCGCGATCTCGAGAAACGGCTTGTCCGGATCGGTGCCGAGCGGCTTCAAGGCCGCGAGCCACTCCGCGCCGGCGCGCCCGGCATAGAACGCGCGTTCCTCTTCCTCGGCGGCGGTGCGGATGCGCGCCTTCATCGCGGCACTCCCGATCGCCGAGAAATGCCACGGCTGATGGTTGGCGCCGCTCGGCGCGGTGCCGGCGGCCTTGAGACACGTCTCGATCAGTTGGCGCGGCACCGGACGGCTGGAAAACTCGCGCACGGTGTGGCGGCGGCGGATGCCGTCGTAAAACGCCTCGGCGCGTGCCTGCATGTCCTGCGGCGGCCGCTCGACGTAATCCGGCAGCGGCAAAGGTATGAAATCCGTCGTCAGCGCGCCGGTCATCGTGGTCTCCTGATGGTGAGTTGGCGGCGTGCGGCTCAGCGCCCGGCGAGCTTGTCGGCGAAGTAACCGATGGTCTTGCGATAGATCGTCGCCCTGTTCCATTCGCGCATCGCGTCGAAATTCGCCGAGCCCTCGTGGTAATCGCCGCCGGCCTTCCAGCCCGCGGTCTTCAGCAGGTTGGCGGTGGAGGCCAGCACGTCCGGTACGCTGTGGCGCAGATCGACATGGCCGTTGCCGTCGTAATCGACGCCGTACTTGATGTAGGACGACGGCAGGAATTGCGTCTGGCCGATCTCGCCGGCGTAAGCGCCGATCATGTCGTTGAGGCGCAGGTCGCCGCGCTGCACGATCTTCAGCGCCGCGAGCAACTCGCCCTGAAACAGTTCGGTGCGGCGGCAATCGTGCGCCATGGTGGCGAGCACGCGGAACACCGGCAGCTTGCCCATGTCGCCCTTGCCGTAATCGGTCTCGAGCCCCCAGATCGCGACGATGATTTCCGGCGGCACGCCGAACTGCCGCTCGATGCGCGACAGCAGCGAGGCGTGCCGTTGCAGCATGGCGCGGCCCGCCTTGATGCGGCCGGCGCCGACGCGGGTGGCGACGTACTGCTCGAAGGTCTTGTTGAAGGTGCCGCGCTGGCGGCGGTCGAAGGCGAGCACCGCCTGATCCTGCGCGACGCCGCCGAGCGCCTGCGAAATCACGCTTGGCGAAATACCGGCGCCCTGCGCCTCGCGCGAAAAGCTGTCGACGAAGCGGTTGAAATCGCCGCCGCACTGGGCGGCGGAAGCGGCGGTGGCGGTGAGGGAAACGGCGGCGAGCGAAGCGGCGAGACAGGCGGCGAGGCGGAGTTTCATTGCGACCCCTTTTGATGAATCGGCCGTGGTTATAGCACGACTATGGCGGCGGGATGATAACAGCGGCGTGGGGTGGCGGGGGCTTGGCCGCCCCTCCGAGCGGTCGCCCCGCGATGTTTGCCCTCGACGCCGCGCACCGCCTCTTCCCAAGTCGTCCCCGCGAAGGCGGGGACCCGGACACCGTGTGGTCCGAAATCGGTCGGAGCGCCGATCTCGCTCACTTCTTTCCACCAGCACGGGTTCGATATTGATCGGACAGTTGGCACCATCATCGCGAACGCCAGGGGTTCTGGGTCCCAGCCTTCGCTGGGACGACACCGAGGATGAGGATGCGCCTTGCGCTTCGAAAGCGCCTCGGCAATCCGGATTCGAATATCAAACAGCCCCTCAAAATCATCAGCAACGAGTGCGGATACAGCTTCGCGATCTCGCGGCGCGATGCGCCCGAGTTTTGCGGGGAACGCTTCGTCCTCTTTGAGAAGAGGGCGCGCGGAACGCCGGACGCACCAGGCGTCCGCAGCCTCATGCGCATAAAAAACAAGCGCACGAGTTAGTCACCACGGTCGCACCGGATACATCCGGCGTTCCGCGCGCAGTGGGCTTCCGGCTTGCTTCGTGCTCTCCCCGGCAACG
>Ga0160496_1000059_pt1 | contig 120885 bp, 108 predicted proteins | sample DIDPMG_2_FD_108231 | JGI IMG/M metagenome (GOLD analysis project Ga0160496, IMG submission 108231) | Enriched soil microbial communities from UW Madison campus, WI, USA - DID2937_E24_FP MG | ecosystem: Environmental > Terrestrial > Soil > Grasslands | place: USA: Madison, Wisconsin | collected...
CACAATGTCAAAGAGCTGACCCATCGCCCGCAAGGACTGATACGTCGGTGAAGGCAAGGCCTCCAATATTCCATCAGAACAAAATTCAACTTCCGGTTGCCCGGCAGCATATCTGCCCTTTCAAGGATCACTGAACAGTGGGAGCAAAGCTCGCTCGGCGTCGTCAGCGTGGCGGGTTATATTCAGAACCTAGCGGCTCGTCAACACCCTTTTTCGTTTTTCTTTCTGGCCGGAAAATCTTCCAATCAGACCGAAATTCGAAACCTTCAAAATCGAAAATTGCTTTTTGATTTCAGAGGCTTGCTTCCGTGCCCGCCGCCGTTTGGCGCCGCGCTCTTCAGCGATGAGCGGGTTATAGGGGCAGCCTTTTGCCCTGTCACCCCCCTAGATGACAAAAACGACACTTTTTTGATTTTGCCCGATGAGGCCGTGTGGAAAACTCGACCAAACCACCAGTGATTGCGAGGGTTTGCGCGTTTTATCAATGAGATAGGTTTTTCCGCGCCGGTTTCGGATCGCCAGGAAGAGTAGTCTTCTCCGTCCATGGAACCGGGGAATCGCGGCCTGATTGGTCTGCGGAGAGGGGGAATATTGCGACCGGAGCACAGCGAACTGGGCCAATCAAATTCGCCGCGCAATCTTTCCCCTTATAGAGAGAGACCGCGATGGCCATATATAGAAGAGGCATAGGGGCGAGTGAGTGCACCGGCGCTCTGAGGCAAACGCACTATGAAGGGCTCCCAGTTTTGCCGCATTTATCTTGGATACGCTCGACCATTGCTATAGGCGGCGCGTCTCCTTAGGTTACGCGCGACGCAGCGGCGTCCAGGCCGGTGGCAATCCGGCCCTTGGGGGTGATCGGGACAGCATTGAAGGATGGGGCGTTGAACGCAACCCAGAGACGACGTCATATCGCTCTCCTAAGAGCGAGCGGATTCGAGGACAGCCCGGCGCTGACCGTGCAATCCACTGACGGCGAAATTCCGCAGGGCCGTGAATTGAGCTTTGCCTGGCTCAGCGGCACCGTGATGACCGGGCTGACCAGCGTCCTGCTCATGGGCGCGGCGCTTTACGTCTCCTTTCAGGGACAGGACACCTTCTCTACGGCCTATGCGGCGCTCAAGCTGGCAACGCCGCGCATCGACCAACCCATTGCTACCGATTTGACATCGAAGTCCTCGCGGCTGCGCCCTGTTGCGGCGACGCGCTCCGACCTTGAGATTATCGAAGCCGCGATCCGCCAAACCGTGGATGGCCGCGAAATTATCCGCAATCAGCCCTTCACCCGTATTCAGGCCACGCTGGCCACCACGGCGACGTCGCTGTCTGCGGATGTGCCGACCTATGATCCGGTCGCCATTCTCAACAAGACCCAGCCGCTGACCAAAGCGGTGCTCGATGTGGCAACCGACGTTTATGGCACCGATATCGACGGCGAGGTCGCCGTTCGACAGGCCGCTATTCCCGAAAATTTCGTGCCGTCCCGCTCCATTTCCGACCAGAGCGCTGCCGATTTCGTGCGCAGCATGGCCGAGGCGACATTCTTCAGCGAAGGCCCTGCGCCCGCTTTGGCCTATGCCTCCTTTGCCCCCAGCCTTCAGGATCTGACGGCCCCCGATGCCGGCGCGCTGGCCGGTATCGCCGAGAACGTCACCATCGTTCCCAAATCGCTGACGGCCTCGCAGGAGCAATTGGGCCGCACGGAACGCTTCCTGACCGTACGCGAACTCGGGCCCCTTGCCGACACTCTGGTACGCAATGGCTTCACGCGCGCGCAGGTGTCGATGATCGAAGGCACGTTGGCCAATCTGATTCCGGCGTCCGGCCTGCCCACAGGGATCAGGCTGCGCATTCTTTATGGGCCGCTGACCAATATATCCAATAGCCTTGTGCCATATCGCATGTCGATCTACCGGCCCGAAGGCGCGCCGGGCGACCGCCATATCGCCACCGTGGCCCTGTCCGACAATGGGCAATATGTGGTGGGCCTGCAGCCCGACTGGATGGAATTTCCCGCCGAAGACGTCGAACAGATCAATGTCGGCAATTTGCCCAGCATCTACCGTTCGATCTGGGAAACCGGCCACAAGCACGATCTGGACGACGATACCATTGAGCGCATTATCGGCATGTTCGCTTATGATCTCGACATGACCAAGCGCATCACCGCTGGCGATACGATCGAAATTCTTGAAACGGCGGCCACCGAGGATACCCCCAACGAGCTGCTCTATGTCGGGCTCACCCTGTCCGGCGCGCGCAAGCAATTCTACCGCTTCACTTCGCCAGACGGGACGGTGGATTTCTTCGACCCCGATGGCGAGACCGGCAAGCGCTTTCTCACACGCCGTCCGCTGGAAGGCGGCGGCACGCTGCGCTCGCGCTTCGGCTATCGTATTCACCCCATCTTCAAGACCCGACGCCTGCATACCGGCGTCGACCTTGCCGCCCCGGCAGGTACGCCGATCTATGCGGCGGGGGATGGCGTCATCACCTATTACAAATGGCAATCCGGCTACGGCAACAAGGTCGAGATCCAGCACGTCAACGGCTATGAGACCGCCTATGGTCACATGTCGCGCTATGCCGATGGCCTGCGCGAAGGCAGCCAGGTGCGTCAGGGCCAGGTCATTGGCTATGTCGGCACCACCGGCCAATCCACCGGCAATCACCTGCATTATGAAATCCTGATCAACGGCAATCTGGTCGATCCGCTGAGCGTCAAGCTGCCCAAGGACAATGTTCTGGCGCCGCAATATCGCACCGAGTTCGACCGCACCATTGCCCAGATCAATGAGCTCATGGCGCGTGAGCCCGCCCCGGTTGCCGTCGCCCAATCAAACTGACCCCTATTCGGCCCGCTCGATATAGACCGCCAGCTCATTGCCGCCCGGCTCGCGGAAGTGAAACCGGCGACCACCGGGAAAGTCGAATTGCGGCTGGGTGATCACCCCGCCCGCAGCCAGAACGCGCGCTTCGGCGGCGTCGAGATCATCGGTGCGCACCACGGCCATGGTTGCACCGACCCGCCCCGCGCTTTGATCGATGCCGCCATCGATCCCTGCCTCGGTCACCGCATCATAATCAGGACCATATGAAATCATGCCCCAACCAAAGGCCGCGCGAAAAAACGCGCTGGTCTTCTCCCGGCTCGTCGATGGAAATTCGATATAGTCGAGACGGTCGGCCATGCTCTTCCCTTTCATTGTTCTTATTTTGTTCTAATTCAGAATGGCAGTTCCAACAAGAGACAAAAAGCCGGGCGCGAGCCCGGCTTTTCCGTTTTTAGAGGATTTTTCAGGCCGCAGCTTCTGCGCGGCCCTCCGGCACCAGCAGGATGCCATCGTCATTCACATCGACCAGCACCCGGCTGCCATCGCTGACCACACCCGAGAGGATTTCATCGGCCAGCCCGTCCTGCACTTCGCGCTGGATAACGCGCTTGAGCGGGCGAGCCCCATAGGCCGGGTCATAGCCTTCATTGGCGAGCCATTCGCGCGCTTTGGGCGTGAGATCGAGCACAATGTCCCGGTCTTGCAGCAGCCGTTCCAGCCGGGCGAACTGGATATCGACGATAGCGCCCATATGCTCGCGGCCCAGCCGGTGAAACAGCAGGATTTCGTCGATCCGGTTGAGGAATTCCGGCCGGAACGAGGCTTTGACCATGTCCAGAACCTTGCCGCGCACCAGCTCCACCGATTCTCCATCCTTGAGATCGACGAGATATTCGGCCCCCAGATTGGAGGTGAGAATAATGACGCTGTTGCGGAAATCGACCGTGCGCCCCTGCCCATCGGTCAGCCGCCCGTCATCGAGCACCTGCAGGAGAATGTTGAACACATCGGGATGAGCCTTTTCGATCTCGTCGAACAGAACCACCTGATAAGGCCGACGCCGCACCGCCTCGGTGAGAACGCCGCCTTCATCATAGCCGACATAGCCCGGAGGAGCGCCGATCAGGCGGGCCACGGAGTGTTTCTCCATGAACTCGCTCATATCGAGCCGCACCATGGCCGTTTCATCATCGAACAGGAACTGCGCCAGCGCCTTGGTCAGCTCGGTCTTGCCTACGCCGGTTGGCCCGAGGAACATGAACGAGCCGATGGGCCGGTTTGGATCCTGCAGGCCTGCACGCGAGCGGCGAACCGCTTTTGCCACCGCAGCCACGGCTTCGGACTGTCCGATAACCCGCGCGCCAAGCGAGGTCTCCATATGGAGCAGCTTTTCGCGCTCGCCTTCCATCATGCGGTCAACCGGAATACCGGTCCAGCGCGACACCACCTGGGCAATGTCACTGGGTTCGACCGTTTCCTTGGCCATGACGGGATCGGGCTTGCCGTCACCATCCGCATCATCGGCAGCGGCCAGCCGCTTTTCGAGATCGGGGATGACGCCGTAGGCCAGCTCGCCCGCCTTGGCGAGATCGCCCTGGCGCTGCGCGATTTCGAGCTGCGAACGGGCACTATCCAGCTCTTCCTTGATTTTGGTCGAGCCTTGCAGCCGTTCTTTTTCCGCCAGCCATTTGGCCGACAGCATTTGGGCCTGTTCTTCAAACCCGGACAAGTCCTGCTCCAATCGGGCAAGCCTCGTCCTTGAGCCGTCATCATCTTCCTTTTTCAGCGCTTCCCGTTCAATCTTGAGCTGCATGATCTTGCGATCCAGCTCATCGAGCGCTTCGGGCTTGCTGTCGACAGCCATGCGCAGCCGTGCTGCCGCCTCGTCCATCAGGTCGATGGCCTTGTCGGGCAGGAAACGGTCGGTGATGTAGCGATTGCTGAGGGTGGCCGCACTCACCAGCGCCGAATCGGCAATACGGATGCCGTGATGCAGCTCATATTTCTCCTTGAGCCCGCGCAGGATCGAGATCGTATCTTCGACCGTCGGCTCGGAAACAAAGACCGGCTGGAAACGCCGGGCAAGAGCGGGGTCTTTTTCGACATGCTTGCGATATTCATCCAGCGTCGTCGCGCCCACGCAATGCAACTCGCCGCGCGCCAGAGCGGGCTTGAGCAGATTGGACGCATCCATCGCGCCCTCGCTTTTGCCTGCGCCGACCAGCGTATGCATTTCGTCGATGAAGAGGATGATCTGGCCTTCGGCTGACTGCACCTCGGTAAGCACGGCTTTCAACCGCTCCTCGAACTCGCCACGATATTTCGCGCCCGCAATCAAAGCGCCCATGTCGAGCGCCAAGAGGCTCTTATTCTTGATGGATTCGGGCACGTCGCCATTGACGATACGAATGGCGAGACCTTCGGCAATGGCCGTCTTGCCGACACCGGGTTCACCGATAAGCACCGGGTTATTCTTGGTGCGGCGGCTCAACACCTGAATGGTGCGGCGAATTTCTTCGTCACGCCCAATCACCGGGTCGAGCTTGCCTTCCCGCACGTCCTGCGTCAGGTCGCGGGCATATTTCTTGAGCGCATCATAGGCGTTTTCGGCAGAAGCCGAATCGGCCGTACGGCCCTTGCGGATGGCTTCGATAGCCGCGTTGAGACCCTGCGCCGTCACGCCAGAGGACGACAGTATCTTACCGGCATCATTGTCTTTTTCTATCGTCAGCGCCAGCAACAAACGCTCGACCGTGACAAAGCTGTCGCCGGCCTTCTGCGCTGCCTGTTCGGCCGTGTCGAAAACCTTGGCCAGTTCGCGGCTGAGATAAAGCTGTCCAGCATCGCCAGAAACTTTGGGAATCTTGTTGAGCGCGGCTTCGACGCCCGCCCGCGCGGCCTTGGGATCACCCCCGGCGCGCTGAATCAGGCCATTGGCCATGCCCTGATCATCATCGAGCAGCACCTTGAGCAGATGGACCGGCGAAAACTGCTGATGTCCCTGCCCCAATGCATAGGTCTGCGCACTCTGGATAAAGCCGCGCGCCCGCTCGGTATATTTCTCGATATTCATGCAACTCTCCTTGTCTCGCCCGCCCCAAGGCCCATCAAGGCACCAAAAGGACGGCGGAAGCGTCGTTCGAGGAATGCCCAGATGGCACATCCCTTCGCACCATGATGTAGGTGCTGACGGCGGGAACAAAAGAGCAGCGCAATAAAAAGTCGGCCCCCAGTTCTCCCTGCAATGAGCGAGACAAACATGGTGCCAAAAAGCAAAAAGGCCGGGCATAAGCCCGGCCTTGATTTACCTATTCAGCGGCATTCCCAGTGAGGAAGGCCGGAAGCTCGCCAACCGAGGGCTGCTCGGCACTGGCCGGATCGGCAGCGCCTTCAGCACTTGTCGGACGGCGGCGACGCGGGCGGCGTTCGCGCTGCTTGCGCGGCGCCTGTTCGCCTTCACCTTCCGCCGGTGCAGCGGCAACGGCGTCTTCACCACCCGACTGAGCCGGAGCCTCTGCGGGCTGTTCATGATCGCTATCCTGGACCTGCTGCACGGGCTGAACCGGCTGCGGCGAGGAGAAGCGGGAATTGACGTCATTGGCGTCGTCGTCGAAATCCACCTCGTCCTGGCTCTGGCCATCACGCGGGCCGTTCAGCGCCTGCTGGGCGGAGGAAACGATACGAAAATAGTGTTCGGCATGCTGCAGATAATTCTCGGCCATCACCGAATCGCCCGAGGATTGGGCATCGCGGGCGAGCTGCAGATATTTTTCGGCGACATGGGCGGCGTTGCCGCGCACCTTCACGTCAGGACCGTTGCTTTCGTAATTGCGCGACAGCGGATTGACATGCTTGCGTCCGCCATTCCGGCCACGCTGCCGGTTCTTGTTCTGGTTAGGTCTCATAGGTCGCTTTGTCTAACTCTGAAAGTTAAGCGTCACATCATTGGCGCGGATCGGTTTAACAGGCCCGATCTGACCCTGACCCCGTCGGCGCAGATCGATACCGCGCGGGGCCTTACCTGGCTTCATGAAGACCGAATACTCTCGGCAGCGACCAACCGGAAAATCCGCTCCCGTCCCTGCGTCGTTCCGGGTCTGCCGGAACCGCGTTGCTGCGTACAGCCTGCATCTGGATCGGGTGTGATCGCTGCGGCGCTCATGAAGCGCCATTGACAGCAAAATCAAAATATCCGCTTCGGCCCGGCTTTACCAGCAAAAATTACGCGACACCTTTAGCCGATAGTGTTGTGCACCTTCACATGGTGCGCCGAAACCACACGATCAAGCCCGTTTAGGTCTTTGTGAACGCGGATATTGCCGAAACCCGCTTCTAAAAACAGCGCCGCAACACTTTGCCCCTGATCGTAGCCGATCTCGACCAGCACCTGACCGCCCGGCTTGAGAAAGCGCCCCGACTGGGCCGCGATGACCCGATAGGGTGCCAGCCCGTCCGGCCCGCCATCAAGCGCCAGCATCGGGTCGAATTCCTTCACGTCTCGCGCCAGCGTATCGATCACGGCGCTGACGATATAGGGCGGGTTGGAGACAATCAGGTCAAAGCCCTTTTCGCCTGAAACAGCGGCAAGCGCTTCGAACCAATCACCCTGCGCGAAATCGAGCCGCCATTGCACACCATGACGCCCCGCATTGTTTCGCGCCATGTCGAGGGCTTCGGTATTGAGGTCGCTCGCAACGCCCGTCGTATCGGGGCGATTGGCCAGAATGGAAATCGGGATACAGCCCGTGCCCGTGCCAAGCTCGAGAAACCGGGCTCCGGGCGGCAAGGCGGCGATGGCGAGATCGACCAGAAGTTCGGTGTCAGGCCGGGGCTCCAGTGTTGCCGCATTGAGCCCGAAGGCCAGCCCGTAGAATTCCTTCTCGCCGATGATCCGGGCCACCGATTCCCCGCTCATGCGGCGCTGGATCAGAGCGGCCACAGCGGCAGCACCCGCCTCATCGACACTATCACTTTCCCGGGTCGCCAGACCCAGTGCATCGAGCCCCAAAGCGTGACCGGCAAGCAGCTTGGCATCAAGCGCAGCGGTCTCAAAGCCCAGCCGCATCAGAACATCGCGCCAGCCGCGCCAGAGCGCGCCGATGGTGACAGTCTGGCTCAGTTGGTCTGCTCCATGGCGGCCAGTTGCGCGGCCTGATTCTCTGTGATCAGCGCTTCGATCAATTCGTCCAGCGCCTCGCCGGTAATCACTTTCTCGAGCTTGTAGAGCGTGAGGTTGATCCGGTGATCGGTCACCCGGCCCTGCGGGAAATTATAGGTGCGGATGCGCTCGGACCGATCGCCCGAGCCGACCTGCCCCTTACGCTCGGCCGAGCGGGCAGAATCGCGTTCCTCGCGCTGCATTTCATACAACCGGGACCGCAGCACGATCATGGCCTGCGCCCGGTTCTGGTGCTGGCTCTTCATCGCCGAGGTGACCACAAGGCCGGTGGGCAGATGGGTGATACGCACGGCGGAATCGGTGGTGTTGACGTGCTGCCCGCCCGCGCCCGAGGCGCGCATGGTGTCGATGCGAATATCCTCATTGCGGATTTCGATATCGATGTCTTCCACTTCAGGCAGCACCGCAACGGTGGCAGCGGAGGTATGGATACGCCCCGAGCCTTCGGTCGCCGGCACACGCTGCACTCGATGCACGCCCGATTCGTATTTCATCCGCGCATAGACGCCCTTGCCCGAGACATTGGCGATAATTTCCTTGAAGCCCCCCATTTCGCCGGGGCTTTCCTCCATCACGGTCACCTTCCAGCCGCGACCGGCGGCATAGCGCTCATACATGCGGAAGAGATCGCCGGCGAAAAGCGCCGCCTCGTCGCCCCCGGTGCCGCCGCGAATTTCGAGAATGATCGACTTTTCGTCAGCCTCGTCCTTGGGCAGCAGCAGGATACGGATGGACTGGGCCAGGCGCTCGATGCTTTCGTCCAGTTCCTCGATCTCGGCCTCGGCCATTTCGGCCATTTCCTTGTCGCCACTTTTAAGCAGCGCCTCGGCCTCGACCCGATCCTTCAGCGCCTTCTTATAAGCGCCGATTTCACCGACGATCTCGGAAAGATCGGAATGTTCCTTGCTGAGTTTGGCAAACTCATCCGGATTGGCCCCGCCGGACAAGGCGGCTTCGATATATTGGAAACGCATTTCGAGAGCGTCGAGCTTGTCCTGAGGCAGGCTGGGCATTTTCGGGTCTTTCGCCAAGTGTTGGCGTGGCTGTAAAGAGCGAGACCGCCAAGTTCAAGCCTTGTGTTGATGCCGGGCTGGCCTTGCATCTGGCCAGCCCTCTGGCTTCCGGCTTCATTTTAGATGGCGCCCGGAGGCGGCGCCCGCCTCTGAAGGATAGGGAAATGAGGTGAGAACCACCTCGGGCGCGGCAGTTTGGAGCGGGGTAAATTGATTTGGTGCAGCCACCGTCTTCCCTCTCCCCTTGCGGGAGAGGGTGGATCGGCTGAAAGCCGAGACGGGTGAGGGGTTGCTCGTGAGGCACTCTGTGCTGTTGGAGAGATCGCAGACCCCTCATCCGCCCTTCGGGCACCTTCTCCCGCAAGGGGAGAAGGAAGAAAGCGCCCATAATGGCAGGCCCCTAGCCCAGCGGCAGGTTTTGCTTTCCGGCCCATTCGGTGAGTAGCGCCCTTACGGTGTGGCCGTTGGCGCCCAGACTAAGGGCCTCTGCCACCGCAGCCTGGATGGGCTTGAGGTCCAGATTGAGGATCATTTCCTTGATCGGGCCGATCGAGGCCGGGCCCATGGAAAGCCGCGTCATGCCAATGGCCATCAGCGCCAGCGCTTCGATCGGCTTGCCCGCCAGTTCGCCACACATCGTCACCGGCTTGCCATGACGGGCGGCCGCATCGACCACAAGGCGAATGGCGCGCAGGCGGGGCAGTGCAATGGGATCATAGGCCTTGGACACACGCGGATTGGCGCGGTCGGCAGCGGTCAGGAATTGCACAAGATCGTTGGAACCGATGGAAACGAAATCGGCCTCCGGCATGATCTGGTCCAGCTCGAACAGCAGCGAGGGCACTTCCACCATGGCGCCGACTTCGAGTTTTGACGGCGCGGGCAGACCGGCGCGCTTGAGCCGCTCGACTTCCTTGGAAATCACCTGCTTGGTCAGTTTGAACTCAAAAGTCTCGGTGACCATGGGCACCAGAACCTTGAGTGGCCTGCCCTTCGCAGCCTGCAGTAGCGCGCGGATCTGGGTGCGCAACAGGCCGGGACGGTCGAGCCCAAGACGGATCGAGCGATAGCCCATGGCCGGATTTTCTTCGGCCGTGGCCCGCAGATAGGGTAGGACTTTATCGCCGCCAATATCGAGCAGCCGGAACACGATGGGGCGGTCACCGGCAATGGCCATGGCTTCCGCATAGAGGTCGGCCTGTTCCTTGAGGCGCGGCAGACGGCTCGCAATCATGAACTGGAGCTCGGTGCGGAACAGGCCAACGCCCATCGCCCCCGTATCATCCAGCATGGGCAGATCGGCCACCAATCCCGAATTGTGCAGCAGCGTAATGTCGACGCCGTCTCTGGTCACACTCGGCTTGCTCTTGAGAGCAGCATAATGCGCCCGCCGCCGGGCCGAAACGCGCACCTTGTCGATATAGGTCTGTTCGACCTCGGGCGTCGGCCTGAGATGCACCTGCCCAGCCGAGCCATCGATGATGATGTCATCGCCCGTTTCGCACATCGAGACGATCGATTGCGCCTGTCCCACGGCCACGACGCCCAGCGAGCGGGCGACGATGGCGACATGGGCCGTGGCCCCGCCCTCTTCCAGAACTACGCCGCGCAGCTTGGTGCGGTCATATTCGAGCAATTCGGCCGGGCCCATATTACGGGCAACCAGAATGGCATTATCGGGCAGGTCACGATGCGCCGACTGGCCGGAATTGGTCAGAACACGCAAAAGGCGATTGGCCAGATCATCGAGATCATGCAGCCGGTCGCGGATATAGGGATCGGTCTGGCGCAGCATGCGGGCGCGGGTATCGTTCTGCACCCGCTCCACCGCCGCTTCCGCCGACAGCCCATTGGCAATGGCTTCGCCCAGCCGGTTCACCCAGCCGCGATCATTGGCGAACATGCGATAGGTTTCGAGAATTTCCCGGTGATCGGAGCCGCCGGCCATGTCGCCATGATCGAGCATGGCATCGATGGACACGCGCATGGTCTCCAGCGCCGCATCGAGCCGCAGCTTTTCGGCATCGGTATCTTCGGCAATGAAATTGGTCACCACGACACGGGGATCGTGGAGCACAACCTTGCCCAATGCGATTCCGTCGGTGAAGCTGACGCCGTTGAACATGCGAGGCCGCCTGAGATCGATATCCGACCCCGGCTTGATGAGGTTGTCGAAATCGCTGGTGGCGATCATCTCGGCCAGAATTGTGGCCGTAGTCAGCATCGCCTCGACTTCATCTTCGCCATAATGGCGGCGCTCGGCATTCTGCACCACCAGAACACCCAGCGTCTGCCCGGCGCGCAGCACCGGCACGCCAAGGAAGGAATTGTAATTTTCCTCGCCGGTTTCCTGCTTATAGGCAAAGGAGGGATGGGCGGGCGCATCATCGAGGCTAAGCGGCTCGGCCTCGGCGGCGATGAGGCCGACAAGGCCTTCGCCCAGACGCAATGTTGTCAGGTGAACCGATTCGGCCTTAAGGCCATGAGTGGCGAACAGCTCGAGCGCACTGTCGTCGCGCAGCACGTAGAACGAGCATACATCGGCGCGCATATTTTCAGCGATGAGATCGACAATCTTGTCGAGCCGAGCCTGCGAAGCCAGCGGCTCCGCCATCGTCTCGCGCAATTGCCGCAGCAGCACCCGTGGGCCGCCTATGGTCGTGACCATCGCCTTATTCAGGCAGCCCGCAAAGCCGCCCCCCTTAATTCAGGACGCGGCCCCATTCCCCTTGATCGGGATCAGGCGTCCTGCTTGTCCAAACCGTAATAGGTGTGCAGAGCGCGAACCGCAAGCTCGGCATATTCTTCATCGATCAATACCGAGGTCTTGATTTCTGAAGTTGTGATCAACTGGATATTGATGCCCTTGTCGGCCAGCGCCTTGAACATCGAGGACGCGACACCAGCATGGCTGCGCATCCCAACCCCCACGACAGAGACTTTCGCGCCGCCCTTGGAGCCGGAAAGACGGGCATATTCAAAGCGCCCGCCATTGTCTTCCAGCGCCCTGACGGCCTTGTCATATTCGCTGTCGGGCACGGTGAAGGTGATGTCGGTGGTGGCACCATCATCGGCAATGTTCTGCACGATCATGTCCACGATAATGCCCTTGTCGGCCAGAGTGCCGAAAATGGCAGCGGCAACACCGGGGCTGTCCTTGACGTCGCGCAGGGTGATCTTGGCCTCGGCCTTGGCGAGCGTCACGCCCGAAACGATCTGCTTTTCCATGATCTCATCCTCATCGCAGACAAGCGTGCCCGGAACGCCGGGATTACCATCGGGCGCGATCTGCGGCGCGTCCGGGTCATCGAAACTGGAGCGAACGGTAAGGCGCACCTTATGCGCCATGGCCATTTCTACCGCGCGGATCATCAGCACCTTGGCGCCGAGCGAAGCCATTTCCAGCATTTCCTCGAAGGAAATCTTGGTCATGCGCTGCGCCTTGGGCACGATGCGCGGATCGGTCGTGTAGACACCGTCCACATCGGTATAGATATCGCAGCGATCCGCCTTGACCGCCGCAGCCACCGCCACCGCCGAAGTATCCGAACCGCCACGGCCCAGAGTGGTGATACGCCCATTTGGCGAGACGCCCTGGAAGCCGGTGATAACAGGCACCCAGCCGTCCTTCATGCGCTTGTCGAGTTCGCTCGGGTCGATATCGGCAATGCGGGCGGCGCCGTGGGCGTCATCGGTATAGATAGGCACCTGCCAGCCAGCAAAGCTGCGCGACTGGATGCCCATTTCACTCAAGACGATTGCCATGAGGCCCGCAGTCACCTGCTCGCCCGAAGCCACCACGGCGTCATATTCACGCGCGTCATGCAGGGGGCTGGCTTCATTGACCCAGCCAACCAGCTCATTGGTTTTGCCCGACATGGCCGAAACCACGACAGCAACCTCATTGCCCGCATCCACCTCACGCTTGATATGGCGTGCGGCATTGCGGATGCGCTCGACAGAGGCGACCGATGTGCCACCGAATTTGACGACGATACGAGCCACTTGGCATCCTCGCTTGAGCGCTGCCAGAAAAAGTGGTCCCACTTTTGCGGTTCGGCAGCGCGACAATCCCCAGCGCCCGCCGAACCCGACGGTACGCTTGTTGTTGAGCGGGGAAATGCCACAAAGAAGAAGCGCAATCAATGGGCGTCTGTGGCGCACCCCTCATATGCGGGGTGACGCCAGCGTTTGGCAAACGCACTGTCGCCGCGCTTCTGCCGGAGACGAGATATGCTGCGCCCTGCCCTCATCGCCCTGACGCTGAGCCTTGCTCTGCCACTGTCCGCGCAGGCGCAGACCGCCGATGAGCAAAATTTCATCGACTATCAGACAGCCCTCGCCATTGACGACAAATGCCATTTCTTCCGCAATTTCGAGCGGCAGCGCGCCCCTGATGTAGACGAAGAACTCATCGCGCACCTGCCTCTCTCGGCCATCAGCCGCGAATCCGAGGCCTTCTGGATCGAATATGGAAAACTCGTCGATCAGGGTCGGGCTCAGGCCGCCTCCATTGCATGCACGAATAATGAAGCTGCTGCACCCTTCATCATCTCTCTTCGGGATCGCTTCGCGCATTATCTCTATGCCGACCTGATGATCGCCTTCGAAAGCAACCGCCTGACGGCCGAGCAAAAGGAGGCAGCGCAGGCCTATGAGGCGATGATCAGCCCGCTCTATGGCGAAAACTGGGAGGGTTTCGTGAAGCATGCCAGCGGGCGCGCACAGTTCAGGATCGACGAAGCCCACGCCCAGGACGCCTCGGCGAGCCCCTATTCGGGCCTGTTCGAAGACCTGCTTGGCGAGTACGAATATGACTATCTCTTCGATGAATCCAGCGAGGACATGTACCGCAGCTCGGTCTATCTGGACGCGCTGATCAACCGCACTATCGACGGCGCCGATACGATCGTTTTTGAAATGATCGCCGAACGAGCGGGCTATCGCATATGGACCCGAACCAATGCCGAAGGCAGCGGCCACGTGATCGCTCTTGTCGATGGCTCAGGCACCAGCCAATACGATCTTTGGCAATTGCCCGGCGGCTATGTAACGCTGGAAAAGGCTGGCGCGATAAAACTGGCTTTCACCGTCGCTCAGGATGGCAGCGTGCGTGTGATGAGCTTTGGTGAAGAGGCGCACCGGCTGCAAGAGGGCTCGCTGACCATTGCGGTTCATCCCGGCGAATTGCCCGCCAATCTGAGTTCCGACTATTCCTATATGCGCAGCGATGAGTGGTGGGGGAACGCAAATATCTACAAGGCCGAGCGTGTCGATGAACCCTGTCTGGGCGGTCCCTGTTTTGCGCTACCGGCTGACGTGATCAAGGATGTGCTCTCCGGCTCCTATGGACAGGCCTTCCGCTTTTTCATTTCCATTGCGCCCGATCCGGCCCAACCCGCCCTTGATAGTCCCGAAATCCATATCGGCTTTCCATATAGTCTGACGGCGCGCCAAACCTTTCTTGCCGCGGAAGCGCAATAGGCGAACAGGCGGCATGCGACACGCCGCGCCTTGCCCCGCCCTTGCCTGCTGGTTCATATGGGCAGGCAAGGAGCCCGCTCATGACTCGCACCACTGTCAACGACGCCGAAATCGCAAAATTCGTGGCCATGGCGGAGGAATGGTGGGACCCCAAGGGCAAATTCAAGCCCCTGCACAAGTTCAACCCGGTGCGGCTGACCTATATCCGCGACAATCTCTGCACCCATTTCGGCCGCGCCCCCAATTCCATCCGCCCCTTTGAGGGGCTGCGTATTCTCGATGTCGGCTGCGGCGGCGGTTTGCTGTGCGAACCACTGACCCGCCTGGGGGCGACTTTAGTGGGCATCGATGCCGCCGAGCGCAATATCACCATTGCCAAGATTCATGCCGAACAGGCCGGGCTCGATATCGATTACCGTGCCACAACCAGCGAGGCGCTGGTCGTGGCAGGCGAAAGCTTCGATGTCGTGCTCAATATGGAAGTGGTGGAACATGTCGATGACGTACCGCTCTACATGAAGAGCTGCGCCGATCTCGTCGCCCCGGGCGGGTTGATGTTTACCGCCACCCTCAACCGCACCGCCCGCTCCTGGGCGCTGGCGGTGATCGGGGCAGAATATATCCTTCGCTGGCTGCCACGCGGCACGCATGACTGGAACAAGTTTCTGACGCCCGAAGAGATTGGCGCACAGCTGAAGCGCAACGGTCTCAAGGTGACGGATCAGACAGGCGTTGTCTTCCATCCTCTTGCCGATGAATGGCGCATGTCGCCCGATATGGGCATCAATTACATGGTACTGGCAGCGCGTCCGCAAGGCTGAACGCGCCCGTCGCTCACTGCCCTCTATCAAACCAACTTCAAAACAGTACCGTACGGTACGGTACGGAATATCCTTGAAGCCCGGCTGGAATGGGTCTAAACAAGAGCAAAGACGAAACCGGCCCCACCGGACCCATTCCGAGGATTACCCATGCCTGCCTATCGTTCCCGCACCACCACCCATGGCCGCAACATGGCCGGCGCCCGCGGGCTCTGGCGCGCCACCGGCATGAAGAACGAGGATTTCGGCAAGCCGATCATCGCGGTGGTCAATTCCTTCACCCAATTCGTGCCCGGCCATGTGCATCTGAAAGATCTCGGCCAGTTGGTTGCCCGCGAGATCGAGGCGGCTGGTGGCGTTGCCAAGGAATTCAACACCATTGCGGTCGATGACGGCATCGCCATGGGCCATGACGGCATGCTCTATTCCCTGCCAAGCCGCGACATCATCGCGGACTCGGTGGAATATATGGTCAATGCCCATTGCGCCGACGCCATGGTCTGCATTTCCAATTGCGACAAGATCACCCCCGGCATGCTCAATGCCGCGATGCGCCTCAATATCCCTGTCGTCTTCGTCTCGGGCGGGCCGATGGAAGCTGGCAAGGCGATCGTCAAAGGCAAATTGCAGGCGCTCGATCTCGTCGACGCCATGGTGATGGCGGCCGACGACCACTACACAGACGAAGAAGTGCAGGCGGTCGAGGAAAATGCCTGCCCCACCTGCGGCTCCTGCTCGGGCATGTTCACTGCCAATTCGATGAATTGCCTGACCGAGGCGCTGGGCCTGTCCTTGCCGGGTAACGGTTCGACGCTGGCAACCCATTCGGATCGCAAGCGCCTGTTCCAGGAAGCCGGGCACCTGATCGTCGATCTGGCCCGCCGCTATTATGAGCAGGACGACGAAACCATTTTGCCGCGTTCCATTGCCACCAAGCAGGCTTTCGAGAACGCCATGGCCCTCGATATCGCCATGGGCGGCTCAACCAATACCGTGCTGCATATTCTTGCTGCTGCCCATGAAGGTGGCGTCGATTTCACCATGGATGATATTGACGCCCTGAGCCGCCGCGTGCCGGTCCTGTCTAAGGTCGCTCCGGCCAAGAATGACGTGCATATGGAAGACGTCCACCGCGCCGGGGGTATTTTTGCGATTCTGGGCCAGCTTGACCGTGCGGGCCTCATCAACCGCAAGGAGCCCACGGTTCACGCCGCGACCATGGGCGATGCCATCGACAAGTGGGACATTTCCCGCACCAATTCGGAAAGCGTGCGCAACTTCTATATGGCTGCGCCCGGTGGCGTCCGCACCACCGTGGCCTTTTCGCAGTCCAACCGCTGGACTGATCTCGATACCGATCGCACCAGTGGTGTCATCCGCTCGGCGGAAAATCCCTTCTCCAAGGATGGCGGCCTGGCTGTCCTCAAGGGCAATATCGCGCTTGACGGCTGTATCGTCAAAACCGCGGGCGTCGACGATTCCATCCTCAAATTCACCGGCCCGGCCCGTGTCTTTGAAAGTCAGGATTCCACCGTCAAAGCCATTCTCTCCAACGAGATCAAGCCAGGCGACGTCATCGTCATCCGCTATGAAGGCCCGCGCGGCGGTCCCGGCATGCAGGAAATGCTCTATCCGACCAGCTACCTCAAATCCAAGGGGCTCGGCGCATCCTGCGCGCTGCTGACCGATGGACGTTTTTCGGGTGGCACCTCGGGCCTGTCCATTGGCCATGCCTCGCCGGAAGCCGCAGAAGGCGGTGCAATCGGTCTGGTGCGCGAAGGCGATATCATCGAGATCGATATTCCCAACCGCAACATCAATGTTCTGGTCAATGATGCGGAGATGGCCAAGCGCCGCGCCGAGCAGGACAAACTCGGCTGGAAACCGGCCCAGCCGCGCAAGCGTCGGGTGACCACAGCGCTCAAGGCCTATGCCGCTTTCGTCACCTCGGCCTCCAAGGGCGCGGTGCGTGACGTGGACGCCATCAACAAGCTGATGGATTGATAGCCTCGGCTTTTCGACAATCGTCACCACCGGGCTTGTCCCGGTGGTCCAAGCTTCTGCAAAATGGATTGCTAGGACAAGCCCGGCAATGACAGCGGATCAGGGCACAGCGAATTCTTGCGACAATCGCGTGACAAGTTCCTTGCCCGGTGCTAATCCCCCGCTCAGCCATTCAGTGGTCTGCCAAGATTGCTGGATCGGTCAGGTTCGATAGCGGGGATTCCACCCTCCCTATCGAACCGTCCTAAATCCCCCATACATCGCTATCGTCCAGCCCACGCGAACAATGCGTTTGCCTTGCGCATGACCCTTACACAGGCTTGTGTAGGAAGATTGCTCCAGCGCCGTGCTAGCCAGCGCACAAGCGTCACTGGACCCGAGCAGAATGAAAAAAATCACGCGCCGCCACCTTCTTCGCCTTGCAGGCGCAGCCACCGCCTCGGCAGCTCTGGCCGGAGCCGTCCGCGCAGAAGGCAGCGCCTTTTCGATTTTGCCGGTCTATGACGGTCTATTCGCCACCTCGACCCCGCTCCATATCGGCGCTGTCACCTTGCTTGTGCGCGACCTGTCGCTGATGACCCGATTCTATTCCGAAATCATCGGGCTTGCCGTGTTGGAAGCGGGCACCGCGAGCACCCGTCTGGGCGTCGACGGCGTGACGCTTGTCGTACTGGAACACAGCCCCGAAGCCGCCATCGCGCCAGCCAGCACAGCCGGGCTCTATCACACAGCATTCCTCATGCCATCGCGCGCCGATCTGGCGCATTGGCTGATCCACACCGCAATGGCGCAATATCCCTTTACCGGCTTTGCCGATCATCGGGTGAGCGAAGCCATCTATCTCGATGACCCGGAAGGCAATGGCATCGAAGTCTATGCCGACCGCGCACCGGAACTCTGGAGCTGGAATGGCGACAGCGTCATCATGGGCAGCGAGCCGATCAATTTCGACAGCCTGCTGGCGCTGACCGATCAGGAGACCGATCTCTATTCCTCCGCCCCCACGGGCCTGCGCATCGGCCACATCCATCTGCGCGCCGGAAATATCGATGCGGCACGCGATTTCTATGTCGCCGCTCTTGGTCTCGACATCACCAGCGGCAGGGCCGACGCCCTGTTTCTCTCCTCGGGGCGTTATCATCACCACGTTGCGCTCAACACCTGGCAGAGCCTTGGCGCCGGTCAACGCGACCTCGCCCAGACCGGCCTCGTCGAATTTTCGCTCAGCGCCAGGGACAGTGACATTGCCCAGGCAACGCGCAGCCGACTGCTCGCGGCCGGCGCTACGCTGGAGGGTGGCGGGGATGACTTCGTGGCCAGCGACCCGTGGGGAACCAGGCTGCGCGTGACGACAGCCTAAAATGCGGGGGCTTAATTGTCCTCGCCCATATCGGGCAAAGGCAGGAAGTCGACGCCATCATCAAGCAGTGCGGCGACCTCGTCGCGGGTCGCCTCACCATAAATGCCGCGCGCTTCGACTTCCTCGAAATGCATTTTGCGCGCTTCTTCGGCAAAGCGATCGCCGACATAATCAGCTTCATTGACGACCTTGCTGCGATATTGGCGCAGCATTTCGCGCATCTTGGCCATATCGGGATGGGCGGCGGAGAGGCTGGCACGCTCCTGATCGGTACGCGTCACATTGGGCGCCATCAGCGCTTTTTCGACATGAGCATCACCGCACTGGGCGCAGGTGACAATACCCCGCGCCTGCTGCTCATCGTAAGCACCGGCGCTTTTGAACCAGGCGTCGAAGCGATGTCCCTTAGAACATTGAAGCGAATACTGGATCACGTCTCTTGCCGTTCCATCATAATCCCGGAGCCAATGCGCCCCATATAGGATGCCGCGTTCAGCTCTGCAAACCGGGCAGCGCAAAGTCGCGCGCATTGGCCAGAGCCGGAACCCGCCCCCGCGCCTCGGTTACCGCTGCCGGATCGATCTCGGCAAGCAGCACGCCGGGCTGATCATGATCGAGTTCGGCAATCACCTTGCCCCATGGATCCACGATCAGCGAATGACCATAGGTGGAGCGGCCATTTTCGTGCAGCCCACCCTGCGCCGCCGCAATCACATAGGAGCCGGTCTCAATCGCCCGCGCCCGCAATAAGACATGCCAATGCGCCTGTCCCGTCGGAACGGTAAAGGCGGCAGGGACAGCCATCAAACCCGCCCCAGCGTTGGCGAGCGCATTGTAAAGGCGCGGGAAGCGCATGTCGTAGCAGATGGAAAAGCCGAGCGTGATTGCCCCCAGATTGGCGATAACCGCCCTCTCGCCGCCCTTATAGGTGGCGCTTTCCCGATAGGCATTGAGCCCGGCAATATCGGCATCGAACAGATGGATCTTGTCATAGAGAGCAGCCTGCTCTCCGTCCGGCCCGAACAGCACCGAGCGATTGGCGAAACGCCCGTCTGCAACCGGAATGGGCAGCGAGCCGATATGGACGAAAATCCCATATTGCCGCGCCAGTGCACTGACCCGCGCCAATTGCGGATGGCCCTCAAAGGGCGCGGACACTGATTTGAGCTGTTCCCGATTTTCAGGAAAGATCAGGCTCACTTCCGGCGTCAGCACATAGTCCGCCCCCTGGGCAACGGCATCGGCCAGCAGCACCTCAAGCGCAACAAGATTGGCCTCGGGATCAAGGCCCGAACGCATCTGAAGGGCGGCGATTTTCATCATCGACTATTGCGCCAAAAGCGGATCGAGCCCGCCTGCCCGGTCGAGCGCGGAAAGATCGTCATAGCCCCCGACATGGGTATCGCCGATGAATATCTGCGGCACCGTGCGGCGGCCATGAGCCCGCTCGGTCATGGCTTCACGCAGGGCCGGATCGAGTACCGTGATCTCGGTAAAGGCAACGCCCTTCTCGTTGAGCAGCGCTTTGGCCGCGTGACAATAGGGGCAGGTGGGCGTGGTATAGACTTCAACCTTTGCCATGACAGAGCGCTCCGAAAACCAGTTCACTGCCCTCTTATATGGGCAGTTCGCCGGAGATGACAACGCGGGCAAAGGTGAGCACATCGACCGTTTCAGCGCCGCTGCGCTTGAGCACCCGCGTCAAGGCCTTTACCGTGCCGCCGGTCGTATAGACATCATCCACGACCACGACCGGTCGCCCACCCAGCCGCTCCAGCGCGCGCGGATGGGCCACAAATGCCCCCTGCACATTGCGCAGACGCCCATCGCCCGAAAGCCCCACCTGCTGGCGCGTTTTCCTGCTGCGCGCGGCCAGATGCGGATCGACCGGCAAACCCGTCAATCGTCCGATCTCCTGCGCCAGCAGCATGGATTGATTATAGCGCCGGAAGCGCAGGCGGCTGTGATGCAGCGGCACCGGCAACAGGATCGGCTTGCTCGCCCAAAAATCGCTTCCGGCGGCCACCATCAGCCGGGCGCAGAACCGGGCCAGCTCTACCCTGTCACCATATTTGAGGCGGCTGATCAGGCTGCTTGCCACCTCGCCATAGGCAAAAGCGGCCCGCGCCCGCCCGAAAGGCGGCGGATCGGCAAGAGCCTCGGCGGACAGCGCGCCCGGTCCGGGATCGCTGTCAAATGGCAGGCCAAGCACGGGGCATAAGGGGGCGCTGATCGGGCGGAGGCCAGAAAAACAGTCCGAACACAGCGTATCAGCCATGGCCAGAGGCGCGGCGCAAACCACGCAGCAGGGCGGATAAAGCTGGTCGAGCAAAGCAATCCCGAACCGGCCCAGCCCCGTGCCAAGCCGCGCCCCAATCGTCCGGCCTTTGACTTCCCCGTCCCCACTCTCCATAAGGGCCATATTGCCATGCCGTGGCCCCGGCGAAAGCCCCTTCGATGACCAACCCACCACCTCTTTTCGATCAGCTCCAGATTGCCCGCAATCGCGCCCGCCGTGTCAGCAAGGAGAATTTTGTCCGCGATCTGGTGCTGGATGATCTCGCCGACCGGCTCAGCACCTATAAACGGGATTTTTCGCGCGCTGTTCTGATTGGCCCAGACCCGGAAACACTTCCCGCCACCCTGTTCAGCGCCAATGGGCCGATCAAGGTCCAGCATGTGGATGCTTTTGCCGGCGACGGCGTGCCGCCAGCGCCGGAGGATGAATACGACCTCATTATTTCGCTGCTGCATCTGCAAGCGGTCGATGACGTGCCCGGCCATCTCGCCCGCTTGCGGCGCATGCTGAAACCCGATGGCCTGCTCATGGCCGCCTTTGTCGGCGGAGAGAGCCTCACCGAATTGCGCGAGGCCTTTCTGGCGGCGGATATGCAGGTTTCAGGCGGCGCATCCGCGCGTGTCGCACCCATGGCGCAGGTGCGCGATGCGGGCGCCCTGCTGCAAAGGGCGGGGTTTGCGCTGCCTGTCGCCGATGTCGAAACCCATCGCGTCCGCTATGCGACCCCGTTCGCCCTGATGGCCGAGCTGAAAGCACTGGGCGCATCCAATCCGCTGGTGGATCGCCCCAAACATTTCGCCACCCGCAGCCTGCTCGCCGCCGCGGCGAGCGCCTATGCCGCAAATGACGCCGATCCCGATGGCCGTATTCGCGCCACGCTGGAAATCATCTGGATCGCCGGCTGGGTTCCCCATGAAAGCCAGCAAAAGCCACTCAAGCCCGGCAGCGCAACGATGAGCATGAAGGATGTTTTGTCCAGGACGGACGAAACATCGGAATAGGCCGACGAGTGCCCTGCCCCATTTGGTTGGCGCATCTTCCAGCCTGAAACAGAACGATAGGTATTTGTGACAACCCCACGACGCCGCAGCTAACCGATAATTATCCATATCTGGATATGTGCTGGTTACAGAGCATCGAAGGCTCTGTGGGGGGACGACCAACATCCGCAGAAGCGGAAGGAAGCCATGTCACTTAAGCATATACCGATACTGCAGAAATTCCTTTTGACCATTCTCGTCATGGCCGGTGCGGCGATGATTCTGGGCGGGGTCAGCTGGCGCGAGATCACACACCTTCGGGACACCATGCTGACCGTGGGCGCCAAGGAAGAGGCAGCGCGCGAAGCCATGGATCTGCGCATGGATATCATTGCGATTTCCCGCATGACCTATCAATTGGCCATGTCGCCGGAACAGGTCGAGGACTTCATTGCCGAAAGTGCCCGCCGCACTGAAGAAATGCTGGGGCGCTTCCCCAAGATCGAAGCCGCAGCCGACGCAGAGGAACTGCGCTTGCTGGCTGACGTCAAGCCGGTGATGGACGCTTATTTCGGGCAGATACAGCACATGCTGACCGTTGCCGCCAATGGCAATAATACCCAGATCAATGCCGCACTCACCGATGCGCTGGCGGCACAGAAGACAGTGACCGACACCGTCAAGCTATACAGCACCTATTCTGGCGAACTCATGGCCACCATGCGCGGCGAAGCAGAAGCAGGCGCCAATACCGCCCTTCTGATCGTCATCGGCACCGCCGCCCTCGGCATCGCACTGGGCCTTATACTCTCTATCGTCATCGGCAGTCGGGCTATTGTCGCGCCCGTGCGCGCCTTGACCGAAAAGATGGGCCTGCTGGCCGACGGACAGCTCGATATCGAAATCGAGGAAGCCGGACGCCGCGATGAGATCGGCAATATGGGCCGGGCCGTGGAAGTGTTCCGCGAGAATGCCCGCCAGGTTGCAGCGCTCAGCGCCGAAGAAGCCGACCGGGCGCGTTCACTTGCGGACCGGGCACAGGTAATGGACCGACTGGCAACCGAAGTGCACACCGCCGTGGATGCCGCAGGCCGGGGCGACTTCGCCTATCGCGTGTCCGACAGCTTCACCGATGCAGGCTTCGCCGCCATCGCCAATAGCGTCAACGGGCTGATCGATACAATCAACCGCAACATCACCGAGACGGGCAGCGTGCTCTCCGCACTCGCCAAGGCCGATCTCAATTCCCGCATTTCCGGTCATTACGAAGGTGCATTTGCCCAGCTCAAGCAGGACACCAATGCGGTGGCCGATCAATTGAGCGATATTGTCAGCCGTCTGCGCTCCACGTCCCGGACGTTGAAGAACGCCACCGGCGAGATTCTCAGCGGCACCAATGATCTGGCCGAGCGCACCACGCGCCAGGCCGCCACAGTAGAGCAGACATCTGCCGCCATGGAGCAGCTTGCCGGCACGGTGCAGCAAAATGCCCAGCGCGCCAAGGACGCGAGCATGGCATCGGGCGAGTTGACTGCGGCAGCAGAAGCTGGCGGCACTGTCATGTCCGACACGACAGCGGCCATGCAGCGCATCTCGGCATCATCGGAGTCGATCTCCAATATTATCGGGCTGATCGATGACATCGCCTTCCAGACCAATCTGCTGGCGCTCAATGCCTCGGTTGAAGCGGCGCGCGCAGGCGAGGCAGGCAAGGGCTTTGCCGTGGTCGCCGTGGAAGTGCGCAGGCTCGCCCAGAGCACGGCCGAGGCGTCCCGCGACGTCAAGCAATTGGTGGAGCAAAGCTCGCGCGAAGTGGCCAGCGGATCCAAGCTCGTGGTCGATGCCGCCGAAAAGCTTGGCTCGATGCTGGATATGGCACGCAGCAGCCATGCCCTGATGGACGGCATTGCCCGCGACAGCCGCGAGCAGGCATCAGCCATCGACGAAGTCGTCGTCGCCGTGCGTCAGATGGATGAAATGACCCAGCACAACGCGGCTCTGGTGGAAGAAACCAACGCTGCGATCGAGCAGACCGAGGGGCAGGCGAATGAGCTTGATCGGCTGGTCGCCATCTTCAAGCTCGGTGACAATGCAAAACAGGCCGCCGCCCCTGCGCCAAAGCCGACCCCGACGCGCAACCCTGCCCCCGCGGCCCGCTACCTCAGCCAGGGAAATACCGCGATCTCGAGCGACTGGGACGAGTTCTGACAACCGCCTCCCCGAACCAAGTAAAGGTTTGAGGAGGCGCGTTTCCAGCATAGTTCTTCCCAAACACGCCTCACGCGCTCATAGCTGTGCGTGAGGCGTGAATTTGCCGTCAACATCAGTCAGGCGAAACACGAGGCGCTTCATGTCCAACTACCTCTTTCTGACGATCGCCATCATCGCCGAAGTGATTGCAACCAGCGCCTTGAAAGCCTCCAATGGCTTTACCAACCTGCTGCCTTCGATCCTGGTGATGATCGGCTATGGCATCGCCTTTTATTGTCTGTCCCTGACGCTGCGGACCATTCCCGTCGGCATCGCCTATGCCATCTGGTCAGGCGCGGGCATCGTGCTCGTGTCGCTGATCGGCTGGGCGCTCTACGGCCAGAAACTCGATTTCTGGGCCATCGTCGGCATCGGCTTCATCATCGTGGGCGTCCTGATCGTCAACCTTCTCTCCCGCTCCGCGGCGCATTGACGACTGATCCTTGAGACAAAGAAAAAGGCCGGTGTTTCCACCGGCCTTTCTGCGTGTCCTGTCGACCAGAAAGCTTACGCAGCTTCCTCGTCGCTTTCGGCATCGGCTGCGTCAGCCTTCGTACGCTTCGGGCTCTTGGCGAGCTGCTTTTCAATAAGCTGCACGGCTTCGGTCAGGGTGAGCTTGCGCACCGACCCGACTTCGCGGCTCATGCGGTCCATCGCCTGCTCGAACAATTGGCGCTCGGAATAGGACTGCTCGGGCTGCTCTTCGGAACGGTAAAGATCGCGCACGACTTCAGAAATGGCGATCAGATCGCCCGAATTGATCTTGGCTTCATATTCCTGAGCCCGGCGCGACCACATGGTGCGCTTGACGCGGGCACGACCGGTAACGGTGTCCAGAGCCTTCTTGATCTCGTCTTCTTCAGCCAGCTTGCGCATGCCGACAGACTTGACCTTGGCGACGGGGACGCGCAGGGTCAGCTTGTCCTGCTCGAAGCTGATCACGAACAGCTCAAGAGTGAGACCGGCGACTTCCTGCTCTTCGATGGCGACGACAACGCCGACACCATGAGCGGGATAGACAACAAATTCGCCCGTCTTGAACCCGAGCCGCTGCTGCTGCTTCTTGGCTACCATATGCTGGAACTCCTTATTGACGCCCCAAATGGCCGGTTCCTTGCGGCAAGGACCTGCCATTCCTACTCGTTGACGCCCGACCTCGGGCGCTTACTGCGCAGCAAAGCCTCACTGCGTCCGGGTCCGCTTTGTCCGGAACGCCATGAACTTCAGAGGATGTCTGTCAAAAAAATCGTGCCTTACGGCACGGGCTGGGTGACGGGCTCAACTGCATATGGTGGCACCATAGCATAATTTTTCAGCAAAATCAAAAGGAACGAATCAGCGCAGCACCAAGCCGCCACCGGCCCGGTAGCAGCTTGTGACCACAGCATGGCAAACCCTTGCCATTTCTAGGAATTCACTCAGAAAACTGGCGCGATCAATCGCCTTCGCCAGGTTCCTCAGAGAAATATTTAGCCAGCTTGCCTGTTTCGCCATCAAGATCCTTGGCCTCAGGCAGTGGATCGCGCCTTTCGGTCAGATTTGGCCAGACGGCAGCAAATTTGCGGTTGAGTTCCAGCCAGTCGTCCAGCCCGCTTTCGGTATCGGGCTTGATGGCCTCAGCCGGGCATTCCGGCTCGCAGACGCCGCAATCGATACACTCGTCCGGGTGGATCACCAGCATATTCTCGCCCTCGTAGAAGCAGTCCACCGGACACACTTCCACACAATCGGTATATTTGCAGGCGATACAATTGTCGGTGACGATATAGGTCATTCTGGCAGGCAATCCCGTCCAAACGTGGCCAACCCCTTGGGAAGGTCAAGCCACCTGTCTCAACAGGCAAGGGTGCTAAACCCTTTTCTTGCCCGCTGCAAGTCCGTGAGGGGGGACGGTTTGGCGCAGATATGGCCAAGGGAGAAATGCTCTGCCAAAGCCTTTGGACGAACAGCGCCTTCGCCCTATTCCGGGCTATGTCGAAATACCAGATCTTCAGGATCCTGGCCTGTTGCATTCGGGTCGAGCACACCGCCCAGCTTATGCGCCAAGGCAATGGATGGCGCATTCTGGGGATCGCAATAGCTGACAAGACTGGCAAGGCCCAGCTCGGAAAAGGCCCAGTCCCGCATGGCCAGCGCAGCTTCCAACGCATAGCCCTGCCCCTCGAAGCCATCGAACAGCAACCAGCCCAGTTCCTTTTCCGGGAAAAGCGGGCCGTGATTAATGCCGACCTGCCCCACCGTGACACTATCGGCTCGGCGTTCGATCATCAGGCAGCCATGGCCGAACAATGCCCATTGCGCCACGTCATTACAGAACATGCCCCAGGCGGTTCCGAGATCGAACGGCCCGCCCATATAGACCGCGCGCGGCGACATCATCAGTTCACGATAAGCGTCGAAATCTTCCATGCGCATAGGCCGCAGCAGGAGCCGCGCGGTACTGATGCTCACCATGTCAGTCATCGTCGCGCTGGAGCAGCCGGTCCGTATCGCGCCGCTCTTTCTTGGTTGGTCGCCCAGCGCCCGGAAGGCGGTCGGCAATGGCCGCCTCATAGGGTGAGCGTTCCGCCTTCGGCAGCATGGGCGGCGACATATCCTCGTAGAGCCCCTGCGCTTCACTGGCCGGGCCGCGCCGCGTACCGGGATCGAGAATGCGCCAGATCAAGATACGGCCATGGATCGACATGGTCAGCACATCGCCCGCGCCGACCTTGTGATCAGACCGATCCGTCTTGTCCGAATTGACGCGAATGGCGCCGGATTCGATGATCTTTTGCGCCAATGTCCGCGATTTTACGGCACGCGAGAAGAACAGGAACCGGTCGAGCCGCTCCTTGCGGAGCCCATGGCCCGGCCCTGTCAAAGCCTACTCCGACTTGCCGCGCAGGGCGGCAAGGGCGGCAAAGGGGCTATCCGGATCGAAAACCGGCTTGCGCTCTTCACGCTGCGGGCGGCCAGCGGGCCGCTCGTTCTTGTCGGGACGCCCCCGACGCTCCTCGTCACGTGGACGACCATTAGGACGACCGCCCTGCGGACGCTCGGCCCCCTCGGGTCGACGCTGACCCTTCGGCGCACCATTGCGGGGACGCTCATTGCGACGTCCCTGCTGGCCTTCACCTTCCGCCTCACGACGGGTGCGCGGCTCATGGCGACGCTGGTCATTATTGCGACGACCGGGCGACCATACTTCATCGAATTCGGGCTCTGTCGGCGCTGCAGGCTCAGCAGACACGGCCTCAGCAGAAGCCGCATCGGAGACAGCGCCTTCGGCGACCGGCTCGACAAGGGCAGCATCAACCTGTTCGGCAATGGGTTCGACCCCGACAGCGGTCTCAACCGGCGCTGCTTCCAGTGCCGGTGCCTCAGCCGAAGCTTCTGCGGGCACGACCGGCGCCGCCACCTTCGGCGTGCGACGCACGCGATAGCCCAGCGAGGTCAGGATCGAGGAAAAATCCTCACCCGAACAGCCAAGCAGGCTGGTCATTTCGACGGTAACGCGGAAACCATTGCCTTCCGCCGCACCGGCAGGCAATTCGCCTGCATAGGGACGGCCGGCATCGAGCGCGATCAACGGGCGGATGATATCGGCGAGGCGCTCGAGAATATCGACCCGCACCGCGCGCTTGCCCGCCACCTTGAAGCCGGCAATCTCATAGAGCCTGGCATCCACTTCAGGATCGACGAGGAACGAAGTGCGCCCCGACAACACGATATGAGGAATATCGGTGACGCCGGGCTGGCGAACCCCGCCATTCTTCAGCGCAAACAGGATCAGCGCCAGCTCACGCGGAGCGGGCTTGAGGGAAAGCGGCAGATAGATGTGATAGGCGCCGAACTTGATGCCCAGCTTGCGCAGCTTGCCGCGCACATCCTGATCCAGCCCCTTGATCTCCTCGGCCACCACTTGACGCGGCAACAGACCCAGATGCTCATAAAGCTGGTAGGCAACGCCGCGCGCCGTGCCTTCGAGATCGGCAGGCGCTTCGAGCGCCATGACATGCTCAAGCACAGTATTGATATGATGACGCAGCCAAAGCATCAGCCGATCCTGCACCTTTTCCAGATCAGGCCCGGTCAGCGTTTCGTCGGCAAGGATGATGATACGCGGACGATAGAGGCTGTCGCCCTCGGCCAGCTCGGCAATAACTTCGCCGCGCCAGCGCAGGCGGCCATCGGTCGCCAACACGAATTCTTCATTTGGCGAACCAGCCAATCGTTCGGCACGATTGTGTATCTCCGGGGCGACTACTGAATCGGCCGCGCCGCGAACCCCCTTTGCGTCCAGCTCGCCATCCGTGCGGGCCAGGGTGAAGCGGAAGCCTTCAAGCGTGCCGATGAGATGGCCTTCCAGCCGTACTTCGCCGCGCTCATTGATTTCGGGAGATACCATACGTTTGTCTTTCAGATGGCGGAGCAGCACACTCGTGCGCCGGTCGACGAAGCGCTGGGTAAGACGCTCGTGTAAAGCGTCACTCAGGCGGTCTTCAATGTCCCGTGTCTTTTCGCGCCAATAGGTAGGGTCTTCAAGCCAGTTTTTGCGGTTCGCAACAAATGTCCAGGTACGGATCTGCTTGATCCGATTGCTGAGTGTGTCAATGTCGCCCTCCGCATTGTCGCAAAACCGGACCTGCTCGGCAATCCACTCTGCGCTCACACGATCAAATCGCCTTAAATCCGAGTAAATCCGGGTAACGATTTCTCCGTGAGCAGCTGGCGAAATACCCTGATAGTCCGGAATCTGACAACATTCCCAGAGCAGTTTGACCGCTTCATGGCCGCGCGCCAAGGCTCCGGCCTCATTGCGGGACAGAAATTCCATTGCCAGCTGATCGGTGGCAATAGGCACGCGCGTCAGCGTTCGGTCCTCGGGCGAGACCTCCAGCGAACCGCGCAGCCGCTCGACGGACGAAAAATCGAGAACAGAATTGCGCCATTGCACCTGCCGCACCGGCTCGAAATCATGGGTTTCAAGCTGGACGACCAATTCCTCGTCGAAATTCTCCGTCCCACCGGTAACGCCAAAAGTGCCGTTATGCTTGTGCCGCCCGGCGCGCCCGGCGATCTGTCCCAGCTCGGACGGGGTCAGCGGGCGGCTCTGGCGCCCATCGAACTTGGTGTCATCCGCAAAGGCGACATGGTGGATATCCAGATTCAGCCCCATGCCGATGGCATCGGTGGCGACGAGAAAATCCACATCGCCATTCTGGTAGAGCTCGACCTGGGCATTGCGCGTGCGGGGGCTGAGCGCACCCATCACCACCGCCGCCCCGCCGCGCTCGCGCCGGATCAACTCGGCAATGGCGTAAACCTGCCGCGCCGAAAACGCGACAATCGCCGAGCGTGGCGGCTGGCGGGAGATTTTCTTCGAGCCTGCATAGGTAAGCTGGGAAAACCGTGGCCTATCGATAATCTCGGCATGCGGGATCAGCTTCCTGACCACTCCCGCCATGGTCGCAGAACCAAGCAGCAGCGTCTCGTGAAAGCCCCGCGCCTTGAGAATCCTGTCGGTAAAGACATGGCCCCGGTCGAAATCGGTGGCAGTCTGAATTTCATCCACGGCCACGCAATCGACCCGGATATCCATGGGCATGGCTTCGACAGTGGCCACCCAATAGCGCGGCTTGGCTGGAACGATCCGCTCTTCGCCGGTGACCAGCGCCACGGCCTGCTCACCGACCCGCTCGACCACCCGTTGATAGACCTCGCGCGCCAGAAGCCGCAAAGGCAGGCCAATCATCCCGGTGGGATGGGCCAGCATGCGCTCGATGGCGAAATAGGTCTTGCCGGTATTGGTCGGCCCCAGAATGGCCTTGACCGAATGGGAGGGTGCGAAACTCATTATGCGCCCTATTTAGGCGCTCGAGCGACATGATGCGAGCCCTTGCGCGCGCCTGTCCCATCAAAGCACGCCAATGCCGCTTTTTTGCCACGAGCCTTAACACTCAAAACAAAGCCAGAACGAATCGGCATCGAATCGGCGCGAATCGGAAAAACCGTTTTGTTCCCTACAACATATGGTGGCAACCAGAGTCGAAACGCCACTACGGCCTATCGCCCGCCTGCTATTCTCCGGCCAATTGGCAAAAACCCGTTCAGCTTGATTTCCGACCCGTTAATTTTGCTCAAATGGGCGCAAAGATGAACGGAGTGTAAAAGGCGAGAAGATCAGAATTTTCTCGACATTTATTGCGAGGCCCAGCATTTCCGGGCCGCTCCTCCATGCCGTTGAGAAAAAACACGATTGACGTGCCGCGATGGGACAGCCTTCTGAACTGCACGGACCCAGACAGCCAATGCGCCGGCGCTGCAATGGCTAAAATCCTGTTCTGGCACAATAATAGGCGGCTTAGCGGCTTATGATTAACACCGCGATCAAACCCGGAACGAACATGGGCTGAATCAGCGCCATCGCCCAAATCCGGTTTTGTTCACCCCAATATATGGTGTCCGTCTCTACAGACGACCACCAGAGCCGTGGAGAGCAACGCGCAAAAGACCAAAACCCGTTCACCAGGGTAAATTTGGCGTTAATTTCGGGCTCAACGCGCCCTTTCCTGCCAAGCTCTTGCACGCCAAAAACAGAAATGCGCCACACCGGTTAACCGGGAGGTGGCGCATTTACGGGCTTTTAAAGTGGCAAAATTGGCAAAAAAGACTTTGACCGTGCCAAAACCGGACAGCCTATTCGATGCGAGAGCCCGTCAGGACCATGGACAGATCGCCCATGCTGGTGCCGATAATCAGGCGATAAGGGACATAATAGCCCGTCGCGCCAAGCGGGGCATACCACAGCACGATGCGGCTATTGTCAGCCAGATATTGTGTCATTTCCGAACTGTCGAAATGTCCCGAGATCGGCCGATATTTCAGGGCGCAGGCCACCAATGGCCCCTGATAGCCGGTTCGCGGGGAGGTCGCCTCATCATCGGCGAGATAGCTCATGGCGATATTGAAGCGCTCGACACCGGTGAAAATCTTGAATTCGCGCTGGCATAGCGACTTATCAAGCGCATTGCCCTTGAGCACGAAGGACGACAGGAAATCGGCCACCCCGCTCAGATGCGACCGCTCCAGCGGCACGCGGTCATAATTATCGAGAACGGGTGGCGTCACCTGAAACGAGGTGACATTGCGGCCTGCAAAGCCGACATCGACGTTAAAGACTTCGCCATTCGCCCGTGTTTCAAGCTGAAAGCGATCGGCCTGCAAGACTGTGCCGCTGGAAGAGCCGCTGACGCTCGACTTGGCGGTGCCGCTGGAGACCACATTGCCAAGCCCGGTTACGCGCGCGGACAGATCAAAATCATAGCGGCGGCCATCATCGTCAAAATCAATATCGATCAGCGCCACATTGATACCGCCCACTGTCACGACATAGCTGACACGGGAATCGACGGGCGCGGACAGCACCGGCTGGGCGGCAAGCGGGGCGGCCAGGGACAAAGCAAGAAGAACAGAACGGATCACGGCGGGATTTCTCGGCTACGGAAGCCTGCCGGAAACGCGGGCCGGTCAGGAACGAATCACTTCAGCATCAAAAATGCCGCCCGATTCTGTCGCGCGCAAGGCGCTCGCACCCGTGTGAGTCGGCCTTTAGCTTGACGGGAGGGGGCCTTTTCTCTAAAGAGCCCGGGATTTCATCACAATCAAGGCCGGTAGCGGATCCCTCCGCCACGAAGGACCTTTACACAAACAGGATATCAAAAATGGCACGTCGCTGCGAACTGACCGGTAAGGGCGTTATGGTGGGTAACAATGTTTCCCACGCTCTCAACCGCACCCGCCGCCGCTTTCTCCCCAATCTCGTCAACGTGACGCTGATCTCGGACGCCCTGAACCGTTCGGTCAAGCTGCGCATTTCTGCTGCGGCTCTGCGCACGGTCGAACACCGCGGCGGTCTCGACGCTTTCCTGCTCAAGCAGGATGACGCCGACCTGTCCCCGCTGGCTCTGGGCATCAAGAAGGAAATCCGCGCGGCCCTCGCCGCCTAAGCGGTTTCTTCGCTAAAGTTTTCGGCCGCGTGGTGGGTAATCACCGCGCGGTTTTGTTTTTGGGTCTCAATTCTTTGGTCGCACCCGAGCCGCTCCGACACTGCTCGTCACCCTCGGGCTTGACCCGAGGGCTCTGTACTTGTGGCGCTGGATTGAAGTAAAATGCCCTCGGGTCAAGCCCGAGGGTGACGATCCGAGGTGTGGACAATCCATGCCTCTTCTCCCGTCCCGGTCTCATGCCGGATCGCGGTTACATGAAAGTACAGTCTGATGCTGTCTCGCTTGCTGGTGGCCCTTGCCGCCATGGTGGCCGTTGTCGCCGCCTCCAATTTCCTTGTCCAGTTTCCGGTCGATCTGACCATCGGGACCGTCCATATCGGTGACATCCTCACCTGGGGCGCCTTCACCTATCCCGTGGCCTTCCTCGTCACCGACCTGTCCAACCGCGCTTTCGGCCCACAGAAAACCCGGCTCGTCGTGGTTGCAGGCTTCTGTGTCGCCGTCGTGCTCTCGATCTGGCTGGCCACCCCGCGCATCGCCATTGCCTCGGGCTCGGCTTTCCTCGTGGCCCAATTGCTTGACGTCTCCATCTTCCACCGCCTGCGCAATGGTCCCTGGTGGCATGCGCCGATGTTCTCGTCGCTATTCTCCTCGGCGCTCGACACCGCAATCTTCTTTTCGCTGGCCATGGCGCCGGCCTTTGCGGGCATCGACACCTATTTCGGGCTCGAAGACAGCTCGCTGGCCTTCCCTGCCCCTCTGCTTGGCATTGGGCCCGAAGTCGAACTCTGGCAATCGCTGGCCTTGGGCGATTTTCTGGTCAAGCTGATCATGGCTTTGCTGATGCTCGCGCCCTACAAGACCATCCGCGATCTGGTCCTGCGCAAGATGCCGGTGGCGGCGTAAGGCCTTTCACTCTGGCAGCGCAAATTCCAGGATCATGGTGCGCTGCCAGCCATTAAAATTATTATCCGAGCCCATGAGGATGCGCGTTTCGCCGCCCGGGCTGCGGTAGACCATCAGGCTTTCCATATTGTCGATCTCGGCGCCTTGGGCGGAGACCAGCAATTCGCCGCGCATGAGGTTGCCGGGGCGCACTTCGGCGGCGGGGACGCGGCGCAGGTTCATCACGAAACTGAACAGCGAGACGCCACGCTCCAGCACCAGAAGATCGCCATTGGGCAGGAAGGCGCAATCGGTGGGATTGACGATGGGTGAATTGAAATAAGTGAATGGTCCCCGGTCGTTAATGCCCAGCATCTCGCCACGATGATTGTCGTTTTCGTCCAGCGCCTCCTCGGTGATGAGGATGGTGGAGCCCGCCACCGGCGAGGCCGGAGGGGCGATGCAGATCGATTCCAGCGATTCATTGGTGCGCAGATCGGTGAGCCATTGGGGGATCGGAACCTCCCGCGCCGCACCTCCTGGACGTCCTTCATGAACGGAAAAATCGGCCACCCGCGTCAGATGCTCAAAACTGACCCTCACACCCACCAGCACCCCGTCGCGCCAGATCGTATCCATGCCCTCCGCATCACGCGCATATTGGCGCGGCAGCGGCTGGCCGGAGGAGTTCTGGATCGGCTCGATCGTGACCCCGATAAAGCCGAACAGGCGATCGGCCTCGTCATAGGCCAATTGGCCGGAAACGAAATGACCACGATCGGTGACGAAGGCAATGCGTTGATTGTCCCCGGTCTGGGTGACGCTGGAGAGCCCGCCAAAGGTATCATCGGGACTTTGCAGCGTCATGCCGCCGCGAAAGATCAATTTGTCGACCTGCTGGTCCAGCCCAATGCCCTTGAACTGGGTGACCTGCGCCGCACTCACCGTCGCCTCCACTGCCCCGGCTGGCACAGCCAGGGACAGGAGCGACAAAGCGAGGGCGGCGCTTCTGATCATCTGCGGGCCCGCCGCCTTGCCTGAGCGGGCATTTCTTCATCGAACAGGGCCGCCAGCTCATCGGTCAGCGCCCCCGCCAATTCTTCGGCATCGAGCAGCGTGACCGCGCGCCGATAATAGCGCGTCACATCATGGCCAATGCCCACGGCGACAAGCTGGATGGGCGAGCGCGTCTCGATATCTTCGATCACCTGCCGCAGATGGGCTTCGAGATAATTGCCGGCATTGACGCTCTGCGTAGAGTCATCGACAGGCGCGCCGTCGGAAATCACCATCAGAATGCGCCGCTGCTCCGGCCGCGCCATCAAGCGCTTGCGCGCCCATTCCAGCGCTTCCCCGTCGATATTTTCCTTGAGCAGGCCTTCGCGCATCATCAGACCCAGATTGCGGCGGGCGTGACGCCATGGCTCGTCGGCAGCCTTGTAGATGATATGGCGAACATCGTTGACGCGACCCGGATTGGGCGGACGATTGGCTTCGAGCCAGGCTTCACGGCTCTTGCCGCCCTTCCAGGCGCGAGTGGTGAAGCCGAGGATTTCCACCTTGACGCCGCAACGTTCCAGCGTGCGCGCAAGAATATCGCCGCAGATCGCCGCAATGGTGATCGGCCTGCCGCGCATCGAGCCGGAATTGTCGATCAGCAGCGTCACGACCGTATCGCGGAAATCGGTGTCGTTCTCGACCTTGAACGAGAGCGCCTGCATCGGGTCGGTGACGACGCGGGTGAGGCGTGCCGAATCCAGCAATCCCTCCTCAAGATCGAACTGCCAGCTCCGGTTCTGCTTGGCCATCAGTCGGCGTTGCAGCTTGTTGGCCAGCCGCGCCACGGCACCCGCAAGATTCTCAAGCTGCTTGTCGAGAAGAGCGCGCAATTGCTCAAGCTCGTCCGGCGGGCATAGTTCTGCCGCCTTGACGATCTCGTCATATTTGGTGGTGAAGACCTTGTAATTGAACTGATTGGAAAGCTGGGTGCCGCCATCCTTGGCGGGGGGAGGCATGGGTGCATCTTCGCCTGCCTCGGCTTCAGCATCGTCGTCAACACCGGCCATATCGGCTTCCATGCCTTCGACATCGCCGGTCTCTTCGCTTTCGCCTGCCTGCTGGTCTTCTTCGCTTTCCGACTGCTCGTTTTCGCCATCGCCCTGCTCGGGCGATTGATCGGCACCCTGCGCCTGTTCGGGCTGGCTGTCCTCGCTGCTTTCCTCGTCGCCGTCCGCCGGCTCGTCCATATCGCTTTCGGCGATCAGGTTAAGGTCACGCAAGACCAGCTTTGCGGCACGGGCGAAATCGTCCTGATTTTCGTAAGCCGAGAGCAAGGCATCGAGCGAAGTGGACGCCCGGCTTTCGATCTCGCTGCGCCATAGATCGACAAGGGCATGGCCCGATGGCGGCACGGCGACACCGGCCAGCTTCTCGCGCAGCATCAATCCCAGCGCTTCGGCCAGCGGCGCATCGTCCTTGGCATCGACTTCGGCAAAGTTTGCGCGGAACAGCCGGTCTTCCAGCATTTCGTGGATATTGCCGCCCATGCCGGGCATGCGGATGACACCCAGCGATTCCACCCGCGCCTGCTCCAGCGCGTCAAAGGCGGCGCGCGCCTGCGGGTCCATGGGCGAGCGTTTGCGATGGCTTTCAGGATCGTGGCTGGCGAGACGCATGGCCATGGCATCGCCCTGCCCGCGCGCAATGGCGATATCGCGCTTGGTCGGCAGGCGCGGCAGATTGGCGAGCCGCGCCCTGTCCGAGGTCAGCAGGGGACGGTCGGCGGTGAAGCTGACTTCCAGCTCCGGCTTGCCGCCGATGGCGCGCACGGTCGCACCCATGGCCGATTTGAAGGCCTGGGTCTGGTCTGGCTTATTGGCTTTGCTGCGCGGAGGATTTGCCATGATTACGCTCGCCCATTGTGAGGAAGGCCCCCTCACCCGCCGCTACGCGGCGACCTCTCCCCCAAGGGAGAGGTAGAAAACTCGGTGCCCCTTCACCTCTCCCTTGGGGGAGAGGTCGGCCAAAGGCCGGGTGAGGGGGCCTTACGACCTTAGGCCATCACCGCCAGATTGGCGGAGCTTTCCGGCAGGTCTTCGCCGAACACGCGCTGATAGAACTCGGCCACCACCGGGCGTTCGAGCTCATCGCACTTGTTGAGGAAGGTGAGGCGGAAGGCAAAACCGATATCACCGCCGAAGATGACGGCATTTTCGGCCCAGGTGATGACGCCACGGGGCGACATGACGGTGGAAATATCGCCATTGATGAAGGCCGAGCGCGTGAGATCGGCCAGGCGCACCATATTGGAGACCTGCTTCTTGCCCTTTTCCGTCTCGCCATAGGCCTTGTTCTTGGCCAGAACGATGCCGACTTCCTTGTCATGGGGCAGATAGTTCAGCGTCGTCACGATGGACCAGCGGTCCATCTGGCCCTGATTGATCTGCTGGGTGCCATGATAGAGGCCCGACGTATCGCCCAGACCAATCGTATTGGTGGTCGAGAACAGCCGGAACGCCGGATGCGGAATGATCACGCGGTTCTGGTCGAGCAGGGTCAGGCGGCCCGATTGTTCGAGCACGCGCTGGATCACGAACATCACGTCGGGGCGGCCGGCATCATATTCGTCAAACACCAGCGCAACATTGTTCTGCACCGCCCAGGGCAGGATGCCGTCGCGGAATTCGGTGATCTGCTTGCCATCCTTGAGCACGATCGCGTCCTTGCCGACAAGATCGATACGGCTCACATGGCTGTCGAGATTGACGCGCACCAGCGGCCAGTTGAGCCGCGCCGCGACCTGCTCGATATGGGTCGACTTGCCGGTGCCGTGATAGCCCTGCACCATGACGCGGCGATTATAGGCAAAGCCGGCCAGGATCGCCAAAGTGGTGTTGCGATCGAACAGGTAATCCGGGTCGATCGGCGGCACATGGCTGGTGCGCTCTTTATAGCCCAAGACCACCATGTCGGTGTCGATACCGAACAGATCCCGCGCCTTGTATTCGGTGTCGGGCATATTGGCGAATTCAGTCATGGCTGGGCTCTTGAGAAAGAAGAAAGCAAAGGAAAGCGGAGGCTCTATAGCAGCATTGTGACATGGCGGGTAGCCTTTGGGTCAAGGCTAGCCAATGCCAATCCGGCAAGCATCAACGCAGCACGAAGCCGGTCTTTTTGAGATGGGTATAGGCCGCGATCACCGAACGCAGGCGCTCCTCGGACGAGGCATCGCCGCCATTGACATCCGGGTGGTGCATTTTGACCAGCGCCTTATAGGCCGCCTTGATCTCGTCTGACTTGGCATGCTTGGAAAAGCCAAGCGTCTCCAGCGCCCGCCTATCCTGCTCGTTGAGAGGCTTGACCCTTTCGGTCGCCGGGCGTTTGGACTGCTGATAGCGATAGCGCGCGAAAACCCCGAACGGATCGCCATATTTATCGCCGGGCTGCGACGCTGCTGCCTGCCGCCCGGCCGCTTTGGCTGCGCTGGCGCTGCCGGTGGCAAAGGTGGATCGCGACTCTGCCTTGGGCGGCGCGTGCAAAGCCTCGTCCAGTTCTTCGGGGCTCATGCCGGCAAAATAGTTGAAGGCCTTGTTATAGTGCCGGACATGTTCGAGGCAGAAATTGTGATATTGCCCTTCCGAACGAACGCCTTTGGGCGCCTTGAACTCACCCGGCTCTTCACACCCCTCCCAATCGCACTTGATGATCACCTCGACGGGCTTTTCATCCCGACGGGGGCGGACACGGATGGAGTCAAAGAGCTTGGATTGCGGTTTCATTGCGCCTAGTTGTGCCTACAAACAGATTTTGGAGCCGCCCCATGTCCATGACGGACACAATTCGAGCCAAGCTCACCGAAAAATTCTCGCCCCTCCATCTGGAGGTCATAGACGAGTCTGAAAGCCATCACGGCCACGCCGGTTGGCGCGAGGGTGTGCAAACCCATTTTCGTGTCAGAATCGCGACCGCCGATTTTGACGGGCTAAGCCGCGTTGCGCAACACCGCGCAGTCATGGAAACGCTTGACGATGAATTGAAGAGCACCGTCCACGCTCTTGCTATCGAGGTTTTGCCCGCAGCCAAGTGAACCCCTGCCTTCCCTCTCCCCTCGCGGGAGAGGGTGGACCGGCCAATAGGCCGGGACGGGTGAGGGGTCTTGGTCCACCCCTGAGCGCATCGCTCGTTGAACCGCCACCCCTCATCCGCCCTTCGGGCACCTTCTCCCGCGAGGGGAGAAGGAAGAAAGTTTACTCCCGCATAGCATCCAGATAGGCCCGCACCTTCTCAGGCTCAACATTTTTTTCGATGAAGGCATGGCCAACGCCCCGGGTCAGAATAAAGGTCAAGGCGCCGCGCTGAACCTTCTTGTCCTGCGCGATAGCGGCCATCAATATATCGGTGGAGCCGAGCGTTCCGGGGATTTCGGCCAATGTGGTGGGCAGACCTGCCCGCTTCAAGTGCGCCGCGACGCGGCCCATATCCTGTCCCGGCGCCAGACCCAGCTTTGCCGAAAAGCCATGCGCCAGCACCATGCCGATGGCGACGCCTTCGCCATGCAGCAGCCGGTCGGAATAGCCGGTATCTTTTTCCAGCGCATGACCAAAGGTGTGGCCGAGATTGAGCAGCGCCCGAACGCCATTCTCCTTCTCGTCCTCGATCACCACCCGCGCTTTGTGGGCACAGCAGCGGGCCACCGCCTCGCCCCGCGCCGCGCCACCGGCAAAGATTTCATCGAGATTGGCATCGAGCCAGTCGAAAAATTCGGGATCATCGATAAGCCCGTATTTGGCGACCTCTGCGTAACCGGCCGCGAACTGTCGGCGATCCAGGCTATCGAGCGCCGAAAGATCGGCAAGCACCAGCCGGGGCTGATGGAAAGCACCGACCAGGTTCTTGCCATGGGGCGAATTGATGCCGGTCTTGCCACCGACCGATGAATCCACCTGCGCCAGCAGCGAGGTCGGCATCTGCACGAAATCCATGCCGCGCCGCGTGATCGCAGCGGCAAACCCGGCCAGATCGCCAATGACGCCGCCACCCAGCGCGATCACCAGATCGCCGCGCTCCAGCTTTGCGGCGAGCAGGCCTTCGACCACCTTTTCCAGCATGGCGTAATTCTTGGTGCCTTCGCCCGCCGGAACGGTGATGACATCATATCCGAGCCCCGAAGCATCGAGCGATGCCAGAAGGCGCGGCAATTGTGCCCGAGCGACATTGTCATCGGTGACGATGCCATAGCGCCGCCCGGGGAATTTCTCCGCCAGAATGGCTCCCGCCTCGCCAATCAGATTGGGGCCGATCAGAATGTCATAGGCACGCTCGCCCAGCGCAACATGAACCGTGTGATCGATCTGGGTCATGGCTTGGCCTGGTCCTGCTTGAGATAATGATGCACCGCGCTCACCACATCGCCCGCCACATTGTCCTGCGGCACGTCGCGGCTCATCACCGTGATGTCGGCTTCCCCATAGATGGGATAGCGGTCAGCAATCAGCTTTTCGAGCGTCGCGCGGGGGTCTGCGGTTTTGAGCAGGGGACGATTGGAGCGCCGCGACACCCGCTCGAACAGAATATCGAGATCGGCCTTGAGCCAGACCGAAATGGCTTCCGACTTGACCAGCGCCCGTGTTTCAGGATGCACGAAGGCGCCGCCACCCGTGGCCAGAACCACGTCCCGTTCCTTCAGCAGCCGCGCAATCACCCGCGTTTCACCGGCGCGAAATTCGGCCTCGCCCCGCTGCTCGAAAATTTCGGGGATGCTCATCTGCGCCGCGCGTTCGATTTCTTCGTCGCTATCGATGAACTGGCGTCCCAGCCGGGCGGCGAGACGGCGGCCAACCGTGGTCTTGCCAGCGCCCATCATGCCCACAAGCACCAAAGGTTTACCGGCAAGTTTGTTGGCCAGTGCCCGGGCGCGTGCGTGGCGCGACCCGTTTTCCGTCCTGTTCACCTGCCGCACCCTCCGCTCATCGCCGCTATCAATCCGTCCCTGCCGCCGCTGTCAAGCCGATCCCTCCCAGAGGTTGATCCTGCCGTCCATTTCCGCAAGATGGGAAAGGAACCCCATCGCAACCTTTTGCACGTAAACTTCTATCGACGCGGCACACAGGACGACCATGCCTACCCTTTTTCGCTTGTTGATCATTGTGCTTTTTCTCGGCGGTCTTGCCTATGCGGGCATGTTTGCGCTTGTCAGCCTGGTCGAGGTCACACCCAAGGATGTCAGCCAGCGCATCCCCACCCGCGAGCTTCTGAACGAGGCGGACGCGCCCGGCGGTGGCGGCACCATCCTGCCGCAGCCCAATCTGACCACGACCCCAGCACCCGACCAATGAGCGGCGCCCATCTCATCTCCGCCTTTCTCGAAATGATGAGCGTCGAACGCGGCGCGGCCACCAATACGATCGAGGCCTATCGGCGCGATCTGGACGACTATTCCAGCTTCGTCGCGGCGCAGAAACAATCCCTGCTCAATTGCCCGCGCGAGACGGTCACCGAATGGCTGGACGATCTCAAGGCGCAGGGTCTGTCGGCATCGTCCAGCGCCCGCCGCCTGTCCGCCATTCGCCAGTTTCACAAATTCCTCTGCGTCGAAGGTCTGCGCGGAGACGACCCGACACGCATCGTCGCCAGCCCGAAATCGCGCCGGGCCCTGCCCAAAGTGCTCTCGGTGACAGAAGTCACCGCGCTGCTCGAGCGGGCGGAAGCCGACATCGTTGACCCCAAAAAAACACCAAAGCAGCAGTTTTCCGCCCACCGGCTCTATGTCCTGCTCGAAATGCTCTATGCCACCGGACTGCGCGTGTCCGAACTGGTGAGCCTGCGCCGGGCCGCCGTCATGCGCGATACCAGTTTCATTACCCTCAAGGGCAAGGGCAGCAAGGAGCGGGTCGTTCCCATGAATGACCGCGCCCGCGATGCCGTGCGCAAATGGCTTACTGGCCTGCCCGAAGGCCATTTTCTGTTCCCGGCCAATGGCGAAGACGGATATCTGTCGCGGCAGGTTTTTGCCCGCGATCTCAAGGAGCTTGCCAGAAGCGTCGGCATTTCCCCCGACCGTGTTGCGCCGCACGTTTTGCGCCACGCCTTTGCCAGCCATCTGCTCGCCGGCGGCGCCGATCTGCGCGTCGTTCAGATGCTGCTGGGGCATTCCGACATTTCCACCACGCAGATTTACACCCATGTTCTGGACGAAAAACTGCGTAACCTTGTGGAAAGTCACCACCCTTTGGCTGAAGGTTGAGCGCTTCGGCACCAATTGCCAACCATTTCGCTGCTAAACCTTGACTTGCGATTGCGCCCTCGCCACTTTCCGGCCACTTTAAGGCGCAAGAGCAGCGCAGACGCTTGCGCGCGATAATTCAGACCCTTACGGGCGGTGGGATGCTATCTTATCTCGATTTTGAAAAGCCGGTTGCCGATCTTGAAGCCAAGATCGTTGAACTCAAGTCGCTGGCGGCGACCGATTCCGCTGTATCCATCGACGAAGAAGTGAACCGGCTGTCAGCCCGCGCCGAAGAAGCGCTGGTTGAAATTTACCGCAAGCTCACCCCCTGGCAGAAAACGCAGGTGGCGCGCCATCCGCAGCGCCCGCACTTTTCTGACTATGTGAAGTCGCTGATCACCGAATGGCAACCGCTGGCCGGGGATCGCAAATTCGGTGAAGACGCCGCGCTCCAGGCTGGTTTTGGCCGCTTCAACGGCGAGCCCGTTGCCATTCTCGGTCAGGAAAAGGGCAATTCCACCGAGACGCGCCTCAAGCACAATTTCGGCATGGCCAATCCGGAAGGCTATCGCAAGGCGGTTCGCGTCATGGAAATGGCCGACCGGTTTTCCATTCCGGTGATTTCCTTTGTCGATACGGCAGGCGCCTATCCCGGCATCGGCGCGGAAGAGCGCGGACAGGCCGAGGCCATTGCCCGCTCCACCGAAAAAGGGCTGGAGCTGGGCGTCGCCAATCTCGCCATCATCATTGGTGAAGGCGGATCGGGCGGCGCCATCGCCATTGCCACAGCCAATCGCGTGCTGATGCTGGAAAATTCGATCTATTCGGTGATCTCTCCCGAAGCGGGCGCATCCATCCTGTTCCGTGATGCCGGCCGCGCGCAGGATATGGCGACGGCCCAGAAAATCACCGCACAGGACCTGCTCGGTTTTGGCGTCATCGACGCCATCATCCCCGAGCCGACCGGAGGCGCACATCGTCACCATCCCACCGTGATGGATTCCACCCGCGCCGCCATCAGCACCTTCCTCAAGGATTTCAGCGGCAAGTCACGGCTCGAAACCCGCGAACACCGCCGCGAGAAATTCCTCGCCATCGGCACCAATCTCTAGTCACAAGTTTGTTTGAGACGACACAAGGCCGCTTCCATAAGGAGGCGGCCTTTTTGATGGGAATATCCGTTCACATCCGCGTGCCCTGCCCCCGAATCCGGGTGGTTTGTCGCCGCAGTAAAGGCTTCATTCACCGCCTTGGGTCATCTTGCGTAAACCAAGCCTCCCAAGGGCAATTCCAGCTATTCGGGCCACATCCTCGTGTCTGCTTCCTTTTTTCAGCGCCTCGGCACCTTTGTCATCCTCTGCTGGCTGGCCGTCGGCCTCGCCGCCTGCTCCAGCTTCGTCAAGGGTGGCGACAACCGGCATAACGTGCCCCTTTCGGGCGGCGTGGTGCAGGGGCTGCGCAATATGGGTTCATCGCCCGGCGAAGCCATGGTCGTGCGCATCTTCAAAGAAGAAGCCGTTCTCGAAGTGTGGAAACGCACCGCCAACGGCACCTACAAACTTTTCAAGAATTACGAGATTTGCGCCTTTTCCGGCGACCTCGGCCCCAAATTCAGGGAAGGGGATCGCCAGAGCCCGGAAGGGTTCAACACGATCACGCCCGGCTTGATGCACCCCAAGTCCAACTATTATCTGGCCTTCAATACCGGCTTCCCGAACAAGTTCGACCGCGCCCATGGCCGCACCGGATCGGACCTGATGGTGCATGGCGATTGCTCCTCGCGCGGCTGCTACGCCATGACCGATGCGGGCATTGCCGAGATTTATGCCTTGGCCCGCGAGAGCTTCAAGGGTGGCAATACCAGCTTCCAATTGCAGATTTTTCCCTTCCGCATGACCACGGCGAACCTTGCCAAGCACTCTTCGAGCCAGCACATCGAATTCTGGAAGAACCTCAAGACCGGCTACGACCACTTCGAGGTGACCAAGACGCCGCCCGTCTGGGATGTCTGCGAAGGCCGCTATATCTTCAACCCGGCATCATCAGGCCCGCTCAACGCGCTCGGCCCCTGCCCGCCCACCATTCCCAATGCGGCGCTCACCGCCAAGCAACAGGCCGATGACGCCGCGCTCGCCAATCAGGCGGAAGCCATCCGGAAAGCCGCAGAAAGCAAGGCCGCCGCAGAAGCTGGGCAGAAAGAGCGCGGAGAGGCCGTAGGGAGTTTCTTCTCCGGCATTGGCGGCATTTTCGGCGGCAATGATGGGCAAAACCCCAATATCAAGCCCGTCATCACAGGCAAACCGGCCACAATTCCGACCCCGGCAAGCCAGCGCCCTTGAGCCGTCGCCTGTGTACGAGGGCGTGTGGGCGTCGCGGGCCAAAATTCGGCCTCACTGTGATGTGAAGGCCAGCGGGCAGCCAATCGGAGACGTCTTGTGGACCAGCCTGAAAAACAGCGCCCCGACACGGATGGCAGCTTCACGCTGACACCCGATATGCGCCCGGTCTCGGCTGAAGACGCCACGGCACAGCACTCAAGGGCGCCTGCCGACACCACCTACCCCCGACGCAGCAATGGCCTGGCCGTCGTCCTCGGCACGCTGGGCATGGTCTGCGGATTGGCCGGGCTGGGCGCTGCCACCTGGATTTACACCGAAGGGCAGGCCGAGATGCGGCGGCTGGCCTCCGACATCGCCCAATTGCGTGTCAGCCTTGAGCTTTATGCCCGCGGGGCAAGCGCAAATCCGGGCACCGACCAGAGCGGGCTGCTCGATCTGTCCAATCGCCTCGCCATTCTCGAACAGAACTGGCGCAGCAGCACCGTGCCTCTGCCGACCAGCGCGGCTCCCGCCGCTACGGCAAGCACCAATGAGGATTGCCTGCCCTCGGGCATGCGGATTCTGGTGGCCGAAGGCGATTCCTATCCGGTGTGCGGGCAATCGGGCAGCGTCAATGTCGGCCAGGTTGCCAATGGCTATATCGTATTGCTCGACGGCACGACGATTGCCTCTGGCGGCTCCATTCCACTGCCCGAGACACAATGCACGATTGGCGTCACCTCCGATGGTGACGAGGGCCTGACCGGCTATGCCGAAATCCGCGTCACCTGCTGAAACAAAAAGGCCCGGTCGAAACCGGGCCTTTCAATTCAAGACATAACCAATGCGATTATTCGGCAGCGGCCGCTTCAGCCTCGGCTGCTTCCTGCGCGTCGAACTTGGCCTTGAGATCGGCGTCTTCGATGTTGATTTCGACGCCCGACATCAATTGATCGACCTTCTCGGTAAATGAACGCATCAGCAGCTGATTCTGGATCTGCGCGGCCACCTGCTCGAAGGTGGGTGGCGCGGACTGGCGCTTTTCAGCCAGCTTGATGATGTGCCAGCCGAACTGGGACTGCACCGGGGCGGACACATCGCCGGGATTGGCAAGCGCAAACGCGGCCTGCTCAAAAGGCTGCACCATCATGCCACGCCCGAAAAAGCCAAGATCGCCACCATTGGCTGCGCCGGGGTCGATGGAATTGGCCTTGGCCAACTCGGCAAAATCGGCGCCGCCATCGATCTCGGCCTTCAATTCATTCGCCTTTGCCTCGTCGGCAACCAGAATATGGCTGGCGCGCACTTCGTCTTCAGCCTCGAACTGCTGCACGAAAGCGTCATATTCGGCCCGTGCGGCCTCTTCGGTGACGGCGCCGGCAATGGCTTCATTGAAATAGGCGCGGCGCAGGGCCCGCTCTTCGAGATATTTCTGCCGCTGCGCGAAAATCTCGGTCTGGTCCATGCCTGCTTCCCGCGCTGCCGCCGACATGACCTTCATGTCGATAAGAATGCGCACGAGAAAAGCCCGCCGCTCTTCGGGCGGCATCTGCGAGAGATCCTGCGCCATGTCTTCGGCGGCAAAAGCCAGATCGGCCTCGGTGATCGGCTCATTGCCGACCGTGGCCACAACTGCATTGGCGTTGGAAATGGCTTCGCCCTGCGCCAGAACGCCCGCAATCGAGGCTCCGGCCATAAGCATTGCAACGCTGACGGCGCGCATCAGGCGCACAGAGGAATTCCGCATGAGACTGCATTTCTCCTGAGCCGGACGATCTGCCGGCATATTCAATTTCGTGTCCCGCTCCCGCTCGCATGGCAACAGGGCCAAATTGTGCCTTTGGACAGGACGATTACCGCGTCTTCACTTGTGCCTGTTATGCCCGCAAACCATAAGACTGCAAGTGGTGTCATCCAATTTGCATACGTTGACAAGGCGGGACCCCACTCTTACATCTCACCCGCTTTTAAGACGCGCGGACATTTACTGCATCTGAAGATGGGTAATGACCACGCGACACAGAAATAACGGGAACCGGAAAGGCTTCCCTCAGTTCTGACGAGGCGAAATGGGACGGCAGACGCGCCCATGAAACGACGCGCCGCCTGACCCAACGCCCCGCCGCCGACATAACAAAGGACCACAAACATGGCACTTGCTACGCTTGCCCGAAAGATTTTCGGGTCACCGTCCGACAGACAGGTCAAGCGGTATCAGGGCAAGGTCGCGGCGATCAACGCGCTCGAACCGGAACTGGCAAAGCTGAGCGATGAGGCGCTGAAGGCGCGCACCGCCGAGTTCAAGGCCCAGCTGGAACAGGGCGCGAAGCTGGACGATCTGATCGTGCCAGCCTTCGCCACGGTCCGCGAAGCCTCCAAGCGCGCACTGGGCATGCGGCATTTCGACACCCAGATGATCGGCGGCATGGTCATGAACGACCGCTCCATCGCCGAAATGCGCACCGGTGAAGGCAAGACGCTGGTGGCAACCCTGCCCATGTATCTCAACGCCCTCACCGGCAAGGGCGCGCACCTGGTTACCGTCAACGACTATCTCGTCAAGCGCGACGCCGCATGGATGGGCCAGATTTATGGCTTTCTCGGCCTGACCACCGGCACCATCGTTCCTGGCCTGTCGGATGCCGAACGCAAGGCGGCTTACGCCTGCGACATCACCTATGGCACCAATAACGAGCTCGGCTTCGACTATCTGCGCGACAATATGAAATATACCCGCGAGCAGATGGTGCAGCGCGGGCACGAATTCGCCATTGTCGACGAAGTGGACTCGATCCTCGTCGATGAAGCTCGTACGCCGCTGATCATTTCCGGCCCCGCCGAAGATCGCTCGGACCTCTATATCAAGGTCGATGGCCTGATGCCGATGATCGGCGAAGGCGATTTCGAGATCGAGGAAAAGCACCGCTCGGCCACCTTCACCGATCAGGGTATCGAAAAGCTCGAAGCAGCCTTGTCCGAAGCGGGCCTGCTCAAGTCCGGCTCGATGTATGACGTGGAAAACGTCATTCTCGTCCACCACGCCAATTCGGCCCTGCGCGCCCACAAGCTGTTCCGCCGGGACAAGGACTATATCGTCCGCAATGACGAAGTGGTGATCATCGACGAATTCTCCGGCCGCATGATGCCGGGTCGCCGCTATTCTGAAGGCTTGCATCAGGCGCTGGAAGCCAAGGAAAAGGTCAAGATTCAGGCTGAGAACCAGACCCTGGCCTCGATCACCTTCCAGAATTATTTCCGCCTCTACAAGAAGCTGGCCGGCATGACCGGTACTGCCGCGACCGAAGCCGAGGAATTCGCCGATATTTACGGGCTTGGCGTCACCACCGTGCCGACCAATCTGCCGGTGCAGCGTATCGACGAGGACGACGCGATCTACCGCACGGCGGCGGAAAAATTCGACGCCATTGCCGATCTGATCAAGGAATGCCAGGATCGCGGCCAGCCCGTCCTGGTTGGCACCACCTCGATCGAAAAGAGCGAAATGCTCGCCGACATCCTGCGCGGCAAGAAGGTCGGGCAGATGAACGTGCTCAACGCCCGCCACCATGAGCAGGAAGCGTTCATCGTTGCCGATGCGGGCCTGCCCGGCGCCATCACCATCGCCACCAATATGGCCGGTCGCGGCACCGATATTCAGCTCGGCGGCAACCTCGAAATGCGCATCCAGAAAGAGGCCGACGGCCTTGAAGGGGAAGCGCGCGAGGCCAAGATCGCCGAGATCAAGGCGAAGATCGCCACCGACAAGGCGGCAGCGCTCGCCGCAGGTGGCCTCATGGTCATCGGCACCGAGCGCCATGAATCCCGTCGTATCGACAACCAGCTGCGCGGCCGTTCCGGTCGTCAGGGCGACCCCGGCCATTCCAAATTCTTCCTGTCGCTTCAGGACGACCTGATGCGCATCTTCCCCATCGAGAGCATGGATTCCATGCTCGGCAAGCTGGGGCTGGAACAGGGTGAGAGCATCACTCATCCATGGGTCACCAAGGCCATCGAGCGCGCACAGGGCAAGGTCGAGTCGCGCAACTTCGACATCCGCAAGAACATCCTCAAATATGACGACGTGATGAATGATCAGCGCAAGGTGATCTTCGAGCAGCGTCTCGAATTCATGGATGCCACCGATGTCAGCGAGACCATTACCGAGATGCGTCACGGCGTTGTGGAGAATGTCGTGTCCCGCGCCATTCCGGCCCGCTCCTATCCCGAGCAGTGGAACACCGAGCAGCTCGCCGCAGCGGCAAAGACCTATCTCAATGTCGATATTCCCGCTGCCGAATGGGCTGCCGAGGAAGGGATCGATGCCGAGACTGTCGAGGACCGTATCCGTCAGGCGTCCGACGCGCTGATCGCGGGCAAGGAAGAAAAATACTCGGCCAACATCATGCGTCAGGTGGAAAAATCCATCCTGCTGCAATCGGTGGACGGGCTGTGGCGCGAACATCTGGTCATGCTCGACCATCTGTCCAAGGTGGTTGGCTGGCGCGGCATTGCCCAGCGCGATCCGCTCAACGAATACAAGCAGGAAGCCTATGAACTGTTCCAGGCCCTGCTCGCCAATCTGCGCGAGCTGGTAACCACCCAGCTCAGCCATATCGAAATCCAGATCCGTCAGCCCGAGCCCCCACAGGCGCCGGACATGAGCCGCCTGACTTCGACCCATATCGACCCGACGACCGGCGAAAACGACGCGCTGGGCGACGATGTGGCCAGCCGCGACGGCCTGCCGCCGATCGATCCGAAACTGCTGGCAGGCGTCTCGCGCAACGCCCCCTGCCCCTGCGGTTCGGGCAAGAAGTTCAAGCATTGCCACGGCGCTTTCGCCTGATCGGGCAGGATCGCTGAAATGACCGAGGGCGGCTCAAGGGCCGCCCTTTTTTTGTTTCAGCTTCGCTGGAGCGTTCACTCTTGAACTGAGCCAAGTCAAACGGATTTTCTTGTGCCGTCATTGCCGGGCTTGTCCCGGCAATCCACCTGGCTGCGCAATGGACCACCGGGACAAGCCCGGTGGTGACGACCAAGGAGAAGGCAGCGGTCAGTTAGTCGGTGAAACGCCCTATATCGCCTTGTATCCAGAAACGCCGCCGAGGATCGTGTCCACGACGCTCTCGATCTGCTCGGCGGCCTCGTCCAGATGGCCCAGCAGCAATTGATGCCAGGCATAGGACACGACCATGTCTATGATCAGTATCGAATTGGTTTGCGGCGGCACCTCGCCTCGCGCCTTGGCCTTTTCGATTATTTGCACGGCAACGCCCTTGCGCTCGGCCTGATAGGCTTGCAGAGCCTCGGCGGCACCCACATCGTTCTGTGCTTCGGCAATCACCGCCCGATAGACCAGACCGCAAAGGCTTCCCCGCCAGAAGCCGATCAGCTGATTATCCAGAAAACCGATGAGATCGCCGCGCAATGAGCCGGTATCGGAGAAGGTGCGCGCGGTCTTGAAGCGCCGATAGACATCCAGCATCAGCACGGTGCGGTTCGGCCACCAGCGATAGATGGTGGGCTTGCCCGCCCGGGCGCGCCGCGCCACCGCCTCAATGGAAAAACCGGCAATGCCATTTTCGCGCAGCAAATCGGCCGCTGCGTCCAGAATGGCCTCCTGGCTCGCCGGATTGCGCCGCGCCCCGATGGAGCGGCGGCTGAGCTGCTCATGTTCATTCTGCGAATTCATGCCCCCTATATGGCTCAGAACATGGCCGAAGAAAAGACTTGAACGAAACGGATCGTTTCAATATATGAGAACGACCCGTTTCTATGGAGACAGCAATGTCCTTATCCTCCCGCCTGCGCATGATGCTGCTGATGACGCTGGCCGTTTATCCGCTCGTCACCCTCTACCTCTATATCCTCATGCCGCTCACCGATGGCTGGACAATCTGGCAGCGCAGCCTGATCCTTGTGCCGATGATGACCGCAAGCATCGTTCTGGTCGTGGTGCCCTTCATCACCAAGCGCTTTGGCGCCTTCATTGCCGGCCGCAAGATTCAGGCCGCCTGAACCGGATCGGGAAGTGTGCAGGCGCGCATCGCGCGTCTTGCGCCTGCCACACCTTTGAGGCACACCAAGGCAAGATTTGCCCTTGAAGGTTTCGCCATGGCTGCCCATCCGGTTTCTCCCCTCGCTCCCAAATCCTACCCGGACCTGCCCGCCATAGAAGGCGTGCGCTTCGCCACCGCCGAAGCCGGCATCAAGTACAAGAACCGCACCGACGTGCTGCTGATGGCCTTTGATGAAGGCACGAGCGTTGCCGGCGTGCTGACGCGGTCCAAATGCTCGTCTGCGGCAGTCGAGCTTTGCCGCGAAAACCTTGTGGGCGGGCTCGCCCGCGGGCTCGTGGTCAATTCGGGCAATTCCAATGCCTTTACCGGCATGAAGGGCCGCGAGAGCGTGCGCTACATCACCAAGGTGGCGGCTGATGCACTTGGCTGCGCACCCTCGGAAGTGTTCATCGCCCAGACCGGCGTGATCGGCGAGCTGATCGACGCATCCAAATTTGATGGCGTGCTGGATGAAACCGCTACCCGCATGAACGCCCTGCCCTGGATTGAACCCGCCAAGGCGATCATGACCACCGACACATTCCCCAAGCTTTCGGGCGCCGTGCTCGAAATCGACGGCGTCGAGGTCAAGATCAACGGCATCGCCAAGGGTTCGGGCATGATCGCGCCTGATATGGCCACCATGCTGAGCTTCGTCGTCACCGACATGCCCATCGCCACTCCTGTGCTCCAGACTTTGCTGGCGCGGCACAACCAGACCAGCTTTAATTCCATCACCGTGGACAGCGACACCTCGACCTCAGACACGCTGCTGGCCTTCGCCACCGGCAAGGCCAAGGTCGAACCCATCGAAAGCCTCGATGACCCTCGCGCCGAAATTTTCGGCCAGGCCCTGTCCGACGTGCTGTTTGAACTCGCCATCCATGTCGTGCGCGATGGCGAAGGCGCGACCAAGCAGGTTTCCGTGCATGTTGAAGGCGCGACAACGGACGAAAGCGCCTTCCGCGTCGCCAAGGCGATTGCCGACAGCCCGCTGGTCAAGACCGCCATTGCCGGGGAAGACGCCAATTGGGGCCGCGTAGTCATGGCCGTGGGCAAGGCTGGCGAACCCGCTGACCGCGACCGCCTTTCCATCCGCTTTGGCGACCTTACGGTTGCCCGCAATGGCGAGCGCGCCGACGGCTATGATGAAGCCGCCACCAGCGCCTATATGAAGGGCGAAGATTTGGAATTGACCGTCAGCCTCGGGCTCGGCGAGGGCAAGGCGACGGTCTATACCTGCGACCTGACCCACGGCTACATCACCATCAATGGCGATTACCGGAGCTGACATGACGCTGCCGGACGTTGAGAGTTTCGAGCGGGCCGGCCTAAAGGCCTGGCCCGGCATCACTGTCGAATGGGACCGCTCCTGGGTGCGGCGCGCGGCGGGTGGCTACACCAAGCGCGCCAATTCCACCCAATGCTTCGACCCCGACGATTTCGAGGACGCCGACCTGCGGGTGATTTCGGCATCATCATGGATGGTTCGGCACAAGATCAAGCCGGTGTTCCGCATCACCCCGCTTTCGGCCCCCGAACTCAATGCGGAACTGGACGAGGCGGGCTGGCAAAGTATCGATCCCAGCCAATTGCTGGCTATGGAACTGGGCGATATGGAGCCGGACGCCGAGGCGCAGGTATTGCCCGTGCGCGACACGAAATTTCTCGCCGTCGCCAAGCGGTTGCAGGGCTATAGCGATGCCAATATGGCAGCTATGGAAAACCTTCTCGCCGCCTTTAGCGTGCCCGCAGTCGGTGTCGTCCTGACCCGCAACGGCGAGGCGGTGGCCTCCTCGATCATGGCGGTGGCGGACAATATCGTCATCACCGGCAATGTTGTCACCGATCCTACAAGGCGCCGTCAGGGCCTTGGCAGCGCCATGATGCGCTCGGGCCTTGCATGGGCGAAGAGCGAAGGCGCCAGATATGCCGCGCTCAATGTCCAGTCCGACAATGACGCCGCCAAAGCCCTCTATGCCGGCCTCGGCTATTCCTACCAATACGATTACACCTATCGCATTCCCAAGGCCGTCTCATGACCGAAAAGCCGATCCTGCTCGTCGTTGCCTGCGCCTTGGTGGATACTGATCGCCGCGTGCTCATCGCCCAGCGCCCCGAGGGCAAGCATATGGCAGGCATGTGGGAATTTCCCGGCGGCAAGATCGAGCCGGGCGAAACGCCCGAGGCGGCGTTGATCCGCGAACTGCGCGAGGAACTGGCCATCGACACCAAGGAGGCCTGCCTTGCCCCCCTGTCCTTCGCCAGCCATTCCTATGAGCATATGCACCTGCTCATGCCGCTCTATGTCTGCCGCAAATGGCAGGGCACGCCCATGGCCAGCGAACACAAGGCGCTGAAATGGGTGCGCCCGCAAAGCCTGCGCGACTATCCCATGCCGCCCGCCGACGAGCCATTGATCGCAGCGCTCTGCGATCTGCTCTGAGCGATCAGCGCGAAGACACGACCTTGTAGCGCTGGCCGGGCACAATTGCGTCGCCGGGATAGAGGTTGTTGATGATGTAGAACAGGTCACGCCCGCGCGTGATATTGGCCATCTGCCGCGCCAGACTATCGGCGCTGTCGCCCGCCTTGGCGGTGACCAGCCGGATCGACAGGGGGCGGATCTGGTTGAGATCGGCAGCATCCGTACGCCGGAAGCTCTGGATCGTCGCCTCGGCCCCCTGCATGAAGCGCTGGCTATCGGCCTTGGCGGCAAAGATGAAGCGATAGACTTCGCCATCGAGCCGCATCACCGCCACGCGGAAGAACCATTGATCGGTCTGGGCCAGACCCGACGCCATTTCGATGCCATTATAGCTATGTGCCGCAACCGTGTCGGCCTTGAGCCCGGCGATCCAGCCCGATTTGAGATAATCGGTCAGCGCCATATTGGTCTGAACCACGGCGCTGTCAAAGCGCACTGCCTCGCCATCCCCGGCCACACCCACTACCGCACTCTGCGAATTCTGCAGGCTATAGCCCTGCGGCACCGCGAAGGTGAATTTGGAAGCGGAATGAATGAAGCGCTGGCCGACAATCGTGCCTTGAGCCGGGCTATCGCCGAATGTCAGGCCCGAAATTGCCGACAGATAGCCTTCGCGGTCGGTTTCCCCGCCTTCGGCCGTGCCGAACATGCCGCGCGCCGTGCTCATCGCCGTCTCGATGCGCGAAGGCGTCGAGGGATGGCTGGATAGGAACCCGTCATCGCCGGTGCTCGTGCCCGACGAGAAGGAAGCAAACCGGCTCATCACGCCAAGGAACCGCGCCGCCGCCTGGGAATCATAGCCCGCCTTGCCCGCAAACTTGATGCCTTCGCGGTCGGCCTCCAACTCCTGATTCTGGCTGAACGCCGCCAGCGATTGCCGTGTTCTGTTGGCGGTTGCATCGGTGGACGTATCGCCACCGAAAATCCCGGTAATCACCCGATCGACAATCTGGGTATTGCGCGTCTTGTCGGTGCGGGCCCGCGCATGGCGCAGGGTCACATGGGCGATTTCATGCGCCAGCACGGCAGCCAGCTCGCTCGTGTCCGAGGCCAGCGCCAGAATACCGCGCGTCACATAGATATACCCGCCCGGCAGCGCGAAAGCATTGACCTCGGACGTATCGAGGATCGTCACCTGAAACTGCGCATTGGGCTGATTGGACGCAGCGAGAAGCCGGCCCACAATACGCGCAACCATGATTTCGGCGGGCCGGTCCTCATAGACCCCGCCATAAGCGGCGATGATGCGCGGATGCTCGCGCCGTCCCAGCACATTGTCGTCGGGGTCCGCGCCGATTGGGGTGACATTGGGCGCAGGATTATCGCCTGTCCGCCCCACACTGACATTGGAGCCGGTCAGCGACGAACACGCGGCAAGTGCCACGAGGCTCACCGCCAGCAGGCTCAGGCGCAGCATCTTTTTGCCGGGAAGCGCTTTCATGGCCTCGCCAAAACCTCAATCTGCTCGGGATGGGTCACTTCGATCCGCGGGCCATCCCGCTCATCCACCCATCCACGAATGCGCACCAGCGCACCTTCCAACGATAATGGATCAAAACCCACCCGCTCGAACAGACGGAGCGCAGGCGCTTCGATCACGACGGTGAAGTCTTCTTTCCAGAACCGGCCGAAATTGAGATAGACACGCGCGCCGCTTTTCTCGGCCAGCAATGCCCGTCCCTCGACCAGTTCATAATCTCCAACCCGATTGAGAAGCTCATCCGGGCGATCCGCCGCACGCACGCTGTAATAGGGATCGGCCCAGATTCCAAGCCGGGCCTGTCGTGCGCGGGCCTCGCCCGCGAAAAGTTGATCAAGACAATGCCGATTATCCGGGAAAGAATAGACCCGCGCCCAGCCGGCCTCGATCATGGCGCGCTGCGCCCAGATCTGCTCGCCCTCGGCATCGACGAGCAGATGCGCCAGCGCGCGGCCATAGCGATCTTTTTCTTCCCCGCCATAGCCAAGCTGCACCGACTTGCCCAGGGCCAGCTCGATCAGCGCCGCTCTGGCTTCATGGGCCAGTGGCCAGTCCTTAAAATCCTCGCGTCCGAGGGCAAGTTTGGGTGCCTGTGTGCCGATCATGCGCACGGAAAGGCCAGAATCGAGCAAGACCGTATCCCCGTCCACCACTTCGGTGACGAGCCCGCCCTGCACGACACGCAGGCCCTCACAGGCCAGAACAGGGCCCGCACCCGTCAACATGGCGGCGGCAAGGGAAGCAATGGCGGTGCGACGCAAACGTGAAACCCCAAACAGGACTTTGTTCACCATGCACACAAATACGGCAAAAAAAGATTACTACTCTGTCTGCATTGTTTTCTGCCGGGCTTTCCGTAAGCCTTGTGGCAGGAGCAACGCATTGGGAGGTCGGGAATATGGTGCAGCAAGCGGCAACAATCAGAACCGGCACGGCGGGATGGGTTTATGCGCCATGGCGTGGGACGTTCTTTCCGGCCGGACTGGTGCAGAAGAAAGAGCTGGCCTACGCGGCGAGCCGTCTCACCAGCATCGAAATCAACGCCACCTTCCGCGCCAATCAGAAACCGGAAAGCTTTGCCCGCTGGGCCGCTGAAACCCCCGAAGACTTCCGCTTCTCGGTGAAGGGGCCGCAATTGGTGACCCATATTCGCCGCCTCAAGAACTGCGAGATGGAGCTGGCCAATTTCTTTGCTTCCGGTCCCTTGGCGCTTGGCAACCGGCTTGGTCCCTTTGTCTGGCAATTGCCGCCCAATCTGAGCTTTGACGCCAAAAGTCTCGAAACCTTCCTCGCTCTGCTGCCGAAAGACCAGGAGAGCTATCTGGCACTGGCCGGTAAGGCCGATGGGGCCAAAGCCGCGCCCTATCTTGATACGAGCAAGGTCGGGCCAATCCGCCACGCCATCGAGCCGCGCCATCCCAGCTTCAACACGCCGGAAGCCGATGCACTGCTGCGCGCCCACAATGTTGCGCGCGTTCTTGCAGATACGCCTGAAAACCCGACGCGGGAGTTGACCGCCGATTTTGCCTATTGCCGCTTGCAGGGCCCGGCACGGCCCGATGCCGACGGCTATGAGCCAGCCGATATAAAGGATTGGGCAAAGACCATGGGCGCCTGGCGAAATCAGGGACATGACGTATTTGCCTATTTCGTGCATGAGGACAAATTGCATGCCCCGGCCAATGCAATCGCCTTGCGTCAGGCGCTCGGCATTGTACTTGCCGGGGATTGATCACGACACCGTTCCCATCTGGCTTTTGCCACAGGCGAGGTCTATTGGGCTCCCATTCAGCGTCACTTGAGACTTCGCCATGACCTCAGCCCGCCCCCTCGACAAGCTTGCCGCCGGCTTCGCTTTCCTCCTCGGCCTTGCCACCATTCTTGGCGCATTGGGCAGCCAGTTCCTGGGTGGATTACAGCCCTGCGAACTCTGCCTCGAACAGCGCCTGCCCTATTATTGGGGGCTGCCGGTTCTGGCTCTGATTCTGGTTTTTTGGAATCGCCTGCCGCTGCCGGTCTGGTATCTGGGCATGGCCATCGTCACCATACTCTTTGCCTGGGGCACCTATCTGGGCGCCTTTCATTCGGGCGTCGAATGGGGTTTCTGGCCCGGCCCCAATGCCTGTTCGGGCACTGGCGCAGGCCTGAGCCTATCTCTTGAGTCCCTCAACGACCTACAGCCCGTCATCGGCTGCGATGTCGTCCAGTTCCGTTTTCTCGGGCTTTCGCTGGCTGGCTATAACGCACTGATTTCGCTCGCCATCGTCGTTCTGCTGCTCGGCGCTATCCTGTTTCAGGCGCGCCGAGCCCGTTAAGCGGGTTCAGAACTCGTTCCAGTCAGCGGAAATCGCCGCATTTCCCTGACTGGCATAGACCCGCGCTTTCGTCGCAGCAGGTTGCGGGCGCTTCACCAGCGGCCCGGGCTCATCCAGTTCCGCGCCGGTCTTGAAGACTTCGACAATCTTGTCCAATTCGCTGGCCTGCATCTCGGTTTGCTCGATGGCTGCATTGGTTTCTTCCACCAGCGCCGCATTGTGCTGGGTCATTTCGTCCATCTGCCGCACCGCAACGGTAACCTCGTTCAGCGCGCCTGACTGCTCCTGATTGGCCCGGGCAATGGCGTCGATCAGCCGCGCACTTTCATCAGCTCCCGCCAGGATATCGGACAGACGCTCGGCAGCCTTGCCCACCAGCTTGGCCCCCGCGCGCACTTCGCCCGCACTGGCCTCGATCAGAGCCTTTACATCGCCCGATGCACTGGCTGCGCTCTGGGCCAGCCGACGCACTTCCACGGCCACGACCGCGAAGCCTTTGCCTGCATCGCCTGCACGGGCCGCCTCTACGGAAGCATTGAGTGCCAAGAGGTTGGTCTGGAAGGCGATATCATCGATCAGCCCAATAATATTGGAGATTTTGGCCGAGGACGCCTCAATGGCGCTCATAGCCTGCGTCGCCTCGCCCATAACCGTTCCACCATCGGCAGCATTCTGCGCCACCAGCCGCGCCTTGTCGCTGGCACTGGCCGCACGACTGGCATTCTCGCTCACCGTGCTCGACAATTGCTCCACCGAGGCGGAAGTCTCCTCGATTGTCGCGGCCTGCCGCGTGGTGCGGCTGGACAGATCGTTTGCCCCCGCCAGAATTTCGGCGGTCGCGCTACGCACCCCGCGCGACGCCTTGCGCAGGCCGGCTACAATATCCTGCAATTGACCCAGTGAATCGTTGAATGCGCCCCTGAGCATTTCATATTGCCCGGTAAACACCGCATCCACGCGCCCGCCCAGATCACCCTGCGCCATGCGCGCCAGAGAATTGGTCAGTTCGGCGATTATACCTTCGGCCCGCTTGCGCTCGGTAATATCGGTAGCGAACTTGATGACCTTTACCACCTGCCCCGAGGCATCAAAGATCGGATTATAGGACGCCTGTATCCAGACATCCCGCCCGCCCTTGCCGAAGCGCTGGAACTCGGCGGCAACATATTCGCCCTTGCCCAGCTTTTCCCAGAACTGCCGATAATCTGCCGTCCGCACATAATCTGGATCGCAGAACATGGAATGATGTTGGCCCACGATCTCGTCCAGCCGATAGCCGACGGTAGAGAGGAAATTGGCATTGGCATCAATGATCGTGCCATCCAGATTGAAGGCGATCACCGCCTGCACGCGCGATATGGCCTCGATCTGAGCCCGATGGTCGGCAGCCTGCTGTGTTTGCGCCGTGATATCTGTCGCAAATTTTATGACGCTGACCGGCTTGCCTGCACGATCGAGCACCGGATTATAGCTGGCCTGGATCCACACTTCCTTCCCGCCCTTGGCCAGGCGCCGATAGGCCGCGGACTGGAATTCGCCACGTCCCAGGCTGGCCCAGAAGGCTTTGTAGTCGGCACTGTGCGCGAAATCGGGATCGCAGAACATGGAATGGTGCTGCCCCACGATTTCCTCCAGCCGGTAGCCCATGGCGGAGAGGAAATTCTCGTTCGCAGTGATGATCATGCCATCAAGGGTGAATTCAATCACCGCCTGGCTGCGCATGATTGCGCTTACTTTGGCAAAGTCACTGGATTGGGCAGATTTACGTCGGAAGGGATAGTCAAGCATCGTATACCCCCGTACGCCGGAAGAATCCGGCTCTAACAAGAGGTTGCACTCGAATTGTTATTAAAATCCTTCCGCGCTAAATACGAATTCTTCCCAATTGCCAGCTTTGTATATTTAGCCGCCAAACAAAAAAGGCGCGCAGATATACCGCGCACCTCATAAAATTTCATTCGTCTTCCGAACTTAATTGATCAGAATTCTGACCAATCAGCCGAGATCGCCGCATTTCCCTGGCTGAGATAATTCTTGGCCGCCTGACGAACTTTTGGTGCCTCGGGGGGCTTTGCCGTATTCGTGCGGACGGCCTGTTCTTCCGCGCCGGTCTTGAAGACCACAACGATCCGGTCCAGCTCCGACGCTTGCGCCTCGGTCTGCTCGATCGAGGCATTGATTTCCTCGACCAGAGCCGCATTGTGCTGGGTCATTTCATCCATCTGGCGAACAGCGACCGTCACTTCTTCAATGGCCGAGGCCTGCTCGCGGCTGTCGCGGGCTATCCCCTCCATCAGTCCCGAATTGGCCTTGGCGGCGTCCAGCATGGCGCTGAGCTTGGCCGCTGCGTCGCCGACAAGCTTGGTGCCGCCGGAAACCTCATGTGCACTTTGCTCGATAAGCAGCTTCACATCTGCCGAAGCACTGGCGGCGCTCTGCGCCAGACGCCGCACTTCCACGGCGACCACGGCGAACCCCTTGCCGGCATCGCCTGCTCGCGCCGCTTCGACAGAGGCATTGAGCGCCAGCAAATTGGTCTGGAAAGCAATGTCGTCGATCAGCCCGATAATATTGGAGATCTTGGCCGAGGACGCCGAAATCTTGCCCATGGCTTCGGTCGCCTCATTCATCACCGCGCCGCCTTCTTCGGCCGTGCGGGTCACCACCTGCGCATTGACATTGGCGTCGCGCGCCCGATCCGAGTTCTGCAGCACCGTGCTGGCCAATTGTTCCATGGCAGCCGAAGTTTCCTCGATGGTGGCCGCCTGTTTGGTGGTGCGCTCGGAAAGATCATTTGCACCCGACAAAATTTCGCCCGTTGCAAGCTTAAGAGCACGTGACGTCGTCTTGAGACCGCTCACCACATTGCCCAGCGTTTCAGCAACCGTATTGGTGTTCTGCTTGAGATTGGCAAAGGCACCTTCGTAATTGCCTTCCATACGGCGCGTCAGATCCATATTGGCCAGCGCACCAAGCACCGATCCGGTCTCGGAGACGCCCTGATCCACCGTTTCGACCAGACTATTGACCGAACCGGCAAGGCTGTTCAGCTCGGCATCGGGGAAGCTGGCGGCAACGCGCTGCGAAAAATCCCCCGCGATTGCCGCATCCACCACATCACCAAACGCCTTCTGGAGCTCGCCCATCATCTGCTGGCGGGCCTGCTGGTCGGCGATGATGCGCGCGGCTTCGGCCTCGGTCATCTGACTGATCTTGAGCCCGTTTTCACGGAACACCTCAACGGCACGCGCCATCGAGCCGATTTCGTCCTTGCTGGAACGATAGGGCACATCCATTTCGTAGCGCCCCTGCGCCAGCTCGCCCATGATATCGGTGATCCGGCGGATCGGCTTGGCGATGAAACCTGCACCCATCCACACCAGCGCCAGCACCGCGCCAAGCAATATTCCACCGGCCACGAGCGCCATATTGCGCATGGAATCGACGCCTGCATAAATGGTCGCGGCGGGCACCTGCATGATCATGGTCCATTGATCATCGACATTGCTGAAGGCCAGCTTTTCTGCAACGACGAACTGACTGGTGCCGGTCTCATCGGCAAAGATGAGGCCGCGCCCCATCAACTCTTCGCCGAGCAGCGCACCGGCAACTTCAGGTGCGACGTCCTGGCCGATCAGGGTCGGATCGGTGTTGACGATCCAGGTATCGGCATTGCTGACCAGCATCACCGAACCGACTTCAAAGGGCTTCATCTGGCCGATGACGTCGGCAATGGTGGTCAGCATCAGGTCGGAGGTGAGAATCCCAACCGGCTTATTGCCTTTGTGAACCACCACGCTCACGGTGGAGAGCAATGTGTCCGCGCCATTGACCGGATAGGTATAGGGCGGCGTCAGAACCGTGCGATCCTCGCGCATCGGCATGTCATACCAGCTCTCCGTACCATTCTCCGGCGTCATGATCAGCTTCTCGACCGCGATCTTGCCGTTCGAGTGCGTGAAATAGGGGACGAAACGTCCTGTTTCATCCGAATAGGGATGGCCGACAAATTCCGCATCATTGCCATCAAGGCCATTGCTGTCGAATGCCAGCGTCATGCCGATCACCGATGGCTGCGCCGCCATCGAACCCGTCACCAGCCTGCCCAGATAGTCGCGGTCGATCGGCTCCTGCGCAATCACGCCCTCTACGGCCGCACCGAGGCTGCGGGTCGCCGAAATTACCCCGCCCATCTGGCCAATGGCCAATTCACTATACTGCCCCAGCAATGCCCGGGCGCGCTCCTCGGCCTCGGTGCCCGCCGTCTGATACATCAGCGTCAGGCCACCGGCGACGATACCGCCCATGGCGGTGAGGAACATGACACCGGCACCAAGAACCAGTTTGGTTCGCACGGATAAATCGCTGAACTTCATCTTATCATATGCCCCAAAAAGCCCGCCATTCTGGCTGCTTGCACTAAACTGTCGCATTCACACACGTTTCCGACCGTCCATCAGGACGGCGAAAGCCGGATGGTCATTGATTGAAGATGACGCATCTCCAAGGCCGCGGGATGGTCCCGACGGCTGCCATTCTGTGTCTGCGTCCAGTTCCAGAACATCACAACAGGGTTAAGTTAGGGTAAATACTGACGAGCCAGGCAACTACAAAGAAAAAGGGAGCAATGACTGCTCCCTTTATAAATATTGCGATAGTTTTGGTCGCCTAAAACTCTGACCAATCCGCCGCTATGGCAGCATTGCCCTGACTGAGATAGGAGCGTGCTGCATGCCGGACCTTGTCCGGTGCGGCTGCAACGGGTCTCGCCACAGGGCTGGGCTCCTCAGCATCGATGGTGAACCGATCCACCACCCTATCGAGTTCGGACGCCTGCGCTTCGGTCTGCTCGATGGCCGCATTGGTCTGTTCCACCAGGGCAGCATTGTGCTGGGTCATTTCATCAAGCGCGCGCACGGCCACGCTCACCTCATCAATTGCCGCCGCCTGTGCCTTGGAGGCCTTGGCGATAGCCTGCATCAGCCCGGCATTTTCCGTTACGGCGCCAAGCATGTCGCGCAATTGCCCTGCCGCGCCAGACACGAGATCAGAACCGGCTTTCACCTCGCGCGCACTGGTCTCGATCAGCGCCTTGACGTCCGAGGAGGCTTCCGCGGCGCTCTGCGCCAGACGCCGCACTTCCACGGCAACCACGGCAAAGCCCTTCCCCGCCTCGCCCGCGCGCGCCGCTTCCACCGAAGCGTTCAGCGCCAGCAGATTGGTCTGGAAGGCGATATCGTCAATCATGCCGATAATATTGGAAATCTTGGCCGAGGATTCAGTGATGCGCTCCATGGCCGCATTGGCCTGGCTCATCACCTCGCCATTGCGCATCGCGTCATCGGACACCTTGTTGGCGCTGTCATTGGCATCATCGGCCATGCGGGCATTTTCAGCCACCGTATTGGCCAATTGTTCCATCGACGCCGAAGTTTCTTCGATGGTGGCGGCTTGCTTGGTCGTGCGTTCGGAAAGGTCATTGGCGCCAGACAGGATTTCACCGGTCGCGGTCTTCAGCGCCCGCGAGGTGACGCGCAATTGCCCGATCATCTCACTCAGATTTTCGGCCACCGCATTGGTGTCTTCCTTGAGCTTGGCGAAGGAGCCGCGATATTCACCTTCCATCCGGCGCGTCATGTCGGCCATTGCCATGGCAGCCAGCACTTCGCCGGTCTCGCCCAGTCCACGATCCACCGTTTCCACCAGCGCATTGACGCTGCCGGCAAGGCTGTTGAGTTCCTGGTCGGGAAATTGCGCATGCACGCGTTTGGAGAAGTCGCCGGCAATGGCCGCATCCACCACTTCGCCAAAAGCGGCCTGCAAGGCCACCATCATATCGGTGCGCTCGATCCGGCGGCGCTGGGAAGCGGCACGCTCTTCCTCGGTCATGGCGCTGACCTTGAGCCCGTTTTCGCGGAACACTTCCACCGCGCGCGCCATCTCGCCCATTTCATTGGTGCGCTCGATATAGGGGACTTCCGTATCATATTGCCCCTCGGCAATCGCCTTCATTGTCCTTGCAAGCCTGGGGACCGGAGCGGCAAGGGCCCGCGAGATCAGGAAACCGAACAGACCCAGCACGACCAGCGCCCCACCACCCACGGCCAGAAGCAGGACCAGCATCCCATTGGTCACGCCTTCGACGCGCGCCTTATCGACGCCAACATAGAGAATGCCCATGGCAGCGCCCTTCTGATCGACAATGGGCTGATAGGCGGTGAAATAGGGCGTTCCCACGATAGTGGCTTCACCGAAATAAGGTTGGCCTTCCATCATTGAGGCATAGGCGGCACTCGACTGACCCAGCGTCGTGCCCATAATGCGCTCGCCATCTTCACCGATAATGGTGGTGGTCATCCGCACAAAATCCTGCTGCTCCGCGTCCCAGCCAAAAATGGTGGCGGTTTCCCCGGTCAGCCGCACAATCGAGTCGACAATGTCATGGTTGAGGAACTGGCGCGGCATGGCCCAGGTGGTCATCGCCGCGATATTGCCGTTCTCATCCCAGCTCACCTCGGCACCGGGAAGATTATTCGCCACGATGGTCGCGGCCGTCTTGAGATTGGAAACCTGCTGGGTCTCGGCCTGCGAACGCAATGCATCGCTCAGATTGACGTAAATCGCTACCGAAACCACGGCGACCGACAGCAAGATCGTAGAAATTACCAAAGCGGCAATCGCCACGGTCATTCGGATATTGCCAAAAAAGCGCCTTATACTTTCAACCATCTGGCCGACCCCTTGTACCGCACCAGCCTCCCCCTCGGATCTGACGCATGAACTTAGGAGAAATCCTAATGAAAGGGCCTTAACCGAGTATTATCCTTGACAAAAACAATACGGCCCGCCGAAGCGGGCCGTATAAGAATTGAGCGCTGTGAGCAGCTTAGAATTCGTCCCAATCCTGCGCCAGCGCCGCATTGCCCTGGCTGCGCAACTGGGGCGCGGCTGCACGCAACGCTTTTTGCTGGGCATGAACGCTTTCAACCGGCGCCCGCACTTGCCCGTCAATGGTGAAGATATCGACGACCTGATCGAGCGCATTGGCCTGAGCCTCGTTCTGCTCGATGGCCGCGTTGATCTCTTCCACCAGGGCCGCATTGTGCTGGGTCATTTCGTCCATGGTGCGAACGGCGGTATTGACCTCTTCGATGGACGTGGCCTGTTCGCCGCTGTCGCGCGCAATGGCCTCAAGCGCCAGCGTATTGTCGCGGATCGCCGACAACATGCTCGCCAGCTTGCTTGCCGCCTCGCCCACCAGCTTGGTGCCCGAATTCACTTCTCCGCTCGACTGCTCGATCAGCACCTTGACCTCGGACGAGGCCTGCGCTGCCGACTGCGCCAGTCTGCGCACTTCCACGGCAACCACGGCAAAGCCTTTGCCCGCCTCGCCAGCGCGCGCCGCTTCCACCGAGGCGTTGAGGGCCAGCAGATTGGTCTGGAAGGCGATATCGTCGATCAGCCCGATAATATTGGAAATCTTGGATGAGGACGCCGTGATCCGGTCCATTGCCGCATTGGCCGCATCCATCACCCGTCCGCCATCTTCGGCGGTCTGGGTAACGCGCACCGCATTGGCGCTGGCCTCGCGCGCCCGCTCGGCATTCTTGAGCACTGTCGCAGCCAATTGCTCCATGCTCGCCGAGGTTTCTTCGATCGTTGCCGCCTGCTTGGTCGTACGCTCGCTGAGATCGTTCGCGCCGGACAGGATTTCGCCCGTCGCGGTCTTGAGCGACCCGGACGTATCGCGCAACTGGCGCACCACATCGCTCAACTTGTCGGCCACCGCATTGGTATCAGACTGCAAGCGGGCAAATGCCCCCTCATGCTCGCCTTCCATGCGACGGGTAAAGTCGGTATTGGCCATCGCTCCCAATACGCCCCCAATCTCGGTGACGCCGCGATTGAAGGTGGCGACCAGATTATTGACGCTGCCAGCCAGCGCATTGAGTTCGGGATCGGGGAATTGCGCATCGACCTGACGACTGAAATCGCCAGCGATCGCCGCATCGACCACATCGCCAAAGGCATTCTGCAGGTCACGCATCATCTGGCGACGGCTTTCCTCATCCGCCACAATGCGCGCTGCTTCCGCCTCGGTCATCTGGCTGACGCGCAGACCGTTCTGGCGGAACACTTCCACCGCACGTGCCATGCCGCCCACTTCATTGCCGAGATCGGTATAGGGTACTTCTGCCTCATAATTGCCTTCGGCAATGGCATCCATCGCCCCAGCCAGACGCGGAATTGGCTTGGTGATCAGGCGCGAGACGACAAAGCCCGCAAGACCCAATGCCACCGTGACAATACCACCGACCATGAGGATGAGACCGACAACGCTGGTCGCCGCCGCTTCAACATTGACCATCGGCGTTCCCGCGAAGATCGCGCCCATGACCTCGCCATTGGTCTTCTTGATCGGCTGCAAAGCGGCGGAATAATTGACGCCATCAAGATCGACGGGGCCGAAATAGGCATTGCCTGCCAGCAATTCCTGGCCCGCCGCGCTCGTGCTCGGAAGCACGGCCTCGATACCCCTCGTTCCGTCCTCGCGCACGAGACTGGTGGTCTTGGCAACGAAATCGCCGCCGGAGGCCAGCACATAAATGGCGGCATCCTGCTTGGTCACGCGGGTCACGGAATCGATGACTTCGCTGTCATAGAAGGGCGGAATCGCCCAGCTCTGGAACGTGGCAATCGTGCCGTCTTCGGCCCAGTTCAGCACCGAGCCGGAAATGCGTCGCTCGAGGATAGTGGCCGCCACACCCAGATTGGTCTGCTGCTGCACTGCACTCTCTTCCATCGCCCGCGCATGCAGGTTGAGATAGATCGATGCAGAGACGGCAGCGATGGACCCGATGATCGAAGCGAGGACCAGAACCAAAATGGTCGTGGTCATGCGCACATTGCCCATAAGGCGCGCGATGGACTTCATGCCTGTTTCCCCCATGCGAACGCGGCTCGACCAAAAAAAGGCCCCACGCTGATTCGGCGCTAAAGCTAGGAGTTCCGGGTTACTGAAAGCTATACGCCGGACTCTGCAATCGTTTTCAGGCAGAATTTTTCAGAAGAGCGAATAAATCCGAAACCAAACCGCCTAAAAACATGCCTGCCCTCTGACTAGAACTCGTTCCAGTCAGCATCGATCGCCGCGTTCCCCTGGCTGAGATAGGCCCGCGCCGCAGGCTTGGACACGTTTGCCACCATGGCCGGGCGCGGCGGCGCGACAGCGCCACGCTGATCCATCACGAAAATCTCGACGATCTGGTCAAGCTGGCTCGCCTGCGCCTCGGTCTGTTCGATGGAGGCGTTCATTTCCTCGACCAGCGCCGCATTGTGCTGGGTCATTTCGTCCATTTGCCGCACGGCGGAATTGACCTCGTCAATGGCCGAAGCCTGTTCACGGCTTTCCTTGGCAATGCCGATCATCAGTTCGCTTGAGGCACGAGCAGAATTGAGGATTTCCACCAATCGCGCCGCCGCATCGGCTACAAGGCGCGATCCGCCCTTAACCTCGGTCGAACTCTGCTCGATCAGCGCCTTGACGTCGCTTGACGCCTGCGCTGCCGATTGCGCGAGCCTGCGCACTTCCACGGCGACCACGGCAAAGCCCTTGCCCGCCTCGCCCGCACGCGCCGCCTCAACCGAGGCATTGAGCGCCAAAAGATTAGTCTGGAAGGCGATGTCGTCGATCAGCCCGATAATATTGGAGATTTTGGCTGAAGACTGGGTAATGCGCTCCATGGCCTGATTGGCATCGGCCATGACCTGCCCGCCATCTTCGGCATTGTTGGTCACGCTATTGGCCACATTGCTGGCTTCCTTGGCGCGCTCGGCATTGACCATCACGGTCGAAGCGAGCTGTTCCATGGCCGCCGAAGTCTCCTCGATCGTCGCCGCCTGCTTGGTGGTACGCTCGGACAGATCATTGGCGCCCGACAGAATTTCGCCCGTCGCCGTTTTGAGCGTCCGCGATGTCTCGCGCAATTGGCCAACGATTTCCGTCAGCTTTTCGGCGACCGCATTGGTGTCGCTCTTGAGGCGGGCAAAGGCCCCGCGATAGTCCCCCTCCATCCGGCGCGTCAGATCCGTATGAGCCAGCGAGGACAGCACCGAGCCGGTCTCTGTAAGGCCCCGATCCACCGTTTCGACCAGTTTGTTGACCGAACGGCCCAGTGCATTGAGCTCATCATCGGGGAATTCTGCATCCACCCGCCGCGAGAAATCGCCATCAATGGCCGCATCCACCACCTGCCCGAAGGCCCGCTGCAAATCCTGCATCATGGCGGCGCGTTCGGCCTGGCTGGCCACGATCCGCACCGCTTCGGCCTCTGTCATTTCATTGACCTTGAGCGCATTCTCACGGAACACTTCGACATTGCGCGCCATCGCACCGATTTCGTCATGCCGCTGCGCGCCCTCGACCTCGACGCTCAGCTCGCCATTGGCCAGAGCCTCCATCGTATTGGTCAGTCTCGTGATCGGCCGGCTGACCGAGCGGGCAAACAGCATGCTGACAGCCGCCGCAATCGCCAGAAGTCCGCCCCCGATCAGCAGCGTCATATTCCGCATCTGCTCCACAGCCGCATAGGCCTCGGCCTCGGGCTGCACCGCGACCACGGCCCAATCCACATCGCCCACGCTCACGCTTTGAGCCCGCACCACCATGGGTGCGCCACGATAGTCGCTGCTGATCCCTTCTCCGCCGACACCAGCAAAAGCGTTGGCGACAACATCGCTGGTCAGCGTCGTGGTGAGAACGTCGGCCTCCTCCGTACGCGGAGATTCGGTGCGTAGCAGGCCATCAGCACCCACAACCACCACTTCCCCGCTCGCGCCAAGGCCTGACAGGCTCGACACGCTATTGCTCATCGCTTCAGGCGAAATGGAGAGGATCATCACACCTGTATTTTCGGCCTTGTCGTAGACCGGCATCGCCATAAAGCTCTGCGGCGTGCCTGTCGGCCCGTAAACCGAGAAATCGACAAAAGCGGCTTCGCCATCGGCCAGCGTGCTCGCGGCGTTAAATGCGCGTCCAAGTCCGGACGGATCAGCGGAGACATTGCTGGCGAAATCGAGATTTTTGGCGACCGAATAGACCACATCGCCCGCCATGCTGATCAGCAGCACGTCCGAATAATGCCGCTCCTGCATGAGCGTGCGGAAACCGGGATGGAAACGCTTGTGCGGCGCGTCATAGGTCGCGCCCTTGATATTGCTGTCCACCGAAGCGCGATCTTCGGGATTGGGACTTTCAGTGACATAGGCCGACTGCAATTGCGCCGTTGCACCATCGCCCAGGCCCATGCGCAATTCATCCAGCGAGCGCGTCAGGTTCTTAATTGCCGTCACGGTGTCGGAGCGCTGCACGAACAGCCGCAGATCGACTTCGGCGCTGCCATAATAATCACTGACCAGCGAAGCAGCGGTGTTGAGCGAGGCCTGCATGGACTGCTCACGTTGCTCCTGCACAGTACCAAGACCGATCATATAGCTGGAAATGCCGACACCGGCGCTGACCAGCAATGCCGAACCGATCAATGCCAGCGGCAGTTTCTGGGCGAGTTTCAGTTGCGGAAAAATAGCCATGAGTAATTCTGCTCCCTGTCGCAGCCTCATGCCGTGACGCTGGGAGCGCCACCCATCCTCGGGCATGGCCGCGCGATCCGATTTCATCGGTCGAATAGTGAAACGATACAGAAATGAGATTAATCACTTGTTACGGATAAATCCGTAGCCGCCCAAGCTTGAGCAAGACGCAGATTGCACAAAGCAAAAAACCCCCGCCAAAGGGCGAGGGCATTGCAGAACAGCGCGATCCACGCCTTTAGGTCAGTGCGCCAATCACCGCTTCAATGCGCTTCTTCATCGTCATCGCATCGAATGGCTTGATGATGTAATTGTTTACGCCGAAGGAAATGGCTTCCTTGACCTGCTCCTTGTCGGAGCGCCCCGTCGCCATGATAAACGGCATGGCCTGGGTTCTGGGATGCTTGCGGATGACCTTGAGCAGGGTCAGCCCGTCAATATCGTCCATATTCCAGTCGGAAATAATCAGGTCCACATTGGATTTTTCGAGCTTGCCCAGCGCGTCGCGCCCGGATTTGGCCTCGATGATATCCTTGAAACCCAACTGGGTCAGAATGTACTTGGCGATGCCGCGCATCGACTGCTGGTCGTCAACGATCAGGACGCTGACAGCGCTAGCTTTTGGCATGGTTCTTCTTACCTCTACGCGCCTGCGGCCTTCGGGCCGCACCTGAGCCTGACTCTAGGGGTCAAGCGTTACAAATCTCTCAACCGAGCCGAGCGGATTGTTCCGGCTGGCTTAAGCTGCCGATTTCAGCTTCACCAGCGCGTTGGCCAGCTTGGTGGCAATCTGCTCCAGCGGGGCCTGTTCAACGACTGCGCCTTCCTCGAACGCCACACGCGGCATGCCATAAACCAGCGCTGAAGCCTGGCTCTGACCCACGGTATAGGCACCGGCATCACGCATGAGCTTGAGTCCGCGCGCCCCGTCCCGGCCCATGCCGGTCAGGATCGCACCGACCGCCATCGGGCCGACGATCCTCGCAACGGACTCGAACAGCACATCGACGCTTGGCCGATGCCCGCTTTCCAGCGCTTCCTGCCCCAGGCGACATTTGAGCTGGCCCGAGGACCGCTCGACGCGCAGGTGATGATCGCCCTTGGCAACATAGGCATGGCCGGGCAGCAGCGGCATGCGATCTTCGGCCTCGACCACCTTGAGCGCGCATAATTCATCCAGCCGCGCGGCAAAGCGCCCGGTAAATCCGGCCGGCATGTGCTGGGCGATAACCACTGGCGGGCAATCGGCGGGCAATTGCGACAACACCGCCCGGATCGCCTCGACGCCGCCGGTCGACGCACCCAGCGCGATCAAAGCCCCTTCCGGGGCCGCGGCGGTGCGCACAGCGGTCTTGGGCGGCTCGGCCCGACTGGCCGAGCGTCCCCGCACATCCGATTTTGCCGCTGCACGGATCTTGTCGCGCAGTCCCACGCCGAAAGCATCGAGACCACCAGCAAATTCGGCGCTCGGCTTGGCCACGAAATCCACCGCGCCCAATTCAAGCGCCAGCAGCGTTTCGCTTGCACCCTTCTTGGTCAGCGTCGACACCATCACCACCGGCGTGGGCCGCAGCCGCATGAGTTTTTCCAGAAACGCCAGCCCGTTCATATTGGGCATTTCAATATCGAGCGTCACGACGTCAGGATTGAGAACCTTGATCTTCTCGCGCGCATCGATGGGGTCGACTGCCGTGCCGACCACCTGAATGTCGCCATCGCGCTCGAGCATACGGCCCAGAACCTCTCGGATCAGGGCGGAATCATCGACAACGAGAACCTTGATGCCCATCATGCAGCTCGCTTGCTCAGTTTTTCACGGCTTTGATAAATCGTCTTGCCAACAAGGCGGAAACCCTCCCCGCCCGCACCAAGATTTTCTGAATGGCCGATATAGAGAAAGGCCTCAGGCGCCAGCATCTTGGCAAAGCGCCCGAAAACCTCGCCCTGCGTCGGCTTGTCGAAATAAATAGCGACGTTCCGGCAGAAAATGGCGTCGAACGGCCCCTTCATCGGCCAAGGTCCGATCAGGTTGAGCGGCTTGAACGAGACAAGCTCCCGCGCTGCGGCAGGGATGCGGATCGTGCCTTCACTACCCCGCTCGAACAGGCGCGCCCGCTCGGCACTCAACCCGGACAATTCATTTTCGGGATAGACACCCATAGCCGCCTTGGCGATCACCGCCGTGTCGATATCGGTGGCCAGAATCTTGAAATCCCAGCGCTTGAGATCGGGGAAAGCCGACAGCAGATCGAGCCCGATCGTATAGGGTTCCTGACCCGTCGAGCAGCCCGCCGACCAGATGCGGAGCTTGGTGCCGCGCGGTCTTTCCGCAATCAACCCGGCGACATGGCTGCGCAAATGCTCGAAATGATGATCTTCGCGGTAGAACCGGGTGAGATTGGTGGTCAGCGCGTTGACAAAATCCTGCCCGTCACTGGCCGAGGCATTGCGCTCCAGATGATCGACATAGGCATCGAAGCTGGGCAGGCCCAGCGCCCGCACGATCTTTGACAATCGTGACACCACCAGGGTGCGCTTCGCATCGGAAAGAGAAATGCCGGCGACCGAGTAAACCCTGGCCTTGATCCGCGCAAATTCCCGCTCGCTTAGGGAGAATTCCCCCTGTTCCATAAGACACCCCTTGTTCGCCGGTTTCTTCCGGCTAGCTGGCTGCACGGGAAACAAAAACGCTCTTCTGCGCGTCTTTATTGTCTACCGTGTCCGGCAATTCTGACGGCTGTTTCAAGGCCGACTTTTCTTGTCCGTTCGCCGTGATATTGGGCGCATCATTGCTTAGATTGCGTAAATTCTCTTTCAGTGCCGCGGTAATTTTCTGCAATTGGCCGGTTTCTTCTATACCGCTGCGCGCCTGAACACGGCCCTTGTCCGCAATGATCCGGATATCCTTGGCGGACCGATTGGTCGCCTGCGCCAATTGGCGAACCTCATCGGCCACCACCGCAAAGCCTGCGCCTTTTTCTCCGGCCCGCGCCGCTTCCACCGCTGCATTGAGCGCCAGAAGATTGGTGCGGAATGAAACATCTTCGATCCCGGCGCTCATGACGTCGATCTCATGGGTCATCCGGTCGATTTCACCCACCAGCGCCTGTGTGCGCGATGCAACCTCTTCCATGGTGCTGGCCAGCTTGCCGGCCTCCAGCCCATCGTGAGCCATCCGCGCCAGACGGGACTCAAGCGCATTCAACCGCTCGGCACTCTGCGCCAAGGCCAGCTTGTCACCGTCTTCCGAAGCTTCCAGCTGTGCAGCGCGCATTTCAAACTGGTTGAGCAGGGATTTTACCGCATCCAGCTTGGCCTCGAGCCCCCGACGCAGCTGCTGCTCCTCATTCAACTCATCGATCAGCGCCGTGAGCATGGCAACGACCTGCTCGCCTTCTGCCGCCAGCGGCAGATCGGGATTGCCCGTCTGTTCCGTATTGCCCTGCAGCACCGAGCGAAACTGGGTGACGCCCTCATCGAACTTTTCGAGGCTGCTATTGAGCAAGGTCAGGGCCGGATTGACATGGGCCGCCGCTGCATCGAACCGGAAACTGCTCTGCCCCGCGCCGATCGCGCCCGCCAGCGCGTCCACATCGTCATCAGCCAGATAATGACCCGCCGGGCGCAGTTCGAGCGCATAGCGCCCCGACGGAAGCGCGTGCCGGGCAATGGTCAGGCGCTTGTCGCCGATCAGCACCAGCCCTTCTTCGGGCACGCCCCCCGCCGCCGCATAGCCGGGGCCGAGAAGCGCATCCAGACTCTGCCCCTCATGCACGCCGGGCGCCAGTCGTTCGGCGCCCTGACTGATTGCCAATATCGTGCCGTCGGCATCGATCACCAGCGCGATGGATTCAAATGCACCAATGGCCGCACGGAAATGATTGGCCCGCTCCAGCCGCGTGCCCAGCCGCCGCACGATAATGCCCATGGACAGATCGTCTTCCGGCGCATCGATCAGGCCCGCCGCCCGCGCCCAGGCCACCATCTGCTTCTTGTCGAGCTGATCGACGAAATGCCCGGCGGCAAGGCTTCCCGCAACGGCCAGCGCCACCAGACTTCCCAATGCAGTAAACCAGCGCATGCCCGGACCCAGCGCAAGCAGCAGGCCGGTGGCGATAAGCATTGCAAGCAACCAGAAGCCCGCTGCGGCAAGCATAAGCTTGAAACCGCGGCCATGCGGGCTCGAATCTTTCTGTGTTGCGGAACGGTCCGGCATGAAAAAATCATAAACGGACAATGGTTAACCAAATCTATAACCGAAGCAGCTCCGGTAAGATTTCCGTAACCCGTTATTACTGGATGGAAGCAATCGCCCTAGAACAATTCGATATCGTCCACGGGCGCCGGAACCACGATGCGGCGACGGGCCAGTGCGATTTCTTCCTTGGCCACATTGGCCCCCAGCTCGCTGTCGAGGCGTTTGACGAAAGCCCGTCCCGAATGCGGCTTGAACAGAACCCGCCGCGCATAGGTGCCGCCCAGATCCTCGCTGGTCGCCACATAGCCTTCATCGACAAGGAACTGGCGCACGAATTCGATATTTTTGGCGCCCACATCGTCCAGCGCCGCATTGATCTTGCCGCCGCCAAAAATCTTGATTTCGAGATTGGCTTTCTTGCCGGTGCCTTGACTGAGCACCTTGTTGATCAATTGCTCCATGGCGAAAGCGCCATAGCGCGCCGACGCACCATAGCGATCCTTGGCGGAGCCTGATTGTTCGGCGAGCAGGAAATGGTTCATGCCGCCGACATTGGCGACCCTGTCCCGCACACAGGCCGAAATACAGGAGCCAAGCACGGTGGAGAAGGTAATGTCCGGCTGGTTTGCGACGTGGCAATCACCCTGATGTACGGTCGTTACCACCCCACGATCGAATTCAGGCGGCAAGGAAGTCGGGAGAGCCATCTGTCGCGTTAGACCTTTGCGGACGAATTGACGCAGATGGTAGCGGAAAACTCGTTAGCCAATTGCTAACCAAGATAGCGAAGGCCGCTGGCCTGCTCATGCCCGGCAAGAAGAGATTTAGAATTGGCGGAATAAGGTGGCCGGATCAGGCTGGGGTAAACACCAATGTCATTGCAAAAACTGGCGAAAGAGCTGGACGAGACCGCGCGGCAGACCGCTTCCATGCTGGAAGGGATCACCGAGGCGCTCGAGCTTCTCGCCGAAAAGCAATTAGGCCGCGATCCCACCGTCAATGAAGCCGTGCAGTTGATCATCACCGCCATGCAGGGACAGGACCGGATCGAGCAGCGTTGCCACAACATGGCTCTGGCCGTCCGCCAGTTCGCCCTGCTGCCGCCGACGGCGCCGGACAGCGTCTATGACGAGATCTGGGCCGGACTCACTCTGGACGAATTGCGCGTTCCCGCCCTCTCCGGCATCGCCGCCCATCAGGCGCATGGCGACGCAGAACTATTCTAAGATCTCACATTCTCGCGTTCACATAGCGACGCGGCAGGCCCTCTAGATTTGGCCCGGTCCGACGACATACCGAGCACCCCAGGGCAACACGACAGCAAACTTGACGAAAAATATCAACTTAAATAGAGGTTCCGTAGGTTACTATGGAGCCCATTATGCCTTTGCCAAAACTGGCACTTCTGCTTGCCCTCCTCACGACACCGGTTGCCGCCGCGGACTTCCCACAAGTCTTTGAGCACCGGTTCGGAGAAACGACCCTCGCGGCAAAGCCCGAGCGCGTCGTGACCTTGTCCTATATCGGTCAGGATCATTTTCTGGCTCTGGGCGTGGTGCCGGTTGGCACCCGCGACTTCTATGGCGACTATCCATATGCCGCCTGGCCATGGGCGCAGGCGGCGCTCGGCGATGGACAGCCGCTGCTTGTGGCCGACGAGATTTCCTACGAGCAGATCGCCGCGCTCAATCCCGATGTCATCGAGGCAATGTGGTCCGGCATATCCCAAGAGCAATATACAGAGCTTTCCAAAATTGCCCCGGTCGTCGCAGCAGAGGCCCAATTCACCAATTGGGACACGCCCTGGGATGTTCAGGCCATCACTATCGGCCGCATTGTCGGGCAACAGGAGAATGCCGAGGCCGGTGTCGCCCAGATCAACCAGCGCTTTGCCGATATCGCAGCAGACCATCCTGAATGGCAGGGCCTGACCGTCGCCGTGGTTTCAGTTGGCGAACAGGTCGAGGTCTATACATCCAATCACGTCATCTCCAAGATGTTCGGACAATTGGGTTTTGTAACGCCCGAAGCGGTCGATACTGCGGCGGAGAATGGCGCGTTCTATGTCGAGTTTTCGCCAGAAAACCTCTCGGCAATCGATGCCGACATTATCGTATGGTTCAGTGTCGAGGACGACGCATCGGCGATCCAGAATCTGATTCTGCGGGACCGCCTTGCCGCTCACGCAGAAGGACGGGAGATTTTCACCGGCAAAGTGCTTTCGGGCGCCTTCTCCTTTGCCTCGGTGCTCAGCCTTGGCTATGTGCTCGATCATCTAGTGCCCGAGCTGGCGCTTGCGGCCGATGGCGACCCGGCAACGATCGTGCCCTCGGCACAGGCCGCCGGTCTCACCAACTAAAACGGTTCGGTCCGGGCCAACAAAAAGGGCGCTCACGGCGCCCTTTTCCAATTCCTACAAAATGTAAGGCACTAGCCGTCCATTTTCGCGCCGGTCACCACGGCCTGCAGGTCGATCAGGCCGACCATGCGGCTGTCATGGGTAACGATGCCATTGAGCAATTCGGTGTCGATGGCATTGCCCTCGGGCACATTGTGGATGTCGTCACGGTTGACAGTGAGAATATCGGACACTGCATCGACCAGAATGCCGACCCATTTGTCGCCGACACTCATCACCACCACGACGTGATTTTTGGTGGGCGAGGTCTGCCCGTCGCCGAAGCGGGCGCGCAGATCAAAGATCGGCACGATGGTGCCGCGCAGATTGATCACGCCACGCACGAATTCGCGCGTATTGGGCAGCGGGGTCGCGCCATTCCACGCGCGGATTTCGCGCACGGTGGTGATTTCCACGCCATAGGTCTGTTCGCCAATGGAAAAAGCGATCAACTGGAGAGTGTTCGCTCCGGCAGCGGAGGTCTTGTCACTCATGTCGTCGCGCAGGCTCAACGCTTCCATTTTTCTGCCTTTCCAACGCCCGTCCTGGGCCATTGCCTCATATTACCGCGTCAGATGACGCCAATCTGTTAAAATCAGGCCGCATTCTGATGGATATGATTGGTGCGCAAACCCTGCACATCCACAATCAGCGCCACATTGCCATCACCCAGGATGGTGCCGCCGGCAATGCCATCGACCCGCTCGAAATTCTCTTCCAGCGATTTGATCACCACCTGCTGCTGGCCGATAATGTCGTCCACCACCAGAGCCGCTTTCTGGCTGCCCTCGGTCTCGCACAGCACCACGAACTGATCGTCCGGTGGATTGCTGGCCGACAGACCGAAACGCTGGCCCAAATCGATGACCTGCACATATTCGCCACGCACCTGCAACACCCGACCACCCGAGGGCACGCGCTCGAAATTGGCGCGGGAGCACTGCATGGTTTCAACGATCGAGGAGAGCGGCACCACATAGGGGCTATCGCCAACCTTGACCAGCATGACGTCGAGCACGGCCAGCGTCAGCGGCAGGCGCAGCGTCATGCGCGTGCCCTTGCCGGTCCACGAGCGCACATGAACCGAACCGCCGATTTTCTTGATATTGGACAGCACCACGTCCATGCCGACGCCGCGCCCGGAAATATCGCTCACCGCCTCTGCGGTGGAGAAGCCCGGCGCAAAGATCAATTGATCGATCTGCTCGTCAGTCGGCGTGATGTCGGGTGCCACGATCCCCTTGTCGCGCGCAAGTTTGAGCACCCGCTCACGATTGATACCCGCACCGTCGTCTTCGACGATGATGAGAATATTGCCGCCCGCTTGCTCGGCCGACAGCCGGATCGTGCCGGTCTCGCCCTTGCCAGCGGCAAGCCGTGTTTCCGGCGATTCGATGCCATGATCGGCCGAATTGCGGATCATATGCGTCAGCGGATCGGAAAGCTGCTCGATCACCGTCTTGTCGATTTCGGTGTTTTCGCCAATGGTTTCGAGCTTGATCTTCTTGCCGGTCTTGGTCGCCAGTTCGCGCGCCAGGCGCGGCATACGGCTAAACACCGATTTCACCGGCTGGGCACGGATCGCCATCACCGAGTCCTGCAATCCACGTGTCGTCTGCGCCAGCACCTCGAGCCCACGCACCAGTTCGGTATAGCGGGCGCGCAGCGTCTCATCCATCTGCTGGGTCAGCATGGACTGGGTAATGACCAGTTCGCCGACCATGTTGACGACGCGATCCACCTTGTCGAGATCGACACGGATCGATTGCACACCAACCGAGCGATGATTGTCATCGCCGTCACCCGAAGCGGGCAAGGCCTTGGCGGCAGGCGGGGCCACAGGCTTCGGCGCCGGAGAGGGCACGGGCGCACTCGGCATGATCTCTTCGGCCAGAGCGGCAAAGCTGAGACCGGGTGCTTCCTCAAAACTATCCTGCGCGCTCACCGGAGCTGGCTCCGGCTCGGGGGCAAAGTCCGGAACGACCAGCGCTTCTTCCTGCGGTTCGTCCTCGGCAACAGGCTCGGTTGCCGGGGAGATTTCATCCTCGGTCAGGGCCATGAGGCTCGACAGGTCCGGCTCAACCGGCTCGGCTTCAATGGGCATATCGGCGTCGTCGGATAGATTGCCGAGATCGAACGTCACCGGGGCCGCGCCGGCCTGCGTGATGATGATGTCGCAATCGCCATCGACGAATTCAAAGACCTCGCGGATCGCCGCTTCGCTCAGTTCTGGCGCAGAAAGCGTTATTTCCCAGGCGCAGTAGACGGCAAAGGGTTCAAAATCGGAAAGCGGCGGGACTTCGCCAAGCTTGGGGCGCACCTGCATTTCGCCCAGGGCCGCCAGTTCGCGGAACAGCAGCAGCGGATCATTGGCCCGCGCATAAAGCGCGCGATGCGGCGTGAAGCGGATTTCCCAGCTTCCATCGGCAATTTCCATGGGCGCAGCCTCGAAAGCATCCTCTACCGGCGCTTCGCCAGCCGCCACACCGCCGATATTGACCATGACCGGGGTAAAATCGATGTCGAAATCTTCGACCGGATCACCGCCCTCATCGTCGTCACCAGCGCTTTCGCCGCGCGCCAGCGCGTCAAAACGAGCCTTTTCCTCGGCACCGTAATCGGCCGGAAGCGCCTCGCCCGACTGGGCCGCATTGACGTGGTCGGCCACAATATCATTGGCGCGAATACACAGATTGACCACTTCGTCGGTGAGCTCGATCCGCCCGTCGCGCACATAGTCGAGCAGCGTTTCATAGGCATGGGCGAAGCCCACCAGCGCCGAAAACCCGAACGCGCCCGCGCCGCCCTTGACCGAGTGAATGGCGCGGAACACGGCATTGAGCCGATCAGCGTCACGCTCGCCGGCCTCGATGGCGGCAAACTGTTCCTCGAGCTCGGTCAGAAGCTCGGAACATTCGTCGAAATAGGTGGCCTTGAAATCGTCGAGGTCGCTCATCTGCGTCTCATCCAACCCTTCTGGGTTCAGTGCTGGTCAATGCACGACACGGTGGATTACCGAGATCAGCTTCTCGGGGTCAAAGGGCTTGACGATCCAGCCCGTGCCGCCAGCGGCCTTGCCCTGATCGCGCTTGTCCTGACTGGTTTCGGTGGTGAGGATCAGAATGGGCAATGAATTGTGCAGGCCCGTTGCACGCACATTCTTGATGAACTCGATCCCGTCCATCACCGGCATATTGATGTCGGTGATCACCACATCGACGGTCTCTGCCTTGAGCATGTCGAGCCCTTGCTTGCCATCTTCGGCCTGCAGCACTTCAAAACCCGCATTGGACAGCGTGTGGTGCAGCATGGCCAGAATGGTCCGCGAATCATCCACGGTCAGTACGCGCAGCGTCATTGTTTCATCATCCCCGAAAACTGGGCTCCCAGACCCAGTCGCTCGATGGCGGCAAGCATGGCCGCGCTCGGCGTCGCAACAGCAAATTCAAAATGGTTTCTACGGGCCGTCTCGGCGGCACTGACCATGAGCAATATCCCATTGGTCGACACCCGCTCCACCGCACCGGCGCCCACAATCACCGAACCCTCTTCGAGAGCATCGGCGAGCTGGTCGCGGATCGCGTCAATGGCATCGAGATCGATAATTGCTGGCAGCTCGAAAGCTGTACTGGTCTTGTCTGCCATGCTTGGCCTGCCCCCGGAGTTCTCTCCAGAGGATATATTCAGCGGGAACGGTTTAAGAATTGCTAACTATGAGCCGTACCCGAAGGGGCTGAGCGCTCCAGTGGAGCGATTAGAGGCGAATAGGCCTTGAGAGCTCTGCTCGAAAGGCACGCCACTTCCGCATACACCGTGCCACGCCCGCACCGGCGCAAAAAGACTCCCCGCAGGGAAACCCTTGCCCCGGCCCCCGCGTGGGTCTATCGCATCCCCACGACAGGATTGGACCGCCCCATGCCCCCAAAAATCGCCCTGACCGGCATTGCCCGTGACCTCGCCGCCCGCGCCGAAGCCGGCAAGACCATTCGCGTCGGCGTTATCGGCTCGGGCGAGATGGGCACCGATCTTGTGACGCAGATGAGCCTGATGACCGGCATCGAAATGGCCGCCATCGCCACGCGCCGTCCCCATACCGCGCTCGACGCCATGAAGATCGCCTATGGCGACGATTCAATGGGCCGCGAGGCCGATAGCCCGGCCCAGGCCCTGGCCGCCATCGAAGCGGGCAAGATCGCCATTACATCTGCCGAAACCCTCGTCACTACCCCCAATATCGATGTCGTCATCGATGCCACCGGCAAGCCCGGCGTTGCCGCCGATTACGATCTGCTCGCCATGGAACACGGCAAACATCTCGTCATGATGAATGTCGAGGCCGACGTGACCATCGGCCCCTATTTGAAGGCGCAGGCCGACAAGCTCGGCGTGGTCTATTCGGTTGGCGCAGGCGATGAGCCTAGTTCCTGCATGGAGCTGATCGAATTCGTTTCCGCCCTTGGCCTCGACATCGTCGCCGCCGGCAAGGGCAAGAACAATCCGCTGAAACACGATGCCGTGCCCGACGATTACCGCGAGGAAGCGAACCGCCGGAACATGAACCCGCGTATGCTGGTCGAATTCGTCGACGGGTCAAAAACCGCCGTCGAAATGACCGCCATCGCCAATGCCACCGGCCTGCTGCCCGACGTGCCGGGCATGCACGGCCCGGCAACCAATCGTGACGATATGGCCAAGGTGCTGATCCCCAAAGCCGATGGCGGTATTCTCAATTCATCGGGCGTCGTCGATTTCACCATCGGCAAGGGTGTCGCGCCCGGTGTTTTCGTTATCGTCAAGGCCGAGCATCCTCGCATCATCGAGCGTATGGACGATCTCCATATCGGTCACGGACCCTATTACGCCTTCTTCCGCCCCTATCACCTGACCAGCCTTGAAGTGCCGCTGACCTGCGCCCGCATCATGCTGACCGGGCGCCCCGACATGGTGCCCCTGCCTCGGCCAGTGGCGGAAGTCTGTGCCGTCGCCAAGCGCGATCTCAAGCCCGGCGACAGCCTCGATGCCATTGGTGAAACCTGTTACCGCTCCTATGCCATGACCGGCACAGATGCCCGCGCCGCCGGGGCGGTCCCCGTCGGCCTGCTGGAAGGCGGCAAGGTCACGGCACCAATTCTGAAGGGCGAATTGCTGACCCGCGCCAACGCCCAGCCCGACACCAGCACCCGCCTCTACGCCCTGCGACAGGCGCAGGACGCTATGCTGGGCTTCTAACCGGCCGCAGGCAAATTCACTCCAGTGGAGCGAATTTAGGTGAGAAGGCCATGAGCGCTATGCGCCCATGGCTGGTTCCCCCTTCATTCCGCGTCGATTTCCTGCACCAGCGGCAGGGGATAGCGCTTGCGTGGTGGCAGCCTGTGAACGAGGAGGCCCAGCAAGACCAGCAGGCAGCAGGACAGGAAAAGTACGCCGAACAAGGTCAGCGCGTCGACCGGCCCCGAATAGGCCAGCAATGGCACCGCGGCCGCGGGCGGATGGGTCACTCTCAGCACCAGCATGATCAGCACAGCCAGCCCCACCCCCAGCGATGCCAGCCACCACGGCTCGGGCGCCACCTGCATGGCGAGCACGGCAATCACCGTGCCGATGAGATAGCCGGCAAAGACATTGATGGGCTGCGCGCCCGGTGACGTCGGCTGTCCATAGATCAACAATGCCGTCGGACCCAGCGGCGCCAGCAGAAGCGGCAGGCCGGTTGCCGCCGCCAGTCCACCGATCAGCGTCACGCTCAGCGTGGTTGCGCTGACCGATTTGGCGTGGACACGCCAGTCATGGCGCGGTTCATGCCGCGCAATATAGCGGGAGAGAAGGGGATGCATGTCGGGGAACACAGGAAAGGGACCGCCCGCCTATAGCGACCGACGGCCCCACTTTCCAGCCCTACCAAGGATGCAGGCGAATTTAAGCGCCGCGAATGGCGATCTTGCCCTTACGGCCCGGCTCGCCGCTGGCCCGCGCCGCCTCGGCGACCTGATCGATCGAATAGGCTTTTTCGATTTCAAGCTTGAGCACCCCGGAGGCAGCATCGCGCACCAGCTCGCCCAGAAGCTCACCGATCCTCTCCGGCTTGACCGGCGATCTGGCGCCCCAGAAGCCTTTTGCGGTGATGTTGCGGAAGATCAGGTCGCCCGCTGAAATCTTGAGGGACTCTCCCGTCATCGCACCAAAACTGATGAGTTCGGCTCCGTCCGCAAGGATCGACAGAAGTTGCGCTGCGCCGTCGCCACCCAGCGATTCCACACCGCGCACAATCGGCGCGCCCTTGGTGATGGCAGCAACCTTGTCCTGCCAGCCTTCGCTTTCGGTGGCGACAATATTGGTATTGCCGATAGCTGCCATCTCCTGCACAGCCGCTGCGCGCCGCACCAGACCCAGAACATTGATGCCCTTTTCGGCACCATATTGAGCGAGGAGCTTCCCCACCGCGCCATTGGCGGCATTGATGGCGATCCAGTCGCCCGCTTTCACATCGAGCACGTCAATCAGCATCTTGGTCGACAGCGGCATGGCAATTAATTGGCAAGCGGTCTCATCGTCGACGCTGGCTGGCACCGGCACCAGACGGCGCGCATCGGCAATGTAAAACTCCGCCCATGTCTGTTCCGCTGAACCGGCAACGCGCTGGCCCAAGGCCAGATTGGTCACGCCATCGCCAAGCGCCTCGACCACGCCGACCGCCTCCGTGCCGCCAATGGCAGGCAGAGCGGGACGCACCCCGTAATTGCCCGCCACCGTCCAGAGATCGTGATTGTGAATAGGCGAAAGAACCATCTTCACCAGCACCTGGCCGGGGCCAGGCTTTGGTGTGTCCGCTATTTCGGATTTGAGGACAGTTTCGGGCATGCCGAATTCAGAATAAACCGCGCGCTTCATCGGCCGGCTCCTTGTTGTGAAGCCACTGACATAGGCCCATTGACCTATAGGTCAACCCTGCCTTGCCTTCGCCTCAGGCATGGCTTATTTGCTGACTAGATTATTCAGGATTTGATCATGACCGAAACACTTGACCCACGCGCACCCCAGCGCGTCCGCCACGAAACCCGCATGCGCCTGCTGACGGTCGCAAACATCACCGACATCACCCCGCTTATGCGTCGCTTCCGGCTCAAGGGCGACATGGAAGGCTTCGCCTCACCGGGCCATGCCGATCATATCAAGGCGTTTTTCTTTCCGGTTGGCGTCACCCCGCTCCTGCCGCCCATCGGCCCCAATGGCGCTGAATTCCCACCCGGCACTCGCCCCGAAATGCGCGATTACACCCCGCGCTATTGGAACGTCGCCGAAGGCTGGATCGATCTGGATTTCGTCCTGCATGGTGATGGCCCTGCTTCCACCTGGGCCGCGAATGCCACGCTTGGCAGCACCTTGGTCATCGGTGGTCCGCGCGGCTCGCTCGTCACCCCAATGGCGTTCGATTTCTACCTGCTGGCAGGCGATGAAACCGCGCTACCAGCTATTGGTCGGCGCATCGAAGAGCTGCCCGCTGCCGCAAAAGTGATCGCAGTCATCGAAGTCGACAACGCATCCGAAGAACAGCACTTCGAGACCGAGGCCGCGTTGAACCTGATCTATGTCCACCGCAATGGCGCCCCCGCAGGCACGACCAGTCTTGTGCTTGAGGCGATCAGCGCGGCCGCTCTCCCCGACGGGGTCGGCTATGGCTATATCGCGGGCGAAGTGAGCATGGCCAAGGCCGTGCGCGCCCACCTCACCGAAGCGCGCGGCTTTGCCAATGAATATGTCAAAGCCGCCGGCTATTGGCGTCTCGGCGTCGCCGATGCGCAAGAGGATCACTAGGCTCGGCTAAGGTTGAGGGTTCCAAGAAGGAATGACCATCCCGGTATTGACCGGGATGGACTAGGCGCTCAGCGGCTGGCCACCAACGAATTGCACTGCCTTGCCGCCTGCCTCGATGCCGCGTGACAGACATGCGGCGGGGTCTTCACCCGCCATCAGCGCCGCAATGAAACCACCGGCAAAGGCATCGCCAGCCCCGGTCGTATCAAGCACGTTGACGATGGGAGCGGCCATGCTGTGGCTGATACCGTCCCTGCCGCCCAGGGCAGCGCCAAAGCGCCCACGCTTGATCACCACATGGGCAAATTGGCTGCCCAGATCGCGCATCTGCTCTTCGAACTCGGCTTGCCCGCTCAGCAATTCCGCTTCGCTTTCATTGGCAAACAACCAATCGGCCTCACCCACCCATTTGCGGAACAGATCGGGCCCGACTTCTTCCAGAAATCCAACCGAGGCCGGATCGATGGCAATGCCTATGCCTCTCGCCCGCGCCATTTTGAGCACGGCCTGCACCGCAGCACGCGGCCCATTGGCGAAAAAACTATAGCCTGAGACCACGATCAGCCCGACGCCCTCGAACAGGTCATCAGGAAAGCCTTCGGCACCCAGATTGAGATTGGCGCCTCTATCGGTGAGGAAACTGCGCTCTCCGTTCGGATCGAGCAGGGTCACCAGCACGCCCGAAGACAGAATGTTATCGCCCGCCAATACCGGTATGACGCCCCGTCCGCGGAAATAGTTCTCGTACATGGCCTTGTCGTCGATCCCGACACGGGCGGCGAACAGAACCTCGGCTCCGGCAGCGGCCAGCCAGACGGCCTGATTGGCCCCCGACCCGCCCGGCCTGTTGCGGATTTCCGCGCGCCGGTCCGAGCCGATGACAATGGGGCCTTCGGGCCGCACGATGATGTCAGTCATGACATCACCGATAACGAGAACCCGAGAACTCATGCTTTTGGACCGACCAGGGCTACGGCAATCTGGGCAGCGACTTTGGCATTGTTCTTGACCAGCGCAATGTTGGATTCGAGCGACTTGCCGCCGGTCAATTCAAACATGCGCTGCAACAGGAAGGGCGTCGCCGCCTTGCCCTTGATCCCTTGCGCATCCGCATCGGCCAGCGCCTGCTTGATGAAGCCCTCAATGGCCGAAGCCTCCCAGGCATCCGCCTCCGGGATGGGATTGGTGATCAACACGCCACCCATGCCCAGATCGGCCTGAATGCGCAGCATGCTGGCAATGCCCGCTGCATCGTCGAACCGCTGATCGACCTTATAGCCGCTGGTCCGCGCCCAGAAGGCCGGGAAATCGTCGGTGCCGAAGCCGAGAACCGGCACGCCATTGGTTTCGAGCACCTCGAGCGTCTTGGCGATATCGAGGATCGACTTCGCCCCGGCGCAGATCACTGCCACCGGCGTCCGGCCCAGCTCTTCGAGGTCAGCGGAAATATCGAAGCTGTCCTCGGCGCCGCGATGCACGCCACCAATGCCGCCAGTTGCAAAAATGCGGATATTGGCAAGCGCAGCAATCTGCATCGTGGTCGCTACGGTGGTGCCGGCCATGACGCCATTGGCCAGGAGGCTCGCCATATCGCGCCGACTGGCCTTGGCCGCCTTGTGACCTTCCTTGGCCAGCGTCTCCAGATCGTCACCTGAAACGCCTACCTTGAGCTTGCCGGCCATGATGGCGATGGTCGCGGGCACCGCACCATGAGCGCGCACCACATCCTCCACTTCACGAGCCATGGCGAGGTTTTGCGGATAGGGCATGCCATGGGTGATGATGGTAGATTCCAGCGCCACGATGGGTTTGCCTGCGGCAAGAGCCTCGGCAACTTCGGGCGAAATGGAAAGGTAGGATTGGGCAGACATGAAACGAACTCCACAAACGGCGCCTGGCCAGTCGATTGCCGGGCAGATTTATCCCGCTTGTGCGCCTGCGCAACACATGGGTCAAGACCTGCAAATTGTTGTGCAACAATCCCTTGTGGCGCTAGGGATTTGGCGATAATTTGCCCCTCATTGAAGCGGGAAAGGGCACTTCGCTGACCAAGATTGTTGATGGCGCGCTGTTTGCGCCTCGATGTGAGCCCGGCTCCGGGCAAATTGCAGCGACTAAGCCGGCCGCCTTCGGGCGCGCATCCGCAGTACACTCCCAGATTCTGCCTTCCGACATTCCGGGTTCTCAAAGATGAGCCCCCGGGGCTGAGCCGCGGCTCTTTCCGCGGAATTGCGCCTTAACGCGCAGAACCGGCCGTCCATGCGGACGCCAATCGCCTCCATCCCGGTCCCCACAGGAGACTCAAATCATGAAAAAGTCGCTCGCCATTGCCCTTGGCGCACTGCTGGCCGCCAGCCCCGCCATCGCCCAGGAAGAAGCGGTTCTCAACGTCTACAATTGGTCCGATTACATCGCCGAGGACACGATTGCCAATTTCGAGGCAGAGACCGGCATCAAGGTCAATTACGACGTCTATGACAATAACGAGATCGTCGACGCCAAGCTGCTGGCCGGCAATTCCGGCTATGACATCGTCGTGCCCTCTGGCAATTTCCTCGAGCGCCAGATCAAGGCCGGCCTGATCCTGCCGCTCGACAAGTCCAAGCTCACCAATCTGGGCAATCTCGACCCCGCCGTCATGGCCACTGCCACCGCGCAGGACCCCGACAACGCCCATGCCGTGCCCTATATGATCAACACGATTGGCCTCGGCTACAATGTCGAGAAGGTTCAGGCCGCGCTCGGCGCTGACGCCCCCCTCGATAGCTGGGATCTGCTGTTCAAGCCGGAAGTCGTCGAAAAGCTCGCCTCCTGCGGCGTGGCTGTCCTCGACTCGTCCTCCGAAGTCATGGGCATCGCCAATCATTATCTCGGCCTCGACCCCAATTCGGAATCCAGCGACGACCTCGCCAAGGCCGAAGAGCTGATGAATTCCATCAAGCCCTATATCCGCTATTTCCACTCGTCGCAGTACATCGACGATCTGGGCAATGGCGAAATCTGTCTGGCGCTTGGTTATTCGGGCGACATCTTCATCGCCTCCGACAATGCCGGCGACGGCGTGGACATCGAATATCTGATCCCCAGTGAGGGCGCAGCGACGCTGTTCGACTTCCTGGCCATTCCTGCTGATGCCCCGCATCCGGAAAACGCCCACAAGTTCATCAACTACATCCTCGAACCCGAGGTTGTGGCCGCCATCACCAATTACGTCTACTACGCCAACCCGAACCTGCCGGCGCTGGAATTCGTGGACGAAGAGGTCAAGTCGAACCCCGGCATCTACCCACCTGCCGAAACCATCGAAAAGGCCTTTGTAATGCAGGCGCACAGCCCCGATTACGAAGAGACCTTGACCCGCACCTGGACCCGCATCAAAACGGGCCAGTAATTTCCAATTCAAGGGGCGGCGCCAAGCCGCCCCTTCACTCTTTCGGGCAGAGCGCTCATGGCAAAAAAACCGCAATTGGCTATCGACACCCGCCCATGGCGTGACACGGCGAACAACAAGCCTTTCGTGCGCATCAAAAACGTCACCAAGAAATTCGGCGACGTCTCGGCAGTGCATGAGGTTTCGCTCGATATCTACCGCTCCGAGCTGTTCTGCCTGCTCGGCGGCTCTGGCTCCGGCAAATCCACCCTGCTGCGCATGCTCGCCGGTTTTGAGACCCCCACTTCGGGCATTATCGAGATCGACGGTCAGGACATGACCGAAGTGCCGCCCTATAATCGGCCGGTCAACATGATGTTCCAGTCCTATGCGCTCTTCCCGCACATGTCGGTCGAACAGAATATCGCCTATGGCCTGAAGCGCGACCACCTGCCCAAGGCAGAGATCGAAGCCCGCGTTGCCGAATTGCTGGCTCTGGTCAAATTGCAGGACTACGGCAAGCGCAAGCCGCACCAGCTTTCCGGCGGGCAGCGCCAGCGCGTCGCCCTCGCCCGCGCCCTTGCCAAGCGCCCAAAACTCCTGCTGCTCGATGAGCCGCTCGGCGCGCTGGACAAGAAGCTGCGCGAGGAAACCCAGTTCGAGCTGGTCAAGATTCAGGAAAGCCTCGGCGTCACCTTCATCGTCGTGACCCACGATCAGGAAGAGGCCATGACGCTGGCCACCCGCATCGGCGTCATGAATCAGGGCGAAATCGCCATGATCGGCGAGCCAACCGACGTCTATGAATATCCGAATTCCCGCTTCGTCGCCAATTTCATCGGCTCGACTAACACGGTCGAGGGCACCGTCACCGAAGACGAGCCCGATCATGTGCGCATCCACTCGGCGGAGCTGGGCTGCGACATCTATGTCGGCCACGGCGTCGATTGCGCCCCCGACCAGATCCTGTGGTGGGCCATCCGGCCCGAAAAGATGATCCTCAGCCGCGAACGCCCCGAGGGCGTCCAGGGCGCCAATGTCGCTACCGGCATTGTCGAGGAAATCGCCTATCTCGGCGACATCTCGCTCTATCAGGTGGCGCTTGAAGGCGGCAAACGCATCCGCGTCAGCCAGACCAATTCGGTCCGCGGCAATCCCGACGCCATCACCTGGGATGAAAAAGTCTACGTGACCTGGGACGACAATGCCGGCTCGGTGCTGACAGTATGACCACTTCCCACGAACCCACCTATCCCCCGCCCCGGCGCCTGCGTCCGTGGAATGCGGTTGAGAAACGCCTCGCCAAGGTCGGCATTACCGGGCGCATGCTGGTTCTTGCCGCGCCGGTCATCTGGCTGCTGGTCTTCTTCCTCATTCCGCTCTTTGTGGTCTTCGGCATTTCGCTGACCACCAAGCAGTTCGGCCGCCCACCCTATTCCCCGCTCCTCACCACCGAGGAGGGCACGGTGCAGCTCACGCTGCATTTGAATAATTACATTCGCCTGTTCACCGACAATCTCTATGTCGCGGCCTATCTCTCATCGATCCGCATTGCCGCCATCGCCACGATCATCACGCTGCTGATCGGCTATCCGATGGCCTATGCCATTGCCCGTGCCCCCGGTCAGTGGCGCAATGTGCTGCTGATGCTGGTCATTCTACCCTTCTTCACCTCGCTGCTGCTGCGCGTTTATGCGCTGACCGGTTTCATGCGCGGCAATGGCGTCATCAATCAGTTCCTGGGCCTGTTCGGCATCGAGCCGCTGGTGATGATGCAGACCGATTTCGCGGTCTATGTGGGCCTCGTCTATACCTATCTGCCCTTCATGATCCTGCCGCTCTACACCAATCTGGTGAAGCTCGACGATTCCCTGCTTGAAGCCTCCGCAGATCTCGGCGCGCGCCCCCTGCGCACCTTCCTCACCATCACCCTGCCGCTGTCGCTGCCGGGCATTGTGGCGGGCTCGATGCTGGTCTTCATCCCGGCCATTGGCGAATTCGTCATTCCCTCGCTTCTGGGCGGACCTGAAACCCTGATGATCGGTCGCGTGCTCTGGGATGAATTCTTCGCCGCAACCAATTGGCCCCGCGCTGCTGCGGTAGCCTGCGCCATGCTGGTCGTCGTTGTCGTGCCCATCATGCTTCTGCAGCGGGCACAAAACTCGGTGGTGGAGAAATAGCCATGTTCAAGCGAGGCTGGTTTCTGCCCATCGCCGCCGTTCTCGGCTTTTCCTTTCTCTATGCGCCCATCGTGTCGCTGGTCCTGTTCTCCTTCAACGAGAACCGGCTGGTGACGGTGTGGTCCGGCTTTTCGTTCAAATGGTATGGCGAATTGTTCCGCGATCCGCAGATGATCAACGCCGCTATCCTCAGCCTGCAAATTGCCGCCATTGCCGCGACGATTGCCCTCGTGCTCGGCACCCTTGCCGCCGTCGCCCTCGTGCGGTTCCGGCGCTTTAAGGGCCGCACCCTGTTTTCCGGCATGGTTTCGGCGCCGCTGGTCATGCCCGACGTGATTACGGGCCTCTCCCTGCTCCTGCTTTTTGTCGCCATGGAGAGCGTCCTCGGCTGGCCGCAGGGCCGCGGCATCCTGACCATCGTCATTGCGCATGCCACCTTCTGCACCGCCTATGTCGCCGTCGTCGTGCAATCGCGCCTTTCCGATTTCGATCGCTCGCTCGAAGAAGCGGCCATGGATCTCGGCGCGTCGCCGGTCCGCACCTTTTTTGACATCACCCTGCCCATCATCGCGCCCGCTCTGGTCTCGGGCTGGCTGCTCGGCTTCACGCTCTCGCTCGACGATCTCGTCATCGCCAGCTTCGTGTCCGGCCCCGGCTCCTCGACCCTGCCCATGGTGATCTTCTCGAAAGTCCGCCTCGGCGTCTCTCCCGACGTCAACGCGCTGGCCACCATCATCATCGGCATCGTGGCGCTGGGCGTGCTCACCGCCACCATCATTCAATTGCGCACAAAGCCCAAAAAGGCGCGGGCGTAAGGCGGCTCATCCTCGCGTCGAAACAGCCTGGCATGACAGCTGTCTTGCCGGGCTTGTCCCGGCAATCCATTTCGCAACCACTTGGACCACCCGGACAAGCCGGGTGGTGACGGAGGAACGCCAGGCAGGGCTCCAGACGAAACCTGAGCCGCTCGGACTATTCCTGTGTGACCCTTTCGTGACTGGACACCCCCGAAAATCAGGCGCACACTCTCCTCATGTTCAACCAATGAAAAGGAGGTGATCCAGTGTCTTATGAGATTTTGGCTCTTGAGGAAGGTCTGGGTTTTCATGTGTTGACTGGGAGTGATCTCGGCTAGCAGCACGCCTCCTTAGGCCCTCAAGGCCGCAAACTCAGGGAAGGGCTGCTCTTTGGAGCGGCCCTTTTCTGTTTCTGCCTTCGGCTTTGTGCCTGCAAGGCTTGACGAAAGCCGCTACTCCATTGATATCCCTGCCGACCAAACCCAATGGAGGCAGCAATGCCCGCGGCCAATTTCGTCCTGACCCTCTCCTGCGCCGATCGCCCCGGTATCGTTGCCGCCATCACCACCGAACTGGCTGCGCTCAACGCCAATATTGCCGAGAGCAATCAGTTCTGGGATCAGGAAACCGGCCGCTTTTTCATGCGCCTGGCCTTTACCGCGCCGGAAGCTGTCAGCCGCGACAGCATCGAAAAGGCGCTGAAGTCACCTATCGAGCGCTTCGATATGAAGACGGCATTGTCCGATGAAAGCCGCAGGAAGCGTCTGGTCATCATGGTCAGCAAATTCGACCATACCCTGCTGCACCTGCTCTACCAGATCCGTGTCGGCTGGCTCGACGCCGAAGTTGCCGCCATCATTTCAAACCACGAAGATACGCGCAAAATTGCCGAGGACGCGGGCATCCCCTTCCACTATCTGCCGGTCACGCGCGACACCAAATCCGCTCAGGAAGCTCAGGTTCTGGATCTGGTCAAATCATCGGGCGCCGATCTGGTCGTGCTCGCCCGCTATATGCAGGTGCTCTCGGACAATCTCTCCACCCGGCTTTTCGGGCAGGTGATCAATATTCATCATTCCTTCCTGCCCAGCTTCAAGGGTGCCAAGCCCTATCATCAAGCCCATGAGCGCGGCGTCAAAATCATTGGCGCGACCGCCCATTACGTGACGCCCGATCTCGATGAGGGCCCGATCATCGAGCAGGAAACGGCTCGCGTCACCCATGCGCTCAGCGCCGACGATCTCGTCGCCGCTGGCCGCGATATCGAAAGCCGCGTCCTCGCCCGCGCCGTCAAACTGCATCTGGAAAGCCGCGTCATGCTCAACGGCAAGAAGACCGTGGTATTCGGCTAGCAACGCCCGATACGGCACGGATTCATTGTTCTCGGCACCGATGCCGGGAACAGATAGTATACCGTATTCCGGTGGACTTGTTTTTCGCAGCAAAATCTGCCATATAGTCCGCATACGTTTTCAGCCTAAGTCGGCTGCCTGATACCGGTTCGCCGGTCCTTGGCTCACTGATCTGTTTTGCGAACGTCTGTAACCCTTTTGCATGTTGCGGAGGGTAACCGCTCGTTTTGCCTCAGGCTCGAGCTTTTAGGATAATGAACATGTCCCGTATCAACGGCACCGTAAAGTTCTTCAACACCACCAAGGGCTTCGGCTTCATCACCCCGGAAACCGGCGCCAAGGACCACTTCGTCCACATCTCCGCCGTGCAGCGTTCGGGCGTCGATGGCCTCTATGAAAACGACAAGGTTTCCTACGAAATCGAAACCGGCCGTGACGGCCGTGAATCGGCGATCAACCTGATCCTCGAGAAGTAAGACCTTTCGGTTTTCGCTTTTAAGGCCACCCACGGGTGGCCTTTTTCGTTTCTGGGGCAGTGGCAGCTAGAGTGTTTCAAGCCGAAATCGCATCACCCACGGACTGCTCCCCGGCAATCGAGATTAGGCGCCGTTCAGGCCAAAAGTGAAATGATCTAGCGTTGCGTCCGGGCCAGACGTTCAGGCTGCCTCAACCGGCAGGTCTTCGAGATTGAGCGAATCCGCCAGACTGGTCCGGTCCAGAACCGCCCGCGTCGCCAGCGTCACGCGTTCAAAGACGTGGCGAATTTCACACGACGTCTCATCCTGGCAATCTTCGCATTTCTTGTAGGCGATCTTTGACAGGCAAGGCAGCGGCGCAATCGGCCCGTCGATCAGCCGCAATACATCGCCATACATGATCTCATCGGGCGCCTTGACCAGCTCATACCCGCCCATGCGGCCACGGCGACTATTGACGAAACCGGCGCGCTTGAGTTCGAGCAATATCTGCTCGAGAAACTTTTTGGGGATCGCCTGCTCGCGCGAAATTTCCCCGATCATGCGGCTTTCCCCGCGCCCGGCTCGCGCCAGCGATACCAGCGCACGCAGGGCATACTTGGCCTTCTGCGAAATCATTTCTTCCTCTTGCCGCCCCGCCCCCTTGGCTCCGGCTCAACCGGCGGCACCACGACCTCTACAGGTTCATTTCCAACGGCGCCACCCTTTGCCGCCTCATCCGGGCTTTTCGCTTCCTCCGGCTCGGCCTTGTGTTCAGGTGGAGCATCGTCAGCGGCAACCGCGACCGGGTCCAACTCGACCACAGGTGCCTGCAGCACTTTGGGGATATCATCGGCCAATGGCTCCGGCTCGCTCAACACCGAGCCCGACGGGCTGTCATCCTCTGCCGCGCTCTCGGTCACAATCGGCTGCGGCGCAATTTCGTCGATCTCCGCAGGTGCTTCACCAATCACCGGCGTTTCGTCAATCAGGCTCTCTTGCGCTGGGTTCTGCTCTGCTCCATCCGCATTTTGAGAAGCGGCAGGTTCGGCCTCAACCAAAGGCGCCTCGATCGCAGTAATCTCGGGTACAGACTCAACCGCAGACACTACCGCCGCAAGCGGCACGCTTACCGCCAGAGCCTCTTGCGCCAGTATATTGCCCACTTCGGGAAGTTTCGGCGGCGCCTCGGCGCGAATGAGGGCCAGAACGCCCCTGCCGATTTCCTCTTCGCCGCGAACGATGACCGATGCGCCCAGCCCCTTGAGGAAGCTTTCTTCCTCCTCGGAATAGGCACGCGCGATAATGGTGATGTCGGGATTGAGCTTGTGTGCGCTTTCACATACCGACCCGGCCTCAAAGCCATTGGAGATAGCGACAAGAAGGCAACGTGCTTCGGCGAGATTAGCCAGCTTGAGCACATCCTGACGGGCCGCATTGCCGAATATGACTTCATGCCCGGCCGCCCGCGCCGCCGCCACATCGGCATCGGAATCCTCGATCACCACCAGCGCGCCGCCATCCTGCCGGATTCCCGACGCCACGATACGGCCCACCTGCCCGAAGCCGACCATGACGATATGGTTCTTCTGTCGGCTCGCCTCGCCAGTGTCATCGTCTGCCCCATGGGCACCGCGATCCACCGCGCCTTCCCTTGGCATATCGCTCGCCGCCGGGCTCAGCCCGGCCATGCTTGGCTCGACCGGTTCGGTGATCAGTGGCTCGGCCGTATCGATGCCGGCAAAGCGGGCATCCAGCGCCGGGCGTATCCGCTCGCTCGCCCAGAACACCAGCGGATTGAGCACGATGGAGATCAGGGCACCCGCAAGGATCAGGTCTCGCCCTTCCGGTGGCAGGATGGCCAGCGCCACCCCCATACTCGCCAGAATGAAGGAAAATTCGCCGATTTGTGCCAAGGAGGCCGAAATGGTCAGCGCGGTGCCGACCGGTCTGCGGAACGCCAGCACGATCCCGAACGCCGCCAGCGACTTGCCGATGACGATAATGAACACTGTTGCCAGCACCGCAAAGGGCTGTTCCAGCAGGATATAGGGATCGAACAGCATGCCGACCGACACGAAGAACAGCACTGAAAACGCATCACGAAGCGGCAGGGTTTCACTGGCCGCCCGCTGGCTCAATTCACTTTCCGACAGGATCATCCCGGCAAAAAAGGCTCCCAGCGCCAGCGACACGCCGAACAGCGATGCCGAGCCCAGCGCCACGCCCAGCGCAATGGCCAGCACCGCCAGCCGAAACAATTCGCGGCTACCGGTATGGGCAGTAGCGTGCAGCGTCCATGGAATGAGCCGCCGACCAACCACCAGCATGAAGCCCACAAAGGCGGCGACCTTAACCAGCGTAATCGCAAGCACGCCCCAGATGCCGATAGAGTTGCCAATCAGCCGCTCGACAAAGGACACGAAAGGATCGTGCACGCCGGTATCGACGCCATAGAGCCCGGCAATGGCAGGCACCAGCACCAGGGCCAGCACCATGGCAAGGTCTTCCACGATCAGCCAGCCGACCGCGATCCGCCCGCGCTCGCTTTCGATCAGCCGCCTGTCCTGCAAGGCCTTGAGCAAGACCACGGTGGAGGCCACCGACAGCGCCAGACCGAACAACAGCGCGCCGCCCAGGTTCCAGCCCAGAAGCAGGCCAAGCCCCGTGCCCAAAAGCGTCGCAAACCCGATCTGCACCACGGCGCCGGGAATAGCCAAAGCCCGCACGCTCATCAGGTCCTTGAGCGAAAAATGCAGGCCCACCCCAAACATGAGCAGGATGACGCCCAGCTCCGCCAATTGCGAGCCCAGCGCCTGATCGGCCACAAAGCCGGGCGTGTGCGGTCCCACGACAATTCCGGCAAACAGATAGCCCACCAGCGGCGGCAGGCGCAGCCTGTTGGCGATCATCCCGAAAATATAGGCCAGCACCAGACCCGCGACGATCGTGGAGATCAGTGGGGTATCATGGTGCATTCGCGCCTCCGGGGATTTGTCTTTTGAGGATGGGACAAGCGTAACGCAAGCGCAAGGCTTGGCTATCCCTATAGGTCATATCAAGTTTGACTGAACTGAGGCTGAACGGCGGGGAAGGGGCACATGCCATCCAATACACCGGCCAGGCACCTCCCCCTTGACGGGGGAGGATGGGAGGGGGTGCGGAAGCCACGATGTTTGAGCGCCCCCCACCCCAGCCCTCCCCGCGAGGGGGAGGGTGCCGCATCGCGTGTGTCCCGCCATCCGCGCCTTGATCAGACACGATCAACCGTCCGGCCCGGGCAAATCCTCAGCTCACAATCGTGATCTTTTCCGCCGCCCGCGTGATCCCCGTATATAGCCAGCGTGCCCGTTCTTCGCGGAACACGAAACTCTCGTCGAACAGATAAACATTGTCCCATTGACTGCCCTGCGCCTTGTGGACGGTCAGGCAATAGCCAAAGGTGAATTCGTCGAATGCCCGCCGTTCCGGCCAGCTCATCGCGTCTTCCTCGCCTGCGAAAAACGCCTTGTGGGTCAGAACTTTGGTTTCGCCCTTGCCTTCGTCATCGGCCAGCATCAGGCTCCATTTGCCATTGGTCCGCCGCGTCGCTTCGGTAACGATCCATATCTGTCCATTGAGCAGGCGTTTGCGGGGATTATTGCGCAGGCACACCATCCGATCGCCCACCACCGGCTCGTGAAAAGGCAGGCCCTTCAATTCACGCAGCCGGTCATTATAGGTGAGGCGCGTCTTGTTGCGACCCACCAGCACCTGATCGGCCTGCATCACCGCGTCGCGGTCCACCTGATCACGCCCGACGACAATGCTCTCGCCATAGCGGCCATGTTCGAGATAGCCGCCCTCGCGCACCGCCATGGACAGCTGGATGATGGGATTATCTGCCGCCTGCCGGTGGATTTCGGTCAGCATGATGTCGGGCTCGTCATTGATGAAGAACCCCGCGCCCTGCACCGGCGGCAGCTGGAACGGATCGCCCAACACCAACACTTTCACGCCGAACGAAAGCAGGTCCGCGCCCAACACTTCGTCCACCATCGAGACTTCATCGATAACGATGAGATCGGCGTCTGCCGCCGGAGATTCCGGATCGAGCACGAAGCGCGGTTCGCCCTCTTTCTCGCTCACCAGCGTATAGATCAGGCTGTGAATGGTCTGCGCGCCCTTGCAGCCGCGCTTGCGCATCACCAGCGCCGCCTTGCCGGTAAAGGCGGCATATTTGACATTGCGGATATCCTGCGCCAGATGCACCGCCAATGTCGATTTGCCGGTCCCCGCCCAGCCGAACAGGCGGAACACCTGCGGGCCGTTGCGGTCCTTGAGCCAGGCAGAAACCGCGACCAGCGCCGCATCCTGTTGCGCGGACCAGACAGGGGCCATCAGACGATCACCGTCGAAACAGGGCCTATACCGGCGATATGGCCTTCCAGCACATCGCCCCGCACCACGGCACCAACGCCCGCAGGCGTCCCGGTCATGATCAGATCACCGGCGCGCAACGCCACATAGCGGCTGAGATAGGCGATGGTTTCCGGCACGCTCCAGATCTGGTCAGCCAGATCGCCACGCTGACGCTCGGCACCATTGACGGCAAGGGTAATCGCGCCCGCCTGCGGATGGCCGATCTCGTCAACGCGCACCAACACACCTAATGGCGCGGATTGATCGAACCCCTTGGCGAAGGTCCATGGTCGCCCCGCCTTTTTTGCCACAGCCTGCAGATCACGCCGCGTCATATCCAACCCCGCGCCATAGGCAAAGACATGGTCCAGAGCGTCACCCACCGCGATATCGCTGCCATCCCTGCCGATGGCCACCACCAGCTCGATTTCATGATGCAAGTCCGCCGTTTCCGGCGGATAGGACATGGGCGCGCCATCGATCAAAACGGCATCGGCGGGTTTGTCGAAAAAGAACGGCGGCTCGCGTTCGTCATTGCCCATTTCGCGGATATGCTCGGCATAATTCCGCCCCACGCAATAGATGCGGCGCACCGGGAAAAACCCACCACCGCGCACCGGAACCAATACCGGCTCCGGCACCGGAAAAGCCAGATCAGCCACGCTTGAACTCCTCGGCATAAGGCCCGATCAGATCGAGGTCGATTGTGCTGAGCCGGTCCTGTGCCGTGAATGACTGGTGCCAATAGGGGTAAAGCAGCGGAGGACGGCTCACCGCATCGAGCCTTGCCCGCTCTTCATCGCTCAGCCTGAAGTCAGCCGCCGCGATATTGTCGGCAAACTGGGCTTCATTGCGCCCGCCAATAATCACCGAGGTGACACCGGGCCGACCCAAGAGCCAGCTCAGCGCCACCTGCGCGCCGGAGACGCCGCGCTCTTCGGCAATGGCCACCAGCACATCGATGACCAAATAGAGTTTTTCCCAATCATAAACCGGCGGCTCGCGGAACCCGCCCACATGGCGACCGCTTTCCGGGGCGCTGTCGCGGCGATATTTACCTGACAGCAGTCCGCCCGCCAGCGGCGACCAGACTAGAATGCCCAGCCCCTGATCCTGACTGATCGGCACCAGTTCATATTCGGCGTCGCGGCTATGCAGGGAATAATGGATTTGCTGGGAAACGAAGCGTGCATTGTGCCGCTGATCCGCCGCGGCCAGCGCCTTGGAAATATGCCAGCCTGAATAATTCGAGCAGCCGATATAGCGCACATGTCCATGCCGGACGAGCGTATCCAGCGCCTCCATGGTTTCTTCGATGGGCGTCTGCCCATCCCATTCATGCACCTGATAGAGATCGATCACATCGGTCTTGAGCCGCTTGAGGCTGGCCTTGCATTGCTCAATGATATGATGACGGGAAAGCCCGGCATCATTGGGCCCATCGCCCATCTTGAAGCGCACCTTGGTGGCGATCAGCGCCTTTTGTCGCCGCCCGTTCTCGGCGAGGATATCACCCAGGATTTCCTCGGAAACGCCCGCATTATAGACATTGGCGCCGTCATAGAGATTGATCCCCGCATCGAGACACATATCGACCTGGCGGCGCGCATCCGCCGGACTGGTATTGCCGATCCTCTCGCTACCGCCAAAGGTCATGGTCCCCATGGTCACGACCGACACTTTGAGGCCCGAGCGGCCAAGATAGCGGTATTCCATGAGATTCATCCTTTGTTCCGGGTGATTAAGGGCTAAAGGAAGCTGGCGCTGGGGTCAATTGCTGACCCACATGCAGGGCGGCAACAAAGTCCCGCGCTGCCCTCGGGCTTGACCCGAGGGCCACTCACAATTTTCACCTGACACCAGTAGCCACCCCACACCTTTCCCTTGCCGATCACCCCGCACCCAGCTACGCACATCCAGCGCCTCCTCCCCCGAAAGCCCCATCCGTGCGGCCCCATTCCATCGTCCTGCCCGTTCTCCTCGTCATTCTCGGCATGATCTTCACCCAGACCGGGGCCAGCTTTGCCAAAATGCTGTTTCCGCTGGTCGGCGCGCAGGGCGCGACGGCGCTGCGTCTCGGTCTCGCCGCTCTGGTGCTGATTGCCGTGTTCCGCCCCTGGCAGCACAAGCTCGAGCGCAGGCAATGGCGCGCGGTGCTGCTCTATGGCGGGGCCATGGGCGCAATGAACCTGTTCTTTTATGCCGCGCTCGAACACATCCCGCTCGGCATTGCGGTGGCGCTCGAATTTACCGGCCCCCTGGCCGTCGCGCTGTTCGGCGCCCGCAAGCCGCTCGATTTTTTCTGGATCGTGCTGGCCGTCGCTGGTTTCGCCCTGCTGCTGCCCTGGGGGCAATCGTCCAGCGCCATTTCGCCCATCGGCATCGTCCTCGCACTCTGCGCGGGAGCCTGCTGGGCCGGCTATATCATTTTCGGCCAGCGTGCCGGCACCGGCGGCGGCCCTCATATCGCCGCGCTTGGCGTCGCCGCTGCTGCCCTATTGGCCTTGCCCTTCGGCGCCAGCGCAGCGCTGCCTGCTCTGATCGATCCCCATATTCTGCTGCTGGGTCTTGGGGTGGCGCTCCTCTCCAGCGCCATTCCCTATGCGCTCGATATGGTTGCCCTGCCCCATATTCCGGCGCGGCTTTTCGGCATTCTCATGTCCGGCCAGCCCGCCTTCGCCGCCCTTTCTGGCCTCGTCATCCTTCACGAAGTGCTGGGACTCGGACAGGTAGCGGGCACTGCGGCCATCATGGCGGCCTCGATTGGTGCAACCATCACCATTGCAAGGCGCATCGCACCGGCAGATTAGCGCTTGGCGCCTTGACCTATAAGCACATTATCGATGAGCCGCGTTGTTCCAAGATGCGCGGCAATTGCCAGAAGCGCTCCACGCGCCCCGACCCTCGTAATCGCCCCAAGGCTTTCGGGGTCCCGCACGTCCCAATATTGCACCGCAATCCGCTCCGATTGCGCCAGCACCGCCCGCCCAATAGAGGCGAGCCGGTCCGCATCCGTCTCACCCGCCGCATAGGCCGCTTCCACCGCGCTAAGGCTTTGATAGATCAGCGGCGCAGCAGCACGGTCTTCGGCAGAAAGATAGACATTGCGCGAGCTGAGCGCCAAGCCATCGGCCTCCCGCACAATCGCCCCGCGCAGCACATCCACGGGCACATCGAGGTCGCGCACCATGCGCTCGATCACCGCGCATTGCTGAGCATCCTTTTGTCCGAACACCGCCACATGCGGCTGCACCAGATTGAGGAGCTTGAGCACCACTGTGGCTACGCCGCGAAAATGCCCCGGCCGCTCCGCCCCGCACAACGGCAGTGAAACCATCGTCTCGTCCACAAAAGTGGACGCGCCCGATGGATACATATCCTCAACCGAAGGCAGGAAAAGCGCATCCACACCGGCTGCTTCCAGCTTGGCAATATCGGCCTCGATAGGCCGCGGATACCGGCTCAGATCCTCGTTCGGTCCGAATTGCAGCGGATTGACGAAGATCGAGGCGATCACCACATCCGCCACTGTCCCCGCCTGCCGCATCAGGCTGATATGGCCCTCATGCAGTGCGCCCATGGTGGGCACAAAGCCCAGTTTGCGCCCGGCCGGAAGTGCAGACCGCCACGCCTTGAGCGCGGCCTTGTCCTTGAGGATCAGCGTCATGCAATAATGTCCCAGATTTGCCGGGCGATCTCGGATTTGGAACCGAGCCCCAGTTCGTGCCGCGATCCATCCTTGCCCAGCAGCACCCCGGCATTGGTCGAAACCGCAAAGCCGGTGGCGCCAGTCTCACCCAGCCGCGCCACCGCATTGGCAAACAGGTAATCGAGCCCTTTGGCCACCAGCTTGCCCTTGCCATGCGCCTCGACATCATCCGTCTCGGCTGCAAAGCCCATGAACCACTGGTCTGTCGCAGCCTTGCGGAGTGAGCCCAGCACGTCGACCGATGGCACGAGATCGAGGGCAATGGCATCGGAAGCGCGTTTGAGCTTGCTCGCCGATGGACTGGCGACGGAATAGTCCATCACCGCCGCGCTGGCGACCACACCTGTGGCATCAGGCAGCTTTTGCAGCGCTGCTTTTGCCATGTCTTCGGCTGTCCGGACCTCAACCAGATGAAGCCGCCCTTCAGCCCCACGCGGCGCAACGGGCCGCACGACGCCTTTATCCACGCCCAGCACATAGTCGACGACCGCGCCGCGTCGCAGCGCTTCCTCAGCCATCGCCGCGCCCATCCGGCCTGTTGAATGATTGGTGATATAGCGCACGGCGTCGATGGCGGTCGTTGTCGGCCCCGCCGTGATCAGAATACGTTCATCAACGAGGTCCAGGACCCCCGGCAACACCGCCTTCTCGATCGCCGCGACGATCTCGGCCACGGGCGCCAACTTGCCCATACCCACCTCACCGCAGGCCAAGAGGCCCGAGGCCGGGTTGATAATGCCAGCACCCCGCTCCACCAGCACCGCCAGATGGTGCTGCACCACCGGCTTTTCCCACATTACCGTATTCATTGCCGGAGCAATCAGCATGGGCGCTTCGCTGGCCAGAGCCACGGTAGTGACCAGATCATCGGCCAGCCCCAAAGCCAGTCGCGCCAACATGTTCGCGCTCGCCGGTGCAAAGACCAAAAGATCGGCCCAGCGCGCCAGATCGATATGCTCGGTCCCCGACACGTCCGGGCCAAAAACATCCGATAAAGCCTTGCGACCACTCAGGGTTTCCAGCACCAGCGGGCTGACGAATTCCTTCGCGCTCTGGGTCAGAAGGCATTGGACTTCATGCCCGGCCTTGCCCAGTTCCGACACCACATCGGCGATTTTATAGGCCGAGATAGAACCCGAGATCGCAATAAGGATATTGGCCATTATTCGGCACGCCTCGGCATGGGGATTGGGCCGCGCACGGCCTTGGTCTCGGCCACATAGTCACCCACTGCAGCGCGGATCACGCCTGCCACATCGGCGCGCGGCCTGGCAAAGCTGGGCGGCGGGCTGGTGCTGAGACCGATAAGATCGTTGACGACCAGCACCTGCCCCGCGCAATCCTTGCCCGAGCCAATGCCAATGGTCGGAATGGTGAGGCCATGGGTAATCTCGGCCGCGAGCGGGGCGGTAACGCATTCGAGCACAATGGCAAAAGCACCGGCCGCCTCCAGCGCCCGCGCCTCTTCGCGCAGCCGATGGGCCGAGGCCTCATCCTTGCCATGCATGTAATAGCCACCCATCTGGTGAACCGATTGCGGCATCAGCCCGATATGGCCAACCACGGCAATTCCGCTACTGACCAGCTTTTCGACCACGGGCACCATGGCGAGGCCACCCTCGATCTTGACCGCCTCGACACCGGTTTCCTTCATCACCCGCACGGCATTATCCAGCGCCGATGCCGGATCATTGACCGAACCGAAAGGCATGTCGCAGACCAGCAGCGCCCGGCTCGATCCGCGCTTCACCGCAGCGGCGTGGCGGATCATGTCATCCAGCGTCACCGGCAGCGTCGTCTCATGGCCGAGAACGACATTGCCCAGGCTGTCGCCTATAAGGATCATATCGACACCGGCCATTTCGACCAGCCGCGCCATGGTCGCATCATAGGCCGTCAGCATGGCGATGGACTCGCCGCGCTGCCGCATGGCGGCGATATCGCGCGTGGTCAATCGCCTCGTGGGGGTCTGGGCCGACATGGCAAGTCCTCCAGCATGGCCGCGGCGGAAAGCGCCGGGCTCGTGCTGGGGGAGATAGGCCATCACACGGCCCTGCGCCAGCCCTTCATTGGTGCTATGCGCTGAGCGCGGTCAGCCCACAATGGGCGGCGTCTGCACCGGCTCGGCCTCTGGCGCGTATTTATTCAGCAGCGGCAATTGGGTCATCGAGAAGACAATGGTCAGCGGCATGATCCCCCAGACCTTGAACGCCACCCAAAAATCGGTGGTCTGGGTACGCCAAACCACTTCATTGATCACCGCAAGCACGACGAAAAACAGACCCCAATTGAGCGTCAGCTTCCACCAGCCCTCGGGCCGCAATTTATAGACATCGCCAAAAACATATTTGAGCAGCGACTGCCCGAACAGCAGCCCGCCCAGCAGGACGGACGCGAACAACACATTGGTAATGGTGGGCTTTACCTTGATGAAGGTATCGTCCTGCAGCCACAGCGTCAGCCCGCCGAAAACCAGCACCACCGCGCCGGTCACCAATGGCATCACGGCGATCTTTTTCAGGATCAGCTTGCTCAGGATCAGCGAAATCACCATGGCGACCATGAACCAAGCCGTGGCCACGAAAATATCGGCGCGCCCATTCATGATGAAGAAGATGACCAGCGGGCCAAGCTCCAGCGCCAGCTTGGTGATCTGGGGCCGCAATTCATCCCAATTGACGTCCGGTTCGGCAGCTTTTTCGGTCATCGTCTTTTCCATATATCCGGAGGCCAATGTGATGGCATGGCCCCCCTTATGCAAGCCGATAGGCGGCAACAATGGTCATATTAGGTCAAACGGGCTCAGTCCCGCCCGGCGATCGCCTTGGCAAAATCGCTGGCCTCGAAAGGTTCGAGATCATCCACGCCTTCGCCCACGCCGATGAAATGCACCGGCAGGCCGAATTTTTTAGCGATGGCAACCAGAATCCCGCCCCGCGCCGTACCGTCCAGCTTGGTCATGACCAGGCCCGTCACCCCGGCGCGTTTGCCGAAAATCTCGACCTGCTTCATGGCGTTCTGGCCGGTGGTTGCGTCGAGCGTCAGCAGCGTCGCATGCGGCGCTTCGGGATCGACCTTCCTGATGACGCGGATGACCTTTTCCAGCTCATCCATCAGCTCGTCACGATTCTGCAAACGCCCTGCCGTATCGATGATCAGCACGTCGCGTCCCTCGGCCTTGGCCTGCGTGACCGCATCGAAGGCGAGCCCGGATGCGTCGGCGCCTGCGGGACGCGCGATAACCGGCGCGCCGGTCCGCTGGCCCCAGACCTGCAATTGCTCGATGGCGGCAGCGCGGAATGTATCACCGGCGGCAAGCATGACCGAGCGGCCCTCACGCGATAGCTTCTGCGCCAGTTTGCCGATCGTGGTGGTCTTGCCCGAACCATTGACCCCAATCATCAGGATGACAAAGGGCTTCTTGCTGCCATCGATCACCAGCGGGCGCGCCACCGGGCCGAGCACTTTTTCGACTTCGACCGCGAGCACATTGCGCACATCCTCGCCCGAAACATCCTTGTCGAACCGGTCGCGGCGTAGAGCTTCGGTAATCGCACTTGCCGTATCGACACCCAGATCGGCCTGAATGAGCACATCTTCGAGTTCATCCAGCGTCGCCGCATCGAGCTTGCGCTTGGTGAAGACCGATGTGATCGAGCTGGACAGATTATCAGAGCTGCGCCGAAGCCCGGAGGCGAGGCGCTGTAACCAGCCCTGCGGTTCGGCGGGTTCGGCGATGACCGGCATCGGCGCGACGAACTGCTCTTCGATGCTCTCGATATAATCGGGCGTGGTTTCCGGCGGGCCGGGCGGCGGCGCATCATCCGGCGCAGCGGGCTGTTCGGGAGCAGGATCGGGCTCAGGCGTGGGAAGCACGGGCTCGGTTTGCGGCTCGATCGGCGCATCCGGCCGGGTCTCTGACGGCGCGGGGCCGGGCGTGGGCTGGGTGCCGAAAAGGCGCTGGAAGAAGCCGGGTTTTTTCTCGGTCATTACCTGTCTTTCGATCTATGCCGCCGCACGCAAAGGCGCGCCGGTGAGCCCGCGTCCATCCATGCCCGTGATCCGCACCGAGAGCAATTCTCCAGCGATGCTATCCTTGAGATGAACGGGCACGAACTGCTCGGTCCGTCCGATTCCGCCACGCTCCATCAGCACATTTTCCACGCGACCAATCCGGGATTGGCAGAGCGCGGCAAATTGGCGTTCACCCGCCTCCCGCAACAGCGCAGCGCGCGCACGGGCAATGGAAAGGCTCACCTGCGGCATGCGGGCCGCCGGTGTGCCGGGACGACGCGAATAGGGGAAGGCGTGGATATAGGTGAGGTTGGCCTCGCTGATAAAGCGCAGCGAATTGGCGAACATGTCGTCCGTTTCGGTGGGGAACCCCGCAATGATGTCAGCACCGAAGACAATATCGGCGCGCAAACCGCGCAGCTTGGCGATAATCGCCAAAGCATCGTCACGCAGATGCCGCCGCTTCATCCGCTTCAAAATCAGGTCATCGCCCGATTGCAGCGACAGATGCAGATGCGGCATCACCCGCCTGTCTGTGATCGCCTCGTAAAGCGCCGGATCAGCCTCGATGGAATCGATGGACGAAATTCTGAGGCGCGGCAGGTCCGGCACGTGGCGCAGAATCGATTGCATCAACTTGCCCAGCGTCGGTGCGCCGGGCAGGTCCGTTCCGAAGGAGGTGATATCCACCCCCGTCAGCACAATTTCGGACACCCCGTTATCGACGAGCTTCCTGATCTGCTCGACCACCAGCCCCATCGGCACCGAGCGCGACGGCCCACGCCCAAATGGAATGATGCAGAAGGTACAGCGATGATCGCAGCCATTCTGCACCTGCACGAAGGCGCGTGTGCGTCCGTCCATGCCGTCAATCAGGTGGCCGGCGGTTTCCCGCACGCTCATGATGTCGTTGACCTGAACCTTGTCATTGAGCGGGGTGCCGAACGCCATGGGCGCATAGCTTTCCGCCCTTAACTTGTCCGCATTGCCGATGACGAGATCGACCTCATCCATATCCCCAAAAGAGCGGGCCTCGGTCTGGGCGGCGCAGCCGGTCACGATGATCCGGGCCTCTGGATTGTCTCGCTTCGCCTTGCGAACGGCCTTGCGGGCCTGACGCACCGCCTCTTCGGTCACCGCGCAGGTATTGATGATGATGGCATTGTCGAGCCCGGCCTTTTCAGCCTCCGCCTTCATCACCTCGCCTTCATAGGCATTGAGGCGGCAACCGAATGTGAGGGTTTCGATCCCCATCAGACGGCCTCGCTGCGCGTCCAGACGCCGCTTGCCGGATCCAGCTTGCCACCCCATTCCATCTCGGCGGGGCCAGTCAGCGTCACATGGTCATTGTCGAGCCATTCGACGACGAGATCGCCGCCGGGCAGCGTAATAGTTGCCTTGCGACCCGCCCGCCGCGTCCGGGCGGCATTGACCAGCGCAGCGCAGGCCGCCGTGCCACAGGCTTCGGTCAATCCTGCCCCGCGCTCCCAGGTGCGCAGGATAATGCGATCGGGAGTCACCACATTGGCGATGGAAATATTGCAACGCTCGGGAAAGAGCGGATGGTTTTCCAGCAATGGCCCAAAGCGGTCGAGCGCATAGGACCAGACATCATCCTTGACCCAGAACGTAGCGTGCGGATTGCCCATGGACGCCACCGCAGGCGAGTGCAGAACCGGCGCATCAATGGGGCCGATCTGCAATTCGACGGCGCGGGTATCGGCAAATTCTTCGCTGAGCGGAATGTCGTACCAGGCGAATTTGGGCGTACCCATATCGACCGTTATGAGCCCGTCTTCGGCCTCCTCGCCAAAGAGAATCCCGGCCACGGTCTCGAAGGTGAAAGTCTGTCGCCCCTGCTCCGCAGAAAGCGCCTGCACCACGCAGCGCATGCCATTGCCACAGGCCTGAGCGAGCGAGCCGTCTGAATTGATGATCTCGATATAATTGGCCGTGCCCGGCGTACGGGGATCATGGATCGCCATAATCTGATCGAACTTCGTCTCGGGACGCGCATTTATGGCAATAGCGGCGGCAGACGTGACACGCGCCTTGCTGCCGCGCATATCGGCAACAATGATCTGGTTGCCCAGCCCGTTCATCTTGAAAAAAGGGACGTCGCTCAATGGAAGTCTTCCAGCCATGCGTGCCGATAGGAAAATTCTGTTTCTATATGGCGGAAGCACGCGCCAATTGCCAGAGCCACGGCCCGTTCACCGCTCTTCCAATCCGGCACCGGTCAACCTGAACAATAATCTGCCGCCAAAGCAGATCATTAGTGATTGGCGCTATAAGAACGATGTCATGATCCAGATTTACGCTCGCCAATAGCGTGGCCTAAGCTTTTTGAGAAATGATCACTTCCGGCGACATGTCCATTGCTGATCGACAAAACGCCGATAGTGGCGGCACGCTTACCTATGGGGCCAGCGCCAAAGTGCTGCGCACCAGGCAGGATATTGATGCTTTGGCGCAACGCTGGCGGGCGCTGGAAGCGCAGGGCTCCGGGGCGACACCCTTCCAGACCCTGGGCTGGGTGCAGGCCGTCCTCGATTTCGAGGCATCGCGCGGCAATAAGGATTTTGATCCGGTCATCGTCGTTCTTGAGGCTGGCAACGCGCTTGTCGCCATATTGCCGCTGGAACGCGTTAAGACTTTTATGCGCCGCATTCTCGTGCCGCTCGGGCGCGGCTATGCCCAATATGCGGACATCCTGCTTGCGCCGGGCATCGACCCTGTCTCCGCCACCAAGCAGCTTCTGGATGCTGCCATCAATGCGGCCCCCTGCGATGTTATAAGCCTCCTCAAAGTGCGGGACGGCTCGGCCCTTGCCAAGGGCTTGCCACAACATGCCATCGAAACCGGAACCAGAGACGGCGCGCCCTATGTCGCCCTTGATGCATTCCCCGATTTCACCAGCTATTTCAGCACGATCCGCACCAAGACGCGCAAGAATATGCGCAATGGCCGCAACCGGCTGGAGCGGGATGGTTCGGTCGAACATTTCCTTTTCCGGCAATCCGAGGATTGTCTGGCCCTGATTGAGCGCACCCTTGCCGGTCGCGCCGAGCGCCTGCGTGAACAGGGCCTGACCTCACGCGCCTTCCGCGACCTGAGCTTTCCCGCCTTCTGCAAGAGTCTGGCCCAACGCCCCGATAGCGGGCTGATGGCTTTTTCGCTGACCCATAATGGACGCCCGATCTCCGAGCAATGGGGGTTTGAGCATGGTGGGCGCTATTATTGCTACATGACCACGCGCGACTTCTCCCATTCCGATGAAAGTCCGGGCAAACTCCACTTCGCCGAAATCCTCAAGGCCTGCGCCGAAATGAACCTGGCGGGCTGCGATCTGGGCGTGCCGATCATGCCCTATAAGCTGACCTTCGCCACCTCCGTCGTCGAGGTGCATGATGTCGCCCTGCCCGTCACGGCAAGAGGCGTGATCATCACGCGCCTCTGGGACGTCATGCTAAGACCCGCGCTCAAAGCGCTGGCGCTGCGCATGCCGGCGTCATGGCGCGCCCGTCTCATGCGCGCAGCGGTGATTGGCTGATCTGAGCGCCAGATTTCAATAGATCCAATATCGCGCCTTTTCTTGACTCACGCCCGTCTTTCCCGTAGAGCCAGCGCGTTCATCAGGCTTTTGCTCCTGACCAGCCGACCGGGGCCCCTAACGGGTTCCACGATCCCGGAGGCCAACATCCGCCAGCGCGTTGCGCCCGCGGGTGGGTTTTGCATTTGGTCTTTTGGCACTTATCTCTCCGGGGGCTGATCCCCGTGAGCGAGAAGGACGGAATATGTTTGAGAGCTTAAGCGACCGGCTTGGCAAAATTTTCGATGGTCTTCGTGGACGCGGCGCGCTCAACGCTGCCGATGTCGATGCGGCCATGCGCGAAATCCGCCGGGCGCTGATCGAGGCCGACGTCAGCCTTGAAGTGGTCCGTGCCTTTGTCGAGCAGGTCCGCGAGCGCGCCGTAGGCGCTGAAGTTACCCGTTCAGTGACGCCGGGCCAGCAGGTAGTCAAGATCGTCAATGACGAGCTTGTCTCCGTGCTCGGCTCCGACGCCGTCACCATCGACCTCAATGCCCCGGCGCCCGTCACCCTGCTGATGGTCGGCTTGCAGGGTTCGGGCAAGACCACAACCACCGCAAAGATCGCCAAGCGCCTCAAGGACAAGCAGAAGAAGAAGGTTCTTCTTGCATCCCTCGATACGCGCCGCCCTGCCGCCATGGAACAGCTCCGCGTGCTGGGCGAGCAGGTGGGCGTCGACACGCTGCCGATCGTTGCTTCCGAAAATCCAGTCGAGATCGCCCGCCGCGCCGAGCGCGAAGGCCGTCTTGGTGGCTATGACGTTCTCATCCTCGATACGGCAGGCCGTACCCATATCGACGAAGAACTGATGGCCGAAACTGTGTCCATCAAGGACATTGCCAGGCCGCACGAAATTCTGCTCGTCGTCGACGCGCTGACCGGCCAGGACGCGATCAACGTCGCCCGCTCCTTCGATGGGCGTCTCGACATTACCGGCATTGTCATGACCCGCGTGGATGGCGATGGCCGTGGCGGCGCGGCTTTGTCGATGCGTGCAGCCACCGGCAAGCCGATCAAGCTGATCGGTGTCGGCGAAAAGATGGATGCGCTGGAGGATTTCCATCCTTCGCGCATTGCCGATCGCATTCTTGGCATGGGCGACATCGTTTCGCTGGTCGAGAAGGCCGCCGAGCATGTCTCTGCCGAAGACGCCGCCAAAATGGCGAAGAAGCTCAAGAAGGGCTCTTTCGACTTCGACGATCTGCGCAGCCAGCTTCTGCAAATGAAGAAGATGGGCGGCATGGGCGGGCTCATGGGCATGTTGCCCGGCGCGGGCCAGCTCAAAAAGGCCATGGCTGGCGCCAATGTCGATGAGAAAGTCTTCGACCGCCAGATCGCCATCATCAATTCGATGAGCAAACGCGAGCGGGCCGAACCCGATCTGCTCAATGCCTCCCGCCGCAAGCGCATTGCCGCTGGCGCGGGTGTTGAAGTCAGCGAAATCAACAAGCTCGCCAAGCAGCACCGCCAGATGGCGGACATGATGAAAAAGGTCTCCAAGGGCGGCATGGGCGCTCTCGGTGGCATGTTTGGCGGCAAGATGGGCGGCATGCTCGGCGGTATGCCGGACCTCTCCAAGATGGACCCGGCCCAACTCGAACAGATGGCGCGCCAGGCCGGTATCGACCCCAGCCAGTTGAAGGGCCTGCCCTCGGCGGACCTTCCCGCGCAAAAGGCGCTGCCCAGCGACGTCAACGCGCTTTTGAAATCCTCCGGCGGGCCGGGTCTTCCCGGCCTTGGCGGAGCCCCGCGTTTCCCCGGCCTCCCCGGTCTGGGCAAGAAGAAATAACCGACTTAAACCGACTTACTGACAGGACTGAAAAATGGCTCTCAAGATCCGCCTTGCCCGCGCCGGCACCAAGAAGCGTCCCTTCTACCACATCGTCATCGCTGACGCCCGTTCGCCGCGCGATGGCCGCTTCATCGAGAAGATCGGCACTTTCAACCCGCTTCTGGCCAAGGACGCTGAAAACCGCGTCGTGCTGAACACCGAACGCGCCCAGCACTGGGTCGGCGTTGGCGCCCAGCCGACCGACCGCGTCCTGCGTTTCCTCGACGCTGCCGGCCTCGTCAAGCGCGACGCCCGCAACAACCCGAACAAGGGTGTCCCCGGCGAAAAGGCCAAGGAACGTGCTGAAGAAAAGGCCGCCAAGGCCGCTGCCGTCGCCGAAGGCGCCGCTGAATAAGCCTTTCGACATTGCCGAAATGAGAAAAGCCCCGATGGAAACATCGGGGCTTTTTGTTGCTTTTCGATTTTTGACGGCCACCGGCCCAGCACCTCCCCCTCTACGGGGGAGGATGGGAGGGGGTGCGGGAGCCGCGATATTGTGGCTCCTATCCCCCACCCTTGATCCCTCCCCGCAAGGGGAGGGTGTCGACTGGCAGATCGGCGTTTTACGCCTTCAACTTCGCCAGAATTGCCGCGCCCATTTCTTGTGTGCCGACAGTCTTGCGATTGTCCTGCGCAATGTCGCCAGTCCGCAGGCCATCGCTGAGCACCGCCGAAATGGCGTCTTCGACGCGCGTTGCCAGCTCGATCATGCCGAAGCTGTAGCGCAGCGCCATGGCGAAGGACGCGATCATGGCGATGGGATTGGCAATGCCCTTGCCGGCAATGTCGGGGGCCGAGCCGTGGACAGGTTCGTAGAATGCCTTGCGCTTGCCGGTCACCGGATCGGGTGCACCGAGCGAAGCCGATGGCAGCATGCCGAGCGAGCCGGTCAGCATGGCTGCAACGTCGGAGAGAATATCGCCGAAGAGATTGTCGGTGACCATGACGTCGAACTGCTTGGGCGTGCGCACCAGCTGCATGGCGGCATTGTCGGCCAAGATATGATGCAGTTCGACATCTGCATAATCCTTGGCAACATTCTTCACGACTTCGTCCCAAAGCACGCCCGACTTCATGACGTTCTTCTTGTCGGCGGAGTGAACCTTGCCGCCACGGGTGCGGGCCAGGTCGAAGGCGACGCGGGCAATGCGGTCGATTTCGTAGGTTTCGTAAACCTGAGTATCGATAGCGCGCTTCTGGCCATCGCCGAGATCGGTAATGGTCTTGGGGTCGCCGAAATAGACGCCGCCGGTCAGCTCGCGCACGATGAGAATATCGAGGCCTTCCACCAGCTCGCGCTTCAGCGAAGAGGCTTCGGCCAGCGCCGGGTAGCAGATTGCGGGGCGCAGATTGGCGAAAACGGCCAGTTCCTTGCGCAGACGCAGCAGAGCGGCTTCAGGACGGTGCTCATAAGGCACATTGTCCCACTTCGGCCCACCAACAGCGCCGAAGATCACCGCATCGGCGGCCTTGGCCTTGGCGACGTCTTCATCGGTAATGGCAACGCCATGCTTGTCATAGGCTGCGCCACCAGCAAGGCCGCTATCGGTCGAGAAGTCAGTCAAACCCTCGGCATTGGTCCAGGCGATAAGCTTTTCCACCTCGACCATGATCTCGGTGCCGATACCGTCGCCGGGCAGAAGAAATAGGGAATGTGTGGCCATGTCGGGAAAACTCCTCGCCGTACTGGTGGGTACACTTGGGGCCGCACATAGCGGGATTTTATGCCTTTAGGCAAGGACGGAGAGGGGGAGAATCGTACGGCGCCGCATAGGGCACGCGATCATCAGGCGGTCACAGGAGCGGCACCTCCCCCTTGACGGGGGAGGATGGGATGGGGTGTCGGAGCCCCGATATCGAGACTCTCTCACCCCCACCCCGTCCCTCCCCGCAAGGGGGAGGGTGTTGCATCGAGTATGCAATCAGCCGGCAAAGAACGGCTGGGTGCCGTGCGCTTCAATCGCGGTGGCAAGGCGGCCAAGCGCGTGGATATAGGCAGCGGAGCGCGCCGAGACATTGCGGTCCTTGGCAATGGTCCAGACCGCACGGCCTTCGCGCTCGACGATCTTGAGCAGGCGCGCGTGAATCTCTTCGAGATCCCAGTAATAGCCCTGGCGGTTCTGCACCCATTCAAAATAGGACACTGTGACGCCACCGGCATTGGCCAGGATATCGGGCAGCACGACCACGCCCTTGCCATCGAGAATCTTGTCGGCATCTGGCGTGACCGGGCCATTGGCCAGCTCCAGCACGACCTTGGCCTTGATGCTGTCGGCATTGTCCTTGGTGATCATGTCCTCAAGCGCGGCAGGCACCAGAAGATCTGCTTCGACGGCCAGCAGATCGTCAGGGCTGATGACATTGGCGCCCAGTTCTGCTGCCATGTCGGCGACACGACGACCGGCATTCTTGCCCGCGATCAGCTTTTCGACATCGAGCCCACCCGGACGATAGATCGCACCGGCAGAGTCCGACACCGCCACGACGCTATTGCCATCGGCGGCGGTGAGGCGCGCATAATACTGCCCCGCATTGCCAAAGCCCTGAATGGCGACGGTGTGATCCTTGTCGAGACCCAGCTCGCTGGCCAGATGGCGCACGAGATAGAAACCGCCGCGCGCCGTGGCGTCGTTGCGACCCAGCGAGCCACCCAGAGCGATCGGCTTGCCGGTAATGACGGCGGGCGAAACCTGACCGGTGATCTGGTTATATTCGTCGCTCATCCAGCCCATGATCATGGCATTGGTATAAACGTCAGGTGCCGGAATATCGCGGTCAGGGCCAATGATATTAGCGAAGGCCTGCACATAGGCACGCGACAGGCGTTCCAGCTCGGTCCGGGACAGACCATGCGGATCGACGCGGATAGCACCCTTGCCGCCACCATAGGGCAGGTTCATCACGGCGCACTTGAAGGTCATCCAGAAGGCGAGCGTCTCGACTTCCTCGATGGTGCTGTCCGGGTGGAAGCGGATGCCGCCCTTGGTGGGGCCACGCGTATCGTCATAGCGGCAGCGCCAGGCGAGGAACGACTTGCGCGAGCCGTCATCCATGCGGATGAGCAGGCGCGTCTTGGTGGTCTCGCGCGGATATTTGAGCTTCTCGGTCACGTCCGGATCGATCTGCAAATGGTTGGCAGCTTCGTCCAGGCGGATAAGCGCGCGGTCGAGCAGGGTGTCGTCGGACATGTGTGACCCTCATGAATATGAAATATGCAGGAAGCATAAAAATGCGGCATGTAACTGCCACGCCGTCGCTGTTAGGTCAATAAACCTGACACATATTGCCCTGAAATATTCTTCTCTGCCCATTGACTGTGCAAATGAGCGGCAGAATATGAAGCGCATTCTCCATTTTGGTGTTTGAATTGTTCCCTTCCCTGCCGCTGCCCGAAATTCTGATAAACTCGGACGACTACAACCGCGTCATGCTGCTGGCAGAGCGGAGCTTTCACGCCATGCCCTATGTGTCGGCCTATCTTGAACGAGAATTGAAGCGCGCGGATATTTGCGAGCCCTGGCACCCGGCAGGGGTATCGATGGGCCAGCGGGTCATGTTCCGACTGGACGATGAACCGCAGGTGCGGCTGGGCAAGCTCAACTATCCCAACCGACCCTTTGGCGAACGCGGCAATGTGCCCATTCTGGGGCCGGTCGGCGCGGCGCTGATCGGCATGCACCGCAATTCGGTGATCGAGTGGATGGATAGCGACCGCATCCGCACCCTCACTGTGGTCGATTACGGCTGGTAGCAGTCAGGCCGCAAAGCCATTGCGGTCGAACAAGAGCCAGAAGACGAAGAGATTGGTGAGCGTGTGGGCAATGCTCACATAAAAGACCGAGCCGGTCCGCCACACCACCCAGCCCCAGAACAGGCCCAGCACGGCGGCGCCGCCAACCAGAACCGCCGCCCCGCCCTCGAAATGCACATTGACACTGAGCAGCAGCGGCACATGCCATAGGGCGTAGAACAGCGACCCCAGCCAGAAGCCTAGATTGGGTCGATTGCGGAAGGCACCGAGAAAGCCACCGCGCCATGCCGTTTCCTCCAGCGGTCCATTGATGGACGCAATGAGAATGGCCAGCCACATGCCGCCGCTGGTCAACATGGCGGTATTGGGCACAAAGGTCAGGATGGCCACGACCCCAACCTGCGCCAAAAGGATGGGGATCATGCCCCATTCGCGCCAGGCCATCTTCTCGCTGAACAACTGCCCTTCATTGCCCGGCAGAGCATGCCAGCCGATGACCGGCAGGCAGAAAACCAGCCAGTAAAAGGTCAGCGAAAAGAGATACCCCGCTCGTGCATCCCAGGCCGTGAGCCAGGGCACAAGCAGAAACAGCGCCCCGATCAGGAGCGCTGCGTGGACGACAAGGGCGATCTGCTGTTTGCTCATCGCCCGCTTTATCAGCTATGGCTGGTCGCTGCACCAATACGCGCGGTGACTTCGATCTCGATCTTCATGCCCTCTTCGATCATCTGCACGATGAGCATGGACGCGGCAGGACGAATATCCCCAAATACCGGGCCGACAGCGGCCACCACATCATTCACCAGCGAACGGTCGCCGACATAATAAACGACGCGCACGGTATCCTGAATGGAAGAACCGGCTTCCCTGAGTGCCTTGTCGATCGTGGCCAGCGCGTTTTTGGCCTGTTCACCAACGCTCTCGGGCATGGTCATGGACGCGTAATCATAGCCCGTCGTGCCGGACACATAGACCGTATCCTCATGGCGCACAGCGCGCGAATAACCGAAAGTGGCTTCGAATGGAGAGCCGGTGGAAACACGCTGAACCATGAACAGGCGCCTTGGAGTTTGGAGTGGGCATAAAAAACCCCGCCGATTGGGCGGGGTTGGGAAGAAGCTAGAGCCAGGGGCGCTCGGCGGCCATCTTGCCTTCAAAGCTCGAGATGGAAGAGTCCGATTTCAGCGTGCCGGCAATATCATCGAGACCTTCGAGCAGGATCTGCTTGCGCGTCGGGTCGATATCGAAATGGATTTCGCCGCCATCGGGGCCGCGAACGGTCTGGGCTTCGAGGTCGATGGTCAGCGTCGCATTGGCGCCGCGCTCGGCATCGTCGAGCAGCATCTTGAGCTGATCGGGCGTCACCACCAGCGGCAGGATGCCGTTCTTGAAGCAATTATTGTAGAAAATGTCGGCAAAGCTGGTGGAGATCACGCAGCGGATACCGAAATCCAGCAAGGCCCAGGGGGCGTGCTCGCGCGACGAGCCGCAACCGAAATTATCACCGGCGACGATGATCTGCGCCTTGCGATAGGACGGCTGGTTCAGCACGAAATCGGGGTTTTCCGTACCATCCTCATTATAGCGCATTTCCGAAAACAAAGCGGTGCCGAGACCGGTCCGCTTGATGGTCTTCAGATATTGCTTTGGGATGATCATATCGGTGTCGATATTGATGATCGGCAGGGGCGCCGCGACACCGGTCAGAGTGGTGAACTTATCCATGGGCTTGGGGACCTCGCTGTTAATAGCGTCTTTGCGCGAAAGCGGGGTTTTGGTCAAGACACAACCGTACCGAAGCGTACGGTTGATGCGCTAAAGATGCGCCGAAACGCCGGACGGCCATGAGCCTCCGGGTTTGCTGTGGTTGCCGCCTCTGCCATTCGAGCTTAGCTCTCATGGCCTTCTCGGCTAAAATCCTTCCACTGGAAGGATTTTGCGTACCGCACGCTTCGAAGCTGCGGCATGGGGCGAGGTTCGCCTCGGTGCCGGTCGTCCGGCGGCTTGGTATAGGTGAGGAAAGCCTCGCCCCATGCACCGGAGACTCGATCAGACGCGCTGGGCCGGGCGGATTTGCGTCCATAGTGCCATCCATGAGGGACTGCTTCGTCTTCGCCCTGCTGGCGACGTGGCAGCTGCCGTCCGGTGCAGCCGGAACGGCCCGACATGATCTCCCCGGCATTGCTGGGTAAGGCCCTCCATGCGCGCGAACGGAAGACAGGCGACCCCATCCTCATCCGGTCCCCCGCACCGATTGTTCGTAGCGACCGCGCAGCCTGTGCAGGGGTGAGGGGATTGTGCATCAGGTACCGCTTGGCGGGGATAAGTTTATTGGAACTCTGGCTCCAACCCATCACAGATCGTCACCCTCGGGCTTGACCCGAGGGGGTTGTGTTTTGATGCACTCCGCTAAGTGAAGAGCCCTCGGGTCTGGCCCGAGGGTGACGAGCGGTGGGTGGGGAGGGCAGGTTCAATTCCGAGGGATAGCGAGGACTATCCGCATACTCGATGCGGCACCCTCCCCTTGACGGGGAGGGCTGGGGTGGGGTGCGCCACACGCTCGGACATCGAGGCTCCTACACCCCCTCCGAGCTTGGCTAAGGCCTGACGGCCAAGCTGCGCTACCTCCCCCGTCAAGGGGGAGGTGGGTGGGAAGATAGCCTCCTCAGCCCTGCAGGCTCTCGCGCGGATCGACGCCCAGCATGATGTTGAGGTTCTGCACCGCAGCACCCGAAGCGCCCTTGCCCAGATTGTCATAGACGGAAACGATCACCGCCTGCGCAGCCTCGTCATTGGCAAAGACATGCAGGGTCAGCGTATTGGTGCCGTTATGCGCCTGCGGATCGAGCCCTTCGCTCTTGCCCGCTGACGGATCATAGGGCGCGACACGCACAAAACTGTTCGGGATCGCGGCATAGAAATCGCTCAGCGCCGCATGAATATCCTTGCCGCTCGGAATTTCGGCCACCATGTCGAGATGCAGCGGCACCGAATTGGTCATGCCCTGCGCGAAATTGCCCACCACCGGCTCGAACAAAGGCGCACGGCCAAGGCCGGAATAGGCCTGCATTTCTGGCAGATGCTTGTGCTTGAAAGTGAGGCCATAAGGCATGAACTGGCTGGGCGTGGTTCCCGCCGCCTCATAATCCTCGATCATCTGCCGACCGCCGCCGGAATAGCCGGAAATGCCGTGATATGAGAGCGGATAGTCGCCCGGCAACAGCCGCGCTTCGATCAGCGGGCGCACCGAGGCGATCAGGCCCTGCGGCCAGCAGCCGGGATTGGCCACGTAACGCGCCTTGGCGATGGCGTCGGTCTGCCCGATATCCATTTCGGCAAAGCCATAAGCCCAGCTTTCATTGACGCGATGGGCGGTCGAGGCATCGATGACCCGCGTCGTATCATTCTCGATCAGGGTGACACTTTCCTTGGCCGCCTCATCGGGCAGGCAGAGGATGGCGACATCGGCTTCGTTGAGCAGCCGCTTGCGCTCGTCCTGATCCTTGCGCTTGTCCTGGGCAATGGAGATGACTTCGAGGTCGCGGCGGTCGGCAAGCCGTTCACGGATCTGCAGACCCGTCGTTCCAGCTTCGCCATCGATGAAAATCTTTGCGACCATATCCGTGCCTCCTTGGCTGGCTGGGGTAAATGGGGCCGTCCCGGTTCCGCGTCAAGCGGTTCTCTGCCCAAGCATTGTCTTTAACGCTGCCCGGTGGCAATGATTTGACCAAATGGACAACAAGGAACAAGCGCCATGACCACGCCGCACAACCACGCCAAGCCCGGCGATTATGCCGAAGCCGTGCTGCTGCCGGGCGATCCGCTGCGCGCCAAATGGATTGCCGAAACCTTTTTCGACAGCCCCAAACTAGTCAGTTCCGTACGCAATTGCCTTGGCTATACCGGCACCTGGAAGGGCAAGCCCATTTCGGTGCAAGCCTCGGGCATGGGTCAGCCCTCGCTCTCGATCTATGTGCATGAGCTGATCAACACCTTTGGCGCCAAAACGCTGATCCGCGTCGGCACCTGTGGCGGACTGAACGCCAAGGTGAAGGTGCGCGACGTGGTGCTGGCACAGGGCGCGACCACGGATTCCTCCATCGTCAAAGGCCGTTTTGATCCCTATAATTACGCGCCCATCGCCGATTTCGGCCTCTTGCGCTCCGCCGCCAACAAGGCCGACGCCAAGGGGCTCAAATTCCATGCCGGCAATATGCTCTCGTCGGACATTTTCTATCACCGCGAACCCGGCCTTGAAGGCTATGGCGCGCTGCTCGACCATGGCGTCATCGGCGTCGAAATGGAGGCAGCCGCGCTTTACACTCTGGCTGCCCGTTTCGGCGTAAAAGCGCTGACCATCTGCACCATGACCGATTGCCTGATCACCCACGAAGAAATCAGCGCCGACGACCGGCAGACTTCGCTGGTGGACATGGTAGAACTGGCGCTCGACGTCGCCGTGGAGGCATAAATGACATTCATCCCAATGGTCCTGGTCGGGCTCGTCGCCCTGCTGCATGTCTATATCATGCTGCTCGAAGTGCTTTGGTGGGACACACCACGCGGGCAGAAGGCGTTCGGGCTGACGCCGGAATTTGCGCGCCAGACCAAGACCCTCGCCATCAATCAGGGCGTCTATAACGGCTTTCTCGCCGCTGGCCTGATCTGGGGCCTCGTGCATCCCGACCCCGGCTTTGGCTGGCAGATCCAGCTCTTCTTCCTCGCCTGCGTGGCAGTGGCCGGAATCGTTGGTGCGGTCACCTCGTCCGGGAAAATCCTGTTCATCCAGACCGTACCGGCAGTGATTGCGATTCTGGCGGTGTGGCTGGTTTAAGAGCACCCCCACCCGGCCTCCCCCTGAAGGAGGGGGAGGAGGAGAGGTGTTGCCCATGATGGTTCAGCGAACTGGATGGATTCCTCCCCCTTTTTCAGGGGGAGGTTAGGTGGGGGTTAGCTTGCCAAAGCACCCAACACCCTTACCCAGCTCCTGATGCCGCGGTGATAGCTGTCGAGATCATATTTCTCGTTGGGCGAATGGATCTGGTCATCCACCTGCGCAAAGCCGATCAGCAGCGTATCGAGCCCGAGAATCGACTTGAACTCGCCCACCACCGGGATCGAGCCACCCGAGCCGGTGATGACGGCCTGCTTGCCCCATTCATCGGTCAGCCCCGACAGCGCCTGACGCAGAAATTCGCCTTCCGCCGGTACGGTAATGGCTGGCGCGCCGCCATGCGGGGTGAATTTGACCGTGACGTCGGCTGGCAACATGCTCTCCACATGCGCCCGGAACGCGGCGCGGATTTTTGCCGGGTCCTGACCCGAAACGAGGCGGAACGAAACCTTGGCGCTGGCGCGGGCCGGAATGACGGTCTTGAAACCATCCCCGATATAGCCCCCGCTCATGCCGTTGATTTCGCAGGTTGGCCGCGCCCAGAGCTGCTCCAGCACCGAGCGGCTCTGCTCGCCGGCCGGAACGGAGAGGTCGACAGCCCCCAGAAACGCCTTTTCGTCAAAGCCAAGCCCGGCCCATTGCGCCTTCACCTCCGGCGAAATCTCGGCCACGTCATCGTAAAAACCGGGCAGGGTCACCGAGCCGTCGGGTGCGCGCAGGCTGGCAATGATTTCGGCCAGCAATTGATTTGGGTTGCGCGCCGCATTGCCGAACATGCCCGAATGCAGGTCCTTGTCGGCGGCAATGATTTCCACCTCTTCGGCCACAAGACCACGCAGCATGGTGGTTATGGACGGGGTCTGGCGGTCCCACATATCGGTGTCGCAGACCAGCGCGATATCGGCTTTCAGCTCTTCGGCATTGTCCTTCATGAAAGGTGGCAGATTCTTGCCGCCGCTCTCTTCCTCGCCTTCCAGCATCAGCGAGATGCGGATCGGCAGGGAGCCGGTGGTTTGCTTCCAGGCTCGGCAGGCTTCGATAAAGGTCAGCATCTGCCCCTTGTCGTCCGAGGCACCACGCGCCACGATGATCTTGCGACCATCCTTTTCCACGATCTGCGGCTCGAACGGGTCGGAATGCCACAGATTAAGCGGATCGACCGGCTGCACGTCATAATGGGCGTAAAACAGCACATGCGGTCCCGCCTGTTCCGGGCCATGGGCAACGACGACCGGATGGCCGGGCGTGGGACGCGCCGAGGCATCAAAGCCCAGGCCTTTCAGCTCGTCCGCAACCCATTCAGCCGCCCTCTGACATTCTGCCGCATAGGCCGGATCGGTTGAGATGGACTTGATACGCAGCAGCGCAAAAAGCCTTTCAAGGCTTTGCTCCAGCCCTGAATCGACGCTTTGAAGCACTTTATCAATGGTTTCGGCGCTGCTCATGATCACAATATCCTTGTCGTCAAATCAGGTAGATGGGCCGCAACATGGCGCGGCAGACCGTGCGGTGTCCAGTCTGTGCGGACCAGACAGATTGTCATACTTATGGGCCTGTGCTTAAGGTCCGCAGGAGCCAGCAGGGAGAATAGACGTCATGGACAGGTCCGGTGGACGCGCACGCCATTCGGGCGATCTTATTGCGACCCTGTCCGGGCGCAACCCGGCGCGGAACCTGCATTCAGATGTCTTGTGGGAACTCGGCTTCGCCATCGTCTCCGAGCAATATCCCGCCGGCTCCATCCTGCCGCCCGATAGCGAATTGCTGGAAAGATTCGGCGTGTCGCGCACCGTGCTGCGCGAAGCGCTCAAGACCCTTGCCGCCAAAGGCATGATCGAGGCCCGGGCGCGCATTGGCACGCGCGTCTTGCCGCGTGAGCGATGGAACCTGTTCGATGGCGACGTGCTGGCCTGGCATTTCGAGCTCGGCCCCGACGTCACCTTCCTGCGCAGCCTCGCCGAGGTGCGGATCGGCATCGAGATCGAAGGGGCTGCCCTTGCCGCAGAGCGCGCAGGCGATGAGCAGGCCAGCCGCCTGCTCGCCTGTGTGGATCGGATGGAAAGCGCAGAAACACCGGCCGACTTCGCCCGCTATGACCTCGAATTTCACAAGATCGTCGCCGAAGCCTCGGGCAATCCCTTCATGGCCTCGATCAGCGCGCTGGTCGAAATGGCGCTAACCGCCGCCTTCACCATCTCTTCGCCCGTCAATGACCCCGCGGCCCTGTCCGTCACCGTCAACGTCCATAAGCGCATCGCCCAGGCCATCCGCGACGGCGACCCCGAAGCCGCCCGCGCCGCCATGCGCGACGCCATAGCCCAAGGCTTCGACCGCGCCGCCGGCCGCATGGAAGCAGACAACGCCATCAGCTGAGTTAGCAATCAAAGATTGAGAATGGTGGAGCTGAGCGGGATCGAACCGCTGGCCTCGTCATTGCGAACGACGCGCTCTCCCAACTGAGCTACAGCCCCATTCAATCTTCAATATATGGATAGAAGCGGCGGACGAACAAGAGGTGTAGGCGCCGCTTCGACGGGGAGAAAATCACACCAGTTTATGCGCGATCAGGCTGTCTGCCGTCGCCAGGATTGCCTCCGTGAGCGGGATGAACGGGCGGTTGAGCAAGGCGACGCTGGGCGCGGAATCGAGCGGCTTGGCGTAGCCGAGCTCGCCGATATTATCGCGCACATCCTTGTCGAACAGCGAATAGACGCGCACCGCCCAATCGGGCAGGCCGAAACGCGGCACACGGTGTTTGGGATAATGCTGGCGCAACAGCCGCGCCACATCGCCAAAATACATGACGCTCTCGCCCATGGGAAAACGTTGCCCGCCCGCGCCCGGCGTGTTCATGGCCGCGACATGGGCCGCCGCCACATCTCGAACATCGATGCCGGTAATGGGAATGCGCGGCGCGGCGGGCACCGAGCCATCGAGCAGGCGTTTGACCAATGTGGCCGAAGTGCCCGGATCGCTATCGAGCAATGGACCGAAAATGCCGCCGGGATTGATCGTCGCCAGATCGGCATGGCGACCGGCGCCGTCCATGATCTCCCAGGCGCGCCGCTCCGCTCTGGTCTTGGATTCCATATAGGCATTGATGGGCCGCCCATCGAGCCGGGTCCAGTCCTCCGCCGTGAAGATGGGATGGTCGGATTTCTCATGCCCGTAGGCAATGGCGGCCATCGAGGAGGTGAGTACCACCCGCTCCACCCCTGCCCGCAAGGCCGCATTGAGCGCACGCTCGGTCCCGGCCACCGCAGGCCCGATCAGCTCATTGCGATCCTCAGGCATGGCCAGCACGAAGGGCGAGGCGGTATGCTGGAGAAAACGCACCCCGTCCATGGCCTCGTCCCAGCCTTTGTCGCTGGTCAGGTCGAGCACCACGAATTCAAGTCTGGAGACATCTGCCCCCGCCCTGCTCAATGTATCGCGGACCATATCGGCCTTCGACAGGTTGCGCACGCTACCGCGCACGGTGTAGCCAGCATCGAGCAATTGCAGGGCGATGTGGCCACCAAGAAAGCCGGATATACCGGTAAGCAGCACGCGGTCGGACATATTTGCCTCCTGAATAATTGAACGATATATACGATAATCGTTCAAAAAGTTCAATACCGATGAGAAATGTGATGCAGGCAGCGCAGAGGACAGGGCGGGGAGCGGACAAGCGGCGGCGCATGCTGGACGCTGCACGACAGGTCATGCTGCGCGACGGCCTGCGCGGCGCCACCATGGAAGCCATTGCCCGCCAGGCCGGGATCGCCAAGCCGACGCTCTATGCGCAATTTCCCAACAAGGACGCGGTTTTCGTGGCCCTGCTCGAATGGCTGCTGGGTGATCTCATGTCTGCCTTTGCCGAGGGCCTCGCCACGCAAGGCAGCGCCGCCGAGCGGATCGGCGCGGCTCTCTCGGCGCAATATCTGTTGCTGGCGCGTATGCTGGATGGCTCGCCCCACGCCGCCGAACTGATGAGCGAACACAAGCGCATGGGCCTGACCCTGGCCGACAGGGACGCAGACATGATGCACAGCATCGAGGCTTTGCTCACAGCAGAGGGGCTGGCCAATCCATCGCCCCTCGCGCGGCTCGTCGTCTCCGCTGCTTATGGCATTGCGCTCAAAGTGCGGGACGAGACGGCGATGGCCGACGGGATAAGGTTGATGTGCCTGCGCCTCATCGCCCCCGAACTGGACGGCACCGCCTAGACAAGCGCCATCACGCAGAAATCATCCACTGCGATTAACCCTGCCCCAATCTGCCCATTTCTTGCCGGTTTAGCCGTGTTAACCTGACATTAAGGCCAAAACGGCCGCAACGCTTCCGGGGCCAGATATGCAACTCAAGCCGAACGCCGTCCGCCTGCACGAAACCGTGCGCAGCGTCGAAACCATGAGCCGTTTTGCGCTGGCGGTTCTGGCCCTGGCCTCGGGCGTCTACACCTATCTGGGCGTGCGCGGCCTGCTCGATGGCTCGGCCACTTTCGTGTTTTTTGCCGCCATCATCTATTCGGCAGCGGTCTCGGTGGCGATCTATGCCTTCTGGATTTACATGATGC